>Ga0207695_10000087_pt1 | contig 276412 bp, 249 predicted proteins | sample KBSC54metaG_FD_184354 | JGI IMG/M metagenome (GOLD analysis project Ga0207695, IMG submission 184354) | Corn rhizosphere microbial communities from Kellogg Biological Station, Michigan, USA - KBS C5-4 metaG (SPAdes) (version 2) | ecosystem: Host-associated > Plants > Roots > Rhizosphere >...
TTGCGATCGGCGTCCGCCGCTGGTATTGGAAGCCGTCGAGATAAAGCGTCGTGGTGGCGACTCCTCCCAGGCTGTCGATCGTCTGCTTCTGCAGCTTGGTCCCGGCCGCATCATAGGTATAGAAGATGTTTCCCTCCCCGTTCATATGCACCTGCTGCGGCAGGTTCAGATAGTTGTATACGATCTTATCGATGCTCTTATTATTGTCCAGGATCAGGTTGCCATTGCCGTCATAGCTGTAGTCAAACGCGCCCTTGGTTCCCTTGTAATGGAAATCGCCCATCTGGCTGTTCGGGTCGTTGGCTCCATCGATCACCTGCGACAGCTTGTTGCTATTCGTTTGGTAAGTGTAGGTTAGCTGGTCGATCGCGCCGGTTGGCGTTCCGACTTTGAACCCGTTTTGATTCATTGTAAGAATATTCCCATTGGCATCATAGCCGAGTCCGCTAACGGTGTAGTCCATGGCCGTCCGATCCCATCCCGTGCCGCTATGGTTGTCGAGATACGCGGCGCCCTGCAACCGGTTCACATTGTCATAGGTGAAGTCGTATTTCCGCCGCACCTGGTCGCCGGCGCTCTTCCAGATGGTCCCTGCAATATTGCCATTGTACGCGGGAATGTTATAAGTAGTGCCTGCCACACTGGTAGCATTGTCATACGCCAGTTCCATCCCGAACCAATGGCCCGTCATCCCCGCCACATAGTTCTTGTTGATACCCGTGGTCCAGCCGCGGATGTTATAGTCATAAACGACGCTGTCCACATTGTTGCCGAGATACTTCGCGCGTAGCTGCCCGAGCTCGTTGTACTGCATGCTGTCGATCAGTTGATCGGAGGCGGCTCCATCGATGTTCTTCCAGACGCTCAGCACCCTGAAAGCAGGATCATAATTCGTCCTGGTCACTACCTGGTGGTACTGCACGGTGTTGTTCAGTTTCGCCTGGCCGAGCAGCGATCGCAACGGTTTGCCACTGAAGTCGTATTGCGTCGTGACCGTATCCACCCCGCCGGTATAATTGGTCGACCGGACCTGGATCACCCGTCCCCTGTCGTCATAAAAGCTTTCGCCGTAAAGATATTGGCTGGTCGTCCCGATCACCTTGGTCATCGTCCCCACCAGCAACCCGCGCGTGATGGGATGCGCCGTCATCGCCGCGGCATAGGTTGGGGAGGCGTTCAGCGTAGTAAAGAAATAGTTGCTGTTCCCCGCGTAATTGGTGGCCATCGTCGTCGGCAAACCCGATGCCGTACCGAACGCAGCATAGTCATCATAGAAGCTGCGCGTCATCAGTTCGGTCGTATAGGACGAGAGGTTTGGATAAGTCGGCGTCAGCAGCGCCTGTGCGGTATGATAGGACAGGTTGTTGTAATTGCCAGGATCAGTCATCAACCCCGTCGAATCGGCCCGGTCCAATCCGTCATAACAGGTGAACGCCCATTTCTGCAACGCCCGCAGCGCGGAATCCTGGCTCATGACCAGCAGATCGCGCACGTCATACACCATATGTGTCTCACCCGCCCCCGGGACTTTCTTGACGATCATACGCTGACGGAGATCGTATTCATACCGGAAACAAAGCTCATTGGCCGCCCCGGCCGGTATCGTCCACGCCGACGCGGAATTGATCGCATTCACGGCCTGTGGCGAGATCACGAAACGCAGGTTGCCGAAATCATCATACACATAATAGGTACAAAGCCATCCGACATGCGCGGTCCCTGGAGAAGCCACGGCCTGCACCTTTTTCAAGACCACATGCCCCTCCTTGTCCTTGTATCCAATGGTCTGATTACCCTGCTCGTCAATCGTCACGGTTTTGGTAAGCATGCCCGGGGCATAGCAACCCGCATCGGTGGGAATAGATCCGGACGTGAACGCAATTGTCCAAATATGCACGCTGTCCGGCACGTCATTATAAAGATACTGGCTGCTCACCCCGCGAGCACTCTCCACCCAGCTATTACCGGGCGCATAGGACGCCAGGTTGCGGTTGAACGGCGAGGCTTCGATATTCGCCTGTCCATAGAAGAATTGATCCGTTGAGAATTGCGCGGCATTGAATGCATTCTGCTCCGCAAAGCCATAGTTCTTATAGTTGCCGTCCGCTTCTGTTGCAGGTGCGGAATAGGGCAGGTATTTCAAAGGCTCGCGGCCATCCGCGTCATAGGTCTGCACGGCCACCATGTCATGCATCAACGGACTCGCCTGCCGGCCTACGGTCTGGATCGGCTTGCCAAGAAAGTCATAGTAGACTGTCGCCTGCTGCACGTCCAGCGGACTGGTCAACGCGTCCGCCGTAACGGTATCCGGCACACCCGGTTTGACGATACTCCGCGTGCGGATATAGTTCATCTCCCCGGCCGCTACCCCGATCGTCACCTGCGAGACGGCGCTATAGGCGACATCGCTGCCACAGCCGACCATCAGCCGGTAGTATATACCGGATGTCAGCGCCCCCGGCTGATAGCTCAAGCCGCTGCCCACATTGGTCCAGCTGATCCCATCGGGTGAGCTCTGCCACGTATACACATAACTGCCGCTGCACGTCCCGCCCGAGGCGGGGCCGCAGGTGATGTACCCCGGACTGGTCCCCGATACGATGTTGACCGGTGAAGGCGAGATGATCCCTGCCTGTAGCCCGGCCGCCACAGTGACGGTAGCCGGCGGCGAGGTAGCGCTGACGCCATTGCTCGTGACAACACACTGGAAACTCGTAGTCCCGGTAAGCTGGCCCGGTACATAGCTGGCCGCCGTAGCATAGGCAATAGGCGCCATGTCGCCCGATGCATTCGAATACCATTGATACGTGTAGCTGCCTGCGCCGGCCCCACCCGTCGGGCTGATACTCATCGTCTGCGCCGTCGCATTGTAATCGATCGACTGCGAGGCAGGGGTGATGTTGCCCGTCAGCAGTTGCGGATATACCGTCACCGTCTCCGCCGGAGTGGTCGCGCTGGCGCCGTTGCTGTACACAACGAGTTCATAGCTGGTCGTGGCGGTCAATGCCGGCGGGGTGTAACTACTTCCTGTCGCACCGGAGATCGGCTGATAGGTCCCGCTTGCATTGGACAACCACTGATAGGTATAGCTGCCGGAACCCGCTCCCCCGGAGGGGCCTGAGGAAAAGAGCACACCCGGTGACGTATTGTAGTTGATGGTCAGGTTGCCCGGCATGATCATCCCCGGCGCTATCTGCGGATAGACATTCACCACCCCGTAATTGCTGTAGGCAGTAGAGCCATTGCTGGTGACTGCCAACTGGTAATAAGTCGTCACGGTCAGGTTACCCGGCGAATAGGTCGAACCGGTTGCGCCACTTATCGCCCCAAAGCCCGTAGGTCCCGAGGAGTTTAGCCATTGGTAAGAGTAGGTGCCGTTGCCGCCGCCCACTCCACTTACCGAGAGCGTGCCCGCCGAGGCATTGTAATTGATGTTCTCGCTCGCCGGATTGACCGAACCGGGCTGAACCTGCACATTCACGGTGCACACATTAGTATACTGGGTCTCCGAACCACAGACGGTCTGACGCTGGAAATAGGTGGTTAGCGATAGGTTACCGGGTGTATAATTTTGACTGGTGGCCCCGGAGATGTTGGTCCAGGTGCTATTGTCCGGCGATTGCTGCCACTGATAACTGTAGCTGCCGCAGAACCCTCCCGATGATGCCGTCCCCGTGATCTGGCCGGGACTCGTCCCCGGGCTGATGGTAATGCTGCCTGGCGATAGCGTGCCGGCTGCCAAATGATTCTCGACATCGACCGTCGCCACCGTTGAGTAGGCGGTCTCCGTGCCCGCGCTGTTGCTGCAGGTGACCATCCGGCGATAGTAGACAAGACCGGCGGTAGCCGGGGGGCTATAGGTCGTTCCATTACCGTTGCTGGTGACGGCCGTATAATTGACACCATCGGTGCTGAACTGCCAGGTATAGGAATAGTTGGTGCAGGCGCCGCCCGATGCTGGCTGTCCACCGATCTGCGCAGGAGTTCCGCCGGCGAAGACCTGCTGGCTGGCCGGCGCCACGGTCTGGCCCAGCAGCTGCGGATTGACGATCACCGTCGCCACCGTGGAATAAGCGGTCGTCCCTCCTACCGTCTCCGTAACAAATCGCCTGAAATACGTCGTTTGCGTCAGTTGCCCGGGGCTATAGTTCTGCCCGGTCCCCCCCGAAGAGATATTGGAAAAATTGACATTATCCAGTGATGATTGCCATTGATACTGATAGGAAGGCGAGCAGCTGCCGCCCGTGGCGGCGGTACAAGTGATAGAACCCGGCGTCGTATTGTAATTGATCGTTTGGGAAGACGGGGAAACCGTGCCTCCCGTTACCGAAGTAGAAACACTGACGGTTACACTCGCCGATCCGCTTGGGTTACTGCACGTGACCCTTAAGGTGCCGCCACCCGTCCAGGTCACATGCACCTGCGGACAGGGCGTGCCGCTGCTGCTGCCGGAGGTAAACGTACCTAATCCCGAAATAGACCAGGTCATCGTCGTGCTGCTGGTCCAGGGCCCGGCGATGGTATAGTTATACTGCGTACCTGCTGTGACACAGGTCGGGCCTGTGATGCTGAACTGGGCGAAGGCTGAAGGCGTTCCCAGCAACAGGAAGAGCATCCAAAGGACGGCGTTCCTGAATGGTGCGGGTTGTTGTGCGGAGGTCATCGGCTGCATCTAGTAAGGTTTGCGGGTATAGTTCATAGTTGGTTAATTCATGGCTGCGGCAGTAGTTCCCGGCGGCGGCGGCCCGACCATGACGGCGGCAGCATCCGAATAGGCGACCGACCCTGAACCCATCTCCACCGTCTTCCGCCGGAAAAAGACCGTTTGTTTCTGCGCGGGGATCACCGTTAGGTCACTGCCCGTAGCCTGACTGACATCGGTCCAGTGTACATTGTCACGCGACTGCTGCCATTGGTGTGCATATACGGGTCTGCATGAACCGCCGGAATCGGCGCCGCAATGGATCACCGTGGGCACGCCGTTGAAGCCGACGCTCTGCTGTTTGCTGAGGTTAGCAATGGCCCCGGCCTGCAACGGGGTTGTCATATTGACGGTCAGTGAAGCATTTCCCTTGCTCGAAGTCAGCTGAAGGCTGCCCGTCGTGACTCCCGCATTCCAGATGATAAGCACGGACGACTGCGGGGCTCCGTTCCCGCTACAAGGCCCATGGAGGGGCGCAATGAGCCCACCGGTAGTACATACCTCCATCGTAGAGGCAGAATCCCAATTACCGTTGATCAGGTATTGATAGGTCGTCCCCGAGACTACACAAGTGGCGCCGGTCATTACCGGCTGAGCCGCGGAGTTTATCACGCAGCCGCACAACAGGAGTACATACAAAAAATTGGTCTTTTTCATGATTGCAACGGTTAATTGCCGGTCTGGCCTTTATAATGATATTCGATAGTCTTTATGACATTGCCGTCCTGGTCCCTGATGTATTTCAATCTCCCCAGCGCGTCATAGAAATAGTAACTGATCTTATTGCCTGCATCGCATTGGCTGGTCACGCCGATCAGCGGCGAAAAGGTCTGGGTCGTCATCTGCGCGGTCGCCGGATACAGTCGCAGCTCATCGATGCTGCCGCTGCCCGTGATCGCGAGGCTGCTGGCGCCCGTTACAGTGTGCTCGAAATAGATCCAGTTCGTTCCATTGACATTGATCGTCTTTCCCTGTTTCACGGTGCCGCCGATGGACGAATAGCTGGTCGAATTGGTGGTCCAATAGCTGACGATATAGGTCTGTGCGCTGTTCATCCCGGATTTATTGATACCGCCGCCGCTGAGATTATAGGATTGTTTGCCCGTGGTCGCCGATGCCGTATTCAGCGAAGTCCCCGTTACGGACCAGTTGCTTTCGCTGCCATCCGCCTCGAAGCTGGTATAGGCGATGTCCGACTGCGCCGCATTGCGCACTTCGGCGACCGGAAGGCTGATATTGTAATCCCAGATATAGGAGTTATTCATATCGCCCACCTTGTGCTGCTGAAGGATATTCCCATGGGTATCGTAGGTGTCGAAGGAGATGACCGGCTGGTAGGCGGAATTGTAGGTAGATCCCGAGCTGCTCGTGCTCGCCTGTGCCCAGCTGGTGATAGGTGAGGTCGTCTCCGTTTGGTATACCGCCGCCGGCGTCGGTGTGGTGGCATTGTAGGTAGTGAGCACGCCATTGGTCGTCCGCAGGTTGCTGCCGTCGCTGTTGCTGCGCTGAATATATTTCTCTATCGGCGCATTGACCACAAAATTATTTTGCAGGTTGGCGACACCCTTGCTGAAGGCATCCGTCCCCGTGACATTGGTAAAATCGAGCGGGTATTGCGTACGGGTGGTCAGCAGCTCACCCTTGCTGTTGGTGGTGACCGTCCTGGTCAGCTGCATATGCGCGGGATTGTCGTAAAAATAGCTGGTGCTATTGTCTTCCAGCAGGCTCTGATTATGCTGATCGTATGCTTTTTCTTCGGATTGCGAGAGGATGTTCCAGTCCGATTGGAGGCTTTGATAGGCCACCGGCTGGTTCCCGTTGCACGGGCCAGTGATGGCCATCGAACATTGGTCGCCATGGTGATTGACTGCCAAGAGGATATTCTGAAGCCCGTACACGACGTTCTCATTCGATGCCACCTTGGTATAAGTGTTGATCTGCTCCTTCACCCGGACGAAATTGCCGTTGACATTCGCATAATCCGTCTCCTGGAGCAGTGAGCCATTCGTCATGTCGGGGATATCCGACCCATACGGGGCCTGTTCGGGCAGGCCCAGTCCGCTGAACGGATCGGTGAGACCGCCGACGATATCGGGGTTATTGATGTATTGATAGACCTTCTTACCAAACTCGCCGTTCTCGCCGAAGAGCTCGGTCACCTGGTCATAGCCTACCACCGCGCCTTTGGCCGACCCATTGAGCGGGATATCGCTGTCGGACGACCGTATCAGGTGGATGCTGTGATAAATAGAGGACTGGCAGACGCCCCCGACATTAGTACTCTGATCGTCATAGGTATCCTGGAAATAGGCATACTCGGGCTTTGACATTCGGCGGCCGTAGCTGTATTCCTGCAATACCCCCGAGTTGTTCTTATCCGCGTGATAGTGATAAATGTATTTCCGTACTTTGTTATTCTTCTCATTGATACCATCGTGGTCGGTGATGCGCAGGATACGTAACCCGCCACCCGTATAATAATTGGCATTGTTGGGCGGCAACAGGGAATACCAGCTGTAAGTGACATGGATGTCCTGCAACTTGGGGATATAGCTCGTTTGAGTATAGTCGACATGCCATCGCACGAGGTACTTGCCGGGCGGCAGCGAATAGGTATTGTTAAAGGAGAAGACGGGCTGACCGGTCTGGCAGCCGACACAGGGGGTATTGGTGCCCTGCGCATTGCAGACGTTAAGCGCCCCCGGATCGACATGACTGAGCACGGTGCCGCCCAGGGTCACGAGCTCATAGTAAACGACGTTGGAAGGCAACTGGATGTCATTGCAATTGGCGCCTGTACCCCCGGTCAGCCGGAAGGCGGACGACACGGTAGTAGAGGGATAGCTACCGTCGGAAAGCGCATACTCATTGGTGAGATCGAGCGTGTCGGAGACGCTGACGTCCTGCTGCGCCTGGATATCATAACCGAATCCTGTGCTTTGAAGGACTGCCGGGTGCTGCGTGGTAAACCACGAATGGTCGTTCACCTGGGATTGCACCTCGTCATAGTCGTTCGATTCATAGTCGAATTGCGTATACCCACCCGTGGGATAGGCGATCTGCGTTAGTGCAAACGCCTGCGCATAGGCCGCGTTGGGATCACGTTGAGTGCCCTGAAGACCGAGCGCGGAGTTGATCGCATTGGTCGTATTCAGCGGGATGGGGTCGGGGATCAGCGTCGCCCTGCCCGTGACGCCGTTGTAAAAACCCCAATGGTCACGCGCGAAAGAGGTCTTGGCTGGCAGCGTGGAGCTATTGTTGTTATAGGTAAAAGAATAGGGCGGGTTCTGGATGAACTGGCCGTTGAGATAGCCTTTTTCGGTCACCGCCGTCAGCATCAGCCGGTTGGACACGTTGGCCGGCATGGTACCCGTATTGTTGAAGCTGGGGTCGACAATTCCGACGAAATAGTTGTAACTCATCGCAAAGGTCTTGTCGAGGGTCGTTCCGTTGGCCTCGTAAATACTCACGCTGTCCAGCTTCAGATCTCCCGTTACGTCCGTCCGGTTGGCGTCGTAATAGAACTTCACAACGCCATTGGTAAAATTGATCGACGAGAGCACCACGTTGTTGTATTGCTTACCGGGGTTATAGCCCTTTTGCCAGCCGCTGCTGGACGCAGTTACGCTGCCAGTGCCTAGCGCTTCATCCCAATCGTCACGCGTCTCCGAATAGCCGCCCACCGTCTGGATAAAATTGCTGTTGGGAGTGTAGGTGAAGGTCACGGTGTCACCGACCGGCGAGGTGATCTTCGTCAGGTACCAACCCGTAACGTGGGTAGCAGCCGAACCACCTGTTGTGAATTCGTTGTCGACGTATGATTCGATTTGTGTAAAGTCATAGGCAAACCCGTCGGCCGTCTGCACATGCCAGCTCGTACCGGTGGAATTCGGGGTGAGCTGTATCTTCTCCTGGTTCTGCACTACGGCCTGCATGTTACGTTTGAGCAGGAACTTGCCGCTATGACCCTGGAAGTTGTAGTAATACTGATCGGGCTGGAAGTCAAAGGCCGGCACGGCATTTAAATAGCTGGTGATGTCATAGTTGTAGGTAGTCGGCTGATTCGGATTGCTCCGGTTGAACATCGAAAGGACGCACCCGGAAGTCGTCTGCCCGGTAGGCCCCTGGCCATCGGAGAAATCCATAACATTGTTTAGCGTGCTGTTGAAATACGTGGCGCCATCGAAATCGTCATAGCCGACGATATTCCGCGTGATATTACCCCCGGCATTCATCACCCAGCCCAGACCGACCTGGCTGGCCTCCTCGGCTACTTTGATCCCCGAAGCATGGTAGCTAAGGGTAATGGGAACCGAGATATCCCTGAATTTCGCCGTATACAGCGGGATGGTAATGTCCGGTATGCCCGTGTAGGCGCTGACGGGGATGTCCCCGTACTTCTGAAAGGCCATGGCCGTGGGCGTTGGCGGGGTCACGTTTGCCAGTGTCGGTCCCTGTGCGTGTGCCGGCCGGGGTGTTACCGCCCCCAGGGCGAAGGCGATCATCGATGTTACGGTGAATGGCTTTAATCTGCTGAAAGGCATAATCAAAAAAGTTTAAAGTGTATAGCCGATACGGAAAACAAGCGGCTGCGTCTGCGGCGCCTTGTAATAACTAAGGAAATCCCACAGCAGGCTGAGGGTCGTGCTCTTGAAGAACCGGTTCTTCATCGATACGGTCTTCGTTACCCCGATGAGCCCGCTCCTGGTCCAGTATTGCAATTGTTTCAGTTGCTGATAGGAAGTGAACGGCGTGGTATAGTTGTATTCGAAACCACCGGTAGCCGAGAAAGTACCCTTGATCTTTACTTGCAGGAAGCTGCGCAGCCCTATCCCTTCGCTGGTGAAGGCGATATGCTGGATGCCATTGCCCCATCCAAGTTTATAGCTGGCCCCGATGCCGATGAGGTTGTCATGACCCAGCTTGTACGAAAGCGAGCCGCCAAAGTCGGTCACCATGGGAAAATAATAGTTGTTGCGGGAGGTCTGAAAGTCCACGCCGTACTGCAGGCGACGCCAGAACGTTTTCGTCTTCTGGTCGTTCGGTTTGAAATTCGGCATCGGCATATCCCCATTGCCCGTGCCCATCGAGCTTAGTTTGCTCTTGTAGGCATCCAGCTGTGACTCGGCTGACTCCAGGCTGGATTGGAGACCGGATGCCCCGGCATTCTCACCCGCAGCGTCGCTATTCCCACCGGCTCCTCCCTGGTTGCCCCCTCCGATCTGGCTTTGGATCACCTGCGCCACCAGGTCTTTGGTCTGGAGCCCATTCAACGCCGCCGGCGTTCCATAAGCCGCAGGCACCCCGATGAGCCCGGCAAGAAAGGAGTTCTGTTTCATAAAGGCCTGGAAGGCTGGCAGCTTGTTAAGCATGGTCAGCGCCTGCCGCGTCAGCTTATCGGGATCATTCCACATCTCCTTATATTGTCGCAGCTGCTGCGAATAGTAATAAAGTTGCTGGTTAAGTCCAGCCATCGGTTTGGCTAGCACACGTTGCAGTTCGGCGTGCCGCGCGATGTACTGCGACAGCAGCTGCTGTCGTTGCCGGACGAAGGCCTTTGCCTCGTCGGCATCCATGAGCCTCGCCTCATAGGTCCGGATACCACCTGCCTGACCCAGGTACCGCATCGTACCCTGCAGCGAATCGAGCGAGGGGAGATAGACACCGGCGTAAGAGCGCCCTGCTCCGCCCGAGTCCGTCTGTAACCGATGTTCGAATGCCGTATATTGTTGAGGTACGCCTGCGAACAGCCGTTGCGCCCCCGCGGGGTCTACTGTGAACAGCTTCTCCCGGATCCTTTGCTCCTGCCGTTCCATCTTTTGCAGATAGTGTTCCGTCTGCCGCGTGAGACCGGCATTGAGGCTGTTTATTTTGGACTGAAGACGGCTCAGCAGTCGCGAAGGAAAGTTTACCACCTTACCGGCGAGCGAGTCGCTCGTTTGGGCATAGGTGGGCGTAGTCAGGGCAAGACATAAGAGTGCCGCCCCGCTCAAAGCAGGAATTTTTAGCATATAGCCGGAATTACAGGATGGACATCCGCCGGATCACCCGGCGTCAGCCATTACAAAAAACATTCGAAAGGACACATTCGTACTCCTTGTTGGGAGGAGCTCGCAATGGCTCACGCGAGAAGAGACAAAATTTTCTCATGGACGAGGTAGTTTAGGGTGAGACAAAAAAGGTTTTGAGAAAAAGAGAAGGGAGGATTATTATTAGCCCTAAGTAAAGAAAAACTTTTATACTTTCCAAACAACTGCGGAAAGGCTTCAGTGAAAAAACGAGCGGGCAGGCGATCACTCGTCACCCAAATTACCACTGGTCGCTGTGTCGAAATGGAGGATAAACGTGTCGGATCGTGCACAGGCGTGTCGATTTCATGCATAAGTGTGTAAGTCACATTCGACGCCGGCGCACATCTTTTGTAAGAAAAATTCTACAAAAAATATGGTGAAAACACCTACTCGATTCCACCGTATTTTCCGCCATTTTACGTCTCGCTGTTCCCATGGACCGCTTTTATATTTACCTCCCCGGCCTAAACCTGTTCCTGATGGAAAGTGCTCTCAATTTTATCGCCGCTAACACGCTTCTCGAAGACGATCTGCGAACCTACCTATACTCTACTCTTAAAACTTTTCGACCGTCCAAAGGCACCATCCTCGTAAGGGAAGGCAGCATCGCCCGTACAATCGGCTTCATTGAAAAAGGAATAGTCAGGGGATTCCGGAAGAAAGACAACGGCAGCGACGTGACCTCTTTTTTCATGAGAGAAGGGGACGTTTTTATTTCAATAAGGAGTTTCTTAGAGCAGTTGCCCGCCAAAGAAACCATCCAGGCGATGGAACCTTGTATTATACATGGAATCGGCTACGACCAGTACAGATATGCGCATAAAACATTCCGCCACTTCGATGCGCTCCGGGGTGACCTGCTCGAAAAGTATTACCTGCTCGGCGAAGAGCGAGACGAAATGCGCCAACTGAAAAAAAAGTACGATCGGTTCTGCTTTCTCCTGGAACATTATCCGTACCTGATCGATCGGGTGGCAGATAAATATCTGGCAAGTTTCATAGATACAACGCCAGAGTACTTCAGCAATAAAAAGAGAGAATACCTCCGCAAAAACGGCCATCTCTAAGGGTTTTTGGGTAATCACTACGCCCATCTAAAACTTACGAATTCGTATTTTTTAAGGATAAGGCCCGAAATAGTTTTGTGCTCCAATCAAACTATTCAGCACTATTATGGGCAGAAAGGGATATAAAGTCTATGTCTCCATGACTAAGGAGGAACACGACGCATTTATCGAGGCATACAATTCCACCATTTATCGTAATCAAAGCGCCTATGCCAGGAAACTGCTGCTGGGCAAACCGGTTAAAGTCATTTTCAGAAACCGATCCCTCGACGATTTCATCGAGTGGGGCGTTGCATTCCGGAAAGACCTCCATCTTATTTTAGCCAGGAATACGCTTACCACTAACGAAAAAGAAGACCTCCGGCATAAACTGGCTGCCATTGAAGAAAACCTTATTCAAATAGTGAACCAATGCTCCCGAAAATAAAACACTATCGAAACATCCTCGTCCCGCTCAGATATAACGAGCAAAAGGTCGCGCAAGGTCTTGCTGTAAAGATCGGCGCGGAAAACTTCCTCAGGGACTACGACCGGCTAAGTAAAGCGGATATCATCGAAAGGTTTCGCCAACGATCCTCATTTAACGAAAGGCTGCATGATCACGGAGTGCATTTCTCATTGAACTTCGGAAAGACTGAACTGCTTGACAATACAAAAATGGTTCAGATTGCCAATCGCTACATGTCCGGTATGGGCTTCGAAGACCAGCCATATGTAATATACAGACATCATGATGCAGGTCATACTCATTTGCATATCGTCGCCACCAATGTCAAGGCCGATGGTTCAGGCATCCTCATCGAACGCGACGGGCTTTTTAAAGCGCATGCCCTTTCCCGGAAATTGGAAAATGAGTTTTCACTTCTTAGATCTGCAAAAGCAAAACCAGAAGAGCAACAGCGCTTCGCCGTGGAACACGCTCAACGGGTAACCTATGGTGAACCTGGGCTGAAAAGGGCAATCAGCGACGTGCTCAATACCGTTGTCGGTCATTATAACTATACCTCCCTCGACGAATTCAATGCCATTCTTAAGCAATACAATGTGACCGCCAACCCGGGAAGTGAAAACTCGCGTCTTCATCAACGTGGCGGCCTTTTATATCATGCCCTCGATGGCGATGGCAACCGGATCGGCGTACCCATAAAAGCTAGTTTGTTCCACCTCAAGCCCACCCTAAAAAACCTGGAAAAAAGATTCGAACAAAACCAATCGCTAAGAGAAGACTCGCGCAAGCGCCTGCATACGGCCATCGAATGGGCGCTCTCCGGGCGGGCGCCGGATTGGAAAGGCTTTACCGAAAGCCTGGAGAAAGAGGGCATTTCCGTAGTGACGCTACGCAAGGAAGACAAAGAACGGGTCTTTTTCGTCGATCATGCCGGCAAAAGCGCTTTTGCAGGTGACAGCCTGGGCAACGGGTACGACCTCGGCGCCCTGCGCAACCGGTGCACTCCGGAAGAAAAACTAACAGAAGAACAAATTCAAGTACAAAAATTAAATCTGGGTATATGACTGCTGTACAGACCAATAAAGAGACGAAAAGCATGCTGAGCTTTTATACGGGCGCGACAATCATTCTATTCGTTGCGCATTTATATTATATCTCCTTTAAGATCATTCCGTTTGACGAGACGCCCGCCAAAACGGCCATTCCAATTGGCAAATTAATTAGAAATCTGGCAGACGCATTTTACCGCATTTGCGACCGGATACCTTTCGTGGCCGATGAAACGCTGGTTAAACTAGCCGTCATCATACTCATGGTCCCTCCGCTCTTTGTTGCCCGCCCGAGCCAAACCCGCCAGGGATACAAATGGCCACTGATCTTCCTGTTGTCAGGGATAATCTTGCTTTTCGGTTCTGCATGCCTGCTTCCTGTCGAAGATAAGACAGTTGCATTCTCCTATATCGCAATAACCGTTATCGGATACCTTTCTCTTGATACCGGCGCTACGCAGATTGTCCGCGCCAGGAAATACGCCTTCCACCAGGAAAAATTCCAAAAGGATACGGCGGGATTCATACAGGAAGAACGGCTGATCACCACCGAATACTCCCTGAACTTTCCGGCCATATACCGATTGAACCGGCGAAAACGAAAAAGCTATATCAATATCGTCAATCCCAGGCGGGGCGTCCTGATCATGGGCTCTCCGGGCTCCGGCAAATCCTGGTTTATCATCGAGCCGGCCATCGAACAATTGCTCAGGCAAGGTCGGGCCCTTTTCGTGTACGACTATAAATTTCCGGCATTGACCAGCTTCACCTATAGCCGTTGGCTGCTCTGCTCGAACCTTTATCCCGCTTCGACGCGTTTCTATTGCATAAATTTCTCCGACCTTTCCCGCAGCAATCGATGCAACCTCATCGATCCGGCTACCTTGCATTACAGCGGTGACGCATCCGGCATCAGCGAGGCGATCCTTTTCAGCATGAATAGGAGCTGGATAGGTAAGCAAGGCGATTTTTTTCAACAATCTTCGATCGCGTTCCTGGCCTCCCTGATTTGGTTCCTTAAAGGATATAAGGGCGGTATTTACTGCACGCTGCCGCACGTCATCGAGTTGTCCAAAACACGCTATGAGGAGATTTTCACCCTTCTCTATGCCGAACCCTCCACCCGCGGAATGATCGGAAGCTTCGTAGAGTCCTATTTGAACAAAACGATGGAGATGGTGGATGGGCAGATCACGTCCGCCCGGATACCGCTGACAAAACTGGATTCCCCGGACTTCTATTATGTGCTGAGTGGCAATGACCCCTGCCTCGATATCAATCGTCCGGCGGCGCCTGCTGTTGTCTGCCTGGGCGGCGATCCCGTGCGGTATGAAACATTGGCCCCCGTGCTTTCGCTATACATCGACCGTTTGAACAGGCTTGTCAATCAGCCCGGCCGGTATCCGGCGGCTCTTGTCATGGATGAGTTCGCGACCGTGCGGGCAACCAATGTCCAAACCACTATAGCCACCGGACGTTCGAATAATATTATTCCTATCCTCGCGCTCCAGGACCTTAGTCAGCTGACACAACTGTACTCCCGCGCCGAGGCTATGCAGATCATGAACACCGCCGGCAATCTCATCTGCGGCCAGATAACGGGCGAAACCGCCGACTGGGTCTGCAAGCGGTTCCATACGAGCGTTCATTTGAAAACTACGATCTCGGTTAATAGCAACGATATTTCCACGAGCAAGACCGAACAACCGACAGAGGAGATCTCGTCGGCTACTCTCGCAAATCTCTCTTCGGGAGAATTCGTTGGAATAGTCGCCGATGACCCCAATACAAGGCTCGACCTCAAAGGGTTTCACGCGACATTTACGCGGAAACCGGCCGGGAACGCGTCGACGGCCCCCCTGCCAGTCGTCGCCAATGTCACCCCTGCATCGGTTACAGAAAACTATCAGCGGATTCGTAACGAAGTGACCGCGCTCGTCAGGGAGGAGCTGAAACGGATCGTCTCCGACCCGGAGCTGAAGCAATTCATTGTAAAACGGTAAATTCCTGTTATAGCAAAGACAACCTGCAAATTCTACACGCCGTCTAAAGGTTGCGTCAACGCAGACTCTAAGAAAAACCATTAGTCGCCGCAAATCAACCGCAGGCATCGATTGTCCGCGCGGCAAGCGACCGTAAATTAGCTGTGTCACGATTACACATTCACGGTTAAGGTATTTCGCTTATGACGGAACCCACAAGACAGCACTCGGAAAAGGTAAAGGTGCTGAAAAAGCTGATCAAGCAATGGATGACTGTCCAGGACACCCAGGACAAAGCGCATTTCGTCCTTTCGCGAAATCCGGATATCAAAAGACCACGAAAATGGGGGAAGGCGTCATGAGGTGCGGCTGAGGTGGCCGCTCCGGTTTAGAATAACATCATCTGGGTCGGCCCCGAATGGCCGCGCGGTTTCGCCCGGCCGAAAACCGTCCTCCCGCCATATTTCCAGGAATCGTCCCTTTCCTTTTCGATGTATTCTTCGAGACTGCCTGAGCCCGGGACACCGGCCACCGGGGTGAAATCTTTTTCGGCGGTGCGCGCCAGGCGCGATAGTGCCTTTATCGCATCCAACTTTTCACTCTGTCCCAATTTTGCTTTGTGCACAGAAGCCTGAAGAATGCCGATAGTCTCGTCATAGACCTTTATCGGTACGGGGAAGGGATGGCCATCCTTCCCGCCATGCGCAAAAGCAAAACGGGCGGGGTCCCGGAAACGTGAGGGAGTGCCATGGATCACCTCGCTGACCAACGCCAGCGACTGAAGTGTCCGGGGGCCGACGCCTTCGAGCAACAGCAGCTCTTCAAAATCGGAGGGTTGGTGGTCATGCGCCAGCCACAATATGGCGCCGAGCCGGCGCAAGTCCACATCTTCACTTCGTACGTCGTGATGAGCCGGCAGCACAAGCCGCTGCACATCCTGCATCATCGTCTCTGGCTTCTCCTTTGTCAGCGAAAGCACGGCTCCGCGCGCAGGACCTGCCTCATGATCGGCGAGGTTGATGATCTCGCCCTGGTTGGGACCGCAAATGGCGGTATGCGGCTCGTCGACAAAAGAGCGCATATCCGCGGAATGCCAGTGATAACGACGGGCCGTCGAATTGCCCGTACTCATCCCCTGCTGGATGACGGTCCACTGGCCCTCATTGCTGAGGACGAAACAATGCATGTACAGCTGGAAACCGTCCTGGACCGCGGTATTGTCGACCTTGGCGCTCAGCCTGCTGCTGCGGACCATCTCGGCGCCATCGAGACCCGTGGACTCGCAGACCTTCCAAATCTCCTCCGGCGCCTGCCGGGAGAACTTCCCTTTTCCCCCGCAGATGTAGATGCCCAGCTCGCGCGAATGCGGGTTGACCGCACGCTTCAAGGCGCCCATGACCGAGGTGGTGACACCCGATGAATGCCAGTCCATCCCCATCACGGCGCCCAGACTCTGGAACCAGAACGGATCCGCCAGCCGCCGAAGCACTTCTTGTTTTCCATAATCCGCCAGCAGCACCTCCGTAACGGCAAGGCCCAGTTTCGCCATCCTGTCGGCCAGCCACTGGGGAACATAGCCATAATGTAAGGGTAGGTCTGCAGCACCCGATCGAACCATACGCACGTGTTTGCTAACAAAATTAGCGATTTTTTACGTAATGGAGAAATTCCCGCACCCCGGGCCTGCCGCCGAACGACGGAACGGCTATTACGGACACCAACAGCTGCGGAATAAGCCGTCAATGAACGGGTTGCCGGAGCATGCCGGCCTTCCATGGCCTGTTGCGCAAATTCCACATCCTTTTTGTTGAGGCACCGCGCGGAACGGCTGCTTTTTCGATCATGGAGCGGCCGCATTTTACATGCAATGGCATATATTTACACGAATGGGTGAATGGAGCGGCTTTATGGCCTCACCTTTGCGACAGCTGTCACACATACGTAACCTAAACCAGGAAACTTATGTCCTTACGACATTCTGTATTCATCATCATGATGGTGGCTCTGACCGGAACGGTCCACGCGCAGGACACCACGGCGGGCAGGCCTCCGACTGTGTGGACCCTCCAGGCCTGTCTGGACTATGCCAAACAATATAATGTCCAGCTGAACAGCCTGCGGCTTGCCCAAAAGACAGCCCAGCAGAATTATCTGCAATCCAGGGCCGCGAGACAGCCGAATCTGACCGGAGGCGTCGGTCTCACCTATACGCACAATGGAAGCGCGGCGGTCAACAGCTTTCAGCAATCCTCCTTCAATAATAATTTCAGTCTCTCTTCCGGGATGACCATTTACAACGGTGGTTTTATCAGCGACGACATCCGTCAAAAGAACCTATTGATCGAGTCTGCCAATCTGAACCTGATGCAGACGGAAGATAATATTACCCTCGAGATCACCCAGGCCTACCTGGGTATCCTGCTGGCGAAGGAGAACATGGTCTATGTACAGGACCTGATCAATACGACGTCCGCGCAGGTCGAGCAGGGTAGAAAAGAATATGAGGCCGGCAGCATCGCGCGCAACGCATATATCGAGCTGCAGGCAAACCTGGCGTCCGACAAATACAACCTTGTCACCGCTCAAAGCGCGGTGCGTCAGAACAAGGTGACCCTGAAGCAACTGCTCCAGCTGCCATTCCAGGACAGCTTTGACATCGTTTCCCCGGATACCATCATCGCCAAGGAAGCCGTTGCGCCGCTGGACACCGTCGTGGCAATCGCGCTCCGGACACGCCCGGAAGTAAAGAATGCCCAGTTGGGCATCGATATCTCGCGTCTCGATCTCGCCAAGGCGAAGACGGGCTATCTGCCTTTCCTCAGTGCATCGGCCGCAATCGGCGGCGCCTACTCCAGCAGCAATTCCAACGATTATTTCAAACAACTGGACAATAGCTTCTTCCAGCAGGCAGGGGTCAGCCTGTCGATCCCCATCTTTACCAAACGAACCGTCAAAACAGCGGTCGAGAACGCGAAGATCGAGATCGACCAGTCCAGGCTCAATCTTCAGAACACGCAGACCACGCTGGCGCTGACCATCGAGCAGGCTTATATCAATGTGGTCAATGCACAGGGGCAGTACGACGCCGCGGTGGAAGGACTGGAAGCCAATAAGGAGAGCTATCGCATCGCGAGCGAGGAGCTGAAGGTGGGTGCAACAAATATCGTGGAATACCTGCAGCAGAAGACCCTGTATACGCAGGCCTTCCAGGTTTACCTGCAGGCGAAATACAATGCGGCGCTGAGCGTGAGGATCTATGATTTCTACATGGGAATAGCAGTTAAATTATAAATATGAAGCGAGCTATCATTATCATCCTCATACTCCTGCTGGCCGGTGTAGCCGCCTGGTATTTCTATTTCAAAAAGGAAGAGAAACCGGTCGTGCTGCAAACAGAACGTCCGCGCTATGGGTATATCTCGAAAAGCGTGACGGCCACAGGGACGGTGCAACCCGTGGACACGGTCGCCGTCGGCTCGCAGGTATCCGGCACCATCAAAGCTATCTATGCCAGCTATAACGACAGGGTCAAAAAGGGACAGTTGCTGGCCGAGCTGGATAAATCCCTTTTCCTGGCGCAGGTGAACCAGTTCAAGGCCAATCTCGACGTCGCAAAGGCAGCGCTGGTCTACCAGAAAAGCACGTTCGACCGGCAGACGCTGCTTTATAACACAGGCGCCATTTCCAAGGCGGAATTCGAAAACTCGCAGAACCAGTATTCTGCCGCCAGGGCACAGGTGGAAAGCGTGGAGGCGCAGCTGACGGGGGCGACCAAGAACCTCGATTATGCCAGCATTTATTCACCGGTCGACGGAGTAGTCATGACCCGCAATGTCAGCGTCGGACAGACTGTTGCCGCCAGCTTCAGCACGCCCACCCTGTTCATCATCGCAAAGGATATCACTAAAATGCAGGTGCAGGCGGCGGTGTCGGAAGCAGATATCGGCGACGTGAAGGTCGGTCTTCGGGCAACCTTTACCGTCGATGCCTATCCCGACATGACGTTCTCGGGGACCGTCAACCAGGTGCGGCTCGAGCCGGTGATCTCGGCCAATGTCGTCACCTATTCCACCATTATTACCGCTCCCAATGACGATCTGAAGCTGAAACCCGGGATGACTGCGAACATCTTCATATTTACGAAAGAGGTCGACAGCGCCATGCTCATCTCGGCCAAAGACCTACAATATAAACCCGACGTCTCGCTGGCCAGGCAGTATGTCATCCTGCCCGATACGATCGATGAGCGGGAGGTACAGGCCGAGGCACGGCGTTCGAATAGCAGCAACCCGCTGGCCCCTCCGCGGCATCGGCACGATTCTTCCAGCAGGCGGATCGACAGCGCCCCACAGACGGGCACGCCAGCGTTCGTTTGGATAAAATACGGGGACAGCCTCATCGAGAAAAAGATCACCACCGGTCTCAACAATGACACCAGGGTACAGGTGCTCAGCGGCTTAAGCCTGGATGATGAGGTCGTCGGCGGGGTAGAGGTCCAGACAGCGGCCGCGGCTGGGGGAAGCGGCGGCGTGCGCAGTCCGTTCATGCCGGCAAGAAGAGGCGGTAACAGACCCTCGGGCGGGGGAGCCAACAGGCCATCCGGAGGCGGTGGAGGCGGCGGTCGTGGCGGCAGGGGTAGCTGACAAAACCAAATTCATGAGCGATCAAAAAATACTGGAGCTAAGGGACATCAAAAGGGAATTCCGGATGGGTGTCGAGATCGTACGGGCCCTGAAAGGCGTGTCCTTCGACGTCCAGGCAGGCGAATTCCTCACGATCATGGGTAGCAGCGGGTCGGGCAAGACGACCCTTCTCAATACGCTGGGATGCCTGGATAAGCCCACCTCCGGCACCTATCTGCTGGACGGTGTAGATGTCCGGAAGCTGGGCCGTAACGAGCTTGCCAAGCTGCGCAATCTTAAGATCGGGTTCGTCTTCCAGGCATACAACCTGCTGCCCCGTACGTCAGCGCTTGAAAATGTCGAGCTTCCCCTGCTGTATAATCCGAAGATGAGTGCGCGGGAACGGAAGGAAAGGGCGACGAGGGCCCTTCAGGCAGTCAACCTGGGCGACCGGCTCGATCATACCCCCGCACAGCTGTCGGGTGGTCAGCAACAACGTGTCGCCATTGCCAGGGCGCTGGTCAACGAACCGGTGATGATCCTCGCCGACGAAGCGACGGGCAACCTCGACTCGAGGAGCTCGTGCAGCATCATGGCGCTGCTCCAGGATCTGAACGAACAGGGAAAGACGATCGTTTTCGTCACGCATGAACCCGATATCGCGGCGTTCAGCAGCCGGACCATTATGCTAAAGGATGGTAAAGTGATGAAAGACAGTCTTAATGAAAACAGAAAATCGGCTAAAGAAGTGCTGGCATCCCTCCCAAAATCCGAAGATTATTAAGTAAATTACGAAGTGGTAATTGCAAGTCCTTCGGCCGAAGGCCAATTATCAGCGGTTTTTCGCCAAAGGGCGAAATTTAAAAACTGCCCTCGGCGAAAAACAAATAAATGAGCCTTTTCAACCTTCTCCGTATAGCGTTAAGAGCCCTCCAGCGGAACAAGCTCCGGGCCTTCCTGACCATGCTGGGCATCATTATCGGCGTCGCTTCGGTGATCGCGATGGTGGCTATCGGGCAAGGTTCCAAGCAAAGCATTCAATCCCAGCTGTCGGGCATGGGATCCAACATGATCATCATCCGGCCCAACAGCAATATCTCCGCGGGCGCCCGTCTCGACGCCACTTCGGTGCAGACGCTCAGCCTCGACGATGTGAAAGCGCTGCAGAAAGCCCCGCATCTGAGCGCCGTAAGTCCCATGGCCAACTCCAGGGGTCAGGCCATATATGGGAACAACAACTGGCCCACGACCATCCAGGGCGTCGATCCGGACTATCTGACCGTCATCCGTCAATGGCCGTTGCAGGACGGCGTTTCGTTTACCGATCACGATGTCCAGTCCCAGAGCAAGGTTTGCCTGCTGGGTCAGACGGTCATATCCAACCTTTTCCCCAATGGAGAAAATCCCGTCGGGAAATATATTCGTTTCGGCAAGGTCCCCCTCCTGGTCATCGGCACCCTGGCCCCCAAAGGGGAAAGCGCCTTCGGGCAGGACCAGGACGACGTGATCATCGCGCCCTTTTCGACCGTCCAGCGCCGCATCCTGACTTCGGCGAATTCAACCATCTACGTACAGAATATCTATGCTTCGGCTATCAACGAGAATTCTACCACCCAGGCCTCCGATGAGATCAGCAACATACTAAGGACCACACACCGGCTGAAGCCGACCGACGAGGACGATTTTGCGGTCAGGACGATGCAGGAGCTGATCAATACCTTCAGCTCTACCAGTCAGCTGCTGACCGTCCTGCTGGCCGTGATAGCCGGCATCTCGCTCCTCGTAGGAGGCATCGGTATCATGAATATCATGTATGTCTCCGTCACGGAACGCACCCGGGAGATCGGTCTCCGGATGTCGATCGGGGCGCGGGGGGTGGACATACTCCTGCAGTTCCTGACCGAGGCTATCCTGATCAGCATCACCGGCGGGATAATCGGAGTTTTGCTGGGTATCACCTCCGCCCGGCTGGTGACCCTTTTCCTTTCCTGGCCCACGCTGGTGACAGAGTCTTCCATAGTGCTGTCTTTTTTAGTTTGTGCGGTAACAGGGGTATTTTTCGGTTATTACCCGGCACAAAAGGCTTCCCGCCTCGATCCGATAGAGGCGCTGCGCTATGAATAATTTTTCTAACTTTACAGCCATATGAAACGAAATGAAGAGGTTCTCCGCGATGTCGTGATCAAATTCGCAGGAGACTCCGGCGACGGGATGCAATTGACCGGGAGCCAGTTTACCAACAATACGGCCCTATTGGGTATCGACCTTGCCACTTTCCCAGATTTTCCGGCCGAGATCCGGGCCCCGCAGGGCACCCTGCCCGGCGTCAGCGGCTATCAGCTGCGGTTTTCAAGCGACAAGATATTCACACCCGGCGATGAATGCGATGTGCTGGTGGCGATGAATGCCGCGGCACTAAAGGCCAATCTCAAGAGTCTGAAAAAAGGCGGTAAGATCATCGTCAATACGGAAGGGTTCGATCAAAAGAACCTCCGGCTCGCCAACTATCCAGACGGCGTCAACCCGCTGCATGACCATTCGCTCGATAATTATACGGTCTTCGAGATGGACGTAACGAAGATGACCCGCGAAGCCCTGAAGGATATCCCCCTGGGAACCAAGGAAAAGGACCGGGCGAAAAACATGTTCGTGCTCGGTTTCCTTTACTGGATGTACAACAGGAGCATGGATTATACCATCCAGTTCCTCAAAGACAAGTTCGGCAAAAAGCCCGACATCCTGGAAAGCAATATCCGCGTATTGCAGGCAGGTTATTCTTTCGGCGACACGACTGAAACCTTTACCACGACCTATCGCGTGGAAAAGGCTAAAATGCCCCCCGGCGTATACCGGTCGGTCATGGGCAACCAGGCGCTGGCCCTGGGGCTGATCGCGGCATCGCAGAAAAGCGGGCTGCCGCTCTTCCTGGGTTCTTATCCCATCACGCCGGCAAGCGATATCCTGCATGAGCTGAGTCGTCATAAGTCTTTTGGCGTCCGTACCTTCCAGGCGGAAGACGAGATCGCGGGGATCACATCGGCCATCGGCGCCGCCTACGGCGGCGCCCTGGCGGTCACCACCACTTCGGGACCGGGCATGGCCCTCAAGGCGGAGGCCATGGGTCTGGCCGTCATGCTGGAAATACCGCTCCTCATCTGCGACATCCAGCGCGGAGGTCCGTCCACGGGCTTGCCTACCAAGACCGAACAAAGCGATCTTTTGCAGGCCTATTATGGGCGCAACGGCGAATGCCCGATGCCCGTGGTAGCGGCCTCTACACCCAGCGATTGTTTCGACGCCGTCTACGAGGCGGCGCGCATTTCGCTGCAGCATATGACGCCGGTGATCTTCCTTAGCGACGGCTACATCGCCAATGGCGCCGAGCCCTGGAAATTCCCCAAAAGCGCCGATCTGCCTCCTATCACGGTCAATTTCAAAAAGGGGTTGTCAGAAGGAGAAGACAAATTCCAACCGTACCTGCGCGATGAGAACCTGGTACGTCCCTGGGCCATACCGGGCACTCCGGGTCTCGAACACCGCATCGGCGGTCTGGAAAAGCAGAACGTCACGGGGAATGTCAGCTACGAACCGGAAAATCACCAGCTGATGGTGAAGATCCGCGAGGAAAAAGTGGCGCGCATCGCGAACGATATACCCCTCCAGCCATTGGATAGCGGCCCCGAAAAGGGCGATATGCTGGTTCTTGGCTGGGGCAGTACCTACGGATCGATCAAAAGCGCCGTGGCACAGCTGCAGGAAGAAGGCTATACCGTTTCGCATGCGCATCTCCGCCATCTGCGGCCACTCCCGTCGAACCTGGGCGAAATGCTCCGCCGTTTCAAGCACGTACTGATCCCCGAGATCAATAACGGACAGCTGATCAAGATCATTCGCGATCAATTCCTCATCGATGCCAAAGGTTATCACAAGGTGATGGGTATTCCCATCACCAAGACCGAGCTGGTGATGAAGATCCGTGAAATGCTGGGGGGAAGCAATTAATTGGCCGGAGGCCTGCTTCACAGCGCGACGCTGCGCGTCGCGCTGACCTTAACGACGCTACCCTGCGGTGATACGAACGGCGCCGCTAAAATAATTTGCTTCGTCTTTGCACCTTCCACAAAAATTTTCTTTCCTTCGTATAAGGACCCGGTTGTCGCGACTGTAAATCAACAACCGGTCCCAAAACATGAGAACGCCGGCTTTATTCCTATTGACTGCATTATCCTGCCAATGCCTGAAAGGGCAGCAGCTGACGGGATTTGCGCGGGACGATCAGGGTAAACCATTAGCCAGCGCCTCGATCGCTTTAAAGAACGGCAAGGACTCCTCCGTAGTGAAATTAGGCATTTCGGATTCAAGCGGACGATATGCCTTTTCTCCGGTAGCGACCGGCCGGTATTTTGTCACCATTTCGCATATCGGCTATCTTCAGCAAAGTTCGGCGGATTTCGACACACAACCCGATGGCGTCACTTATGCGCCCGAGACCCGGCTCAACCCTGTTTCCCGCGAGCTGCGGGAGGCAGTCGTCGGCGCGGGAAGACCGCTCGTCGAGGTCAGGAATGACCGGATCGTGCTCAACGTGGAAGGCAATATCAATGCTATCGGATCGGATGCCCTCGAGCTGTTGCGCAAATCGCCCGGGGTAACGATCGACAAGGATAATAACCTGAGCCTGGAGGGGAAAAGCGGCGTCCAGGTCTACATCGACGGACGTCCCACCTACCTGTCGGGCGCCGCGCTTACCGGCTATCTGCAAACGCTATCTTCGTCGCTGGTGGGATCCATCGAGATCATCACGCGACCGTCCGCCCATTATGACGCCGCAGGCAGCGCAGGGGTCATCGATATCCGGCTGAAAAAGAACTCGGCCTATGGAACGAACATGAGTGTCAGCGCCGGTTACAACATCGGTACGTATGGTAAATACAATGCCGCATTTTCCTTCAACCACCGCGACGGTCGCCTGAACATCTATGGCGATTACACCTTCAACCATTCGATAAATGAAACCTTTGCCACCATGTACAGGGCCGGGCAGGATACGGCATTCTTTCAGCGATCCAGCCTGGTCACGACCTCGCGTACGCATAGTTACCGGGCTGGGCTGGACTGGTCCGTCGACAACAGGAATACGCTGGGTATCGTCATCAATGGATCGTCGTCGGTTTACACGATCGCGACCAACAGCTCCACTCCGATCGTTTATACTCCTGCGGACCGCACCGAGTGGCTGTTGCAGGCGAACAACCGTACGGACGGCACCCGCGACAACCTGAATGCAGACCTCAATTACCGGTTCGCCGACAGCCACCGTCATCAGCTCGACATCGACTTCGACTATGGAGTGTATCATCTCCGGAGCAACCAGCAGCAACCCAATAATTACTACGACTCGACGGGGCAGATGCTGCTTTATAGTAATGACTACAATATCCTGTCCCCTACCGACATCTCGATCTACAGCGGAAAGACCGATTATCAGGCCGACTTTGCGAAGGGACGGCTGGGTGTCGGCTGGAAAAGCTCGTATGTCGCTACCACCAATGTATTCCAGCAGTTTGACATCTACTCCTGGGGAAAACAACAGGACAGCCTCAGCAGCAACAACTTCGATTACCGGGAGAATATCAATGCCTTTTATGCAGATTATAAACGTACGATGAAGGGCTGGGTATTTCAGGGTGGAGTGCGTCTCGAGAACACCTGGTCGCGGGGAATGTCCACAGGGTATATTGCTCCCAGGGGATCCAGGATGCCACCGGTCGTTCCGGCTCACTATGAACCCTACGATTCTTCCTTTACGCGAAATTATACCGATCTTTTTCCCAATTTCTCGATCACGTGGAACAGGAACCCGGCGAGACAGTGGACGCTGAGCTACAGCAGGCGGATCGACCGGCCGGCGTACCAGGATCTCAACCCATTCGAATTCAAGATCGACGATTATACTTTTTACCGGGGGAACACGCTGCTGCGCCCCCAATACACAAACAGCGTCGGTCTTACTTATCTGTGCAGCTACAAATTATCCGCTGCGCTGGGTTACAGCCGCACCAGGGACCTCTTCACCGTGCTGGCGGACACGACCGGGGGATCGCGGCTGATCGACGAGCGGGAGAACCTGGCGAGCCAGGACGTGGTCAGCCTGGCGCTCAGCTATCCCTTTAGCTATAAATGGTACAGCGTTTATGCCAGCGTCACGGGCATCTATTCCATGAACAGGGCCGACTTCGGTCCGGGCAGGCGCATCGATCTGGGCACTTATAACGTTACCGTCTATTCCCAGCACAGCTTCCGGATGGGGCGCGGGTGGTCGGGCCAGCTGACTCAGTATTTTACTTCGCCGACGATCTGGCAGGCGACGCTTCGCAGCCGCTCGCTGTGGAATCTCGATGCGGGTCTGCAAAAGACCGTCCTCGGCGGCTATGGCAGTTTCAAGGTATCGGTGACCGACATCTTCAATACCCTCCGGTGGTCGGCCGCCAGCGACTTCGCGGGACAAACTATCCGGACGTCGGGAGGATATGAAAGCCGCCTGTTGAAATTTTATTTTACCTGGCGCTTCGGCAACAAACAGCTGAAAGCCGCCCGCCGTCACAGCAATGGCGATGAAGAAGAGAGCAAACGTGTGGGCGCCGGGGGCAATGGTACGCCCTGATTTCCTATCTTCGTGGGCTATCATAGCCCAAATGCAAAACATCATCGAAGAGATCAAACGGTTATATGCCGACTATGCTGGCGGTGTAGCCCCAATGACGGGAATGGAAAAGATACCGCAATCCGGTAGTAACCGCGTATATTTCCGTGTCCTGACGGCTACAGGCTCCTGCATCGCCACCTATAACGACAATGTCCGCGAGAACCGCACCTTTATTCATTTCAGCCGTCATTTCCGCGCGAAAGGCTGTCCCGTTCCCGATATCTATGCGATCAACGAGGGCTACACCATCTATCTCCAGGAAGATTTCGGCGATCTTTCGCTATTGGGCGAGCTCGAGCGCGAGGGTCATAACGATATCGTATATGCGTTTTTTCGTCAGAGCCTGGAGCAGCTGGCCCGGCTGCAGATACTCGGTGACGAGGGTTTGGATTATGCGCAGACGATCACCTCGCGCGAATTCGGTAAACAGGCCATCCTGAGCGATCTGCTTTATTTCAAATATTATTTCCTCGACACGCTCGGGATCCCTTACGACAAGGAAAGGCTCATCGATGACTTCGAAGCGCTGAGCACTTATCTCACGCATGTAGATCACAAATATTTCATGTTCCGCGATTTCCAGAGCCGCAATATCATGCTGCGCGACGATAAAGTGCATTTCATCGATTTCCAGGGCGGCATGAAAGGCGCATTGCAATACGATGTGGCTTCGTTGTTATGGCAGGCCAAAGCGGAACTGCCCGACCGGTGGAAAGACGGCTTGCTCGAAGACTATATGGACGTCGTGGAAAAAATACTGGATAAAAAGATCGACCGGGTCCGGTTCATCAGTCAATACAACGGGTATGTCCTGATCCGTCTTTTGCAGGTGCTGGGAGCCTACGGATTCCGAGGGCTTTTCGAGCGGAAGGCTCATTTCCTCATCAGTATACCGCTGGCGCTCCGGAATTTCAAATGGTTCCTGGGGAATAAACAAGTGGGCATCGTCATGCCGGAATTCGAGCGGCTGCTGGGTCTGATGGTGCAGGACGGGGTCATCGGCCGTTTTGAACCGGTACAGGCGGACGAGCATACGGCGCTGGTCGTCCATATCAACAGCTTCTCCTACAAAAAGGCAGTACCCACGGATATATCGGGCAACGGGGGCGGATTCGTCTTCGACTGCCGCGGTATCCTGAACCCCGGCCGGGTGGAAGAATTCAGGCATCTGACCGGCCGCGACAAAACGGTAAAGGACTTTTTGGAACAGCAGACCCGAATGCCCGACTTCCTCAACAGTGCATACGATATCGTCGATATCTCCGTGGAGGATTATATCCGCCGGGGTTTCGAAAGCCTCCAGGTCAGCTTTGGTTGTACGGGCGGACAACACCGGAGCGTATATGCGGCCGATGCGCTGGCCAGACACCTGCGGAATAAATTCCATGTCAGGATCGATCTGCATCATATCGAACAGGAAGGGAAAAACTGGGATAACTAGCTCCGGATCTATGTACTATCTTATCTATGGGTTCCTATACCTATTCTCGCTGCTGCCGATGTGGTTCCTTTACGGACTATCCGATGGCGTTGCATTTTTGTTCTATGCGGTGATCCGTTACCGGAGGTCGGTTGTACTCTCCAATCTGCGGATAGCCTTCCCCGAAAAGACGGAAACCGAGCGACTTCGGATCGCACGGCGTTTCTACCGGAATTTTACCGACAATTTCATCGAGACCATCAAACTCCTGTCGGCCAGTGAGGCCTTTTTGCAAAAACGCCTCGTGCTCGATAACCCTGAGCTGCTGGACCATTATTATGACCAGGGCCGCAAGCTCCAGGTCCATTTAGGTCATTTATTCAACTGGGAGGTCGGGAATGTAGCCATGGCATCCAGGACCCGTTATACCTGGATCGTGGCCTATATGCCGGTCGAGAACAAGGCTGTCGAGCGGCTCTTCCTTCGTTTGCGCGGGAGAACCGGTGCGGTCCTGCTGCCGGCTACCCGGATGCAACGCGAGATCCTTCCCTATCGACATGTTCAATACATGCTTGCGCTCGTAGCCGACCAGTCCCCGGGGGGCCCGGAAAACTCCTATTGGCTGAATTTTTTCGGCCGTCCCACACCTTTTGTCCGGGGGCCGGAACGCGGCGCCCGTATCGGGGATATCCCGGTAGTTTTTGTTCGTTTCTATAAAGTCAAACGCGGCCATTATCATGTGCAGTTGACCACGATCGCCGACCATCCCCGCCAGCTGCCCGAGGGGGAGCTGACACGCCGCTACCGGGCGCTCCTCGAAGACGCTATCCGTCAACAGCCGGATGGCTGGCTGTGGAGCCACAAGCGATGGAAGTTCAGCTGGAGGGAAGACCTATCCCCATTCTGGATCGATGAAGAAAAAAATATAGCTCATTAACGAATCCCGAATAGGGGAAATCGGGAAATTATAATAAATTTACTAAAGGCATACATTTATCCCCTGAACGAATGGACTTGCCATCCCGTGCCCGGTTGAAAGGTAAAGGTGGTCTGATTAGTGGCTGACTACCTAAACCTAAACCTAAACCGGATGATACCTTCTAAACCAGGAGTAGTGTTGGTGGACGACCACGCATTGCTTCGCAGCGGACTTGCCAGCCTGATTCGCGGTTTCGGCAAGTATGACGTCCTATTCGAAGCCTGCCATGGGAAAGACCTGGTCCGGCAATTGAGAAATTCCCGCCGCCCCGAAATCGTTCTTCTCGACATTAACATGCCCGAAATGGATGGCTATGAAACCGCCTGCTGGCTCAGACGGAACTGTCCCGAAGTCCGGGTCCTGGCGCTTTCCATGTATGACTCGGACAACTCCATCCTGCGGATGCTTCGCAACGGAGCAAGGGGCTATATCCTCAAGGACTCCGGGCCCGGCGAGCTGAAGCTGGCGCTTCAGTCCGTGATCGAAAAAGGCTATTACTATTCGGACATAGTGACGGGGAAGCTCATACATGCGATCAGTTACCTGGATGAGCCGGATCTACGGGTCCGCCGGATGCATACGTTGAATGACAGAGAATTGGAATTCATAAAACTTGTATGTACCGAGTGGACCTATAAGGAGATTGCGGACCGGATGTATCTCAGTCCGAGGACCATCGACGGGTACCGGGATGCCCTATTCGAAAAATTGAACGTGAGGACCCGGGTGGGATTGGCCATGTATGCGGTCCGGAACGGGATCGTGCATATAGACTAAGATCCAGCGGCCGGCCTCCGGAACTTTCGGCGGCCGCCGGGACCCCCGGTCGCTAATTCAGCACACTATTTTCCTTTACGATCTCGATCCCCTTTTGATCCTTGATCCTGCTCCAGCCGCCCGCGACGTTCCGGAGGTTGTGGATACCCTGCCGCTTCAGCAGTGATGCTGCGATAATGCTGCGATACCCGCCTGCACAATGGACATAGAGGTTGAACCGCTCTTCCAGGTTAGCCATGCTGACCGGATCGGAAAGATCCTGAAGCGGGATGTTGATCGCATCTCTGACATGGCCATCCGCAAATTCCGCCTCCCTTCTGACATCGAGGACGACAAGGTTTTCATCGAAGGGGATATCCATGGCCAGCTCGTCCGGTTCTACATCGATGATCATATCGATCGGTTCGCCCGCCTGACGCCAGACGGGGAAACCGCCTTCGAGGTAGCCCTTTACCTTGTCGAAACCTACGCGGGCAAGGCGAATGACGGTTTCTCTTTCTTCACCCGCCGCAGTGACGAGGACAATGGGTTTATTGAAAGGAAGGAGGCTGCCTGCCCATTCGGCGAAACGCCCATCGAGACCGATGCTGATACTTCGGGGAACAAAACCGGCCACGAATGAATCCGATTGGCGGGTATCGAGGAGTATGGCGTCTTCTTCGGCGATCCATTTTTTGAACCCGGCCAAGTCCAGCGGTTGCAGACCGGCTTCGAGCACTTCATCGAGGCTCTCATACCCTTCCTTATTGATCCTGGCATTGATAGGGAAATATTGCGGCGGCGCCGGCAGACCTTCCGTCACGGATTGGATGAATTCCTCTCTTGTCTGATCTTTCAATGCGTAGTTGGATTCCTTTTCTTCTTTCAGGGTGCTGTACGTACCGGGGCCTAAGTTCTTTCCACAGCTGCTTCCGGGACCGTGCGCTGGATAGATGATCAGGTCGTCGGGCAGCGGGAGTATTTTCCTTTGAAGGGAGTCGTATAACATCCCCGCGAGCTCTTCCCTGCTCAGGTTGCCACTGCTGAGATCGGGTCTGCCTACATCGCCAACGAACAACGTGTCGCCGGTAAAGAGGGCGTAGGGACGGCCTTCCGGCGTGCGTACCAGGTAACAGGAGGATTCTATGGTATGACCCGGTGTATGCAGAACCTCGATCGTGTTGTTGCCGAGATGGAAGGTCTCGCCATCTTTGGCGAGGTGGATCGGGAAATTGGTCTCCGTGCGGGGGCCATAAATAATGGAAGCGCCGGTGGTCTTGGCCAGATCCAGATGACCGCTTACAAAATCGGCGTGGAAGTGTGTTTCGAAGATATATTTGATGGTGGCGTTCCGCTCCCTTGCGATCCCGAGATAGACATCGATATCGCGCAATGGGTCGATGACTGCAGCTTCCCCTTCGTTATCAATATAATAGGCCGCTTCGCTGAGACAGCCGGTATACAATTGCTTAATGAACATAGCCTTGCCTTTGCCACAAAATTACTCATTTTGTCATGGATGCAAAACCAGGCTTATAAGGGCGGTTTTCGGCCCCTCGGGTCCTCCGCAGGTCCGGTCGGATCAGGGTCCTGTCGAATCAATCGATCAGCTCGTCAACGCACTTCATGATCTCGCTTAGACGATCATGATTGATAATGTAATAGATGAATTTCCCGTCGCGCTGGGTCTTTACGATCCCTGCCCTGCGAAGGATAGCAAGATGCTGTGAAGCAACGGATTGTTCGAGACGAAGGTGTACGTAGATTTCGGTGACGGTTAGTTTTTTGTTTTCGTCGAGGAGGCGGATGATCTGCTGGCGTAGTTTGTGATTCAGGGCTCTCAGGATCAGCGCGCCTTTCTTCAGGTTCAGAAAATCGACTTTCACCGGAGCGCCATCGGAGCCCTCCGCGTTTACTACCATCCAATAGCTATTATTGTTCATCGTTAAGCTCATGAGCGATTACCATTTTAGGATTTCAAGAAGATACGTGACAAGGATATGGACAAATTTATGATCTACTCGTTGAAAAAAAATGTGAAATTCAGCTAATATGATGATATACTCATTTTCTGGTATGAGTGTAGAATTCTTTTGTATAAACGGGCTCACTATAAGCCAGGCCGGTGAATTCCTTTTGCAAATATCGGGAAAAAGATAAAATACCCAGATACCCAGTATGGTAGCCCACCTTCACGAAGCGCGCGTTGGGTGACTTTATTAGTGGTTTACACTTATCGCTGCCGTCTCCGAAGAACGCGATCCGATGGCTGGAAAGCCACTCCGGGAATGAACGTTCATCGATGATCATGGCAGTCGCGGGGAGCAGTTCGGTCATATCGGGACGGTATATGGCAGTGAAGACTTCCATACGTCTGGCATCGATCATCGGGCACAAAAGATCCTCGCCGCCCAATTGTTCATGCGTTGCAAATGCCATCATCTTCAGGGTGCTTTCTGTGATAAGCGGGATATTCAGCGCATAGCAAAATCCTTTGGCGGCGGCCATTCCGACACGTAAGCCGGTGTAGGACCCCGGTCCCGAGGTCACGGCGACTGCGTGGAGTTCGCGCATGCGAAATCCGGTATCGGCGAAGAGGTGTTGCACAGCGGTGTGCAGCCAGGCAGCATGCTCTTTCGGCGCATCGTTCGCGAGCATGGCCAATGCTTTTCCGTCGTCGGAAAGGCAGATTCCCGCAGTTTGAGTTGCCGTATCGATGTTGAGGATTAGCGCCATGCCCGTCCTTTTTTTACATTAGTTTTTTTAATCACATTTTAATCCGATTGCGGCGCCATCTGCGCCCCCGCGCCACGCATTAGCGGTGCCGCTCGCCGTGCTGTGCTTCGGTCGCAGCGCTCATCAGCGCATTACATGGTGAATAGCGTGGGTCGGAATTGCTCAGCGATAAAAGAAGGCTCACAATGGCATCGATGCCGATGCGCTCTCCCCATTCGAACGGACCGAATGGATAATTCGTTCCCAATCGCATGGCCGTATCTATCTCCTCTTTTGTGCTCACCTTCGCCTCCCAGGTATACCAGGCTTCATTGATGATCGCTGCAAGTATTCGTGGAACGATCATGCCGGGCGTATCGGGCACCAGCCGGAAGGCATGGCCAAGCCGGCCATAGAGTTCCGTGATTCGTGCCGAGGTCGCTTCATTGGGCGACACCAGTTCATGTACGGCCATTTCCTGCCAGCCCTGCCAGCCGTTCATGCGGACGAAAGGGTACCCGATCTCCGTGATCGTGGGCACCACCGCGCTGACGAACACCAGGTCCGGCAGCAGTCGCGCCAGCGAATGACAACGTTGCGGTTCAGCCGTAAAATCAAGGTCGAGCCAGGCCGTCACGCCGGTGAGCGCGCGCGGAGTGGGTACGTCTTTCAGCAGGATCCATTCGATGTCTGCGCCGGGAAAAAATAGATCCAGCTGTTTTTCAGTGCAGCGCTCCGAAATTGCGGCGAAAGTCATACCGGCTCCGATTTGGGCGCAAATTTAGCAAAAACGGGCCGGAAGCGCCGAGCTTTACTTTTTGCCGGTAATGCGAAGGCGCCAAACGGGCTGGAGGCCCGTGCCCGCCAGGGCAATCATTACCTATCGGCGCCGAGCTTTACTTTTTGCCGGTAATGCGAAGGCGCCGATCTTTGGATAATGGAAAACAAGATCATCAATACTCCTGAAGCGCCGGCGCCGATCGGGCCTTACAGCCAGGCAGTCAGGGCCGGCAACCTGCTCTTCATCTCCGGCCAGATAGCCATCGATCCGGCAACGGGTAAAATAGACAGCTCGGACATTCTTGCGGAAACGCACCAGGTGATGCATAATCTCCGGGCCATCCTGACGGCGTCGGGATGCACCTTCGACCAGGTGGTGAAGACGACGATCCTGCTTAGCGACATGTCGCTTTTCGCCGATGTCAATGCGGTATACGGTAAATATTTCACCGGCAATTTCCCCGCCCGTGAAACCTATGCGGCAAAAGGGCTTCCAAAAAATGTCAACCTGGAGATCAGTATGATCGCGGCGGACGCCTCCGGCACAGCCGCCGGCAGGTAAAACTGGAGCTCTCGCGCGGTACCGGTCAATGATGCGCGGTACCGGTCAATTATTTCAGAACGCCCAGCTCTTTGCCGATCCTGGTGAATGCGGCGATCGCCTTATCGAGATGATGCTGTTCATGACCGGCGCTCAGCTGCACCCGGATCCGCGCCTGACCTTTGGCGACCACCGGGTAGAAAAACCCGATTACATAGATATCTTCCTCCAGCAACCGGGCCGCGAAGTTTTGCGCGACCGCTGCGTCGTACAGCATGATGGGAACGATCGGATGCATCCCGGGCCGGATATCGAACCCTGCGTCCGTCATCTTCGACCGGAAGTACCTGGTATTGTATTCGAGCTTGTCGCGTAAAGCCGTTGTCTCGCTGAGCATGTCCAGCACCGAAATAGAAGCTCCTACGATGGACGGGGCGAGACTGTTGGAAAAAAGATAAGGCCGGCTGCGTTGCCGCAAGAGTTCGATGATTTCCTTTTTGCCGCTGGTGAATCCGCCACTGGCGCCGCCCAGGGCCTTGCCCAGTGTACCCGTTATGATATCGATACGACCCATAACCCCGCAATGCTCGTGCGTGCCGCGCCCGGTCTTGCCGAGAAAACCGGAAGAATGGGAATCGTCGATCATTACGATGGCGTCATACCTATCGGCCAGATCGCAGATCTTATCCAGCTGCGCAATAGTGCCATCCATGCTGAAGGAGCCGTCGGTCACGATGATGCGGCTACGGGCGTCGGCTGCCGACTTCAGCTGCACCTCCAGGTCCTCCATGGTATTGTGTTTGTACCGCAACCGCTTTGCCTTGCAGAGACGCACCCCGTCGATGATGGAGGCATGATTCAGCTCATCCGAAATGATGGCATCCTGTTCGCCGAACAACGGTTCGAATACCCCGCCATTAGCATCGAAGGCGGCTGCATACAGGATCGTATCCTCTGTCCCCAGGAAGGAAGAAAGCTTTTGCTCCAGCTGGCGGTGTATATCCTGCGTCCCGCAGATGAACCGCACGCTGCTCATCCCGTAGCCGCGTGCATCGATCGTCCGGTGCGCCGCCTCGATGACCTTGGGATGCGAAGACAGACCCAGATAATTATTGGCGCAAAAGTTCAACACCTTTTTTCCGCCGACGGTAATTTGCGCGCCCTGGGGGCTGTCGATGATGCGTTCGGTCTTGAACAGGCCGGAGGCCTTTATTTCTTCCAGCTCGGCGCCAATGCGTTTCACAAAGGAGGCGTTCATGGGATCGTTTCTTTTATGAAGTGAATAGTAGGGATCAGATGAGACGCAAATATAAGCAGTTGGCAATAAAGGTATCAGAAGCCGGCAATAAAAGCGGCAGTAAGTGGTTGAATCTTCACCTGTTAGGCGGCCACGGGTAAATTTTTGGGGTCCTGTAACAATTTATGTATTATTTTCGTCTAACATTTGACAACAGCCCCGTCATGAAACGTAGTCTTTATCTCCGGCTATTCCTCGTCGTCGTGGTGGCTTCCGCAAGCCTCCTGCTCCTGTCTTATGTGCACGCCCGCGCGGCCCGCGCTGAAGAACAGAACTGCGAAAATGGTAAGTGCCCATCCGGGCATAGTCCGTCGGGTAAGGCCCGGACGGAGGTCATCCTTTGGGAATCCATTACTCATAACCTGCTGACCTCCAATCGATAATAAAATTATCGGTTTCTCCCTGTAACTTTCCGGCATTGTTCCACGTACTATTTGTGGACCAATGATCTTTACGCCTGCTCATGACAGAGACCGAATACAACGAATGCGTACGGCTTTATGCGGACAACGTTTATCGCTTCATCCTCAAGAACCTAAGACAGGAAGAAGATGCGCGGGACGTCGTCCAGTCGGCATTTGAAAAGCTCTGGAAGAACAGGGAGGCAGTATCGGCGGAGAAAAGCAAATCCTATCTTTTCACCATCGCTTATCACCAGATGATCGATCATCTTCGTAAGGTGAAACGGGTCACGCTGCGTGAAGAGTTCCATGAAGAGGCAAGGGTAAGCGTCGCGCCGGTGCATCAGCTGAAAAAGGTGCTGGATGCCGCACTTGCGCGTCTCAATGAAACGCAGCGGTCGCTGGTCCTGCTGAAGGACTATGAGGGCTATTCCTATAGCGAGATCGGGCAGATCACGGGGTTGAATGAAAGCCAGGTGAAGGTATACCTGCACAGGGCGCGTATCCAATTGAAAGATTACCTGGTAAAGGTGGAAAATTTAATTTGAGGCTCATGATCACCAGAGAAAATTATGAAGAATTCTTCATCTTGTATATTGACGACGAGCTGCCGGTGACGGTCCGCGCGGCCGTTGAAAAGTTCGTCGCAGAAAATCCCGATCTGAAGGAAGAATGGGAGGCATTGCTGCAATGCCGTCTGCAGCCGGACCATGATCATGGTTTCCGCGACAAGGACTCCCTTTTCCATTATGAATCGTCGCTGCTGTCCTATGTCGACGGCGAGCTCGACGAACGGGAAGGTAAGGAGCTGGAGGAACTGGTGCGTCTCCAACCGCGTGCGGCAGAAACGCTACGGCTGTTGCAGATGACCGTTAGTCACCCCGATCCGTCGATCGTTTTCCCCGGCAAGGAAAGTCTGTATCGCGGGCATCGCCGGAGGGCCGTATTGCTTCCCTGGCTGAGGGCGGGTATCGCCGCTGCAATGCTGGGCGGCGTCGCGCTGCTGCTCTTTCCCCGGACACATCCGGGCGGGACTATAGCCTCGTCGACTAAAATTATCCCGCCGGCTGTAACCCCGCGTACGCCTGCGACGTTATACCCTACGAAGAAGGATGATCGGACGCGGGCTATGGCAGATGTTCATGCGCAGGCTATGACAACAGTGAACGACAATGGTGCGCGGCGAACAAACGCATCGGGGGTCGAACAGGCGCAGCTCCGCCGGAAGGCAAGACCTTTCACTCCGGCCCCTGTCGTAAATGCCCGGCCGCCGGCTATGCTGAATACGCAGGTACAGACGGTAGACACGATCGGCAGGTCTGTAAAGACCGAGGTTGCAGCAGCAGACGCGCAATCCGTCGGGGATCAGAAAACAATGGCTACGGCGGTCGCGGCGGTATATATCCCCAGGGAGCAGTCGTCCTTCGCCACGCAGGCGTTGTTGCAACAGCAGATGGAAGACGACAGTACGACCAACAACATCGCCGATATATCGACGGCGCCGGCAAAAAATAAATTACGCGGCATCTTCAGGAAGGTGGGCCGCGCTTTCGGAAAGACGGCGGACCGTGACGACGATGGTCAGCGACAGGTTCTGATCAGCGCCTTCCAGGTCGCACTCAAATAATTCTCATTAAAAAAAGAAATGTATGAACCGGGTATTCTTACTTACGGCTGGGATCTGTCTTGCTCTTTTCGGCCGGGCGCAAACCGATACAACAGGGAAAAACATTGGTTCGGGGACCGACACGATCCGGGTCGGCAGTCTGCTGATCGTCCGCGACGGGCAGCCGGACCCGGGATGGAACGATTCTTCCTCGCACAAGAGGTATCGTTACCGTAGCCATCCTTCCAATGTCAGCACCAACTGGTGTATCGTCGATCTGGGCTTCACTAATTACAATGACATGACCGATTATTCCTCCGCAGCCGTGCAGCAGTTTGCGCCGGGTTCGGGGAAGGATTGGTTTACGCTGAACAATGGAAAATCCGTAGATGTGAACATCTGGATCTTCATGCAAAAGATCAATCTGATCAAACACGTCGTTAACCTGAAATATGGCATAGGCGTCGAGCTGAACAACTACCGCTACCAGGATGATATCCGGTTCCTCAAGAATCCTACGATGGTGATCATGGATACGGTGCATTACCACAAGAACAAACTGGCGGTGGATTATGCCACCATCCCCGTGCTGCTCAATTTCAATTTCACGCCCCATCGCCGTCACGAATTCGGGATCAGCGCAGGCGCCAGCTTCGGGTACAGGTATTCTTCGCGGCAGAAATTCGTCAGCGGCGCGCGGGGCAAGGAGAAAACGTATAACGACTTCGATCTGAATTCCTGGAAGATCTCCTATATCGGTGAGGTGAACCTTGGATGGGTGGTGTTGTACGGCAGTTATGCCACCCGGAGCATATTCAGCAAGGGACTGGACCAGGTGCCTTATTCAGTGGGTATCCGGATCGGGAATTGGTAAGCCTCCGGAAGCCGCAGGCTTAGCCTCCGGCAGGGAAAAGACGGGCTCTTGCGCGGTACCGGACAATGAGCCGCGACGCATCTGTTAAAACTTTTTCACATTAAAATATCCGGCTCGGGGCTTGCGTTGGAAGGGAATAAAAGCAGTATCATGGTATCCCGATTCCCGGTTCTGTGCAGCCTGTTGATATTCAGCCTTTTTTCTTTCCGCGATTCCGGTCGCAGCTCCCGCCGGCGTTTTTTTCATCGCGACCCCGAAGGAGACGTCTACATCGTCGTCATCAAATCCAATTACGAGTTGCAGGTTTACGACAAAGATGGCTGGTATGCCACCTATCCTGCCGTTTTCGGTAGCAAATCACTCGATGACAAAATGATGCGGGGTGATCGTAAGACACCCGAAGGAACTTATCATATCTTATCCAAGCGGCCTCATGAAAAATGGGACAAGATCATGGACCTGGACTATCCGACGGCTGCCGATGTCGCCAAATTCAAGGAACGCAAGTCGGCCGGTCTCATCCCGCGCTCGGAAGCGATCGGTGACGGCATCGCCATCCATGGCACGTGGCCGCATGACGACAATGCGGTTGATGCCTACCAGATGTGGACGAATGGCTGCGTCTCGCTGAAGAACGAAGACATGGATGAAGTGTACAGGATCGCGCCGGTGGGAACCAAAGTGATCATCCAACATTAGAGCCGCCCCTTCTTTATCTCATCCACCACCGCCGGGTCCAGCAGCGTGGTCGTATCCCCGAGGTTTTGCAGTTCGCCTTCCGCGATCTTCCGCAGGATACGCCGCATGATCTTGCCGCTGCGCGTTTTGGGCAGACCGCTGACCAGCTGGATCTTGTCCGGTTTGGCTATCGGACCGATGATCCTGGCGACCGTTTGAACGATCCCCGCGCGTACCGACTCGTCATCCGACTTCGCTGCGTTGAAAATGACATACGCATAGATGCCCTGTCCCTTGATGTCGTGCGGATAGCCTACCACGGCGCTTTCGACGACCCCGGTGTGCATGTTGATCGCGTTTTCGACTTCGGCTGTACCGATCCGGTGGCCGCTGACATTGAGTACGTCGTCGACACGACCGGTGATGCGGTAGTTGCCTTCATCGTCGCGCAGCGCGCCATCGCCGGTAAAATAAAGGTTGGGGTAGGTGGCGAAATAGGTCTGGCGACAACGCTCGTGGTCACCATAGGTGGTGCGGATGATTGACGGCCACGGAAATTTGATGCACAGATTGCCCGTGACATTGCTCCCCTTCACCTCGTCGCCTTTATCGTCCACGAGGAGCGGTTGTACTCCCGGGAGCGGCAGCGTCGCGAAGGAGGGCTTGCCGGGCGTTATGCCTGCCATGTTCGAGATAAGGATACCGCCCGTCTCGGTCTGCCACCAGGTGTCGACAATGGGGCAGCGTTTCTTCCCGATATGCTCGTCATACCAGTGCCAGGCCTCTTCATTGATGGGTTCGCCGACGGTGCCCAGCACTTTCAGCGAACGCAGGTCCTTATTCTTCACAGGACCGGGACCGAAACCCATCAGGCTGCGTATAGCGGTGGGAGCTGTATAAAGAACGGAGACCTTGAACTTGTCCACGATATCCCAGAAACGGCCGGCGTCGGGATAAGTCGGAATACCCTCGAACAGTAGAGACGTAGCGCCTGCGCTCAATGGACCGTAAACGATATAGCTGTGACCGGTGATCCAGCCGATGTCGGCGGTACAGAAATAAACGTCTCCCGGCTGATACTGGAAAACGTTGACGAAACTGTAGTTGGTGAAGACCATGTACCCGCCACAGGTATGGACCACGCCTTTGGGTTTGCCGGTAGAGCCGGAAGTATACAAAATGAACAGCGGATCTTCGGCATCCATCGACTCGGCCGGACACAGTGGATTACCTTGTGTCTCTACTTTGCGGATCTCATCTTCCCACCACACATCGCGACCCCTGATCATGCTGATCGCCGTGCGGGTACGCGTTAGGACGATCACTCTTTTAACGGAGGGGCATTGTACCAGCGCATCGTCTATCACGGATTTCAGCGGTATTTCCTTATTGCCGCGAAACGCGCCGTCGGAGGTGATGACGACGCTGCAGAGGGCATCCTGAATCCTGTCGGCAATGCTTTGCGCGGAAAATCCGCCAAAGACGACAGAATGTATGACCCCAATGCGCGCGCAGGCGAGGACCGCGATGGCCAGCTCGGGAACCATCGGCATATAGATACAGACCCTGTCGCCTTTTTTGAGACCGTTATTCTTCAGGACGGTTGCAAACTGACAGACCTTCGCGTGCAGCTCCCTGAACGAAAGGACGCGGTAATCCTCTTCAGGATTGTTCGGTTCCCAGATGATCGCGGGCTGATCGCCTTTATCAGCGAGGTGCCTGTCCAGGCAATTTTCGGTGATATTCAGCTTACCGCCGATGAACCACTTGACATCGGGACCGGTAAAATTCCATTCCAGGACCTTGTCCCATTTGCGGTGCCAGGTAAAATGCGATGCGATGCCGGCCCAGAATCCTTCGGGATCCTTCACGCTTTTCTGATAAATGGAACGATATTCTTCCGGTGATTTGATCTGGTAAGGATAACTCATCTGACAATGCTATTTTAAAATTATTCGACGGCTCGCCGGCTTTGAAGGGGTCCCGCTCCTGCGATCTTCTAGCCGATAGGCAGCACGGTCTTCCCGTACATCTCATTCAGCAAGCCGGCCACGCCTGTATAGATCGCCAATGCTCCGCAAAGGATGCCTTCGTATCCGGTGAAATGTTTGAGGCCGGGATCCCCTGTAGCGTCGCCCGCCGCCAGCAGGAAGAACAAGATGGTCAGCGTGGCGAAAACGAGCTGCAATGCCCGGCTCAGCTTCAAAGTTCCGAAGAAAAGCAATAAGGTGAACAACCCCCAGATGACCAGGTAGGCGACCATGCTGCTTTCCGACGGCGCCGTGACCCATCCCATCTTCGGCATGACGACGAGGGCCACCAACGACAACCAGAAAAGGCCGTAGGAAGTGAATGCGGTCAGACCGAACGTGTTGTTCTTTTTCGCTTCGATGATGCCGGCGATCACCTGCGCGAGCCCGCCATAAAAAATACCCATTGCGAGTATCATCGAACTCATCTCGAAAATGCCGGCATTGTGCAAATTCAACAATACCGTCGTGGTACCGAAGGCGCAAAGGCCCAGGGGCGCAGGATTGGCAAGACCTTCCTTGCTAGCTGCGACAACAGGAGGGGGGGTCATAATCGTTAGTTGTAGATTAATGTGGCTTAATACTACAAGTTTAAATCATTACGCCGGATTAGCCTAATTTTGCCCCGTAAAACCGCGGCATGTCCATTGAAGTAACCAGTCTGGTAAAGACATATGGCGAGCAGAAGGCTGTAGATTCCATCTCGTTCAGCATCAAAAAAGGAGAGATCGTCGGGTTCCTTGGGCCTAATGGCGCAGGGAAATCCACTACGATGAAGATCATCACCGGTTATCTCGGAGCCGATATGGGCGAGGCCGTCGTGTGCGGTATACCCGTCGGCGACCGACCGCTGGAAGCCAAGAAAAAGATCGGCTATCTCCCCGAAGCCAACCCATTGTATCCGGATATGTATGTACGGGAATACCTGGACTTCATTGCCGATGTACATCATGTCGAAGGCAAGAAGGCGCGCATCGAAGCCGTGATCCAATTGGTCGGTCTGACAGCAGAGAGCCGCAAGCGCCTGGGCCAGCTATCGAAAGGATACAAACAACGCGTCGGTCTGGCGGCCGCGCTCCTGCATGATCCGGAAGTGCTTGTCCTGGACGAACCGACGAGCGGTCTCGATCCCAACCAGATCGTAGAGATCAGGGACGTGATCCGCCAGCTGGGCAGGAACAAGACGGTCCTTTTTTCCTCGCATATCCTGCAGGAAGTGGAGGCTCTTTGCGATCGCGTGGTCATCATCAATAAGGGAAGGCTGGTAGCGGACAGCACGCTTAGCAAGCTTCGGCTCGAAAGCAGCGGAGCGAATACCATACGGGTCTCTTTTCGGGAAGTGATGGGACCCGCTTCATTCGGGCAACTGAAAGGCGTCGACGATATCGCCCGTTTGTCGGATCACGAATGGGAATTAAAGACCGAAAGGCCCGATGATGTAAAAAAACAATTGCTCGAACTGGCTTTGCAGAACAATTGGAACATTGTTTCTTTGCAAAGCGAAAATCAAAGCCTGGAAGCCATATTCCGGAGTCTGACGAAACAAGATTAAAATCATCAACAAATTATCATGAGCTACATTGCTGACATTCGCGCCAGGCAGATCCTGGACAGCCGGGGCAACCCCACGGTGGAGGTCGATGTTATTACGGAAAACAATCTTCGCGGGCGTGCCGCGGTTCCCAGCGGCGCTTCGACCGGGATCCATGAGGCCGTTGAATTGCGTGATGGCGATAAACAGGTATTCGGCGGGAAAGGCGTGTTGAAGGCGGTCGCCAATGTGAACGACATCATTGCCGACCAGCTGATCGGTTTTCCCGTCAACGAGCAGGCAAGCCTGGATGCGCGGCTCATCGAAATGGACGGCACGGAAAATAAAGGGAAGCTCGGCGCCAATGCCCTGCTTGCCGTCAGCATGGCGGTAGCAAAGGCGGCCGCAAAGGAAAGCAAGCTGCCCCTGTACCGTTACCTCGGAGGCGTCAACAGCACTGTCATGCCCATACCGCTGATGAATATCCTCAATGGCGGAGTGCATGCCGATAACAAGATCGACTACCAGGAATACATGATCGTACCCATGGGCGCCGAATCCTTCAGCGATGGATTGCGCTGGGGAGTGGAGATCTTTCATCAATTGAAAACCGTTTTGAAAAAGAAGGGATTCAGCACCAACGTGGGTGACGAGGGCGGTTTCGCTCCCGATATCCAAAGCAATGAGGAAGCCATCGAAACGGTGCTGCAGGCCATCGAAGCCGCCGGATACAAAGTGGGTAGCCAGATCGGGATTGCGATCGATGCAGCCAGTAGTGAAATGTTCAAGGACGGCAAGTACAAATTCTACAAGAGTACCGGCAAAGAGCTGACCAGCGACCAGATGGTGGAATACTGGGTCTCCTGGGTAAAGAAATATCCCATCATCTCAATCGAGGATGGGATGGCGGAAGAGGACTGGGATGGATGGAAAAAACTGACGGATGCCCTTGGCCGTCAGATACAGCTGGTGGGCGACGATCTTTTCGTGACCAATACAAAAATCCTCCAGAAAGGGATCGAGCGTGGTGTTGCCAACAGCATCCTCATAAAGGTGAACCAGATCGGCACCATTACAGAGACTATAAATGCCGTACAACTTGCTCAGAGCCACGGCTATACGACTGTCATGTCGCACCGCAGCGGAGAGACCGAGGACACCACCATTTCGGACCTGGCGGTTGCGCTCAACTGTGGCCAGATCAAGACCGGCAGCGCCTCGAGAACCGACAGAACGGCCAAATATAACCAGCTGCTTCGGATCGAGGAGCAGCTGAGTGACGCTGCCGTTTATCCGAAAGGAAGATATTTCAAAAAATAATCATTAATTTAGGTGGCGGCCTAAGTCAAACAATGGAAAAAGACATGGGGCCGCCACCGACTTTTATGAAGCTTTTAACGCATATCCCGGCCTGGGTGAAGAACAAATATCTCCTTACAACGGTTGGATTTGTTGTGTGGGTGCTGTTCTTTGACTCGAGGGATTTCATCACCAGCCATTTCCGGGAAAGGGCTCAATTGGTCCGGCTGGAAAGCAGCAAACGGTACTATGAACAGCAGATCGCGACGACCAGGAAGGAATTACAGGATTTGAAAACCAACCCGGCTTTGCTGGAAAAATATGCGCGGGAAAAGTATCTTATGAAACGGGACAATGAGGACCTCTTTCTGGTCCGGGAGAAGAATATAGCTGTTACACGTTGATGATCAACGATTTATGATCGTTCCCTTCCCTTTATAGCTAAGCCTCGTCCGGCGTCCGCAGTGAACGATCAATGGCGTCCGCAGCGAACATTTATTAAGGTACCGGACAATATCGGAATCCGAATATCGTTTTATATGAGGACGTTTCACTTTTACTGCTTCGGAACATATTAGGACATTAAATGGTTTTGCCTATGACACTCTTTACACCGGAGGATCTTTTGCGGTATTTGTATAAAGAGTCTTCCCCGGAATTAACGGTAGCGATAGAGCATGCGCTAAAGGAAGACTGGATGCTGCGCGAGAAACTAGCCGTGCTGCGATCTTCAGTCGAAAAGTTAGATGCTATCACTGTATCCCCCCGCATGGAAGTTATTCAGCGAGTCATGAATTATGCCAGGAGAACGGCCGTACAGGAACCTGTATCGGAGCATTGAGTTGTTCTTCTGACGTAACTTCGCGGTCACCGAATGCCAGGCGGCCCACAGCCGCGACCGAAGGTCAATCTTTAGCGGTTTGCGGCAAATTCGTTAATTTGCCGGTTGAGAATTTGCCGCACACATCGATGACCAGAAAGGAGCGATTCCAGTTCGTACTGGACTATTTCAGCAAACACAACCCGGATGCCGAAACCGAGCTATTGTATGACAGCCCGTACCAGTTGCTGGTGGCGGTGATCCTGTCTGCGCAATGCACGGACAAACGCGTCAATATGACCACGCCGGCGATATTCGACCGTTATCCTGACGCGGCTGCGTTGGCCAAAGCGGATTTCGACGATCTCTTCCCGCTGATCAAAAGCATTTCTTATCCCAACAACAAGACCAAACACCTCATCGGCATGGCAAGGATGCTGGTGGAGAAGTTCGGCGGCGAGGTCCCGCTGACGGTAGACGAGCTGGTGCAATTACCCGGCGTCGGCCGCAAGACGGCCAACGTCATCACATCGGTGGTCGATAATCAACCCAATATGGCCGTGGACACGCATGTTTTCCGTGTGGCTGCGCGCATTGGCCTCACCGTGAATGCGAAGACGCCTCTGGCGACGGAAAAACAATTGTTGCAATGGATCCCGCGCGAGCAGGTGCATATCGCGCATCACTGGCTGATCCTGCACGGCCGTTATATCTGTATGGCACGTACGCCGAAATGTTCCGAATGCGGGTTGCGACCGGCGTGTAAATACTATGCAAGAAATGTCCTGAAGGCGATGGTGGAACCGGTGGAGGAGAAGACCGCAATAAAAAAGCGCCGCTAATCCTTAGCAACGCTTTCGGGGAATCCAACTATTTTTACGCGTCCGCGTGATGCTTCTTCCTGTGATGCTTTTTCTTCTTTTTTCCGGGCGGTGCGGTTGCTTTTGTATCGGCGCCCGTATCCGCTCCCATGGCTTGATAGATCGTCTCCTGGATGCGGCCGCGGATGTTCAGGCGGGACAGAAAGGGATTATTCTCCACCGGGTTCACGCGGTTGGACAGGAATATGAAGACGAGCTTGTATTTCGGGTCGACCCATACGCAGGTGCCGGTAAATCCGGTATGGCCGAAGGTTTCGGGTGAGGCCGACAGACAGGGATAGGGCTCTTTTCGCCTGGCATTGTCCTTTTCCGGCTTATCGAAACCCAATCCGCGGCGGCTGATGTCGCTGTGGTACCCGGTGAAATAATCGATCGTGGAAGGTTTCAGGTAGGTCCGGCCATTGAAGGTGCCGCCATCTACCAACATCTGTTCGAGGATCGCCAGGTCGTAGGCGTCGCTGAACAATCCTGCATGACCGGCCACGCCGCCGAACATGGCCGCTCCCGGGTCGTGTACGTCGCCCCATATCAGCTGATGCCGGAAGATGGGCTCCAGCGCGGTCGGGGCGATGCGTCCCAGCGGGAAACGGTCCCTGGGCCGGAAGCCCGTGGAGCTCATGCCGAGCGGATCATAGAACGTTTTTTTGACGTATTCATTCAGCTTCATACCGGTGATAGCCTCCACGACCTCTCCCATATAGATAAAATCGTTGTCGCTGTAGACATACTTCCTTGGACCCAGCTTGCTCTGCACCACCCTGAGGTCCATCGTATCCCTCCAATCGTTGCGCAGGTAGAGATTTTCCGCTACCCGGACGCCATGCACGCTGTCAGGCCGCACGGTGAAGACGCCCGGCATCGGGTTCTGGTCCTTGCTGCTGTCCACTACTTCCTTATAGAATACGACGTCGGGCACCAGGCCTGCCTGATGCAGCAGGACATCCCAGATACGTAGAGAGGCTTTGTCGCTGCCCCGTACCCAGGGCAGATAGTCCCCGAGGGTCTTCTGCAGATCGAGCTTCCCTTCATCATAAAGTTTCATCACCGACATCGTGGTGGCGCAGATCTTGGTGCAGGATGCCATGTCGTAGATGGTCTCTTTATAGACGGGGTCCGTCTTGTCATAGGTGGTAAATCCGAACGCCTTTTCATATGCGATCCTTCCGTCCCTGGCCACCAGTACGACGCAACCCGGGAAGGCTTTCTTTTCGATGCCCTCGCGCGCGATATCGTCGATCTTGTTCAGCCGGTCCGGATCCATGCCCAGCTCGGCGGGAGTGGCGGCAGGCAGCACCCTGGCAGGCCCCGTGATACCGGCGCCGGCCTTCCATTGGTCACAGACGGATACCGGGAGGTGTCCGCGTGCCGTAAATTGTCCGTTGAGCAGATCGGCGGCGACGTCCTGCGTGACACTGTCGTCTTCATAACAGGCCACCAGCACCGGGGCGTCACAGCTGTTCTTTATAGCATAGGGGTTGCCAAAGACGAAGGTGACGGTCTTTTCCTTTTGCTCCAGCTGACGGAGAAGCCATGCAGCCGGGCCGCTGATATTGAAGTTCCGCGCCGGGAAACGGTTATAATTGTGAAGCCCGATGACGATCGCCTCGTAGCGATTGCTCAGCAGCTGTAATGCCGCAGACGCCTTGGCGCTATCCAGGTTATAATCGAAGAAATAGACATGCGCGTGATAGTCGGTCCGCATCCGTCGGCTGAAATTGTTGTCTTCTGTAAGTCCCATGCCGATATATGCGATCGGTTTCCTGCGGCCGGCATGTCTTCCGGAAGCGACCTTTCCGGCAGCCAGCAGCGAGCTGTCCCGAACCGCATGCAACGGAAAGATTGAAGGATCGTCGTTGCGCAACAGCGTCAGGGCTTCCGTGGCAACCTGTCTCCGCATGTCGGTCACTCCTTGATTGAGATCTGCTGTGAGGTGTACCTTGTCAATGGGTTGCCATTGTGCCAGTCCATATTGATATTTGGCATAAAGTACCTTCTTAACCCGGGCGTCGATATCCTTCCACTTCAGCCGTTTTGCCTTTATCTCGGAATCGATCTTCAAAATGCTCAGGGGTACATCGCCCGGCAGACAAAGCATATCATTCCCTGCGATCAGCGACTGAACGGCAGCATCACCGTCGGGATAGTATTTCGCCACGCCTTTCATTTCCAATGCATCGGTGAAGCTGATGCCCTGGAAGCGCAGTTGTTTCCGGAGCAATTTGGTCACATTGTTGTACGAAAGCGACGTGGCGCGGTTAGGCGTATTGTCGATGGCCGGAATATACAGGTGCGCGATCATAACGCTGCCGACGCCGGCCTTGAAAAGCGCGCGAAACGGATACAGCTCGAGAGAATCCAGCGCTTTTTTGTCTTTATTGATCACCGGCAGATCGAGATGGGAATCGACGGATACGTCGCCATGCCCCGGGAAATGTTTGGCGCAGGCCATGACGCCTTCATCCTGCAGTCCCTTCATATACTGGACGCCCAGCCCGGCCACGTTAATTTTGTCTTCCCCGAACGAGCGATCGTTGATAACGGGGTTGTCGGGGTTATTGTTGATGTCCACTACCGGCGCATAATTTACCTGGATGCCTATGCGCCGGCATTGTTTACCCACGAGACGCCCATAGCGATAGACGAGATCGGGGTCGCCGGTAGCGCCAAGCATCATTTGGCGGGGAAGGCCCACGACACTGTCCATCCGCATACCCACGCCGTTCTCGGCATCGATACAAAACAGGATAGGGGTTTTGGATACGCTCTGATAATAATTGATATGATCGGCCTGGGTGAGCGGGTCGCCCTGAAAAAGACAGATGCCGCCGATATTGTATTTACGTACCAGCGAGTCTACCTGTGCGTCGTAAAAAACCGGCCGGTGGGTTTCGGGATCGATGCCGGAAAGCCGGATCACCATCAGCTGGGCGATCTTTTCATCGGGGGATAGGGTTTTGAAAACGCTGTCTACCCATTTGCGGGCGTCGTTGGAGGAACCGGCGGCGCGGGAAGAAGCGGCATCATCGGAGGAAACCCTGGTAGCGGATTGCGCGTGGCCTTTGAGCGTGCAGATCGTCAAAGCCAGCAGGAACATGAATATTCTCATTTCGGCGTAAATTGCACACAAATTAAGGTAGAATTGCCAGACATCATCCAACTATTACCCGAACACCTGGCCAACCAGATCGCGGCAGGCGAAGTCATCCAGCGTCCGGCCAGTGCCGTGAAGGAGCTGCTGGAGAATGCCGTCGACGCCGGCGCTACCGAGATAAGGCTATTCGTCCAGGATGGAGGGAAGTCGCTGATCCAGGTGGTAGACAACGGTAAAGGGATGAGCGAGACCGATGCCCGTATGGCATTCGAACGGCATGCGACGTCCAAGATCAGGGAGATCGACGATCTTTTCCATATCAAAACGATGGGGTTCCGTGGGGAAGCGCTGGCGTCCATCGCCGCCGTCGCGCAGGTCGAGCTGAAAACGAGGAGACCTGAAGACGAGGCCGGTACCTTTATCGGGATCGAGAACAGCCGTGTCGTGCGCCAGGAACCGGTGGCTATGCCCGCGGGTTCGAACATCGCGATGAAGAATCTATTTTTCAACGTCCCGGCCCGCAGGAATTTTCTAAAGAGCAATGCGGCCGAGATGCGGCATATCGTCGATGAATTCATACGCGTCGCTTTGTCCTTTCCATCCATCTTTTTCTCGTTGTCCGGTAACGGACATGAGCTGATGCATCTCGAAAAGGGAAGCCTGAAGCAACGCATCGTGCAGATCCTGGGGTCCTCGTTCGCCAGCAAGCTGGTCTCGGTGCAGGAAAATACCGACTATCTGAACATCTACGGTTTTGTCGGCAAGCCGGAAACGGCAAAAAAAACGCGGGGGGACCAGTATTTTTTCGTGAACAACCGTTATATCCGCAGCGCTTATCTCCACCATGCGGTGATGAACGCTTTTTCGGAAATGATCCCACAGGAGTGTTTCCCGCTGTTCGTGCTGTTCATCGATCTCGACCCCACGCAGGTGGATATCAACGTACATCCCACCAAACAGGAGATCAAATTCGAAGATGAAAAGATCGTGTATGCTTTTGTTCAGGCGGCGGTCAAACATGCGCTGGCGCAGTTCAGCATCACTCCCACGCTGGATTTCGATCTGGACCCGGCGATCCAGCGGCTGGAGGCGGTGAGCAAGCCGCTGTCCGAAGAAAAAAAGGCCGAGGTCGCGTCTTCATCGCTCTACAAGACCTTCAGTCAGAAGAACCAGGCGCACCTGATCGAACCGACGAATAAAAGCGAATTGAGGCATTGGAAAGACCCCCACGAAGAGCCGGACGGGGCGGGCGGTGGGAGGAGCGTGGCAGGTGGCGGGAGGGCAGCGGGGAACGGGAACCCCGCGACCAATGAAGAACCGTGGGCGACCCAGGCCCCGGCGAAGATCATGCCTATCGAGAACGCGTCATTGCAGCAATTGCTGAACACCTATATCGTCACCCCGACCAACCGGAGCTTTATCCTGGTCCACCAGCAGGCCGCGCATGAACGGATACTGTATGAACGTTACAAGACAGCGGCGGCCGGAACGCGCATACCCGCCCAGAAAAGTCTTTTCCCTACGACGTTGACCCTCTCGGCCCCGGATGCGATCCTGCTGAGCGAACTGCTGCCCGATCTTCAGCTGCTTGGATACAACATCGAACCCTTCGGCAAGGACAGCTTCATCGTCCAGGGAACACCGGGAGACATGGTACAGGGTAATGAAAAAGGAGTAATTGAAAGCCTGCTGGAACAGTATAAACATTTTACCAGCGAGATCCGGTTCTCGCAGCGGGAAAAACTGATCCGAACGATGGCCCGGCAGCAGGCGATCAGGCCCGGGACGGCGCTATCGGAAAAGGAGATGCGGACGCTCGTGGACGATCTGTTCGCCTGCGCCCAGCACAATATCACCCCGGGCGGAGACCCCACCTATATAGAGTTCAAAAAGGATTATGTCGAGCGTTTATTCGGGCGGTAATAAATGTCCGGTCGCCATCAATAGCTATTGCGAATATGATGGATCAGCTGTTCCATCCGACGCCGGACCGTGACGCCGCTGCCAGTGTAATTGTTGATGAGTATGGAGAAGATCAGCAGACGGTCCTTTTTTGTAATAAGATACCCGCTGAGCGCGACTACACCCGACAGACTACCGGTCTTCGCAAAGATATAGCCGGCGTCCTGACGGTAATAAGAAGATAGCGTTCCCTTTCCGCCGGTGGGCAGGATACGCTCCAGCCGGTCCAGCCCAAATTGCTTCCGCATAGTGTCCAGCAGCCAGATAAAATCCCGGGGGGTAAAATTGTCGTTCCTGCTGAGCCCGCTTCCGTCCACCCAGACCGGTCGTTGGGGAAGGTCCTTCAGATCGGTCTTAAGCAGCGTGTCGATGATACGCCCGGCATTCATCTGCCCCAGCAGCTCGTTGCTGACCATGAGCAGCGTCTGTTCGGCGAAGAAGTTATCGCTGTTGTGCATCATGGGGATGAAAAGGGAATCAACGGGGCGGGAATAGATAGTGCCCATGCCGCTTCCGTCGGCGAGTGCGCTTAGCGATGGGTATAATGTAAAACCGCCGCGGAAATCCTTCACGGCCCTGCCGATCGTGTCTTTGAGCAATATTTCGGCCGAAGCGCATCCGTTCGTAATGAATGGAACGTCCTGCTCTCCCGCGCCGCCGGTGCCTTCGGTGATCTCGAATGCATTGTTATGAAAATCGCGTTGTACCGAAAATCCCCTCCGGGACGAATCCGGCGAGAACCGCACGGGCCAGCCGATATCGGGGATGGAATAGAAGGAGGCGGAAACGGAATCGAATTTCCACCGGATCAGATTGCCGTACACAGGCAAGGCGCTTCGCTCCGGCATGTAATCGTCATTGTAGTCGTCCCAGGCCCAGCCTCGGCCCAATGGCCGGTCCTTCCAGTTGAATGGAGCCAGGTATATGTTCTTGCCCGCCTTTTGCAGAAAACGGATCACGGGCTGGTCGGCATAGGCGGGATGGAGCAGGGTCGGATCACCCGAAGGGATGACGATCAGCGCGGTATCCCGGTCCAGGTATCGGATACCTACGAGTGAGTCGTGGAGATGTTTCAGACCGGCGTATAAGGAGAACAGTTTGGTATTGCTGGCAGGCATGAAATATTTATCGCCCTGGTAGTCGAAAATGCGTGTCGACGTGGTCGGGTCGAAGAGACTGATGCCCACCTGCGCGGAACGGAGACCGGGCTGGCCGAGCAGCGAGTCCTGGGTAAATTTAAGCAGCGGATCTTTGGAGGCAGCGGAGCCGGCAGTCCTGGCAGTAGTACAGGCCTGCCACCCGCAGGCGGCGCCAATAAGGAAAAGTGCAAATAATCGCTTACTCATCTCTAAAAAGAATTGTTAGGTGAAGATAGGGATTTAGGGGAGGCGCTCAGCTACGCTCCTGTGCGCGAAGCCAGCGTTCGGGTATCTCATTGCTGCTGGCCAGCAGATAATCCTTGTAGGAACAGGCAATGTATTTGTTATCCGGCATCTGCATCCACCAGCGCTGGGTCTTCTTGCTTTGCAGAAAGGTCGTCTCCACTTCAGCGAAGGCTGTCCGGTATTCGACGAAGAAGTCCCTTTCCGAAAGCGCCGCCTCGCGTCTGCCCCTGCTTTTCCCGTCGATGAGATACCACAGCATATGGCTGATCTGGCGGGCGGTCAGCTGGTCGCGGTCCCTACCGGGCATATAGCCATAGATCCCGATCGTATTGACGTTGGGGCTAAGTCCCGCATAGCGCATGAGGATGCAGGCTTCCTCCCCGCTGAAACCGTTCGGCGACAGCAGAGCGGCGGGAGCGAAGGCATTGGCGATGGCGCAGACGTCGAGACTGAACAGATGCGAATTGCGGATCACCGGTTCCATTTCTTCAATATTATCCTTTACACTGCCCAGGCGAAAACAATCGAACCGGAGCTTGTCCATCGTTTCCAGCATATGCGGATGCACGTAATAGCTTTGGAAACCGATATGGTTGTAATGCGAGATATAGTTGGGCTCTCCTGTCAGCATTTCCATAAGGAAGTTGTCGCTCCGGTTCAGCGAGTGGATATCCAGATCGATCAGCGCGTCGACACCTGTCGCTTCGACGATATGTTTCTTATCCGAGTAGGTATAGTACTGCGCCAGGGTAAGGTCGTGCGAGCCGCCAAGGATAACAACCGTTTTTCCGATGGCGGTCAATTCGCGAAGAACCGTCTTCAATGCGGCGTAGGTATCCGCCAGCGTAGCGCCGATGCGGATGTTTCCGACATCGGCCAGCCGGATATCGGAATGCCAGTAATACAGCTGGTAAAACTGTTCGCGGATCGCATCGGGCGCTCCTCCACCGGGTTCGCGACGGTCGCGTCCGATGCCTCTTTCTTCGCCGCAGCCCACGATCACCATGTCCGCGGAGTACACATCGGGAAACGATTCGTCATAGCAATCGATGACCTTTCCAACCTGTCCATCCCTATACGCCTGGTCCTGCGACAGTTGAGCCACGCTGATGGTATCGAGGAAATCGCTGATATGCAGGTTGGGCGGCATGATTGGATGTTTGGGGGCAAACTTACTTATCTTTGTGCTATGGAGCAATTGTTACAGCAAATTGAAGAATACAGGCGGGAGATAGCTGCGATCGTTCCGGACGGAGCGGAAGCATTGGAAGCCTATCGGATCCGATTCCTCGGCACAAAAGGGATTGTGAAAGGACTGTTCAACGAGATGCGGAACGTACCGGCGGGGCAGAAAAAGGAGTTCGGGCAGGTCCTCAATGACTTCAAGCAGCTGGCCGAATCCACCTATGAAAATTGGAAAGGCCGTCTCACTTCGGGGGGAACGGGTTCTGCCCGCGCTATAGATCTCAGCCTGCCCGGCGACACCTTATCACCGGGCACACATCATCCGATCACCCTGGTGCGGGACGAGATCGTCCACATATTCGGACGTCTTGGATTTGCTGTAGCGGAAGGGCCCGAGATCGAAGACGACTGGCACAATTTCACTGCCCTCAATCTGCCCGAAAATCATCCGGCGCGGGATATGCAGGACACTTTTTATATTCACCGCAATCCCGACTGGCTGTTGCGCACGCATACGAGCAGCGTACAGGCGAGAGTGATGGAAAAACAAAAACCGCCTATCCGCGTTATCTGCCCCGGCCGCGTCTACCGGAATGAAACGATCAGCGCCCGTGCGCACTGCTTTTTCCACCAGGCCGAAGGTTTATATGTCGACGAAAATGTATCCTTTGCCGACCTTAAACAGACGGTGTATTTCTTCGTCCAGGAAATGTTCGGGAAAGATGTCAGGGTCCGCTTCCGCCCTTCCTATTTTCCGTTCACCGAGCCCAGCGCCGAGATGGACATCGACTGTCGTATATGCGGTGGCGTCGGCTGCAATGTGTGCAAATACACCGGGTGGGTGGAGATCCTGGGCAGCGGCATGGTGCATCCCAAAATGCTCGACAATTTCGGCATCGACAGCTCCAGGTATACCGGGTTCGCTTTCGGAATGGGCATCGAACGCGTGTGCCAGCTAAAATACCGGGTCAATGACCTGCGGCTTTATTCGCAGAATGACGTTCGGTTCCTGAGGCAATTCACCGGCGCAGTGTAAGACAGGCCTCCGGCATCTTAAACACCCTTTATGATAAATACAATCGGCGTTTGCGGGGCAGGTACGATGGGCAGCGGTATCGCCCAGGTTGCCGCTATGGGAGGCTATCGGACCGTATTGTACGATGTCGATGAAAATATGGTGAGTAAAGGCCGGGCAGCCATCGAAAAAAGCCTGGAAAGCCTCGTGGAAAAGAAAAAGCTGACAACTGAACAGCAGGCCGCCATCCTGGGGCGTCTCTCGTGGTCGGCCGATCTGAATGACTGCGTTGCCGATCTGCTGATCGAAGCCATCGTCGAGCGGCCGGAAATAAAGATCGACCTATTTCGGCGGTTGTCCGCGATCAATCCGCCGACGACCCTGTTGTGTTCCAATACTTCGTCGCTTTCGCTGGAAGCCATGGCCGGGTCCATCCCCCATCCGGAACGTTTTGCCGGAATGCATTTCTTCAATCCCGCGCCCTTGATGCGGCTCGTGGAGATCGTCAACACCAGTCAAACCGGCCCCGGCACCACCAGGTCCGTTCTCGAAGTCGCCACACGGATGGGCAAAACGCCCGTTGTCTGCAGGGACGCACCGGGTTTCATCGTCAATCATGTGGCGCGACCTTTCTACCTGGAGGCGCTACGGCTGGTGGAATCAGGGATCGGCGACATTGAAACCATCGACGCGCTGATGGAAGCGGCGGGCTTCAGGATGGGTCCTTTCCGCCTGATGGACCTCATCGGCAATGATATCAATTATACCGTCAGCTGCTCGGTATACGATGCCCTCGGCCAGCCGGCGAGGCTGAAGCCTTCGCCGATCCAGGAGCAAAAGGTGAAAGAGGGCGCCCTGGGCAGAAAGACAGGAAAAGGATATTACCGGTATGCATAGTCTGACATCAAACGCGAGGGTCCTGGTCACGGGTGGCACGGGATTTCTCGGGGCTTATATCATCAGTAACCTCGTGGAGAAAGGATACCGCGTGCGCGCCATCCGTCGCGGCAAGGCCCTTCCTGCTTTTATACCGGTCCCGGTATTGGAGAAAGTGGAATGGCTTACGGGTGACGTGCTGGATATCATCGGTCTTCAAGACGCCATGGAAGGGATTGACGCCGTCATCCATGCCGCGGGAAAAGTTTCTTTTTCCGGTGGCGACCGCCAGGAATTATTCAACACCAATATTGCCGGCACGGCCAATGTGGTCAACACCGCGCTGCTCTTTTCGATCAAACGGTTCGTGCATGTGAGCTCTGTGGCGGCGATGGGAAGGGTCGGGAATGGCGAGAAAGTAACAGAAGAAAAGACCTGGCAGGAAAGCCGGTATAATACGACGTATGCGATCAGCAAGTTCCGGGGAGAAATGGAGGTATGGCGGGGCATCGGAGAAGGCTTGCCCGCTTTGATCGTCAACCCGAGCACCATTCTCGGATATGGCGACTGGAACAGTACCAGCTGTGCGCTCTTCCGCAGCGCCTACCGGGAATTCCCCTGGTATACGGAAGGCATCAATGGGTTCGTCGATGTCGCCGATACTGCGACGGCTATCGTCCGGCTGCTGGAAAGTGATATCACCGGCGAGCGATTCATCCTCAATGGAGATAATTGGACCTTTCGTCGTCTGTTTGAAACCATCGCGGCTGGTTTTGGGAAAAAGCCTCCGAGCCGGGAAGCGACTCCTTTCCTGGCGGGTATCGCATGGCGGGCGGAACGGCTAAAAAGCCTGGTGACGGGTCGTCCTACGCTGCTTACCAGGGAGAGCGCCCGCGTCGCCCGGAGCAGCACCTGGTTCGACAACAGCAAGATCCTGCAACACCTTCCGGGTTTCACCTTTACGCCGCTGGAGGACACCATTCGTGATGCTTGCGGCGCCTATCTGCAACAAAACGGACATGAGCAATCGGGTCATAACGGGAAATAAGCTGCGCGGTTTCCGTCCCGAAGAAATGGCGCGACCGTGCGGCCTTTGACGTAAAAGTTGCCGGATCGCTTCCAAATTACAGCCGGGTTGGCTATCTTAACGTTTTAAAACGATATCCCATGAACAGGCCTTTTCTGCTTTTCCTTTCTCTCTGTTTTTCGATCGCGGGTTTTGCGCAGGAAAAGACATTCCCGGTCGATGGAGTGGTCCTCGATTCCGCCAGCGGTCAGCGACTGAACAATGCCTCGGTCTTCTGTCAGAATACGACTTTCGGGACCATATCCAAAGAAGACGGCAGGTTCCACCTGCGGTTGCCCAATGGGGGCTATGACCTTGTCGTTTCGTATACCGGTTATGAAACGCAGGTCCTGCGGATCGGGAAGGACCATCGTCCAACGGACACGCTCCGGATCCGGATGAAGGAGCAGGACAAGAGCCTGGAGCAGGCAGTGGTTACCGGCAGCGCCGAGGTCGCCGACGGCTGGGAGAAATACGGACAGTTCTTCCTGGATAACTTCATAGGGACGACGCCCAATGCCGCGAAGTGTTCGCTGGATAATCAAGACGTCCTCAAATTCTACTTCTATAAGAAACGGAACAAGCTGCGGGTCAAAGCGACAAGCCCGCTCATCGTCACCAACAATGCGCTGGGATATAAGATCATCTATCAGCTGGATTCGTTTGTTTACGACTATACCGGCAATATCAGCAGCTATACGGGATATCCGCTTTTCGATACCCTGTCCGGTACGCCAGAACAGCAGGCCGTCTGGAAACAGAACCGGCTTTATTCCTATTCCGGCTCGCGTTTGCATTTTATCCGCAGCTGGTACGACAGTACGCTCGACTACGAGGGATTCGTGCTGGAGCTGGCGGACAGCGCGACCGGCAGAAGGATGCATCGGATCCAAAACCCCTATGACCCCAAATATTATTCGAGGGACAGCGGGGATGTGGAGATCAACATCCAGGGGCGGTTAAGGGTCAGTTATACGTCGCAGACCCCGGAGAGAAAATACCTGATCCAGAATAATTTTCCGCTGACCACGGCCGTCGAGATTTCGGCCATCGACATTGCAGGCGGTGGATTCGTCATCGAAGAGAACGGCTATTTCTATGACCAGGCGGATGTCACCAATATCGGATACTGGTCCTGGAAAAAGCTGGCCGAAGTGTTGCCGTACGATTATGTGCCTGAATAATAGTTCGCCACTGTGCCGCTCGCTTTACTATTCGACCGCGCCTTTGGCGCTACCGGGGCTAATGGGCCTTCGGACGGCCTTCCTCCGGTCGGCCAGCCATCACTTTCTTCCACAGCTCGGGGATGCGCTTGATCCAGACCAGCTCCCGTTTCTTAACCGACGCGTCTTCGGCAGGATAGCCGAAATAGATCTTACCGCCTTCAAGCGAAGAGGGCACTCCGCTCTGGGCAAGAACGACCGCGTTATCTCCGATGGTCAGTGTCTTGCTGACCCCTACCTGGCCCCAAAGGATCACACCGTTACCGATCCGGACGGCGCCCGCGATACCGACCTGCGCGGCGAAAAGGCAGTTTTCACCGATGACGGTATCATGACCGATATGGATCATATTGTCGAGCCGCGAACCTTTCCCGATGATCGTATCGCCAGTGACCCCCCTGTCGATCGTACACCCCGCTCCGATCTCCACATCGTCTTCGATGACCACCCTTCCGCAGCTGGCCATCTTCTTATACCAGACGGCCCGGTCTTTTTTGGTGTTGTAATAGAAGGCATCCGGGCCAATGACGGTACCCGCCTGGATGATCACGTTGTCGCCGATGACGCAGTGATCCAGGATGGTCACATTCGGATGGATGAGGCAGTTGCTGCCGATGGTCACGTGGTGGCCTATGAACACATTCGGGTACAGGTAAGATCCCCTGCCGATAACCGCGGAATCGCTGATCATCTTCGCGGCAGGCTCGAAGGGCCGGAAATGGTGAACGATCCGCAGGTAGGCCTCAAACGGCTGATCGACGATCAGGATCGCCTTGCCCGGCGGCACTTCCACGGCCTTGTTGATGATGATATAGCTGGCCGCGCTGCGAAGGCAGGTGTCGTAATATTTGGGATGATCGACGAAGACGAGATCGCCCTGTTCAACCTTGTGGATCTCGTTGATACCGGTAGCCTGGCCATTTTTGTCTCCGACCAACCCGGCGCCGAGGAAGTCAGCCAGCCATTGAACAGATACGGGAGAAGGAAAACGCATGCTGAAGAATTTGCGCATAAAGGTAGGCCGACATCGCGGTGAAACGCATCTATTTTCCACAGGCTAAAAAAAAATGTGAATAAAATAAGTGTGAAAATTTTTTTAGATAGAAAAAATTATTTTTAATATTGTGTAGGGAAATTTATTTCCCGGTACTTACTAACCCATCCATATATTGAGAGCCCGGTTTCGCACCGGGCTTTTTCGTTTGTAAATCGTCCCGGAATGCGGTCGAGCGCCGCAAAGCCTGAGGCACGACCAAAGGGCCGAAGGCCCTCCTGATCATTAGACGTTTCGTGCCGAAGTTCCGTACTTTTGGCAACAAGCCTGAGGCACGACCAAAGGGCCGAAGGCCCTCCTGATCATTAGGTGTTTCGTGCCGAAGGCGTACTTTTGGCAACAAGCCTGAGGCACGAAACATGCGCCGATACTACGTTGTATACAAACCATTCCAGGTCCTTTCACAGTTCACTTCACCCGAAGGGAGGCGGACGCTCAAGGAGTTTTTCCCCGTTCCCTCCGATTGCTATCCGGTTGGCCGGCTCGATTTCGATAGCGAGGGGCTGCTTATCCTGACCAATGACACGACGCTGAACCACCGGCTGCTGGACCCTCGATTCGCTCATGAGCGGGAGTATTGGGTGCAGGTGGAAGGCGTCCTCCCTGCTGCCGCCGTGCATCAACTGGGAACAGGCGTGACCATCACCGTCGATGGTAAGCCCTATCGGACCCGGCCCTGCATCGTCGAACTTTTCGGGACTGCGCCCTCCGTACCGGAGAGAAATCCACCGATCCGCTATCGTGCCCTGATACCGACCACCTGGATAAAGATGATCCTTCGGGAAGGGAAGAACAGACAGGTGAGAAAGATGACAGCTAGTCTCGGCTTTCCGACCTTGCGATTGATACGCTGGAGGATCGCGGGTTTGAACCTGGAGGGGATGGCTCCCGGTGAAATGAAGACGCCCGACGAAAGGAGCATCTATTCATTGCTGTTTGCGGAAAGGAATCATTAACTTACGGGCCGGAGGGCCGGAGGCACTCATCTATCCGGCCCTCTGACGGCCATCATCTAAAACATTGATATTATGCTCAAATCGATGACCGGCTTCGGTCGTGCTGAACAGACGGTAGGGGATAAGACCTTCCAGGTGGACATAAAATCCCTGAATGGAAAACAATTCGAGTTACAACTGAAGCTGCCCGGTTTCCTGAGACCCTTTGAATTCTCCATCCGGAAGCTGATCTCCGAAAAACTGGGCCGGGGCTCTTTGGATTGCACCATCAGCCTGAAACAGACGGGAAATGCCAAGCCGGTCAGCATCAATACCGATCTGGCGAGGGCCTATTATTCGGCGCTTGCCGAGCTCTCCCGCGATTTGCAGCTCGATCCTTCGAATATCCTCAGCACGCTGGTCAAGCTGCCGGAAGTGATCACCCCGACCAGCGATACCCTAACCGATGAGGAATGGCAGGCCTTTGAAAAGATCATCCTATCGGCAATCGAAGACCTCGACGCTCATCGTCTTGCGGAAGGCGCCTCGCTGGAAGAAGACCTTCTCCTGCGAATCGGCAATATCCTCCGTCACCAGGATGAGGTCAGCAGACTGGAACCGCTCCGTCAGCAGAAGATACGGGAAGGGATAAAACGCCTCCTGGAGGAGCACGTGGGCAAAGAGAACTATGATCCCAACAGGCTGGAGCAGGAGCTGATCTATTACATCGAAAAGATCGACATCAGCGAGGAGCAGGTGCGACTGAAGAATCATTGCGATTACTTCAGGACCATCCTCCGGGAGCCAGAGGAAGGCAAAGGCAAAAAACTCTCTTTTATCCTGCAGGAAATAGGCCGGGAGATCAATACCACCGGTTCCAAGGCCTATGATTCCACGATCCAGCAGTGCGTGGTCCTGATGAAAGATGAACTGGAAAAGGCAAAGGAACAGGTTTTGAATGTATTATAATGTCCGGAAAATGCGTCACCCGCCGCCGGCGCCATTAAACGAAAGATCATAATTTTGCACAAATCGCATTCATTGAAAAATTCCCGTCTTTCCCTGTTAACCCTCTTCTCTATTGTTTCCTGGCTTTCCTGTACCCCTCCCACCGGCGTTTTCGAAAAGGATATCGCATTACCGCGGCAGGAATGGGCAAGCGGATTCCGGCCCACTTTCACCTTCAACATCAGTGATCAGGATACCGCCTGGCGATACAACGTGTATATCGTATTCCGTCACACGGATGCCTACAATTACAACAATATCTGGATAAGGGGCACCGTCAGAATGCCCGGCGATTCGATTGCCCGCAGCGACCGCTACGATCTCCCCCTGGCCAACAACGAAAAAGGATGGCTGGGCAGCGGCATGGATGACATCTACGAACAACGGGTATGGGTGCAGCAATCGACCAAATTCAATCACCCGGGCACCTATTCGTTCACGCTCGAGCAGATCATGCGCGAAGACCCGCTGAAACACGTGCTGAATGTCGGCGTCCGGATCGAGCGGGTGTTATAGCACGCGAAGGCTGGCGCCTCCGCAGGAAATCGGTCATTATGCTTTTTAAAAAGAAACGTTTGGCGATGGCCATCACCGTATACTGGATACTGCTGGTCTATGTAGTAGCCGGCATGGTCTGGTGGTTCATCGCGCTGGAACGGCAGAACCGGAAGATCGCCGATTATCGCCTTCAGGAGCTACGGACAGAGCAGCCGAACTATGCCGACAGGGTTGCCGCCATCCATAAAGACAAGGAAACGCAGACCGCAGCTTATATCGGCGAAGGCAGCACGTTCCTTGGGCTGATCCTGCTCGGCGCCATTTTCGTCTACCGGGAAGTAAGGCGCCAGATACGCTTGCAACTGCAACAACAGAATTTCATGATGGCCGTCACGCATGAGCTGAAAACTCCTATAGCCGTGACCAAGCTCAACCTGGAAACGCTCCGCAAACATAAGCTGGACGAGCAGCGACAACAGAAGATCATCCAGGCGGCGCTCCAGGAAACCGACCGGCTCGATACGCTGGCCAGCAATATCCTGGTCGCTTCCCAACTGGAAGGAGGGGGATACGTACAGTCGAAAGAAATGCTGGACCTTTCCGCGCTGGCGCAGCGGTCGATGAAGGATTTCCGCCGCCGGCAACCGGAAAGGTCCTGGGAGGAAAAGATCGAACCGGGTTGCACCATCCTGGGCGATGCCCTTCTTCTGCAGCTGTTGATCAGTAATCTTGTAGAAAACGCCGGGAAATATTCCTCCAGGGAAGCCCCGATCGGACTGATACTGGTCAAACGGGGTGGTCATGTGATCCTCTCCGTGACCGACCAGGGCCCGGGAATACCCGATGATGAAAAAAAGAAGATCTTCGGCAAGTTCTATCGTGCGGGCCAGGAAGAGACCCGCCGGACAAAGGGAACGGGTCTCGGTCTGTACCTTTGTCTCAAGATCGCCGAAGACCATAAGGCAACGCTAAAAGTAGCCGATAATTCACCGGTGGGAAGTATTTTTACGGTGACATTCAAAATGCGGACATGAGCTCAAGAAAATCAATTCTGCTCGTAGAAGACGAAGAAAATCTGCATGAAGCGCTTAGGCTGAACCTGGAGCTCGAGGGCTTCGAGATCACCTCGGCCTTCGATGGGATGCAGGCGCTGAAGGCCGTACAGTCGGAATATTTCGATCTGATCATACTCGACGTCATGTTGCCCGGCATGGATGGCGTCAGCGTCACCGAGACCATCCGGGTCCAGCATAACGACGTCCCTATCCTGATCCTCAGCGCAAAGAATGCCAGCGCCGACCGCGTCCTTGGCCTGAAGAAAGGAGCGGACGACTACCTCACCAAACCTTTCAACCTCGAGGAGCTGTTGCTTCGCATCCAAAAGCTGATCGAAAAGAACGAGAAGATGCAGGAAAAAGGCGACATCGGCGACACCTATAATTTTGGACGGAACAGCATCGATTTCAAGGCCCAGGAGGCCGTTACCAAGGACGGTCAAGTGATACAACTCAGCAAAAAAGAGGCGATGCTGCTGAAGCTGTTGATCGAAAACCGGAATGAAGTGGTCCCCCGTGAAAGGATCCTCCAGACCGTGTGGGGATATAATGTCTATCCGACGACCCGCACCATCGATAATTTTGTCCTGAACTTCCGAAAATATTTCGAGGAGGATAGCCGGCACCCGAAATACTTCCATTCTGTACGAGGGGTGGGCTATAAGTATACCGAATAGGTTAGGTTCCCGGCTAATGTTTGGCCGTCGGCCGGCAAAGCCTCCGCCTTTGGCTAGGCGAGTCGATCCAGCACCGATTCGGCCTGCCGCAGCAGCTGCTGCATATTCCGCCGGTCATATTCCGGCGTATACAGGTTCATCTCACATTCATTGAGTAGATTGTCGAGTGTGAGGAGAGAAGTATCGTCCCAACCTCTCAACTCCAGGTGATGAAGACTATTTTGTTTATTGAGCTCGCTCGCGGGAAGGTCGAGCTTTTTGCTCATCGCCTTCCAGATGGCCCTGTTGACTTCCCGGTAGAAGCCCTTCGAGTCGCCGTTATCAAAGAACTGCCTGGCTTCTGCAAGCGGATCGGCGACCGGCGCCGGCGACAGATAGGAAGCCTGGGGGATGGCCTGTACGGACGGCGCAGACCTCTCATGGTTTTCATGTGAAGACCTCGCGGGTGGCCGGACAGCCGTTGCTTTCAGCGCCGCCTCGCTCTTTTTCAACTGCAGGTTTTGACGCCAGAAATAGAAAGTGACGGCTGAAAGAAGGAGGAAGACGATTACCCATTCCAGATGGTCCCGGAAGAGACGACCAAAGACGCCCGGCTGAGACGTTTGTGCCTGGGCAACGTTGACCGGTACCGGCTGCCCGTTCTTTTTGGCTGACGGCGTCACATTGATATCGATAGGTGTGGTTCCCGCCGTTTTATAGGTTTGCGATACCGGATCAAAATAGGGAAAATCGACCGCCGGTATGATATAGTGTCCGGGCTTCTGCGGGGTAAAAACATAGTCGAAGGATTTGTAGCCGCTCATGGGAGCAACGGTCTTGTTCACTTCTTCTTTGGACGTAGGATCGAATGCCTCGATGCCCGACGGGAAGTTTACGACGGGTGCGGCGACCACCGGCAGATTCCCTTTGCCTTTTACTACTACATGTAACGTGGCTTCATCCTGTGCCGACAGGATCTTATTCGTCACGCTTGCTTCTATCGAGAAATTGCCCACCGCCCCATTGAACCCTGCCGGCTTATTCTCCGCCGGCAGCGGTTTTACCGTAATGGTCAGCGGTTTGGTATCGAGTGTGACATTCTCATCGACCGCCGGTCCGGGATTGGCCTCATCCTGCATCTCGTCGAGCAGGTCCCGGATGGAATTACCGCTATGCCTTGGTTCCGACCGGCCCGCTTCTTTTACAAAATGCACGGTATTCTCCAACTCAACCGGGTCAAGGTCGATGCTGCCTGCCTGAAGAGGGATCAGCTGCGCTTTTCGTATAGTATGCACGGTAAAATTCTTGCCATTCAGCTTTTCCACAGAAACGGCGTCGGTGCCGGGATCCACCATATCATAAACGCTGAAACCGTTGAGTGAAGGGTTTTTGGTCACCTTCGATTCGGAATTCAGCCGGGTATACAGCTTGTACGTGGCGACGATAGGTTCTCCGACATAGCAGGAATTCTTACTGACCTGTACTTTCACGAAAAGGTTCTTGTGTATCTTCTCCCTGACATTCTCGCCGGCTTTCAACACGTAGTCCCGATCGACATCGGCCGGATCGGGCCCGAATGGGTCCGTGAAGGGAGACTGCGCAAAGGGGGTGCCTGCAAAAGGATTGTTTGCGCCGGGTGCAGGACCCGAATTGGCGGAAGACGAGGAACCGGGGTGAACGTTGATGACCACGGCATTGGATCGCATCTGTTTGCCATCCACCAGGGCGACCGCGCCGCCGATCGTGAATTTACCCGTTTTCAACGGCTCGAGGACGAAAGACAGCGCCTTGTATTGCGACATATTGCCATTGACGATGCTCATCCCGCTGGACTGGATCGGCCCCTGGGCAACGCGAAAACCGGCGAACCCGGGAGGAGTGAGATTATCGATCTGTTTGGCATTCTCGACGACGAATTCGACCTGCAAATAGTCGGATTTGCCGACATCCTGGCTACTGACGACGGTCGTAAACTTTACCTGGCCGCTGGCGCAAAGCCCCGGCAGTAAAGCTATCCCGATAATGAACGTAAAATGTAGAAGTTTCACGCAAGTACAAAGATAAAATTCGAAGGGTTAAAACTATCTTAAAGATGGATGGTATTCGCTCCTTAATGCTACCGGCTGCGGCTTATAGATCACCCAATTGCGGCCGCATGAGTATCTCTTCGACCGTAGCCTGGGGAGAAAGCCGGCTGGCCGTATACACCATCTCCGCGACATCGTCCGCTTTCATGATGCGGCCGGGTTCGACCCCCGATCCTGCCCAGCTGTCGGTGTAGGCCGCTCCCGGATAGACCGTCGTCACCTTGATGCCATACTCTTTCATTTCATCCCGGAGATTGGCGGAAAAGCCCGCCAGTGCATATTTACTGATACTGTAGGCGCCCCCGTTGGGATAAGCCTGCAGGGATGCGACCGAGCAGATGTTGAAAATATGTCCCGACCGCCGTTTCATCATTGCCGGCAGCAGCTGCCGGGTCAGGTGATATGCGCTATAGAGATTGACGGCCATCAGCCGTTCGAGTACCCCTTCCTGCTCGTCATGTACACTGCCGGGGATGAACTGCCCTGCATTGTTGATCAGAATATCGATCGTCATGCCGCTGTCCAGTATCCACTGTCCCAATGCCAGGACCTGTTCGTTCCGGGCCATGTCTGCCGGTTTGCTCCGGATGCTGACCGCGGGACAACGTTTCTGCAGCTGATCCGCGGTTTCCGATAACCTGCCCGGGTCACGCGAGGAAAGAACGAGGTCGTAACCGCCGGATGCGAACCTTTCGGCCATGGCCTTGCCCAGTCCCCTGGAAGCGCCGGTTATGATACAATTCATAATGTGGTATCTTGCGGCATGCAATATAAACACCTTTTTTTCGACCTGGACCATACGCTTTGGGATTTTGAGGCAAATAGCCGCCAGACCCTGAAGGAGCTCCACACGACGCTGGGGCTAAGCGAGAAAGGGGTATCGGATTTCGATCTTTTCCATCGATGCTATATCGTCCACAATGACAAATTATGGGAACGATACCGGAACGGCTTTATCAAGGTTGACGAGCTGCGGTGGAAACGTATGTGGCTGACCTTACTCGATTTTAAGATCGGCGACGAGCCGCTGGCAAGAGAAATGGACAGGCAGTTCCTGGAAGCGCTGCCCACCCGGACGATCCTGTTCCCTTATACGATCGAGATCCTCGATTACCTCAGGGATAAAGGTTACCGGCTTCATCTGATCACGAACGGGTTCGAGAAGACGCAGCATTGCAAACTGAAGAATTGTGGACTGAGCGGCTATTTCGGGGAAGTGATCACTTCCGAGCGATCAAACAGCCTAAAACCGCATAAGGAGATCTTCGAATATGCCTTTAGTAAAACAGGCGCAGACCCGGCGGAATGTATCATGCTCGGCGACAGCATCGAAGTGGATATCCAGGGCGCCATCAATGCGGGGATCGACCAGGTATTTATCAACCATCTCGGCATACCGCCTTCCATAACGCCTACGTATTCCGTTAACTCATTGAAAGAGCTCGAGAAGATATTTTAAAACCCGGGAAGATATTTTAAAAAAGGAGAAAAGCGGCCGCCGCAACCTATTTCCATTTCGCCAGCACGGTGACCCCGCCCTGAACGGTCTGCCCTATGCGCACCTGGACCTCGACCCCCGGCGGGAGGAGCACATCCACACGCGAGCCGAATTTGATGAATCCCATCTCGGCGCTTTGCTCGGTCTTATGGCCTACGACGAGGTAATTGACGATACGTCTCGCCAGCGCGCCGGCAATCTGCTTGACGAGGACGTCGCCATGAGCGTTGCGTATCACCACGCTGTGCCGTTCGTTCTCGGTGGAGGATTTCGGATGCCAGGCCACGAGATATTTCCCCTGGTGATATTGACTGTATACGACCTCGCCCGCCACCGGGTTCCGATTTTGATGCACGTTCGCGGGACTCATGAATATCGAGAGCTGCAATCTACGGTCTTTGAAATATTCCGCATCCGTCGTTTCCTCGATCACCACCAATTTCCCGTCTGCGGGGGCTATGATAAGGTCCTCCCCTGTTGACAATTTGCGTACGGGAATGCGAAAAAACGAGATCAGGAACAACTCGACGATCAGGGTGAGCAGGAAGATCAGGCCGCTGAGCCAGGCCGCATGTGCGCTGATGAAATAAAAGGAGATCAGATTGATGACCGCAAAAGCGAGGGCGCCGATTGCAATGGTCTTGTAACCTTCCCGATGGACCGTCATTGTGGTTTTTATTGTGCCCTGCGGCGCCTCCGGCGCCGCAGGGCTGTAAAGTTAGACAATTCATCCCATACCGTCGATCACCCACATCAGATAAACCCAGACGAAGGGTGTGGCTATCAGCAGCGAATCGAACCTATCCAAAAAACCGCCATGGCCCGGCATGATATGCCCGCTGTCTTTGATACCGGCCATCCGTTTCAGCTTGCTTTCCAGGAGGTCCCCGCAGGTACCCGTCAGCGAAGCAATACCGGCCACGACCATCCAGTTCACCGGCTCGAAAACTCCCCAGCCGGAGATGTTCTCCGTCCAATAGCCGATGGCTCCCATCACGGCAATCGAAAGGATGATGCCTCCGATGGTGCCTTCCCATGTCTTTTTTGGAGAAATGATGGAGAGCGTCGTCTTTCCGATCAGCGAGCCCACAAAATAGGCCATGGTATCGTTGATCCAAATGGCGCCGATGATCATCAGCACGGGTATGCGGTCTGCAAAAGGGATCGGGCTTCCATAGAAATAAGTGCGCAGATGCGTCAACAGGGCCAGCGGTAGCGAGATATACAACAGGCCGAGACCGGACCGGCCGATATTCCTTAGGTTCAGCGTCCGGTATTGAACGATCTCTCCCACTACCAGGAGACCGAGAAAAACGAGACAGCCCATCCAGCCGATGATGCGGAGCGGGATGCCTGCGAACCCCAGGTTCCCGTTGACCAGATAGAGCATCAGACACCACCCGGCAATCATGACGGTAACGCGGTGCAGCGATGAAATGCCGGCATATTGACTATCGATACGCACCATGATCTCCTGGTACTCGATCCAGCAGCCGAATTGGATGACCGAGAAGAGCAAAAGGAAACTCCATGGATTCCACAGGAGACCGGCCAGCATGACGATGACGAATACCACAGCCGTGAGCGTCCGCGTTTTTAATATAGCGAGGTTCAATGCCATTTGTTTATTCGTTTTGGCTTGCGACGGCAAGCGTCGACCGTTTGCGCATGTAGACGAGTATGCCGATGACTAGCACCATGCTTGCCAACACCAGGTACCAGGGGACGACGGGAGTTTCATTAACCATCCTGGGGTTCTGGCTCACCATAATGACTTGTATCCCGTTGAAAAAGGCATGTGCGAGTATAGCGGTCCAGAGACTGCCGCTGTACCAATACGCCGCGCCCAGCAGGATGCCGAGGAACATCCGTGGCAGGAAACCCTGGAACTGCAAGTGAAAGGCCGAAAAAAGAATACCGGTGACGATGATGCCGACCCAATGGTTCTTAAAAAGGTATATCATGATGCGCTGCAGCGCGCCCCGGAAGCAGATCTCCTCGAACATAGCCGGGATGATAGCCACCACCAGCAGATTGATGTACAGATCGGCGGAATTCTTCATTTGAAGGAGATTTTCCACCTGTTTGTCGCTGTCCTGCTCCATCTTTATCATCCACTGCGGCATAGCGATCTTCTGGTTCAGCATGCCCAGCCAGCCTTCGAGAGGATAAGAGAAAAGGAGCAGCAGGATCGCCGCCAAATAAAAACCCGCTGCCGGAGCCGGCCGGAAACCGAGGTGATAGAATGGACGGTCGCTGAATGTCAGGCGGGCGTAAAAAAAGGCGGGTAGTCCGAACAGGATGATGGAGCTGATAGTCTGCGCCAGTTTGATCGTTCCGGCCGTCATCGGACGGTCGATATGATACCCGGGGATGATGATGATAGCGATCGTGGCAAGAATAAGCGATCCGCCCAGCAACCCCAGAAAAAGGGCCAGTTGCGACCAGGGGGAGACAATCTTAAGGTTGTTCGGCATAGTGGTGGCGGACGCTTGGTCCGCTGGGAATTAGTGCGTAAATTTGGGCTTTTCTACGTGCTAAACATCGGCAATATACAAATTCCTGCATTCCCGTTGCTTCTGGCTCCCATGGAGGACGTGAGCGATCCTCCTTTCCGGTATGTCTGCAAGCAAAACGGGGCCGATCTGATGTACAGCGAATTCATCTCGAGCGAAGGCCTGATACGGGACGCGATGAAGAGCCGGCAGAAGCTGGATTTTTTCGAATACGAGCGGCCCTTCGGTATCCAGATCTTCGGCGGTGACGAGGAAGCGATGGCGCTCAGCGCCCGGATCGTCGATACGGTACAGCCCGATCTGGTGGACATCAATTTCGGCTGCCCTGTCAAAAAAGTGGTGTGCAAAGGCGCCGGCGCCGCCGTTCTGAAAGATGTGATGGCCATGACCCGGCTGACCGAAGCAGTGGTAAAAAGCACCTCGTTGCCCGTCACCGTGAAGACGCGGTTAGGATGGGACGACCAGTCGAAGAATATCGAGGAGGTGGCGCTTCGGTTGCAGGATGCCGGTATCCGCGCACTCACCATCCATGGACGAACCAGGGCCCAGCTGTATAAAGGCGAGGCCGACTGGACGCTGATCGCACGCGTAAAAGAGAATCCGCGCATCCATATCCCCATTTTTGGCAACGGCGACATCGATTCCCCCGAAAAGGCGCGCCTTTACCGCGATCGCTATGGCGTCGACGGATTGATGATCGGCCGGGCGGCCATCGGCTATCCCTGGATCTTCAATGAGATCAAACATTATCTCCGGACGGGAGAAAGGCTGTCTCCGCCCACGATCGAACAACGGATCGGGGTCATACGAGATCATTTGCTGCGATCCCTGGAATGGAAAGGGCCGATCGTAGGCATCCTCGAAATGAGGCGCCATTATACGAATTATCTCAAGGGCTTTCCCTACATAAAAGAGTTCCGCAACCAGCTGGTGCAGAAGAAGACGATGGAAGAGATCGGTGAAGTATTGCAGCAGGTGCAGGAACGCTATACCGGGTTCGTTCCGGAGAGGACGATGGCGCAGTTTTCGGACGCACAGCTGGCGTACGCTAATGATTGACCTACCGGATGAACAACTTGAACCATTTCATTTTCCCTTTGAACGGAGGATACTTCACACCCGGATCGATAAAGTTATAGCTGCGCATGACGGGTTTGGCGTGCGAAAACCGCCCGAGCGAATACTTCCCATGATAGGCGCCGATGCCGCTGCTGCCGATGCCCCCGAAGGGCAGGTGCGGGTTGGTAAAATGCCAGTCGGTATTGTTGATACAGCCTCCGCCGAACGGTAGTGCGCGGATCCATTCCCGTTGCAGATGCCGGTCGTTCGTGAAAAGATAAAAAGCGAGCGGGTCGGGATGCCGCCGTACGAAAGCCAGGGCCTCTTCCATCGTTCGATAGGTGAATACCGGCAACAGGGGACCGAAGATCTCTTCCTGCATCAGCGGCGCCTCCGGCGACACGCCGGTCAAAAGGGTCGGCGCGATATACCGGGCGTTGCGGTCATGATCGCCGCCGTGCAGGATCGTTCCATCGGGTAGACGGCAAACGAGATCGTCGAATCGTTTTTCGTTGATGATCCTCCCGTAGTCGGGACTTTTTTCCGGATCGGGGCCATAGAAGGACAGCAGGCATTCCTGCATCCGGCGAAGCAGCTCGTCGCGGATGTCTGCGTGCACGAGCAGGTAATCGGGAGCTATACAGGTCTGACCTGCATTGGTGAATTTTCCTACGACGATCCGTCTCGCCGTTACGGCGGGATCGGCATCCTGCGCCACGATGACCGGGCTTTTGCCGCCGAGTTCCAGCGTCACCGGCACCAGTTGTTCGGCGGCCAGCCGGTAGACCGACCGACCTACGGCAATGCTTCCGGTGAAAAAAATATGATCGAAACGAAAGCTCCGGATCACATTGGGTACGACCGTTGCGCCATCACCCTGGACGACACGGACCATATCGCCCGGGAAACAGGCAGTCAGCAGATCGGCAATGATAGCCGCAGTAGCCGGCGCCAGTTCGGATGGCTTGAGAACGACGGTATTGCCTGCCGCGATAGCCGCCGCCAGCGGCAGAAGGGACAGCTGGAAAGGGAAATTCCAGGGCGCGATGATGAGGACCACGCCGAGCGGGTCCTGGTAGATCCTGGAAGATGCCGGCCAGTTGACGGGATTGGTGCTTACCCTGCGCGGTCGCATCCAGCTGCGGAGCCGTTTCAGCAGGAATCGGATCTCTGCCAGCACCAAACCCGTTTCCGTGGCATAGGTTTCTTCGCTGCCCTTTTTCAGATCGGCATACAATGCCTCGCGGATGGCGTCTTCGCGATCGATGATCGCCTGTCGGAGTCGCTGCAGCTGTTGCCGCCGCCAGGCGTACCCGCGTGTGACGCCGGTGTCGAAATACCTGCGAAGCGGTGTGATGTCGGGGGTGTCGATCATGATCGAAGTTTTAAAGATTCATCGGAATTTACTATTTATTTTTACAGGAAATTATTACCTTATGTCTATTATTAAGCATCCACTTTTATACGTTGGCTCGAAGGGCGAGAAAACCCTATATACTCTTTTTGATAGCGGTGCGAATTTATCGTGTATTCATCCGGACCATGCGTCAGAGATTGCTACACCCGAACATTTAGGTCGTGTCCGCAGGCTGGCTACGGCAAACGAGGGTCACTTTATCGAAGTCAAAAACGTGATCAGGGTCGATTTTTACATCAATGATATCTTGCTTTCTGATGAATTCTTGATTGTCCCCGGTCTCAGCGAAGAAGTCATCATTGGCGCAGCCACTCTCCAAAAGTGGCGAATAAAACTTGACTTCGAACACGACCAGGTGATCGTCGATCCCAAGGTTGCAAAGCTACAGCTGATTTAACCTATATTCGTCCTCCGTATGGAGGACGAATTTTTTATGCGCCAGGCCCTCAGGGAGGCGCGACTGGCCTATGAAGAGGATGAAGTGCCGATCGGCGCAGTCGTCGTTATGGGGGACCGTGTCATTGCCAGGGGACACAACCAGAGCGAGCGGCTCAATGACAGCACCGCGCATGCCGAGATCATCGCGCTAACGTCCGCCTTCAACTATCTCGGTAGCAAATACCTGCCGGAAGCCTCGATATATATCACGGTAGAACCCTGTCTCATGTGCGCCGGTGCGATGTACTGGGGCAAGATCGGGAAGGTCGTGTTTGGCGCTGAGGATGAAAAGAACGGCTATCGCAGCCGCATCGGCGACGTGCCGGGCCCCTGGCCTTTTCATCCTAAAACGGTTTTGGTGAAAGGCATCCTCGGTGACGAATGCGCTGCGCTGATGCGCGAGTTCTTTCGCAGTAAGCGCTGACCCTCATGTATAGCCCGTATTTCGCCGGTGGCAATGGCCCCGACGAACCGCCGTAGGCGGTTTCATCTTTTTCCGTTAACTTGCAATCCCTTCAGGCATTGACGCGACAGTAACTTTTTTTAATATCACTAAAACATTTGTTATGGCATTTACATTACCCGCGCTACCATATGCATTCGATGCATTGGAGCCGAACATCGACGCTACGACCATGCAGATCCACCATGGCAAGCATCACCAGGCCTATGTCGACAATCTGAACAAAGCAATAGCGGGAACACCGAATGAAAATAAATCCCTCGAGGAACTGGTCGCGAAGGCCGGCACGATCAGCCCCGCCGTGCGCAACAACGCGGGCGGACACTGGAACCATAGCTTTTTCTGGGAGATCCTGAGTTCCAAAGGCGGTGCGCCCTCCGGCAAATTGCTGGACGAGATCAACAGTACTTTCGGCAGTATCGACGGTCTGAAGGAAAAGCTGAATGCCGCCGGGCTGGCGCGTTTTGGAAGCGGCTGGGCGTGGCTGATCGTCAGGGATGGCAAGCTGGAGGTCACTTCCACCCCTAACCAGGATAACCCGCTGATGGATGTAACCGAAGTGAAAGGCACTCCGATCCTCGGCGTCGATGTCTGGGAACATGCCTACTATCTGAAATACCAGAACAAACGCGGTGATTACCTGGCGGCGTTCTGGAAGGTGGTCAACTGGGAAAAGGTTGCGGGTCATTATTCCAAAGCAAAAAAATAAATTGTAACCGACTGGCTCCGCGAGGAGCCAGTCCTAACCAACTACTATGCGTTTTCTGCTATTCGCTTCGATCCTGCTTCTTTCTGCTTGCAAAGGGCATGAAAAAAAAGTGTTGGTCTATGCCAGCGATAAGATCTCGGTCGACAACACCCGGCATCATATCACCATCGCCAATGGAGACGGCACCACCCATCACGAGCAGGAGCTGGATTTCAACACCGGCGACCCGGTAACGCTGGATGTAGAATCGCCCCAGGGCAAATACAGCGTCACGATCCCCGATGACGGACTCTATATCGCCAACCTAAAGACGGATACTGTCGTCGGCAGCCGCCAGCACGTCGGTGCGGGAGAAGGAGAGACGCATATCTCACAAGACGATCTGAAAAAGAAATTGGATAGTCTGAATCAACTGATCGCCGACCAGAATATCAGCGAAGCCAACCAGAATTATTTCATCCCGCCGGGGAAGGCAGTCCGGGTCTCCACCGATACGAAGGCCAAGGTCTTCGGGCCGTTCACGAGCATACCCGGCTCTTTCGATGCAGGTTCCGTACCCGCTATCTACAAATTTTACAGCCTCAAAGAAATGCGGGAACTGATCGCCAATCTGCAGAAGATGACAGGCGGATCATCGGATAGTACATCGCCGAAGAAATAGGCCGGGTTCAGGGCACCGGGTCCACCCCATGTCCTCCCCAGGGATGACAGCGGGCAATGCGTCGCAGGCTCAACCAGAAGCCCTTGAACAGGCCGTGTTTTTTCAACGCCTCGATGGCATACTGCGAGCAGCTGGGTGTAAACCGGCATTTGGGTCCGATCGCCGGAGAGATCACCCATTGATAGATCCTGATCAGCGCGACCAGGGGCAACCCAAGTATACGCAATAGCTTGCTCATGTTGTCTCCTTCAACAATTTCTGCAATATTACGCCGATCTTCTGAGTTACGACCGGATAGTCCGGCACCTGCTTTCCCGTATAGATCAGGAATATCGCCATGCTAACCCCTTTTTCCCTCATGTGGGCGGTCAGGGGCTGTCGCTGAAGACGCCAGGCCTCGCGGGTGAGGCGCTTAATGCGGTTGCGGTCGACTGCTTTGCGAAACAGACGGGCGGAGACGCCGAAACCGGCTTGCAGGGGGGTGGCGCCGGCGGAAGGGGCACCGGAGCCGGAGGATGGGGCGCCGGCGGACAACCGGTAGATTACTTTGAAAGGAAACAGCGAAAAGCTTTTCCCCTCGCGGAAGAGCGTTTCTATCTGTCGCCGGCTTTTCAACCGATCTGTTTTTTTCAATGTATATCGCTGGTGCATACGACCCCTGACGAAAAATAGCTTCGGGATACCCGAAGCTATTCAATGAATCTTACGTATAAAGTACCGAACGGTCTATTTCAATTTGGACTCATCGGAGACGGTCAGCTTATGACGGCCCTTCGCCCGGCGGCTGGACAACACTTTGCGGCCATTGGCGGTCTGCATCCTCTTGCGGAAACCATGCACCGTCTTGCGGCGACGTCTGTGTGGTTGAAATGTGCGCTTCATGAATAATCAATTTTTTTTCGGGAGTGCAAAGATACGGGAAAAATGGATTCCAACCACGATACGGGAAAAATGGGTTCCTACCGCATTATGGTCCATAATAGACCGAGAATACCCCGGTTGAGACGATGTGTACGGCCAAAGGATTGGTAGGGTCCTTTGCCGTAAACTGGAAAGTTCCACTGATCCGTTTGCCGACCATATCGTTCTGCTGGACTGCCAGCGTCCCCTGTGTCGCCACATAGCCGGATGTCGCACCACCCGCCAGGGACGTATAAACGGCCGTGAAGGACGGATTCGAGCCATCCAGGGGATACGATCCCGGCGGCGTATTCGAAGGCAGGATCAGTCCGATCGACTGGGCGGCATTTCCGGATGACCCTATGATGGTAAGCACCCCGGCATTGACCGCCGCCTGAATGCTTGTCCCCTGCCAGCCCTTATTGTCGATGCTTGCGGTGAGGGTATCCTGGGCGCCGGAACCGGTCGGGCCGCCGGTGAAGGACAGATTGGTGAATCTACCCTGGGTGATTGTTTTTTGCTGGCCGTCGATGACCCGATACCCCTTAAAAGCAAAAGTTCCCGAGACGGTCTTATTCACAGGATCGATCTGGGTGATGGTAACCTGCCCGCCTGCCTGTGCGGTATCCTGCCCCTGGTTAGTAGAATAGAGGTATTGAAAGGAAGAATCGATATTTGCATAGATCGCGAGGGATGTGGTCTGTTGATTCAGGGTATAGGTACCTGTTCCGGAACCGGTAAGAGTCATGCTAATTTCCTGATTGTTAGCATTAATCCCGGTGATATTGATCAGACCTGCGACAATCGTCACCGATTCGGTGCCCGGCACGGCCTGCCATGACGCTCCATCGATCGTGGCCACGAAATTAGCGGCGGGTCCGACATAGTTTTCGATACTGGTTTCCTTCCTGCAGGCAAAAAGGAACAAACAGACCATTCCAATCAAAAGATGAATGCGCGGCTTATTCATATTACAGATTATGACAATGCGACGTGCGCGGATCGAAGGTCCCCGCCATAAAAGATGCCGGCGTGGTTATCGAAATCCTCCACGGAATCTGTTGTATAAAAACGTAAAAAACCTCCATTTCTGCTGCAACGACGCTCAATTTCAGGATGTCTGTGCAAATAGTCCGCCAAACTGTCCGCAACGATCTCGCCCTGCGAAATGATTTGGCAGCCGCCGGGGAGAAAGGCGGCAATCTTATTTTTCAGCAAAGGATAGTGGGTACAGGCGAGGAGCACGGTATCGATATCCTGGGATTGGTCCATCAACTGCCGGGTATAAGCCTGGATAAAATAGCCGGCTCCGGGTGTATCGTGCTCATTGTTCTCGATCAACGGCACCCAAAGGGGACATGCCTGCTGGAACACCTGTATATCGGGGAAAAATTTCGCGATCTCGATCGGATAGGACTGCGACAGTACCGTACCGCGCGTCGCCAGGATACCGACCTTCCCGGAGCGGGTATACCTGCCGATGACCTCTGTGGTCGGCCGGATCACACCCAACACCCGATTGTGCGGCGCGATCCGTGGGAGATCCAGCTGCTGGATGGTCCTCAGCGCCTTGGCCGATGCCGTGTTACAGGCCACGATGATCAACGGGCAACCCTGTTCGAAAAGCCATTGTACGCACTGCAGCGTGTACTGGTACACAGTCTCGAAGGATCGATTGCCATAGGGCGCCCGCCCATTATCTCCCAAATAGAGATAATCGTACCAGGGCAGCTTTTTCGCCAATTCCTTCAGGACGGTGAGACCGCCATAGCCCGAGTCGAAGACGCCGATGGGTTGCTGAGCCATATACAATAAAACCAAAAAACGCCGGGATAAAAGCCCGGCGTCGAATTTTTTTACGAGAGGTGAGCTATCATATTATTTAAGCCCCAGCTTCGCTTTGACCAGGGGAAGCATATCTTCCGCTGGAGGCGAGACGATCAGGGTCTCTTTGTTCAGCACGTAGGTATACCCGTGCTCCTTGGCGACAGCCTGGATTGCCTCGACAGCCTTCTTCTGGATGGGAGAGATCAGGTCCTGCTGCTTTTGCTGATAGAGCTGCTGCGCCTGTTGGTTCCAACCTTGCAGCCGCTGATACAACTCCGTGATCTCCCTTCTCTTTATTTCCATTTGAGCCTTGGTAAATTTGAGCGTATCCTTCGAGTTCAACAGGCTATCCTTTGAATAAAATTCGCGCTGCATATCGCTGTAGTTCTGTCCCAGCGCAGTCTGGTAATCGTTGAGCGCAGTATCCGCTTTTTTATATTCGGGCATCGACGGGATCAGTTCCTGCAGGCTGATGTAGCCGATCTTTGTCTGAGCATTTGTCGAATTGCCCGCCATGACCAGGCCCATAACCACCGCTACAATAATGAGTTGCTTTTTCATTTTTAGTTGCTATATTAAATTTTTATTTAATGCCTAAAGCTTTTAAGACATCGTCGCTTTTGTCGAGTTTAGGGTCGGCAAATATAACAGTAATTCCTTCACTTTTATCCAAAATCAGCTCGTACATTCTGTTAACTGCCAGCTGCTGTATCGCGTTATAAACCTTGTCCTGTATAGGTTTCACAAGTTCCTGACGCAGCTTGAACAGATCGCCTTCATATCCGAACCGTTTGCGTTGCAGATCGCGGACCTCCTTTTCCATGTTGAACAACTGATCCTCGCGTTTCTTTTTCAGGGTATCGCTGAGCATAATCTGTTCGGCCTCATAGTCTTTGTACATCTTGTCCAGCATTGCCTGTTTCGTGTCTATTTCCTTTTGCCACTGCATGCTGGTCTGGTCGAGCTTTTTCTGGGCATCCTTATATTCCGGCATCTTTTCGAGGATGTACTTGGTGTCCACCACGGCATAGCGTTCCTGTCCCCGGCCGGCAAGCATCAGCGCCAGGAGACAAACGGAGAGAAGGAAGGGTTTCGCCAGCGAATTGGGTTTTGCCCGGAAATAATGATTTTTTAATGGTCGGGCAGAACTTCGCGACTCGTCGCGAAAAACCAAAGTTTTGCTAAGGCTCGGTCTCATAGTCAGCGCAATTTAGAGTATGAAAGTAATAAAATTAGTCCGGTTCATATCCCAACATAAAGGTAAATCGGGTAGCGTCCCGCAGCGAGCCGTTGTTGATCCTGTCCAGACCGACACCGTAATCGAAGCCCAGCAGACCGAACATCGGCAGGAAGAACCGCATGCCCAGGCCTACGCTGCGCCTCAGCTCGAAAGGATTATAGGTCTTATAATCATACCAGCCGTTTGCAGCTTCAAAAAAGGCCAGACCATAGATGGTGCTGCTCGGGTTGGTTGTGAACGGGTAACGCAGCTCGACCGTATATTTATTGAATAAGGTGAAGAATTCGGTCGCCTGTTGCTGGTCGGGATTGACCTTGGGATTGGAGTTCTGATAAACCGGGTAACCGCGTTGCGATACGATATCGTAGCCCAGCAGACCGAAGTTATTCGTCAGACCCGCATCACCCAGCTGGAACCGCTCGAAAGGCGAGAAACCCAGGGCGGGGTTATACCGGCCGATGAACCCGTATTTTGCCGAGATCTTCATCACGAACTGGCGCGATTTGTCGGCTCCCATCGCTTCCCCGATCGGCAGGTACCAGTCGCTGGTAAAACGCCATTTAAAATATTCCGGCAGCTTGAAACTGTATTCCTGCGTGATACCCTTATCGATGAGCGAATAAGGCGGCGTGAATTGCAGGCTTAGCAGCTGACTGGAGCCGCTACGCGGATATATGGGCTGATCCAGGTTATACCGGCTCAATGCCAGCTTGAAGCTGAAGTTGGTGGAGTAACCGTTCCTGAACGCCGGCGTAAAGAGTGGATAGTTATGCAGATTATACCGTGTATAGTTCACCGAATAGGTAAGGGTGAAATAATCATCCGGCCATTTCAGCTGTTTGCCGAGGGCAATGGTGACCCCGAAGTTCTTCAGCGAGTTGCTGTCGCTGAAGGAATAGGTATTGGTGCGGAAATTATACCCGCCGGTCCGGAATACGCTTCTGTAGAGACTGAGGGTCAGAGAATTACGCTTCTTTCCTCCCAGCCAGGGTTCGGTGAACGAGAAGTTGTAGGACTGGTAGGCTTTACCGTTGGACTGTATGCGCAGACTTAGTTTCTGACCATCCCCCTCGGGCAGGGGCTGCCAGGCATCCTTGTGGAAGATATTCTTGATCGAGAAATTGGCAAAGGTGATCCCCACCGTACCGGTCAGACCAATGCCTCCGCCCCAGCCGGCGGAAAGCTCCAGCTGGTTACCGGATTTTTCTTCTACGCCCCAGTTGATATCCACGGTCCCGTCATCCTGGTTGGGCACCACGCCGGGGTTGATCTTCTCCTGGTTGAAGAATCCCAGGTTCGCAATCTGCCGTTGAGAACGGATGAGCTCCGATCTGCTGAACTTATCCCCGGGAATGGTGAACAGCTCGCGTCTGACAACGTATTCATTGGTCTTATCGTTGCCGGAGATGGTCACGTTCTTGATCGTTGCCTGGGGGCCTTCCACCATGCGGATCTCGAAATCGATGGTATCATTATAGACGGCTGTTTCGACCGGATCGACGTGGAAGAACAGATAGCCGTCATCCATATAGAGACCGCTGATATCGCCGCCTTCGGGGGACATTTGTTTGCCGAGCTTTTTATTCAGGATGTCCACATTGTAGACGTCGCCTTTGTGGATACCAAGGATCAGGCTGAGCACGGAATCGGAATATTTGGTATTCCCTTTCCAGGTGATATTGCCGAAATAATATTTCTGCCCTTCATCGACTTTAACGGCTATGTTCATGTGCCCCTTGCCCTGGCGGCCCGTATCGACGTATTCGGTATCTGCAACGATCTGGGCATCGCGATAGCCCTGCGAATTGTAGTAGGTGACCACCTTTTGTTTGTCGTCCTCGAATTTGGTGGCGTTGAACTTGGCCGAGCTGAACATTTTGAACCGGAAATACGGGTCCAGGAACTCCTTGGTGCTGGTGAAAGAAAGGAAACCCCAATGGGAAAGGTATTGCTTCAGCGTCACGGAGTCGTGCGGACCGTAGGGCGTCATATTGCCTGGAGGGAACAGCGTGATACGGCTCAGCTCCTTGGTATCTTTCAATTGCTTTTTCAGCTTCGCCTCGCGGACGGCCTGGTTGCCGAAGAAATTGATTTGGTAGATGCGGACTTTCGGTCCCTTATCGATCAGGAAGGTGAGGACCTCGGAGTTCTGTACGGCCGGGTCACGGGTCTCGGTCGTCCGCACATGCGCATCCTGGAAGCCTTTGTCGGCATAATATTTCTGGATGGCCTGTGTAGCGGTGCGTTTCATGTCCTCCGTTACCACGCGGCCCTTTATGAGACCCGTCTTCGTAGCCAGATCGTCGGATTCGCCTTTTTTCACGCCCGGGCCTTTAAAATAAAAATTCGAAAGCCTGGGTCTTTCCGTCACTTCGATCTCGACATAGACACTGTTGCCGACCAGCCTGGTGAAATAGACGGCAATATTGGCGAATAACCTTTGTTTCCAAAGATTTTGGATGGCCTTGCTGAAGTTATCGCCACCCGGTATCGTCACCTTATCGCCCACCGTAAGACCCGAAATGGAAGTCAGCAGGGATTCGTCCAAATATTTTGTTCCTGAAATTTTTATGCCGGCGATCGTGTATTCTCTCGGCGGAGTCTTGCCGCTGGCCAGGGCGATCAGCTCTGGGTCTACTGATGTAGGATGGGTGGTGTCCGGTCTGGAAGTATCGGCTTTTGCCTTTAAAGAATCATTGATGAGCGCTTTTTTTGCGGAGTCAGCCACCTGGGCCTGGGCAGTGATCGAGTTCAGTAAGCAGCAGCAAATGGTTAATAAAAAAACGCAAATCAGCGATCTTCGTAGCATCCAGTCGGTTTTTTAAATGTGCCGGAATCGCGCTTTCCAAAAAAGTAGCGCATTTCCGGCAAAAGCGCTAATTTATGCCCTTCGGGCGAACCGCCTCCGGCGGTTTAGGTCGGCAAATTAATGGGAATTATACAAAGTGTTTGTTAAAAAGTGCTGCCTGGGGCCATCAAATCCTGTTGAATCTGAGCACTTGTCTTGCCAAATCTGCGCTCTCTTCCCTGAAAATCCAGGATGGCTTCGTAGAGATCCTTCTTGCGGAAATCAGGCCAACGAACACTGGTGAAATATAATTCAGCATAAGCGAGTTGATATAGCAGAAAATTACTTATACGATATTCTCCGCTGGTCCGTATCATCAGCTCGGGATCGGGAAAATCCCGCGTCGAAAGGTACTGTTGGAGCGTATCCTGCGTAATGTCCCCGGGATTCAAATGACCGTCCTTGACCTCGCGGGCCAGGCTCCTGACGGCCTCGGTCAGCTCCCATCGGCTGCTGTAGCTGAGCGCCATGACGAGATTGAGTCCCGTATTGGCGGCCGTCAGCTCGAGGGCCTCTTTCAGCTCGACACGCGCATATTCGGGGAGCATGGACATATCGCCGATGACATGCAGGCGGATATTGTTCTTATTCAGGGTACCTACTTCCTTCCGGATCGTCTCCACGAGGAGTTCCATTAGCCCCGTCACTTCGTACGCCGGCCTGTCCCAGTTTTCGGTGGAAAAAGCATAGAGGGTGAGGTAACCTATGCCGAGCTCCGCACAACCTTCCACGATGTCCCGCACGCTTTCGACCCCATGAAAATGGCCGAACAGGCGGTCCTGTCCCTTCTCCTGGGCCCACCTGCCATTCCCGTCCATAATGATCGCAATATGGCGGGGAAGCCTGGTCAGATCGATATTTTCCTTGTGCACATCCATAGCGGCATGGGGTCTTCACCCCGTTTTCGGGGCACAAAGATAGGTTATTTCGCGGTCGCAAGCTTCGCTTTGCTCGCTTGCCGCGCGAAATCGGCTGATGATGGGACCGGGCTCGGCCCGGTTTGGACGCTCGTCGCGTTCATCGCCCCTTTACTTTGCGCTCGGGCACTTATACCCCAGCAGGTTGAAGGAAACGAAGAGCTGGGCGGTCAGATAGCCGTCTTTTTGGTTGGAGTAGCCCCGTTGCCGGCCCTGGATGCCGATGGGTTCGCCGGTCTCATAGGACCGGTCCTGCATAGCATACCAAAGAGTGGGACTCCCGTCGGGAAGGTATTGCAGCTGGGCGTTCGGAGCATACGTTTTGCTGACGTCATCGATATAATCGGTGGTCGTGAAACGGTACAGGACTTCAAATCCCACATTGACATGCTGGTTGAGCGAATATTTAAACCCAACGCCAAAAGGGAAACAGACCGCCATGCTCCCATATGGCTTACGATCGGGATAGGCCGCAGACCCCTGGCCCTCCGTTCCCAGCTGGCGCAGGTAAACCTTTTGTCCCTGAAAGTAAGCGTAGGGATCATAATTGAACACACCCACGCCGAAGGTGATATAGGGTGTATAGCGATGAAAATCGCTCCCGGGTATGAATTGAAGGAAGTTGAAATCTCCCTGGACGGCCAGCTCCCAGATATTCGTGTTGAAACTGAGGTTGCGGCGGTACATGAATTCATTATAGCCGTTGTATCTGTCGGAATAAGCCAGATAAGCATAGCTGCCGGCCACGCGAAGGGCCACGTAATTATTGAAATTTTTCCTGAAAAATCCGCTCACAGCCAGGTTCGGCGTATTGAATCTCGGATTGGGGTTGAGATCGCCAAAATATTGCGCGGCTCCCACAGAAAAACCAATTTCGCCTTCCTGGGTGACCGCCTGCTCCTGCGCCAGTGCCTTTCCGCCCGCCAAAAGAACCATGAGGGTGCCGAATACTACCTTTTTCATGTTAATATGCGAAAATAACTCCATACGAAACGAATTGAACCGTTTTTTCGTTTGCGCCATTCCTAATTCTTATGTTAAAGTTGGGAGCGCCTCCGGCCAATGGACAATAGACCATTTTAATGCCAATTAATTGCGCGTATCCAGCCCCCACGAAAGTTTGCCGCGGAGGGTCTGTAAGAAGTTGTTCTCATTCAGCCGGATAAGGCTCAGTGTGAAGGCCTCGTTACGCACGGCCAGTTGGACCTGTTTGTCCACGATCTCTTTTCGGCTGTCAAGGACACATATGAAGTTCTCCGCACGGCCTTCGACTTCGAAAGAGATGATATTGTTGTCCGGTACGACGATCGGCCGGACGTTCAGATTGTGCGGGGCCACCGGCGTGATGACAAAGCTGGCCGAATCGGGAAATACCACCGGGCCGCCGCAGCTGAGCGAGTATCCCGTAGACCCTGTCGGTGTCGCAACGATGAGACCATCCGCCCAATAGGTGTTCAGGAATTCTCCATTGAGGTAGGTATGGATCTTTATCATCGGGGAGGTATCGGTCTTGTGGATCGCAAATTCGTTCAGCCCGTATGGCACGTCTCCGAACAAAGGCCGGTTTGCATCCAGGTGGATCAATGACCGCTTGTCCACGACAAAGGTTCGGTTAGCCAACGCAGTGACAGCCGAAGTCAGCTCTCCCCTGCCGATGCTGGCCAGGAATCCCAGCCGCCCGAAATTGATCCCCAGGACCGGAATATTCTTATCGCGGACCAGCGACACGGTATCAAGCAATGTGCCGTCCCCGCCAAGGCTGATGAGGAATTCGATGGAATCGTCGAGATCGTCCGATTCCCGGAAGCTGGTGATGTCCGACGGCAAAACGAAGGCAGACCCTATTTTTTCCAAAAAGGGCTGGTGGATCACGGGTTGCAAATGCTGGCGGATCAATTCGTCGAAGAGGTGCTGGACCTCGTTCTGCTGTTCATACTCGATTATACGGCTATAGATGGCTACTCGCATGCTTGTATATTGTGGCGCGGGGGCCCGGTGGGCCTCAAACGCTAAAAATCGTTTCGGATGTGTAAAAATAATCCGTTTTGACCTAATTGATTCCAGCTATAGTCGAAACGGAAATTCAGGTCGTAAAAGGTAACGATATCCAAGCCCAGACCGCCGGTATATAACATGCGGTTGACCAGTGAATTAGAGGTGAAGTCGCGGTTATAGGCATAGCCGTAATCGGAAAAAGCGGTAGCATAGATCCGGAAGGGTATCCGGTCATGCGAACGGATATGGGTGAACGGTAGGCTGAAATTGAACAGTTCCCTGAAAAGGGTATTGCGCAGGACGCTGCCTGCCGTCCCGTCCAACACATAACGATCAAGCCCCCGCACGAACATGTCCCCGTACCCGATTAGACCCTGGTTGTAAAAAGGCTGGGACAACGGCCACTTCAGGACACTGACGTTCTGAAAGCCAAACCACCATTTGTAGGCGATCGGCCAGCTCCTCGTCAGCCGGACCGACAGCTGCCACATGTTCATTTCCCGATCGATCCCGCGGCGCATAAGCGAGGTCTGAAAAATGGCGCCATCGAGGGGATAGGCCGCATAGTCCACATCGGTATAATTGAAGGTATAGACCCATTCCGGGTAGAGCACGCTTCGCGCGCCATTATTGAAATAATGCGGATCCCAAACGGTGACCGCGCTGTCCACCCGGGCCGACACGATATTGAAGTTGACGGTATGCCGGACTCTCAGTGCGGGACGATAAAAATACCGTGCGGAAAAGGACAGGGTCTTGCTGAGGTATTTTCCCGCGTACCCTATGGTGTCGGAATTGACGAAATACTGCTTGTCACCGATTGTGAGTATATCCAGCTCGTTCTGTTCGGCATAATTGAAACCAAATCCAAAACCGTGTCTTAGGCGCTTGTCGACAAAGGGCAGGTTGTAGTAAAGCTCGAACTGCCGGGCATACCCGGTGATCAGCCAGGCGGTCAGCTGATCGTTACGTCCGGTAAAGTTAAAATGGGTGAATTTCCCGCCGTAGTCGATGCGGCTGAGACTGTAATGTTTTTGCGCCCACTCCGTGAAATTGCGGTCCACCGGTTTCAGGTAAGGGAGCGGGAAGATATACCAGCGTTCTTTCAGGTCGATGCCGATGTCGGCAACATTTCCCCGGAATTCTTTGATATAAATAACTACTTCATTGAACAGCCGCGTGTTGACGAGGCGGTCGTGCGCGTCCCGGAAAGCGGTGACGAGGTTGTTCAGATTGATAGTGTCGCCGGTCTTGAATGAGAGTTCGCGAAGGACTATATAGCTCCTGGTCGTCCGGTTCCCCTGGATGTAGATGCGGCCGATGACGCAAGCCGCCTCCGGCGGCTTTATGTGCCGGGAATACGCTGTCGGAAAATTAGCATATCCCCGGCAAAACGCTAATGTCCGCCCTATCGGGCAAGCCGCCTCCGGCGGCTTTATGTGCCGGGAATACGCTGTCGGAAAATTAGCGTATCCCCGGCAAAACGCTAATGTCCGCCCTATCGGGCAAGCCGCCTCCGGCGGCTTTATGTGCCGGGAATACGCTGTCGGAAAATTAGCATATCCCCGGCAAAACGCTAATGTCCGCCCTATCGGGCAAGCCGCCTCCGGCGGCTTATGGATGGACAGAAAAAGAAAGAGATGCAGCGCTGCATATTTCCCCGGTGCAGACATCAGATGTTCAGGTAGTTCATCAGGTGGTCGTAATTGTTACGCAATTCGTTTTCATACAATTCTTCCCCGAAATAATATTTTACCTGGTATTCATATCGTTGAAAGGTGGAGACGATATCGGAGATTTCTGCTTTATTGATCCTTAATGTGATGTAAAAGCTTCCCGACGCCGCGTCGGTATAGGTATTGAGCTGGATGATCTGGGCATCGTTGGTCTCCACCAGCTTGGTGATCTCGGCAAATGAAAAGCTGACCTTTTCCATTTCCAGGACGATGATGCCGCCGGGGTCGGTGACACCGCTGACCCGGCCGAGATGTTTCAGCAGATCGGTGGCGATGATCGATCCGGCATATTCCGATTCCCTGGTGACGACCGGGATAAGGGTGAGGCCGTTCTCATTGACCAGCTGAACCGCTTCATAAAAGAAAGCTTCTGCATGCGCGGCGATAGAGGAGAAACCGGGTTGCAGCTGTGCCAGCAACGTATCATCGTTCTCTACGTTGAGCAGATCGTCCTCGCTGACGAGACCGGCCAGTTTTTCTTCTACTACCACGGGAAGGTGGGTGACGTGGAAATCCGCCATCAGATCCAACGCCTGTGAAACGGGATCGTTCAGGTGCAAGGAGGGAATAGCGGCAGATATGATCTCTCTGTTTAGCAAAGGGATAGCGATGTTTGTGTACAAGCCGCCGGAGACGGCTTATGGTTATAAAGATAAGACGAAAAAAATCAGGCGACCGCTGCCGGCTCGTTCAATTTTCGCAAAAATTTCTGCAAAATGGTATTGAACTCTTCCGGTCTTTCCATCATAGGCGCATGACCGCAGCGGTCGATGAAATGGAGCTCGCTGTTGGGGATCAGCTTGTGGAACTCCTCGCCCACAAAGGGCGGCGTAATGGCATCGTTCTTCCCCCAGATGAGCAGGGTGGGCTGTTTGATCTGGCTGACCTCTTCGCCCAGGTTGTTGCGGATGGCACTTTTGGCCAGTGCGATGATCTTGACGGCCTTGATCCGGATATTGACGGTTTCGTATAGCTCATCCACCAGCTCTTTGGTGGCCATATTGGGATCATAAAAGGTCAATTCCGTTTTTTTCCGGATGTAATCGTAATCTCCCCTTTTGGGATAAGTGTCCCCCATCCCGTTCTCGAAAAGACCCGAGCTGCCGGTCAGGATCAGCGACCTGATCCGCTCGGGATGGCGCAGCACGTACATTAGTCCCACGTGACCTCCAAGCGAGTTCCCCAAAAGATTGATTTCCTTATAATCCCGGGCTTCGATGAACCGATGAAGAAATTTCTCCAACCCCCCGACCGTCGTATGCAACAGATCGAGATCGAGCAGCGGCAATAGGGGTACCACCACCTTGTGGGTATGGCGGAATGTCTCGATCTGACCGGCGAAATTACTCAGCGCGCCAAACAAACCGTGCAGCAACACCAACGGCTCGCCTACTCCTTCCTCAATGAATCTGAACTTTTCTTCTTGTTTGATTTCGTATTGCATCAGCTAATATGATTCTATCCCGGTAATTAACTGCAAAATACACGTTTTACCCCAAAAAAAGCAAGATCAGCTATAACCGATAAACCTTCAAATGGTTTGCCGGAAGCACAAAATTACCGAATTAGCGAGTCAGTATTACCTGGATAATAGCTCCCTCGCCACGGCATTGATGGCTTTTCCATCCGCCTGACCTGCCAGCTGTTTGGTCGCGGCCGCCATGACCTTTCCGATATCGGCCGGAGATGACGCACCGGTTTCGGCGATTATCCTCGACACGGCTGCCTTCAAAGCCGACTCATCCATTTGTTGCGGAAGGAATTTCTCAATGATAGCGATCTCCTCCTCTTCTTTTTTCGCCAGGTCTGCGCGGTTCTGCTGCTGGTAGATCGTCAGTGAGTCCTTGCGCTGTTTGACCAGCTTCTGCAGCAGTTTGGTCTCGTCCGCCTCCTTCAATTCACCGCCGGCGCCTTCCGAGGTCCTTGCCAGGATGATGGCCGCCTTGATGGCCCGGAGGCCCCGCAACGCAGCTTCATCTTTAGCCAGCATCGCTGTCTTCAATTCAGCCATTACTTTTTGTTCTAATGCCATATTTACTAAATTTTTGTCTCTACAATTTATTTGTCTTTAGTTGCTGATCCCGGAATTTTTTATAAAAATCCTTTGCGAACTGTTTCATTTCACCCGTCAGTGCGGGGTCCTGGGTAGCGCGCTGATAGGTTTCCGCCATGGTCATGAAGGTCTGATAGAAAAAATCCGCCATTTCATCCACCATCATGTCCTTGGTCCATAGATCGATCCGCAGGGCCGTTTTTTCGGCGCCGTCCCAGAAGGCAAGCATCATGGCTTTTGCCTGCCGGGCATTTTCGGTAGCTGAATCCGAAGCGTTCCAGCGGATATCTTCGGGTATCCGGTCCTTGTCCAGGGCCACGTCGATATTGATAGAAGAAGTCGTCATAATAAGAATATGTGTGGGGCAGGCCGCAATTTACTAAAGTTTCGTGTTCGGGCTGTTCAGCATTGTCCAAAGCCGGGTAATGGTCGGTCCGGGTGCGAACTCCGGCAACCGGGAAACGCCCTTTTCAATCAACCGGCCGCGTAATACTTCATCCTTATAGATCATCATAAGGTGAGCGGATAGTGACGCTGGGTCATCCGCAGCAGCCGCGAGGGCGGCGTCTCCTGCCAATTCGGCCACCCTGGTTCCGCCGACAACCAGTACGGGAACACCGGTCTGCCAGGCATCGGCGAGCTGCGAACCGGCAGCGTCGTCTTCAAACAGGATCAACACTGCATAGGCGGCGGCCGGCAGCCGGCCGTCCCGGACAACCGAAGCGCTGTGCCAATGGACATCCTGCCGGTATTTGTACGTATCCAGCCGTTCCTTTACGGCAGCAGAAGGCTCTCCGGCCATCACCAGCTGCAGATTGGACAGCTGCCGCTTCTTGAACAATGAAAAAGCTTTTAACAGGTAAACGATCTCTTCTTCGTCCGCCGCCGATGCATCGGCGAAAAAGAATTCGCGGCCCTGCGTATAGGTTTGTTTTATCGCTTCCCTTTCCACTGTGGACAACGGCCTCGCCGACAGAGAAGGCATCGGCCTGACCAACCCGAACTTGTCTTCGCTTAGCCGGCCTCTGCCGGCCAGCCCTATGCGGTCCCTATCCGAAAAGCAAAGGAACGAGTCCCCTCTTCGCAGTGTTGCGCCCAACCGGCCGGCATACAACGGAACGGTTTTTTTCGTTCGGGGATCGGAACGCACCGGCATCCATATGCATTGCGGTACGGGCAGCGCAGCAGCGGCTATACCGCCCGTCAGCATCAACCAATCGGGCCGCAATTTTTTGGCCACGCGGGGGATCTGCCAGTCATACCATAGCCGCCACCCGGCGCGGCCGGGAAGGGCGCGTCGCACGAGGACCTCCTCTTCGATCATACCCGGCAGGGACCCCGGCCGCCAGCCCTGATCCACCAGCCACCTCCACTTAACGCCCTGTTCGCGGGCCAGGGAAGTGGCGACCGTGATGATGAGTCGGGTCCTTTCGTTATCCGGCCCGGCAAACTGCAGCGGCCGGGCATCCAGCAAAATCAGCATAATGCAAAGGTAATCGAACCGGGGGTTTACGGCTTTCCAGGCAATTTTATCCGGCACCGGGTAAAAATAAAACACTGACAATAAAATAGTTGAATATTACACAGGATTAGCAGGAATGTGGTTTTTACGATGCGCTAAGTTGAGTATTAACGCCTTGGCGTAAAGGTTGTAGTTTTTTAACTTTGAAGTATTCAATCCGTCACCTATTAAAAATCCGTGCCTATGAACCGTGTGTACATCTCATTATTTATTGTCGTTACGATAGTAAATATACCGTGGGTGGCAGGCGCTCAATGTAATTGCAGTGCAGGGGTCCCAGCCACACCGATCACCTATTACGCCTCATTTGCCACGACCAAGCAGCCTTCCACCTCCGTTACTTTTCCGCAGTTCAATCCGGCCATCGGTACATTGGCGTGTCTTACCGTGAACGATACTGTCACCGGCGTTACCACGACCGTGGCCTATAATACTGCGCCTGTCCCGGTCACGTACAAGTTCCTGCTGAACATTTCGGACGATCTCGAAGGACCCGCAGGCGGCGGCCTCTCCGTCTCCAATTTGTACAGCAGGATATATGGTCCGACGACCTTGCAGCGGGGGGGATTCCCCGGGGACTCCGTCACCTATGGTCCCGATACGTTGTACAATAGCGCGGTCGGATCTGCCTCGACCAGCAGCAATACGGCTCCCTATCTCGGGAATGGCAATATCGATTTTACCTACAGCCTTAGCGGCGGTCTGGTGACCACGCAAGGCGGAACGAACTATGGACAGCAGATCACCACCTCCTACTGGGGCAATTTCAGCCTCACCTATTATTGGTGTCCCGCCACGCCGCTCGCGACGACGATCCGGGATTTTACGGCTACTCCCCAGGGGAATACGATCCTGCTGCAATGGATAACCGAAAATCAACAACCCAATACCCAATATGAGATCCAAACAAGCCAGGACGGCAAAAACTTCTACACTCTCGGAGAAGCAGAAGGTAACGCTTCTGCAACAGGTACTGCTGCAAAATACCAATATCAATACGACCCTGATCCGTCTTATGTGGGAAAGCTCTACTTCCGCATCGAAGAAAAGGATCCTTCCGGGAAGATAAGTCTTTCGGCGATACTGATCGTCGAGCCATCCGGCGCCGGAAATACGGGGCTCGTCAGGCTCCAAACCTTCCCCAACCCGGCGACCAATAGCCTGCAGGTACTGTTCAACAGCGGTCAAACGGGACGGTTCCTGGTGGAACTGGTAGCCACATCGGGGCAGGTAGTGCAGCAAAAAGCGGTGACGCTCACCGGGACGAACCAGATCACGCTCGACCTCAGTCCGCAGCCGCCGCGGGGTTTGTATTTCCTGCGGACGACCGATCTCTCGCACAGCCGAAATTTCGTGAATAAGGTCTTTATCAATTAGGAAGATCGCGGCGGCAGCTGCCGCGCCCAGCCCGTGGACTGCTTTTTGTTTGCGGGCTGGGCTTTTTCCTGTAGATTTGTTTTTCCAAAAACCGCCACGGGCGGCAATCGCCCGCCGGAGCAGACATTTAAATAGAGCGTATGGAATACAATACCACCCGGAATCACCTGGTGATGCGTGAATATGGCCGCCACATTCAGAAAATGATCGAATACCTGTTGAGCCTGGAAGACCGGGAGAAACGTCAGCGCAATGCGCACGCCGTCATCGAGCTGATGGGTTTTCTCAACCCGCATCTGAAGAACGTCGAAGACTTTCGTCATAAACTTTGGGACCATCTTTTTTTGATCTCGGACTTCAAGCTGGAAGTAGCCAGTCCCTATCCCATTCCCACCCGCGAGACGCTGCGCGCCCGGCCAAAACCTCTGAAATATCCCAAGCGGTATCCGAAATTCTCGCATCTGGGCAAGAACCTTGAATTGGTGATCAATAAAGCGCTGGCAGAAGAAAACCCCGATAAGCGCAGCGGTTTTGCCAATGCCGTTGCTTATTATATGAAACTGGCCTATAACAACTGGCATAAGGAGACCGTGCATGACGACGCCATCCAAACCGAATTGTCACAACTGACCAACGGCCAGCTGGAATTCACCAATACGCCCTTCGTGAAGAGTTTCCGTCCCGATGAAAATCGCCAGCGGGAAAGGGACAACAGGGGCAATTATGGCGACTACCGCAACAAGAGAAATCAGAAATTCCAACAACGGAACAACCGCAATAACGACCGGAACAATGACCGGGGCGGAAATAAATTCAAAAAGAAAAGGTACTAAGTGCCCACACCCAAATCAAGCGTGTGCATTCATTCGAAGTCATCGGCGGCAAAAGGCTAAAAGGTCAGATCATCCCGCAGGGAGCCAAAAATGAGGCCTTACAAATCATCAGCGCCGTTCTGCTGACCCCGGAAAAGGTAACCGTTTCCAACATCCCCGATATTCTGGATGTCAACCTGCTTATCGATCTGCTCGGGGAGATGGGGGTAAAGACCGAACGCATCCAGCGGCATACATGCACCTTCCAGGCGGACGACGTCGACATCGATTACCTGCGCAGCGAGGCCTATCAAAAAAAGAGCGGCCGCCTCCGGGGTTCGGTCATGGTCGCGGGTCCCATGCTGGCGCGCTTTCACAAAGCATTCATTCCCAAGCCCGGCGGTGATAAGATCGGCAGGCGCCGCCTGGACACGCATATCATCGGGTTCGAGAAACTCGGAGCCCGGTTCCGATATGAGCAGGAAGACGGTCTTTTCCACCTGGAGGCCCCACAGCTGAAAGGCGCGCATCTTTTGCTGGACGAGCCTTCCGTGACCGGTACGGCCAACATCATCATGGCTGCCGTGATGGCAGAAGGGTCCACGGCGCTTTATAATGCCGCCTGTGAACCATATATTCAACAGCTGTGCAAAATGCTGAGCCGCATGGGCGCGAAGATCCGCGGAATCGGGAGCAATCTCCTCCATATCGATGGAGTTCCCTATCTCGGCGGAACCGAACACCGGATGCTGCCGGACATGATCGAGATCGGTTCTTTCATCGGTTTGGCTGCCATGACTCAAAGCGAGATCACGATCAAGGATGCCGGACTGGATCACCTGGGGATCATACCGGAGAAATTCCGGCAATTGGGAATAGCTCTCGACTTTAGGGGCGACGATATCCATATACCCGAACAAGACGTTTATGAGATCCAAAATTTTCTCGACGGCTCCGTACTTACGATCTATGACCATCCGTGGCCAGGGTTCACGCCGGATCTGCTCAGCATCGTGCTGGTGGTAGCCACGCAGGCGCGTGGTTCGGTCCTGATCCATCAGAAGATGTTCGAAAGCCGGCTCTTTTTTGTCGATAAGCTCATCGACATGGGCGCCCAGATCATCCTTTGCGATCCGCATCGGGCGGCCGTCATCGGGCTGGCGAGGGAACAACGGCTTCGCGGCATTACGATGAGCAGTCCTGACATCCGCGCGGGCGTGGCGCTGCTTATCGCCGCCCTCAGCGCAGAAGGACGAAGCGTCATTCAAAATATCGAGCAGATCGACCGGGGTTATCAGCAGATCGATCAACGTCTCAAACAGCTGGGCGCCCAAATCGACAGAATATGACCGATCACGGCAAGATCATCATCATCACGGCGCCATCAGGTGCGGGGAAGACCTCCATCACGCATTGGTTACTGGGAAAATATCCCGATAAACTGGCTTTTTCCGTTTCGGCTGCGACCCGCAACCCGCGATCGTATGAAAAAGACGGCGCAGACTATTATTTCATAACATTGGACAATTTCAAACAAAAGATCCAACGGGGCGAATTCGTGGAGTGGGAAATGGTTTATGAGGGAAAATTTTATGGCACGCTTAAAAGCGAGCTGGAGCGGATCTGGAAGGCCGGCAGGACGCCGTTGCTGGATATCGAGGTCAAAGGCGCCATACACGTGCGCGAACAGTATCCCGACTCCACCCTGGCACTGTTCATAGAACCCCCGTCGGTCGACGAATTGCGCCGCCGCCTGGAAATGCGGGGTACCGAAACGGTCGAAAGCCTGCTGGCCCGGGTCAATAAGGCGTCCTATGAGATCTCTTTTAAACATCATTTCGATCGGATCATCGTGAATGACGATCTGAACAAGGCCTGCCTGGAGGCGGAAACTACCATCCGGGCCTTTTTGGGCTGGTAAAAAGCCGTATTTTCGCAGCCGGACCCGACGGGTCCTCAGGCCGCAGGCCCATCCATATGATCAATACCAATACGCTTTTCTGGATCGTTATCGCGTGGCTGATGATCGCCTTTTTCGCAGGCATCGAGGTTGCCTTTGCGCGGGCGAACCGGCTGGCGATCGAGCTGAAAAAGAAGCAGGGGCTCAGCAGCGGGCAGATCCTTTCCTGGTTCATGGATAACCCGACCCAGTTCATCGGGACCTCGCTGGCGGGATTCACCATCTTTTTGGTCATATTCGGCCTGATGGTGGGCGAGACCTTTCTGCCGCTGTGGAACAAGATGATCACGATCGTCCACATGCCCGGCAGCTACGTCAATGCGATCCGTCTTTTTGCCGAGACCCTGGTCGCGTCGGTTTTCATCCTCCTGTTCGGCGAATTCATTCCCAAGGCGCTGTTTCGCGCCAAAAGCGATACCCTGCTTTCCTTTTTTGCGCAAACGATGGATTTCTTCAGCCGCTTCCTCTCGCCATTGACCGGATTTTTCGCCGGCATCGCGCAATGGATCCTGAAATATGTATTCAATGTTCGTATCGACGAAAGGAAACCCGTCTTTTCCGGCGCCGATCTGGAAAATTTCCTTCAGCAAACGGGTGATACCGAGGTGGAGACGCAGGACCTGAACAAGAACCTTTTCGAGGCGGCTCTGGCGCTTCCTAAGGTGCGGGTACGCGAATGCCTTGTGCCCCGGAAGGAGGTCGAAGGCATCGACATCAATCAGACCATGGAAGACGCAAGAAAGCGATTTGTCGAAACCCGTCTGAGCAAGCTGGTGGTTTATGAAGGGAACCTGGATCATGTAACGGGTTATATCCACCAATTAGACCTTTTCAAGAGTCCTTCTTCCATCAAAAGCATCCTTCATCCCATCCCGGCCGTTCCTGAAAGCATGAGCGCCACCGACCTGATCAATAAATTCAGCCGGGAGCGAAAGAGCATCGCCTGGGTGGTCGATGAGTTCGGCGGCACAGCCGGTATCGTGACCATGGAAGACCTGCTGGAGGAAATTTTCGGCGATATCCGCGATGAATACGACACGGAAGAATTCGAGGAACGGAAACTTTCCAATGACGAATACATCTTCTCCGGACGGCTGGAGCTCGATTATCTCAACCGGAAATATGATTTCGATCTGCCGGAGAACGAGTCCGAAACCCTCTCGGGTTATATCATCAATCAGCATGAGACCATTCCCCATCTGAAAGACCGCATCATCGTCGGAGATTTTGAATTCGAGATCCTCAATGTAAGCGATACGAGGATCGAGATGGTCCGCCTGAAAGTGTTGAAATAGGGCCGTTTGGCCGGCATGCCCGTTCGCCTGTTAACCATTGTTAACCCGTGGTTAATCCCCCCTCATAATTTTTCCATCCTCCCGTTTTTGACCATCTTCGTTGTGCAAAAAACAGCATTCAACTTTTTTCATAGGTCAGTTAGGAGTAAACAATGCACTCTGTAATGGAGTGCTTGTTTTTTTATATGCCCCGCAGAGGGTGCGCAGAAAGAGGGTGCGCCGGCGGAGAACAGCAGTCCTATTTTTCCTGGTTGTGTTTTCCCAGGATCTCCTGTTTCATCCGGCATCTTTCTATATCGTGCTGGTAATCCTTGATCTTTTCATCGTTCTGACTGGCCAGAATGGCTTTTTCAAAATAGAAAACGGCCTTATCGTAATTCTTTTGCAGTTCCTCCGAAAGCGCATACCGGCCATATACCCAGGACTTATCGATGGTGCGGACGCGAAGACAGCGGTCGAGATGTTTCCCCAGCTCTTCGAACCGCTCCATATCCATCAGCAGCGCGGCGGTATGAAAATAGGAGTGAGGGTATTGCGGATCGCATTTGATCGCGGTAAGGAAATGATTTTCCGCCTTGGCATAATCATCGAACTGGGTTTTGTACAACCAGCCCATGGAATTATGGGCCGGCGCGCTATCCGGCTCTTCGTAAAGGATGCTTTCATACTTCTTGAAAGCCTCGGCGTAGTTGTTGTTCTTGATATCGGCCTCGGCCTCCAGGTACAATTCTTCTGAATTTGTATTCATAATATAGTTGCTTCTCGTGTGATCACCACCCCAGCACCCATGCGAAGACCAGCGGGGCGACAATGGTGGCGTCGCTTTCAATAATAAATTTCGGCGTGTGGATATCCAGTTTCCCCCAGGTGATCTTCTCGTTCGGCACAGCGCCGGAATAAGACCCAAAGGACGTGGTGGAATCCGATATCTGGCAGAAATAGCTCCAAAACGGGACGTCATGCCATTCCAGGTCCTGGTACATCATGGGGACCACGCAAATGGGGAAATCCCCGGCGATGCCGCCGCCGATCTGGAAAAAGCCTACCCCTTTCCCGCCGCTGTTCTCCCTGTACCATGCAGCCAGCCAGGCCATATATTCGATGCCGGTCTTTACGGTAGAGGCCTTTAGTTCCTTTTTGATAACATAGCTTGCAAAAATGTTGCCCGTCGTGCTGTCTTCCCATCCGGGAACGACGATCGGGATGTTCTTTTCCGCCGCGGCAACGATCCAGCTGTCTTTGGGATCGATCTCATAGTACTGTTTCAGCTCGCCGCTCAGGACCACCTGGTAGAGGAATTCGTGGGGAAAATAACGCTCGCCCTTTGCTTCCGCATTCTTCCATACTTTCAGAAGATGCTTTTGGAGACGGCGAAAGGCCTCCTCTTCGGGAATACAGGTATCGGTAACCCTGTTATAGTGATTTTCCAGCAGCTGCCATTCTTCCTGCGGTGTCAGGTCGCGATAGTTCGGCACCCGCTTGTAATGACTATGGGCGACCAGGTTCATCACGTCTTCTTCCAGGTTGGCGCCGGTGCAGCTGATGATGTCGACCTTTCCGCGGCGGATCATTTCGGCCAGGGATATACCCAGCTCGGCTGTGCTCATCGCGCCGGCAAGGGTGACCATCATTTTACCTCCTTCCGCGAGGTGTTGGGTGTATCCTTTCGCTGCATCCACCATAGCGGCTGCATTGAAATGGCGATAGTGATGTTCAATGAATTGCGAGACAGGTCCCTTGCTCATGTTTTTTGGTTGAGCCGTAAAAATACAAAAATCGCCCTTACTTTATTTTTCGGGGCGATTTTTTCCAACTAAAAACTAACCGGCGAAATTGTTCCTGTATGTTCTATCGTTTATTTTTTTTCCTTACTGTATACTTCCCAGCCAACGGTGCCCACCGATCTCAGTACGGTCTTTTTTTCGCTGCTCTCCAGCGTGATATAGTAGGTGGTCTGGTCTCCGCTGGCCACTTCGAAGAGATCGCTGATCCAACAATCGCTATAATCTTTCTTTACCGGGGTGAGCAGATTGATCGGCAGCTGTTCGGTCGTGATGTTCCTGACGACTGCTGTGAGATCGCCATTGTTATCATAGTAAGCGAACAGGATCTGTCCGTTCAGCGAGAAGGTAACCTTGGAATAGCCCTCCTTTTGTTCCCACGTGGAATTGCTGGCGGTAGCGAAATCTTTTTTAAAGGAACGAACGGCCTGCTGATTGACTTCATTGTCATTGGCATTCGCGGCGAAGGCGCTGGCACCGATCATAAGTACGGTAGCGATGGATAAGAGGATCTTTTTACTCACCACCATAATTGATTTTTTAATGTGTTCGTGAATCTTCGATTTCATTTTTTTTATGTTTATAAGTTTTTAAGCGTTTTGCGTTACGGGGGCGCTTATTTTATCCCGGGAAGCGCCGACCGGCACATTAGTAGACGCTGGCATTTGATCCGATGTTGCAGCATTCTGAAAATTTTTTTTTTCGCCGCTGGGTGTACGTTATCGTTACACTTGTGTCACTTTCACAGCCGCCTGAAATGCCGGAGGCTTGTCTAAGACGCGACAAAACTATCCAAGGTTACATGTGTCTGCAAGCCAATATTGACCAGCGGAGGTTCATATTACCGGAATGTGAACGATGTGTTCCACAGACCCGGACCTCCCGAAATGGGACCAGTCTGAAACCGGCGCCGCGCCTGCATTAGAGCCGATTTCTTAATGAAAGTTTAAAATCATCGGCAGACATGTTAAAATAATTGCCCGGTAAAATTGTGCCGGGATTGGTTTAAATTGTACGGATGAATTATCTCGCTCACGCTTACCTTTCTTTCGGTATACCGGAAATAACGGTGGGTAATCTCATCAGCGATTTTGTGAAAGGGAAAAAAAAGCTGGATTATCCCGCCGGCATCCAGCGCGGTATCGTTCTGCACCGTGCCATCGATTCGTTCACCGACACACATGACGCGACGCGGCGCGCCAAAACTTTTTTCAGGGAAGCCTATGGTCTGTATGCGGGTCCGCTGACGGACATCATTTACGATCATTTTCTGGCCAATGATCCAGTTATTTTTCCGCTGATGGATGGAGGCCTGCAGGCATTCGCGCAAAAGACCTACCGGCAGGTGGAGTCCCGGCGCGAGGTCTTTCCCGAACGTTTTGCCCACGTCTTTCATTATATGCAGACGCAGGACTGGCTATCCAATTACGTCAGGAGGGAGGCCGTCGTGAACAGTTTTGCCGGGCTGTCCAGGCGGGCCGCCTATATGGGAGATACCCGGCGGGCAGGACAGCTGTTCGAGACACATTATGATGACCTGGAGGCATGTTACAGGGATTTTTTTCCCGACGTCCGGGAATTTGCCCTGCGTACCCTGCAAGAACGATAGCCGGGCGCGGAAAATGCTATAACTTCGTTATTCATCTTATCAATCGTTTCTTGTGCTATGAAGTCTTTTGTGCTGGTTGCCGGTTTTCTGATGGGAATGACCCTGGTACGTGCGCAGACCCCTAAGTCCGGTCTGGACAGTTCGCCTCTCGATATCAGCTATTATCCCGTTGATTATCCTGTTCTTAAGATACAGGACAAGGTGAGCGAACCGCTCGTCGCCCGGGTGGTTTATAGCCGGCCTCAAAAGAGGGGCCGCAGGCTCTTCGGAGACCTGGTGGCCTATGGCCAGATCTGGCGGCTTGGCGCCAACGAGGCAACCGAGATCGAGTTCTTCCGCGACGTCAGGATCGCCAACAAAACCGTCAGGAAAGGTCGTTATACGCTGTATGCGCTTGTCAATGAAGACAATTGGACGCTGATCTTCAACAAAGAAACGGACACCTGGGGCGCCTTTCGATATGATTCGTCCAAAGATGTACTACGAACGACCGTCCCCGTTGAAAAACAGGTCACGATCACCGAAGCCTTTTCCATCGCCTTTCAGAAAGTCGGGAAGGGCGCCGAGCTCGTGTTCACCTGGGATGACGTGCTGGTCAGGCTTCCGATCACCTGGTCGTGAGGCCGTCTTAAAAAACAATAGCTTATGATAGTATGTGCGGTATAGCCGGAATCGTTTCCGTCGATAGGACGCAGGTCACGGGGTTGGAACGAATGACAACCGCTCTCGCCCACCGTGGTCCCGATGGTGAAGGGACCTGGCTCAGCGCATCCGGCCTTGCAGGCTTAGGACACCGGCGTCTGTCGATCATCGATCTGAGTGCCGCGGGTGCGCAGCCGATGCACTTCCTGGACCGCTTTACTATTGTCCATAACGGCGAATTGTACAACCATCCGGAACTTCGCAACCTTCTCCGCACCAAAGGCTACCTGTTCTCTTCTCAGACCGACACCGAGGTCATCGTTGCGGCCTATGCTCATTTCGGCCCGGATTGTCTGCAGTATTTCGACGGCATGTTCGCCTTTGCCATCTGGGACGAAGCGGAAAAAAGATTGTTCCTGGCCAGGGACAGGTTCGGCGAAAAGCCGCTGTTCTTTACCAGGGAGGGGGGGCGGCTTCTATTTGCCAGCGAGATAAAGGCGCTCTGGGCCGCCGGAATAAAAAAGGAAAGCAATCCCAAAATGCTTTTCAATTTCCTCACCATCGGGTATACTCAAAACCCGGGAGACGGTTTTGAAACCTTTTACCGGAACGTTTCGAAACTTCCTCCACGTAATTACCTATATTATTACCCGTTAACCGACCGGCTGGAAACGGCCGCTTACTGGGACATCGAGGTGACAGAGACGCGGTCGATCAAAGAGGAAAGCGCAGTGGATGTCTTTTGCGGGTTACTGGATACATCGGTCAGAAGGCGTCTTCGCAGCGATGTCGCGCTCGGGGCCAGTCTTAGCGGCGGACTGGACAGCTCATCGGTGGTTGCCTGTATCCTTCGTCAGCAGGAAGCGCCCGCCTCCCTTCCCACGTTTTCCGCCGTCTTTCCGGGTTTTGAAAAGGACGAGTCGTCCTATATACAGTTGCTCACAAAACACTACGCGCTCGAGAATCATACGGTCACTCCTTCCGCCGACGATCTGATCCGGGATTTTCAGCGTCTGCTCCATCACCAGGATGAGCCGTTCCCGTCTTCCAGCATTTTCGCGCAGTTCAGCGTCTTCGGGCTGGCTGCCGCGCATTCCGTAAAAGTCATGCTCGACGGACAGGGAGCCGATGAATTACTGGCGGGCTATCACAAGTATTACAGCTGGTACTGGCAGGAGCTTTATCGCAGCGATAAAAAGGCGTTTGCAATGGAACTGGATGCGGCAAGAGAATCGGGGGTCAGCGACCGGTGGACATGGAAGAACCGGCTGGCCGCCCGTCTGCCGGTCTACGCCGGTCTCTACCTGAGGAAAAAGCGGACAGCGGAACAACGCCGGAGCAGCGATCTTTCACGCGATTTTATCCGGCAATATGGCCAATCCTATTATGATATACCGCATGTCGACCGGCTGAGCGGCATCCTTTATTATAATACGCTGATCAACGGTATGGAAGGCCTGTTGCGTTATGCGGACCGCAATTCGATGGCGCACGGCGTCGAGGTCAGGCTTCCTTTCCTGAATCATGAGCTGGCGGAGTTCATCTTCTCGCTGCCATCGGACTTCAAGATCAGGGAAGGCTGGACGAAATGGCTGTTGCGCAGGAGCATGGAAGACGTCCTCCCGCCGGCGATCGCGTGGCGAAAGGACAAGACGGGCTATGAACCGCCTCAAAAGAAATGGATGCAGGAGCCCCGGTTGCAGGAGTACATACGCGAGGCCAGGCGATCGCTTGTAAAAGCCGGCATCCTGAACGGGAAGGTCCTGCAAAAAAAAATTCAGCCGCAGGATGCCCATGCGGCTGAAAATCGTGATTGGCGCTACCTTGTAACGGCGGCTTGTATTTGAATCTCCGTACGACACCGCCGCGTCTTAATCGGCTTTCCTGTATTTTTCAATTACCCGCATATTACCTTCGGCATCCGAGTGCACCGTCAGCCAGTATTTGGCGTCTTCCAGCTTGATGAAATACTCCACCGACGAATCGTTGGTCATTTCGGTCACGCCGAATACGGTCTTGTCGGCATACTTCTTCTGCAGCCGGCAGAGGATATTCACAGGCAGGTTCTTCTCGGAATAATAGCGCAGCGAGTTCAGGAAATTCCCATCCCTGTCATATTCCACCTTGGTGAGGATGTCGCCTTGCTTGAAATTGACCGTGTACCTGTCGGCCTGTTCGATCCATTTTACCTCCCTGGCGTCGGGAAAGGTTTGCTTGAAGGCCTGCAACAACTTGTCGCTGATGATGGTGGTCGAAGGATTCGTGTTCGTCGTCGCGGCGTAGGAACCTGCGGTCATGGCCAGGAAACAGCAGGCGACGAAAAAGCTTTTGATCAAATTGCGCGGTGTCATGTTTCATTAATTTAAAAGAGAGAAATAATCTTGTTTGCCATGCTAAAACTACGCCGGACCGGCACCGGTGTCAAGCGATTCTACACTTCCGGCAACCGTTCATACAGCCGCTGCCTATCGGCCCGGCGCCCGTCTCCACCCAAAGGGGTAAATGAAATCTTTAAGCTGGTGAAACCATGCGCGAAACCGTAATCCTCATGTTGCTTTTTCAGGGTTAAGCTTTTGTTAAACTGGATGAGTTGAAGCGAAGCCGTATCTTTACAAGATGAAGCTATCCACAAAACTCATTCATGCGGGCATCGAGCCCGATCCTGCGACAGGCGCGATCATGACTCCCATCTATCAGACCTCTACATATGTGCAATCCGCTCCCGGCGTTCATAAAGGATATGAGTATGCCCGCTCTCAGAATCCCACGCGCAAGGTGCTGGAATCCGCGCTGGCGCATATCGAGAACGGCAAACACGGGTTGTGCTTCAGCAGCGGCGTGGCGGCTACGGATGCCGTATTACGACTGCTGTCCCCCGGAGACGAGGTCATCGCAGCCAACGATATGTATGGCGGCACCTACCGGCTGTTCACCAAAATATTCGAAAAGACGGGTATCCGGTTCCATTTCGTCAACATGCAGCATGCCGAAGCCATCCGTCCTTACATCAATGCCAATACGAAGCTGGTCTGGGCCGAGACGCCGACGAATCCCCTGATGAATATCATCGATATCGCGGCCCTGGCAGCGATCACCAGGCAGCACCGGATCCTGCTTTGCGTCGACAATACGTTCGCTTCGCCCTATCTGCAAAATCCGCTGGACCTCGGCGCCGATATCACGCTGCACTCCGCCACCAAATATCTCGGGGGGCATAGCGATGTGATCCACGGCTGTCTGGTCATGAACGATGATACGCTTCGTGAAAAGCTCTATTTCATCCAGAAAAGTTGCGGCGCCGTGCCGGGTCCCCAGGATTGTTTCCTGGTGTTGCGGGGACTCAAGACGCTGCATGTACGTATGGACAGGCATTGTCTGAATGGCGGGATCGTGGCCAATTGGCTACGCAGCCATCCGAAAGTGGGGAAGGTCTATTGGTGCGGGTTCGAAGACCACCCGGGTTATGCCATCGCCGGCAAACAAATGCGGGGTTTTGGCGGAATGATGAGCTTTACGCTCAGGGACGACAGCATGGAGGCCGCCAAACGGGTGCTTTCTTCTACGCGGGTGTTTGCGCTGGCCGAGAGCCTGGGCGGCGTGGAATCGCTGATCAATCATCCGGCCAGCATGACCCATGCTTCTATCCCCCGTGAAGAAAGGCTAAGGAACGGTCTGACCGACTCGCTCGTCCGTCTCAGTGTAGGCATCGAAGATGCGGAAGACCTGACGGACGATCTTCGGCAGGCTATCGGTTAATCATGAAAAACGAACGGGTTGGAGCTGCAAGCCTTTCTCGACAAAAAAGTAGCCGAATACAACCGGCCCGCGTTCATCGCCGATGACCCGATCAGCATCCCGCATGCGTTCACCCGCCGGCAGGACATCGAGATCGCCGGCTTTTTCGCGGCCATCTTTGCGTGGGGTAACCGGAGGACCATCATTCAAAAAAGCCGGCAGCTCATGGAGCTGATGGACCTCGCGCCTTACCAGTTCGTCACACAGCATGCCGAATCGGACCTTCGCCGGTTGCTCGGTTTCAAGCATCGGACATTCAACGATACGGACCTTTTGTATTTTGTATCGTTCCTGCGTCATCATTATGGCCGGCACGAATCATTGGAAGAGGCGTTCCTGCTGCGGCGGGCGGACGAATGGACTGCGGAAGACGCGCTTTCGGACTTTTATCATTATTTTTTCAGTCTTGACGATGTCCCGCCGCGCACGCGTAAGCATATCGCAACGCCTGCCAGGCGCTCCGGCTGCAAACGCATCAATATGTTCCTCCGCTGGATGGTGCGGCGCGACGATAATGGGGTGGATTTCGGCATCTGGCGAAAGATCCCGGTATCGCGGCTCGTCTGCCCGGTGGACCTCCATGTGGCCCGGGTGGCCAACCGCTTCGGTCTGCTGGACAAGGCAGGCTCGGATTGGTCTTCCGCCCTGCAGCTGACGAAGCAATTGCTTAACTTCGACAGGAACGATCCGGTGAAATACGATTTTGCCTTATTCGGTTTGGGCGTAATGGAAAAATTTTAAGCTGCTGCCGGTGGGCAGAGGCACAATGAACATGGATACCCGGGCACTCATACAGGACCTCAACCGTTGCCAGGGATGGGAGCTCACCGAAACGCTCACCATCCAGCAGCTGGAAGGATGGCTGGCTGAACGGCTGAATGAATGGGTCCGCTGGGACTTCAACGCCCTCGTCTCCTTTCTCTACCGGATGGATATCAGCGAATCGCGGCTTCGCGTGCTGCTGAAAGAAAAACCCGGCGAGGATGCCGGAATGATCATTGCTAAAATGGTGCTTGAACGGCAATGGCAGAAGATCGAGACCCGAAACCGGTTCCGCAGGGAAGAGAAGGGCGACGCGTCCGATGAAGAAAAATGGTGATCAGAACATCAGCTCCCTTACTTTTTCCTTGTCTTCCTTTTCCTTTTTCAAATCGAACATGGTACCGAAAATGAGGTCCCAAAGCGTGCTGCTGACCCCAAATCCCCTATGGTCGTCCTTGTAATGGTGGAGATGGTGATTGCGCCACAATGGCTTCATCCATTTGAACGGAGGGTTCCAGGCATGGATGGCATAGTGCATGCTCCCATAGAGCAGATAGCCCAGCAGGAAACCGGGGAAGAACATAAAGATGGTGTTACCCAGGGCCAGCCGGAAGAGAAAGAAAAGTCCCGTCGCCAGGATGATGCTGGGGACGGGCGGCATGAACAGGCGCTCCTTGTCACGGGGAAAATGATGGTGGTTGCCATGCATGACGTATACGAACTTGCGGGCGCGTTCGCTTTCGGCCGCCCAATGGAACACGAAACGATGCATCAGGTATTCGAAAAAGCTCCAGAAGATCATTCCCCCGCAAAACAGGGACGCGATCTCCCACATGGAATAATCCAGCCGCGCGCCGCTGTAATACAGAAAATAGATAATAACCGGCAGGTACATCCCCCAGATGACGAGGGGGTGGGTCTTCGTCAGCATTTCGAGATACTGGTTCCTGAACAACTGAGCCTGCCCTTTATTATGTATCTTTTCGAATTTCATAAGCCCTATTAAAGTGTAAATCCATGGCTCCGGGCCATAGCGCGAAGATACGAAGAATGGCCGAATATCGTCTCATCGCCGGGGGCCGTAAGATAGTTCAAATTCCCGGAGATCGGGCCGGTATCGGCGGTATCGTTCCAGCTCGTATCGATAGACGATATTCCCCACTTCCCTGAAAAAAGGATAGCCGATCTCGTCATAGTCGTATTTGTCATCGTTCAGGATGCCGTCGCTGTTGGTATAGATAGTCCCTGTCAGCATGAACTCCACCCTGTTCTTAAAATCCACGATATAGGCGATATCGGTCAGAAAGCCATACGACCAGCCTGGTTTGTTGAAGACCCGGATAAAGGATGGGATCGGTGTGCGCCCCGAATGGAACATAAAAAATTTGGTATAGCCGTCGAAATACTCGGACGTATCATAGTGGGGATGGTCGGATTCGCGGGGGTATTCGGACATATAGCGGTAGAGGAACCGGTGGTCTTCGGAGCTGAGATGAAAACGGCTTGCGGGTGGTACGGACCGGGGGAAAAGCACCGATTGCAACATCAGCTGCGCGTCCGCCAGCGGGAAATTGTTGTGACGCGTGAAATCCATCGGGGCGTGGATCAGCGAATCATGACGGTCCATATACCCGTTGCCATAGAATACGGGATGGCTGAAATCAAAGGTAAAATGACTGACCGCAGCCGGTTGCGAATAGAGCGTCCGGCCGCCGCCGACGAACCGGATGGGATTGGTATGGCGGTTCTCATCTTCGGTCATAGGAACGAAGCGCCGGGTAATGCGGATATCGGTATACCCCATGCCATGAAGACGCCGGTTGATGTCTTCCTGCCCCAGGAATTCATAGAGCCGGTTGTAAGCATCGTTATCGCTGACCAGGAATATTTTCCGGATATACTGGGCCAACGAGGGGAGACCATCGGCAGCGCTGGTGTCCGTATAGGCCGTGGACTGACCGCTCCAGGCGCTGTCGGTAAGCATCGGCGTATCCTTATCGATGCCGAAACGGCCAAGGCTATCCATTTTTTCCAGCGCCAAAAAGGACAGCGGCATCTTCACCGTCGAGGCAGGATTGAAATAATCGAGCGCGTTCACCCGCAGATAGAAATTACGAAAATGCGGTTGGTTATGCCGGTCGCGGTCGATACGCGTATAGATCAGCTGGTAGTGAAAGGAGTCGGGGCGGTCCAGTACCCGGAGAAGGGCGGGAGAGGCCTTTGAGCGAAGAAGGCTATCCAGAAAAGGATCCGTCCGCTGCTGGGCGGTAGCGGGCAGGATTAGGGCGAGTAAAAGGCAATGGATGAAAAGGCGTTGCATGGGTTAAAGATAAAGAGATCGATCAAAATCCAATACCTTTGGCGACCACGAAACCCGGCATTCAATGAAACTTCTCACCTATCTCAAGGAAGGTAACGAACAGCTGGCCTTGCTGATCGACGATCTCGTCTATGATATCGAGCTGGTCCATCCCGATATCCCCAACACCATGAATATGTTCCTGCAGTATTGGGACGAGCTGTTCCCGATCGCGCAGGCCGGTGAGCTGGCCATCCGTGAAGGTCACCGGAATATCCGCACGAGCCTGGTGTCGCGGATCGAAGATGTCCGGTTGCTGGCGCCGGTACCTCTGCCTTCCTCCTGTCGGGACGGCTATGCCTTCCGGCAACATGTGGCCGCCGCAAGACGTAACCGTAAAGCGCCCATGATACCGGAATTCGATCAGTACCCCGTTTTTTATTTTACTAACCATCATGGCATCCAGGGCCCCGGCGACATCCGCTGCATGCCCGATCATTTCGGGAAGCTGGATTTCGAGCTCGAAGCGGCCATCGTGATCGGCCGGCAGGGCCGTAATATTCCGGCTGAAGAAGCCGATAGTTATATCGCGGGTCTTATGATCATGAATGATATGAGCGCCAGGACCCTGCAGTCGGAGGAAATGTTGTTCAACCTGGGACCCGCCAAAGGAAAGGATTTTTCGACCGTCATCGGTCCGTGGCTGGTGACGCTGGACGAGTTACAGGAATATGAAACGGCCTGTAAGGAAGGCCATACCGGTTTGAGCTGGGACCTGCGGATGCAATGCCGCGTCAATGGCGTCTCCGTCAGCGACGGCAAATTGTCCGATATGGACTGGACCTTTGCCGAACTGATCGAACGCGCCTCCTACGGCGCCGACCTTTATCCCGGTGACATCATCGGCAGTGGCACGGTGGGTACAGGCTGTTTCCTGGAGCTAAACGGCACGGGACGTTTGAACGACCCAGGTTACGCCGAGCAATGGCTGAAGGAGAACGATGTTATCGAGCTGGAAGTGGATGGACTGGGGATCCTGACCAATACTATCGTTCGCGAAGACAATGACCGCTCGCTGCTGGCGATAAAAAAGAACAGATCATGACCGTCGATCTGCACTCGCTTGCACCGATGGAAAGACAGCACTATTTGCAGTCCTCGGTGGCCCCGCGGCCGATCTGTTTCGCGAGCACCATCGATGCGGCGGGCCAGGTAAACCTAAGCCCCTTCAGTTTTTTCAATTTATTCTCGACCACGCCGCCGGTATTGATCTTCGCGCCGAATCGCCGGGTTCGTGACAACACGACCAAACACAGCTGGCAAAACGTATTGGAGGTGCCGGAGGTGGTCATCAATATCGTCGACTATGCTATGGTCCGGCAGGTAAGCCTGAGCAGCTGCGATTATCCCAAAGAAGTGAATGAATTCATAAAGGCCGGGTTCACCGAAGAGCCGGCGACGCTGGTCCGGCCCCCGATGGTCAGGGAAAGTAAGGTAAAGATCGAATGCCGGGTACTCGAGACCAAAGTGTTGGGAGAACAGGGCGGATCCGGCAATCTCGTCTTTTGCGAGGCGTTGCGGATGCATATCGACGACTCCATCCTGGCGGCGGGGGAAGCGGGTCGCCCGGTGGGCAAGGCGGGCGCAGGAGAGGGGAAGATGGGTCACGCAGAGGGCAAGCCGATCCCCGGTGAGGGGAGGCCCTTGATAGACCAACGGTTATTCGAGCTGGTGGCCAGGCTGGGCGGAGACTGGTATTGCAGAGTTGGGCCCGCGAATCTTTTCGAGGTGGAAAAACCAAATGTGCGGCTGGGTATCGGGATGGATGCTTTGCCTGCCGGTATCCGCAGGAGCCGTATCCTTACCGGCAACCAGCTGGGGCAACTGGCGAACGTGCATGAGATGCCGTTGGTGGATCCTTCGTTCGATGACAGCCGTCTGCAGGAAATATTCCAATACTATTCTGTGGATCCGGAGGAAATGGAAAAGGAATTGCATGCATATGCGGCGTGTCTGCTCGATGAGGGGAAGGTCGGTGCGGCCTGGCAGGTGTTGCTGGCGCTGGCGGAATGACCTATCTTCGCGGGAATTTTATGAGCACATCGAACTTATCGGAACAGGAGATCATTCGCCGGGAAAAGCTGACCGAGCTGTCGCAACTGGGCATCGACGCCTTTCCTGCGTCTTTATATCCCGTCAACAACAGTGCGGTCGCGATCAAATCCAACTACCAGGAAGGGCTGGAGGTCTGCCTGGCCGGCCGGCTGCTAAGCCGCAGGGATATGGGCAAGGCCTCGTTCGCCTCGCTGCAGGACAGCACGGGAAAGATCCAGGTCTATATCAAACGGGATGACATCTGTCCCGGCGAGGATAAGACCCTATACGACAAGGTTTGGAAACATCTGCTCGATCTGGGCGATATCGTAGGCGTAAAGGGCTATGTCTTCACGACAAAAACGGGGGAGGTCTCCGTTCATGCGCGGGAGTTCACCCTGCTCGCCAAATCGCTCAAGCCGCTGCCGGTGGTCCGGGAAAAGGAAGGCGAGACCTTCGATGCGGTGACCGACCCGGAATTCCGTTATCGTCAGCGTTATGCCGACCTGATCGTCAATCCGCAGGTGCGGGAGGTATTCGTCAGGCGTACGAAGATGATCAATGCCATGCGGGGTTTTCTCAACGAACGGGGAGCGCTCGAGGTCGACACGCCGGTGTTGCAGAGTATTCCGGGCGGAGCTGCCGCAAGACCGTTCATCACCCATCACAACGCGCTGGATGTTCCTTTTTATTTGCGTATAGCCAACGAGCTTTACCTGAAACGATTGATCGTGGGAGGTTTCGACTGGGTCTATGAGTTCAGCCGCAATTTCCGTAATGAGGGGATGGACCGCACGCATAACCCTGAGTTCACGGTGTTGGAATTCTATGTCGCCTACAAAGATTACTTGTGGATGATGGAGACGACCGAGCAATTGCTGGAGCAGGCGGCGATCGCCACCAATGGGACCACGCTGGTGGAAGTGGACGGTAAGACCATCGATTTCAAGGCCCCTTATCGCAGGGTTTCGATGTACGACGCGATCAGGCAGCACACGGGTATAGACATCAGCGGCATGGAGGAGGACGAGCTAAGGGAAGTCTGTCAGGGGCTCCGCATCCATGTAGAGCCCAGTATGGGAAAGGGGAAGCTGATCGACGCCATTTTCGGCGAGAAATGCGAAGGCCATTTTATACAGCCGACCTTTATCATCGATTATCCTGTCGAGATGAGCCCGCTGACCAAAAGACACCGTAGCAAACCTGGTCTGGTCGAACGCTTTGAGCTCATGATCAACGGTAAGGAAATGGCCAATGCGTATAGCGAGCTGAACGATCCGCTGGATCAGCGCGAACGCTTCGAGGCACAGCTGAAGCTGATGGAACGCGGGGATGACGAAGCGATGTTCATCGACTACGATTTCCTGCGCGCGCTGGAATACGGCATGCCGCCGACGGCAGGAATTGGGTTCGGGATCGACCGGCTTTGTATGTTGCTGACGGGGCAGACCAGTATACAGGATGTGTTGTTATTCCCGCAATTGCGGCCCGAGCCGCAATCATGAGCGCCAATGAAGAGACTTTATGCGGCGAATAGATGCGCCCCGAGGCGCAATCCACGAGCTCCATTGAAAAGACGTAATGATGGCGAGTAATTGCGGCCCGAGGCAATCTGTCGCGGCGATATGCTGCTTTTTCGTTATATTAGAAGTAGCTAAAACGATTGCCATATGGATAATGCAACCATCTCCAGGATCGGGACGATTTTCTATGCCCTCGTTATTGCTTTTTTCGGTATCAATCACTTCATGTATGGTACCGGCATGCAGAAAATGGTTCCCGCTTTTCTCCCCGGCGGTGTCGCCTGGGTGTATATCACCGGTGCCTGCCTGCTTCTCGCAGCCATCGCTTTCCTCATCAACAGACAGGTCCGGCTGGCCGGGTTCCTGCTTTGTCTTTTCCTATTGCTGATCGTATTGACCGTGCATCTCCCTGCCGTCCTGCATGCGGAGAATGCCAATGAAAGGCGGTTCCCCATGACCAACCTGATCAAGGATACCGGTCTTGCCGCGGCTGCTTTGCTCATCGGCGCAGGCGGTAAACGGGCGTAGCCCAGGGACTGTTCATAAATAAAACCTCCCGCTCTAAGCGGGAGGACGATGTTGCCTTTTACCCAAGGATTAAAATGAAAAAAAGGTTAGCAGTTTATCGACTTACAAGAAAAGATCATTCATGAGTTTGAGATCGGGATTGACCGCATAGCGGCTGAGATCGGTGATCCCCTCCCCTTGTAGAACGTCCTCATCGATAAAAAAATTGCCTGTCGTTTCAAAAGAAGGTCGCTGCAGGATGAAGAAGGCTGCATCGGCTACGATTTCCGGTGTCCGGCTGCGTTGCATCAGAAAGTCTCCGCCCAGCAGATTGCGCACTGCAGCGGTGGCGATAGTCGTTTTTGGCCATAGCGCATTGGCCGCGATACGATATTGTTTCAATTCTTCCGACAATCCGAGAATGATCATACTCATACCGTATTTGCTGAGGGTATACGCCAGGTGCGGGCCAAACCAGCGGGGATCCAGATTGAGCGGTGGCGAAAGGTTCAAAATATGCGGATTATGCGCCTGTTTAAGATAAGGGATACAGGCCTGGCTCATAAAAAATGTACCTCGGACATTGATGTCGTGCATGAGATCGTACCGTTTGGGTTCGACCTGTTCGGTAGTCACCAGGTTGATGGCGCTGGCGTTGTTGACGAGGATATCGATCCCACCGAAGGCTTCCGCGGTGGAGGCGACCACCTGTCGTATGTTTTCATCGAACCGGATATCGCCGCAAAGAGGAAGGACCTTTCCCGCGCCGGCAGCAGCTATTTCTTCGGCCGCGGTATAGATAGTTCCTTCCAGTTTGGGGTTGGGTTCGGCGGTCTTTCCTACGATGGCGATATTGGCGCCTTCCCGGGCCAGCCGAAGCGCTATAGCCTTTCCGATACCACGGGTGCCTCCCGTGATCAATACCGTTTTATTTTCAAAGGCTCTCATCATTCTTTGTACTACAAAATAGGCTAAATTATGCTCTTTTGGAAGATTTGCTGAAAATGCGCTTGCCTCGAAAAATAGCGCATTTTCAGCGCCGGTGCGGACTTTTCGAGGACCTTTTTCGTAAATCTACGATGGCGGCAGTAAATTCATCAACTTCGAAATCGGGCACTTCTGCTCTTGTGCCGGGTGTGCCTTGTTTGTATGTTTGTCTTGTTAAGTATTGATCGATTCGCGCCGCAAAATCCAATGTCCGAAGAAAGACTGAATGAATGAAACCCGAAAATCCAACGTCCGAAGCAAAACCACTTATCCAAAATCCTGGGCAAAACCAAAAAGATCCGCTGAAAAACCCAAGTGCCGATTGATCAAAACTTATAAAGCTTAAATCCAAAATCCACGTTTTATCCAAATCCTAAGAAGAATCGAAGTTGAAATTTGTACCTATTGATGGCCAAGAAATTGATGGTTAAGTATCGTACAAAAACATTGAGAGGTCCCGATAGAATCGGGGCCTCTCTTTTTGCATGGACTCGTGGTTTGGGCTATTTAGCTGGCTGCCTGGCTATACGACAATCCCATTCTATCTATATGCGTTGCCCGCCACCCGCTAATGGGCTGCGGCGGCCATGGGCGCGTTCTTCTTGAATCTTTGCAGGAAAACGATCGGGATACAACAAAGCACGAATACCCCGATGGTCAGGTAAAGGTTATCATAGGTAACCAGCATGGTCTGTTTGGCCACGGTCCCGCCCAGGGCCCGATTGGCCGCTTCAATGGCATCTGACATCGAGTATCCTTTGTTCACAAAGCTCTGTATGATCTGTTGTCGCCTTTGTACGAATGCCGTATTGTACGGGTTCATATAGGCGATCAGGTTGGCCCACACGGTGGAGGACTTGATATGGATCAGTGTCGTAAGGATCGCAATACCGAATGATCCGCCCAGCTGACGCATCATGTTGTTCAGACCCGTGCCCTGTCCCATGTCGGCAGGCGGGAGGTCCTGCAGTGCCAGGGTGGTCAGCGGAACGAACAGGATGGACATCCCGATACCGCGCACGATCAGGGGCCAGAAGAAATCTCCGGTTCCCGATTCCAGCGTGGAATTGGACAGCATCCAGGTAAAAACGAAGAACAGGATGAATCCACCCGCCGACATCAATTGCGCGGGCACTCCCCGTTTCAGCATCCTGCCTACCCAGGGCATCATCATGATCGTGGCCAGGCCTCCCGGGAACAGGATCAGACCGGTCTGTTCCGCGTCGAAACCAAGCAGGTTCTGACAGAATACGGGAAAGATAAATACGGAGCCATATAGCGCGAATCCGAGCACGAAGGACGTGACGATGCCGATCGCGAAGGACCTGTTCTTCAGTATCCTGAAATTGACCACGGGATGATCCGTGCTCAGCTCGCGCCAGATAAACACGATGGCGGCCACGATGGCGGTAAAGGTCAGCACGATGATATAGGTCTTGGCGAACCAGTCTTCCGACTCGCCTTTTTCGAGCACGACCTGGAGGCTTCCGACGCCGATGGCCAGGAAGGCGATGCCCCACCAGTCGATGGGTTTTCCCTTTGCATATTTTGGAGATTCGTGAACGAAAACCGACACACAAAAGGCGGCGATGGCGCCGACGGGGATGTTCACGTAGAAGATCCAGGGCCAGGCGAAATGTTTGACGATATATCCTCCGATGGTGGGTCCCACGGTAGGTCCTACGACGGCGCCCATGCCGAAAAGTGCGGTCGCCATGCCGATCTCTTCTCTTGGCCAGGTCTCGATCAGGATGGCCTGCGCGGTGGAAAGCAAACCGCCGCCGGCAAGGCCCTGCAAAAGACGAAAGGCTACCAGTTCGGAAAGACTATGGGCGTGGCCGCAAAGGAACGAGGCGCCGGTGAAGATGAGGATCGAGGTGATAAAATAGCTTTTTCTCCCGAACTTGTCACCCAGCCATCCGGACATCGGTAACACGATAACGTTGGCTACGGCATAGCCTGTCACGATCCAGCCTGCGTCGTCCAGCGTAGCTCCCAGGTTGCCCATGATATCGGGCAAAGCGACATTCACGATGGTGGTATCGATCAGTTCGAGCAGGGAGGCCACGATCACCGTGATGGTGATGATCCATTTTCTAAGTCCATGTTCAGCCATGACTCAATGTTTTTGAATTCACTATGCAATTCTGCCGTCTTATTTCGTAAATACGACCACATCGACGCTCATTCCGGGCCGAAGCAGCCGGACCGCAGAGGAATCACCCTCGAGCTTTATCCTGACGGGTACCCTTTGTACGACCTTTACGAAATTGCCCGTGGCATTATCGGGGGGCAGCAGCGAGAATTTCGCACCTGTAGCTCCCGAGAAGGATTCGATCTGGCCATGGAATGTGCTGTCGGGATAGGCGTCGACGGATATATCGACTTTCTGGCCGATCTTCAGCGGTTCCATCTGTGTTTCCTTGAAGTTGGCGGTGACGTAGATGCCGTTCGCATTCACGACCGCAAATAAGGTCTGTCCGGCCTGGACCAGCTGCCCCAGCTGGATATTGCGTTTGGAAACGATGCCGCTCGCGGGCGCGGTGATCACCGTATAGGACAGCTGCAGACGTGCGTAGTCGACATCCGCCTGACGGGTGGCGAGGTTGGATGCGGTAGCGCCAACCTGGCGCTGGTTCACATCGACACGTCTGTGCTGTGTAGGCACCTGGGTTTCGGCGATCGCCAGCGCGGCTTCGGCGGATTCCTTTGCGGCCTTTGCATCGTCGAATTGCGCCTTGGTGATGGCGTGATCGTTATAGAGGTTCTGGTACCGGGTAAAGTCTTCATTGGCCTTCCAGACCGTTACTTTAGCCGCTTCGACATTTGCCTGTGCGGTGGCGATGCTGGTCCTCGCTTCGGTCACCTGTTGTTCCGATACGTCCACGCTTTGTTTCGTGGAAGAAAGGGCTGCCAGCGCCTGTTGCAGCTTCAGCTGGTAATCGCGATCGTCCAGTACGACCAGCGTGTCGCCGGCGTGCACGAACTGGTTGTCCACGAATCGAATGTCTTTTACATAGCCGGTAACGCGGGAGACCACGGGGCTGATATCGGCATCCACCTGGGCGTCATCCGTCGTTTCATGCTTGCTGTAATAGATATATTCCTTGATACCAAAGACCAGGCCGGCCACCAGCACGAATGCCAGGATGATCGGGAATATCAGCTTTTTTTTGCCGCCTTTCTTCTGATTGTTATTTTGTTCCATATGAATTCGACTGTTTGTATGCTGTTAGAATTAGTATTAGAGATGGATCTTGCCTGTTGACCGCAGTACGTTATAATAGGCGATCGTTGCGTCGGATTGGGCCAGCTCGAGATTGACGCGGGCCTGGTAGAGCTGCGTCTGCGCATCGATGCGGTCCGTCGTGGTGACCAAATTGTTCTTGAACTTGGATTCGGTGATCCTTTCGTTCTCCTCCGCTTGCGATACTGCCACCTGCAGAGTTTTGATCTTTTGCAGGGCCGTCTGGTATTCGACGAATTGCTGGTGCACATCCATTCGTATCTCGTCGAGGACCTGGTCCTTTGCGGTGTTCAGATCGCGCCGCTGGACGGCCGCTTCCTTTTCTTTGTTCTTATTGGTGTACAACGTGCCGATGTCCCATGAAACGCCGACCCCCAGGGTGACCGGTGCGATCAGGTTGTTATGGGTCGGAATGACTTCGCCGGTAGGATTGATATAATACATCCCGCCGGTAGCGGCGACCGTAGGGAGCCGCTGGTCGTGTATCTTTTTCACATTGATATCCGCCTGTCGCGTCTGATAGGACAGATCCCGGAGCTCGCGGCGGTTGGCTTCGGCCTGTTGCAGCAGATCGGTAAAGACAAAGCTTTCATTCGTCTTGTAGGCTACCGCCGGAAGGATGATCTCCGTCGAGTCCGGAAGACCGAGCAGGATATTCATGTTGTAGTTGGCAATCTTCCGGTTGTTCTCCAGTTCGATCTCGGTCAGTTCCATCTGCGATTTTTGCAGCTGGTAACGCAGGACGTCGTTCTGTGTGGCCAGGCCCTGGCTTTCGTATTTAGTGATCTCGTCCAGCTTGCTTTGCACATCCTGCATATTGCGCGCGACGATGAGCTGGTTCTCGAGGATCTTGTCGTAATTCAGGTACGAGTTGATCACGAGGTAGATGACATCATCCTTATCTTTATCGGCATCGAGACGGCTCATTTCCACCATCAGGTTGGCAGACTGGCGGGCATATTTGAGCCGGTTGCCTGCGAATATCGGTTCGGTCACCGACAGGGTCCCCATATAGGCCGGGAAATCGAAGGGGATCTTTATCGGCTCCTTCGTGACCCCCGGGATGGAGATCATACGGGACAGCATGAGGGCATGCAAATATTGAAAGCTGACTTTCGCACCCGGAAGCGCATCGTCCTTTACCTGGTCGAGCCGCGTCAGGGCCTCATCGATCTTGTTCTGCGAACGTTTCAGCTGCTTGCTGTTCTGGATCCCCAGCTGAACCGCTTCCTCCATGCCCAGTGTCCTGGGTTGGGCGTCGGCGTAAACGGCTGCGAAAAGGAAGAAGCAGATAAGTCCTTTTTTCATGTTGATCTTGTGTTTAAACTTCGGTTCAATTGTTTTTTCTATTCGCGTTCAGGTTTGAGCCGGCCCGGACGGACGAGAGGCTCCCGGTGTCTCCTGGTTTTTGATGTCCAGGTGAGCCCTCAACACTTGTTTGAGGTGCGCCTTCAGTCGCGGAGACAGCTTTGCGCGATACATTTCTTCGTCTGTGTCTTCTCTTATGGCAAGGATATTACAGCTGTATGCGCGTGATTGGGTATAGGAAGAAATGGTCCCCATGATGGTCCCGACCGTCATCGGGACGTCCACCTGCCGGAACAGATCTTTCTGCTGCCCGTCCGTAATGATCTTGGTGATCTGGTCGAGGTTGCGCATTTTGATGGCAATGATCTTTTCCTTGATCTCCTCCGAACGGACGGCGGTGGATTCCTGGTACATGATATTGTGGAAGCGCAGATTGTTTAGGACCCGGTCGACGTAAAAATCGATCAGACGGTCGATCTTATCCCATGGGCTCAGGGACTGGTCCTTATTCAGCTCTTCGAGGATGCCATAAGCATACTGTGCCCTGAATACTACCAGCGACTCCAGCAATTTCTCTTTGGAGCCGAAATAGTAAGAGATCATGGCCAGGTTGACCCCGGCGCTTTGTGCGATATCCCGGACCGAAGTCCCGTCAAACCCTCTTTCCCCAAAAAGCTTTTCTGCTTCGATGAGAATATGTTCTCTTTTATCTGACATGTATGTTTATATTGACATTGCAAAATTAAACAAACGTTTGAATTAAACAAACGTTTAATTGAATAATTGAAAAAGCCCCGCGCTTCGCGCGGGGCTGGCACCGCTTTTAGCGGCTGGCCAATTAGTAAATTGTTGATTATCAAGCCATGTCAAAATGGGGCTTATTTTGCAGGATCGCTTCGACCGCAGCCATGACATCGGCGGTCAGGTTAGGCAACACCTCCAGCGCTTTCAGATTCTCCAGCAACTGGTCTTTTCTGGTCGCCCCGAGAATGGCCGTCGTCACATTGGGATTGGCGACCGTCCAGGCAATGGCCAGGGCGGGAAGGCCGGTATCCAATTCGGCTGCGATGGTTTTGAGCTGTTCGACCTTGCCGATCCGGTCTTCTTTCAGCCACCGTCGCTTCAGCCAATCGAAGCCTTCCATGGAAAGCCGGGAGCCCTGGGGGATGCCTCCCTGGTATTTACCCGTCAGGAAGCCTGCCGCGAGAGGGCTGAAGATCGTGGTGCCCATACCGACGTTGCGAAAGATAGGCGGATATTCGAGTTCCATCTTGTATCGTTCGAACATATTGTACTGGGGCTGTTCCATCGTCGGTCCAATGAGGTTGTACCGTTGCGCCACACTATGCGCTTCCATGATCTCGGCGGCGCTCCATTGACTCGTTCCCCAATACAGGATCTTGCCCTGCAGGATGAGGTTGTGCATGGTCCACACCACTTCGTCCATCGGCGTATTGGGATCGGGACGGTGACAGAAATAAAGATCGAGATAATCCAGCCGCAGACGCTGCAATGCCTCATGACACGCTTCCACGAGGTGCTTACGGCTGAGACCGGTCTGATTCGGCAACAGCTGTTTCCTCGAACCGAAGAAGGCTTTCGAAGACACGACATACGAGGTCCGGTCCCAGTTCTTCTTTTGCAGCACGCGTCCCATCATTTTCTCACTTTCCCCGCCGGCATAGGCCTCTGCATTGTCAAAGAAATTGATCCCCCGGTCGTAGGCGATGCCCATGAGCTCGTCGGCATGTTTGTCTTCGATCTGTCCGTGAAAAGTGACCCAGCTGCCGAAGGACAGGGCGCTCAGCTGCAAACCCGACCTTCCTAAACGACGGTATTCCATATTGTTGCTTTTTCTATTTAGGCACATTCCCCCCGGAGTTGAGCACCATTCCCGTCATGTGCAGGATCGTATACCATCGGAAATTCTGATCCGCCTCCATCCCTGTTCCATAAAGGATCTTATCCGGCGTATAGATGCGTACCGAGTCGTCAGTGGTGAAGCGCTCGGTATGCTGGTCCCACCATAAGGTCTTGCATCGGAGGGTATCGCCTTTTAGGACATTCTTTACCACCACCGAATCCCGTAGGAATACCTTATCCTGGTTCTGCAGGTATTTCCCGTATTTCGCATCCAGCTTGCTTTCGATCTGCATGGAATCGTTGTAGAAATCGACATGCAGGCTCCTGGGAAATTCGGCATAGGGCGAATCGGTCCGGTCGAACCGCAGCATATACGGCGCTGTCAGTTTGCCCTTCACCCTTGCCGTGAGCTTTCCGCCCGAATCCAACGGTTCGCTCATCAGGCTCGTGATGCTATCGGCTTCTTCGGGTACCACCGTATGGACCACGCTGGCAGGCCGTACCGCGGTTTTACCGTTGCACGCGATCGCGATCGACGAGACGATCATCAAGGCAGGCAGCAACGTCCTAATCATTGAAGACACTGATAGCATACAATCCTTTATAGATTAAACCAGGATCGGCAAATATCTTCTTTTTCAGGTGACGGGTGAAATAAACGGCGTCGCCGCCGCTTAACAGCACGTTAAAATTGGCATACTTCTCTTCATAGGCGGAGATCATGCCGTCGATCTCTTTTGCCATTCCCAGGATAACGCCGCTGAGGATATTTGTCCGGGTGTCATAGCCGGCCAGGGGGAAATTCCAGTCGGCTTTTACCAACGGCAATTTGGCCGTGAATTCATGCAGCGACCGGAAACGCATTTCCATGCCGGGCGAAATGCCGCCCCCGATGAACTCCCCGTACTTATTGACGTAGTTATAGGTGATCGCCGACCCCAAACCAATGACGAGATTGTTCTTGCCCGGAAAAACGGTGACGGCGGCCACGACCAGCGCGAGTCGGTCGGCTCCGATGGTTTCAGGTTTCCCGACCGCTCGTGTTGTGACCGGCAGTTTGGAAAGATGACCGAGCTTATGGAACCTCGTCGCCTGCCGAAGCAACTCTTCCATGCCCGGATTATGATCGATCACCGAAGATAAAATGGAACGTTCGGGTCGATACCGGTCGATGAGCATGCGGATCGTTTCATCGTCATCGTTTTCCAGCACCAGCTCTTCGGCAAAGTCCGCGTCGAAAAAAACGGCGCATTTCTTTCGCGTATTCCCAAAATCGAAACAAAGGGTCGTAGACATATTAATATGGTGTGGCCGGCTTAGTCCTCAAATTTGAAAGAGGACAGGTTTTTGAAATGCCCGTTCAGCTTTACCTTTTCCTTCAAAGTCTCCATTTCCGCGATGACCGGCAATACCTTTCCCAGGTGGCGTTTGATGTATTCCTGCCGCTGCTCTTCGCGCAACAGACCCAGCAGCTCGTATTCCTGCTCGAGCGAAAAGCCGACATGGTGCGCGATGTCGTAGCTCGCCAGTTCTTCGTCGGGTTTGTGAAAATCCTTCTCTATATTCAGCAGGCGATGAAGCTCGCGGATGGCATTGACGACGCGTTGCATAAGATCTCTTTTCACGGGCCCTTCGACGTTATCGGGGTAGTTCACGATGGCGCCGCTGAATAATTTGTCAGGAACGTTCCTGATCAGCTCCAACACCCGGAAGACGCGCAGTCCCAGTGTCCTGATGTCCAATTCGCCGTTGTCGTACACCTTCACCATCTCGGTAATCCTCACCAGCGTACCCATTTCACTTAGCTTGTTATCGATGACCGTCGGGATACCGAATGGTTTTCCTTCGGCATAACATTCATTGATCAGCTGTTTATACCGCGGCTCGAATATATGCAGATTCACCGTTTCTCCCGGGTATACGACAATCCCAAGGGGGAACACGGGAATGAAATTAGTCATAGCTGCGAAATTAGGTTTTTTACCGTTTGCCGCCGCCCGGTCGACCGGGCGGCGGCCGCAGCAGGCTTAGAAGGTAGTCTCTGACCTGCTGCGGCGGGATGCCGAGCATGCATGAACAGTCGCCGGACGTCCTGCAGGCGTCGCATTGGCCTTCCCGTACGAAGACCCTGGTCCGCGGTCCGACAGGAGCCCAGCGGCCGGGGTGCATGGGTCGGATCGGCGGATAGATCCCGATGGTATGGATACCGAGGGCAGCGGCTAAATGGAGAGGCCCCGTGCTGGCTGCAACGAGCCCGTCCGACAGGGATAAGAAGGTGATCAGCTGCCCAAGGGAAAGGCGGCCTGTCAGATCGCTCACGAACGGGAATTCCTGCAGCAGCGGCTGCACCAGCTGTCCTTCCGCCGCAGTGCCGGTGATAAAGATCCGGAAGACTGACTGCGGCAACTGCCGGATCAGCTGCCGGAAATTTTCCAGTCCCCACTCGCGCGCGCTGCCACGGCTTTTCGGGTGAAGCACCACGTTGAACCTGTCTTTCGAAGGCAATACCGCAATGGAAGAAGGGAGTGTTTCCAGCCTGGTCAATCCGTAATAGCTGCCGATCTCATCCAGGTCATACAGGTCGGCGGCACCCAACGGGACCAGCAGCTGCAGATTAAGCTGCGCCTCATGGAGCGGAGAATGCCGGCGCGACAGTCTCACCAACCGGTTGCAGGTGAGCCAGTGATAAAGCCGGTTGGTCGTCCCCAGGCGCTGACGTATGCCCGCCCGGCGGGCCAGAGCGGCGATCCGTTTGTCGGGAAAAACATGAATGATGGTATCGGCATGGGTATCGGCCAATGCCCGCGCCGCTTCGTCGTCCGGAAGTTGTTTCCATTGATCCCAGTTCAGGAAACCGTCGACATGAACACAGGCTTTTATCACTTCTTCAGTATACGACCGGCCCAGGAAATAGATGCGGGACTGCGGATAGAGGGATCTGAGTACACCCGCTACGGGTAAGGTCAACACTACATCTCCGATGGCGTCCGTCCGGCTGATGATGAAAGTTGTCGCCATGCCGGTAAAGATAGTCGTTTCGGTTGACATATATTTGTACCTATGGCAGTAGCGGAAGATCAGTTATGGTCGGCGTTGCAACAGGGCGATCGCAGGGCGCTGGCCCGTGCCATCTCCTACATCGAAAACGGTGTGCATGATTTCGCCGGTCTCCTTGCCGGTTGTACTCCTGCCGATATACCGGTGATCGGGATCACGGGTCCTCCCGGCGCCGGGAAGAGCACATTGGCAGATGCGCTGATCGGCCATTACGTAATGGAAGAAAAACGGGTAGCGGTGCTGTGCATAGACCCTTCCTCGTCGTTATACTTCGGGGCATTGTTGGGTGACCGCATCCGGATGAGCGAGTGGTATACTCACGAGTCGGTTTTTATAAGGAGTCTCGCTACACGAGGATCGCTGGGAGGATTGCATCCCCGCGCCATCGAGATCACCGATCTGCTGAAACAGGCGCCGTTCGATCTTGTCCTCATCGAAACCGTCGGCGTTGGTCAGAATGAAATAGCCATTGCGGGCCTGGCCGACACTACGCTGATCGTGCTGGCGCCGGAGGCGGGCGACGATATCCAATCGATGAAAGCCGGTCTGCTTGAGGTGGCGGATATCTTCGTCGTCAATAAAAGCGACCGTCCCGATGCCGATCTTTTTGTACACAACCTGCGATCGATGCAGTCGCCCGCCTTTCGTCGCGAATCCCGCGATATTCCCATTGTGAAAACGATCGCCACCCAAAAACAGGGGATCGGGGAGCTCGCGCAGCGTATCAGCGAACACAGAAAGAATGGCTCTTCCGGTAAACGCTACGGTCTGCTTGCCGAACAGGCCTGGCTGCTCATTCAGCAGCAACGGATGCAGGACGTCGACCGAAAAATCCTTGCCGAACAGATCGGAGAGCTCTCGAAAAAAGGAGAATTCAACCTCTACCGGTTTGTGAACGGGTTCATTTGATCTTCACCAGCATTTTCAGACAGAAAAGATATTTTCTCCAGGTGGGATAGTTCTTTACCGCCAGCAGCAGCTTGTAATTCACGAAGAACAGGATCATCCGGCGAAGATCATTCAGCGGTGAAAAATTTCGATAGCAGCGGGCCAGGCGGCCAAGCAGCCGTTTTTGCGGAACCAGGTTATCGGGACATGCGCGATAAAAGGCGTTGATACGAACCCTCACCCGTGTCAACTCTTGTCGTCTTCTCATGGATCGCGACGGCCGGACCTTTTTCTTCTTTTTCCGTCCAACGACGCCATAAACATTGGCGGCATGCTGGCGGTATTTCACCAGTGTCTCGGGGAGATAGGCCACACCTCCATATAAGGTGGCATGAAAGGCGAGCCAACCGTCGTGCGGCACTTCATCCAGGAAAGGGCGGGCCTTGTCGAACAGCGTGCGGGTGATCAGTGTGGCATGACCGTACATCCGGGAGAAAACGCACAGCTGCCGGCAATCGTAAAAAGGCTGATAAGGGACCAGATCGGAGATCTTTTTCCCAATCGGGAGGAGGTCCTGATCGCACAATAGCGAGTCGCAATAGATCATAGGAAGATCACCGATGGCGTTCACCATTTTTTCCACCTTATCCGGAAACCAGTAGTCGTCCTGATCGCACATCGAGATCCATTTTCCCGATGACAGGTCGCAGCCTTTTTCAAAATTGCGGATAAAACCCAGGTTGCTTTCATTGACGATGACCTTTATACGGGGGTCCTTTGCGGCATATTCCTTCAGGATGCGGACCGTGCCGTCGCTGCTGCCATCGTCGATGGCGAGGATCTCCAGATGGGGATAGGTCTGGGCGAGGACGGACCTAAGCTGTTCTTCCAGGAAGGCCTCCCCGTTATTGGTGCCCAATACAATAGAGACAAGAGGCCGCTCACTCATGGTTCGGCTGTTCATCATGAGACTCCTGTTCGTCGTGAGACTCATGTTCCTCATACGACTCGCTCCTCCACCAGCGATAGCCGATAACGCCGATTACGGCCAGTGGGGTGAAGGCCAGGTAAATGATGCCCTTGTTCAGCGCCCTGGCGGGTCGTTCGCCCAATTGCTGCGCCGTACGTGTGCAGATGGAGCATTGCGCATTGGCCGAATATGCTCCCATGCCGAGCATAAAGAACAGGAATAGTATGACCAGGTACTTGCTCATGATCGTACCGTAAAGATACAACTTATCCTCCTACCTCCTCGGTTTTCAGCATCCGCTGATATTTTTTGCGCTCTTCTTCATCAAGGATCGTTTTGCGAAGACGGATCTTTTTCGGCGTCACTTCAATGCATTCGTCCTGTTGGATATATTCCATGCATTCCTCGAGCGTCATCTGTTTTTTCGGGGCGATGCGTACGGCATCATCGCTTCCGCTGGCGCGCATATTGGTCAGCTTTTTCCCTTCCGTGGCGTTGACGATGAGATCGCCCGGCTTGATATGCTCCGCGATGATCTGACCGGCATAGACGTCCTCGCCCGGATCGACGAAGAAGGTGCCGCGGTCCTGCAGCTTATCGATGGAATAGGCCGTGGTCTTCTCCTGGTTCTTGCTGAGGAGCACGCCGTTGTTGCGGCCGGGGATGGGCCCTTTCCAGGGTTTATATTCCAGGAACCGGTGGGCCATGACGGCCTCGCCCGCGGTACTGGTAAGCATATTGCTCCTCAAACCGATAAGACCCCGGCTCGGGATTTCGAACTCGAGATGCTGCATTTCGCCCTTGGTTTCCATTACATGGAGTTCCCCTTTTCGCTGCGTGACCAGATCGATGACCTTGCCGCTGAATTCGGCGGGGACATCGACAACCAGGACTTCGTACGGCTCGTGCTTCTTGCCGTCGATCTCTTTTATCAAAACCTGCGGTTGCCCGACGGTGAGCTCGAAGCCTTCGCGACGCATGGTCTCGATGAGGATTCCCAGGTGGAGGATGCCGCGGCCATAGACGAGGAAGCTGTCGGCGCCATCCGTATCTTCTACTTTCAGCGCGAGATTCTTTTCCGTCTCTTTCAACAGACGATCGCGCAGGTGACGCGAAGTGACGAATTTGCCGTCTTTCCCATAGAACGGGGAATTGTTGATGCCGAACAGCATGCTCATGGTGGGTTCGTCAACGCTGATGACCGGAAGCGCTTCGGGGTTTTCCGCATCCGCGATGGTATCGCCGATGTTGAAATCTTCGAGGCCTACGACGGCGCAGATATCGCCTGCCATGACCTCGGTAGCTTTCTTTTTCCCCATGCCCATGAATGTGTACAGCTCTTTGACCCTCGAGCGCTTGATGCTGCCGTCGGTCTGCGCGAGCGCGATCGGCTGTCCTTCCCTGATCGAACCCCTGGCCACCTTGCCCACCGCAATCCGGCCCAGGAAAGAAGAGTAATCCAGCGAAGTGATCTGCATCTGCAGCGGACCCTCGGCTACATTCGGTTCGGGAACATACTCGAGGATACCGTCCAGCAGGGGTGTGATATCCTCGCAGGCCTCATTCTTGCTGTTGAACCAGCCGTTCTTCCCGCTGCCGTAGAACGTAGGGAAATTCAGCTGTTCTTCCGTTGCGTCGAGATTGAAGAAAAGCTCAAAAACTGCGTCATGGACCTCGTCCGGACGGCAGTTCGGTTTGTCCACCTTATTGATAACGACAATGGGCTTCAGGTTAAGGTGCAGGGCCTTTTGCAGTACGAAGCGGGTTTGGGGCATCGGCCCCTCGAAAGCATCGACAAGGAGAAGGACGCCATCGGCCATTTTCAACACGCGCTCGACTTCACCCCCAAAATCCGAGTGACCCGGCGTATCGATAACGTTGATCTTGGTGCCCTTATACTCGACGGCAGCATTCTTGCTGAAGATCGTGATGCCCCGTTCTTTCTCGAGATCGTTATTATCCATGATCAGCTCGCCGGTTTCCTGGTTCTCCCGGAATACATGAGTAGCATGTAAGATCTTGTCTACCAGGGTCGTTTTGCCGTGGTCGACGTGCGCAATAATAGCTATGTTTCTGATTGACATATGTTTATTCTCCTTTCGGCGGCGTCTCCATAGTTGGGCGCCTCCATCTCCGCTCCTTTTGGGCGCGCGAAGTTACGCAAAAACAGCCGGATTTCCCAATCGAACCTTTTCGTTCCTACCAGAAATAACACAAAAAACATTCAGAATGGTATAAATTCAGCCAAATTTTTATCCAATGCGTAAAACGCGCAAAAACCGCCGGTTGTGGTTATTCGTTCCGCTGCTGCTGATCATTCTCTATCTGATAGGCCCCAAACCGGTTGCTCCTCTATATGATCGAACGATGCCTGTCGTTCCCGCCGATCCTGCCGGGCTGGAAACCATGATCGCCAACCATGAGGCCGCTCACAAGCTCAAACCCGATAACGAGGCCCGGATCGTCTGGGCCGATTCCTCCCGGAAAAAAACGCCCTATGCTATCGTTTACCTCCACGGCTTTTCCGCATCGCAGGGCGAAGGCGATCCGGTGCACCGGTATATCGCCCGGAAATATGGCTGCAATCTCTATCTGTCCCGGCTGGACGAACATGGTATCGATACGGTCGATGCTATGGTCAATCTGACCGCCGACAAGCTGTGGTCGTCCGCTCAGCTGGCATTGGCCATCGGGCAGCGACTTGGCGACAAGGTCATCCTGATGGGCACCTCCACCGGCGGGACGCTTGCGCTTCAGCTCGCTGCCGCGTATCCCGACCGCGTAGCGGCGCTGGTGCTGCTTTCCCCAAACATCGCCATCAATGATCCGAATGCCTGGCTATTGAACGACCCCTGGGGCCTCCAGATCGCGCATCTCGTTACCGGCTCGAAATATATCGTCAGCAAGGAGGACTATGGTCCTCTTTACCGGCAATATTGGTATCCCAAATACCGCACGGAGGCAGTAGTGCAGCTCGAGGAGCATGTGGAGACGACCATGAACAAGACTACTTTTCAAAAAGTGCGCCAGCCGGTAGGTCTTTTCTATTTCTATAAGGACGAGACGCACCAGGACAGCACCGTCAAAGTGTCGGCAGAGCTGAAGATGTTCGACGAACTCGGGACGTCTCCTGCGTTGAAATATAAAGAGGATATTCCCCGGGCGGGCACCCATGTCATTTGCAGCGGCATACGTTCACACGATGTACCGGGCGTGGAGCGCGCGATCGGCCATTTTATGTCGGATATCCTGCATGTGCCGGAGGTTCATTAAAAAATGATGGATATTTGCAGCCGGCTATGGCAAGAAAGATCATCTATCTCATCAATCCTATTTCCGGGACCAGGGGTAAGACCTCGTTGAGGGAACTGATCACCGGGCGAACGACAGCGCAATCCATCCCGTTCAGCATTCTGCCCACCGATGCCGAGGGCCGTTATGATCATTTATTGACCTTGATCGAAGAAGAGGGCGTCACCGATGTCGTCGTCTGCGGCGGCGATGGTACCGTGAGCGCTGTGGCTGCAGCTTTAAAAGGATCGCCTGTCCGGATCGGGATCATCCCGATGGGATCGGGAAATGGATTGGCGCTGGCGGCAGGCATTCCGAGGGATCCGGCCAGGGCCCTCGATATCATATTCGCGGGGAGGGCCTCCTTCATCGACGGGTTCCATATCAATGGGCATTTCTCGTGCATGCTTTGCGGTATCGGTCTGGATGGGAAAGTGGCTCATGAATTCGCGGAACAGGATCGACGGGGGCTCCAGACCTATATCCGGGTCACCATGAAGAATTTTTTTTCCGCGCATCCCTATCCTTTCCGGCTTCTTTTTTCGGGGGGTGGCGGCATGGGAAATGAAGACCAGCCGGCAGTGGATGTAAAGGCGTTCTTTATCAGCATCGCCAATGGAAATCAATTCGGAAATAACTTTACCATCGCCCCGAGGGCGAGTCTGCAGGACGGTCTGCTCGATATCGTCATCGCGCGAAAGACGAACCGGCTTCGGTTCCTGTTGTCGGTGATCAGACAGGTGCTGGGCGGTTACCGGGTAAGACCGGCCGGCGGAAAGAACAATAGGCCCAAGATCCTCTATTTCCAGGCGCCGGCGCTCGTGATCGAAAATCCGGGTGGGGCGCCATTGCATATAGATGGCGATCCAAGGCCTTCGTCCACGAGCTTTCGGATCGAGGTGGTCCGGGAAGCCATCCGGCTAATACAGCCTTAGCAGGTTATCATAGGTGCGCGGGATCGTCGCCGGAATGGGATTATCGCCGCCACGCGGGGTAGCCGGTTCGCGGGGTAGCCGCCTTAATGCATCAATCTCTCGAAATCCTGGAAAGCGCGTCTGTTATCGGTATTGTCCAGCGATCCGGCGATGTTCTGTTTTTCCTCCCTGGTGAGATGGAAATTCAGCGCGGCGCCTTCATATTCCGTCTTCGGTACATATTGAAAGATCAATTTCCGGAAGGGGAATCCCATCCCATTCTGTGCCAGGCTCAGCAGATCGTCCTGGTTATATTCCTGCATCTTATACCAGTTATCCTGCAGAAGCAACAGCGGTTTGGTGATGATCTCGGTGATATCGTTGGATTCATACGGGCTCTGCCAGCCGCCGGCCTTACGGTCGCGGATCTGCAGCAGCACGACGCCGTCGGTATTTTTTTGCAGCCATTCGCGAAAGGCGTTGAGAAAACGGACGGCGTCCAGCTCGCCGAAATTATCGCGGAAGCCGGCGTCCATCACATCGATGACGGGCCGGGTCGGCAGCCATACGTTGGGCAGGACATACGGGAAGGTGGCATTCATCCGCAATGCCGTCAACAGTCGCAGGTCCATCGGCCCCTGGTGCGCGAACAGGGCCGAAAAATCGATGGCATCGGGGTCCATCGGGGGTATCCTCGTGCTGTCGAACCGGGGACGCATCAAAAAGCTGACCGGCTGGGTGGAAATGATCAGCGCGCGGCTGTCCCTGGTAATGACGGGATTGAAGAACATCAGGGGTTCGGCCGCCGTGGCTTCGAATGGCTGTATGTCCTTGAGCTGCAGGCTCAGAAAACCATGTGTGTTGTGATCCAGCCGCTGTTCGAAGGCAAACCCGCGGTCTTTGACGTAATCATGGCCGTCCACGCTGAATTCCTGAGCTGGGGAAGCAAGATCCCTTGCCACGAAGGAAGAAAATAGCGTATTTAGCAGATCGCGGGAAATATCATCGACATACCGGTGGTCCTGCAGATGGATCGAGCTGTCTCCCTCGTCCCGTCTTTTGGCCAGCTCGCGAAAATAAGCGGCGCCAAGCATACCGCCGGAAGCGCCGGTGATCAGAAAGGTCTTGCGCATCAGCTGTCCGCCGCTGAGACTGTCCAACCGCTGGAGGATACTCAGGGTGAAGGTGGCGCTTCGGGTACCTCCGCCGCTGGTGTTCACCAGGAACAGGGTAGGTTTGGGAGAGGACTGCCGGGCCTTCCATCGCTCGAGGATGCGCAGCATGTTGGCCTTGTCGCGTTCCACATTCTTTTCCGAACACAGCTGGAGCAAGGTCTCGCGGTCATAGAGCGGCCGGTCTTCCTTCGCGTTATAGTCGAGGCCATAGGCCTTGTTCGTGGGATCGATAACGTTATACCGGTAAAGAATATTCAGGATGAAGAACAGGACGACCAGGAAAGGGATGCTCCAGGATTGGAGGAAATAGGAAAAAGCCCCGGACAGCGAGATCAATATGGCGAAAAAGACGAGGATGCTGGCGGCGGCGGGCAGCTGGAAGAACGGGCTGTCCATGAAAAAGCCAACCAGGATGAGGAAGATGAAAGCCACGAAGATCGACAGAACGGCGGCAATGTGGTGACGGTTGAAGATACTTTCGATGAAGGCCTTGCTGTAGTGCGCCACATCACGTGTCTTCCGTATCGAGATAGGGGAATTGAGATACCATTTCACATGCATGAGCCGGCTTTCGTTCAGCTTGACCTCATCCTTGCCGAACTGGGATTTGAACAGCCTGGGGTTGCTGATCACCGGGGTCATGCGGCGGATGATGGTCCTGTCCGCGCGGAAAAAATAAACGAAAGATACGGAAACGATGAAGGCCAGACCGGCGACGAAACCGGCGCTGAGCAGCAATACGGAATGTAACGGCAGCAATTCGCGGCTGATGCTGAACTGCAGGACCCTGATAAAATAATAGATCAGGAAGATCGCCGGCAGGATCGTATTGTTGATGCAATATTTCAAAAAGGGTTTTCCCGTCGTCGCCAGGAAGCGAAAATGGCGGCTGAAGATGATGAACGTGGTGATGTTCCAGCTCATGATGAAGATGCCGGTTGCCACCCCGACGATGGAAGCGCTGATGGGGCTGACGTCACCCAGGTATTCGGGTGTCAGGAAAAGCGCGTCCGCGCCATAGGCGCGTAAAAACCCTCCTCCCAGCGTGCTGAAAAGTATCAACCAGAAGATCAGCAGGACCTGGAACTTTTTTAAATGCAACAGAAGAAGCTGTACGGGAAAAAAATAATAAACAGCTTTTAGGATTCGCATCATACGGAGCTTGTTCTTACAGGTATCACAAGGTACAACATCCCGATCATTAACAATAGGAACAGGAGACCGGTCACCTGATGGAACTGGGCGAACCAGTCGAAGGCCACCCAATGATGGGGGACAATGCCGGGGCTTGTCAGCAGGCTGCTGATCCCGAGGATGATCTGGAGTGTAACGATCAGCACGGGCGCCTTCCTCCATCTGCGAAAAGAAACGGTGACAGGCGAAACCCGGGCCGCGGCGACGGTCCATCCTATGACGCCAATGAAAAGCAGATACGCCAGGGTACGATGGATGAACTGAACGGTGATCCGGTTGCCGGCAAGATCGCGGAGCAGCGGGTGCTGGGTGAATAAACTTTCTGGTATCCAGCTGCCGTTGATATCCGGCCAGGTGGGAGCTACGGTAGCAGCCTTATGACCGGCCATTAGCGCGCCATACAGTAGCTGGAAGAAAAGAAGGACCAGGAGCGCGACGGTCCAGCGACGTAAAAGGGCAACCCGGGCGGCGTACCCGCTTTCATTGACCGTGAGCGGGCGCGGAGGCAACCGGATGAGCCTCCGGTCGTCCGGAACGGATAGAAGCAGGGCGAACCAGAAGGCATAAACGATCAGGCCCAGCGCAAAAATAAAATGCAGCGCAAGCCGCGTCGGTTCGACATATATTGCATCTCCCGTGAGACCGCTGGCAACCATGATCCAGCCGATGGCGCCCTGTAGTGCACCGAGAAGGAACAGGATCACGAGGGGCCGGATCATCCATTGCTGCAGCAGCCGTCGCCACAATAACCATATGAATCCGACCAGGAAAACAACGCCTACGAGGCGGGCCCAGAAACGGTGGAGCCATTCCCAGAAGAATATGAATTTATAATCGGCAAGCGTGAAGTCGGAATTGAGGATATGGAACTGGGGGGTTTGCTTATATCCGTCAAAGGCGTGCTGCCACTGCGTCTCGTTCAAGGGCGGTAGGGCGCCGGTCACCACATCCCAATGGGTGATCGAAAGACCTGAACCGGTGAGACGGGTTATCCCGCCGAGAATGACCTGGATGATCAACATAATGACGCCCGTGTATACCCAGATGGCTACCGGGCGGGAGGAAGAAAGGGAAGAGGATCGCATGGCGGGTGTAAGTTTCTGCATCGCGCCTGCAAATTTCTGTTTTTTTATCCAGATACCTCCGCGCGTTCGCAAAAGAGGGTATTTTTGGCGTATGGAGAACCCGCTGAGAAGTTGTTTCCAGGAAGAGCTCGTGGAAGCCGGTTGCGATGAAGCAGGTCGCGGATGTTATGCCGGACCCGTTTTTGCTGCGGCGGTCATCCTTCCGGAGGGGTTCTATCATCCGCTTTTGAATGATTCCAAACAGGTGACGGTGGAGGACCGGAATGAATTGCGGGTCTATATCGAAGCCAATGCCCTGGCATGGGCGGTCGCAAGGGTCGATCAGGATGAGATCGACCGGATCAATATTCTCAAGGCCTCTTTCAGGGCCATGCATCTGGCGCTGGACCAGCTGAAGCTAAAGCCCCGTTTGCTGCTGATCGACGGGAATCGTTTCACCCGCTATAAGAGGATCCCGCACCGCTGCATCATCAAGGGGGATGGCATTTTCGCCTCTATCGCCGCCGCGAGTATCCTGGCTAAGACCTGGCGGGATGAATACATGCAACATTTACATGCCGAATATCCCTATTATGGCTGGGAGACCAATAAAGGCTATGGGACGAAAGAGCACCGCGACGCGATCGAGCGGTTCGGGCTCTGCAAATATCACCGGAAAAGTTTTAATATAGACCCAGCAGCCGATATTGCCGGGGAATCGCTATTTGAAATTTAGCTCACCCCGGCAAAGCGCTTATGATTGTCCTGGCGGACAAGCCGCTTCCAGCGGCTTAGCCGGCTTCTTCCCATTCGCCCAATCCTTTTCTCAGGAGTACCGGCTCATCACCCGTGCAATCGACTACGGTGGAGGGAAGGATACCGCCGATGCCTCCCTCGATCACGATGTCGACAAGGTTTCCGAACTTTTCATGAATGATCTCTGGATCGGTGTATTCTTCCACCATCTCGCCCGGAAGGGACGAGCTCAGGATGGGATGCCCCAGCTCGCGTACGAGCGACCGTGCGATGGTATTATCGGGTACCCGCAAACCGATGGTGTCCTTTTTGCTTTTAAGGATCCTGGGCACCTGTTTGCTCGCCGGAAGGATGAAAGTATAAGGTCCGGGGAGATGGGTCCTCAGCAGCCGGTATAACGGCGTTGAAATGCTCTTGGTGTATTTACTCAGATCGCTGAGGTCATAACAGATAAACGAGAGCTGCGCCTTTGCCGGGTCGACCTGTTTGATCCGACAGATACGCTCTACCGCCTTATGCTGGAAAATATCGCACCCGAGCCCATAAATGGTATCCGTGGGATAAACGATGACCCCGCCACCGAGCAGACTGTTGACGACTGTCTGCACATTCCTTGGCTGTGGATTCGCGGGATGCAGCTGCAAAAACATTCGGAAAATTAGGAAAAAATCAGATGGGAATCTTCAATCGCCTTCTAACATTTCCTTAACGTAGATTTATTTTTAAATTTGCCGGTATAAATCGATCGATGCATGCAACTACAGGCGGTAGACAAAGTAGAAAGCATCAGCCCGGAAGACTTTAAGAACGGGTATTACACTCCCATGAAGCCGCTGGTGATCACGGGCCTTTCCAGGCATTGGCCGGCCTATGAGAAATGGAGCTGGGACTATTTCAAATCCATTGTGGGGAACGTAGAAGTGGGTGTTTATAACAACGTCAAGAGCGATGCCTACACCCCGATCAATACGGCTGACGATTACATGAAATTCGGCGACTATATCGATATGGTCCGCAAAGGTCCCGCACAATGGCGCATCTTTTTGTTCAATATCTTCGAGCACGCACCGCAGATCGTCGGGGACTTCGAGTGGCCGGAAGAACTGATGAAAGGGTTCGTCAAACGGTATCCCATGCTTTTCGTCGGCGGCAAGGGTTCCGTCACACACATGCATTTCGACATCGATCTTTCGCATATCGTGCATACCCAATTCGTAGGACGCAAACGGGTATTGCTGTTCCCTTTCGAAGAACAGCACAAGATCTACCGAAAACCCTGGGAGGTGCTCAGCTTTGTCAATTTTGAACACTATTTCGACGAGCAGCGGAATAAGCTCGAGCTGGATAGATATCCGGCGCTTCGGCTGGCGCGGGGATATGAAGTGATCCTGGAGCACGGCGATACGTTGTTCATGCCTGCAGGCTACTGGCACCATATGGAATACCTGGACAGTGGCTTCGCCATGAGCCTCCGGGCCCTGCAATCTTCGCTCAGCGGGAAACTGAAAGGGATCTGGTATTTGATGGGCATGCGGAATATTGATACGCTGATGAAGAAAACGGCGCCCGAGTGGTGGTTCAACAGAAAGAAGGAAAGGACATTCAGGGCCGCCGGGAAAGAGCTGCAAACACCTGGCCGGGAGCTTGAAAGCCTTGTTCAGTAAGGCGTTAGACGGCCGGGATTCCGCGGCGGGCGGGAAGGTGCGCAGGGGAATAACAAAAATTGGAAAAAAAAATATTGCTTTTTACCAAAACTGTCTTTATTTTTACCGCGCTTACACACTCTGATCAACGTCACCGCTTAAAGACTAAATTCAATCCAATTTCCTCGTTTTTTATGAATCCCCACTTATGAATTCATTATGGGGAAGGCGTCCAATTTCCATCCGAAGATCCCAATTCCATCTCATAGTGAAAGTCCCCTGTCCTGATAACTGACCGTTTCGTCGTTACCCTATCTTAAACTTCCCATCCGGTAAGCGCAGCCTGTCTGTCGCCCTATGATCAGTTACCCGAATTTTATTGTCGTAACCAATACTAACAGCAAGGTATAGTGTAGCAGAGGACCCTGTCCAAGGACAGTTCATGTAACAACAGAACAGTGCAAATTCACGTATATGCTAACTTTTTCTTTTTGTGGTTTCAGAGGTAAGCACAGGCCGGCGATGTCTATCGCTGGCTCTTTTATTTAAACCACATGTGTCCGCTTTGCGGACAAATGTAGAAAATTACTTCACTGTGAAAAAACCAAAAAAGAGGCGGCTCAATCCTGTCGGGCCGACCTCTTTTATTTTATAGAAGGTGATGATGATCAGGAGATCGTCCATGTCTCATTCCCGCGCAGCAGCTTATCCAGATCGCCCTTCCCTTTGCTTTTGATCACTTCTTCTATCTGCAGGTTGAGCATTTCTTCGTAGCAGGGACGCTCCGTTTCATAAAAGACGCCGAATGGACGCGGCAAATGGCCTTCCGTCCGCGGGTCGTCGAACATCCGGACCAGGATCTGGGCTTTGAAGAAATCCTTTTCATCATGTATCCAGCAGTCGCTTTCGCTGACGCCGCTGCCCAGCTGGACGACGACGGGATGGAATCCGTCGAGTCGGATGCCCTTGTCGCGGCTCGCGCCGAAGACGAGCGGTTTTCCCTGCTCGAGAAAGAGGGTCTCCAGCGGCTTCGTGCCTTTCTCGGTGAAGATCTCGAAGGCGCCGTCATTGAAGATGTTGCAGTTCTGGTAGATCTCGAGAAAGCTGGCGCCTTTGTGCGCGTGGCTGCGCAGCAGCATCTGTTGCAGATGTTTTGGATCGCGGTCCATGCTCCTGGCTACAAAACTGGCGTCTGCGCCCCTTGCGAGGGCCAGGGGGTTGAAAGGATGGTCGATGCTTCCGAATGGCGTCGACTTGGTTATTTTCTGCTGTTCGGAGGTAGGCGAATATTGCCCTTTGGTCAAGCCGTATATCTGGTTGTTGAAGAGGAGTATGTTGAGGTCGAAATTCCGTCGCAACAGGTGAATGGTATGATTGCCGCCGATGCTAAGGCTGTCGCCGTCACCGGTCACTACCCAGACGCTGAGTTCGGGACGCGTCGCCTTCAGTCCGGAGGCAATGGCCGCCGCGCGTCCGTGGATGGAATGCATGCCATAGGTGTTCATGTAGTACGGAAAACGGCTGCTGCAGCCGATGCCGGAAATGATAACGATGTTTTCCCGTGGTATTCCAAGGGTCGGCATGATCTTCTGTACCTGCGCCAGAATAGAATAATCCCCGCATCCGGGACACCAGCGCACTTCCTGATCGGTAGCAAAATCTTTCGCTGTCAGGGTCGGTGATGTAGTAGTTGTTGAGCCCATGCCTACAAATTTAATGAAATTATCGACGGTTTTGGGGAAATACCACCACAAATACCGGCGCCCGACCGCCCGGGGGGTATGGCATACTAATTGGCCCAACTACTAAAGATTTGGGTCCCTCAAATACTCATTTAAAATAACAATTATGAAACTATTAATCATGTCAATTATAATAGGTTGTAGTCTGGCAATGACCGGCTGCACCGTGGATGGATACGTGGCCGACGAACCCGCCGATGTAGTGTATACCCGTCCAGTCGCTCCGGGCGAAGGCTATATCTGGATCGACGGCGACTGGGTATGGGGCGGCGGCACCTATCACTGGCATAACGGGTACTGGTCAAGACCCCGGGTCGGCCACTCCTGGGAAGCCGGTCGGTGGGAACATACCGGAAGAGGGTATCACTGGAACCGCGGACACTGGAGATAAGTTTCCAAGGTTCTGTCTGCATATATCGAGGCCTGCAGTTTGCCACTGCGGGCTTCATTTTTTTGGTGCCTATCGAAATCCGGCGGAAGAACAGCCGCATGGATGCATATGTTTAGAGCTCTATCCGGGCGACTTGCTACAGAGCATTCTCTATTTTCCGAAATAAATCTCCTGACCACGGACTAAATGATGTCTCATTGCGTTACATTTACACGGTTAAAAGCAACCCTTCTAAAATCCTGTATCAATGGCTACTGAATTGGTTACCACCATCCCTCTGCATCGCTTCGTGGACGAGCTGACCGCAGGCCTCCTTCCCCGGGCAGTAAGTCGTAAATCGATAATCATCAATCAGATAGATAGGAACCTCCAGGTTGGTTCGGATGAAAATCTACTGGCATTTGTACTCTGGAACCTACTGGATAAAGTGGTCGACAGCACCCAGAACGAATGTATCCACGTCGAATCTGTGTGTCTTGGCGGCAGCACGATGATCCGCGTCCGGAATGCGGGTGTCTATTTCTATCGCAGCTGTGCCAACTGTTTCCGCCAGATGCAGGACGCCGCAGAAAAACTGGGCGGTTCGATCAGCATCGATTCCTGGGATATGGGCACGACGGTAGCACTGACGCTGCATAAAGATCTTACGGCGGCTTAACGAAATTTACTCCTTCCTCTCGCTCATAACCAAAAGGGCTCCCTGACGGGAGCCCTTTCTATGGACCAACACGAACTTAATATCTGCTATTGCTGTAGTTGCTGTTGCCCCTGCGTTGAAAACCGCCGCCCTTGTTCCCGCCATTGCCGCGGTCTTCTTTGGGCTTGGCTACGGATACGCCGATGGTCCTTCCATCAACGGAAGCGCCGTCCAGTTCCTGGATGGCTTTTTTAGCAGCTTCGTCATCCGGCATCTCGACGAACGCGAAACCGCGGGATTTGCCGGTAAATTTGTCGGTAATGACCTTGGCGGAAGAAACTTGTCCGTACTCCGCAAAATAATCCTGTAAGTCTTCGTCGGTGACGTTAAAACTTAAATTCGAAACGTAAATGTTCATACAAAATAACTGGTTAAAAAATAATTAAAGACAATCTGAGTAAAAAAGCAGGGAGTAAAGACGATCAATAATTACCGGGAGGTTTGACTTAGCGGAAATATTCATTCAATTACTAATGCTGTATCAGCTCAAATTTAACTGCTGCAAATATACGAAAAAATAGATAACATCCAAGCGATTTCGCAAATGAAAGTCCCAATTAGTAATTTGTTAACCTGATAGCGATGCATTTCCCGTTGAAGGCCGCGGCCTCCGGCCGGTCAGGCCGTAAATGACGGAAGCCGCCGCAGTCAGCAGGACGCCGGTGACGCAGACCCCTGTCCAGGAGGCCAGTTTCCAGGCGTACAGGCCTACGGCCGAGCCGGCCGAGGTCCCTATGAAGCTAACGGTCATGTATACAGTGTTCAGGCGGTTGCGCGCGGCGGGCAGGAGGGCATAGACCCTGCTTTGGTTGGAAACATGGATGCATTGCATGGCGAGGTCCAGCAGGACGATGCCCGCGATCATGCCGGGCACGGAGTCCGCCCAAATATAGAATAGGCCAAAAGAAAGACCCAGCAGGATAAGGCCATAGCCGATCGGGATACGGGGATTGCGTTTATCCGCCGATCCGCCGACAAGCGGGGCCGCGAGGGCCCCGGTCGCCGCAGCCAGACCGAACAGGCCTATGACATGGCTGCTGAAGTGGAATGGCGGTGCATGCAAATGCAGGACCATCGTCGTCCAGAACATGCCGAAGGTTGCAAAGGCAAGTGCAGTGATAGCCGAGGCCTCGCGCAGCACGGGCTGTTCCTTCGCCAGCGTCAGCAGGGTCCGCATTAAAGAGCCGTACGATCCGGAAAAAGTGGGGCGGCTCACGGGGAAGCCGAATTGCATGACGAGCAGGAGCAGCAAACTGATCCCTGCCGCTACCCCGAACATCCCGCGCCAGCCGAGCCAGTCCCCGACGAACCCGCTCAGCGTCCGGGATAAAAGTATCCCGATGAGCAGACCGCTCATAATGGCGCCGATCACCTGTCCCGTCCGGGAAGGGGCCGCCAGATGCGCCGCCATCGGGAGGATCAGCTGGGGAACGACAGAAGATGCGCCGATGAACACGCTGGCGATCTCGAGACAAAGCAGGCTGGGCGACAATGCGGCGAAAAGCAGCGAGGCTACGGCGAAACCAGCCATCCAGACGATCTGGCTCCGGCGTTCGACCTTGTCTCCCAGCGGGACAAAGAACAGCAACCCGAGCGCATATCCCGCCTGTGTAAAGAAAGCGATGAGACCGCCTTCGCTCTCCGGTATGCGAAATGTCTGGCTGATGAGGACAAGCAGCGGCTGGCAATAATAAATATTGGCGACGATCAGTCCGGTACAAATGGCCATGATCACGATGTGGCTCCTGCTCAGATAGCCTGTTCCTGTCTGCGGCATGATGTGCTTTAAATTCGCTTAAAGATCGGCATTTTGTCAAAATATTGTCATTTGTTGTGTCGTTATGTGATCCGCAATCCCTATCTTAGAGAACCAAAATTTCCACTATGCTTCATACCAGAAAGATCGCCGTGGTCGCAACTCTTCTCGCTATCATCATCGTCGGCATGACCGCCTTCCGCCCCCAGGACGACAAGCCGAAAAGAAACCTGAAAGTATTGCCTAAGGACATCAGCAAAGACAGCCTCGATCATGTCATGCATGGCTGGGCGCATGCGCTGGGTGTGAAATGCAATTTCTGTCATGCTCCCGCACAGGACAGCAGCTCGCACCGGCTGGATTTCGCCAGCGACGCCAAGCCGGAGAAACAAGCAGCCCGTAACATGTACAAGATGGTCGGCAAGATCAATAAGAAATTCTTCAGGAACGATCAGGGTGTAGCCGTCATCAGCTGTATCACCTGTCATCGCGGAAGCCCGCATCCGGAGGAGGTAAAATAATTATTAAATAAATAGCTATACATGAAAAAGCTCCGGAAATGCCGGGGCTTTTCTATTTAATGCCTAAATTTATGGCCCGAAACTGGGCAAATGGCTCAGACAAATAGATAATTCATGGCAAACAATTCATTCAAATTTGGAATGATCGGACTTGGTGTCATGGGGCGCAATCTGCTCCTGAATATGGCCGATCATGGCTTTGCTGTAGTAGGCTTTGATAAGGACGCGCAGAAGGGAGCGACGCTGGAATCCTCTGCAACGCCCGGTACGACGGTCAAAGGGGTCAGCACGCTGGCCGAGATGGTGGGGCTGCTTGAAAAGCCCAGACGCATGATGATGCTCGTGCCTGCGGGGAAACCCGTAGACGACGTGATCCATGATCTTCTTCCGCTGCTGGAAAAAGGCGATATCGTCATCGACGGCGGCAATTCGCATTATACCGACACGCTTCGCCGGGTCGCCTTTATGGAAGAGAAAGGTTTCCATTTCATGGGCGTCGGTATTTCCGGCGGCGAGCAGGGCGCCCGTACGGGTCCCAGCATCATGCCGGGCGGCGATCCCGAGGCATATCTTCATGTTCAGCCGCTGCTCGAGGCGGTGGCAGCGAAAGTGAATGGGGTTCCCTGTGTCGCGCATCTTGGAAAGGGCGCCGCCGGTCATTATGTAAAGATGGTGCACAACGGTATCGAATATGCGATTATGCAGCTGATCAGCGAGACCTATGACCTGATGCATCGCGGTCTCGGTCTCGGCAATGACGAATTATATAAGGTCTATAAGAACTGGAACGACGGCGATCTGCAATCCTTCCTCGTTGAGATCACGCGGGATATCTTTTTGAAAGTGGATGATAAGACCGGCAACCGGCTGGTGGATATGATCCTGGACAAGGCCGGCGCAAAAGGCACGGGCAAATGGACTTCGCAGGACGCTATGGACCTGGGTCTCCCCATCCCTGTCATCGACATGGCCGTGAATATGCGCGAGATCTCGGCTTATAAGGATGAGCGCAGCCAGGCCGCCGCTATCTATAAAACGCCCTCGGCCGATATCCCGGTCCCTAAGGAGGTGTTCATCCAGCAGGTGCAGGATGCGCTGTTCTTCGGCATGATCATCAGCTACGCGCAGGGTCTCGCGATGCTGCACGTCGCCTCGAAAGAGCTGGATATGCAGATCCCTTTGCAGGAAGTGGTTAAGGTCTGGCGCGGCGGCTGTATCATCCGGAGCTCGCTGCTCGAACTGTTCTTCAAGGCGTTTCAGAAGAAGCCGGCGCTCCCCAATCTCCTGCTCGAACCGGAGATCGCCCAGCTGCTGCAAGGACGGCGGCAGAATACGCGCAACGTGATCATTCATGCCATCCATATGGGTTACCCGGTGGCGGGACACATGGCCGCGCTCAGCTATTTCGACGCTTACCGGAGCGAACACCTGCCGACCAACCTGATCCAGGCGCAGCGCGATTATTTCGGGGCCCATACCTATCAGCGAATCGACGAACCAGGCATTTTTCACACGGAATGGAATAAATAGCCCAGGCCGCAATAACAGAGCATATGCAAAACCACAAGCGACCGCCCGCCTCCCTGATCTTCATCTTTGGGGGGAGCGGCGATCTGAATTTCAGGAAGCTGTCACCCGCCCTATATAACCTGTTCATAGACGATTGGATGCCGGACAAGTTCGGCATCGTCGGCATCTCGCGCAGCCCTTACAGCGACGAGGATTACCGCAAGCGGCTGCTCGACGGCATCCAGCAGTTCAGCCGCCGAAAGGGGCAGGAGAACGGCCATTGGGATGAATTTTCCAAACACATCTGTTATCTCCAGATGGATGCGGAAAAGGATGGTGAATATGAGAAGATAGCCAGTCTGGTGAAGAAAAAGGAAGCCGAAATGGGAGAACATCCCAACGTCATCTTCTACCTGTCGGTCGCTCCGCAGCTGATGCCCGACATCGCAAAAAAACTGGGGACTTTGCGGCTTTGCTCGGAAACATCCACTACGCGCATCGTCGTTGAAAAACCTTTCGGCCATGATCTGAAAAGCGCTCACGAGTTGAACCAATTGCTCATGGGCATGTTCAAGGAAGAGCAGATCTACCGGATCGACCACTATCTCGGCAAGGAATCGGTGCAGAATATCCTATCTCTCCGTTTTGCGAATGCCCTGTTCGAGCCTATCTGGAACCGCCATTATATCGAGCATGTCCAGATCACGGCCGCGGAAACGGTCGGAGTGGAAGGGCGGGGAGGATATTACGAGAATTCGGGCGCATTACGCGACATGGTCCAAAACCATATCCTGCAGCTGATGTGCATGATCGCCATGGAAGCGCCGGTCTCTTTCGACGCCAATGAGATCCGGAATAAAAAGGTGGACGTGCTGAATGCGATCCGCAGGGTCAGCAAGGAAGAGGTCAACCAGGTAGCGGTTCGCGGTCAGTATTCCGAAGGGTGGATCAAGGGGGAAAAAGTGCCGGGCTACAAACAGGAAAAGAGCGTCAACCCCAATTCGTCGGTCGAGACTTTTGCGGCCCTCAAATTCTACATCGATAACTGGCGCTGGCAGGACGTGCCTTTTTATGTCCGCACCGGCAAACGTATGAACCAGAAGGCGACCAATATCACCATCCAGTTCAAAACCGCGCCCAGCTATGCCTTCCCTCCGGAGGCCGCGGAAACCTGGCGCGCCAACCGCCTCACCATCAGTATCCAGCCCGAGATGGAGGTGCGCCTGCGGTTCCAGGCTAAAAAGGCCGGTCAGTCGATGACGCTGAATCCCGTGGACATGATCTTCAATCCCAAGGATGGGGAACACGAACCGGAGGCCTATGAGACGCTCCTGCTCGATATCATGGAAGGCAATCCCACGTTGTTCATGCGCGCCGACCAGGTGGAGGCCGCCTGGAAGATCGTCATGCCGATCCTCGAGACGTGGGAGACCCGTCCGCCGGGCGCCTTTCCGAACTATAGTCCCGATTCCTGGGGGCCGGAGGATGCCGAAGCGCTCATCGCCAGGGACGGGCACAACTGGATCACCATGCCTCCGGCGCAATAGTTGCAACGATCATCTTGTCTCCCGGCAACAATTTAAACGGATCGAAATGGAACTACATGTATATAAGGACGGTGATGCGCTAAGCAAAGCCGCGGCCGAATGGATCAGCCGCCGCATTGCCGGCACCTTGTCGGCGAAACCCCGGTTCACCATCGCGCTTTCGGGCGGCAATACGCCCAAACGTCTGCACCGGCTGCTATCGCAGCCGCCCTACCGGGACAGGATCGATTGGGCCAGGATGCACGTGTTCTGGGGAGACGAAAGGGCGGTCCCTTTCAATGACCCCCGCAACAATGCGAGAATGGCCTTTGATACCCTCCTCGATCTCGTTCCCATTCCGCCCGGGCAGATCCATATCATGAAGACCGATAGAAAACCGGAACAATCGGCGGCCGAGTACGAACAATTGCTGCATGAATATTTCGACGGAGCGCAGACCAGCTTCGATCTCGTGCTGCTCGGTCTGGGGGACAATGCGCATACGCTTTCGCTTTTCCCCGGGGAGCCTGTCGTACATGAGGAAAAGGCATGGGCAAAGGCTTTTTTTTTGCGGGAACAGGACATGTACCGCATCACCCTCACCAGGCCCATCGTGAATAAAGCTGCGGCCGTACTTTTTCTGACGGAAGGCGCCTCGAAAGCGCCCGCGTTGAAAGAGGTGCTCGAAGGAGATTATAACCCCGATCTCTATCCCGCGCAGGTGATAAAGCCGGTGGGAGAACTGCTTTGGTTCGTCGACGAAGCGGCTGCGGCTGAATTAAAATGATCGAATCATGAGGCGGCTGCCGCCAATCTAAAATGATCGACGGATGAGTTCGTCGGTCAGGCGGCGGTCCCCATTGGTCCAGATGCCGTTGGGGGGTGGGAATTCATTGATATTATAGCCGCCATGCGTTTCAAAGTCGAACAGCGCGTGCACGTATCCGTCGATGAGGAGAGCGCATTTCTGCCAATCTTTCGACCATAATATCCCGAGACGTGAAGGCTTGTCTCCCGGATCACCTTGCGGGGCATCGTCGCTATCGCGTTCATGGATATGCAGCGCATCGAGTACGCGCAAACCGGCGCCTTCGAGGTCCTTTTCTACGGCGTAGAAGTATGCAGCATCGCCATCGTCTTCGAAGACGACGCCACGGCGGTTCTCGGGAGAGAAGCTCTCGAGGAAGAGGTCCGCTCCCGGCGTCCAGCTCTGTTCCAGCATCAGATAGCCGTTCATGGGATTATTTTTTGCGCGCAGCCCGGTCCGATCCGGATGGGCCTTGTTCTTTCAACCAATCCAGAATTCCAAGGTATATCTTTTGCGCAACCGCCTTTCGAAAGGCCGGACGAAGGATCTTTTTTTCGTCTTCCGGGTTGCTGAGAAAGGCCACTTCACAAAGTGCATTCGGATAATCGGTCGGACCGCTGAGGGAAAAATTGAAGCCGCCTACGTTGCCATATTCTTTGAGGCCGAGGGTCAGCATCCGGTTCAGGATCGCCATGCTCAGCGGGCGAAAACCGATATAACGGTAATAGGTGCTGGTGCCCTGTACGGTATCGCTCGAAGCCGAATTGAGATGAATGCTGATCAGCAGATGGGGGTCGAATTGTTTCAGCATCGCGATGCGTTCCGGCATGCTCAGCGTCGTATCCTTTGTCCGGGTCATGAAAATGTTCTTCACCCCAGCCGTCCTGAGGACTTTCCGGAGCTGTTCGGCGATCAGCAGCGTGTATTCCTTTTCCAGCACCTTGCTCTTCCCGCCGGTGGCGCCCGAATTTTCGCCCCCGTGCCCGGCATCGATGGCGATACGAAGCCGCTTGATATCCAATGGCGGCTGGCGGCGGATACGGACAACCAGGTGACGACCGATGCTGTCGTAGGAGATCGCATAACCCCAGTGTTGTGCATGTTTCAGCTGGATATAGATCCGGAACACATCGTCCTCCACCTGTTCGTACCAGGTGTTCTTGATCTCTTTGGCGCTGCGGAGCTGCGTGATCCAGTTCGTATTGCTCGTGACCCCGAAGACGTCTATTGCGACACGGGAGGGATCGATCAGCTGCCAGCTGCGATAGGGATAACGATCGTCTAGCGCCAGCTGAACATAGTCCGATGCCGTATCTCCAAATACCTTCATGCTGCCCGTGAGATGAGGATTGTGGGCAACGGGCCGGTTGGGCTCTTTAGCCAGCAGCACCAGGCTGGTCTTTGCGATATAGGCATAGTGGAGGGTGGAGAGCCTGACCTTGTAATCGGTGGTGAAGCTGTCGACGATCCTGACCAGGATATTGGAATCCAGGAAGCCCATTTTCGCGCCTCCGAGGCGGTCGTCACCGATGCCGTATTCCATAAACGGAAGCTGTCCTGTCGTTCGCGCCAGCCAGACCCTGTCCTGTGCATGAACCGACAGCGCCCTCAGGAAAAGCAGAATAAATAGGGCGGCGCCCGTCATTGGACGCCGCCGTTGCTCATGTGTGACCCGCAAAATCATAGGGGATATTTATTGTCATTGATCAAACGCGCGGCGATCCTTCGTCTCGCGGCTTTGCCGTCGAACGGGTCGACTTTCGTGAAGCGCTTCAGTCCCAGCAGCAGCATCCGTTGGTCGTCCCCTTCGGCAAAGGCATTGATGGCATCTTTTCCTGACTTACCGACGCTGTCCGCCGCATCGTACAGGAAAGTGCGCATAATATCCAGCTCAAATGCAGCTCCATCCGCGCCACGCTGATCCGCCAGCTTCCAGGCCCGGAGCAAAGCGCTCTCCGCTACAAAGGTCATGATGGCCATATCGGCAATGTTCATCAGGATCTCCTGCTCGGTCTCCATCTTCGTCATCAACTTTTGCACCGCGGCCCCGGCCGTCATCAGGATCGCCTTTTTAAACTGCCGGATGATCTTTTTCTCGTATGCGAACGGGGTATCCTCGCCGCTGCCGAAATCGGGGATGCTCATCAGCTCTTTCGAGACAGCCATTGCAGCGCCCATGATGTCCAGCCTGCCTTTCATGGCGCGTTTGAGCACCATATCGACGGTCAGCAGCCGGTTGATCTCGTTGGTGCCTTCATAGATGCGGTTGATCCGGCTGTCGCGATACGCCTTGGAGATGAGGTATTCATCGCTGTAGCCGTTGCCACCGTGGATCTGAACGCCTTCATCCACCACAAAGTCCAGCATTTCGCTGCCATATACCTTCAGGATGGCGCATTCGATGGCATATTCCTCGGCGGCGCCCAGCAACGCCTCATTAAAGGGTTTGCCTTCGGCGGCGAGCCCAATCTCCTTGTCGTCGATGAATTTGGTTGTCCGGTACAGGGCGCTCTCCGCGGTCCACATGCGGATCGCCATTTCCGCCAACTTATGCTGGATCGCCCCGAAATGAGCGATGGCCGTTTTAAACTGCTCGCGTGTATTCGCATACCCGATGCTGGTAGTGGAAGCCCTTTTGGCCCCACCCAGCGCGGCGGCGCACAGTTTCAGACGGCCGATATTCAGGATATTGAACGCGATAATATGACCCTTGCCGATCTCGCCCAGCAGGTTCTCCGCCGGCACCTTGCAATCCTGGAAGTACAATTGAACGGTGGAAGAACCTTTGATCCCCATCTTATGCTCTTCCGGTCCCTGGGTAAACCCTTCGAAACCCCGCTCCACGATAAAGGCGGAAAATTTATCGCCGTCTATCTTGGCGAAAACGGTATAGATGTCCGCAAAACCGCCATTCGTGATCCAGCATTTCTGTCCGTTGAGCAGGTAGTATTTGCCGTCTGGGGTGAGCTTTGCCGTAGTTTTGGCGCCCAATGCATCGCTGCCGCTGTTGGGTTCGGTCAAACCGTAAGAACCCTTCCATTCCCCACTTGCCAGCTTGGGAATATATTTTTGTTTTTGGGCGGGCGTGCCGAAGTATAATATCGGCAGCGTACCGATGCCCGTGTGTGCGGAGACGCCCACCGAGAAGGAGTACCCACCACCCAACCCTTCGTTTACGAGGGTCGACGTAATAAAATCTTTTCCCAGACCGCCGTATTCCTCTGGGATAGAGGCCCCGAGCAAACCCTGTTCCCCTGCTTTTCCGATCAGCGACGGCATGAGATCCGGTTCCAGCTTGTCGATACGGTCGATGACGGGCAGCACCTCCGTATCCAGAAAAGCCGCGCACATGTCCTTGACCATCCGCTGCTCTTCATTGAAGTCTTCGGGAATGAAGGTGTCGAAAGGAGAGCTTTCCTTGATCAGCCATTCGGCCCCTTTCAGGGCTTGTGTTTTGCCAGTTGACGTGCTCATAGATAATAGTTTTGTATGGGAAGATAATGAGTCATCTATCGAAGATTGTCGTATACGATCTGTAAGACCTCTTTGCAGATGTCGATGCGGTCTGCGGGCACTCCTTCCAGCGCCTCATTCAGCGTGGCCTCGGCCAGCTGCATCGTTTCGTCCTGTAGCCGCTGCGCCTGACGGGTAAGATAGATCAGGTTGATACGCCTGTCGTCCTCGGAGGGCACCCGTCTGACCAACTGTTGTTTTTCCAGGTTATCTACCAGCCTTGTGATGCTCGGCTTATCGCGAAACGTGGCACTGCATAGCTCCTGCTGACTCTTGCCATCCTCTTTCCAAAGGTGATAAAGCACGCTCCATTGTTCTATCGTGATCTTCAACCCCGCGGCATTGAAGCGTTTTTGCAGATTGCGCGCGATGGCCGTGCTGGCTTTGCCGGTTATAAAACTGTAGAGCTCGCCCTTTCTGAATTGGTTGTTTGGCATACAGTTAGTTAAACAACTAATTAAATGTACGTTATTCCGCCGGTTTCACCTAGTTTTTTTTCAATTTCTTACTATTTTAGTTTGAAATCTCTTACCGCAGCCTGCTGCCCCTTTCACTGCTTCTCATCACACTCACAGCAGCCGTACTCTCCGATCGTCCACCCAATCCGACTTGCAAAACCTTTTGTCCGGACCCTTTTCCTTTACCATTTAAACATTAGCTGTTATGCGTATCCGTCTTGTACTGCCATGCCTGTCGGCATTACTTACCGTCTCCGCATCGGCCCAAAGGAAGGTGATTGCCGTCATCGGTTCGTCCACCGCTGCCGGTCTGGGCGCTTCAATTCCCGACAGCGCATGGGTCAACCTGGCAAAGAAATACTGGAAAGCGCAGGGAGAGATCGATACGATCTATAACCTGGCGGTCGCCAGTTCGCTTTCCGGGGAAGGAATGCCCACCGGATCCACCCCGCCCGACGGCGTCAGCCCCGATGCGGACCACAATATCACCAAGGCGATGAGTTTCAATCCCGACATTGTGATCATTGCCTATCCATCCAATGACATAGGCAGGGATTTTCCGTTGAGTGATTATCTGTCCAATCTCCGGACGGAGGCCGCCGTAGTCACGGCTGCCGGGAAGGTGGCGTACGTGACCTCCACACAGCCCAGGGACGGTTTCAATACAGCCGAACGGCAAAATCTGCAGAGCGGCAAAGACTCCATCCTGCAGGAATTCGGACAGTTTGGGATGGATTTCTATACGCCGCTTACGGATCCCGCAACCCTGGGTTTCATTCCCTCGCTCACTGCCGATGGTACGCATCCCAATGACGCGGGTCACCAGTTGCTATTCCAGGTCGCAACGACCGATGTCCAATTTTCCACACCATTGCCCTTGACACTCCTCGGCTTTAAGGCCTTTGCCGGTAGTGGATCGATCCTGCTGCAGTGGACCACCGCATCGGAACAAGGTTCCGGCGTTTTCGATATCCAAAGAAGCGGCGATGGCAATTTATTCGAATCTATCGGCAGCCTGTCCGGGAAAGGGCAGGGGTCCACTTATTCGTTCGATGACAAGCAGCCGCTAAGGGGAAAGAATTTTTACCGGGTTTTTATTTCTTCGGGCGGGCGGCAGCTGTATTCGCAGGTGGTTGTCCTATCGCCTGCATCGGTAGCGTCCCGTGGTTTGATCGGCAGGATCTTCCCGACGAATGGCAACATACTGAACGTCGAGCTGAACGGTCCGCCCGCACAACCGGTCGGGATATCTGTCTACAGCGCCGGGGGCGTGCTGATCAGGAAACAAACGGAGGGGCCGCTGACGCCGGGCGCAATCGTCTCGATACAGCTGCCTGCTCTTCCCGCCGGTGTCTATTATATCAGCGTCGTTTCCGGAAATGGTCACCGGGAAACAAGCACGTTCAGCAAGTTGTAACAAAGCACTTTGCGGGAGTATCGCCGGGAAGTATGTAGCTTTAGGCCGCACCAGATGGCCACCGCATGCCCCGCGAGTTCCTTTGCTTTAAGTCTTCGCGTATCAGCTATACCCGCTATGGCACGGGTCCCCGTCTGCTGTTGTGTTTCCATGGCTATGGCGAATCGGCCGCCTCGTTTGGCTTTTTGGAAGAGGCCCTGGAAAAGGATTTTACCGTCATTGCCATCGACATGCCCTATCATGGGGACACGGAGTGGGACGAAGGACTTTTTTTCGACCCGTGTGACCTGCTTGCGCTCCTGCACGAGATTGTCGACGCTCTGCCGGGTTTGGAGGATGGCTGGTGGATGCTTGGCTACAGCATGGGAGGCAGGATAGCGTTGCAGCTGGTCGAATTGGCGCCGGAAAAAGTGCGGCGCCTGGTATTGCTGGCGCCCGACGGCCTTCGGGTAAACCCCTGGTATTGGATAGCCACACAAACGGGCTGGGGAAATCGATTCTTCCGATTGACGATGCGGAAACCCGGATGGTTCTTCTTTTTCTTGCGGACGGCGAATGGCCTTCGCCTGGTCAATCCAAGTGTATATAAATTCACCCTCAATTATATTGACGATGCCGAAGCGCGCCGGCTATTGTATACCCGCTGGTCGGTGACGCGCGGTTTCCAACCGCATCTCCGGAAGATCGGCGCGCTTGTCCGCGAGCGCCGGGCGCCCGTCCATCTTCTATATGGTCGTTATGACCGCATTATCCGCTGTGAACGCGGCGAGAGGTTCCGTCATCTGTGCGCTCCTTATTGCCGGCTGACCATATTGCCTGCAGGACACCAGCTGCTGCAGCCTAAATTCATCGAAGTCATTGTTTCCGCGTTATATTTACCGATCATTTGATCCATATGGGCTTCGCCTTGCCTGTCTGTCTGTTTTTCCTCGTTTATGCCGGGCTGATCCTCGTGTACCGGAGGAGCTGGAATGCCATCCCGGTGTTCGAGCCAAAGACGGGCGCACATCGGACAAGCATCACCGTTCTAATCCCTGCCCGCAATGAAGAAAGGAATATAGTAGATTGTCTCGCATCGCTTGCCGGTCAATCTTATCCGCGGGACCGTTTCGAGGTCATCGTGCTCGACGATCATTCCAGTGACGGAACGGCCAGGGCGGTAGGCTCTTTTGCGGGGGATCTTCGTTTGAAGTGTATCCGGATGGCCGAAATAGCTCAGCCTTCAGCTACGATCGCCTACAAGAAGCTCGCCATCGAAACGGGAGTGAAGACCGCGTGGGGAGAGCTCATCGTCACGACGGATGCGGATTGTCATTTTCATCCCGACTGGCTTTTGACGATAGCGGCATTTTATGAAGAGCACGATGCGAAATTCATTGCCGCGCCGGTCCGCATAGGCAGTGAGGGGCGCGCTGCGCCGGGCCTCCTGGAGGTTTTTCAGACACTGGATTTCATCACGTTGCAAGGCATTACCGGCGCATCCGTTCATAGCCGGACGCATTCCCTATGCAACGGCGCCAACCTGGCCTATGCGGCATCGGCATTCGAAGAAGCGGGGGGATTCAGGGACATCGATAGCATTCCGTCAGGCGATGACCTGTTTTTGATGCATAAGATCGCGTGTCTTTATCCCGATAAGGTCTTCTATCTTAAGAGTCTGTGCGCCACCGTTACCACGGCCCCCGTATTGGAATGGAGGGAATTCATCCACCAGCGCGTGCGCTGGGCAAGCAAGGCGGACCGGTATGAAGACAAACGCATATTCGCCGTGCTTTTACTGGTATATATCGTGAATCTGTTGCTGCTGGTGACGCTTGCAGCCGCCTTTTTCGATCGCCGGTGGGGATGGCTTTTTCTTATCCTGCTGGCATTGAAAACTGTCGTCGAATATCCTTTCGTGCGGGATGTCGCGGGTTTTTTTGGCCAGCGGCGTTTGATGGCTTATTTTCCGCTGCTGCAGCCAATGCATATCGTATATACCATCGTCATCGGCTGGATGGGAAAATTCGGCAGTTATGACTGGAAAGACAGAAAAATAAAAAAATGAACGGGAACCAGCACCTGGTAAAACGCTTGCTACACAATAAGGGAACACTTTTCGGGCTGATCGTAATCGGCGCGGCGATCTTCGTGGCCATCACTGCTTATCTTATCGCGCCCGATGCTTCTCCCAATGCGAACCGGATCATCGTCGAGATCGGCGGCCGGAAACCCGGCTTCCGTCAGACTTTCCTGCTGCTGAAAAAACAGGAGCAGCCCGCACCCGTGTCCTTTTTCCACCGTCTGCTATATGGCCGCGAGGATCATTTCGATTATGTTCCGGTCAACCGTTACTCGGTTCGCGGAGACAGCCTGATCGCGGACAAATATGTCGACGAGGACGTGGCAGAAAAGCGGGCCTGGCCGCTGGAGCAGCTGGCGCCTCATCCCCTGAAAGTCGAAACTTTCTGGCTGGGAACCGATAAATACGGTCGCGATATCCTCAGCCGTCTTCTCATTGGCGTCAGGGTCAGCCTGGCCGTCGGCCTGGTAACGGTCCTTCTTTCATTGAGCGTGGGAGTATTGCTGGGGGCCCTGGCCGGTTATTTCGGTGGGCGCGTGGACGAGATCATCCTATGGCTGGTGAACGTTGTGTGGAGCATCCCCACCCTTCTGCTCGTTTTTGCGATCATGCTGGTCCTGGGGAAAGGGTTCTGGCAGGTGTTCGTCGCCATCGGTCTCACGCTCTGGGTCAATGTCGCCCGTATCGTACGCGGCCAGGTGCTGGCCGTGCGTGAAAGAGAATATGTGGAGGCGGCCAGGGCGCTCGGTTACTCACACAGCCGGATCCTTTTCCGTCATATCCTGCCGAATATCATGGGCCCGGTATGGGTGGTGTCCGCCTCGAATTTTGCATCGGCGATCGTCATCGAAGCGGGTCTCAGTTTCCTGGGCGTCGGCGTACAGCCCCCGCAACCCAGCTGGGGATTGATGATAAAAGAGAATTATAATTTCATCATCACGCATAATCCCATGCTGGCGCTGGCGCCGGGTCTGGCGATCATGGCGCTCGTGCTGGCGTTCAATCTGCTTGGGAATGGTCTGCGCGATGTGCTGGACGTGCGACTGTGAAGTGCGGCCTCGCGCAGGTGCGTTCGAGGGCGCGGTGAGGCCTCGCGCTACTCTTTAAATACCTGGACATTCCGGCTAAAGCTTTCATCCAGCGAGATGAAGGTCTCGGTCCGCTCGATGCCCTTAATTTTTTGAAGCTCATCATGCAGAACGAAACGCAGCTGGTTGATGTCCTTGCAAACGATCTCCGCAAACATGCTGTAGTTACCCGTGGTATAGTTGAGCCGAACGATCTCGGGTATTTTCGCGAGCTCGCGCGCCACGCTGTCGTACAGCGAGCTCTTCTCCAGGTAGATGCCGATGAAAGCGATGACATCATAGCCCAGCTGTTTCAGATCTGCATGTAGTTTTGTACCTTTAACCACGGCCAGTTCCTGTAGTTTTTTGATCCGCACGTGGATCGTACCTCCCGAAACAAATAGCTTTTTCCCAAGCTCCGCATAGGATATTTCTGCATTTTCCATCATTTCATGAATGATCTGCAGATCCAATTTGTCGAGATTCAATTTGGCAGCCATCTGGAATACAGTTTTTTGAAGTTTTCTATACTATACTGCAAATATTTGAATAAATTTGAAAATACAAAAATTTTTGTTCAAAAAATGCAAAAGATTCGTCCGTTTCTTTAATTTTGTTTCAATAACGGCGGAGGCATGGCCCGCAGTGTTCGCAAGGAGCCTCACCGTCGTCAACGTTCTTTAAGATTGTGGAGTGATGAAACTTGGCAGACATGCCCTCTTGTCTCGGGGGTGGGGAAGCCGGGATAAACATAGTGTAATGCCGGATCCGACTACCATCGGGTTCGACTGGGGTTGACCACCACACATTGCGCTATCGCTAACCGCCCCGTGTAGGTTCGAATCCTACCTCTACAGCTGCAGCGTAAAAGGCCCCGCCTACGGCGGGGCCTTTTATTTTATGTCCGTCCTTCGGACGACGGGCTCCCAGCCCGTCCGGGGCGGGGCCTTTTATTTTATGGGAAACCCTTCCCATTCATGGAAACACTTATAGGATTCTATCTACAATATCGGTTACATTCCGTCGTTTTTGGTTTACTAAATCCTGGTGAAAAAAATAGTGACCATAGCGCTGCTAATCGTTACGTTCAGCAGCATGGCTTGTATCTTCTGGTATACCGACTGGAGATACAGTCTGCCCACCCCCGTCCCGGCGCGATACCGCCCGGTCTCTAACGGCTCCTTTGTCGATCTGGCCGGGAAACTGCCTGTTGCCGCCAATAAACCGGTGTTCCTCCATTTCTTCAATCCAGACTGCCCCTGTTCCCGTTTCAACATGCCCTATTTCAAATCGCTGGTGAGAAAATACGGCGACAGGATCTCGTTTGCCATCGTCGTGCTGAACAACGACTCCTATAGCGCAAAACAAATAAAAGATAAATTCGATATCGACATCCCCGTTTCCTTCGATTCCACGCTGGCGGCGGCGTGTGGCGTTTACTCCACCCCGCAGGCCGTCCTCCTGGATGCCGGACGCCATTTATACTATCGCGGCAATTACAACAAAAGCCGGTATTGCACCGACTCGAGGAGCAACTACGCCCAAATGGCCATAGACTCGCTGTTCGGCAATGTACCCCGGCCGGTGTTCTCGGGTTTTGCCCTGAAGGCCTATGGCTGCACGTTACCTGTCTGTACTCAAAAATGACCCTATGACCACTCAACAAACATATCAGGCGATGCTTGATGCTTATCTGGAGCAGGTAAAGCATAAGTCGGACAAGTTGATGAACTATTTCCTTGTCAGCTTTTTCATCTGCGGGCTCCTGCTCGCATTCTTTTACGATACCTGGCTGGTCGGTATCGGCATAGGCAGCCTCTCCCTGATCGCCTACTATTGCACCAAACTGCTCCTGCCGGGTTCGAATGCCTACCAGTACATCGTAAGCCTCGTTTTCAGCATATTCATGGCCCAGTTCATCTACCAGATGCATGGGCTGTTCGAGATGCATTTCATCGCCTTTATCGGCAGCACCATTCTGATTACGTACCAGAACTGGAAATTGCAGATACCGCTTGCTTTGTTCGTTCTGGTCCACCATGCGGTCTTCGGCTATCTTCAATACATCGGGTATGACAAGGTCTATTTTACGCAGTTGGATTATATGACCCTCCAGACCTTCATTATCCATGGTATCCTGGCGACGACCGTCGTGTTCATCTGCGGCCTGTGGGCCTGGCGGCTGAAGAAGTCCAGCGAAACGCAGATAGAGCAAACCTATGAAATGGGCCGGTTCCAGGAAGAGCAACTGCAGCGTAAGGCGCTGCTGCAGTCGAATGATGAGCTGAGAAAGTCCAATAAGGAGCTCGACCGGTTCGTATACAGCGTCTCGCACGACCTTCGCGCTCCATTGTCATCGATGTTGGGGGTCATCGGCTTGTGTGAAATGGAGAACATGGATCCTTTCATCGGGAAAAATGTATCGCTCCTGAAAAGCAGCATAAAGAAACTGGACGGCTTCATCATCGATATCCTGGATTATTCCCGGAATTCGAGGATGGAGATCAACCGGCAGGAGATACATTTCGCCGATCTGCTGACAGACATCTGCAATAACCTGAAGTTCATGTGCAGTGAGGATCAGCGGAAGGTCGAGGTCCGGACGAAGATTCAGAACGGAGTTGCGTTCTATTCCGACCGGAGCCGCCTGAGCATCATTCTCAATAACCTTATTTCCAATAGTATCCGTTATCAAAACCCGGAGGCCGCCGACCCGTTCGTCGAGATCTCCGTAGAGATTTCGGCGTCTTCCGCGGAGATCCGGATCAGGGATAATGGCATCGGTATAGGCAGCGAGAACCATGAAAAAGTATTCAATATGTTCTACCGTGTCTCTACTAAATCGGTCGGTTCGGGGCTTGGGCTTTACATTGTCAAGGAAACCGTGGAGAAGCTGCGTGGCGTCATCCGGCTCGAATCCGAATGCGGTAAGGGCACCGCATTCAGCATTCATCTGCCCAACCTGGCAAGCTAATAAGAGCGTATGGAATATAAATACAAAAACGTGATGGTGATCGACGATAATCAGATCGACCTGTATATTGCGGAAATGGTCATGGCGACCACGAAATTCGCCGAAAAGGTGATCTGTAAGGGCTCGGCCAAAGAAGCCCTGGATTATCTGAAGCCTTTGCATGACCATGCGGAAGAGTTGCCCTCTTTGATCTTTTTGGATATCAATATGCCCGAAATGACTGGTTTCGATTTCCTCGACGAATACCAGAACCTGCCCGAAACTATCCGGAAAAAATGCATCATCATGATGCTGACCACTTCGCTCGACGAGAATGACCGGAAACAGGCCGAGAAGAATGTCTTTGTCCAACGATTCCTGAATAAGCCACTGGATAGGGACAAGATCGCCCAGCTGCTATAACCCCCGCATTTTTTATTATTTTTGCGACGCATGGGCCACAAAAAACTCATTCGTTTTGAAGCGATCAGGGACTTTCCGAATGTCTTGCAATATCCGCGCGACATGGCAGGAGGCTGGCCGGCCTTTTTCGGGAACGATCATCCGTTGACGCTCGAGCTGGCCTGTGGCAAGGGAGAGTATACGGTTGGGCTGGCCAGGATGTACCCTGACCGAAATTTCCTCGGGGTAGATCTGAAAGGGAACCGCATCTATATCGGGGCAAAAAAGTGCCTGGAAGAAAAGATCGTCAATGCTGCTTTTTTACGCACGCAGATCGATCAGATCGCGTCCTATTTCCGGCAGGGCGAGGTCAGCGAGATCTGGCTCACCTTCCCCGATCCGCAACTAAGGCGATCGAGGGCAAGCCGCCGGCTCACGCATCCGAAATTCCTGCGGTTGTACCAGCAGATACTTATACCAGGAGGGCTCATCCACCTCAAGACCGATTCTCCCGTACTATACCGGTTTACCAACTGGGCCATCGAGCTATGCAGGCTCCCTTTGGTGGAGGGCTCCGGCGATATCTATGCAGGCGATACGGACATAAAAGAGGAGCTGAAGATCAAAACCCATTACGAGGGCCTGGATATCGCCGGAAGCAGGCGCATCCATTACCTCTGTTTTGCACTGCCTCCGGGGCCGCTGCCCGATATCGACGCGGAATTACACCGGCGGCTGATGGAGATTGAAAGCGGGGAGGAGGGTGTGGTTGCGGTTGACGGAGATTGAGTGCAAGCGGCCGAGTGGCCGCAGTTGATAGACATCGAAAAACGCGGGCAATATGCGGTCGCTGACAGAGGGCATCGATTTTTACTACAATGAACAGGGCCTCATGGTCCTCACGGGCAGCTATTTGCGGGATAGGGGATATTGTTGCGGCAACGGCTGCAGGCATTGTCCCTATGACTATGAGAATGTCCCCGAACCCAGTCGCTCCCAATTACAGGCGAAACGCAGGAAGGATGATGACTCTCCGAAAATAGAGTAAGGTTGGGGCGCCGGGGATTTCAATAATACGGGCTGATCATCACATATACCGCGACACCCGAAACCGCCACATAGAACCATAACGGCCAGGTGATCCGCGCCAGGCGGCGATGTTTGTCGAATTTCTGCTGGTAGGCGCGTTGAAGGGTAAACAGCACGAAGGGGATGATGACCCCCGACAAAATGATATGTGTGCTGAGGATCACGTAGTAGACATAGCGCAGCGCGCCGGCCTGCTGCTTTTCGGCATCGCTCAGGATACCGTCGTGGTTCAGATCGCCATACCGGACGGAAGGATTGCTGCTGTGATAGATCACATAAGACACGAGGAAGATGGCGCTGAGGGTGATGGCCGTCCAGTTCGTGCGTTTGTGCGCTTTAACCTGGCCGTGCCGGATGAAATAGAGGCTTAGCAATAGCAGGATCGCCGTGGAAGAATTCAGGATCGCATGAAACAACGGGAGGTTCGCCGTGTTGAAGCCCGGATCGATCTTTGTGCCCGGAGCAAGAATGAGGAAGGCGACTGCGGCGGGAATGGCGACCGAAACCACGATGATCGCCCGCGTGAAATTGATCTCTTTCATGGGTTCAGGAAAATTTGGATTTTCTGCTGAAATAGACAACGCCAAGCGCGATGAGCACGAAGATGACCGCGATCGGAACCATCAACGGTCTCAGTTCGGCGAAGACAGTCGATTTCCGGTTCTTGTCCTTTTCCAGCATGATGAATACGATATCATCCGCCAATCTTGCCACCGCCGCAGTGTCGGTCCCGTGATAATAACCCCTGATCACCCTGTTCTTATCCAGCAGCGCTATATAATCGGTATGCACGAAGTTCGAATCGACGCTGACGCTATCCTGCAGCCCCAGCTTGAGTTCGTTTAGCGCAAAATCGTAAATAGTCTTCTTCGGGCCCGTCAGCATCCACCATACGTCGGAGTTGACGCCATAACGGTCCGCATATTTTTTCAGCACCGGCGGTGAATCATGCGCCGGGTCTACCGTCAGCGAGAGGAACTGGACAAAGCTGGTATCGACGCCTTTCATGTCGTCCCGCAGCTTGAGCGCATCCTGCAGGTGACGCATGTTGCGTGTCAATATCGGGCAGATGCTGGCGCAATGCGTAAAGAAAAAATCGATGATGATGACCTTCCCTTTCAGCTGATCGAGCGAGACGGTATCGCCCAACTGGTTTTGCAGCGTGATGTTGGCGACCCGGTGCCAGATAGTATCGTTGAACTCTTTTCCGTCCTTTACCCGGGTGACAACGCTGTCGGGGAAAAAATGCGGTGGCATCGCTACCCCGTACTGGCTTGCTATACCGTAAAAGATAAGCGGTATGATCACCGCGATACAGATCGCCAACCATCCTTTCTTGCTCATGGACCACAAAGGTAAGATAAAAAAAGAGGCCCATGAGGGCCTCCGATATCTTCCTGCGGATATTCCTGTTATTGCGGTGTTCCGGGTTTCTGCGCCGGCGGAACCTTATTTTCCCCTTCCGGAGCAGGCACTACCGTATGGCTCTTCTCGACATGATAGGGATCATAGCGGTTGCGCAGATTGCGGAACGAGTTGCCGTCGATCAGGAAAGCGAGGGCAAACCAAATGAACAGACAGGCCGGCACCGCTATGGACATGATCAGGTTCTTTATCTCGTGCCGCAGATGCATGAATTCGGCAATGATGTAGAATGCCTTGGCCAGGGTGAGGATCAGGTACATGCCGTTCAGCACATACTTCGGCGGGAACGGATGGCCGGCTTCTTCGAGTTTCATATGGATGGTCGCCAGCGTCAGCTCGACCAGCGTGATCCCCAGCAGGACCCAAAAGGTCCTCCAGATCGGCTTGGTGTCGAAGTGGGCGTGCGCGTTATCGTGTGTCGGTTGTTCCGTGGATGGAGATGACATATACTAATTTTTTGTTGGATTAGAGGAGGTAGAAGCAGGTGAAAACGAATACCCATACCAGGTCGACGAAGTGCCAGTACAGACCGGCCTTTTCGATCATCAGGTAATGGCCCTTTCTCTCAAAATCCCCCCGCAGGTTCTTGATCAGCATGATAACGTTCACGATCACGCCCGAGAATACGTGGAAGCCGTGGAAGCCGGTGATCGTGAAAAAGAAATTGGTGAAGTTCGTGGAAGCCATCGTGCCGTCGGCATTCCGGAAGGGGTTCCGTCCCCACCAGGCGCCTTCGCTATGCAGGTGCGTCCATTCCCAGGCCTGGCAGCTCAGGAAGGCGAGACCGCCGATGATCGTCAGGATCATATAGAAGGTCACCTTTTTCCGATCGCCGCTATGACCCGCGGCTACCGCCAGCACCATCGTCACAGAGCTCATGATCAGGATAAAGGTCATCAGGCTCACGAATACCAGCGGAAGAGATATCCCTTCGAAACCGGGGAACGCCTTGAACGCTACATTGGGGTCGGGCCAGCCATTGCTGGAAAACCGGATCGTGCCATACGAAATGAGAAAAGCGCCGAAGGTAAAAGCATCGCTCATCAGGAAAAACCACATCATCAGCTTGCCATACTCTATGTTGTAAGGGCTTTTCCCGCCGCTCCACCATTTCGTTCCTGCCGGTACTGGTTGTGCCATATTACGTTAATTGGTTACAAATTTATTCAACAAGATTGATTTCACCTGATAGCGATAAAAAAAATGAACAAATAGATCCAAAGCAAATCCACAAAATGCCAATAGGTGCTCATCACCTCGATCGGGACACTGTTATAGCTGCGGATCCGCGGCATATAGGCCCTCGCGACCATGACCAGGAGGGCAACGATGCCGCCCAGGACGTGGACCGCGTGCAACCCCGCGATGATATACAGGAACTGTCCGCCGCCGGACCCGTGAAAGGTGATGCCCGTATCCCAGATCTGGCGGAAACCCTTCCATTGCAACAACACGAATAAGATCCCCAGGATAGCCGTCGTCGTCAGCAGATTGCGATACCGCAGCATTTCCCTGTCCTTGAAGCCCTTCAGCGCCATCTGGATGGTGAGGCTGCTGGTCAGGAGCACTGCCGTGGAATAATAGAAAGCCCCCGGTATCGGGAACGTCGTCCATGCCGGCTGGTCCCTCTTCACTACATAGGCGCTCGTCAATCCGGCAAACATCATGATAATGCTGCCCAGCGCCACCCATAACGTGAATTTATGGGGATGTATTTTCTTTCTTTGCTCGTTCACAATTTCCATATTATACACATATTATGCAATTACATCTTGTTAGCCAATAACGATAATAGCACCACCGGTAAATAGATATAGCTGCCGAACATAACCCTCCGCGCCGCCGTCGCCGTCATCTCGCGGTAGAGCCGGACGCATTGCAGCACCATCCCGAGATTCGCTATCAGCACGATCACCAGGCTGACCATTCCGCTCATGCCGACAAGATAAGGAAGCACTCCAACGGGTATCAGCACAAGCGAATAGATCACGGCCTGTATGGCGGAATACTTGGTCGGTCCTTCGTTCGACGGAAGAAGCCGGAACCCCGCGGCCGTATAGTCCTTATGGGCAATCCAGGCTATTGCCCAGAAATGAGGGAACTGCCAGAAGAACTGCAACGCGAAAAGGACCCACCCCCCCGCGCTGAGGCTGTCGTTCCCTGCCGCCCATCCGATGAGACAGGGCAGGCTTCCGGGGACGGCGCCCACCAGGACCGATATCGAGCTGACCTTCTTCAGCGGCGTATAGACGAACGCATACAGGAAGAGGCTGAAGGCCGCCAGTGCCGCTGTCAGAAAGTTGAAATGCCAGAGGATGAGAACACCGCCGATCCCCGCCAGCACGGCAAAGGTCCAGGCTTCCTGCGTACTCATCCGTCCCGACGCCACCGGCCGTTTCGCGGTCCGCTTCATCAGGGCATCCGTGTCCTTTTCCACGATCTGGTTGATCGCATTGGCGCTCCCCGTCACCAGCATTCCGCCGATAAAGAAGAACCCGATCGCCGCCCAGTCGTATTCCTTTACTTTCGGCGCCAGCAAATAGCTGATCAAGGCAGAAAACACAACCATGAAGCTGAGGTTGAACTTGATCAGGAGCTTGTAATCCTGCAACTTGCCGGCAAAATTTAAAGAACTAGGTTGCTTCATTAGTGCGAACTTTCATTGCTACCCAGCGGCTCCGTCTGGGGAATGAAATCCCTGCCATCCTTGGCATAGTCATACGGCCAGCGATGGACTTCGGGGATCTCTCCGGGCCAGTTTCCATGTCCGGGCCGGATAGGCGCAGTCCACTCCAGCGTCGTAGCGCCCCAGGGGTTCCTGTTCATTACCCTTCTTCCCTTGAAGATGGAGTAAAAGAAATTGAAGATGAACAGCAGCTGAACGGCAAAGGTGATGATCGCCACCGTCGAGATGAATCGATTGAGGCCGCTGAACTGGTTGAATGAAATCCAGGCGGTGTAGTCCCAATAGCGGCGGGGCATCCCGGCCAGACCTTCATAGTGCATCGGCCAGAAAATGAGATAGGCGCCCGCCAGCGTCACCCAGAAATGGATGTAACCCAACGTCGCGTTCATATACCGTCCGTACATCTTGGGGAACCAGTGATAGATGCCGGCGAACATCCCGAGCACACCCGATACGCCCATCACGATGTGGAAGTGAGCGATCACGAAATAGGTATCGTGCAGCTGGATATCGAGGGTAGAGTTGCCGAGGAAGATACCCGTGAGACCACCCGAGATAAAGGTGCTTACGAAGCCGATGGCGAACAGCATAGCAGGCGTGAACCGGATATTTCCCCGCCATAGGGTGGTCAGCCAGTTGAATACTTTGATGGCCGACGGAACGGCGATCAGCAGGGTCAGCAGAACGAACACGGAACCCAGGAAAGGGTTCAGACCCGTTACGAACATGTGATGCGCCCAAACGAGGAAGGCGAGAATGGCGATCGCGAACAGGGAGCCGACCATGGCCATATATCCAAATATTGGTTTGCGGGCGTTGACGGACAACACCTCGGAAACAAGGCCCATTGCGGGCAGGATAATGATATATACCTCAGGGTGACCCAGGAACCAGAACAGGTGCTGGTAAAGGATCGCGCTTCCACCCTCGTTCGGCAGGGCTTTTTGCGTGGGACCAATGAATATGTCGGAGAGATAGAAGCTGGTACCGGCATGCCGGTCGAACAACAACAGAATAAAACCGGACAGCAGTACGGGGAAAGACAAAACCCCTAATATCGCGGTGAAGAACAATGCCCAGATGGTCAGTGGCAACCGGGTCATGCTCATACCTTTTGTCCGCATATTCAGCACCGTGGAAATATAGTTGAGACCGCCCAACAGCGAAGAGACCACGAACAGGGCCATGGAAACGAGCCAGAAGTCCATCCCCGCCTTCGAGCCATCGCTTGCGTCGCCCAGGGCGCTCAGCGGAACATAGGACGTCCATCCGCCGCTGGCCGGACCCGTTTCGAGGAACAGCGACGAGAACATGACGATGCTGGCGGAGAAGAAGAACCAGTAGGACAACATGTTGAGGAAAGGCGATGCCATATCCCTGGCGCCGATCTGCAGGGGTATCAGGAAGTTGGCAAAGGTGCCGCTCAAACCGCCGGTCAGCACGAAGAAGACCAGGATCGTTCCGTGCATGGTGATAAGGGCATAATAGAATTCGGGCTGGATCTGTCCGCCTTTGGCCCATTTGCTGCCCAGCAGGTCTTCCAGGATCTTGAAATGAGAGTCGGGATAGCCCAGCTGCAACCGGAAGAGGACCGACATCAGGCCTCCGATGATCGCCCATATCATACCCGTGATCAGGAACTGCTTGCAGATCATCTTGTGATCCTGGCTGAATACATATTTCGTGATGAAGGTTTCCTTGTGGTGATGAACGCCGTGCTCGTCCGCATGCGCGTCGTGTTTCGTTGCCACTTCAGGATGCCCGTGTATTGTTGGTTCTAAGCTGCTCATGAGAAATAATTTAAGGTATAACCCTTGTTATCTGGATACTGTAGATTTTGTTGAATCCGCCTGACCTGCGGGTGCCGGGGTCTTGTCCCCCATCACCTGGGCATAGTTCGGCTTTTGCTTCGCCAGCCAAAGCTTGAATTCGTCGGCGCCCACCACTTTTACGATGCCGCGCATCGTGTAGTGACCCTTTCCGCACATCTGGTCGCAGGAGATCTCATATTCGAAATCGGGATTGTTCAGCTTTTTCTTCATCTCATCCGTCGTGAACTTCGGCGTGAACCAAAGCGTTGTCGGCGTACCGGGCACGGCGTCCATCTTCTGGCGGAAATAGACCAGGCCGACGTCATGGATCACATCCCTGGAGCCGATGATCAGTTTCACCGGGCGGTTGACGACACAATACATGGTGTTGTTGACCACTAAGTCGTCATGGGTGGCGGCATCGTCCCAGATCAGGCCCAGCTGATTATTGTTCGCATCGCTGATGCGCTGATAGTATTTCTTGCCGAAGGTCTGGTCCTTACCAGCATAGCGGAAGATCCATCCGAATTGTTTGCCCGTGACCTCCACCTGCAGCGAATCCGCGGGGGCATCGCCGGTGATACGGAACCAATAGAAAAGCCCGAAGCCGACCAGCACCGTCAGCGCAATGGCGGGGATCACCGTCCAGATGACCTCCAGTTTGTTGGAATGCGGGAAATAATAGGCCTTTCTTTTTTCGGAATACTGGTATTTGAAGGCAAACCAGAAAAGCAGGACCTGCGTGATCACGAAAACGACGCCGGTAATGGCGATCGTAATATACATCATCGTATCGATCTGCTCTCCGTGCACGGAAGCCGATTCGCCCAGGATCTTACCTCTGAACAGCTCGTTACACCAATATACCCCGATGAGCCCAAGGACCAAAAACACGATCATCAGGAACCCGTTGATGCGGTTATGCTGCTCGAGATTCTTCTTTTCCCCCCTCAACACTCCTACGTACTCACTTGCCTTGGCGATCTGAAAGGTGATGAGGAAACCAAATAACAGGATCAGTATCAGAAAAAAGGTTGACATGATGGTTTAAAAGATTTTAAGTATGGTGGATAATACTTTCTTTCGTAAAAGGATGATTCTTTGCCAGCATCGGGAACTTGCTCAGTACCCTTCCGGTCTGCCACATGATCAATCCTACAAAACCCAGCGCGATGCCGAAGTCGAAGAGGTTCATTGGCACGTGGCCAGGGGAGATATGCTGGCCCGGGAACACCATCTGATAATAATCCAGCCAGTGACCAAAGAGCAAAAGTACGGACATAAAGGTTACCGTACCCCAGTTCCGCTTGGAACTCCTCGTCATGTAGATAAGGAGGGGGCATACAAAGTTGATTATCAGATTCAAATAGAAGATCCCTTCATAGGCGCCCTCGAACCGCGGTTTGAAATAAACAGTTTCTTCCGAAATGTTCGCGTACCAGATGAGCATGAACTGGTCAAACCACAGGTAGGTCCAGAAGATGGAGAATGCGAACTGGAACTTCCCGAGGTCGTGCAGGTGCTCCTGGTTGACGTATTCGAGATAACCCTGGTTCTTGACGTAGATGACGAAAATGGTCAGCAGCGCCAGACCGGAGACGAAGCTGCTGCCGAAATTATACCAGCTGTACATCGTCGAGAACCAGTGGGCGTTGATGCTCATGAGCCATATCCAGGGCGTGATGGCGGCGACGGTCAGCGCATACCAGACGATATAGAGCGCCGACCAGACCGTATTCTTAAACACATATTTTCTTCCCTCCTCTACATTCAATGGGGTGTTGTCGATGCTGCGGGATACCTGGCGAAGCTTCCAGCCAAGAAAGGTCCACAGTCCTATGGTGAGGATCGTCCAGGTAGTAAAAAAGCCGGGGCTGAGGAAACCGCTTTTCCCCTTCAGGATATGGTCTTTGGCCACGACATCCTTATCCAGCCATTCGTATATATTGGTATGTCCGCCGAAAACCAGGATCATGAGGACGACGAAGGTAATGGCGCCGATGGGAACGACACAGGCGGCGAGCGCTTCGGTCACGCGGCGAAACGTCAACTGAAAACCAGCGAGAGCCAGCGTTGTGGCGGCGAAAAAGAACATAACCGCATTGACGGTAAGCAGCCAGAAAACGCAATTGTGCAGGATGGTGGCCCAGAACCGGGTACCCTGGTCATGACCGCCGTACAGGATAAAACCGACGATCAGGGATAACACGCCCACTCCTGACAGCGCGAGAGTCCATGTTTTATAGCGGGCGGGTATTACGAAATGTTCTTTGATCGATGCCATTCTGAGAATGATTTAAAAAAGAAAGATTATTTTTTTGCAGCCGTGCTGTCGGAGTTCGAAGACGCCGAAGACGCCGGCGAACCTCCTGCATTCTTGCTTGCTGCTTGTTTTGATTTTATATAAGCGATCACCATCCAGCGCTGCCTGGTGCTCAGCTGCGACGCATAGCTGCCCATCTTGTTCTTCCCATAGGTGACGGAATAGAACATCTGTCCCTCCGGCATATCCATATATTGAGCCTTGCCGATGAATTGGGCAGGGGCGGCCGGAAAAGGACCATCGCCGCCACGGTATAACGGGCCGTTGCCATCCAGCTTGGGACCATGGCAAATACCGCAGTTGACCAGGTAAAGCCGCCCGGCTTCTACCGTATCCATCGAAGTCAGCGGGTTCTTTACCTGTTTGGACGCCACATAATTCGTAGAATCTCCCGGCGCATCTTTGGCGATCAGGAACGGGAACAGCTCGCCCCTTTTGATCGTGCCCGGAACCGGGATATTGCTGAAATGGATCCCTTTCTTCAACAGTTCGGCTTTTTGTTCCGTCGTGGTCGCATAAGTTTCATAGGCCCGGCTGTATCCCATATCGGGCATGTATACCCTCCCGGGGTCGCGCTGGACATCGCTGCAACCTGTGAAAACGGCCGCCGCAGCGATAATAATAAGTAGTGCGCCCAATATTGACCTTCGGTCGGCAGACCTCCGGCCCGCCCGGATTACTGTTTTTTTCATGCTAAAGCGGTTCCTTTTTGTTGAAATGGGGTTTTGTCTTTGTCGTAACGTCCGATCCACCAGCCTGTTTCGGCCACCTGGGTATTGATGCCCGTAGCGCCGACCCCGGTGAGGAAAGCTTTTATCTCTTCTTCGTTGCTTTTTTCCGTGCATTCGATGACCATCGTGAACTGGTCGTCCGTCGACCGCAGATTGAAATGATGTTTGCGGACAAACGGCGCCATCTGGTTCAGCCACAGAAAGGTGAGGAACATGCCGACGGCGGAGAACAGGACGGTCAGCTCGAACGTAATCGGTATCCAGGCCGGCAGATCGAAATGCGTTTTACCGCCGATGTTCACGGGCCAGTCGACATTGAAAACCCAGCCGATACCGGTGAGCGCCGTGGTCGTTCCCGTGATACCATAAATAAAGCCGGCCGTGTGCAAACTGGTATCTCTCAGACCCAGCGCCTGGTCCATTCCATGGATAGGCATCGGGGTGTATACGTCATGGATCTTGTACCCGGCGGAACGGACCTTCTTTATGGCCGGAAAGAGCACTTCCTCGTCCGTAAAAATGCCAACAACAAATTTTTTAACTGCCATATCTATTACTTTTTACACCCTAATGGGCATGTGCATATTCATGAGCGAATTCTTCAGCCGGTTCCTTTTCTATCCTGCCCACCTTTTCGGATTCCTTAAACGACTGGCCCGATTTCTTCAGGATATGCTTGATCTCGGCGACGGCGATTATCGGGAAGAATTTCGAGAACAGGAAATAACAGGTAAAGAACAATCCGCAGGTGCCGATAAAGAAACCGACCTCCCAGATACTCGGCGAATAATAGGTGGCCCAGCTACTGGGCAGGTAATCGCGGTAGATCGACAATACGATGATCACGAAACGTTCGAACCACATCCCCACGTTGACCAGGATCGACATGAAGAAGGTGACGGTGAGATTCCTCCGCATCTTCCTGAACCAGAAGATCTGCGGGGAAAGCACGTTACAGCTCATCATGATATAGTAGGCCCAGCCATAGGGACTGAAGATGTTCACGCGGCTTTGCGCGAAAGCCCAGCTCTCGAACTTATTCTGGCTATACCAGGAAACGAACAGTTCGGTGAGATAGGCGATACCCACGATCGAACCCGTGAGTACGATCACCTTGTTCATGGCTTCGATGTGTTCCATGGTAATATATTCCTGCAACCGCAGCACTTTGCGGCTGACGACCAGCAGGGTCTGCACCATTGCGAAACCCGAGAAGATGGCGCCGGCCACGAAGTAGGGAGGGAAGATGGTCGTATGCCAGCCTGGGATGACCGAGGTAGCGAAGTCGAAAGACACGATGGTATGTACGGAAAGCACCAGCGGCGTGCTCAGACCTGCCAGCACGAGCGCAAGGGCTTCCTGCCGCTGCCAGGCCTTGGTACCCCCGGCCCAGCCGAAGGAGAGAACGCCGTACATGAACTTGCGCCATTTGAGCTTGGCCCGGTCGCGGACCGTCGCTATATCGGGGATCAGACCCGAATACCAAAACAGCACCGATACGGTGAAATAGGTAGAGATTGCGAATACGTCCCACAGCAGCGGAGAGTTGAAGTTGGGCCACACGGGACCGCGCGTATTGGGATAAGGCATGATGAAGAAACATAACCAGACGCGACCCATATGCCAGATCGGGAACTGTCCGGCGCACATCACCGCGAAGATCGTCATGGCCTCAGCGGCCCTGTTCACACCCGTGCGCCAGCCCTGGCGGAACAGTAATAGAATGGCAGAGATCAGGGTTCCGGCGTGACCGATACCGACCCACCAGACGAAGTTGGTGATATCCCAGCCCCAACCCACGGTACGATGCAGGTTCCATTGCCCAACGCCATAGATCACCTGTTCGGCGACAGACCAGATGCCGAAGAGCAGACAGGCGACACTGATCAGAAAACCCGTCCACCAGAGGCGGGAAGGCGGGGCTTCGACCGGGCGTATGATATCTTCCGTGACCTGGTGATAATCCTTCGTTCCACTTACCAGCGGGGCTCGTGTCTGTGATTCGTATCGTAATTCTGACATAGTCTATTGAGCTTTTTGCTATTAGTTTATTTTGGAGCCGCTTCTGGCGGCTGGCGGACATTGACTACGATTCCTTTTCTACCCTTGTTTCTTCTTCCGGTCCTTCGGCGCCGAAGGCGGCTTCCGAATGACGGACCTTTGCCAGGTAGCTGACATTGGGTAAGGTGTGCAGCTCTTCGATGACATGATACAGGCGTTTGGAATTGCTCGCACGGGTCACGCTGAGACGGCTCTTTTTGTCATTGGCATTTCCGAATACGATAGCCTCCGTGGGACAAGCCTGCTGACAGGCAGTCTGAACGTCGACCATATCTTCGAGCACGCGGTTTTCCTTTTTGGCCTTCAATTTACCGTCCTGCAAACGTTGTACGCAGAAGCTGCATTTTTCCATGACGCCGCGGCTGCGCGTCACCACGTCGGGGTTCAGCACCATGCGGGTCAGATCGTCGTTCATCTGGAAGACGGCCGGGTCCAGCACGCCCACCACCTTCTGGTCCTGGTTGTTGGGGAAGCTGTCGGAACCGTTATAATCGGCCCAATTGAACCGGCGCACTTTATACGGACAGTTGTTGGCGCAATACCGGGTGCCGATACAGCGGTTGTAGGCCATCTGGTTGAGTCCTTCGGAGCTGTGGTTGGTAGCGTTCACCGGGCAAACGTTCTCGCACGGAGCGTTGTCACAGTGCTGGCAAAGCATCGGCTGGAAGACCACCTGTATGTTTTCCGGCGTGTCCATGTCGCGGCCGGGCATAGAAAAGTACCGGTCGATCCTGATCCAGTGCATGTCATGGAAACGCAGGACCTCGTGTTTGCCGACGACCGACACATTGTTTTCCGCGTGACAGGCTACAACGCAGGCGGCACAGCCGATACAGGAGTTGAGATCGATGGACATGCCCCAATGAATGCCGGGCTTGTCGTATACATCATAAAGTGTGCCCTGCTCTTCGAAATGCTCGATACCGCCGAAGGGTTTAAGATCCTCTTCACGCTGATCGATCACGTAATTGGGGTCCTGTTTGAATTTGTCCAGCGTAATATCCTTGATGACTTCCACGCGGCCCTCGTAGGTGCTGTGCGTCTGCACCTGGGCCAGTTCGAATAGCTCGCCCGTATCCTTGAAATCGGCGCCGGTGGCGAACCAGTCTATCGTGGTGCCGTTGAAACCCAGCATCGGGAAGGCGTTAAAACCTGCGCCTGCCGCGGCACGGCCGATATATTGGGCCGTATTGTCGGGGTTGGCGCTTTTCCGGCCGAAGCCTACGGCGATGCCGATGACCTCGTTGTGCATGCCGGGGATGATGATCGCAGGTATCGTCATCTCTTTTCCGCCGACCGTCAGCTTGATCAGCTGTTTATGCATATAGACCTCATAATGGTCGGCCTGACGGCGATCGGACACGTCTATATTGAACTTTTCCTTCGCCAGCTTGGGAGAAACCATCGCATAGTTGTCCCAGGAGATCCGGGTTACCGGATCGGGCAGCTCGAGCAGCCACGGATTGTTGCCCTGCGCCCCGACGCCCATTGCAATGCCCTGGTAAAAAGCAATTTCCAGCGGTCCTGCGGCTTTTATAGAGGCCAGGGCAGCCGCGGCTTCGGCCACTTTCGCATTGGAATAGGTGGCTCCGCCGGCGGTCGTCGACGTCGGTTCGATCACGCCGTCCTGGAGCGCTTTTTCGTAGGCTTCGATGCCGCCCAGCTTGCCGGTCCAGTATTGTTTGAAATAAGCTTCGTAGGTAGTGTTGTTGCCGGTCCACTTCATCAGCGATTCTTCGAACGGCCGCGTTTTGAACAATGGAGCGATCGTAGGCTGCAGGAACGAGAAGAAGCCGGGTTTAGGTTCGGTGTCTCCCCAGCTTTCCAGGAAATGCGGCGCCGGCAGAACCAGCTTGCACAGCTCGGTCGTTTCGTCGAGACGGTCGTTAAAGGAGATCGAAGCCCTGACCTTTTTCAGACCGGCTTTGAATTTTTCCGCATCATAATGATCGTAGGCCGGGTTGACGCCATAAACCAGTAAGGCGCCTACTTTGCCGTCGTTCAGATCGGCGATGAGGCTGTTCATATCACTGTCGATGCCCTGACGCGTCTGGAGGGGAGAGGACCAATCTACGGTCGACCCGCCGGCGCCGATCGCCTCATTGATAGCGTTGACGATAGTCTGGACATGGACATCGTTGCTGCCACTGACGACGAGACCCTTGCCTTTGTTGGCGAGGAGGTCTTTGGCCGCGCGTTCGATGCCGGTTTTCACCATTTCGGGAAGAGGCGGAGCCGTGACAGAACCGCCCAGTTCGGCCAGCAGGGCCAGCGCAACGGCGCCTGTCTCGCTGGGTTTATGCGTATACCGTTCGTCGGCGCTGCTACCCGTCATGGATAGAAGACCTTCGAACTGGTAATGCTTGCTCATCGAAGGGTTCTTCTCGTCGATCTTGCGACCTTTGGAGTAGTGGCGGGCGAACTCGACAGGACTTAACCAGGTGCCGAGGAAATCGGCGCCCAGGCTTACGATCACGTCGGCCTTATCAAACCGGTAAGAAGGGATCGTCCGTTTGCCATAGCTGGCTTCGGCCGCCAGCAGGATGCCGCTGTAAGTATCGGCATCGTATTGGATATGACGGCTGCCGGGATTTTTCGCGAGGAAATCGGCAATGACCTGTTTGGTGGTAGGAGAGGTGATGGTGCCGGTCAGCAGCACAAGGGGACCGCCGGCAGCGGCGAGTGCGCCGGAGGCAAGCTTGTCGAATGCGTCGAACGTACTGACCTCCTGGGCCTTTCCGTCGACGATCTGAACCGGGTAACGCAGGCGTGCCGAATCATAAAGATCGAGAACGGCAGCCTGAACCCGGGCCGAAGTACCCCCGATGGTGAGCGATGACAGGGTATTGCCTTCGAGCTTGATCGGACGACCGTCGCGGACCTTGGCCACCAACGGGATAACGTCCCCGCCGAGGGTATACGTGGTCGCGTAGAAATCTGCGACGCCGGGAATCATGTTCTCCGGCTTATTGAGATAGGGGACCACATGACGGACCGGCATTTCGCAGCTGGCGGCCAGCGTGGCGGCAGCCGTGCTGAAACCCAGGTATTTCAAAAAATCCCTGCGCGGGTGCCTGGCATCGAATAATCCCTTCCCATCGAGGCCCTCCAGGGGAAGCGTCTCTTTGAACTCGTTTTCGCCTGACTTCTGAAACGCCTCGCTGTTATTGCGCTCTCCGAAACTTTGCCAATATTTTTTGTCGCTCATATTGTAGAGAAGTTAAACTTTTATGTGTCCCGCACCGGCGGAGGGGAGGATTAGTGATCAATAGTGGCATTTCTGGCATTCGGTACCACCGATGTTCTCGACGGTCACGGAATCCATTTTGCCGGTCCTCAAATCCTTATGGAACCGCTCGTAAATGCTGTAGAATTTGTTGCCGTTCCCGGAGCTGTCGGGGAAGTTGACCCTGGTCGTACGATGGCAATTAATGCACCATCCCATGCTGAGGGGGGCGAACTGTTTCACCTCGTCCATCTCCGTGATCGGTCCGTGGCAGGTCTGGCATTGTACCTGTCCGGCCTTGGTATGTTGTGCGTGGCTGAAGAATACGTGATCGGGAAGGTTATGGATCTTGACCCATTCTACCGGTTTGGCGTCTTCCATGTTATACTTGCCGGTCTTGGGGTCATACCCGGTATAGCTGTATAATTTCTGGATCTCCTGGGTGCCGTCGACCTCGCTGCCGTCTTCCCGGTACAGCTTGGGTCCATGGGTATAGTCGTTGATCGCGGCATGGCAGTTCATACAAACGTTCAGCGGCGGGACCGTGGCGTGTCTGCTGTCCATCGCATTGCTATGGCAATACAGACAGCTGATCTGGTTGATGCCGGCGTGAACCCGATGCGAATAGAAGATCGGTTGGACAGGCTGATAGCCCTGCTGACGGCCCAGCCCGATAGCGCCTTCCACCACCCAGTAACCGCCGAGCACGAAGAGGATCAGCACCACCGAGGCGATATATACCTTATTGCGATAGAAGGGAATAGGTTCGGAGGCCGGAACACCTTCCTTGTCATCGGCCATCTTTTTCAGGCTGCTGTTCACCTGTAACAGCACCATCATGATGACGGCGAGGATGAGGGTCAGGATACCATAAAGAAGGGTACTGTCGCCTTCGGGGGCCTGGGCCGCCGGAGCACCGGGTTCGGGAGTAGCAGACGGCGGTTTCGCCGTTTCCACATAATTGATTATGGCGTCGATGTCTTTGTCCGACAGATCGGGGAAAAGACTCATATTGGTCTTGCTGTATTCGGTGTACAGCTTGTTGAAGTAGGGATTTCCCGAAGCGAGCACCTTTTGGTTGTTGTGGATCCAGGCGTGCAGGAGGTTCTTATCGGGGATCCTTTGTGTTACGCCTTGCAGTGCGGGACCTGTGATGACCTTGAAGGGGTTGTGACACGAAGCGCAATTCGATTGAAACAAAGCCTTACCATCCTGAGCAAAAAGTGAATTTCCTAAAAGGATCAGAGCGAGCGGAAGGATACTGAATAATAACTTTCTTACTGATCTATGAGTGGTCATATATACAATATATCGTATAGATGTGGAAAAATCTCCTTAACAGGTTGCAAAAATAAGTCAGGATTTTAACAATCTATCAACATGCGAAAATTTTTTTTTCCCTTGCTGAGCGTGGGTTTCAACGAATTACGACAAATCGCGCTGACGCTCTGTCATAGGATTGTCAGCGAGGCCGGCATTGCAATCCGTACATTTAGCCCATGAACAAGCTGGCCATCTTCGCCTCTGGTACAGGGACCAATACAGCCCGGATCATCGACCATTTTCGTCTTCATCCAACCATAAGGGTGAGCCTGATCGTCTGTAATAAACCGGGCGCCGGCGTGTTGACCATTGCGGAAAACGAAGGGGTGCCGGCCGTCGTGATCGAAAAAGAGCGTTTTTTCAAAGGGGATGCGTATGTCGGTGAGCTGCAAAAAAGAGATATCGGGCTGATCGTCCTGGCAGGATTTTTATGGAAGATCCCTGCGGGGCTGATCCGGGCATATCCCGGAAGGATCGTCAACATCCACCCGGCGCTGTTGCCAAAATTCGGCGGAAAGGGGATGTATGGCCGGTTCGTACATGAGGCGGTATTGGCGGCTTCGGAGAAAGAAACGGGGATCACGATCCATTATGTCGACGAACAGTATGACCATGGAGCGCCGATCTTTCAGGCCAGGGTATTGGTTGAGGCGGACGATACGCCGGAGACGCTGGCAAAAAAGGTACATCTGCTGGAATACGAGCACTTCCCGCGGATCATCGAGGAGGTGGCCGGACATCTGTCAAATCAAAGTTAAAAATCTCCGCCCACCCGTTCATATTTCCGGTTTTGGTAGTAATATCACGGGGCATTCACCGGTGAATAAAATATAAAACTGATAGTCTTTGGCCTTTTCTACCCATAAGTTCTTACTGCCGCCGTTTATCTTGTTTGCGTTGCTTTTTGGCGGCAGGGTCAGCGGGCAGGAGGTCACGGTCCATGGAACAGTTTATAATATGTACCGGACCAGGCCGCTGGATGGGGTTAGCGTCATGAGCACCTCCGGCAGGGGTACCGCGACGGATTCCAACGGCAATTATACTATTGTGGTCCCGCTGAAGGATTCCATCTGGTTTTCCTATCTGGGGCGGACGACGGTCCGGTTCCCGGTCGGCACGATCAATTACTATTCGGGTTTCGATATAGCGCTGCACGTCGATCCCGTCGAATTGAAGGAAGTACGGGTAATGCCGCGGGACTACCGGGCCGACTCTATCCGGAACCGGCGGGACTATGCCAGGATCTTCGACTATCATAAACCGGGTTTCAGCATCACCGATGGCAGCGGTGGAATGGGTGCGGGGGTGGACCTGAATTCCCTGATCGAAATGTTCAACAAGCGGGAGATCCATCGGACGCTGGCCTTCCAGGAGAGGCTGGTGGAAGAGGAACACGACAAATATGTCGATCACCGCTTCAATCGCTCGATCATCCTTCGGATCACGCGCCTGGAAGGCGATCAGTTGGACAGCTTCATGGTCCGGTATCGTCCTTCGTATGAATTTTGCGTGCGGGCTACCGATTATGATCTTTTCGATTATATCAAGCTCGCTTTCGCGGAATATAAAAAGGATAGGAAGGAGAAACCCTAATCCTCCAGACGCCCGTATTTTCCCTGGCTGAACTCGCTCATGGCCTCCGCCAGCTGTTCGTGGGTGTTCATAAGGAAGGGGCCGTAGGCGGCCAATGGTTCGTTGATGGGTTCGCCGCTCAGCACCAGCAGGATCGCATCTTCTTCGGCCTCGAGCGTAATGCTCTCCCCTTCATTGGTAAAAAGAGCGAAATGATCGACAGGGAGCAGGTCCGACCCATTGATCGTCGCCGATCCTTCGACCGCCAGTATGCCCGTATTATAGTGCGCGGGCAGGTCGAACGTCAGGGTGGCCCCTTTACAAAGTTTCAGGTCATAGACCTCGATGGGGGTGAAGGTCGAAGCGGGGCCCTTTGCACCCTTGAAATTCCCTGCAATCACTTCAGCCGTTCCGCCATCTCCTGGCAACGGATACCTGCCAAGGCTGTCATGCGAGATCGATTGGTATTTGGGCGGGGTCTGCTTGTCTTTCGCAGGCAGGTTCACCCACAACTGGACCATCTGGAACGGGCCGCCGGTCCTGCTGTATTCCTGTTCATGATACTCCTTATGCAGCAGCCCGGAGCCGGCGGTCATCCATTGAACATCTCCCTCGCGGATAATGCCCTTGCCGCCGGCGCTGTCTTCATGGGCGACCCTTCCGTGATAGGAAATGGTCACTGTCTCGAACCCCTTATGAGGATGCGCTCCGACCCCTCGCGGCGTTTCCGACGGCGGGAAATCCATTTTAGATACGTAATCGAGTAGAAAAAATGGGCTCATCCGGCGCTTGTCCATCGTATAGCCGCCGGGGAAGAAATTGTGTACCCTGAAACCGTTGCCCACCATGTGCGCAGGGGGCGGGGCCAGGACCTGCTGTAGTCGTTTTACTGCCATAGTGAGAGTATAACAAACGGCTCAAGCCGAAGGTTGAGAGTCCGGGGCTGCCCGGCATCGTCAGGCACCGGCGAATAGCCGCAATAAAAAAACCTCCCTTCGAGGGGGGAGGTCGCCCTAATCAGTTCCATAACCATTAAACCTTATCCTATTTGTTAATAAAGTTAACTAATCTTTCATTCAATTTCCAAGGCTTGTGGAAGAATAGTGCAAAACTTCGAATCCATGGTCCTCCTTAGTACCTCATTAACTTTTGCACGTATTCGTCGAGGTGGTTGCCGGCCAGGAAATTTTGTTCCAGTGTCGTATTGAAAGGGACCGGCGTGTCGAGCGAAGCGCATCTGAGCACCGGCGCATCCAGCCGCTCAAAGCAGTATTCCGCGATCCATGCCGCTATTTCTGCACCAATGCCTCCCGTCAGCGTGTCTTCGTGCAGCACCAGCACTCTTCCCGTCCTTTCCACTGCCGCCCGGATGGCGGCAAAGTCCAATGGAAGCAGGGTACGCAAATCCAGGATACCGATAGAGTACTCGGGGTGGACGTCTGCGTAATCGAGTGCCCAATGCACACCGGCGCCATAAGTGATGATCGAAAGGTCCTCCCCGTCCTGCACTATCCTGCTTTTGCCTATGGGTATGGAATAGTAGTCTTCCGGTACGGGACCGCTGATGCTGCGATAAAGCGCCTTATGTTCGAAATACATCACCGGGTTGGGGTCCTCGATCGCGGCGATCAGCAACCCTTTTGCGTCTGCGGGAGTCGACGGATAGACGATCTTCAGACCGGGTGTATGGAAGAACCAGGCCTCATTGCTTTGGGAATGAAAAGGACCGGCCCCGACCCCGGCGCCCGTCGGCATCCGGATGACGACATCGGCATGCTGGCCCCAGCGGTAATGGATCTTGGCCAGATTGTTCACTATCTGGTTGAACCCTGCCGTGACGAAGTCGGCGAACTGCATTTCCATGACGCTTTTATATCCTTCCAGGCTCAGGCCCAGCGTGCATCCTACGATAGCGCTTTCGCACAGCGGCGTATTCCGGACCCGGCTTTTTCCATATTTATCCATAAGACCTTCGGTGATCTTGAAGGCGCCGCCATATTCTGCAATATCCTGTCCCATCAGGACGAGGTTGTCGTGCTGGCGCATCGATTGGTCGAGACCCTCTTTGATGGCGTCGATCATCCGGCGCTGAGGGCCGGATATCGTGGCAGGCTCCGGCATAGCCGCCGGCAGGAAAGGACTGTGACCAGGGGCCGGCGCATAGACGTCGTCAAGCTCCTGTTCGGCGTCGGCGACGATCGTGATGGGTCCCGAGGCTTTGTTCAGCTCGGTTTCGATATAGCCGCGGATGTCCTCGCGGATCCTTTCCGCGGTCGCATCGTCCAGCACGCCCTGCTCGCGCAGCCAGCCTTCATATTTCTGCACCGGGTCCTTCTTGCCCCAGTCTTCGAGCAGCCCGGCCGGAACATATTTGACGCCGCTGGCTTCTTCATGTCCCCGCATGCGAAAGGTCATGCATTCCACAAGATAGGGCCGTTGGTGTCTTATACAGTATTCCCGGACGCCCTGCAGCGTGTCGTTTACCGTGAGGATATTGTTCCCATCGATACGCACGCCTGTCATGCCATAGCCCTCCGCCTTATAGACCAGGCTTTCGCACCGGTATTGTTCTTCGACGGGCGTGCTGAGGCCATATCCATTGTTCTCTATGAGGAAGATGACCGGCAGGTCCCACACCGACGCTACGTTCAGGGCTTCATGGAAATCCCCCTCGCTGGTGCCGCCCTCTCCCGTGAACACCAGGGTCGCTGCAGACCTGTTCTGTAACTTATAGGCGAGAGCTACCCCGTCCGCAATGGCGAGCTGCGGCCCCAGATGCGAGATCATGCCGCAGATGGCATGTTCCCTGCTTCCGAAATGAAAGCTTCTTTCTCTCCCTTTGCTATACCCATCGGCGCTGCCCTGCCACTGCAGGAACAGTTTCGACAGCGGCATTCCCCGGCTGGTAAAGACGCCCAGGTTGCGATGCAACGGCATGATCCATTCATCCGGGTCCATGGCCAGGGTGGCTCCCACCGCTACCGCTTCCTGTCCGATGCCGCTGAACCATTTGCTTATCCTGCCCTGCCGCAATAACACCAGCATTTTTTCTTCGATCATCCGGGGCAGCAGGATGCTTTTATAGAGACGGATCAATTCTTCGCTGCTACGGTTTTTTCTTTCAAAATACATACTATCGGGTTGGCGCGGACTATCGTCCGCTTTGGTCCTTTTCAATATCGGCTCGAGTCCTCTTTGTTCCTGTCCTTTTTGTATAGCAGCGAGGTCAGCAGCGACAAGAGCAGGCTGAACAACAGCGCCCACCAGAAACTGTCCACCACGAACCCGTGGACGAAATCGCTGGCCAGCAGCACAATGACTGCATTGATGACAAAAAGGAAGAACCCTAAGGTAACTATGGTGATCGGTAAAGTCAGGATGATGAGGATGGGCTTCAGCAATATGTTAAGAACCGCCAGTACCAGCGAAAGCACGATCGCGGACCAGAATGTATCGATATGAATGCCCGGCAATACGGAAGACAGCGCAAATGCAACCACCGCGGTGATGATTATGCGGAGCAGGAAATTCATGCGGGTTCTTTTGTCCAAGTTACGGCAATCCGGTTATTCGGCCAACGACCCTAGACCACCACCAGCTCAAAGAAGGCCCCGGGGTCGAGATATTTCACCGCCAGCGTCCTCAGCTCTTCGGGAGTAATGGTTTTGATGATCCTGACGCCCTCGTTGAAATAATTGCCATCCAGTCCGTTCAGCAGGATATTCTTCCAGCGTCCGGCCACATGGAATGGCCCGTCGAGATCGCCCAATATGGTCCCGATGGTGAAATTCCGGGCCATCCGCAACTCTTCTTCTTCGATGAGTTCGGTACGGAGCAGCTGCATTTCGTTGTATACTTCGCGGATGGCCGGGGCGCAGACTTCTTTTCCCGCTTCGGTGCTGATCATCAGCGCGCTTGTCTGGATATTGTTCACCAGCCAGCTATGTATGCCATAGGTATAGCCTTTGTCCTCGCGGATATTGGCCATCAGCCGGGATCCAAAATAGCCGCCGAATACGTTGTTCAGCACCTGCACTTTCTGGAAATCCGGGTGATGCCGGTTGGGGAAATTCCGGGCGATGCGGATGGAACCCTGCACGCCGTTGGGGTCATTGACCACGTTGTATTTTCTGACTGTGGCCGGAGTGATGGGCGGGTTGGGAGAAAGCGCCGAAGAGGGGTGTACGGCGGGGGCGGACAGCGCCGAATAGGCCATGGGGGCCCGCAGGGGAAGTGCGCCAAAACTCGTCTCCAGCCGCTGGATCAGATCGGTGGGTAGCTTGCCGGCAGTCAGGATGCGGCAGGCGCCATGACGGTAATAACGGTCGAAAAATGCCGTCAGGTCCTCGCGTTCCAATGCCTGATAATCTTCGAGAAGCGAATATTTCCCGTAGGGATGTTGCTCACCGTAGAGATAGGCATCGATCAGGCGGGTCGCCACGAAATCGCTTTTTTTCAGACTTACCTGCAGTCGTTGCTGGCTGTTCCGCCGGTATATTTCCAACTCTTCGGCCGGATAGACGGAATCCGAGACCAGCTCGGCCACCACCGGCAACAGTTCGCCCACGTGTTTGTTGAGACAATGCAACGTGAGCTCGGCGGTCTCATGATGCGCGGCCCTGTTCAGATAGGCGCCATAGTATTCAAAATGTTCGTTGATGCCGAATGCGGTCCGGTCCGAGGTTCCGTTCTTCAGCAAGCTATTGGCTGCGGCGGCCACGCCTTTCTTTTCTTCCCAGGAATTCCCGGCATCGAAGATCCAGCTGACCATCATCGCTTCCACCTTTCCCAGATCGACCGCATATACTTCGACGCCGTTCGACAGGACGTGTTTCGCGTAAGGCGGCAGGTTCAGCTCGAATTCTATCGCGTCCTTTATGGGCGGTGCAATAGCCCGGTTCAATTTAGCGGTTGTTTGTACATCCATGCCGTTGATTTTTCACTGTTAATGCGTCTAATGATCGTCGAACTTCGGGTCGCTTACTGCGCCTGATAGTAAAGGGTGTTGCCGTTCAGCGGGTCGAAGATCCGGCGGCTTGTCTCCAGCATGGCTTCTGCCGTGACGGCCCTGTATTTTCCCAGCTCGGTGTTCATCATGTTCACATCCCCGAGCAGTTCGTATATAGCCAGGCTATTGGCGCGGTTCATTACGCTCATGTCCTCGAAAACGATAGCCGATTCCGTTTTATTCTTGACCTTCTCGAGCTCTTTGACCGCGACAGGTTCGCTTTTCAGCTTGTCCAGCTCTTCTTCCACCGCTTTGTCGGCTTCTTCCATGCTTACTCCTTTGATCAGCTTGCCTTCGATCACCACGAGCCCGGGGTCCACAGAGCCGGTATGATAACAATCGATCTGGCTGAACAGCCGTTTTTCTTTGATGAGGGACTGATGTAAACGGGAAGAACCGCCGCCGCCCAGCACTTCCGTGAGCAGATCGGCCACATAATAGCCATTCTCGGTGCGTGAGGCCATGGGATAGCATTTGTACAGCGCATCCAGCGGAACAGGGGCCTTTACCGTCAGCCGGCGTGCCTCTCGCTGGGGAGGTTCCTGCGGCAGATCGCGTTTGTACCGTTCGCCTGCAGGGATATCGCCGAACCATTTTTCGGCCAGGTTGCGCACCTGTTCCGTCTTTACCTTACCCGCCACGACCAGGATGGCATTGACCGGACGGTAATACTTGAAGAAGAACCGCTGGACGTCTTCCAGCTGTGCCTGCTCGATATGGCTCAATTCGCTGCCGATCGTCATCCATCGGTACGGGTGTTGTTTATATACCAGCTCGCGTAGCCTAAACCATACGTCCCCGTATGGTTTATTCAAATAATGTTCCTTGAACTCTTCCATCACGACCTTTCGTTGTACTTCCAGGCTCTTTTCGCTGAAAGCAAGCGACAGCATTCTATCACTCTCCAACCAAAAAGCCGTCTCTATATTCTCCGCAGGTAATTGAATATAATAGTTCGTGAAGTCATTGGTCGTATAGGCGTTGTTCTCCCCCCCTGCCAGCTGCAAGGGCGTCTCGAAATCGTCAATGTTGACGGATCCCCCGAACATCAGGTGTTCGAAGAGATGGGCAAAGCCCGTCTTTTTAGGGTCTTCGTCCCTGGCGCCCACATCATAAAGGACATTGACGACGACCATCGGAGTAGATGCGTCTTCGTGCACGAGAACCCTCAATCCATTTTCCAGTTGAAACCGTTCGAATTTGATCATAAATAAATTGCCTCTTTTAACCGCGCCGTTTCCCATTACCGATCGTTCCGGCGCGCCGCCCCATACGGGGAGGTGCAATTTAATGAAATTCTAGCGGATGCTTTTAACCTGGAGGACCATTTGCTCCAGGGCATTGCCCCGTTTAACGATGATCTTGACCTTTTCACCGGTGCTTTGGAGAAGATTTTTATAGGTCTGTATATTATTGGTGAAATTGTTGCCTACGGCGATGATCACGTCATCCTCCTTCAATCCTGCCTTTTCGGCCGGAGACCCTTTCATGACATCCCCCACCCTGATCTCTCCATCGATCCAGTAGATGCCGAGGCCCGTGTACGAATAATCGAACGGATCGCGGTAATGCGAATTGGGCGTGAGGTAGATGATCCGGCGATCGTAGTTTAAAATGACATTGAACCTCCGGAGGATATCGTTCCCGATCAGGCCGCCTAAATTGGGGTAGCTGGTCACATTGTATTGATCATCAAAGATGTATATCGGCACATGTCGAAACCGGTAGGGTCCCACCCTCACTTCTTTCAGCGTGGTCATTCGCATGATGGCCTTCCCTCCCAGACCCTGGGCCTGCGTATAATACGATTTCCGGTGACTATCCAGAATATTGCTGTCGGTGACAAAATCCGAAGAGAGCAGGGTACAGAGACCGGCTCCCGTATCGAAATAAAACCGGCTGGTGATCTTTTGTGCATCCATCACCCCGGCGGTGATGATCGGAAGACTGGCTATAACAGGCCGCAGCATGTAGCCTCCCCTCGGATACCGGAATGATCCGCGCGAGTAGACATAGACGCGCATCGAATCATAATTGATGTCTACGATATAGCGCGAAAAAAAGCTGTACCCGATGATGCCATCGATCTTCGCTCCATATACTTCGGTGAGGATGTCATAGTCGCTGACATGGAAGTTCAGGCTGTCGACCGTCAGGTCGGGGAGACGAAGGGACCGGTTATAGAGGAACCTTACCTGTCGTATCCCTGCGATCCCTAAAATAGTTTTATCGGAGGGCTGCGGCTGCAATTTGAGCTGCTCGCACGTGGCCGAATCGAGAGAGATGCCGCCGCTGCCCGTGTCGAGGATGAAATTTAGACTGTCGGGAAAATTATCCAGCTGCGCTTTAAGAAGGATGACGCCGCCGGTGAACACGGTAAACGGAAAGGTCGTGATCAGTTTGGCGGCCGGCTGAACAAAAGTTTCCTGTGCGAACAATGTCTGATTCAGCAGGGTGAGGAATGTCAGCAATGCCAGGATAGGCCGGCCGGGACGATAAAGCAGTCTGCGGCGCGCAGAATGGCGTTTTTGGTTAAGCATCGTATAGCTTTGGTCCTTAAATATATCCCATATTTTGCTCGCATCAAAGTACATTTGTGGTCTAAAGGATGGATGGTAACCATGAATTTAGCAGCATTATATGACAAAGCGCTTCGAAAGGAGTTCCTGGATATCGGGGAAGGGGTCGACCTGTTCCGTCACGCGCCACTGACCGAACTGATGGCAGTGGCCGACGAATTGCGGAGATCGGCGGTTCCTCACGGCAAAGTGACCTGGCAGATCGACCGGAATGTGAACACCACCAATGTCTGTATCGCCAACTGTAAGTTCTGTAATTTTTACCGCATTCCCGGTCATGCCGATGCCTATATCACGGATATCGACACCTACAAAAGAAAGATAGAAGAGACCTTTCGCTGGGGCGGCGATCAGTTGTTGCTGCAGGGCGGTCATCATCCCGAGCTGGGGTTGGAATTTTATACAACCTTGTTCCGGCAGTTGAAGGACCTATACCCTACGCTGAAATTACACACCCTCGGGCCACCCGAAATAGCCCATATCTGCCGGCTGGAAAAAATGAGCCATCATGCCGTCATCTCTGCGTTGCGAACAGCCGGTATGGACTCGTTACCGGGCGCCGGAGCGGAGATCCTCGTGGACCGGGTCCGCCGGCTCATCAGCAAGGGAAAATGCGGCGCGCAGGAATGGCTCGACATCATGCATGAAGCGCATAACCAGCGGATCACTACTTCGGCCACCATGATGTTCGGACATGTGGAGACGTTGCATGAACGGATGGAACACCTGGTGAAGATACGGGAGGTACAATCCAAAAAGCCGGAAGACGCCAAGGGGTTCCTGGCCTTCATCCCCTGGACCTTCCAGGATGTCGATACGTTGCTCACGAGGATCAGGGGTGTGCACAATCTAACCACGCCGGAAGAATATATCCGCATGATCGCGATCAGCCGTATTCTATTGCCAAACATAAAGAACATACAGGCATCCTGGCTGACGGTGGGCAAGCAGACCGCGCAAATCTGTCTGCATGCCGGGGCCAACGACTTCGGCAGCATCATGCTGGAGGAAAATGTCGTCAGCGCGGCGGGCGCCCCGCATCGTTTCACGGCAAAGGGTATCCAGGCGGCCATCCGGGAGGCCGGTTTCGAGCCCCAGCTGCGCAATCAACAATACGAATGGCGTGCGCTCCCCGCCGTTATGGAAGAGCAGGTTATAAACTATTAATTGCCAGTACCTAAGTATTTACCCCGATTTATTTGTAGTTCAGGAAACTTAATTTGACGATTTTTCGTTCCTATTAGAGTGACCCGTCGCAAGAGCTGAAAGCGGAACGACGGCGCAACATTATTCATGAAAAGCCCTTTTCGCAAACTAGTCCGAATTTCGGTCGTCTTACTGGTATTGGTGCTTCTTTTCAATTTCTTCGGATATTATATTAACCGTATAAGATCCCTGGAAAACAAGGAATTAATAGCAGCCATCAACCGGTCCGGCCACCAGCAGACGCTCAGTCAGCGTATAGCAAAGGAATCCATCCTGTTACTGAACACTTCCGACCAACGGACGGCCGCCTCGATCAGGGATACCCTCAGCCTGCTGGTACCCATTTTCCAGGACAACCAGTCCATCCTTCAGCAACAGGCGGCCGCCACGCCATCGCCCGTTCCACAGCAGATCTTCCAGATAAAATTATTGCTTTCGTCATCGCAGCCCTTTTTCGAGGCGATCACCGCCATCAGCCAGGAGCTGATCCAGTCGGATTCTGTTTTGCTGGCCATGAATAAAAGGCTCTATCTGCGCAACCTGCTGTACAACGAAGGGAGATACAACTCGCTGTTGGGTGAGATCAACCAGCATTATTCCGCACTGGTCGCCGAAACGAACGGCGAAGTAGCTACTATCGATACTGGCAAGCTGATCTCGCTGATCATCGCCATTGTAGGCATGATCATCCTCGTCCTCGAGCCCGCCTTCAAAAAGGGAGAGAAGAATTACAAGGACCTTCAGAAGGCGAAGAATGAGCTGCTGCACGAAAGTAAGTTCCTCGCGTCGATCCTGAGATCACAAACCAACTATGTCATCAGGATCAATCGGATGGGAAATTTCACTTATGCTAACCCGGCGTTCCTGAAAACATTCGGTTATTCGGAAGAAGAGATCCAGCATATCCTTTTTTATACGACCATCTTCCCGAAAGACATGGCGCGCTGCCAGCAGGTGGCGAACGAATGCTGGAACAACCCCGGAAAGGTCTCCCGGTTGCTGATCCGCAAACCGATCGGGCGCAGCCGTGAGTTCATCTGGACCGAGTGGGAGTTCCTGGCTTTGTCGGATGATACCGGTCAGGTCAACGAGATACAGGGTATCGGTCTGAACGTTTCGGAAAAGCTGCAGATGGAAAAGGGGAAAGAAGAGGCGATCCGGACGCTGTCCTACGCCATGACCTATGCGAAGATGGGTTCCTGGAAACTGGACTTCATCAGCAGCGAGCTATCGCTCAGCAAAGAATTCAAGGCGCTGCTGGCCATGGACGAAGAAGACTCCGACAAGATCCCGATGGACAATTTCCTGCATCTGTATGTCGTTCCGGAAGATTTCAACCTGGTGGCGGAAGAGTTCGCCAAGGCGATCCAGCATAAGGAAAACACCGGTTACGAGACCTCCTTCTCCTGCCGCATCATCACCAAACAGGGATGGATGCGGTATCTTTCAGTCAAGGGCAAGGTCGTCGACGAACAGATGGAGTTCGGCATCGCACAGGACATTACCTTCCAGAAAGAGGCGGAGAATGCGTTGCTCAACAGCGAGCAGAAGTTCCGTCTTCTCGCCGAAAACTCGGAAGACATCATCAGCGTACACGCCATCGACGGCACCATCTGGTACCTCTCCCCGTCCGTAACGACGGTCCTCGGCTACGAGGTAGACGATATCATCGGCAGATCGTTCGAACAATATGTCCATCCCGAGGACCGGCGCAAATTCCTGCCCGCGGACCAGGTGCCCGCTTTTTCGGATATGGGTCACGCCGCCGAGAACAGCATCATCGTGCGCTATCGTATCCTCCGTAAAGACGGCACCTATATCTGGCTGGAGAGCATCATCAAACCTATCGTCGACGAAGCCGAGCTGGTCAAGCTGATCTGCACCTCGCGCAATATCACCGACCAGATGATCGCCCAGGAAAAACTGAAGAGGAAGGACCACCTCCTCCATGCCGTGGCGCAGGCGACGCATTCGCTGCTGATCAACACCGATCTCAACCAGGCCATCGACGAATCCATCCAGGTGATGGGAAGTACGGCCATGGTCAGCCGTGTCTTCCTGTTCCAGAACCAACTCGATGCAAATACCGGTCTATGGACGACAACGGAGACCCACGAATGGACCGAAAGACCCGCCGATCTGCGGGTGCACGAACCGTATATGCGGGACATCCCGTTCTCGATGATCATAAAGATCGTGGAACCCATGATGGAACGGCTCCCCTTTGTCAGCTATAAGAGCACGGAAGAGGATCCGCAGCTACAGGGTATTTTCGACCGGACGGGGGTGTTGTCCAGCGTAGCGGTGCCCATCTATCTGAAGAACGGTATGTTCTGGGGTTTTGTCGGTTTCGATGAAATGAAGGAGGAAAGAGAATGGTACGAGGCGGAGTTTGCGATCCTCCGGTCCTATGCCTCTTCGCTGGGGGCGGCCATCGAACGCAAACGGATAGAGGTCGAGCTGGTGCAGGCCAAGGAGATCGCCGAATCGGCCAGCCATGCCAAGAGCGAATTCATGGCCAATATGAGCCACGAACTTCGGACGCCCATGAACGGTATCATCGGTTTTACCGATCTCGTGCTGACGACCGAACTGCAAAAGGCGCAACGCGACTATCTGCAGAATGTCAAAAAATCAGCTTACGGTCTTTTGGAGATCATCAACGATATCCTCGACTTCTCGAAGATCGAAGCCGGCAAGCTGCTGATCGACCATGTCGGCTTCAAACTGGACGAGCTCATAGAGGAAACGATCGACATGCTCACCCTGAAAGCCTTCGAGAAAAAGCTGGAAATGCTTTACCGGGTTGATCCGACCATCCCCTCGCAGTTCCTTGGCGACCCGGTGCGCATCCGGCAGATCGTCGTCAATCTGCTGGGGAATGCGATCAAATTCACCGCGGAAGGAGAGATCTTCGTCTCGATCAAAAAGAGCAGCGACATGTACGAATCGTCCGGGAAATCCTTTATTCGGCTTGCCATCGAGGTCAGGGATACCGGTATCGGGATCCGGCCGGAGAAACAGCAAAAGATATTCGAAAGCTTCACCCAGGCGGACGCTTCCACCACGCGTAAATATGGCGGCACCGGTCTGGGTCTGACCATTTCCCGGAGCCTGGCCGAGCTGATGGGTGGAAGCCTCACGGTCGAAAGCGAGCCCGGAAAAGGCAGCATCTTTACCCTGCACCTGGTCCTGGAGATCGCCAATCAGCAACCGGAAGTGATGCTGCCTCAAAAGGCCCTTTTGAATAAGGTGCTCATCGTAGACGACAACGAAAGCAACCTGCATCTCATGCAGGAGATCTTCGGTCATTTCCATATCGCCGCCGAATTGGCCGGAAGCGCCCCGGCCGCCATCGAGAAAATGAAGACCGCCCGTCAGAACAAGGACGCGTTCGATCTGGTGCTCACCGACCACCTGATGCCCGGAGTGGATGGGATCGCGATGGTAAAAGAAATGAAAAGGTTGTTCCCCGGCAATAATATGCCGTATATCCTCATGCTCTCTTCGCTGGAAAAGAATATCTATCAGCACGAAGCGGCCAGGGCCGGTATCAATAAATTCCTGTCCAAGCCGGTGAAGATGCACGAACTGTACGGGGCGCTCCTCTCGCTGTTCGAAATGAACCTGCAGCAGGACGGACAGCATTTCTCGCTGCCCGGCAACCACAATATCGAGAAGATCACCGAGCCTGCCACTATCATGGTAGCGGACGACGACCCCATCAATATGCTGCTCATCTCCGAAGTGCTCCGGCGGATGGGCTTCGAAGTGATCCAGGTCAGCAACGGCATAGAAGCGCTGGAGCGTCTGCCGCATTGCGATCCCGTCCTGATCTTCATGGACGTGAATATGCCCGAGATGGATGGTTATAGCACGACCCGCGAGATCCGGAAAATGCCCGAACCCTGGTGCAGCCTCCCGATCATCGCCCTCACCGCGGATGCGATGAAAGGCGACCGGGAAAAATGCCTCGAAGCGGGTATGAACAAATACATCTCCAAGCCGTTCAAGCTCGAGGAGATCGATGAAGTGTTGCGCAGCTATTTGCTGGTGGTGTAGCCGCCGGCAGGGAAAGACAGGTTCTCACGCGGTACCGGTCAATGATCGGTGGTACTGGCCAGCGGCGTAATGAACCGATACCCGATCCCCTTAATGGTCAGGATCTCCAATGCTTCATCTCCTTTCAGGTAGCTACGGAGCTTGGTAATATAAACGTCCAGGTTGCGGCTGTTGAAAAAGGAGTCGTTGCCCCATAAGAGGTTGAGGATGTCCCGGCGGTCGATAACGGCATCCCGGTGCTCGAACAGGAACCTCAACAGCTCTGTTTCCCGGAAGGAGAGCTTTCTTTCTTCCTTTCCCATCGTCAGCACCTGTCTTTTCAAATGGAACTGGTATTTCCCGATCGGGACGACGTCTCGCGGTAGGCGGTCTTCCGGGCCGTGCGCAAGGTCATGCCTGTTGCGGAAAGTATTGTGAATGCGAACGATCAATTCCTCCATGCTGAATGGCTTGCGGATATAATCATTGCCGCCCAGGCCGAAGCCTCTTACCAGGTCTTCCGTCCGGCTGCGAGCCGTCACAAACAGGATCGGCACCCGTTCGTCGAGCCGCCGGATCTCTTCGGCGATCTCGAACCCGTCCTTGTTCGGCAGCATGATATCCAGCACGCAGACATCGGGCCGCATGTCGCGGAAGGAATCCAGGACACGGGCCCCGTCGTTTTCCATTTTCACTTCGAATCCGCGGCTCTCGAGGCTTTCCTTTACGATCTTGCCGAGGAACAATTCATCTTCCACATAAAGGACTTTTATATCAGGCATGGTCTCGGGGGATTTTAACGGTAAAGCGGCTTCCTACCCCGGGTTCACTCTCCACACTGATCTCTCCGCCCTGGCGTTGCAGCACATAGGCGACATAGCTGAGTCCCAGGCCATACCCTTTTACGTTATGCCGGTCGCCGGCGGGCACGCGAAAGAATTTTTCGAAGATCTTTTCGCGGTAAGCGGAGGGGATGCCGATCCCATTGTCGGCCACGGACAGGACCAGGCTTTCCGTCTCGCTGCGGAGACCTACCTGCACGAGCGGCTGGCTCTTGCTATATTTCAGGGCATTGTCCAGGAGATTGTAGACGACGCTCGTAATATGGAGCTTATCCGCGCGGAGCGAAAAGTCGCGACCTCCGGTCTCAGGACCTTCCTGTTCGATATGTAGTTTTGCCTGGTACTTTTCAAATTGGAGCCGCATGGAAGCCGCCACATCGTCTACCAATTCTTTCAGGTTGAAAGGCTCCTTTTTCAGCTCGATCTCCTGCTTTTCGAACAGGGATAACTTCAACACCTTATCGACGAGCAAGGATAGGCGCTGCAGTTCGCCGGCCGATATATCCAGGTATTCACGCGTTCGCCGGGGATCATCCAGGGCATTGAAATTCCGAAGGGCTTCCACGGCCACGCTCATGGTGGCGATCGGCGTCTTGAGCTCGTGGGTGATGTTGCTGATGAAATCGTTCTTTAGCTGGGTGAGCCTTTTTTGCTGCTGCCAGTTACGGTATAAAAGGAGGAAGGACAGCACGGTCACCGTAACGAGTACCAGGGAGAACAGGATCTGCGGCGCGATCTTCCGAAGGATGAACCAGGGCAGATGGTCAAGATCCAACTGGTAGACCAGTCGCTTCCTGAAACCTACGGTGACCTTATTGTCCATGCCGGCCGTATCCGGGAAGATCATATTTTCTTTTCCGCTGGTGTCACCAGGATAACTTGAGACCCGGAAAGGGATATCCAGCTTTTCGCGGTCCAATTGCCGGCGGAACAGGGCGCTGATCTCTTCGACCGGGACCGGCTTGCGTAGCGAATCGAGCGCTTCCAGGGATCCGACGATCTTGAGCCGGACACCCTGACCTGGAATGCTCCCGCCGGCGAAGCCGAAATCCTTCGACTCCTCCGCCGGGTCGTCGCGGATCACAAAGGCCAGCGCCTGGCCGGCGGCGGCCACGGAATCATGTGGGAATTTGTACCTGATCAATGTGTGCAGCACGCGCTTCTCCCTGCCGCCGCTGATTGCCCCGACGCGGGTAGTGTCCAGGTCCAACCGCACAACCTGTTCATTCAAAACGGTCTCCCGGAACAACAGGTTGGTGCGGATCGTCAGCAGTCTGTTCTCTTCCCGGTAGTTCCGTTGGAGCCAATAGACCTGGAAAGCCACGATCGTCGCGATCGTAAGCACCATCAATGCTATGGAAAGGCGCCTCATTCTGTTTGGCGCGGCACTTCAACAGGCCGCTTGTTTGCTGCTGTTCCAAAAATACTCCAAATGGCCGAAGCCGCCCGACCGCATTAACCTTAATTAACATTAAACCAAGGCCGGTTAACCCGCCACGCACGGGGCCGGGAATAGCTTTGTAAGAAAAAACGCTATGACATACTCTTCTCTGCGGACTTGCATGGGACTGTTCCCCCTCTGTTGCTTCTTTATCCTGGTGACGCGCGCTCAGGCTCCGACCGGCGCCGCTTCCAGCACTCCTGCTTCATCCGGGATCCCTGCCTCTGTTACGGCTGGGAAGGTCCTCTACGAGCGCAAGGTGAATATGCGCCGGCGCATCACCGATGAGAACATGAAAAATATGGTGCCGGAATTTGCCGTATCCAAAACGGAGCTGAACTTCTCGGGTGACGAATCCACCTATCAGAATGTGAAGGAAGAAGAGGACGTGCGGGATCAGGCAGGCGGAGAGTTCGGGAATGGCAACCGCATCTTCATGAAGATGGGCGGAGGCGATGCCTGCACCTACCGGAACTATTCCACCGGACAAATGACGGAGCAGCGGCAGATGGGCCCCAAAAAATACCTCATCGAAGACACGCTTCGCCGTATCGGCTGGCGATTGCAGGAAGATACCATGACTATCCGGGGCTTCCTCTGCAGAAAAGCCACGGCAACGGACCGGCAGGGCAACCCCATTGTCGCCTGGTATACCGAGGACATACCAGTGTCCTGCGGTCCCGAGACCTTTGGCGGGCTGCCCGGCCTCATTTTATCCCTGGACATCAATAATGCAGAGATCCGATACACCCCGATCTCCCTCACGCCCGGCGACCCGGCAAAAGACAGGGTACACGCCCCGAAAGACGGGAAAAAGATAACCCGGAAGGAATTCCAGCAGATGATGCAAGAGCAATATGGGATGAAGCCCGGCGAAGGCGGCTTGCAGTTCCGTATTTTCCGCGACGGGAATTGATGGGGTGCTGCCGCTTTCGCGGGAGCGCGTTCATTGTGGCTGGGGTCAATTCATGATGCGTATATCCGCTTTTCTTTCCAGCCCTCCCTGCATGGTTTTCCCCGCCATGCGATTGAAATTATAGGTCAGGCTGAACAGCCAATACCGGCTGAGCACCCGGTAGGACACATCATTGATATAGTTCTGGCTCGTATTCCGCGAAAAGCCGGTATTCTGGCCGAGGATATCGAATACCTGTAGCCGCACTGTCAATTTTTTGCTATGCAGCATTTGCTGCGCAATACCGGCATTCCAGACCACCGGGCTGATATTGTATCCCGGCGGTAATCCCGTGCGGTGAATATATTCCAAATCGCTGGCGATACTGAAACCATGCCTGAGGTAGAGGTTGGCGTCCAGGCTCCACGTGCTTGTCCAATAATGCTGGTTCTGTTCGGGCTGCAGCGAATACCGTACGTCATTATACTCCACCTTCACCCCGCCCGTAATATCCAATAGTTCCTTATACACATATGCGAGATCGGCGCCCTGCGCGGCATCCCAGTTGTTGCTGTTATTGCGTGATCCATTCACCAGGCCGGTATTGCGGCTGTATGAAAGATTGGAATTGATATTCAACCGGCTCTTCAGCCATCGTACCGGCAAGCCCCAGGACAGGTTGCCGCTGGCAGAATAAATTCCGTCAAGGTTCACCGGTTCCGTCCTCCGGACGCCCTGGCTGTCGATCTCATTATCGTCGACGATCTTGTCATGGGTATCGTTGAAGCTGAAGAACGCGAAAAAGCTGGTATGCCGGAAGGGATCGAAGGAATTATAATGTGCGCGGATGGAATGCGAGAATTCCTGCTTCAGAGCGGGGTTGCCCAGGCGGATGTTCAGCGGATCGGAATTGTCCGGCACCGGGGCCAGCTGGGAAATGGAAGGCTGGTTCGTCCTGGAATTATAGAAGAGCTGCAAGGACTGGTAATCATTGAACCGATACTGGAAATTCGCGTTCGGCAGGATATTGAAAAAACCCAGCCGGAGGACACTGTCCACACCCAGATAGCTATACCTGTTGTCCTGCAGTGCCTGCTGAACCGTGAAACCCACGGTTCCGCTGAAATTTTTTGTTTGCGTCCTCAGCTGGACTCCTTCCTGGTGATAGGTATAGGTATTCCTGAATTCATTGGTAAGCCTGGCATTCGGCAACGTGTACTTTCCCGTCGCATCCGCATCGAACGTCCTCTTATCCGAGGTGGAATGACTTTGGTTGAAGGAGTAGTTGAATTGCATCAGCCACTTCCTGGACAGCGGCTCGGTGTACACGATATTCGCCCCATAATTATCGCCATGTCTTGGCTGCGTATATGCCTGGTTAAGGGTATCGCTGCTGCCGGCCGCGCCGCCACTTCCGCCCGTTCCCGCGCCGCCCTGGTAATATCGATAGCCCGAATACAGGCTGCCATTTCCGGAATTATCGTTGAGCCCCAGCGTCAGATTTGCCGACAGGGTCCGGCCTTTGGTTGCCCACCGATGACGGATCAAGGCGGAATTATTCCAGGTATACCCGTTCATGTCGGAGGTTGAAAGGGAAACTCCGGAGTTAAGCACTTCCCCTGTCGACCCGGCCATGGCGCTGTCCAGGCTCCGGTTATTGCTGTGACTGTGCTGCCAGGTAAAGGCCGTATTGAACCGGAGGGAAGTAAAACTATCCAGTGGATTATCGGAGATCAGGGCGAACCGCTGGTTCTCGCTGAGCTGACTGCCGGTGACCCCCTGTTGCTGTATCAGCGAATTGCCAGGCGTCAGATACCGGCTCGTTTGATTTTTGGCAATCTCATCCAGTCCCCGGTTGAAAAAATAATTGCCATGTATAGTGGCATCTTTATTCTTATGCCAGTCGTCATTGAAGTTTATGCCTCCCGCCACCGTCGTGGTAATGGCCTGGCTGTTCCCCGTCAATCCCTGCAAGGGAATGCTGCCGTCTGAAATATTGATGCTCAATCCGCCGCCCGGAATTCCCCCGCCGCCCCCGAACCCAAGCACATCCTGGAATCCAAACCCCTGCTTATTGGTGTTATTGGCCATGCCGATCACCGAGAACTGGCGGTCGCCCGAGAACTGGTTGAGATTGAGCCGGCTTTCAAAACGGCCGTCCGCCGGCGGGGCCAATAGTCCAGGGCCGGTATTCCCGCTGCCGCCTCCGCCGCCATTTCCGCCCGCTCCTCCGTGATCTTCCAGGAACCGTCTGGCGCCTGTCCCTCCCGCATCGGCGCCGCCGCCCGCCATGAACTTGCCGAACAGGCCATGTCTGCGGTCTTGCCTGGTCGTGAGGTTGATCGTCTTCTGGCTGTTGCCATCGTCAAAACCGGTGAACTGCGACTGGTCCGACTTCTTATCGAATACCTGGACCTTGTCGATGGCGTCGGCCGGCAGGTTCTTAGTGGCGACCTTGGGATCGTTGCCAAAGAACTCTTTTCCGTCCACCATGACCTTCTGGACGGTTTCGCCGTTTGCCTTGATACCGCCACTCTTATCCACCTCGATACCCGGCAGCTTCTTAAGAAGGTCTTCCACGACCGCTTCCGGTTTGGTCTTGAACGAGCCGGCGTTGTATTCGATGGTATCATGCCGCATGGAAACGGGGGGCGCCTCGTTTTCAACCGTAACGGCCGCAAGCGTCGAAGCCCTGGATACCAGTTCCAGTTCGCCGAGGTCCATGTCCTTCGCGAGGTCCGTAATCGTGAATACACGGCTGAAATTCCTGTAACCCACATGGGTCACGAGGAGACGATAGGTCCCGCCAGGAAGGCCTTTGACAGCAAACTGGCCGGCGGCTCCGCTGCGCGAAAAAGCGACCAGGGAAGAATCACTGCTGTTCAGCACCGTGACCGTGGCATCCGCGACGGCGGCACGTGCGGACGTATCGGTGAGATGGCCCCGGATGGTCCCATCGCGTTGCGCGAAAGCGGGAAAGGCGATAGCGGAGAACAGGAGAGCGAGAACGGGTGCGAGAAAAGGCTGCAGGTGTTTCATACCGGTGGGTTGCTTGGTGGAATTGGCAACGAAAGTACCGGCCCTGTCCGGGGAAACAGGTTAAGCAGCTTTGATTTAATGTTAAGGCAGGTTAAAACCCCATGACCGGGCAGTCCCGGCTGGCCGCGATAGCGACCCGGCCTTCATCTTTCGGCTCCCGGTCTGTGACGATCAGTTCGATCCTCCAGGTTCCGCCGGAGTCCTGCAAGAGACAAAGATTCACTTTCAGCCTTTTCATCCCGCCTACGCCGGGCAGCAGCGAGAAGACGATCCGGGTAAACTTACGGCCGTCGGCGGGAGCTTCATACTGGCCGCTGAGAATAAACGTCTTTTGATCGCCCGAAGAGATGATGCTGTTGCTGAGCTGTCCGTAGATCTGTCGGAAATGCTCTTTGGCAGCCTCGAAATCGGTGGATTCCTGGATCGTACAGGTCCAACCCGATTCTTCTGCATGGGCGGCCGTGCTGACAAAGACCGTGCTGGAAGCCGAACCGGGCAGCTGTATCGTGGACCTGTACCGGGCGGACTGCACCGCCTGGTCGATCAGCTCTCCCCTGAGGTGGTAAAAATGATTGGGATAATCCTGGATGACCTTCTCCAGTATCGCCTGGGTCTTATTGGAAAAGACCCCCTGCGCGGAAAGGGAAGCTGTGAGAATGACCGGCGCCATAACGAGTATTGCGCGTCTCATAAGAAAGGATTTTCAGAAAGATACAACCCTTTTGGCCCGTCCGCAATAGAAAAACTACGTCCCCGAAATTAACAATTCCCACGCAATAAACGGGAAATCCGGACGTTATGACTTTTAAATCCTTTAAAAACCAGTCTAAAACCACTTCCTGATGAAGAATGAACAGTTGCAGTACGAGGTTCGCAAAACACGCATCTATAAGGGCATTTATCGTCCCTCCTCCAATCCGACGCGTTTTTTGACCACCCTGCTTTCTATTATCCTGCGGGGGCAGTCGCAGGTCGGCGGCTCCTATTTTGAAAGAGGCCGCCGGGGCTGATCACAGGCGATCAGTCACGGAATCCGCCGCCATCACGAAAACCGCCACCTCCGCCGCCGCGGAACCGGCCGGGGAAGAACCCGGGCATCCTGCGCTGGTTGCTGCCTGCAAAATTGCCGAGGTTCCAGGTAAAGGTCAGCATTGCATACCGCGACAGCACGTTCGTTCGCGCATACGAGACGGCGCCGCCAGCACCCACAGTCTTGGACACCGAAGTATTCTTATTCAGTGCATCGAACACCGTCAGGCGGATCTCGCCATTCTTCTTTTTGAACAGCTGTTTGGCGATGCTGGGCGTCAACAGGGGGATACTGGCATTGAACGTTTTGGAATTGGTGTAGGTATAGGTATAGTCGAAGTTGGCGGCGATCAGCCATCCATTGTTGGTATAGGCCGTAAATTCCGCGCCCAGCGTTTCGGTAAAATAGTTTAGGTTGTTGCTGCTGCTGACGCCCCTGCCTCCCGTCTTAGCCGTATCGGAGGCAGAATTGTTCACCACCACACCGGGGTTCTTATTGATCGTATAACCCGTGCTGGAGCTGAAATTCATGTCGAAATTCTTTTTGATGTTCGTCGTCCAGCGGATGGTCTCATTCAGTCCCGTGTTCCTGGTATATTGATGCGCGACCAGCCCATTGATGAATGAAAGGGAATCCTGGGCGAGCAGGGTTTGGCTTTGCGCATACGTGACGTTCGTCATGAAGTTCAGATTCGATTTGGGGCGTTTCAGCGGGAAACCATAGTTGAAGAACCCACTGATATTATAGGTGCCGTTCAGGTTGACATAAGTGCTGGTCTTTCCCCCCAGCGCGTTCGTATACTGGGCAGATTGGATGTCATTGACGATGGTGCTCGCATTGAGCGTAGCGAAGAACACTCGTTGCGTACCGGGGTCGAAACTTGCATAGAGCAGGCGCAGCGAATGCGTGAACTGCGGTTTCAGCCCGGGATTGCCCTGCTGGAAGCTGATGCTGTCGGAAGTAGTGGTGAGCGGCTGCAGCTGGGCGGGCGTCGGCGTACCGGTCCGTCCGGAGTAGTTCAGCCGGAGATGCTGCGTACCCGAGAACTGGTATGAAAAATTCACCGTCGGCGTCACGTTCACATAGCTGTGTTTAACTATAATGTCCTTGGTCGTGTTGTTACTGTTGAAGGTGGTCCACTGGACGCCGGAACCGGCCGACATGTTGAATTTGTTTCCCTTTTGGATACGCCATGCCAGTGCCACCTGGTCGGAATTCGAAGTGAACTTATACGAATTGCTGAACAGGCTGTCGAAATGCGTGTAGGCATTGGCCGCATTCTCGAAATCGTAGGTCCGGTTGATCGTGTTGCTGTTGGTGTAGGAATGGTCATAGTTCAGCTGCAGGATCTGATTTTTGGCGATAGGCTCGGTATACGACAGCGTCGGCGTGATCGACCATGAGTGCAGCGAATCGTAATAGAATTGATTGAGGGTATCGATGGTCTTACGGACATAGATGTTGTTGATCGAATAATTGCTGCCGGTGCCGTTGTTGATATTGGCGGTGGTATTCACGTCCACCGAAAGGGTCCGGTAAGGCCTGGCGAACCGGTGCCGGTATTGCAGGTTCGAGCTGTTGATATTGAAACCGGTATTCTCGCTGGATGTCTTGCTTTGGCTGCTGTTGATCGGGTTGAGATGATTGTCGGTCTCCTCGCTGAAGGTGGTCGCGTTCGGCGTGCTTTTCTGGAAAGTGACGTTAGGGCGGAAGATCAGCGAATTATTGCTATCGATCCGGCTTTCGACATTCAGATAGACCTGGTGGTTTTCGATCCGGTTGGTGTTGTTGTTGTGTCCATTCGTGACAAACGCCGAATCGCTCCCCTGGTTGTTCTGGACAGGCGTAATGCTGCTATCCACCTGTTGCAGCGAGACATGCTGGAAATTGTAAAAATAGCTGCCGTAGATGTCCGTCGAATGGTTGGGATTCGTACCGATGGTATTCCGGTAGTTCAGGCCCCCTGCCCACACGGTCGTAATACCATTCGACTGGTAGCTGGTAGCGGCCTGTGCGCCACCCCCGCCGCCGCGACGCCCTCCGAATCCTCCGCCATTACCGCCAAAGACGTCCCGCGGTGTGAAGTTCTGTTTGTTGATATCATTGCCCTGACCCAGCACCGATATCTGTTCGTTCCCGTCGAAACGGTGCATGTTGAGGCTCAGATCATAGTTCTCGTCCGTCCCGTCGCCTGCCACGGTCTTCCCGAAATATCCTTTCCGGGCGTTCTTCCTGGTGACGATGTTGATGGTCTTGACCCGGTTGCCGTCATCGAATCCCGTGAACTTGCTCTGATCGCTGAGATCGTCGAAGACCTGTATCTTATCGATGATATCGGGGGGCAGGTTGCGCGTTGCCGCCTTGGGGTCGTCGCTGAAAAAGCGCTTCCCATCGACGAGTACCCGTTGAACCTTCTCGCCCTGGGCCGTGATATTCCCGCTGTGGTCCACGGTGATCCCGGGCAACTTGTTGAGGAGGTCTTCCGCTACCGCGTTCGGCTTCACTGCAAAGCTGCCGGCATTGTATTCGAGTGAATCGTGACGGACGGCCATGGGGGGACGCTGGATCACCACCGCGGCAAGCATCTTGTCGGCGCGTTGAAGATATAAGGTGCCGAAGTCGATCGCCGATCCGCTGTCGGAAATGGAGAATTGTTTGTCGATGGGCTGATAACCTTCATAGGTAATGAGCAGGCGGTATTGACCTCTCCGAATTCCCCGCATGCTGAAAGCGCCCTTTTTGTCGGAAACGGTATATTCCGCATCTGTCGAGTCCCCGGCGAGAGGGGTCACGGAAATGGTGGCATTGTACATGGGTTGATGGCCTTCGGTACTGTCCATCAATACCCCTTTCACCGAGCCTCGAGACTGTGAGAATGAGCGAGTTGCGAAAAACAACAAACTCATGAACAACAAGATCAGGAATTTTTTACTCACTCGGATAATTGATTTTCTGTGATGTTCGTGAACCTTTGGTTTCATAGCCGGTCTTTGATCCTTACCATATCAAATTGCCTGCTAAAATACTCCCCGTCCGGTTGCGATCATATCCCGCAAAGTACCAGTGGCAAAATGAGAGGCCGGTAGGGTGAAGCGGACCGGTTGGCAACAGGGACAATCGGTAAACGGGCTAGGAAAACAGGTATTCTACATCGGCCCTGGTAAGGGTCTTCACGAATCCATCGTCGTCGGCGATCAGGTCCCTGGCGAGGACGCGCTTCTTTTCCTGTAACTGGAGGATCTTGTCTTCGATAGTGTCTTTGCAGATCATCCGGTAGGCGAAGATGTTCTTCGTTTGACCGATACGGTGTGTCCGGTCGATAGCCTGTTGTTCCACGGCAGGGTTCCACCATGGGTCCACGATATAGACATAATCGGCCGCGGTCAGGTTGAGACCGACGCCGCCTGCTTTTAGCGAGATGAGGAAGACGCGGCAGGAGTCGTCGTTCTGGAAGCTTTGGATGGCCCGTTCGCGTTCCTGCGCAGAAGTGCTTCCGTCAAAATATTCGAATTTGATCCCGAGCTCCTTCAGCCTTTCGCGTATCAGCGCCAGCATGCCCAGGAATTGCGAGAAGATAAGCGCTTTATGATCACCGATATTTTCCGTGATCTCGCGGGCGAGCTCATCCAGCTTGATGGAATGATTGGGATATTTATCCGATTCGTTGAGGATGGCGGGTGAGTCGCAGATCTGGCGGAGCTTCATAAGACCCTGCAGAATGGTCAGCTGTGAGCGCTGGATGCCCTGGCTCTCGATCGTACCCATGATCTTATCCCGGTAGTCGTTGCGATAGGCCTCATAGACCTTTCTTTGTTCATCTTCCATCTCGCAGAAAAGGATGGTCTCCGTTTTTTCGGGAAGGTCTTTCGCGACCTGTTCCTTCGTGCGGCGGAGTATGAAGGGGTAGAGCAATTTGCGAAGATGTTCTTTCCGGTCCTGTTCTCCGAACTTATCGATCGGCACCGCGAATTCCTGCCGGAAGAATTCCAGGCTGCCGAGCATACCCGGGTTCAGGAAGTTCATCTGCGCGAAGATGTCGAAGGTATTGTTTTGCAACGGCGTTCCGCTCATGCACAGCCGGTGCCGCGCCTGCAGCAGACAGGCTGCCTTGGTCACCTTGCTGCTGGGGTTCTTTATCGCCTGCGATTCATCGAGGATCGCGTAATCGAAGTGGATTTCGAGCAGGAGCTTGATATCGCTGCGAAGCGTCCCGTACGTGGTGATAATGACATTGTATTCCGAGAGCGTCTCCTTGTTGCGCGTCCGGTCGCCGCCGTGATGGATATGATAGGTCAGCGTCGGGGTGAACTTGCGGATCTCGTTCTCCCAGTTGAACATGAGCGTCGTGGGACATACCACCAACGCATTCAGTCTCCGGTTCTCGTCCCTGAAATGCTGTAAAAAGGACAGCGCCTGTATCGTCTTACCCAGACCCATGTCGTCGGCCAGGATACCTCCCCAGCTGACTTCCTGCAGGTAGTTGAGCCAGTGAAAGCCATGCGTCTGGTAGGGCCGCAGGATGGGCGACAGGTGGGCGGGCGGCGCCAGCTCGCGGATGCGGTTGAACTCGCGCAGCTGTTCGTATTTTTCTTCGAGCCGGATGATCAGCTCTTCTTCGTTACGGTTGTCATACAGCTCGTCGATCACGCTCATGTGGTATTTCGACAGCCTCAGCTGGTTGCTTTTGCCTTCGCCAACCCGGAAAAGTAGCGAATACTTCTTGATCCATTCTTCGGGGAGAACGCCCAGGGTGCCATCGTGAAGGGGCACAAACTGCTGGCGATTGCCCAGCGCCTTTTTTACATCCGCGATCGTCACTTTCTGATCGCCGAATACAATGTCCACGCGCGCGTCGAACCAATCGGTATTGCTGCTGATATGGATCTTGGTTTGCGGTTTGGCGGTATTGAAACGGAAGTTCTTCAGGGCGTCGAAGCCATAGACCGGCACTTTCATTTCCTCCATCGCGTCCACGAAAAGGAAGAACCAGTTGTTCTTTAGCACATCCGCACCTTTCAAGGCCAGGTTATACGAGCCTTCCGGATGGATAAAACCGGAGTGGAGGGATTCCAGCTTCCGGAAGAATTGCAGCTCGGCTTCTTTATTGCGATGTACGATGAGCACCTTGTCCCCGTCCGGCACGACGATCTCGTCTTTCCCTCCCGGTCTTGTCTCGAATCCTTTGTACGAATACAGCGGCTGGAAGACGAGGTAATCGCCCTTCTCCTGCAGCAACAGCTTCCGTTCGGGGTCGCCTTCCCTTATCTCCCGTACCAGCCCCCGGCCGAAATCCACAGGGTATTCCATCGTCAGCGGCAGCACAAAATCGCGCAGCTGCGCCGGCCATTCGGCTTTGGGAATGAACCGGCTTTCACCGCCTGCGAATCTTTCGGCCAGCGCCACATCCTCCGGTCTGTTCCAGAGGTATAGGTTGTTGTTGTAAAAGAACAGCAGCGGGCTCTTGCATTCGTTCCTCGCAATGTCGACCGGTTGGCCGTTGATCTTGACGAAACAGCTCACTTCATATCCGTCCCGTTCCGCCGAGACGGAAAATTGCGGCGTGATCACGTCGCCCGAAAGACCCACGGGCTGCAGATTGATCGTCTTGAACGGCTTGTGCCCATTGAGGTAGAAAACGAATGGGTCGGACACCAGTTCGGAGAACAGCTTTTTCAGCTTGGGATGGAGGTATTCCACCATCAGCTTTTTCGTTTCTTCGGGAAGCGAGTCCTCCTCCTGGTGGATGATGTTCTCCCATATTCCGCTGAACGGAGAATTCCTGTTGAGGTATTTATTGATCTCGCCGTCCTGCATCTTGCGAAGCGATGGGATCAGTTGCCGGTCGAAATCATTAAAGGGATCGCTGGGAATGAATTTCGAGAGATCCAGTTTTTCGGCTTTTGCCGAAAACCCGGTCTGCTCCTCGTTGCTCTCGCCCGCCACTGCATCGAGCGCGAAACCCGGGAAACCCTCGCAATTGAAATTGAAAACGATGCCCAACCGTTGTGTGTTGCCGAGTGCTTTTTCCTCTTCGATCATCGCGACGGGCGCTTCGACCTCGGCTGGCCGCGGACGGTTGCCGGCCGTCGGGGCAACGCGTTTGATCGTCGAATCGAGTACGCGGAGGAAAGGCTTCCCTTCTTTATAGCTGAATTCGAATTTCCCCTGGAGATCGTCGGTCAGCGAATAGCCATAGGCTTCCAGCAGCTTGTTCTTTTCCTTATCCCAGTTGCGTATGCTGTCGAAATAATAGGCGCCGTGGGCATGTAACAGCTGTAGCAGGACGATCACTTTGGGTAGCGACAATGGATGGATGGTGTCTGGATAATCGCTGCTCGTATCGAAATTCCGTTCTTCATTTTTCCGGAGCACCACCTGGTACACCTGCCCTTCGATCTCGACGGTGGCCTTCACTACTTCGTCCCTTGCATATTCGATACGCGCCCGTTGTGTGCGGAGATATTTCTCGGCATCGGTAAGGGTCTGTTGCGAGCACAGCAGGCGGATGGTCTTCAGATCGATGAACTTCATCTTGATGACCGTGTGACGCTGGTCGTACTGCACTTCCTCGGCCTTCAGCATGTTGCGGTCGAGCAGCTCCTGCAGCTGGATGAGGGCTCCCGCCTCGTGACGGCAAATATCGCCAAGATTATACGGACAGCTGCAGCGGACGGAAAGTGTCTTGGGGTCTTTGAACTTTTGCACGTACACCTTGTAGTAGGTGGTATAACTGTCGTCTTTTACCCGGAAGGTAACGGATTCGAACAGCTCGTCGTATTCGATCAGTTCAACGTAGCCAATGGCATGGATCTTTTTTCCCCGGCGAATCACTTCATCGGTTCCATTGGTATAAACATACTTAATAAGGTGCGGTAGCGCCATATGCTTTTTTAATCCGAAAAGGCCAATCTGCAGGGAGCGAACAGGCCAATCTGCAAAACTAAAGGAAAAAAGGTGAGTGTAGAAAATTAAATCCATCTTACCTTTGGAACACCCTGCGGGGTTCTCTTTGTACCACAGATCGTTATGTTAAACCGTTGTTATGATCTTCCGTATTAACTTATTGTCTCCTATCCTTGTCCTACCCTTGTTCATGACCTTGCCCGCCGCTCCGGCTTCTGCCCAACGACAAAAAAAGACCGACAAGCTGCTGCTCACCAACCTGGATAGACATATCCACTTTCTGTCCGATGAAAAACGGGAAGGACGCAGAACGGGTACGCCCGGAGAAAAAGTGGCCGGCGATTATATTGCCAGCGCATTCAGCAATGCAGGGTTGCAACCAAAGGGTGATAAGAACGGCTGGCTTCAGGCCTTCGACATCGATCAGGGACGAGTGGTCAGCGGGGACGCCTTTTTAATTATCAACGACCATCCATTGCTTCTAAACAAGGAGTATTTCCCTATGGCGTTCAGCGCAGTAGGAACGGTGTCGGGCTCCCCGGCGATGGCCCTTCAGGAAAGCGGAGTACCCTGGTTCTTCGATCTGCGCGATCTGTTGGAATCCGACGCAGGCGGGGTGCGCGTCGATCTCTACAGGGCTATCCGTGAAAGGGCCTCCGCGTTTGCTAAAAAAGGGGCCACTGCTTTGCTCGTTTACAATTCTTCGAAAACTCCGGATAACCTGGCCTTCGACGCGAATGACAGGAGCGAGCCCGCCGCCATTCCTATACTCTACATCACCGCCGCTGCCAAAAGAAAATACCTGCGGGATGAATCCGCCTCGGTGGACATCCGTATCAGGACGGGATTTTCGGAAAAGAAATTTACGGGTCACAATGTAGTAGGCTATATCGACAATGGCGCCGCTTCAACCGTCGTCATCGGCGCGCAATATGATTGGTCTGCCGCCGCGGACAGCGCCGGCTCTCCCGATACGGCCGGAGCGGACAATGCGGGCGGGGTCGCCGCCATGATAGAGCTGGCCCGTCTGCTGGCGGTTTCCAAACTGAAGAACAACAACTATCTGTTCGTTGCTTTTTCCGGAGGAGAACAGGGGTCGGCAGGATCGGCGTTCATGGCCGCGCATCTGCCGGTCGATCCGCAACGTCTGAACTATATGCTCGACCTGGACAGACTCTACCCGGTCCATGCCGCCACCCGGCGTTTGGTGATCGGCGGTTATGGCTCCTCGCCTGCCTGGTGGGGCGCCTGCCGCGAGGCCAGGGATAAACCGGGTTTTCCTGTTCAGCTGGACAGCAGCTATAGCAGACCCGGCGATCAGGCAACTTTCTATTCAAGGGGCATTCCGGCACTCGTCTTTTATATCGGTCCGGATAAAACGGATCGTAACCTGGAACTGGCAACGGTTAAATATGTATTCGATATTGTAAAGGCCGTGGACAACCGGGGGCGGCTGGCTTTTGCTCGTTCCGCCGCAGGTTCATGAAACTGAAACTCAACATAGAGGATATGACGGGGGAGTTCTTCGAAAACACCCGTTTGCTGGGCCTGGTGGCGCCGGTAAAGGACTACCAGTTCTGCTGGCAGCTGAACAACCGGCTTCGTTTCGACTTCCGGATCAACAATGACATCGAGATCCAACTGGCCAAACGGCAACGAAAATATTTTTTCGGAGTGTACGAATACAGGGAGGACGGTAACGCGCTGCAACATTTTCTCTACAATAACCAATTCGACGGGGAGTATCTGTTACCCGAATTCAAGCACCTCGATTTCCTGTGGCTGCTGAAAGGGGACACGGTAGCCGATGAAAAGCTGGCGCTATTGATGGCATCGATCCGCAGCGTTCCCGGTGTGCAGCTGGTGACCGAGCTGGCGCCGGATAAGATCAGGAATAAAGGGCATCTGATATTTTGAATACGGGTCCGCCGTTCGGCGCTTTGTGCCGGCGGCCCGGCTTTTGCGGACGGCTATTTAATCGTAACCACGCGGGTGGGACCCGCTAAAAAATCATACACCATGTGGGATGAAAAAAACAACACGCTTTACCGCAAATTCCAGTTCAAGGACTTCTCGCAGGCCTTCGCTTTCATGACGCGGGTCGCGCTGGAGGCCGAAAAGATGGACCACCATCCCGACTGGAGCAATGTCTATAATACCGTTGAGATCAGGCTGTCTACGCACAGTGCGGGGGATATCGTCACCGATAAGGACAGGAAGCTGGCGCAAAAGATCGACGGGTTGATTTAGCGGTGGCTAACCCCGATCCGCGTCCCGCGGACCGCGCGAAGCGCAATCATTAGCCCTGATTCGACGAAGGAGAATCGCGCGAAGCGCAATCATTAGCCCTGATTCGACGGAGGAGAATCGCGCGAAGCGCAATCATTAGCCATTCATACTGGCGAGGAATTCCTCATTGCTTTTCGTCCCGCGCATGCGTTTCAGCAATTCGTTCATAGCTTCTTCCGCATTCATATCGTTGAGATAGACCCGCAGTAGGTTCATGCGTTGGAGGACGTCTCTTTCCAGCAGCAGATCGTCGCGGCGGGTGGAAGAAGCGACGAGATCGATGGCAGGGTAGATACGGCGATTGGAAAGACGGCGATCCAGCTGCAATTCCATATTACCGGTACCCTTGAATTCTTCGAAGATCACCTCATCCATTTTGGACCCGGTGTCGATGAGGGCGGTAGCCAGAATGGTCAGCGATCCGCCGTTCTCTATCTTGCGGGCGGCGCCAAAGAATTGTTTGGGTTTCTGCATGGCATTGGCTTCCACACCGCCCGACAGGACTTTCCCGGAAGCCGGTGCGACGGTATTGTGCGCGCGGGCGAGCCTGGTAATGGAGTCCAGAAGGATGATCACATCATGACCGCATTCTACAAGCCGCTTGGCCTTTTGCAACGCGATGGTAGAGACTTTCACATGTTTTTCGGCGGGTTCGTCGAAGGTAGAGGCAATGACTTCGGCCTTGACGCTGCGTTCCATATCGGTAACTTCCTCGGGACGTTCGTCGACGAGGACGATCATCAGGTAACAATCGGGGTGATTGGCCGCGACGGCGTTGGCGACGGCTTTCAGCAACATCGTCTTACCGGTTTTGGGCTGGGCGACGATCAGACCGCGCTGACCCTTACCTATCGGCGTGAACAGATCGATGATGCGGGTGGAATAATCATTGGGGGTCGTGAACAGGTTGAGCTTCTCGAAGGGGAACAACGGCGTCAGGTAATCGAACGGCACGCGGTCGCGTACCTCTTCCGGACCCTTATTGTTGATCGTTTCGACCTTCAGCAGCGCGAAATACTTTTCACCTTCTTTCGGGGGGCGTACCGAACCCAGTACGGTGTCGCCCGTTTTCAGGCCGAACAGCTTTATCTGCGAAGGGCTGACATAGATATCGTCGGGAGAAGAAAGATAGTTGTAATCGCTGCTCCGCAGGAAACCATATCCGTCGGGCATCATCTCCAGGACGCCTTCGGCCGAGATCACTCCATCGAATTCGATATTGAAGACATCGTTGCGCCGTTGTGCATAGACCCGGCTTTGCGAGTCCGAGCCGCGGCCTCCGTCTCCAAGCGACTCCCCGCTTTCCTGTTCTTCCGGCAGGACACTGTCCTCATCCTGGTTCGGCTGTTCTTCCGATTCCTCACGGCGCATGTCTTCGCCACGCGCAGCATCACGACCACCGCGTTGCTGCACATCACCACCATGCATGACGTCCCCGCGCGACGTATCACGACGGGCGCCGTCCCTTTGCGACGCATCGCGATGAGAAGCCTCGCGCTGCGGCACTTCACGGTGCGGGGCCGGATGGGCCCTGGCTGCCGGGGCTTTGGGCGCTGCCATCATTTCAGCAGGCTCTTCCTCTTCTTTTTTACGCGGTTTTTTCATCATAGGCTTTTCTTCCTTCTTGCGCGTTTCTTTTTTCGGCTCGGCTTTCTTGGGTTTGTCGTCGCCGCTTTCCACGATGGCTTCTTCGGTACTGTTACCGGTGGAGGCCTTTATAATGCGTTTGCGTTTGGGTTTGTCATCGCCTGATTCGGATTTTCCTTCGCTTGCCACAACGGCCTGTTTATCGAGGATCTTATAAATGAGCTCCTGCTTGTCCAGTTTCCTGGCGCCCGCGATCTTCAGTTGTTCAGCAATATCGAGGAGTTCCGGAACGAGCATGTCGTTCAATTGGAGAATATCGTACATAAAAAAACTTGAGAGTTGAACAGCATTCTCAAACAGTAAGACTGTCTAATGAAAATGTTTGAAATGAATATTGATTATATGAACAGAAAGATTTAAAACTGAAAAGCTGTGAGCATTGCGAAAGGGAAACTGATCAGCTTAATTCCACTGCAATTTTAGCATAAAAATGCATAATTCAAAAAAAAATTTTTAAAGCGCCTGAGTTTCAGTCGATTTTCAGCAATTTTGCTCCACGAAAAATCATCAGGAAAATCATGTTCAACACAAGATCGAAAGTGAAGACGCTGCTGGCCGCCACCCCGGACGGACAGGATGTCACCGTGATGGGATGGGTGAGGAGTTTCCGGAACAACCAGTTCATAGCGCTGAACGATGGGTCCACCAACACCAATCTGCAGGTCGTAGCCGAGCTCGGGGTTTTCGACGACGAGCTGCTCAGGAAAATCACGCCGGGCGCCTCGCTGAAGGTTACGGGGCAGCTGGTCGCCTCCCTGGGGAAGGGGCAGGCCGTGGAAGTAAAGGCGCGTACGATCGAGGTTTTGGGCGAATGCAATCCCGATACCTATCCTCTTCAGTTGAAGAACAGGCCCAGTCTCGAATACCTGCGGGAGATCGCTCATCTCCGTTTCCGGACCAATACTTTTGCTGCCGTTTTTCGCATCCGGCACTCGCTTGCTTTTGCGATCCATCAGTTCTTTCATGAACGGGGATTCGTTTACCTGCATACCCCTATCATTACAGCTTCGGATGCAGAAGGTGCGGGAGAGATGTTCCGGGTGAGCACATTGCCTTTCGACGGGACGCCGCGTAAGAAAGACGGATCGGTCGATTTTGGCGAAGACTTCTTCGGCCGCGTTACCAACCTGACCGTAAGTGGTCAGCTCGAGGGCGAACTCGGCGCGATGGCGCTCAGCGAGATCTATACCTTCGGGCCTACTTTCCGTGCGGAGAACTCGAATACGGCCCGTCATCTGGCCGAGTTCTGGATGATCGAGCCGGAAATGGCATTTTACGATCTCGAGGACAATATGACCCTGGCCGAAGAATTCATCCAATACCTGATCCGCTATGTCATGGGGAACAACCGGGAAGATCTGGATTTCCTGGCCCAACGGCAGGCGGAGGAGGAAAAACAGAAACCGCAGGCGGACAGAAGCGAGCTCGGACTAATCGAAAAGCTGGAGTTCGTCCTGAATAACCGGTTCGAACGGATCACCTATACGGAAGCCATCGATATCCTGCTGCAGTCGCCCGCCTTTAAAAAGAAAAAGTTCCAGTACGACGTCAAATGGGGCATCGATATGCAAAGCGAGCATGAGCGGTACCTCGTGGAAAAGCATTTTAAGAAACCCGTCATCGTCACAGGATATCCGGCTGCGATCAAAGCCTTTTACATGCGCCGCAATGAGGATGGAAAGACCGTCGCCGCCATGGATATCCTGGTGCCCGGTATCGGCGAGCTGGTCGGCGGCTCTCAGCGCGAGGAACGTCTCGACAAGCTGGAAGGGCGGATGAGGGAAATGCATGTCCCGGTTGAGGAGATGTGGTGGTATCTCGATACCCGCCGCTTCGGTACGGTGCCTCATGCGGGCTTCGGGTTGGGGTTCGAGCGGATGATGCTTTTCGTCACCGGCATGTCGAATATCCGTGATGTCATTGCGTTCCCGCGGGCTCCCAAGAACGCCGAGTTCTAGGAATACATTACCTTTATTGTCCTCAAAAACCCGCATCAATGGCTATTCCAGTCGTCGACCTGTCGCAGTTCTCCGGGACTCCCGGTCAAAAAGCAGCTTTTGTTTCCGAATTGGGAAAGGCATATGAGGCAGTGGGGTTCGTCGCCGTCAGGAATCATGGCATCCCGGCTAAGACCATCGAAGGCCTGTATTCCAACACGAAAGCATTTTTCGCCCTGCCGTCCGAAATAAAAAGAAAATACGAGATCCCCGGTCTGGCGGGCCAACGCGGCTATACTTCCTTCGGGAAGGAACATGCCAAAGGCAGTACGGCCCCCGATCTGAAAGAGTTTTTTCAGTTCGGCCAGACGGTGGAGGATAACGACCCCATCAAAGCGGAATATCCGGATAATGTGCAGGTGAAAGAGCTGCCGGAATTCAATCCCCTGTTCATACAGGCTTATTGTTCTTTCGAAAGATCGGGGACCTCGCTCCTTCAGGCGATCGCGCTCTACCTGGGTCTCGAAGAGCATTATTTCGACCGTTTTGTCCATAACGGAAATTCGATTTTGCGCGCCATCTATTACCCGCCTATAAAAGAGGAGCCGAAATCGGCGATCCGTGCCGATCAGCACGAGGATATCAATCTCATTACGCTTTTGGTGGGTGCCAGCGCCGATGGACTGGAAATCCTGACCAGGCAGAACGAATGGGTTCCCGTGACCTCATTGCCTGATCAGATCGTTGTGAATGTGGGGGATATGCTCCAACGGTTGACCAATAACAAGCTGAAATCCACCACCCATCGTGTTGTGAATCCACCGAAGGAACTGTGGGGTACCTCGCGATTCTCCATTCCCTTTTTCCTGCATCCCAAAAGCAGTATGAGCCTGGCCTGTCTGTCCTCCTGTATCGACGAGCGTCATCCGAAGGCCTATCCCGATGCCACCGCCGGCGAATATCTCGACGAGCGTTTACGCGAGATAGGTCTGAAAAAATAAGGTTTGGGCGGTCGCGGGTTCGGGGCCATTTTTGAGGCCGACGGATCGCTTTCCAGGCATTTTTGACGCCGTTTACCCCGAATTCCGGCCTTTGGTCCTTTCCCGAAAAAATTTTTTTTTTGATCCCTCCCTGGACGGAAAAGCGCGTCCATGCTGAATTCCAGGCCCATGTTGCCTTCCTGATCATAAAAAATACCTACTTTAAAATAGTACTGTGTGTTGCATAGTACTAAAAAGCACTTATCTTTGAGTTGTCAAGGAAAATTAGCTGCCCAAAACCGGTTGAACCGTTGGCACCGGCCAGGGTGAAACAAATAAAACCTCAGCGTATGAATATCGAGAATACCCAGAGTCAGATGCGTAAGGGGATCCTGGAATTCTGTATCCTCTCCGTGATCAGACGCGGTGAAGCGTACCCCTCGGACATCGTAGAAGAGATGAAGAAGGCCAATCTGAACATCCTGGAAGGCACCCTTTACCCGCTGCTCACCCGGCTCAAAAATGCAGACATGCTGACCTACCGTTGGGTAGAAAGCAATTCCGGCCCTCCCCGTAAATATTTCTCCCTGACGCCAAAAGGAGAGGCCTTCTACGGCGAGCTGGAGGCAACCTGGAACGAACTGGCCAATGCCGTTCATGCCCTAACCAATAATACACATTGATACCTCTGAATGTACGATAGCAACCATTTCAACCTCCAAATACACTTACAATGAAAAAGATCATTAATATAAACTTCCATAGCCGGGTGATCCCAATCGAAGAATCCGCCTATGAGATCCTGCAGCAGTACATCGAGAGTCTCCGCAGATACTTTGCACGTGAGGAAGGGAGGGACGAGATCATCAGCGATATCGAGAACCGGTTTGCAGAACTGTTCTCCGAAACCCTGAAAAAAGGAGCTCCCTGTATCACCGATGCCGATGTCGAAGCAAACATAGCCAGCATGGGCCGCCCCGAAGAGTTCGAGGGCGAAGAGAATGCCGGTGCGGCAACGGCAGGGGCCGGCAACACGGGCAGCAGCCAACCCTCCGGCGGCGGACCCAACCCCAACTGGGAATATGCCGGCAGCGAGCCGCGCAGACTGTACAGGGCAGAGAACGATAAGATCCTTGGCGGCGTATGCGCCGGTCTGGCCAACTATCTTCGGCTGGATCCCGCCATCGTCCGGATCATCTTCGTCCTGATGCTTTTCAGCTGGGGTTTCGGTTTTCTTCTTTACCTGATCCTGTGGGCGATCCTGCCGACCCGTTCTCTGCCGGCCGCTGTGCGGAAACGTCTCTACCGCAACCCGGACAACCGGATGATCGCAGGTGTCGCCAGCGGTCTGGCTGCCTATTTCCATATAGAGGTTTGGATCCCCCGCATCATCTTTCTTCTTCCTTTGTTGCTGGGTATCGTTACATCGATGATCCGCAGTATATGGTGGCCCTGGCATCATTTCACCGGGCCGGTCTTCTTCACGGGCGGTTTCGGCGGTACGCTCTTTATTACCTATATCGTGTTATGGATCGTCCTTCCCGAGGCCAATTCGGCCTCGGAGAAACTGGAAATGCGGGGCGAGAAAGTAGACCTGGAATCCATCAAGAATACGATCAAAAGCGATCTCGAGGGTTTCAAAGGCAGGGCCAAAGAGATGGGCACCGAATTGGGCGAAAGCTTTAATCGGGTGAGCAGGGAAATGAGACAAAATACGCAGAACTGGGCATCGGAAGCAGGTCCGGCCATCCGGCAGACCACCAACGGATTCGGGCATGCCGTGGGGGTCCTTTTCAAAGCTTTTTTCCTTTTCATCGCAGGTTGTATCGCCTTCGGCCTGATCATGGCGCTGGCTGCGCTGGTCTTCCGCGGCGAAGGAGTGCTCCACGTGAAGAACTATATATTGGAAGGCTTCTGGCAGAATTTCCTCGCCTGGACCGGTTTCTTCCTGTTCCTCGTTATTCCCGTCATGGCATTGCTGACCTGGCTGATCCGCCGTATATCCGGGACCCGTACCCGCAGGCATTACCTGGGCTATGCCTTTATGACGCTGTGGGTCATCGGTCTGTTTTGTCTCATTATACTCGGCGGCATGGTTATGAATAATTTCCAGTCGCGGCAGCATGTGGAAGAAGCGGTTACGATCACCCAGCCCTCCCATGGCAAGTTATTGGTCTTCGCCAACCATTCCGAAAACCGCTACGGGGATACCGACGAGTGGTTCAATGTCGATTGGGGCCGTCACAACGCCTTTTATATCCTGAACGACGACAGCGTGTTGCTGCGGACGGTAAAGGTGAATGTGCTGAGAAGCGATGATTCCGCCTATCATGTCAGGCTGATCAAGCTGAGCCATGGCAACAGCGGTCCGAATGCCCGTCAGCTTGCCAGCGAGATCCGGTTCCCCGTCAACCAGGCAGACAGCGTGCTTACACTCCCTGAAGGCTTTACCATCACCCCGGGCGAGAAATTCCGCAATCAGCAGGTATTGGTGGAGATCTATGTTCCCCTCGGCAAACGCATCCAGCTCGGCTCCGCCGTGAAGGACTACAACTGGTTCAATATCGATCCGCGCCGCCGGCATCTTTCCTGGAGCGACGGGCACCGGTATTACGAGTGGGATGAAGATTATGACGACCCCGGCAATACCTTTTACTGGAGGAGCAACGTCGAATATCTGATGACCCCCAACGGCCTGCTGCGGACCGACCGGGACACCTATGAGAACAACGGGTCCGGTGACCGCGCCCCGGACCGGACGAATAACGACGGCGACAACAACGATAATGAGAATCCCGGATACAGCGCCCCAAAACACTCCAAACACGACAGCGGCGGCTATCGCTACAAAGGACCCGGATCGCGTCCGGAGAAAAGCCCGCAGAAAAAAACCGCCGATTCTACATCCGTCAAAAGAACGGCCATGATCGCCAAACCCGCCGATTGCAGCACGTGTCTGCTTTCCGCCCTCGACAATATATAGCCGGCATAGCCCTGATGCCGGTTCATCCATGCCTTTCGTTGGTTGAAGTTGGAACATAGCCGCCTGGCTTCTGCCGGGGGGCTTTTTTACCTATATTTGCGCCGTTCAAATTTCATACTACTATCGCCGCCGCAAAAACCAATACATGAAGCACACTCCTTTCACGTCGATCCACCTCGGGCTCGGGGCCAAAATGGCGGAATTCGCCGGTTACAACATGCCCATCAGCTACAGCGGGATCAATGACGAGCATCTTGCCGTACGCTCCAATGCCGGCGTGTTCGATGTCAGCCATATGGGCGAGTTTATCATTAAAGGAGAACATGCACTGGACCTTATCCAGCGGGTGACCACCAATGACGCTTCGAAGCTTGCCGCCGGGAAAGCCCAGTACAGCGCCCTGACGAATGAACGGGGTGGCATTGTGGACGATCTGATCGTGTATTGCCTGGAAGAGAACAAGGCCTATATGCTGGTCGTCAATGCTTCCAACATCGAGAAAGACTGGAAATGGATCTCCGCCCACAATACCCGTCAGGCCGAAATGCACAACATTTCCGATAAGACCTGTCTGCTCGCGATCCAGGGTCCCAATGCCACCCGGATGATGCAGCCGCTGACCGATGTGGATATTCTCAATCTCCCTTACTATACTTTTGCCAGGGGCAAGTTCGCGGGGATCGATAACGTCCTGATCAGCGCCACAGGGTATACGGGATCGGGCGGGATCGAGATCTATTTTGAAGACAAGGGCAACGCCGCGGAGACCATCTGGAACAAACTTTTCGAAACGGGCGGCCCGCAAGGGTTGAAACCCATCGGTCTCGGCGCCAGGGATACGCTTCGCCTGGAAATGGGCTACTGTCTGTACGGCAACGACATCGACGATACGACCACTCCGCTCGAAGCCGGTCTGGGCTGGATCACGAAGTTCTCCAAAGTTTTTACCGCGCGTGACATCCTCGAAAAACAAAAGGCCGCCGGTCCCGGACAACGGCTGGTCGGCTTTGTTATGGAAGAAAAGGGAATCCCCCGTCACGATTATGAGATCAAAGATTCTTCGGGCATGACGATCGGCCGGGTGACGTCGGGAACGCAAAGCCCATCTCTCGGAAAAGCCGTCGGGATGGGTTATGTCCGTCCGCCTTTTTCCAACCTGGACGCAAAGATATACATCAAGGTAAGGGACAAGCTTTTGCAGGCCCGGGTAGTAAAGTTTCCCTTTACCTGATCGAAAACGCAGGGTCGGCATTTCGCGCTTTGGAATGATTTTTTCTTGCAATCAATGCATCCAACACCTTATTAATGCCTACTATACATCTAACGACCTTTATCGGGGCTCCCGCAGACCGGGTCTTCGATCTTGCCAGAAGCATCGATCTGCACAGGAAATCCATGGCGCATACCGACGAACAGCCAATTGCCGGCGTCACTACGGGTCTGATCAACCTCGATGAAACGGTGACCTGGAAGGCGAAACACCTGATGAAGACCCGTATCCTGAAATCAAGGATCAGCGCAATGAACCGGCCGTTCTCCTTTACCGATGAGATGGTTGCCGGGGATTTCAAAAGCCTGCGTCATGAACACCATTTCAAACCGATCGAAAACGGAACCCTGATGATCGATCTGATGCATTTCGAAACGCCTTATGGCGGTCTGGGAAGGATGGTCAACAATCTTTTTCTTACCGGGTATCTGAAGCGGCTGATTGAGATGCGCAATCACCAATTAAAAGAATATGCGGAGTCGGAAAAATGGAAATTCATTCTTGAGAAATAGTTTATGACAACCCCCAAACCTGATCTATATACCGCGTTGTCTCCCGCATTGCTGCATTTATATGGTGTAAATCACGCCATCGTGGTGATCATCGACGTCCTTCGCGCTACTTCGACCATCGCCACCGCCCTGTACAACGGCGCCAAATGCGTGATCCCCGTAGACAGCGTTGCCAAATGCATCGAACTCGGCCGCCAGATCGATGGTATCACGGCAGGGGAACGCGACGGCATGATCGCCGAAGGTCTCCAGCATGGCAATTCACCTTTTGAATATCCCAGGGAGTTCGTCGGAGGAAAGACCCTCGTCCTGACCACCACCAACGGCACCAAGCTATTGCATATGGCGCTCGACCGCGGATCCAGTCAGATCATCACGGGCTCCTTTCCCAATCTCAACGCCGTTTGCCGGTACCTCCTTTCTCAAAACCAACCCGTGGTGCTTGGTTGTGCGGCCTGGAAGGACCGCGTCAACCTGGAGGATATGCTCTTTTGCGGGGCCGTGATCCACCAGGTGAAAAGGCATTTTTCCATCAATTGCGATTCGTCGCAGATAGCCGAAACCGTCTACCTGGAGGCCAAAAGCGACCTTTTTGGCTTCATGAAGTCAAAAAACGCCTCGCATTATCACCGGTTGTCGGGTTATGGTCTGGAAAGGGATATACAATATTGCCTGACGCCGGACATAGCTCCGGTTCTACCGATTTACGAGAATGGGAAACTTATCGTACTGTAGCGGACCTGCTGCCTCTCAACGACGCCAAGGCGTCTGCCGGGGCCAACGATTGCCCTTCGGGCGGGCGGAAACGGCTCCGCCGTTTCTATGGTTCCCGATTTCGTAAACAGCGACCCGGTGTTCCCTGTACCTTTGCCCCGGCGTGAAAAAGGAAATTCTACATATTGCCCTGGTAGGCAATCCGAACAGCGGGAAAAGTTCACTTTTCAATGCTCTTACCGGTCTCAATCAGAAGGTAGGCAATTTCCCCGGTGTTACCGTGGACAAAAAAACCGGCCTATCGCGGCTGGCAAGCGGGCTGGATGCCAATATCATCGATCTGCCCGGCACCTATAGCCTCTACCCGAAACGCGGGGATGAATGGGTCTCCTACAAAGTCCTGCTGGGCCAGGACCCGGGGGGCATTCGCGCCGATATGGTGATCCTGCTCGTGGATGCCAGCAATCTGAAGAGGAACCTCCTTTTCTGTTCGCAAATCATCGATCTTAAGATACCGGTGGTGGTCGCGCTCACGATGATGGACCTGGCGGCAAAAAAAGGGATCGAGATCGATGTGGACGGGTTGGAGCGCGAACTCGGCATACCCATCGTCGCCGTCAATCCGCGCAAGAACAAAGGCATTGTCCAGCTGAAGAAGATCGTCGAGCTCCGGGCAAAGCAGCTGAACCTCGCTTCACCCCGAGCCTTCATACCGGGGCAGCCGATGGCCGCCCCCGCGGTCCAGGATGTCCGACAACTGTTCCCCGACATCGGCGACTATACCGCCATCCATTACCTGATCAATCACGAGCACTTCAATCTGCCGGAGGATATCCAGACGCGCATCGAGGCCATCGAAGCCGCGCACTCCTTCAATCATACCCGGATACAGGCCGATGAGATCCTGCAGCGTTATGCCCGGATCAAGCAGATCATGCAGCATACGGTCTCCGAACCCGATCCGCTGGAAAAAACACTATTTACGGAGCGGCTCGATAAGATATTCCTCGACCGCACCTGGGGTTACATCATACTCCTCGGCGTGCTTTTCCTGTTGTTCCAAAGTGTATTCTGGATCGCGCAATACCCGATGGACGCCATCGACTGGTCCTTCTCGCGTCTGGGCGGCTGGTTGGGTCACACCCTGCCCGACAGCTGGTGGAGCGACCTGCTCGTCAATGGGCTGCTGGCCGGCCTTAGCGGAATCCTGGTTTTCGTACCACAGATCATGATCCTGTTCGGTCTCGTCACCGTCCTGGAGGATACCGGCTATATGGCGCGGATCAGCTTCCTGAGCGACAAGCTGATGAGAAAAGTAGGTCTCAACGGAAAAAGCGTCATGCCGATGATCAGCGGTTTTGCCTGCGCGGTGCCGGCGATCATGAGCGCCCGTAACATCGAGAACAGGAAAGAAAGACTGCTAACCATCCTGATCACGCCGTTGATGAGCTGCAGCGCGCGTTTGCCGGTATATACGATGCTGATCGCGCTGGTCATACCGCGCAAGGACGTGCTGGGCATCTTCAGTCTGCAGGGGCTGGTGATGATGGGCCTGTATATGCTTGGGCTCGTCATGGCGATGATCGTTAGCTATGTCGCGAAATGGTTTATCCGGCTAAGGGAAAAAAGCTTTTTTATCCTCGAGCTGCCGATCTATCGCGCCCCACGCTGGAACAATGTGGTCGTAACCATGATCAATAAGGCCAGGATCTTCGTCACCGACGCGGGAAAAGTGATCATGGTCATCAGCCTTATCCTGTGGGGCCTTAGTTCTTTTGGTCCCGGCCGCCGGTCGGAAGTGGCTGCCCGGTATGATACCGAGATCCGTCAGCATCCCGATCAGGCCGCCAATCTTAACCGCGAGAAACAGGGCGCGCTGCTCGAGAACTCTTATGCCGGCATCCTCGGTAAGGTGGTAGAACCCGTTATCCGGCCACTAGGCTATGACTGGAAGATAGGCATTGCGCTGATCACCTCCTTTGCGGCGCGCGAGGTTTTCGTCGGGACCATGGCCACATTGTATAGTGTTGAAGGCGGAAAGGATGCGGATCAGCAGACCTTGCGCCAACGGATGGCATCGGCGCGACGCGCAGACGGTAGCCCGGTCTATACCCTGGCCACCGGCGTCAGTCTCATGATCTTCTATGTGCTGGCCATGCAATGCATGAGCACACTTGCTGTCGTACGACGGGAAACGCGCAGCTGGAAATGGCCCGGGATCCAGGTGGTGTATATGACCGGGCTGGCCTATGTGATGAGCCTGATCGTGTTTCAGCTGTTGCGCTGATCGGAATCCACCCAGCCCGGCCACTCCTTAAAGTACCCCCAGCCCCTGCAACTCCTCCCTGAAAAGCTCCGGTGTCCTGAACTGGATGCCGACGAATCCCAGCTCCCTCGCGGGCAGCACGTTGCGTATATTGTCGTCCACATAGATGGCTCTGGCCGGCTCGATGCCGAAACGGTCGATCAGGAGCCGGTAGATCTCCGGGAAGGGTTTGCGGATCTTTTCCTCACCCGACACGAGCCTGCCGTCGAACCAGTGCAGGAAGTCATACAGCTCCAGCGCCACGGGAAACGTCTCGGCGCTCCAGTTGGTCAGCGCATACAGTTTCAGCTTGCCGCGGGATTTCAGCTCACGGAATATTTCGACGGTCTCGTGGATCGGTCCGCCCAGCATTTCCGTCCAACGGGTATAATAAGCGCGAATGGAGGCCTCATGTTCCGGGTATTTTTGGACCAGCCAGTCGGTTCCTTCCTGCAGGCTCCTGCCCGCATCCTGGTGCTCGTTCCACTCCGGGGTAGTGATATTGGAGAGGAACCAGCGGCGCTCCTTTTCATCGGGGATGATCTTATTGTAGAGATATTCGGGGTTCCAGTCGATGAGCACGCCGCCGAGATCGAAGACGAGTGTGTCTATCATAATGCATTAAATTTTTATCAGTCGCTCAGCCGCGCGATCCAACGTTTCTTCTTTTTTTGCAAAGCAGAACCGGACGACCCGGTTATCCTGCTTATCCTCGTAAAACACCGAGACGGGTATCGCCGCGACGCCATATTCTTTGGCGATCCGGAGGACGAACTCCTTATCCGGTTCGTCGCTGATCCGGTCGTATTTGTACAGCTGGAAGAAGCTGCCGTAAGAGGGCAGGGGCGTGAACCGGGATGGCTCCATCAGCCTTGCGAAATGGTCGCGCTTGCGTTGCATAAAAGCGCTCAAACCAAGATAGGTCTCCTTATCGCGCAGGTATTCCGCCAACGCCACCTGCGTAGCGGTATGACAGCTGAAGCAGTTGAACTGGTGGACTTTCCGGAACTCGGCCATGAGCGCCGGCGACGACACACTGTATCCCAGCTTCCAACCCGTACAATGATACACCTTCCCGAAGGAAAAAGACACGAAACTTCGTTCCAGCAGCCGGGGATAACGAAGGATCGAAGTATGGGGCAGACCATCGAAGACAAGATGCTCATATACTTCATCGGAATGAACCAGGATATCCGTGCCTTCGACGATCTCCTGCAACTTTTGGATATCGCCCTCCCGCAGTATCGAGCCCGTTGGGTTGTGCGGGCTATTCAGCAGGATCATCCGTGTACGGGGCGTTATCCTCCGTCGCACTTCGTCCCAATCGATACTATAATCGGGGAAACGCAGATCGATCCCCACGGGAATGGCGCCATTGATCTCGATGTTGGGTATATAACTATCGTAGGCCGGTTCGAATACGATGACTTCATCGCCGGCGCTCAGTATGGTCGTCAGCGCGGTATAGATGGCATAGGTGCCGCCGGGAGTGACGGTGATCTGCGTGTCGGGATTGACGGCAGTTCCATAAAGACCGGCGATCTTTTCGGCCAGTATCTCTCTCAGCGACGCCAGCCCGTTCATGTGTGCATATTGGTTATACCCGTTCCGCATGGCCCGGTGGACGAGCGCTATCAGCTCTTCGCTCATCGGGTAATCGGGGAAGCCCTGCCCCAGGTTCACTGCGCCGAGCTCGGCTGCCAGCGAGCTCATCACGGTAAAGATCGTCGTGCCGACCCGGGGTAGCTTGCTTTTCATCTGACGCTTATATTTTCATTTCGTACGAGCGGCTCTCCGTGGATGCGCAGGTAGACCTGCGCCACCGTGACAACGTCTTTCTGGCAATAATTCACGATGCGGGGGAGATCGCTCTGCCCCCAGTAGACTTCGCCGACCTGGCTGCCGTCTATATCGTCCTTCGGCGTGGGCACGCCGAGCGAGTGGGCCAGCAGGTTCAGCGATACGAAGTTCTTATACTCTCCGAATCTCCATAGTTCCATCGTATCGATATGCGGCACCTCCCACGGTTTTTTTCCGGCCAGGTTCAGCACCGAAGGGATATTCATCCCATGAATGACCATTCGCCGGCAGAGATAGGGGAAATCGAAGTCCTTCCCGTTGTGGGCGCACAGGTACTTTTGTCCTTCGGAGCCCCATTTGTGGAGCAGCTCGTAAAACTGCTGCAACAATTCCTTTTCGTTATCGCCATAAAAGGACTTCAGCGAGATCCGCCGGTCCGCCGGAGGTCCCGACAGGACGCCGCAGCTGATACAGATAACCTTCCCGAACTCCGCATAGATCGCTGCCCTTCCATATAATTCTTCGGGTGTGGCGGGCGTTTTGTCGCGATTGAGGGCCTCGGCTTTATGGGTCCATAGCTGTTGCCATTCTCCCGGTACCTCGTTGAAGTCCCGGTACTGGGAGACGGTTTCTATATCGAGGAAAAGGATGGTATGCAGCGGATAGGGAGACATTTTCGTTACTACCGGGGTTCCCGCGGAAAATATGCCCGGCAGCAACGAAGGTTTTATGATGGGCCTTCGGCCACCGGTGAACTTCACCCTTGCCACCGGCAAGAGCCCGGTCGCACCCTTGCGGGTGGGTCCGGTCTGTTAAAGATACTGATCTCCTTTGTTCCGCTTCACCTCGGCTACATATTCTTTGATCTCCTGTTCCTTGTCCCGGTGGCATATCAATAGCACGTCCCGGGTGTCGACGACGATGAACTTGTCCAGGCCCTGGAGGACCACCAGTTTGTCGTTTGGCGCATGGACCATGCTCCTGCTGGAATCGATGACAATCACATTATCGCCTGCGACGGCATTTTCGAGATGGTCCTTTTTCAGATTCTCGTATGCGCTGTTCCAGGTACCGAGATCGCTCCACCCAAAGGAAGACGGGATGACATACACGTTATCGGCTTTCTCCATGATGCCGAAGTCGATGGAGATATTGGTACAAAGGGGGTAGATGGACTGCAACGCTGCCTTTTCGGCGGGAGTATTGAACTTGTCCTTTTCAGCGGCAAAAACATCGTACATCTCAGGGAGGTATTTCTCGAAGGCATTGATGATGTTCTTCACCTGCCAGACGAAGATGCCGGCATTCCAGAGGAAATCCCCGCTGGCCATAAAGGTCTTTGCCAGCTCGAGATTGGGTTTCTCGGTAAAGGTCTTCACCTTATAGACGTTGTCGGAAACCGAATGCTGTTCATACTGGATGTATCCGTAACCCGTATTCGGGTAAGTGGGTTTGATCCCCAGGGTAATGAACGCGTTGTGCTTGCCGACGAAGCTCAGGGCTTCGAGACAGACCTTGGTGAATGCCGTTTTATCGAGGATGAGATGGTCAGCGGGAGCGACGATCAGGGAGGCCTTGGGATCGGACTGTTGCAGCTTGAAGGAGATGTAGGCAATACAGGGTGCTGTGTTCTTGCGGGAAGGTTCGCCGAGGATATTGGCCACCGGGAGCTGGGGCAACTGTTCCTTGACGATATCGGCATATTCCTGCGAGGTGACCACGTAGATATTTTCAACGGGGATAAAGGTGGCGAAGCGATCGAAGGTCCATTGGATCAGGGTCCGGCCGGTATTCAGGATGTCGAGGAACTGCTTGGGAAAATCCTGCCGGCTCATCGGCCAGAAACGACTGCCGATCCCACCGGCCATAATGACTATATAGTGATGTCTGTTCATACTTTCATTATATTATTCCTTCCCGGATGAGGTTGTTCAGATCGATAAAGCCAAGATAGCGGCGGCCGTTTGTGACGACCAGCCGGGTGATGTCATGGATGCGCATCAGATCCAGCGCTTCTACGGCCAGCGCTTCCGCATCTACCGTTTTCGGGCTCCTGGTCATGATGTCGCCTGCCGTCAAGCCTTCGCGTACGCCCTCTTTTTCCAGCAGCCGCCGGAGATCGCCATCGGTGATGATACCAAGGAGGTTCCCCTCTTCGTCCGTCACTGCGGCGGCGCCGAGACGTTTCGAGGTGATCTCGATGATGACGTCCCGGAGTTTGGTAGGTATGGCTACACGGGGCCGCTCGTTATGGACATATACATCCCCGACCCGCAGGTACAGCCTTTTCCCCAGTGTGCCGCCGGGATGAAAACGGGCGAAGTCCCCGCTGTCGAAACCCCGCATCTCCATCAGTGTAACGGCCAGCGCATCCCCCATGACCAACTGGGCGGTCGTGCTGCTGGTCGGGGCGAGATTGTTGGTACAGGCTTCCTGTGAAACCGTGGTATTGAGGACAATATCGGATTGTTTGGCCAGTACGGACTGCAAATTCCCTACCATGCCGATGAGCGGGTTGCCAAATCCCCGGATGAAGGACAATAGCATTTTTATCTCGGGGCTTTCGCCGCTTTTGCTGAGGATCATCACCACGTCCTGGTCCTGGACCATGCCCAGGTCGCCATGGATGGCGTCCGCGGCGTGCAGAAAAACGGCGGGGGTGCCGGTAGAATTAAAGGTGGCGACCAGCTTCTGCGCGATGATGGCGGTCTTGCCGATGCCACTTACCACGACCCGGCCTTTACAGGAGAAGATGAGGTTTACGGCTGCTTCGAACTGATCATCCACCAGATGTTCGAGGGCCGCAACCGCCTCGGCCTCCATGCGGACGATTCGTTGCCCTATGCCGATGATGTCTTTACCCCTGTTCATTATAAGCCGCAAACCTACGCCAAATTGTTTAATCGCCCCCAGGGGCGATGAATCATTGGATCAGGCTTTGGGTGGCCCCTGCAACCATCTGAAAAACAAAAACATAGACGGTCCGCCTTCGGCAGCCACCTATTTCCCATTAGCGCATTAATGGAACGCGGTTCAATTTTAACACAATCCGCTATCGCCGTCCCTGCTTTTTGCGTAACTTCGCCATCCCTTAAATTTTAGTAGGTACGATCGCATGCCGACCATGACCCTGTTTAGGGCTCCTTTGACCAGACAACCCGTGAGGAAGAAAAATATTGAGCATGGCTACAACCGAAACAAAAAAGAACGCCAACAGCAAAACCAAGGCCGTTAACAGCAAAACCGCCAAAACACAAACCAAAACGTCCAACTCTTTACTCGGACAACTGCGGGACCATTTTGGCTTTGACTCCTTCAAAGACAACCAGGACAAGATCATCCAAAGCTTATTATCGGGAAAAGATACCTTCGTCATCATGCCGACGGGAGGCGGGAAAAGTCTTTGCTACCAGCTGCCGGCCGTCATCAGTGAAGGCGTGGCGATCATCGTCAGCCCGCTGATCGCCCTGATGAAAAACCAGGTTGACCTCGTTCGCGGCTACAGCAGCAAGGATAGTGTGGCGCATTTCCTCAATTCGACCCTCAGCAAGAAACAGATCCGCGAGGTCCATGAAGACCTCCTGGACGGGCATACGAAGATGCTGTACGTCGCCCCGGAGACCCTCACCAAACAGGAGAACATGGATTTCTTCAGCGACCTGAAGATCTCCTTCTTTGCCGTTGATGAGGCGCATTGCATCTCGGAGTGGGGACATGATTTCCGGCCCGAATACCGCAGGCTGCGTGAGATGATGGACCAGATCGATCCGAACGTGCCGGTCATCGCGTTGACGGCAACTGCCACTCCGAAAGTAAAAAGCGATATCATCAAGAACCTGGGGCTCCGCGATCCCAATATCTTTATCTCGTCCTTTAACCGGAAAAACCTGTACTACGAGATACAGCCCAAGATCAAAAAAGACCAGACGATCAAAAGCATTGTCCGATATATCGTTCAGCATAAGGGGAAGAGCGGCATCATTTATACGCTGAATCGGAAGACCACGGAAGAACTTGCGGATATGCTGGTCGCCAACGACATTAAGGCGGTTGCCTATCATGCGGGGCTCGACAGCAAGCTGCGGGCGGAACGGCAGGACCTGTTCCTGAATGAGGATGTACAGGTGATCGTGGCCACTATTGCATTCGGGATGGGCATCGACAAACCGGACATCCGGTTCGTCATCCATTTCAATATACCCAAATCGATCGAAAACTATTACCAGGAAACAGGCCGCGCCGGCCGCGATGGCCTGGAAGGCAACTGTATCTTATATTATTCGCATAAGGATGTCGCCAAGCTGGAGCACCTCATGAAGGACAAGCCGCTGAGCGAGCGTGAGGTCGGCGCACAGCTCATCAATGAGATGGTAGGCTATGCCGAAACGGGCGTTTGCCGCCGGAAAGTGCTGATGAGCTATTTCGGCGAAGACTATACGACCCCGAATTGCGGCGAATGCGACAATTGCCGTCATCCGAAGGAAAAGACGGAAGCCCGCGATCAAGTCGTTAAGGTGCTGAGGACGATCAAGGCGCTGGACGAGCGTTTTGCGACAGGTTATGTCGTGAATATCCTGTTGGGAAAGCTGACTCCGCAGATCCAGATGTTCCGTCATGAAGGCATTGAGGAGTTCGGCATCGGTAAGGAGGAGCCGGAACATCTCTGGAACTCGCTCATTCGTCAACTATTGCTGGAAGACCTCCTGAAAAAAGATATCGAGGAATACGGTGTGCTGAAGCTCACCAAAAAAGGCGAGGATTTCCTCAGGAAACCGCGGTCGCTCAAGATCGTTCTCAACAACCTTTTCGAAGAGGCCAATGCTGACGATGAAGAGGAGAATTCCGAGACGGGGGCCGCTTCGCCGACGGATGAGCGGCTGTTTAGCCTGTTGAAGGACCTGCGGCAGAAGGAGGCCAGGAAAAAGTCGCTTCCGCCTTTCGTGATCTTTTTGGAGACCTCCCTTCAGGATATGGCCACGCTGTATCCCACGACCACCCAGGAACTGGAGCGGTGCCAGGGTGTCAGCAAGGGTAAGGCGCTTCGCTATGGTAAACCTTTTATCGAGGTCATCTCCCGTTATGTCGCCGAGAACGACGTCCAGAAACCGGACGACTTCGTCATGAAGAGCGTGGTCAATAAGAGCGTCAATAAAGTTTATATCATCCAGCAGGTGGACAAGAAGATCCCGCTGGAGACTATCGCAAAGAATAAGGACCTTCGTCTCGACGCGTTGCTGGAAGACATGGAGACTATTGCCGCCAGCGGCACGAAGCTGAACCTCGATTATGCGGTCGACGAAATGCTCGACGAATACGAGCAGGACGAGATCATCGACTATTTCAAAAGCTGTGAGACCAGCAGCCTCCAGGTCGCCCAGCAGGAGCTGTCCGAAGGCAACTTCACCTGGGAGCAGCTGAAGATCATGCGGATCAAGTTTTTGAGTGAGTATGGGATGTAGATGACGGCTTATTCCGTGTGCGCCGTCACCGATTCGCATTCGCCTCACTCCATGCGCCCTGACCGATTGGCATTCGCCGCGGGTCGGCCCGTTTCCCGATTTTTTGAGGAATTTCGCGGGTTTTTATTTCCAAAATCCCCCCGGAAAGCCTATTTTTGCCTCCCCCAATTGAAAGCCGGTTCCACCGGCGATTCGGTTGGTAAAGGGATGGTGCGGTAGCTCAGTCGGTAGAGCAAAGGACTGAAAATCCTTGTGTCGGCGGTTCGATCCCGCCCCACACCACGAAGTCAGCAAATAATCGCCTGTAATTCAAAAAATTGCAGGCGATTTTATTTTTAGGGGGACATTTTAGGGGAATACCTTTCGGCCATCTCCCGCCTAAATTATGTGACAATTGTCAATTGGCCTTTTCTCCTCGTCTGTTTAGCTTTGGGTAGCCTCATTTCTAATCAAACGACGCGGCATATGAAGCTCAGAGAAAGGCTATTTAGCACAATTGTTTTTCGTAGCATGTTGACCCAATTTGGTAATCGCAGTCCCTATTCAGTTAAAAGGACAGCATTCATTCCATATTTTCAATATAAGATCGGTCAATATCAAAATGACTACTATCTATATTTTCGAAAAGCTCCATTTCTGGAAGTCTATAAAAACGAGATATTCAATAAAATGTATGAATACTCAGGGTACGATATCGTCCGCTACCTGGAGTTTCACTACGAGGCATGTTCCGATAAAGGGGAATTCCAAAGATTTCTTCAATACGAGGTCGCTGAGCGACTGAAACATAAGGTAAGTCACACCTATAAACTGAAACTTCAATCAACGTTGGCGTGGCTTGCTGAAAAACAGGGTGTGAACCAAGCCGACCGAGACAGAGCACTGAAGGCCCAGATCGAGCACGATGTCCGTTCCGCCTTTGACGGTCAAGCTGGGCCTAATTTTGATATTTGGTCGTTTCCCTTTTTCTGCCCGAAAATGGCGATTGATAAAACCGGCCATCCTGTGGCGCGTCAACGACCCCTCTTTTTGATTTCGCGTCCGCTCCGCTCCCGCGCTACAACTAAGGTCCACCACGAACATTCGGAAAGAATTCTCACAATTCGGAAAAGACTAAAGACTGGTCAGCCCTTGCTATTTTTCTATAAAGTTTGGAAAATCAAACACTTGAAAGATAGTCTGCAAAAGATTCGGAAAAAAATCAGTGTTGCCGCGCACCACGACCATGAGTTGTCTTTATTCATTTCGCCCTAAACAAAAAGCCGGAATGTAAATTCCGGCCTTCGTATTCGATCTATGTTTACAAACAATAACCTATTTCTTCTTTGATAATGACTTCGGCGCCCCATGTTTCTTTAGAAAGGCAACGGCTTTCTTTGCCTTTTGCTGAACAGCCGGATCATTACCATGATCCTGGATATTCTTATCCACAACTACATCCGCATTAAATTTTTTATTGAGGCTTATGTTACGCATACCATTTAAATTATCTGGTCAAATTTACGATTTTATTTCCGGCGCAGCAAGAACGCTTCGTAATTATTGTTCCTCTGGAACCTTTCCCATTTGTCCTGTCTAAAACCATGTAGATCAAAATCTTCATTGATTTCTGACCAATGGGATGTTATGCCAATTTGATACAACCTCGTTCGGGAGGCAGTACTGCCCTGCGCAAAAATGATGGCCTGTGGCATCAGTGCGGTAAAATGAAATACAATGGATGCAACGGTAGCCAAAACTTTTTCGCGGTCCTTGTTATTACTGACCGATGTGTCGCTGGCCCGATGTTCCGCTTCCAGCCAGTCGCCTAAATACAGATTATAATAATAATCTTCGTAATCGGTTAGTGGCGTGAACCTAACGATTTTCCTAATCTTTCCCTTTGGCCCTTCGCTAAAGAACTCATAGTAAAAGTCACCCGGGCCCTTAATAATTGTATATTTTTCAAGGTTCATAGCAGTTAGTTCATGTTTTTCATAACAGTTGGGGAGACTCTGCAATTTTTGTAGCGGCAGATTCAAGCCATTTCCGCTTTTCCCAGTGATCCTTCAACAATTTCGCATGGTCCGAGGGGACCAGCTTGATATATCTCAAGAACGCCTTTTCCGTCCTGTGCCCCGTGATCGCCATAATGGTCAAATTCGGGGTACCACTGGCAAAGCTCCTTCTGGCTGTATGGGTCATCAGCAGCTCCCAGTTTGCATGTCTCGTTTGCTGTTGTTTACCTTCCTTGGTAAAACTCCTAAGCACTTCCTTTGATAGGCCTGGTGTCATTTCACCCACGTCTTTCAGATAGTCGTTGGTTCTCTGATTGCTGATGGATTTGGGTAGCCCGCCGCCGTACCTAACCAGAATCCTGTACACGGCATCATGCACAGGAATTACCACCAGGTCCTTTGTTTTGACCTGCGTAATTTCGATCAGACCATCATGGATATTCTCCGGTTTCAGGATTGAATAGTCGGAATAACGCAGGCCGGTATGGCAGCCTACAAGGAACAAGTCCCTTACGCGCTCCAGTTTGGGATAGGCTGAAAGATCAACCTGCTCCAGGTCATTCAGTTCCTCTTTGCTTAGATAAATGCTATCCGACTTTTCCCTTAAGACCACGAATCGCCGGGTTTTATGGGCAATGTTTTGATTATAGCCCATTTCAAAGGCTTCGTTCATTATGAGCTTGATGATTTGGATGTGCTTGCCAATAGTATTCGTTGATAATTTAGCCGTTTTCATCAGGTATTCGGTGTAATCGCCATAAAAGCCAAGACTAATATCATTGAAATCAATCTTCTTCCTACTGGTTGCACAGAACTCCCGCAAATGCCGCAACGTCGTTACATACGTCCTCACGGTATTGGCTGTTATCGGCTTGCCCGTCTGAGGGTTCAGTCGGACACCGCTCTCCGATTGAGCAATCAATTTTCCGAAAAACCCGAATAGGTCGGTCTTAAATTCCACCGCCCGGCCCAGGTGCTTATCCAGGTTGATCTTGATATCATCCAGTGACGGCGTCCTTCCCCGGTGAGCAAGCTGATAATCGCAGTATGCCGTCACCGCCATATTGCTCAGGCTTTCAAGGAATGCATTTATTTCAATGTTGTGCAAATTCCTCCTTACGTTCTTCGTCCGTTGCTTCTCGAAATCCCACAAGCCCGGGTGAATCCGCTCGTTGGTGGAATACTTTAACTGTTTTCCCCCCAGAACCATTTTCATTATAATCGGAGTTTCTTTCTGTGCCCGCGGCTCGCGCAGGTAAAAGCTGATGTTTAGCATACACAAACAATTTCATTACGTCACGGTTGGATCAGCAGAGACAGTGGGATGGGCTATTAGACGTGAGTAGTCGAAGGTAAAGAAAAAGTCACTACTTAAAGGAACAAAATAATGAAGAACTTCAGCCACTTTCTTTTATCAGTTATATAAGTAAAGTGGCGTTAAAATATATTAATGGAGGAAAGAGGGAATCCGGGCCTATGCTTGCAGGTCTCCAGGTAGTCATCCACAGCTTCGTGGAATGACCTCTTTAGTTCTTTGACCGTGCCGCCCTCAATAGTCACTGAATCGTCGATGTCGTTGATTTTACCGAAAAACACATCGTCTTCGGCGTTGAAATGAAGTCACCACATCTTTTAGTTGCATGTTTTAGGATTTGAGAAACACATTTTCTCCTATCCCGGGGATCCAAAATTACTATTTTCTATTTCAGGCAATGGAATTTCCAGGGCAGTTTAAGCATGCTTGCCCCAGCCCGCGAAAAATTGCAGAATTTTCTTATCTTTATACTGCTTTCCGGAAGCGTCCCGTCCGCGGAAATGGGCAAAGCCCACCGGTGTGGTTCACGAACACATATTATCAACTTAACTTCTTGCCTTTTTGCGGACACGGCATATTTAAAAGAAGTAAGTTATGTCTACAGTACGTCGCCGGTTGCCGGCACAGCCCCATCTCGATGTTCCCAAAGAAGAAGCACGCGAATTGCTCCGGCAGTGCCAATCAGGGGAAAATGACGCCCTCGATCGCATTAAGCGCCGGCATCCTAAGTTTAATTCCGCTAATGATGATGATTTGTCCGCCCGCCTGAAGCTGAGCGATGCGCAGTTTGTGATTGCCCGGGAATATGGCTTTTCCTCCTGGACGCAACTAAAGCAGCGCATCATGGGCAATACAGTGGCGCAGCTGATTGAAAAGGCTATTCGCGCGGGTGATGCCGCCGAGGTTATCCGGTTGCTGAAAGCGAACCCGGAACTATTGCATGTGCCCGTCGTGAGCGGTAACTGGGGGCCGCCCATGAGCTATGCCGCGAACCTGGGCTTGCTCGACATGGTCAAAAAAGTTGCGTCGCTCGGCGCCAAAGATGTTCAACACGCCTTCGACCGGGCTTTGTTGCAAGGAAAGATCGAAACGGCGAAATGGTTGCATGAACATGGCGCCCTGTTAACGCCGGGCATTGTCATGGGTGCTTGCGAAACACTGAACGCGCCGGGTTTTGCATTCGTGGATGACGCCGGTGGACCGTTGACGAGCGATAAAGGTGATCGGCTGGCCCCGCTTGCCCTGGTGCTTGAAACATACAGCCGTAATCCCGATGGTAAGCACGAGATCCTGCGCCGATTTAAGGATCGGGGCTACGAAATGCCTGATACCCCTGGGATGGCGTTCCACATCGGCGACCTGGAGCGGCTCAAATTCCATTTGCAACACGATCCGCGGCTTCTGCACCGTCGACTCAGCCATCGCGAAATCTATCCCCCCGAGTTGGGTTGCGGAACTGAACCATGGTCGGGCATGTGTGGTACGCCGGTCGATGGAACCACCCTGCTGCATCTGTCGATCGATTTTGACGAACTGGAGATCTTCGATTGGTTGCTGGAGCAAGGAGCAGATGTGAATGCCGCGGCGGTCATCGACGAGCAGGGTTTTGGCGGGCACACGCCGCTATTCAACGCCATCGTCAGTTGCGCTTATGTCAATGGAAGACAGCGGGATGGCTATATGGCGCGTCGTCTATTGGAATATGGGGCCGATATTAACGCCAGGGTCAACCTGAAAAAGTATCTCGACTGGCGAGAAACACCAGGATGGCATATTGCGCGGGATGTGACACCGCTGCAATGGGCAGCCGACTTCCCAGAAAGAGGGTGGGTGAACCGGGAAGCTGTCAGCATGATCGAAAGACGCTGAAATAGGCCAAAAAGGTCTACCTTCCGCGGCCAAACAGGAACCGATCATGATCACGTCAACCCTGGACCAGCTGCATTGGTATTCGATCATCAGTCCAAACTTCGAAAAAGCCATCCGTTATGCCCTGAAAGCGGATTTCACGGTCGTGGATGCCGGAAAGCATCCGATCGACGGAGAAAATGTATTTGCTATCGTCAATGAGTACGTGACAAAGGCCTCCGAGGAATGTGAACCCGAGAGCCATCGCGATTATGCGGATATACAGATCATGGTTGCCGGCGAGGAGCGGTTTGGTTACCTGCCGCTGACGGATCAATCGGCCTCGACCCCTTACAGTCGCGCGAAAGATGTGGCGTTTTATTCTATTGCCCGCGAGGACCTCAATTATATAACGCTCCGGGCCGGCCAGTTCATCATCTTTTTCCCGTCCGATATCCACCAGCCGGAGGTATATGTGTCGCGCCCGCTACCTGTCAGGAAGGTCGTGCTGAAGGTTGCCCTGCGCCCGATGGACGATCTTTCGGAGAGTTCGGTGGAGTAGGGGACCGAATGGGGCGGGGGCCGGTCGCAGGCAGCTTGCTTAATCCGCCCGCAAGGCCTTCACGGGGTTACTCATTGCCGCCCTGATAGCATGGAAACTCACGGTCGCCAGGGCCAGCAGGAGCGCCAGCAATCCCGAAAGAGCGAAAATCCACCAGTGCAACGGGACCCTGAACGCGAAGGTCCGGAGCCAACGGTCTGTTATCAGCCATCCAATGGGCGCGGCAACCAGGAATGCGATGCCCACCAAACGGATGAACTCGATGGAAAGCAGCTGTGTAATCCCCGGGATAGTAGCGCCAAGCACCTTTCGGATACCGATCTCTTTGCTGCGCTGTTCGGCGCTGAAGGCCGCCAGGCCAAACAGGCCCAAACAGGAGATGATCACGGCCATCAGGGTGAAGGAGTTGATTATCCGCGATACCGTAATGTCCGCCGCATACATCTTGCCGACATACTGATCCATGAACGAATACTCGAACGGTACGCCGGGAACGTCCTTCCGCCAGATTTCCTCCATCCTTGCCAGCAGCTGCCGGTAGTTTTCCGTACTGGTATGAACGATCACGGTCGGCCAAAGCCCCCAGCGGGGATTATTGATCCAAACCATGAAGCCATCGACATTTTCGTGCAGCGACCAAAAATTGAAATCCTTCATGACCCCGACGATCTCTACTTTGCGCTGCTGGTTATCGTGGAGGACGACCCCGGGTGCGGTGGCAGGCGTCAGGCCCAGCCGGCGGGCAAACGTCTCATTGATCAGCACGCGATCGGAGTCCCCCTCTCTGAAATCGCGGCCGCTGACGAGATGGATGCCATTGGCCCTGACGAAGTAGCGGTCGGCCAATACATACTCGGCATTATGCGATGCGGCGATGTCCTTCCCCGGAAGGCTCCAGCTGTTGTTGAAGACGTAGAAGGTGCCAAGCGGTTTGCTGGCGTTGCTGACCTCCCGTACACCGGCCAGCGATCGAAGATCGTCCATAAAGGATGTAAGACCGTCGAACGCCCCCGTAGAGTTGAACGTGAACAGCAGCCGCTGCTCTTTGTCAAAACCAAGATCCTTGTTCCGGATATAATTCAGCTGATGGTAGATGACGATGATCCCGGTGATCAGCACGATGGAAATGATGAACTGGATCACGACCAATACCCGGCGAATGCCGCCGTTGGAGATGTGGTTCGTCAACTGACCCTTCAGCACCCGGACGACATTGAACGCGGATAAATAAAATGCCGGGTAGCTGCCGGCGATCAACCCGGTGAAGATCACCAGTGCCGCCAGTATCAGCCAGGTATGATAGTCCGCCAGAAAGGACAGGCCGATACTGGCATGAGTGATCCCGTTCAACCCCGGCAGCGCCAGCATCAGCAGGGGCAGCGCGATCAGGACACCCGCCAGCGCCACGAGGAAGGATTCGGACAGGAACTGCCGGACCAGATCGGATCTTTCCGCTCCGATCACTTTCCTCACGCCCACTTCCCTTGCCCGTTTGGAAGCCCTGGCCGTCGCAAGGTTCATGAAATTAATACACGCGATCACCTGGATAAGGACCGCGATCAATACCAGGATCGACAAAAACCCGGAATCGACGGGCGTCCCGATCCCCGGATTGTCCAGGCCGGCCGTCGTATGGATGGCGGTCATCGGCTGCAGATAGAGCCGTTCCCTGGTACCCCATTTTTTGAATTCCGCACCCGCGTACTTTTCTTCCAGGGCCGGAAGTTTTTTCTCCAGGGCTACCGCGTTGCTATGCGGCTGCAGTTTAATGTATGTGGCGATGAACGTTTCGCTGACCCAGGAATCCATATGCTCCATCCGTTTCCCAAGGCCCCCGGTATTCATCGACGTGAACAGCTCGCCGTATAAATGGGATTTCCCCAATTCTTCCACTACTGCCGTAACCGTATAGTCCACTTTGCCCTGGCTGGTATTGTCGAGCGTAATCGTCCTTCCGACCGGGTCTTCATCGCCAAACAACCTTTTCGCCAGTGTGTTCAGCAGAACCGCCGTATTGGGTTTGCCCAAAGCGGCACGAAGATCCCCGCGTACCGGCCGATAGGTAAATACATCGAAAAAGTTTGAATCGACGATAAATGCATCGGTGATCCATAGATGCTTCCCGCCATAGCCGATCAGGTGTTTGTCGACACCGATGAAAGGCACCACACGGGTGAATTCCCGGACTTCCGGAAGGTCGTTTTTCATGGCAGGTCCAAGCGGCATGGCGGTAATGGCCATGTTGTACTCGCGTTCCTTCCCCCGGTCCTTCCTGTTGACCCGGTAGATATCACCCACATCCCTCTGGTGCCGGTCATAGCTGTACTGGTCGCGGACGTAAAGCAGGATATAGAGACAGCAAAAGGTGCCTGCTGCCAGCCCGAAGATATTGATGAATCCGTAGGTCCTGTTCTTCATCAGGGAACGCACGGCAGTCTTCCAGTAGCTGCTAAACATATTATTTCGCTTTCTTGAGATAGACCGATCCGAACGTCGATTGCATCATGATCTCGGAGCCGCCGCCATTGATCTTCCCATACACCCAGTCGTCGATCTTGATCTCGTGAAAATGCGCCTCGTCTTTCGTCTGAACCTTTGGCTGGGCCTTGTCGACCTCGATATCAAAATCGGTATACATCTGACCATTGCCCGACTTCAGCTTCAAATTGGCCCTGGTGTCCGGCGGAAGAGTGACATCGACTTTGCCGTTCAGCGTGGAGAAAGCCATAGCCGTCTTCGGGTCCACCGATTTGAACGTAACAATCACTTCGCCATTCACGGTGTTGGCCACTACCGATCCGGATATGTCCCTGGCCGTGATGCTCCCATTGACGTTTTGGATCTCGATCTTTCCGCTGACATTGCTGACGATGATATCTCCACCGTTGACGGTACCGACATCGATCCGGGCGGTATTTTGCGGAACCTTGATCATCAGGCCGGCGATCTTGCTGTCCACGCCGTCCGTGTGGACCTGCACCGTATTATCATGTTCTTCCGCGCGGATATCCATTGCCCCGGTCGTGTTGATCCGCCGCATCCCGCCGGGTGCTTCATCGTCGTCCTCCCTTCTTGTCGAATCCATGAATACGGTGACGATCACGTCCTTTCCGTCATACCCGATCACCCTGATCGACCCGCGCATCAGTTTCGCCTCCAGCGTGACGGGTTTGCCTGGATCGCTGACCGGGACCACCATTTCCTCTGAATGTTTGCCCTGAGCCGATAGCCGACCCATTGCGACGGTCAAAAAAATCACTAAGAGCGTTCTTTGTACTGTTTTCATATTTTTATGCTTGTCTTTTGATATAGATATTCCCATTAAGGGTTTCGAATTTGAACAGTCGTCCGCCATCTCCGATCCTGATCTGTTTGTTCACGATCAGCTTGTATTCCGTACTCGCGCCTTCCTTCCGAACATTCTTGCTCACCTTCACCGGCAATACCTCCCATTTGGGAAAGTCGGTAAAGAAGGAGCCGTTCATACTCTTGAATTCCAGGTCGGCGGACAGCCCCGCCGGATAAGTTACCGTTAACTTCCCATTGAGCGTATAATAGTCCGAATCGCCTGTCGGAACGCTGAGATAGCTGACCGTCAGATCGCCGTTGATCGTATGGGCCCAGGTATCGCCTTTGGCGTCTTTGATCGTGATCCTGCCATTTACGTTGTTGACCCGCAGCGACCCCGAAACATTGTCCACGGTGATGTCGCCGTTGTTGACGGTAGAGACATCGAGGCTCATACTGTAGGGTACTTTAACGGTAAAGACCAGGTCGTATTCGTAATCGATCTTCTTTTCGTTCCAGCGGCCATTGCAGTTGCGGCAGGGCCGTGAATCGTAAGGTTCGGCAACATAGACGGTGATGCTGTCGCTTGTCTGGTCGAACCCCAATCTGAATTCCTTTTTGCCGGCTTCCAGCGCCCGGGTATCGTCCGCTATCAGCCGTTCCTCGATCTCGACCAGCACCTTGTCGCCGGAATAGCCTTCGATGTCAAGCGAGCCGTTGAGGTTATACAGCGCAAGAACACTTCCAGCCGCTTTTTGAAGCGTGAACTCCTTGCTGATATGTTGCTTGTATTCCTGCTTTTGCGCCCTGGCATCGGGCCGGACAAAGCAGACGATCCCCAGTCCCGCAATAAGCGGGTAAAATAGTCTTTTCATATAGTCTTGTTTTTATGTTAGTCCAACGATGGTCTGTTCGATCCTGGCCCTCACCATCGAGTTTAGATCCTTTTGCTGTAATAATTTCTTGAATGAAGGAACTGCCCTTTTTTCCTGCAGCCGGAGCATCACGTCAGCCATCGCCGCCTGAACCAATGGCGAGCTTTGCTGAATAATGGATTGTACCAGTCCTTCGCGGACGAGGGGACCATGCGCAAAATGGGTCAGCGCCTCCAGCGTCGTCAGCCGAACGTTCACGTTCGGGTCGTTGTTCAGCGTTGCCAGCAATGCGGTGGCAATCCTGGGATCGACATGCCGGATATCACTGGTATAGCTGACCGCCCTGATCCGTTCGGACGCTGCCGGGTTCTGCAACAGGGAAAGCATCATCATTTCGCGCATCTCATGGACTTGTGCGGTCAGCACTTCCAGCTGCCGGCTTTCTCCGCCCGGTTTCCGCTGCGTTTCGGCGACCATTTTTACGGGCGGAGCTACAGACGCGGTTGTGTCGACTGTGGATTTAGGAGATCCGATGACCAATGATGGCTGCTGCTTCGATGTTGTCACCGGCGACGGCGCCGGCCGATCGACCAGCAACCCCAACCCCGTTCCCGCAAGCAGCAGCAGCAGGCTGAATGCCCCTGCCACCCAGGGCCTGTAACGAAACAGCTGCCAAAGACCCGCTGTCCCGGCGGATGGGTTCCACCTCTTCCCTTCCTCCGATGCTTTATAACTTTCCAACATCGCGTTGAATTGGATCTGCATGTCTCCCGAAGGCTCGGGCATCGGCATAAGGCCCATCAGGTCCCATAACTCACGGCTACCCTCCAGTTCTCTCCGGCAGTCTTCGCACGTTGCGAGCTGCGCCTCCAGGCTGGCCCTTTCCGCCTCCGTCAGTCGGTCATTCCACCAGCGCTCCAGCAATTCTTTATGTTTTTGACATTGCATACTATTCAATTTCAGTTTGCTGTTCGAGATAAAGGGTCTTGAGCTGATTGATCGCCCTATAGATCCGCACCTTCACGGCCGACACGCTGATGTCCAGTATCCCCGCGATTTCGGCCCCTTTCAGTTCCTGAAACCGGCTGAGGACCAGTATCTCCCGGCTTTCGGGACTCAGGGACGTCATCGCTTTTTGCAGCGCCTGTACCGCCAGCCTTTTTTCCACCCGCTCGATCAGGGGTATATCTCCCACGAGTCTTTCCTCCCAATCGGAGATATCGACCAGGTTCGCCGATCTGCGGGCTGCTTTGAAGTGATCGCTCAGCACATTCCTCGCCACATGATACATCCAGGTCCTGAATTCGCCTTCGCCGGTGAACGTGTGCCGGGACTTCAACAGCCGGTAAAAGACCGTCTGCACCATATCCTCGCTTGCCTCCCGTTGCCCCGTCATATGAAAAAGAAATCCGTACAACGGGCGATGGTATCGCTGGAACAGCAAGGCCATCTTATCCAGATCCCCGGATTTGACTTTGAGCATGAGGGCGTTATCCGATAGAATAGTCAAGTCGCTCGATTGTACATTGGCAATGTTCAGATGGAAACTTCGCGGCGGCAAAAAGGTTACGGAAAAACTAAGATTTATTTTATCTCCGGCAAAAATTCTATCTTCCATTGAAATAGACTTACGCCATGAGAAGGATCCTACTCGCCTTGCTAACCGCCCCTATCGCACTGTTTTGTTCCTCCCAGCCGCCCTCAGGCGCCCTCTCCCTCATACCGGAGCCCGTCAGCCGGCAATTGGCCCCGGGCAGGTTCATCCTCCCCGCTTCCATCACCATCGAAGCCCCGGACCAACCCTCCCTGGCGTATACCCTGGAAGAGCTGAGGACCAGGCTCAGCGTTCCCACTGGTTATACTGTAAACATCCTCCATCGACCGACGGGTTCCGCGACGATAAAATTAATTCTCAATAAAACCGCCAATCCCACGCTGGGCGGCGAAGGTTATATGCTCACCGTCAACCCAACCTCGGTCACCATCAGCGCCAACCAGCCGGCGGGGATCTTTTACGGTATCCAAACGCTTTACCAGCTGCTGCCCAAAGAGATCGAAAGCCGCCTGTTGGTTAGAGATGTGAAGTGGTCCAGCCCCTGTATAACGATCACCGACTACCCGCGCTTCGGCTGGCGGGGCCTGATGCTGGACGTTGCACGTCATTTCTTTACGAAACAGGAAGTGAAGGATTTCATCGACGAAATGGTGAAGTATAAATTCAACCTGCTGCATATGCATCTCACCGACGACGAAGGCTGGCGGGTCGAGATCAAGGGGCTTCCCCGCCTTACGCAGGTCGGCGCCTGGAATGCCCGCAGAGTAGGGACCTTCGGAACCTTTCCCGATCCGGCGCCCGACGAACCCCGTGATTACGGCGGGTTTTATACCGCCGATGATATTCGCGAACTGGTGCAATATGCCAAAGACCATTTTGTCAATATCCTGCCCGAGGTCGATATTCCCGGACACAGCCTGGCCGCCATCGTTTCCTATCCCCAGCTGTCATGCACGGAGGGAGCTGACAAATACCATGTCCGTTCGGGTGAAAAGATCATGAACTGGTACAAGGGCGGCTTCTCTGCGATCTATGACAATACGCTTTGTCCCGCCAACGAGAAGGTTTATCCATTCCTGGATACCGTCTTCACGACGATCGCCGCTTTGTTCCCGTTCGGGTACATCCATGTCGGCGGGGATGAATGCGCGAAGAATTTCTGGGAAAAAAGCGACGCGATCAAACAGCTGATGCAGCGCGAGCACCTGAAGAATATGGAGGAGGTTCAAAGCTACTTCGAGAAACGCGTCGAGAAGATAGTCGAATCCAAAGGCAAGAAGGTCATCGGATGGGACGAGATCCTGGAAGGCGGCCTGGCGCCGAATGCCGCCGTAATGAGCTGGCGTGGGGTCAAAGGAGGCATCGCGGCGGCGAAAATGGGTCATTTCGTGGTGATGAGCCCGACCACCTATTTCTACCTGGATTATATGCAGGGAGATGCGGCCATCGAGGCGCCTGTATACGCCACGCTCCGGCTGAAAACCACGTATTCTTATGAACCGGTGCCCGACAGCGTCGATCCCAAATATATTATCGGCGGACAGGCCAATCTGTGGACCGAGCAGGTCTATAACACGAGGCATATGCAATACATGCTATGGCCGCGTAGCATGGCGGTAGCGGAATGTCTCTGGTCGCCGAAAGACAAAAAGAACTGGGACGACTTCGCCACAAGGGTGGAAGGAAATTTCGGCCGGCTTGACGTCGAACAGGTGAAATATTCGACGTCGATGTTCGATGCTATCATCACGGCAAAAAAAGATGTAAGCGCCTACGATTCCATTACAGTCGATCTGTCGACCGAGGTCGGCGGTCTGGATATCTATTATAGCTGGGATAATTCCAACCCGGACAATTTCTACCCGAAATATACCGGTACGCTGACCGTCCCCCGGGACGCATCCTGGCTGAAGGTGGTCACTTACCGGAATGGAAAGCCGATCGGCCGGCAGATCAATGTTACCGTCGGAGACCTTCAGCGGCGGGCGGGGATCGTAGCGCCCAAGGCTACGCCTGTCGCCGACTAATTGCGGCTGACTACCCGCCGATTCCAAAAGCGGGAATGACTGGCGCGGCTCTGCCGATCCGGGGCCGCAGGCTTGCTGTCTTTATTTGTTAATGACGCACACACTGCTTTCGAATTTTTTTAACTTTAAGGGATGAAAATGCGGGGACTCCTGTTTCCGGTACTGCTGGCTGCTACCGTCTCTTCCTTTGGTCAATCCAGGACGGATTCCAGTTTTTCGCTGTTTTTCAACAGCGGCATGAGCTTCACGCATGCCAACGATCTCCACATCAATCGCTGGTTGGAAAAATATGGTTACCCGCCGGAACCACATGTGCCTTCCAGCGTCAATTTCGAGATCGCCGCCATCCCGGCGAGATCCCGTCTCCTGTACAGCATCAAGCTTTCTTCCATCAACTCCGGCCGCAATCTGAGCTCTTACAATATTTCTGCCGGCCTCTATGCGTCGCTGATCAAATCGAAGCATTTCCTGTTCTTCCTCGGCGGAGCGACGGGGCTGCATGGCGACATCATCACGCTCAACGGCCAGGTGCCTCCGGAGTATCGGCAGATGACCACGCAGTATCATGCGCCGCTGGCGTTGAGAAGAAGAGGGCTTTTCATCGAGCCTGCTGCAAGGGTCTTCTGGTATCCGTTGCATTTCCGGAGCGTTCAAATAGGCGTCTTTGCCGCTCTGGGATACGATCTCGACATCAATTCAAAATGGAAACTGGGTTATTACAACAATAACCATGGCAAATACAGCCATTTCAGGGCGGTCGGCAAGCCGGGCGACCAGGAGAAGGTCAGCGAGTACGGGGTATTCTACAGCGGGGGTCTCAGCTTCCGGCTCAATCTCCACTAGTGCCGTACGAACACCTTCACGAGGCGGGGATTCAACCCATCGAACCATTGCAGCAGATAGATGCCGTCCGGCAGGGTGCCGATCCGATCGATCTGCAGATTATTCAGTCCGGCGCCGGCCTGGAATTGGCGCTCCCATAGCGGGCTCCCGTTCTGATCGAAAAGACGGAGATCAACGGCCTGCGGCGCAGACATGGTAAAGCTGACTGTGACTACGTTTTTAGCCGGGTTCGGAAAGACGGTGAATTTATCCGGTGCAGCATTCAGCTGTACAGAAACGATCCTGGAGAAAAGGGATCCGCCGCCTGTTTCCGTTTCGCGGATCCGGTAAAACAGGTCACCGCCGATCGCATAGGCAGAATTGTCCGAATATTGGTAGGCGTTAGCTCCTCCGCGGCCCGGCCTGTATGGCATATTGCCGATGGCGGTGAAATTGACGCCATCGCTGCTGCGCTCGACGATATATCCGGTAGTATTCGTTTCGCCATTGATGGTCCAGCCTACATTGACCACGCCGTTTGCGGGTCGGGCAGTTACATCGACAAAGCTGGTACTCAGCACGACGCAACTCAGGGATGGCTGGGCCATGCTTGCTGCGCTCATGTTGGTGACCACCTTCCCCGTCGAACCGCTCGTTGCCCCATAATTCGTCGTACCGCCGCTGGTAGTACCGGGGATGCCGCCAACCGCCGAGCTTGCCGCATTCAGGGTGGCATTGGAATAGATTACACCACCGCCGCCGCCGCCGCCCGGACCATGAGAGGGTCCGCCTGATAGCTCATTGCTGCCGCCGTTCCCGCCATTGGCCAGTACGGTAATGTTGCTGGAATTGCCATTCGCATTATAGATAAGGACCGAACCTCCTGCGCCTGCTCCGCCTGCCCCATCATTCTGTACCGTACTGTTGGCATCGGCTCCGCTGACGTTGATCGTTCCGCTGCCGGTGATCCCGTTTTGGGCGATGACGATGACAATACCGCCGCCGGCCGATCCGCTGCTGGCCAATCCGTTCCCAGGCGTACCGGTACCGTTATTGGTCGTGCCCGCTCCACCGCCGCCGCCCATCACCATGCGTGAGGCCGAAACCTGTGCAAACACGCCCCCGGCCAATCCGCCACTGGCGATATTGGTACTCCAGGAATTACCGCCCTGCCCTCCGGCGCCGCCATTGCTGCCGCCGCCGCCGCCTGTATTCTGATCGTTTGCTGCTTTCGGATTACCATCGGTTCCGCCTCCGCCGGCATTGCCGGGGGCGCCCCTGGCATAGCTGCCACTGGGATACCCTTCGCTGCCTATGACATCCAAAGAAGTATATGTGTTGTTCGTGTACTCCGGCGTTCCGGCGATACCCTCGCCCTTGCTGCCATTGGCATTCTTGGACGCTCTCGTCATATAGTCGCTCGAGGTACCGGTGCCCGAACCGCCCAAAGACCTTCCTCCTCCACCGCGAAAACCCTGTCCGGATGCATCTATCGTCTGACCATTCAGATTGATATTATCGATGGCGAAAAGCACGACCACGCCGCCTTGTGTGCCGTCCCAGCGCGGAGCGGTGATCGAACCGGCTAGTGACAGATCGTAATAAACGGGAACCCTTATGATTTGGAAAGTATATTGTCCATAGGTACCCGCCGCCGAATTTTGATAGGAGTGAACAAGACCCGTAGTAAGGTTGAGCGTTCCCCCTGTAAGCGGCACGCTGCCGGAGGCGACGACGTATTCCATCGTTCCGACCATGTTGAATCCATTGTTATAGTAGCCCCTGCCCGTTCCGAAGCCGTCGCCGAAATTGGCGCTATTGTTCGAACTGTATTGGGCGCCCTGCATCTGGATCACGAGCAGGATATCGCCGCTGCTGATCGGCGTAGTGCCATAGGCAACGGAACCGAGCGTGATGCTTGTGCTTCCTGCGGTGACAGACGCCGAGGCGGGATAATATGTATTGGGGTACGTACTGATCGAGGAAGTGCTGGCCAGAGTACAACTCTGGGCCGCCGCCGGCTGTTCGAAAGCCAGGCTGATCAGTACGGTAAGGACAGGGATCAACCCGTCCTTTAGGAATAGGGTCGGCTTTTTCATTGATACAGATTGACGAAGTGAAGATACAGTTTTTCCTCTCTATTCTATATTATATTATCCAACGCAGTACCAAACTTCCTATGTATTATAGATCAATCCGCTATCGGTATTCCTTTAACCCCTTTTTTCTCGATAGGGGAACATCTTTCCGGTTTTTGGAAATTGCTGAAAAGCATGGCCGTTAACGACCACCCTGGCCTGACGGCTATCCTGCTACCCATCGCTAACGATCGCTATTGCGCGCGCCGGGACCATCAAATCCTGGACTTTTATTCCCGGACCGTCGTTTTTTTCTCCCTTGCATGCGCGAGGGGAATCCTACGTGCGGAAAGTTCCGAAATGAGCTCAGCCACCAGGGAGGTCCAGCCTGTTTGATGGCTGGCCCCGAGTCCGTGGCATGTATCTCCGTGGAAATATTCATAGAACAGCAGGAGCTGTTCATTCCCGGGCTGCTGGTAAAACCAGTTGTATCTCCCGTGCAGGGGTCGGTGGCCGGTCTTATCCTTTTTGAAAAGGCTGATCACCCGTTCGGTGAGGCGGTCTGCAACGGCCTCCAGGGAGAGCTTTTTACCCGAACCGGCCGGATATTCTACCTGCAGCCCTTCCCCATAGAATTTCCCGTATTGACGGATGGACCGGATGATGAGGTAGTTGATCGGTATCCAAACCGGTCCACGCCAGTTCGAATTGCCGCCGAAAAAGTCGGAGGTAGAGTCCCCCGGATCGTATTTGATGTTATAATCGGTGCCGCCAATATTGATGGTATAAGGGTTCAGCTCGTGGTATTTGGACAGGGCCCGGATGCCGCCCGGAGAAAGGAATTCCGCCTCATTGAGCAGCCGTTCCAGCAAATAGATCAGTCTTTTCTGGGGCACGAGCGAAAGGAGGATCTGCTCGCCGTCGCTGTGCTCTTCGTTTGGCCAGTACCGTTTGTTCTTCAGCCGGTAGCTTTCGAACCAGGTGATCCGCTTTTTGAAATCGCCCAGCTTGTGCAGCATCTTCTTTTCGATGATGGAGACCGCGAACAGCGTCGTAAGCCCTACGATGGACTGGATGCGCAGCTGCACCGGCGCGCCGCCTATGGATAGGGTATCGTAAAAGAATTTATCTTCCTCATTCCACATGCCCTGTTCGTTCAGCGCTTCGGCGATCAAAACGAAATGCTCGAAGAATTTGGTCGCCGTGTCTTCGAACGAGTCGTCTTTCATGGCGATCTCGAGGGCCATGTCCATCATGTTGAGCGCATACATGCCCATCCAGCTGGTGCCGTCGGCCTGTTCGAGCTGCATATCGCGGCCCAGCGAATGGCTTCGGTTAAAGACCCCGATATTATCCAGCCCGAGAAAGCCGCCTTCGAACATGTTATTCCCGTTGGCATCTTTCCGGTTGATCCACCAGGTGAAATTGATGAGCAGCTTCTGAAAGATCTTTTTCAGGAATACGATATCGCCCTTTCCGGTCCGTTCCTTTTCGATTCGGTAGACTTCGAGCGCCGCCCAGGCCTGGACGGGCGGGTTCACGTCGCTGAAATTCCACTCGTATGCCGGTATCTGGCCGTCCGGCTTCATATACCATTCCCGCATGATCAGCATCAGCTGGTGCTTGGCGAAGACCGGGTCGACCAGCGCCATCGCTATGCTTTGGAAGGCCAGGTCCCAGGCGGCATACCAGGGATATTCCCATTTATCCGGCATCGCGACGATGTCCTGGTTCTTGAGGTGTTTCCAATCGTGGTTGCGACCGTTCAATTTTCCGGGATTCACCGGCGTGATACCGTCGCTGGTAGTCAGCCAACGTTCGACGTCGAAATGATAATATTGTTTGCTCCAAAGCAGGCCCGCGAGCGCCTGCCGCTGTACCGCGGCCATATCGGAGGAGATATCGGCCGGAAGGATGCTCTTATAAAAAGCATCGGCTTCTTCTTTTCGGCTTTGGAAAAGAACTGCCGGGTCGTCATCGAACGGGTTCTCCAGGATCCTGTTGCTAAGCCGAAGATAGAGGGTCTTCGTGGCGCCGCCTCCGATGGTATAGTGATATACGGGTGCGAACTTGGTTCCGGATCGCTTATGGCTCAACGCGTCGATATTGAGGCCATAAATCACGGCGTCATGGAACGCGTCCTTTACGAATGGGGTCCTGTTGGGTGTGCCCGACACCTTTTCCAGGTTGGTTTCGTTCTCGGTAAAAAGGCTGTACTGTGGCGGCTGGAAATAGAAATAATATGCGCCCAACCGGCTATGGTTCGCCTTGACCGAGTAACGGTCGCGGACAGTGATGATGGGCTTTTTTTCCAGGCCGTCGTATTGCCACCGGTTATGGAACCAGATGGTCGGCAACAGCGTGATCTCCGCCTCCCGGTCATGGCGGTTGGTGATATCGATGCGGATAACGATGTCCCGTGCGTTCTGCTTGGCATAGGTGATCTTCACATCGAAATATTCGTTCTCATCGAAGACCCCCGTGTCGAGTATCTCATATTCCGGCTCATCGCGTGAGCGTTTCCGGTTCTCTTCCAGCAGCTGTTTATACGGGAATTCCTGTTGCGGGTATTTGTACAGGTATTCCATATAGTAGTGGGAAGGTAGATTATCGAGGTGATAGTACAGCTCTTTCACATCCTCGCCATGGTTGCCCTCTTTATTCCCCAGACCAAAAAGCCGCTCCTTGAGAATGGGGTCTTTGCCATTCCATAGCGCTATTGCAAAACAAAGATTTTGAAAGAAATCCGAGATCCCTCCGAGACCGTCCTCTCCCCAGAAATAAGATCTGCAATGTGCATGATCGTAAGGAAAATAATGCCAGGCATCGCCGTAGGGGCTGTAGTCCTCGCGCACCGTTCCCCACTGCCTCTCGCTCAAATACGGTCCCCACTGCTCCAAAGGTATTTTTTTAGCAGCGTTAGCTGCCAGTCGTTGATGTTCTGCCGTCATGATGATATTCATTTACCGCTGCGGTCCGACTTGCAGGTCAGACGCACTCCGATGCGTGCAGGAGCCATGGCTCCTGTTGGTTTTTCGCCGGGAAGTTACTAAAAAAGCTCCCGATGTGTCGAAAATCCGCTGAAAACACCGAACTTTACCCCAAAGCCGGCCCCAGTCCGGCCCGACCGAAGATCAGACATTAATTTAATCAACCTTGACTTTTAAAGAATTTGGCCTGGACGCGAGTCTCCTGGAGGGTATCGAGGCTTCCGGATATGAAAACGCCACTCCTGTTCAGGAACAGGTCATCCCACTCATCTTACAAGGAAAAGACATCATTGCCTCCGCGCAAACGGGGACGGGTAAGACCGCCGCTTTTCTGCTGCCAATCGTCAACCGGCTGATCGGATCGCGTCACGACGACACCGTCAACGCCCTGGTGATCGTTCCTACGCGCGAGCTTGCTGTCCAGATCGCTCAGAACCTCGAAGGACTTTCCTATTTCACCCCGATCAGCTCCATTGCGGTATACGGCGGCGGGGATGGCAGTAGTTTCTCCACCGAAAAGCAGGCGCTTTCGCGCGGCGCGGACGTCGTCATCTGTACCCCGGGCCGGATGATCGCCCATCTCAATATGGGCTATGTGCGGTTAACCGGTCTTCAATATCTCGTGCTCGATGAGGCAGACCGGATGCTCGACATGGGGTTCTTTGACGACATCATGAAGATCATTTCGTTCCTGCCTCCTCATCGGCAAAACCTCTTGTTTTCGGCGACAATGCCGGCGAAGATCAGGGAGCTCGCGCGGAAGATCCTCCACGACCCGGCAGAGATCAATATCGCCATTTCGAAACCGCCGGCGAAGATCGCACAGGAAGCGTTCGTCGTTTATGAAACGCAAAAGATCCCGCTGGTCAAATGGCTCCTCAAATCGACCGATCTGAAAAGCACCCTGATCTTCTGCTCGAAGAAACACAACGTCAAACAGCTGGCGATGGAACTGAAAAGGGCCCGGTTCAACGTCAAGGAGATCCATTCCGATCTCGAACAATCGGCCCGGGAGGAAGTATTGCTGGAATTCAGGAGCCGTCGTCTGCCGATCCTGGTGGCTACCGACATCCTTTCCCGGGGGATCGACATCGACAACATCGAGATGGTGATCAATTACGATGTCCCCAATGACGGCGAGGATTATGTCCATCGTATCGGGCGAACGGCCCGGGCGGAGACCGACGGTATAGCCGTCACGTTTATCAGCGAAAAAGAACAAAATAAGTTTCACCTCATCGAGGACCTGCTCGGCCAGCCGGTCCCTAAAGCCGCGGTGCCGGAGCAGTTTGGCCCCGCTCCCGAATATAAACCCAGGGCGCGCCGTTCGGGTGGGGGGAGAGGCCGCGGGCCCGGTCATGGCGGCGGAAGCAACGGCAAAACCAGCCATGGCGGTCACCGAAGGAACCCCCGGCCATCGGGTTCCGGCGGACATGCGGAAGGGCAGCGCCGTGGAGGGCATAGCGGCGGTCAGGCCCCTAAATAAGGATAAATACCCATCCCGTCGCCATCCAGATCAGGACGATCACCGGCGAAGGGAGCCGGGAATAGTTTAGCAGCGCCCAGGTGGCGGTAATGACAGCCACGTTCAGGGATATATCCGTCCAACTGGCCGCACGAAAATCCTTCATCATATACAGAGCCGCCGCCGCCATGATCCCCACGACCACCGCATTGATGCCTTCCAGCGCCCGGTATACCGTCGCATATTTTTTCAGGTTATGCCAGATCGGAAAAAAGAACAGCACCAGCAGCGCGCTGGGCAGAAAGATCCCTGTCGCGCCGATGAAACACCCCATGATCTGGAGCGCCGTTCCTTTGTCTTTCATGGCAATTCCGCCCATGTAGGACGCCACCGAGAATACGGGGCCCGGAATAGCACGGACCATTCCCCACCCGGAATAAAAGTCTTCCTTGTTCATCCGGATGATATGGGGGTTGCGCTGGAGGAGCTGTTGGGATTGTGGACGGGCAACGAACTGTTCGTACATCATCGGCATCAGAACATTCCCGCCGCCGAAGACCAGGCTTCCGAATCGATAGGTGTTCTCGAAAAGGTTCAGCGGTCTGCGGTTGGGCCAGTTGTTCTTGCGTGCCAGTTCGCTGCCTGCTCCCGCCAGAAGGAAGATGATGGCGAAGAGCCAGATATTCCCCCATTTTATTTTTTTGGGCAGTACTCCTACCTGCGGAATACGCCGGCTGCTCAACGTCGTCACAAAACCGCCCATAACCAGGAGGATCGGGAAGATCCATGGCCATTGGAACAATAAAAAGGTGGCGATAGTGCTGACCAGCAGGATAACGCGGGTGATCGTGTTGCGGATGGAAACGCGGAAGGCCTGCTGCGCGGCAAAGGCGAGGAAACCGATCGTCATCGGACCGATGAAACGGAACAATGCGGTTGTCCGCATAGGAAAGAACGAGAACAACGCCATCAGGCAGGAGGCAGGCAGGGTCCAGATGATCAGCGTCAGCATCGCCAGAACCACTCCGCCCTGTTTGTAGCCGATGAGGGTAAGGGTCTGCGTGGAACTCGCCCCCGGCAGCAGCTGACAGAAGGCGCTGTAATCCATGAGCTCTTCTTCGGTAATATCGTTCCGGCGATGGACAAAGGTCTTCATCATCATCCCCAAATGGCCCTGCGGCCCTCCGAAAGCAGAGATACTATGCAGCAGAACTGCTCTGAGGAAAGCGATATGACGAAAGAAGACTGTCACACGCCACAATATTAGAGAATTGTGGGAAAACGGCCCAATTCGTATATTACAGATAGCCAAAACTAAGCACATGAAAAAAAACGCCCTGTTCCTTGCGATCGTTCTCTTCCCTTTTTTTTCGGTGGTGAGCGCTCAAACGGATCTGAACGCTGCCATCGATGCGGCCGCTAATAAGATCGAACCGCAGACCATTGCATGGAGAAGGGATTTTCATGCGCATCCCGAATTGGGTAACCGCGAATTCCGCACATCGAAGATCATCGCCGACTATCTGCGTTCGCTTGGCATCGAGGTAAAAGAAGGGGTGGGGAAGACCGGGGTGGTGGGCATCCTGAAAGGCGCATTGCCGGGTCCGGTGATAGGTCTCCGGGCCGATATGGACGCATTGCCGCTTGTCGAGCGGACGCCCGTACCCTTTGCCAGCAAAATGAAGACCACCTTTAACGGGCAGGAGGTCGGTGTAATGCATGCCTGCGGCCATGACTCGCATATAGCTATCCTGATGAGCGCCGCTAAAATTCTTTCCGATATGCGCGGCCGGCTGAAGGGAACGGTGAAATTCATATTCCAACCCGCGGAGGAGGGGCCACCTGAGGGTGAGGAAGGCGGCGCCGCGCTGATGATCAAAGAGGGTGTCCTGGACAATCCGAAAGTGGACGTAGTTTTCGGCCTGCATATCAATGCGCAGACGGAATCCGGCAGGATAAAATACCGAAGCGAGGGCGCAATGGCCGCTTCCGACTGGTTCACGATAGTCGTCCACGGGAAAGGATCGCATGGTTCGCAACCCTGGGGCGGGATCGATCCCGTCGTCATCAGCGCCCAGATCATCGAAGGCTTGCAAACGATCATCAGCCGGCAGACCGAGCTAACTAAAGATGCTGCGGTAATATCGGTTTGCGTGATCAGGGGCGGCGTGCGTTCGAATATCCTCCCCGAAGAGGTCGAAATGGCCGGTACGATCCGGACGCTGGACACCGCCATGCAGCGGGATATCCATGAGCGTATGCGCCGTACCGTTATGAAAATCGCCGAAAGCGCCGGTGCGACCGCCACCCTCTCCATCGATAATAAGACGCTGATCACCTACAACGATCCCACCCTGGTGAAATTGATGGTGCCTTCGTTACAGGCCGCCGCGGGCGAGACCAATGTCAGCTGGATGGACGCGATGACGGGTTCCGAGGATTTCTCCTTTTTCGGCGAGAAGGTCCCGTCTTTCTTTTTCTTCCTGGGAGGCATGAGGCCGGGGCAGGATCCGCATACGGCCGCTCCGCATCATACCGCGGATTTTTATATCGACGAAAGCGGTTTTAAACTGGGCGTGAAGACCTTTTGCCACCTCGTCTTCGATTATGGCGATAAGGTAACGAACAGGCATACCTGAATTAGTGTATATATAAATATCTTACTATGGATATCGAGTCCCTCCGGGAATACTGTCTCGGTAAAAAAGCGGTCGACGAAAGTTTCCCATTCGGCGAGACGACGCTAGTTTTTAAGGTAAAAGGGAAAATGTTTTTGCTGGTCGGCCTGGACGAACCCGTTTTGCAGTTCAATGTCAAATGCGATCCCGAAGAGGCTATCGAATGGCGCGAGAAATATCCTGCGGTACAGCCGGGCTATCATATGAACAAACGGCTTTGGAATACGGTGATCGTGGACGGAAGCATCCCCGCTCGCGTGTTGCGCCAAATGATCGATGATTCGTACCGACTGGTTGTCCTTTCGCTTCCTAAGAAGGACCAGGCGGGTCTCCTATGACCTGTAATATCCGTTCCTCTCAATATCCTCCCGGACGGCCTCCGGCACCAGGTAACGGATCGATTTTGAATCGCGGATGTTTTTTCGAATATCCGTGGACGATATGGGTAGCAGCGGGGCCGCCAATTCCTTTATTTCCTTTGTTCCTTCATAAACGGGAATGGTTGTATGTCCCGGCCGCCTGTAAACGTAGATTGGAAAGTTTCTGAGCAACCAATCGGCATTCTTCCATTTGGGAAGATTTTGAAAACTATCGCTGCCCATGATGATCGAAAACTCATGCGAAGGATATTTCTCCTGCAAATAGGCCAGGGTGTTAGCAGTAAAAGATGGTTTTGGCAGACGAAATTCTATGTCGGAGGCCCGGAGGTCCTTTGCCCCCTCGATGGCCAGCTGGACCAAATGGAGACGATGATATTCATTTAACAGGGATGTTGCCGGTTTCAGCGGATTTTGCGGTGAAATGACAAACCATACCTGCTGCAGATCGGTATTTTGCAAGACGAAAGAAGCGATCAACAGGTGGCCATGATGGATCGGATTAAAAGATCCAAAATATAGGCCGACCCTCATTGATTGCCCTCCTCCATAAATATATTCTCTGCCTCGTCCAAACGTAGGCTTAGATTATATCCCGCCACCGTGATCGAAATGGGATCTCCCAAAGGGGCGATCTGCTCTACTCTCACCAATTCGCCCGGTACACAGCCCATTTCCATCAATTTCAAAAAAAGATCATTTTTTTCAAACGAATGTATCCTGGCGATCGTCCCTGGCTCTAGTTCAGATAATCTCTTCATTTTTATGAATTTCGGGTACGAACCGGACTCCATCCGGTTTTCGGCTTACCTTGGGTAAAATTATGATTATTCCGGTCATTCAATTCAATTTTCTCGAATCCATCGTACTGAAGGACAGGCGGAGATTGAGGCAATTCCTGGTGAGGCTTTTCAAAAAAGAAGGTCGACAGCTCGGTGAGCTTCAATATGTTTTCTGCTCAGACCGATATTTGTTGGCCATCAATCGGCAATACCTGGATCATGATTTTTATACAGATATCCTCACCTTTGATCTTTCGGAAAAGAATCAACCCATAAACGCGGAAATCTATATCAGTGTTGATCGGGTCAGAGAAAACGCTCTCAAATATGACAGTTCTCTGAGAAAAGAACTACACCGGGTCATATTTCATGGAGCTTTACATTTGTGCGGATATAGCGATAAGAATTCCGAACAAAGAGAATCTATGAGAAAAATGGAGGAAAAATATCTCCGGCTTTATGGATGTTCCACGTGAAACAAAGGGTCTTAGCGTATCTCTAAAATATATACGCCGTAGCCTGTTATTGGATTCAAATATTTCTTTAATCAAAACGTTCCCCGTGGAACGGCAGTCCACATCAATTATTTGGTAATTTTGCTCCATGTTTAAGGAATACGATGTGATAGTGGTTGGGGCCGGTCATGCCGGCAGTGAGGCTGCGGCTGCTGCTGCGAACCTCGGTTCGAGCGTGCTGCTGATCACCATGAATATGCAAACCATTGCCCAAATGAGTTGCAATCCAGCCATGGGAGGCATCGCCAAAGGCCAGATCGTTCGTGAGATCGATGCTCTGGGGGGGTATTCCGGTATTGTTACAGACAAAAGCATGATCCAGTTTCGCATGCTTAACCGAAGCAAAGGTCCAGCGATGTGGAGTCCCCGGGCCCAAAATGACCGGATGCTTTTCGCTGCCACCTGGCGGGAAATGCTCGAGCAAACACCCAATGTCGATTTTTACCAGGACATGGTTTCTTCACTTGTTGTAAAAGATAAAAAAGTCTGCGGAGTAGTCACAGGTTTAGGTCATTCTATCCCCGCCAGGGCGGTTGTTGTGACCAGCGGAACATTTCTGAATGGAGTGATCCATATCGGTGAAAAACGCTTTGGCGGCGGCAGGGTAGCGGAGAAGGCCGCCACAGGAATCACTGAACAACTGGTTTCGCTGGGTTTCGAAAGCAATCGACTCAAGACCGGTACGCCACCCCGGATCGATGGACGAAGTCTCGACTATTCAAAAATGGAAGAACAAAAAGGGGATGACGTCATTACCGGTTTCTCATACCTCGATACTCCAAAACCCACCCAGCAACGCAGTTGCTGGATAACCTACACCAATCCCACCGTCCATGACATTCTTAAAACCGGTTTCGACCGGAGCCCAATGTATACCGGTCGGATTGAAGGAGTAGGGCCCCGGTATTGCCCGAGCATCGAAGACAAGATCAATCGATTTGCCCAACGCGAACGGCACCAGCTTTTCATAGAACCCGAAGGCTGGAATACCATCGAGATCTATGTCAACGGTTTCTCTACCTCTCTTCCCGAAGAGGTCCAATACTCGGCGTTGCGCCGGGTACCCGGTTTTGAAAATGCCCGCGTATTCCGCCCGGGGTATGCCATCGAATACGACTATTTTCCCCCTACCCAGCTACAATACTCACTCGAAACCAAAAACCTTGAAAACCTCTTTTTTGCCGGACAGATCAATGGCACCACCGGATATGAAGAAGCTGCCTGTCAGGGTCTGATGGCAGGGATCAATGCGCATCAAAAGATCCATCAGCTCGAACCATTGATCCTCCACAGGAGCGAAGCCTATATCGGCGTTCTCATCGATGACCTCATCAGCAAAGGAACCGAGGAACCCTATCGCATGTTCACCTCCCGCGCTGAGTTCCGAACGCTGTTGAGACAGGATAATGCCGATCTCCGTCTTACGGAAATGAGTTATCGCCTTGGCCTTGCCTCGCAGGAAAGAATGGAAAGAACGCTTGCAAAAAAGGCCGGCGTCCAAAGGATCAGAGAAAGATTGCAAACGCTGTCTCTCGACCCGGGGGAAGCGGCGAACTATCTTCACGAAAAAAATTCGGCTCCTCTGACACAAAAACAGCGGGCTGCCCAGGTACTCCTCCGGCCGGGTATCGATCTCGTTTCCATGACCGACCATATTCCCCAGGTGAAGCAGGCACTTCAAGACTACTCCCCGGAAATGCTGGAACAAGCCGAGATCCAGATCAAATATGATGTCTATATCGAAAAGGAAAAAGAGCTCGTTCAAAAAATGGCCCAGCTGGAAGATCTGCTGATCCCGGATAATTTCAACTATGATCGTATCGCTTCGCTCTCAAACGAAGCGCTACAGAAATTCAAAAAGATCAAACCAAAGACCCTTGGCCAGGCGAGCCGGATCAGCGGCGTCAATCCCAGCGATATCCAGATCCTGATGGTCTTTATGGGCAGATGATTGCATAATAAATTGATAATCAATAACTAATAAAAGATAAGTCGCTTCATAACCCATGTGCGGCACTGATCTCCAGCATTCTCTCGATCGGTTTCCTGGCTGCTTTCATCAAAACCGGGTCCATTAGCAGCTCAGGCTGTTCATATTGCATACACAAATACAGCTTTTCCAGCGTGTTAAGTTTCATGTGCGGGCAATCATTACATGCGCAGTTATTGGTCGGCGGAGCGGGAATAAAGGTCTTTTCGGGGGATGCCAGCTGCATCTGGTGCAGGATACCGGCTTCAGTGCCTACGATATATTCCTTCGCATCATCGCTGATCGTATAATTCAGCAGGGCCGTCGTAGAACCGATGTAATCCGCCAGGCGCAACACCGCGTCCTCACACTCCGGATGTGCAATGAATTTCGCCTTCGGATGCCGGGTGCGCAGCCGGGTGATCTTTTCCAGGCTGAATATTTCATGAACCATACAGGTCCCGTTCCAAAGCACCATATCCCGGCCCGTCTTCCTGGTCAAATAAGCGCCCAGGTTCCTGTCCGGCGCAAAGATGATCGGCTGGTCCCCAGGTATGCTTTCGACGATTTTTTGGGCATTGGAGGACGTGCAAATGATATCGCTCAGCGCCTTTACCTCCGCTGAACAGTTGATATAGGAGATCACCACGTGATCCGGGTATTTCTCGCGGAAAGCCTTGAACAGGTATCCCGGCGCGGAATCGGCCAGCGAACAGCCCGCGTTCAGATCGGGCAGCACTACTTTTTTGTCCGGATTCAGAATTTTCGCCGTCTCCGCCATAAAATGCACGCCGGCAAAAACGATCAGGTCTGCCTTCGTCTTTTCGGCCTGTTGGGCAAGCCCCAGGCTATCGCCTATATAGTCAGCGACGTCCTGTATATCGGACTCCTGGTAATAATGTGCCAGGACAACCGCATTTTTTTCCCTTTTCAGCCGTTCTATCTCCAGAAAAAGGTCCAGATCCGGCGAGACCGCAATATCCAAAAAACCCCTGTTGATATCTGCCATAGTATTTAATAATATTTCTTTTATAAAAAATAGCTACTACTACTATCCGCGTGAATTCGTGGAAAAAATTCCCCAGTAACGCTTGGAATATCAAAAACCAGACCTTTATCCACAGGAATCCACGGTTATCTAACAAGCTACGATCCTGTTTGGATCGGCAATTTACCAGCTTTTCCACGACTATAGATGAAAGAGGGATCAGGAAAACTATTTTGCGGCTTCAGTGTCAGTTCATGTGGAATAACTGCAGCCTTGTACACGGCAGGGTAGCTTCCATCCGATCCAAAAAAAGTTGCGGGCTTTCTATCCCCGGATCCGGCCTGTTCAGGGAACGGGTTTTCCACCGTTCCCGGGGCTTATTCATAAAGGCCTGTTAATATTGGTTCCACACCGCGGGTTCACAAAGAATAGAGCCAGTGTGCTATATAGCCATTTTTTCCCCTATTTTTGCCATCCGCCGAAAAGAAAGCGGATCCCAGCTTTTATGTCAATTATTCAGCAACTCCGGGAGAAAGCAGCCTGGTTGGTTTTTGGTCTGATTGCCCTTAGCCTTGTAGGCTTCCTTTTGATGGATGCCTTTGTCGGTAAAAGCCGACTTTTTGGAAACCGGTCTACGGTCGTTGGTGTCATCGATGGTGAAAATATCGAATACCCGGTGTATGAGCAGCAGGTGACTGCGAAGGAAGACCAGTTCAAACAGCAGGGTTACCCGCAGAGCGAGGCCCTGCAGGAGAACGCGCGTGAAGCGGTCTGGCGTGAAATGGTTGAAGAGGCTATATTAAAGGAGAATTATTCGGCGCTGGGTCTGCAGGTGAGCGAAAAGGAATTGCAGGACATGCTGGTCGGCGCCGATGCCATTCCCGATATCAAACGGGCTTTTACCGATCCGAAGACCGGGGTATTTGACGCCCAGGCCGCCGCCGCGCAGATCAACCAGATCCGCAACATCTATCGGGCCGGGCCAAAAAAGAACGCGGATAACAGGCAATATGAAGCTGCACGGAACTTCTTCGAAGTTTCGGTCCCGCAGATCATCCAGATGAGGCTGCGTGAAAAATATATGGCCCTGCTTGCAAACAGTTCCTATGTTCCCAAATGGATGATCGAAAAGACCAATGCCGACAACAGCCAGCTGGCGTCGATCTCTTTTGTCAATACGCCTTATTTTACTATTCCCGACAGCTCGGTGAAGGTCAGTGACGCGGAGATCCAGGAGTACATCGACCAGCATAAGGACCGGTTCAAGCAGGAAGAAAGCCGCAGTATCGCCTACGTCACCTTCGACGCCTCGCCTAGCGCCTCGGATAGCGCCAAACTGAAACAACAATTGAGCGAGCTGGCCAAGGATTTCGCCAAGACATCGGATGTAAAGGCTTTTCTCGCCCGCGCGGGTTCCGATCAGAACTATTTCGATGGTTACCTGGGCAAATCCCGCATACAGGTACCGGATAAAGACTCCATTTTCGCCCTTCCCAAGGGCGGGGTATTCGGCCCCTATCTCGATGCCGGCAGCTATTCCATTGCCAAGCTGATCGACGAGAAAACGATGCCCGATTCGGTTCGCGCACGCCATATCCTCGTGGCCACGGTCAACCCGCAAACCGGGCAACCCATCATGGACGACAGTTCGGCAAAAAAGAAGATAGACAGCATCAAAAACCTCCTCGATCACGGCGCCAGCTGGGACAGCGTGGCCCTGAAGTTGTCCGATGACCCGGGTTCAAAGGAAAAGGGCGGCGATATGGGCTATTTCACCGCCGACAGGATGGTCAAGGAATTCTCGGATTTCTGTTTCAACGGCAAGAAAGGAGAGAAAGGAATTGTCAAGAGTCAATTCGGGTACCACTATATCGAGATCCTCGATCAGAAGAATTTCGAACCGGCCTATAAGATCGCCTACCTGAGCCGAAAGATAGAGACCAGTCCCGAAACCGACCAGGCCGCATCGGGTCTTGCAAGCCAGTTCGCCGGGTTTAGCCGCGATGCAAAGGCCTTCGATGCGAATGTCCAAAAAGACCATTTACAGAAGTTGTTCGCGCCCGATATACCTCCGACAGCTTTTAACATCCCTGCGCTGGGTTCCAGCCGGCAACTGGTTCGCTGGATCTACGATGCCGATCTGGGCGCCGTGTCCGAGCCTTTCCCGGTCGGCGATAAATATGTAGTGGCGCTCCTCACGGAGATCAACAAGCAGGGCACCATGTCGGTCGCCAAGGCCAGACCGCAGATCGAACCGCTGCTGCGCAATAAGAAAAAGGCCGAACTGATCATCAAAAAAGAAGGCGCCCCCGCTTCGCTTGACGCAGCAGCCAGCGCCTCGGGTCAGGTCATTCAACATGCGGACAGCGTACTCTTCTCTGCCCCCTTCAACCGTCTTTTCGGAACGGAGGGGAAGGTGGTCGGGTCTGCCTTCAACAAACAGCTGGCCGGCAAACCAATATCTCCTGCTATTCCCGGCAACGGCGGCGTGTTCTTTATCAAGGTGGAAAATGTCAGCGCGATGTCCAACCCCAACGCCGATCTGCAGCAGCAACGTTTTGTGCAGGAGCAACGGATACGGTCGGATATCTACAACCGGCTGATGGATGTCGAACGTAAGATGGCGGATATAAAAGATTATCGCAGCAAGTTCTTCTAACGGAGAGATCCATGAGATGGTCCCGCTCGAAGAGCGGGCCCCCGGCGAGAGTCTTTTATTCGTATCTTTGCACCGTGAGCGATGAGATCATCAATAAAGTTGCGCAAAGCAGTCTTCATACCCTGGATCTCGAAGATTACTATCCCAGGGAAGAGATCGTCGTATTCGATCTTCGGCCGCTGTTGTTCAGGGAAATGATCCTGAAGGAAAAAGAATTCCGCACCGCGCTTCAGGCGGTGGACTGGACGCAATACAACGATAAGATCCTTGCCATCACCTGTACGGCCGACGCCATCATTCCTTCCTGGGCTTATATGCTGGTGGCGGTGCAGGCGGAACCTTTTGCAAAGGACGTCATCCTCGGCGACCGCGAGACGGCCTTGAGGGAAGCCTTTCTGAACAATCTTCGGGCTATCGATACCAAACAATTTGCCGATAAGAGAGTAGTGGTGAAGGGATGCGGCGATCTTTCCGTCGGCGGTTTCGCTTATACGGAGATCGCCCGGCGGCTGCGGCCCGTGGTGAAGAGTATCATGTATGGAGAGGCTTGCAGCAATGTGCCGGTCTATAAGAAGAAATAGAATACATTCTTTATCCCCCATTGAGCATCGGCGCCGGCTACAACAGGGTCCCCCGCATCACGATAAACGCCACCGTGAAATAAATGATCAGACCGGTGACATCGACCAGTGTGGCGACGAAGGGCGCGGATGAAGCGGCAGGATCGGCGCCCAGTTTTTTAAGAACGATCGGGAGCATGCTCCCGGATAGGGTCCCCCATAACACGACGCCGATCAGGGCGAAAAAGACGGTAATCGCGACCTCGATCCAGTGCGGCCCATAGCTCATCCATCCAAATTCCTGCCAGAGGAAGATCCGCAGGAAACCGACGATGCCAAGGATCATGCCCAGCACCAGGCCCGATGAAAATTCCTTCCGGACGACCGTCCAGGCATCGCGGAAGCCGATCTCGCCCAGCGCCATGGCCCGGATGATAATCGAAGAAGCCTGGCTGCCTGAATTGCCGCCGCTGGAAATGATCAGGGGAATGAACAGGGCCAGCACGACGGCCTTGCTGATCTCGCCTTCGAAATGTCCCATTGCGGTAGCCGTGAGCATCTCTCCCAGGAAAAGGATGATCAGCCATCCGGCGCGTTTCCTGATCAATCTGCCGAAGGAAATAGTCGTATATGGCTCGTCGAGGGCCTCCGAACCGCCGATCTTCTGGATTTCGCGTGTTCCTTCCGATTCAGCCAGCCTAAGGACATCGTCCAGGGTGACGATACCCAGCAGCACTCCGTTGTTGTCGGTCACCGGCAGAGCATACCGGCTATGGTTGCGGAAGATATTGATGGCATTTTTCTCCGAATCGTTTACATTGAGGGCCAGGAACTGGCGGTCCATGATCTGGGAAACCCTGGTACCGGGATCCACGACGAGGAAATCCTTGATATTAATATCGTCGATCAGGATTCCCTTATCGTCGATAACGAACAACCAATTAAGCGTTTCGGTCGCCTGGCCGCGTTGACGGATCGCGGCCAGCACTTCCTGGCAGTTCTGGTTCTCCTTTATCGCCAGGTAATCAGGGGTCATCAGGCGGCCCACCGAACCTTCATCGTAACCCAATAATTTCAGGGTCTCGGTGCGGTTCTCCGGCGTGAGTACTTTCAGCAGCTCGGTCACATATTTCCCCGGCAGCTCTTCGAGGAAGGCGGTACGGTCGTCCGGCTTCATGGCATTCAGCAGCTCGGCGGCCTTTTCTTCCGGCAGCGCCTTGATGATGGATTCCTGTTTTTTTCGCCGCATGAATTTGAAAGCCCGTGCCGCATGCGTGGGGTCCAGCTGCTGGAAGAGCTTGACCGCTCCCTGTGTATGACGGTTGGCAAAATTGGCGATGTCCCGGGGCGTCAGCTTGTTGAGCTTGACGAAATCCGTGATTCGGTTGTGTTGAAGCAGGTTCTTGATGTCGTTGAAACTGAGCATGGCTTGAATTGCTTCAAATGTAATGAATGTAACGAAAAGGTAATGTTACGTAAATGAAAAGGGGGGCGGCGGCCAGCCACTTATGGTGATACGATCCCGTCGGTCTTGTGCAGGATGATCGTGGGCCCCACTACATTGTCACCGCTAAGCCATTGGACGGTCGTCGTATTCCCTGCGCCGGCAAATTGCGGTTTACCGTTATTGATCGTGACGATGACATTGGCGCCGGTCAGTGTCGTTACCGTTGCGGGGAAGTTCGTTGTGAAAAAGGCGCCTTTTATCACCTGGTTCATCGCCAGGTTCACCAGGGTGTCGATGTTGGCGGAATCGATCGCCCCGATACTATCATAACCCGCTTGCAGGAAGGCGCTGTTCACGGGGGCCAAAAGGGTGTAGCTACCTGTTTGCAGGAGGGAATCATAGAGATTGGTCCGGGCGAATACCTCGTTGAGAAAAGTAAGCGAACTATCCGTTCCCAGGATATCGGGGAGCGAATCGGCCGCCGACGGGACTATCGAATTCAACCAGTATACAGATGCCTTGCCGACGGTGGTAGGTTGGTCGCCGGCCGAGGCGCTTCCATTCAGCAGGAGGACGTTGCCGTTCTGCCGGATGTAAAGGGGGACACCCAGCCGGGTCGGCGTAGGGTTGGCGCCGGCGGTGTCGAGGATTATACCGGAAGGAAGATAGTTATACCGGACGATCCGGTCTGCCAGTGACGAGCTCATCGAATCGATGATGACCTCGGGAAATCCGGAAGCGACCAGGACGTTGTTCCTGGCTATAAGTAAGGATGCGGTTGTGTCTTTCAGCAGACCGTTATCATTTGCCCGCAGCAACAGCAGGTGGTACAGCGAAAGGGTGGTATCGGTATTGACAAGCGCCTGTAAAGGGGTAAGCCGGACCTTCGCGGGAGCAGATTTCTTGCAGGCCGGGAAGGCGATGAGAAAAAGGCTTAAAAGGCCTACGATCGTATTCTTCCAATACCGTATCATCGGTTTTTTACAGCTTTTCATACAATGCCCGCAGCCGGTCGCGGGTCATGATCTTTTCCCAGTCTTTTCCGAGTGCGTTCTCCCACAACGGCTTCATCACTAGTGAAACGTCGATCATGGTATTGAATTGTTCATCGGTGAGCCCTTTTGTAATATGCTGGGGGATATCGATCTTGTTTTTTTCCACCATCAGCTTGAATTCCCGAACTCCTTCGGGGTAGAATTCCTCCAGCTTGTCGAAAACGATACAGTTGCCTATGCCATGTTTGGTGCCCAAAAGGTAAGCCAGGCCATAGCTGACCGCGTGGGCGACCCCCACCTGTGAGTAGGCGATGCTCATTCCGCCGGCGTAGGAAGCCATCATGAGCTTGTCGTCGCTGTCTGCGTCCCACCCTTGTTTTTTCACATAAACTTCCTGGCAGAGCTGGAGGGCCTTTTCGCCATAGGATTTGCTGAATTCGTTGAGATAGGTGCCTTCGAGACTTTCGATACAATGGATGTAACAGTCCATCCCGGTATAAAAACGCTGATTGACCGGTGCGCCGGCCGTCAGTTCGGGGTCGAGGACGATCTGGTCGAAGGGCGTAAAGTCGGAATTCATACCCAGCTTTTTGGTTGGGCCGGTCAGCACCGTGGTCCGCGACACTTCGGCACCGGTGCCACTAAGGGTCGGAATGCCAACCTTGTAAACCCCCGGATATTTGACGAGGTCCCAGCCCTGGTAATCGGAGGACGATCCGGGATTGTTCATCATGAGGGAAACAGCCTTTGCCAGATCCATGGCCGAACCCCCGCCGATGCCGATGATCCCGCTGACATTCCCGAATTCCTGCTTCAGCTGGTCAGCCAGCTTGTCGACATAGGATGTTTTCGGTTCGTATGTGATATCGGCAAAGATCAGCTTGTCCTTTCCGCGGAGCGGGATACGCTGCGCCAGCGGCATTTTTTCAAAATAGTGATCCAGGAGGAAAACCATGGGGGCCTCCCCCTTCCGGTGGGGAGCCAATATTTCGTCCAGCTGGTTAAGACTGCCGCGGCCGTAGATGACATAGCCTACCATCTTGAAATTCCGGAATTTATTCGCGCTCATAGTGTGGGCGAAGTTACGGGATTGTCGCCAATCGGGGGGCCGCCGGCCAGACGGACACGAACGCGGGCGATTATGGAGATCAGGGAGTCGCTACTAACGCGGCGGCGCCGAACACACCGGCACTATCTCCGAGTGAGGGCTTCAGGAGCGGCACTTCAACGCGGTTGTTGAAGATGTGTTTTTTCAGCGACCCGAGACCGCGCGAATAAAGCGCTTCGATATTCCCGACACCGCCGCCCACGACGATGACATCGGGATCCAGCATATTGGTGATGACCGAGATGCCTTTACCGAAGAAATGACAGAGACGATCGATGGTGGCTGTCGCCGCCGGATCGCTGCCGTCCCTCGCGACAATCTCTTTCAGCCGGAGTGACTGACCGCTAATGGACTTATAATACCGTTCGGTGGCTGGCCCCGAGATCACCGTTTCGACGCAACCTGTTTTTCCACAGTAGCAGGGACCGCCCGATTCATCGAGGAAATTATGTCCCCATTCGCCGGCGATGCCGTGCCGTCCGTTCCAGATCCTGCCATCCATAACGAGGCCGCCGCCGACACCTGTCCCCATGATGATGCCGAAAACGAGTTGGGCGCCGGGCGCCGACCGGTGGACGATGCCCCAGTGGGTTTCCGCCAGCGCGAAGCAGTTGGCATCATTGGCCATTGCGATCTCCAGCAGCAGTGATTCTTCGAGGTCTTTTTTGAGCGGTTTTCCGTTGAGCACAACCGTATTGCAGTTCTTCATGACCTGCAGGGTGGGGTCCAGCACTCCGGGCGTGCCGATACCGACGGCGGCGGGCCGGAGCCCGGATCGATCCTCCATCTCCTTCATCAGCCGGCCGATCTGACCGATGATATGTTCGTATCCCCGCGATGCTTCGGTATCGATGCGTGTCCGGACGATAGGAATGGGGTTGTCGATGGATTCGAGGATCACCCCCTCGACTTTTGTTCCCCCGAGATCGATACCCCATATAGGCTGGTTCATGTGTGCACCGGGTGCTTTTGGCGTGCCGGTGGCTGAAGGTAAGGATTCCCTTTTTTAGCAGATTGAGAATTTTTGTGAGGGCTGGCCGCGAATTTGTGCGCGGCCGCGCGCGGATCAGAGCAGGCTTGCGGCCCGTTCGAGATCCTCGGGCGTGTCGATCTCGATGCCCATATAATTGGTGATGACCATTCGCATGGGGACGCCGTTCTCGAGGTAACGCAAACACTCGATCTTTTCTGCCGCCTCCAGTGGGCTTACCGGCCAGGTAGTAAACTGCAGCAAGGCCATCTTCCGAAAGGCGTATACGCCTATGTGTTCGTAATAAACGGTCGAAGCGGTTGGATCGCGCGGATACGGGATCGGGCTTCTGCTGAAGAAAAGGGCATTATTGTATTTGTCCAGCGTCACCTTTACATAATTCGGGTCATCGATCAACCGTTGCTCTTTCAGCATCTGCACAAGTGAAGCCACCTGTACCCGCGAACCCGTCTCTCCGCTGAAAACCGCGAGCAGCTGTTCGAGCGGTTCGCGCCGGACAAAGGGCTCGTCGCCCTGGACATTGACGACGATCTCCACATCCATATCCTCTACGGCCTCGGCGATACGGTCGCTACCGCTTTCGTGCGTGCGTTTGCTCATTTTGGCCTTTCCGCCATGCCCGGTAACTTCCCGGTAAATGATATCGCTGTCCGTAACGACAACGACCTCGTCGAAGAGCCCCGTGGCCAGTGTATTGTCATAAGTATGCCGGATCACCGTTTTGTCCCCCAGGCGTTGCATCAGCTTCGCAGGGAAGCGGGTGGCCGCGTACCGCGCCGGGATCATAGCTATAATGCTCATAATGGTTGTTCCGGTTTTTCTTCGCTGGTCGGTGGCCGGTAAGGCTGAAAGGGCATGCCCAGCAATGGCCCGAGGCTGTTATGTTCGCGTTCGTCCGGATGGGTGTCGAGACCATAGTGCAGGCTCGCCGTATCCTTTACAAAGGACCAGGTCCCGAAGAGACGGTCCCAGATGGAAAAGATATTGCCGTAATTCGTATCGGTCATCGGCCGTTTGTAATGATGATGCACCTTGTGCATGTCCGGGGAAACGATGACCCAGGCCAGCGCGGTATCCAGCCACTTTGGCAACGAAATATTCGCATGGTTGAATTGAGATAGGAGAACGGACAATGACTGGTAGAGAAAAACGAGCCACACGGGAGAACCCGACACTGCCACCGCGATCAGGGTGAACAGGGCGCGAAACACGCTTTCGCCGGGGTGATGTCGATTGGCCGTCGTGGTGTCCACCCAGGTATCGCTGTGATGCACGAGGTGCAGTTTCCAAAGCCATTTTATCTTATGATGCAGCCAGTGTATGAACCAGGCGCCGATGAGATCCAATATCAGCAGGCCCGCCAGCGTGAAGAGCCAGAAAGGCAGCGGCGTCAGGTAGAGCAGACCAAAATGATGATCGGAGCAGTAATCGGCTGTTCGGACGATCAGCGAGGCGAAGGCGAAATTGATGATGACGGTGGTCAGCGTAAAGAAGATATTCAAACCGGTATGCCGGCCCCAGCTGCGGCGGAAACGGACAAGCGGAACGACGCCTTCCAGCATCCAGAAGAGCAAAAGCCCGCCGCCAAGGATCAACGACCGTTGCCATGAGGGGATATGCGCGAAAAAATTAGCGATCGATTCCATGTGGCTTGCGAATCGGCGTGGAGTGCCGGTCGTTTTAACTGTTTAGCATCAGCGGCATCACGAGCATCAGTACTTCCTCGTTCTCGTCCTCGTCCGTCGGCTTGATGATCCCTGCCTTGGTAGGCGTGGACAGTTCCATGCGGATGTCGTCGCTGTCGGCGGAAGCCAGCATTTCTATAAGGAACCGCGCGTTGAATGCTATGGTCAGGTCTTCGCCGTCGTACTGGCATTTCATCCGCTCGTTCCCTTCGAAGGAGAAATCGACGTCCTGGGCCGTCAGCTGGAGCTCGCTGCCATGGATGCTCAAAACGACCTGGTTGGTGCTCTTGTTACTGAAAATGCTGACGCGGCGGAGTGCACTCTGAAAATCATTCCGACCTATTGTTAGCTTATAGGGATTGTCGGCGGGGATGACGACCTTATAGTCGGGGAAGCGGGCATCGATCAGACGGCAGCTCATCTGTGTCGTACCGTGGGTCACGAAAAGATGGTTGCTGTTATAGCTGATGGCGATCTCGTCCTGATTGAGCGGCAGCGCGGACTTCAGCAGGTTAAGCGGTTTTTTCGGGACGATCAGGCTATCGTTTTTCGGACACGAGACGTCCTTCCTTCTGTACCGGACCAGGCGATGGGCATCGGTCGCCACGAACTGCAGCCCTTTCTTATCCATCTCGAAAAACACGCCCGTCATGGCCGGCCGCAGATCGTCGTTGCTAACGGCGAAAAGGGTCTTGTTGATGGCCGTCACGAGGGCAGAAGAAGTAGTCGTAAAAGAGGTGGTTTCGTCGCTGGCCGGCTCTTTGGGAAAATTGTCGGGGTTCTCGCCCATTACCTTGTATTTCCCGTTATCGCTGGTCAGCTCGACTGCGAAGTGTTTATCGATATTGAAGGTCAGCGGCTGGTCGGGGATATTCTTCAGCGAATCGATGAGGATCCTTGCGGGGATGCACACCCTTCCCGTGTCTTTTGCCTCTATTTCCAGGTGAACTTTCATGACCGTTTCCAGATCGGTCGCTACCACGGTCAGTTTATTCTTCTCCACTTCGAACAAAAAATCTTCCAGGATGGGCAATACGGTATTCGCGTTGATCACACCACTTATCTGTTGCAGTTGTTTCAATAATGCCGAGGAGGAAACGATAAACTTCATGGAATTTGTCTTTGTGGCGAAACTACGTTTTTTTACGTAATAGCCAATAGATTAGAACAGCCGTAGCCGGGCCGGGGAACGATTGTTAATTTCCTGTGACTAACCCCACCGCCTCTCGATACGAGTTCGTAAATTCGCGGTTACCAAGGAATTATGTACCGCAAATCAGCCCTTTCTTCCGAACAGGCTCTCCAGAAAGCCCGGCACTATTGCAGCTACCAGGATCGCTGCCACAGCGAAGTACGGGAAAAGCTGTATTCGTTAGGGTTGCACAAGACACAGGTGGAGGATGCATTGGCGGCCCTTATCGATGAGGACTATCTCAACGAGGAGCGGTTTGCGATCAACTATGCAGGCGGTCACTTCCGCATGAAGCAATGGGGGAAGGTCCGAATCCGGTATGAGCTGACGCAAAAGAAGATCTCCGACTATTGCATCCGGAAGGCGCTGGCGGCCATCGATGAAGATGCCTATGCGGGAACGCTTGTCCGTCTGTCGCAGGAGAAATGGGAAGCTCTCCGGGCGGAGGAGAACCTCCTCGTGCGCAAGCGGAAATGGAGAGGATGGCTATTGCAGAAAGGATACGAGATCGAGCGGATAGCGGCGCTTTGGCCTGCCAAATAAAAACCCTACATTGCAGGCATGTCCTCTCTGACGATCACCACCATCCAGACCAGCCTGCAATGGGAAGACAAAGAGGCCAATCTTCGGCTGCTGGAGGAAAAGATCCTTTCTCTCTCCGATCCGGCGGAGCTGGTCGTCCTGCCGGAACTGTTCAGTACCGGGTTCACGATGAAACCCGAGCTCCTGGCCGAAACGATGGACGGACCGACCGTCTCATGGATGAGCGCAATAGCTGCAAAAAAAAGGATCATCCTCACGGGCAGTCTCGTTATCCGCGAAGGAGACGACTATTTCAACCGGCTGGTCTGGATGCAGCCCAATGGATCGTTCGGAACGTACGACAAAAGACACCGGTTCGCTTATGCGGGCGAAGACCAGAGCTATAGAGCGGGTTGCAAGCGGCTGATCGCATCTGTAAAAGGATGGAAGGTGTTGCCGTTGGTTTGTTACGATCTGCGCTTTCCAGTGTGGAGCCGGCAGACGCCGCCGGAGACAAATGAAGGCCTGCCCGGTCTCGAATACGACCTCCTGCTTTATGTCGCCAACTGGCCGCAACGGAGATCGCATGCATGGAAGACGCTTTTGCAGGCGCGCGCCATCGAGAACCAGTGTTTTGTAGCCGGAGTGAACCGTATCGGTAATGACGGCAACGACATCTATCATAGCGGAGACACCATGATCATAGGCCCCCTGGGAGACATCCTGTATAAGGCGGACGAGAGGGAAGAGGTGTTCAGTCTCACGCTCCGTAAAGAGACCCTGACCGGCGTACGGCAGCATTTTCCTTTTTGGAAAGATGCCGATCATTTTTCGATAGAACCGTAAATCGCATAAATCCAAGCGCAATGGCCATCGCACTAGTCGCCCGCGAGATCTTTACCGGGCGGGAGATCCAATCGGGTAAAGCTGTTTTGATCCGGGAAGGCAGGATCATCGATATCGTCGACAAAAAGGCCATTCCGGCCGGCTACCGCATTCGCGACCTGGACGGCTATCTGCTGGCGCCTGCCTTTATCGATCTGCAGATCTACGGCGGCAACGGCAAACTCTTTTCCGCCGAGCTGACCACGGAGGCGCTGCAGGCCGTTTATGAATACTGTTTGCAGGGTGGCTGTACCCAATTCCTGATCACGCTGGCCACCAACTCCATCGAAAAGTTCATCCGTGCCATGGACGTCGCCCGCGAATATCGCAACGGAGGAGGAAAAGGCCTGCTCGGGGTCCACCTGGAAGGGCCTTATATCAACCCGGTTAAGAAAGGCGCACATCTTGAAAAATTCATCAAACGACCGACGATCGAAGAGATCGGGCTGCTGCTCAGCAAAGGAAAGGACGTCTTTCGGATGATGACGCTTGCCCCGGAACAATGCGACCGGGCATGCATCGAGCTCCTTCTCAAACAAGGCATACTGGTATCGGCCGGACATAGCAACGCCAGCTATGAGGAGGCGGCCGGCGGATTCTACCAGGGAATACCCGCAGCCACGCATCTTTTCAATGCCATGTCGCCATTACAGGGACGACAGCCGGGAGTTGTAGGAGCGATCTATGACCACAATGAAGTCCGGAGCAGCATCGTCTGCGACGGTATTCATGTCGATTATGCCTCCGTCCGTATCAGCAAAAAGATCATGCAGGACCGGTTGTTCTTCATTACCGACGCTGTAGCGGAGGTCCAATATGGCGAATATATTCACGTCTTCCAGGGAGACCGCTATACCCTTCCGGACGGCACCCTGTCCGGGTCTGCGCTGACGATGCTCCAGGCCGTCCGAAACGGAGTCGAAAGGGCCGGCATCCCGTTGCCCGAAGCTTTACGAATGGCCTCGCTTTATCCGGCCACGCTGATGGGTCTGCAGGACCGGTTGGGATCCATCCGTCCCGGGGCCGTCGCCGACCTTATCCTGCTCGATGAGCAATTGGGTCTTTTGCAGGTTTTTACGGAAGGTGAAGATTAAGGATAAGTATTAGGTAGAATCACGTATTTTTAGATGCGCTTTTTCCTATTCAGACAAGAATCGTCCTTCGGACGCCAATAAAAAGATCTACCCAGGGTTATTATTGTCACCAGTTTTTAATCACAAACTTCGTTTCGCTATGAAATGGTCCTACGCTATCTCTTTTGCCGCCGGAATTCTCTTTTTCGCATTGCTCACCTGGTCGATCTGGTGGTTGGTCGGCGGCGCCCTCGTTTTCATGGGCGCCTGGGTCTATCAGTTGATCGCAGAGCGGCGTTATATCAACGAGGTGAAGACGGCGGCGCTGGAAAAGCAGCTCCAGGAAATGCAATCCCGGCTCGATAGCTCCATTAAAAGCGAGCGGCAGCAAGCCCGTGTGGCGGAGCAGGCTGTTACGGATAAAAAGCAGCTGCTGGTCAGGATGAACCAGGAGCTTCGGACCCCGGTGAACGGCATGATGGGGATGGCTTCACTGCTGACGGAATCGCAACTGAATGACCAGCAGCGAGAGTATATCAATGGCATCCTGCATTGCGGGGAACAACTGGTGGCGGTCGTCAATCATATCCTGGTCGATGATCTGCTGAAGACCTCCCTTAACGGGGAGGAGAGGGGGCAACCGAATCAGGAGCTGCTCGACATCCGCGGCAGTATCAAGGAAGTCCTGGATAGCTATGCCGGCGGCCCTGGCAACGACGGTCCCGTTCTTTCGAGTCATATCGACGACAAGATCCCCGAACAGCTGGCGGGTGACGGAGGCCGGTTCAAACAGATCATCGTCAACCTCGTGGACAATGCCGTAAAAAATACAAGTCGCGGCGAGATAACGGTCGGAGGGCGGCTGCTGAAGAAAAAGGAAGACGGCCGGCTGGAACTGGGATTCGAAGTTCGTGACACGGGCAACGGCATACCGGCCTCGGTCATCGGAAAAATCTTTCAGGGCCTTTCTCAACCCAATTCAGGCATCGGCCTCGTCGTTTGCCGGCGTCTCGTAGAAATAATGGACGGCTCGATCGGCGTACAAAGCGAACCGGGAAAAGGTTGCATTTTCAGCTTTCAAATCTGCGTGAATACGGTCGGGACCCAGCCGGTGCGGCATCTCGTGCCTGCCGAAGCACCCGCCGCTGCGCCTGTCCTGGAGGACAAAGCCACCGGTTTAGCGCTTAACATTTAATATCCGTCCAGGTCCATGGAAAACCCAACGATCTTTTCACGCCATTATCCCCTGAATATCCTTGTTGCCGGGAATAACGAGGATGCCCGCGCGTCGACAGCGGATCTGTTGACAGGATTAGGCTATCGGCCCCGCATTGCCGGCAGCAGCAAGGAAGTGATGCATATGACGAGCACCGGATCATACGATGTGATATTGATGGACATTCATATGCCCGAGGTCGAAGACATGCTGGCGGGCTCCCTTTCGGGAAAAACGAATAGGCGCCCCCTCATCATTGGTATTACCGGGCATGCCAAACCGGGTTTCAGACAGATCTGTTTGCAGGTGGGAATGGATCACAGCATTCGCAGACCCGTCGATCGCAAAGAGCTGCTTCTACAGCTGAAAGCCTGTTCCATCCTCTCAGGGAATTGCCGCATCAGGACCCAGGACTGATGAATATTTCCGGCCTTTCAGCCGATGGCCCCCAGGATGGCCGCGGGGAACCGTACGCCGTGCGCGGTGATCAATTCTTGTCCGAGCTGGCCTGAATCAGCTGTTTTACCATGGCGGTCTTGTAGTCCTGTCCCCTGCTGATGGCATCCGAGGTCGGCAGCGCAGGCACATCGGGAAGGACCCCTCGCCCATCCTTTGCCCGCTGCCGGTCGACCACCAGTCTGAACCTGGGCAGCCGGAAACGGACTTTCGTAACCGGCAGGGTTACATCCGGGATCATCCAGGCTGTATTCCCATAATATCCTCCGCCGGTCTCTTCTCCCACGAGGGTAATATTGGATTGACCCTTCAACGCGCCGGCAAAAAGACAGGTCGCCGAAAATGAATTGCCACCCGTCATGATATAGACCCTGCCGTCGAAGTGCAGCTTTTTGAACGGATAATAATAGTGCCGTTCAAAATATCCGAAATGATAATATCCGTCGGAATGTTTACGCGTGGTCACGGCGGTCAGGACCCGGTAGATAAACCCGTTGTTGATGTAACGGTCGTAAGGACTATGCCGGCGGACCGTATACAATGAATCCGCCAGTTTGAATTTTTTGTCGATCAGGTACCGCGTGAGCAGGGTCGCCAGGGTAGCTTCACCCCCGCCGTTTGAACGGACGTCGATCACCAGGTTCTTTATCTGCCGGTCCTTCATCTCCTGGAAAGAGTGGTGAAAGAATCCACGCAGGTGGTAGCCGTGTTCGAAGGTATTGAGGGTCAGGAAAGCCGTGTGTGTGGCGGTATCCGTTTTGAAATCGCGGTTGAGCAGGCGTTCCCGTTCCCTCCGTCGTTTCCGGCTGGGAGGTCTGGTCCGCTGCGCCGGACCTTTTACTCGTTGGCCCGTGCCCGGGAGCAACACCCTTCCGAGGCTTCCCCTCAACGTATCCGCCCGGGGATCGTAGAGCGCGACCCGGGTTTCGCGTTCTATGCCTGATGTATCGAGATAGCGGATATCGAAAGAATCCCCGGTCCCGAAGATCTCCTTATACCAGGAACTGAAATGCAGGCCTGTACTGAGATACTGGTATTTCCCCGTCAGATTGTGACCGTCCGTGACAATATACGGGAACAGGGTATCCATCAGCTGTTCCGGTGTCCTGCCATCGATGGATAAAATGACCGTGCCTCTCCGTAAAGCGCTATCGCGGCGGTTCAGGTTGGCGGCCACTACCATGGTATCGGGCCAGCATTTTACGATCAGGGGAAACTGCGGAAGCCTGGCCGTATCGAGGTATTTAGCATAAGCTTTTGAAGACAGGATCGAAGTATGGCCGCAATCCACCTGCGCAATGACGTGACTGAGGATGACCCTGAACTGTTCTTCTGTCATGGAGTCTTTAATATCGGCCAGGCCTTCATCGAAACAGCGGGTCATGCTGTCTTTTGGGGTATACCAGTACAAACTGGGGTGCCAGGCTTCCAGGACATGCCGGAAAACGGCATAATCTTTCCGAAGGTCCTCCGGTGCATATTTCCGGTCGGGGCGGAAATCCTTCGAGGCGGCACAACCGAAAAGAAAAAGGGGAACGAGGAAAAAACAGGAAAGGCGGAATAGCTTCATAGCTTGACTTCATTTGGGGGTAAAGGCGTTCCATCCCTGCGCCGTGATATCGAATGTATTGCCCCCTTTGGTGATGATCTTGCTGCCTTTTTCAGGCTCCGTCATATAACCGATGACGCTGATCTGCTCGCTGAGGACCAGCTTGTCATAATCCTGTTGGGCAATGGTGAACAGCAGCTCGTAGTCTTCGCCGCCGCTGAGCGCGCAGGCCGTCGGGTCGAGCTCGAATTTGAAAGCTGCATTCCGGGTTTCTTCCGCAACCGGGATCTTTTCCTCGTACAACACGCAGCCGACTCCGCTCTGGCGGCAGATATGCAGGATCTCGGAAGACAGGCCGTCGCTGATATCCATCATGGAAGTGGGGAGGATGCCGGATTGTTGAAAGAATTCAATGATATCCTTCCGGGCTTCCGGTTTCAACAGCCGGCCGATGACGTATTTTTCGTCTTCCAGATCGGCCGTTACATTCGGGTTTTCGAGGAAGATCCGTTTTTCGCGCTCGAGGAAGATGAGTCCCAGGTAGGCTGCCCCGAGGTCGCCCGAGCAACAGAGGAGGTCGCCTTTTTGCGCCGTGCTGCGCCGGACAAAACGGTCGGGAGTGACTTCCCCGATCGCCGTCACCGAGATCACGAATCCTTTTTTGGAAGAGGCGGTATCGCCACCGACCAGGTCGACCCCGTAGGCCTCGCAGGCCGCATAAACGCCTTCGTAGAAGTCATCGAGGGCTTCGACGCTGAACCGGTTGCTTACGCCGATGCTCAGGGTTAGCTGCGTAGGCGTAGCGTTCATGGCATAGACATCGCTCAGGTTGACGACGACGGCTTTATAACCCAGGTGTTGCAGCGGCGTATAAAGCAGATCGAAATGGATATCCTCCAGCAACAGATCGGTGGTCACAACCGTTTGTTTGCCGAAATGGTCGATGACGGCGGCATCGTCGCCGACCCCTACCAGCGTCGAAACGTTCTTTATCTCGATGTTGGCCGTGAGATGTTCGATCAAGCCGAATTCCCCTATGGAAGAGATCTCTGTCCTGTTATCGCTCATATTCTCGCTCTTTACCGCCGTTGCATCACCGGCCTGTTGGATCCGCCGGCGTTTAGCCGGCCCGTTGGTTCAAAAGGTGCTATGTCGTCCGTTCACCACATCGACCAGCTCGTCGTGGATATTGCCGTTGCTGGCAATGATATGCGGCTGATAGGGGGAATACTTGCCCCCGGTAAAATCCGAGACCCGGCCGCCGGCTTCTTCCACGATCAAAAAGCCTGCCGCGCTGTCCCATGCATTCAACTTATGTTCATAAAATCCGTCAAACCGACCGGAAGCCACCCAGCACAGATCCATGGCCGCCGAACCGAGACGGCGAACGGGAACGCCGCCGCGTATCAGCCGGGCGAACACTTCGAGCGGGCCATTGGGCTGGTCCAGATAGGTATAGGGGAAGCCGGTCACCAGGCAGGACTTTGCGACCGAAGTCTCGCTGCTGACGTTGATCTTCCTGTCATTCAGCGAGGCGCCGTAACCGCGTTGCGCGAAAAAGAATTCGTTAATGAATGGGTTGTATACCGCGCCCAGGATCATTTCTCCCGCCTGTTCCACGCCGATGGAAACGCAACACAACGGAAGGCCGTGCGCGAAATTAACGGTCCCGTCGATCGGATCGATGATCCACTTATAATTGGAGTCCATCGTGATGGCCCCCGCCTCTTCGCTCAGCAGGAAATGATCAGGGAAGTCTTCCCTGATGACGCTGAAAATGGCTTTTTCAGAAGCATGATCGGCTTCCGTAACGAGGTTATTGATGCCCTCTTTATTGGAAATATAAAATTCGCCCTGAAAGTATTCCCTCATGACAGCGGCACCGGCTTCCGCGGCCCTGATAAGTGTTGATTTTAGCATGGTGCGAGGATTGCAAATCTATCGATTTTTCGGCATTCCGCCCACGGTGGAGGTTCCCGCACTTTTTTGTCCGGTCAAAAACGTTTTACTTCGTGCCGGATGGAAGTCTCGGTCATCATAGTGAACTATCGGGTAAGGTATTTTCTCGAACTGTGCCTCCGCTCGCTTCTCAATGCGCTGTCGGACGTGGAGTCGGAGATCATCGTGGTCGATAACCATTCCGCCGATGGCAGCCTGGAGGAGTTGACGCCCCTGTTTCCTACCGTAACTTTTCTGGGCAACGACGAGAATATCGGCTTCGCCAGAGCGAATAACCAGGCCTTGCGGCAGGCGAGCGGCAACTACGTTCTTTTTCTCAACCCCGACACGGTCGTTCCGGAAGATTTTGCACGGCATTGTCTTTCCTTCCTGGGGCAGACGCCAGGTGTCGGCGGCCTTGGCGTCCGGATGGTAGATGGCAGCGGCCGGTTTCTTAAAGAATCGCGGCGGGGATTCCCCAGTCCCTGGGTAGCTTTCTGCCGGCTGGCCGGTCTCTCCGCATTGTTTCCCAAAAGCCGGTTGTTCTCCACCTACTACATGGGATACCTGCCCGCGGATGCCACGCATCCCGCGCCGGTATTGTCGGGCGCCTGTCTTTGGGTTTCCCGGGCGATCGTCAACCGTGTAGGTGGCTTCGACGAGCAGTTCTTTATGTATGCGGAAGATATCGATCTCAGTTATCGTCTCGGGCAAGCTGGGTATCTCAATTATTACCTGGCCGACACGACGATCGTACACTTCAAAGGGGAAAGCACCCGAAAGGATATGCGCTATATCCGGCAATTCTATAAGGCTATGAGCCAGTTCCGTCGCAAGCATTTCCACAAGGGGCTCCCGGCGCCTTTCAATATAACAGCCGAAGCGGCCATCTGGTGCAGGGCGGCCATCGTCGCAGCGATCCGCGCCATCGGTATCGGGCTGGCCGGTCTCGCGGGTCAAAAAGCGGGACGCAGGGAGGAAACCGTTCGGACCTGGGTTACCGGCGATATCACCGAAGCGGGTCGATTGTCCGGCATGCTGGCCCGGACAGGGCAACGGATCGTAGTGGAGGAACAGGAAGAGGCGGAAGAGACGATCTATTGCGAGGGAAAGGAATTCTCATTTCGCCAGAGTATCATGCGGCTGGAAGCGGATGCGCCTTACCGCCATGGCCGGCAGGTCAAATTCCATGCGGCCGGAAGTCGTTCGGCAACCGGCAGCGCCGATCCCAACGGCCGGGGGGAAACGCTGGTGTTTAAAGAATAAATTGTTAATTTCGCCGCAGCACCAAACTGTACAGGGACTACCCAATGGCGTTGATTGAAATTCAATTACCTAAGTCTTTGGCTAAGGCATTGCGTCTGACCCAGAAATCCCCGGGGCGGCAGCAATTGAAGGTATTGAGGAAGTTATTGAAGAAGGCCAGGTTTACCGAATTCGGTCAGCGATATCGGTTCGATGAGCTCCTCCTCGACCGCCACCCCGGAAAAAAATTCCAGCAGGTGGTTCCTACCTTCGATTACAATAAGATCCATGCGGGCTGGTGGAACCAGACCCTCGAGGGCAAAGCGGACATCTGCTGGCCGGGAAAGATCAAGTATTATGCATTGTCTTCGGGGACGTCCGAAGCAGGCAGTAAATACATTCCGATCACGAATGACCTGCTCCGCGGCAACCGCATCGTCATGGTCAAACAGCTGCTGACCCTGCGAACCTACCGGGACATCCCGGTAAAAAGCATCGGCAAGGGCTGGCTGATGATCGGGGGCAGCACGAGTCTGCAAAAAGGCGCCGGGTATTATTCCGGCGATCTTAGCGGCATCACCGCCAGGAAAGTGCCGTTCTGGTTTCAGCCGTTCTACAAACCGGGGAAAAAGGTCGCCCGTACGAAGGACTGGACCAAAAAGCTGGAAGAAGTCGTCAGACTGGCGCCGCAATGGGACATCGGTTTCCTGGTCGGCGTACCGGGCTGGATCCAGCTGTGTATGGAAAAGATCGTCGAGCGGTACAATCTGAAAAATATCCATGAGATCTGGCCAAACCTGGGATTCTTCGTACACGGCGGAGTATCTTTCGATCCTTACCGGAAAGGGTTCGAAAAGCTGCTGGGCAAACCGATCACGTATATCGAGACCTATCTGGCCTCGGAAGGATTCATCGCTTACCAGGATACGCAGTATTCGAAAGGTATGCGTCTGGTCACCAATCAGCATATCTTTCTGGAATTCGTTCCGTTCGACAACAAGAACTTCGATGCCGACGGGAACCTCGTGGACAACCCCGAGGCCTATATGATCCATGAGGTCGAAGAAGGCAAGGATTATGCGCTGCTGCTCAGCACCAGCGCCGGTGCATGGAGATATCTCATCGGGGACACGGTCCGTTTTGTGGATAAGGAGCGCTGCGAGATCATCATTACCGGGAGGACCAAACATTTCCTCAGCCTGGTCGGCGAACATCTGAGCGTCGATAATATGAACAAAGCCGTGCAGCTGGCAACGGAAGAAATGAACCTGTCCATCCCCGAATTCACCGTCGCGGGCGTTCCCCACGGCCTTTTCTTTGCACATCAATGGTGGCTGGCCTGTAACGATCCGGCCGACGAAGCCCTGCTCCGGCAAAAGATAGACGACAAATTAAAGGAGTTGAACGACGATTATGCGGTAGAAAGGGAAAGTGCGCTAAAGGACATCTACGTGAAAGTGCTACCCGAAGAGAAATTCATGGAATTTATGCGTCTCAAAGGGAAGATCGGCGGTCAACATAAGTTTCCCCGGGTCCTGAAGGGCAAAATGCTGCTGGACTGGCAAAAATTTCTCGAGACCGGAAACCTCTAACTCGTAACTTGTCACATCATGATGGAGTCCGTATTGAAAGGATTGGCGCTGGGGTTCGTTCTTGCCTTATCGGTGGGACCCATCATATTTACCATCATCAAACAAAGCCTCAACAACGGCCATATCGGCGGCTTCAGTTTCGTTTCGGGAGTGTGGGTAAGCGATATCATCCTCGTCGTCCTTTCCAATACCGTCACGGCCCTGGTGTCGCAAGCCCTTGAACATACCCGGGTGATAGCCTTCGGCGGAAGTGTTTTCCTCATCATGCTTGGCATTTATTTTGTCTTTTTCAAAAAAGTGACGCTGGGCAAGGACGGGCCCGGCGGTGAAAACCGGTTTCGTAAACGCGATATCGCCCGCGTATTCGCTTCGGGGTTCATCATCAACACCCTCAACCCGGGCGTCATCTTTTTCTGGCTCGGGAATGCCACGGTCCTGTCGCTTAATCACACGTTGCGCGAACGCATCACCATCTTCTCGGTTTGTCTGCTTGTCAATATGAGCGCCGATGTCGGAAAGGTTATGATGGCGGGCAAGCTCCGGAACAAGTTGACGCTAAGAACCCTTTCGGTGATCAACCGGATCTCCGGGACGATCCTCATCGGTTTCGGGATCGCATTACTCTGGGGCGTCATTTTTTATCACAAGCTGAAGTAGATGCAGCTTTGCCCTCGGTTCACAAGTCATTAACATAAGGCTTACGTAAGTTTGAATGCCATGCGAAAGATCTTCATATTAGCGTTATTTGTCATTCCCCTTTTCTGTCATGCGCAACACGATATTCTCGTATTGGAAAAAAGAGGAATGCATGTCCGCACTTATACGATCGGCGATCCGATGACCTTTAAAACGGTCTATGGGCAATGGTTCAATGGAACGATCGACGATCTGCGCAGCGACACCGTATTCATTGCGGGGCAGGCCTTCAACTATAAAGAGATCGCGGCTATCTCACGGATAAAGACGAAATGGGACAACCGCACTACGGGGGTTACCCTGATGACGGCGGGAATCGGGTTTTTCGCCATCGGCGCCGTTAATGGAGGTCTCCGAGGGGACGCGGCAAAGGAATGGTATACGACCTCCGGGCTCATCATCGGCGGAGCGCTGATCACGGCGGGCGCCTTGTTCTTAGCCACTTCGAAAAAATATTATTCCCTGGGCGGCAAATTCAAATTACAATATTTGCAGATCGGCCGCCACTAAGGATAGCAGAGTTGCCGGCCTCACCGTATATTGCACTTGTAAACTCAACGGATGCCTTCTAAAACCCGGGGATGGTTAGCCCGCGCATGGCGGATCACGAAGCGCGTCGTCATCTTCCTTTTTTTTCTCCACCTCTTTTATCTCCTTTTATTGAAATGGGTCTTCCCGCCTGTTACGCTTACACAGCTGGACAGCTGGGTCCACGGCAATGGTCTGCGGCGCAGCTATGTTTCCATGAAGGACATATCTCCTTATGCGAAGTTAGCCGTTATCAGCTCGGAAGACCAGCTGTTCCCCGATCATGACGGCTTCGATTTCAAATCGATCGAAAAGGCGATGAAGCATAATCAGAAAAGCAAATCGCTCCATGGCGCCAGCACGATCAGTCAGCAGGTGGCCAAAAATGTTTTTCTCTGGCAGGGGCGCAGCTGGATAAGAAAGGCCCTCGAGGTCTATTTCACCTTCATGATCGAATTGATTTGGGGAAAGAAACGGATACTGGAGATGTATCTCAACGTCAGCGAGATGGGAAAGGGCGTTTTCGGTATCGAAGCGGCTTCGCGCTATTACTATAATAAGCCTGCCCGGACGCTGACCAGGCTGGAGGCGGCAAAGATAGCCGCCTGTCTCCCGAACCCGAAGCTCTATACCATCCATCCGCTCCACCCTCATGTGGCTGCGCGCAGTGGCTGGATCATCGGCCAGATGGGCATATTGCAGAATGATCCCGACATCCAAAAGTTATTGCAGTAAGAGACGGTGGACCGCGGCTATGGCCGCCGCGACGCGTGCGTCATCCTGCCCGCCGATCTCGGTCCAGGGAGTATGCTGCTGAACGAGCGCTTCGCGATAAATGCGGAACAGCCTTTCGCGTGTCGCCGGATCGGGATATTCGCGGAGTTCGTCTTTTATCCAGGGAAGGTCGGTCCGGCAAAGCAGGTAGGCATCGTACCGGCGGCGGGCGATCTGTTCGAGGATCCATGGATCGCACCGGTCGAACACGAATTCGCTCCACACTTTGATGACATAAAGATCGGTGTCCACGAACAAGAGCGTCTTTCCAGCCGCCGCGGCTTCATTCGCCAGCCGGTCTTCCAGCTCCACTTGTCCGCGCGCGATGAGAGAGAGGTCCTCCAGGCGGTATTCCGTGCCATGGGTGAGCAGGTATTCGCGGGCGTATTCGGGAACCCATGCGGTATGGTAATGTGCTGCCAGGGCCTCGCATAACGAAGACTTGCCGGTCGATTCTGGTCCGTTGACGACGATCTTTTTGAGAGACATTATTCCGATTCGGCCACGACTTCCCTGACTTCCGGGATCATACGTTTCATCATGCCCTCGATGCCGGCCTTAAGCGTGATCATGGAAGAGGGGCAACCCGAGCAGGAACCCTGCAGCATCAAGTTGACTATTCCTTCGTGGTAGCTTTTGAACTGGATGGCGCCTCCGTCCATCTCGACGGCGGGTTTGACGTAATTTTCCAGCAGCTCCTTTATACGTTTGACGACATCGTCATCATCGGCGCCGATCGCATTGCCTTCCGCCTTCCGGACGACGATCTCTTCTTCATTGATCACCGGTTTGCCTTCTTCGAGATATTCCTTTAGGAACTGGCGGATGGCGGGAATGACATCGTCCCAATCGGTATCGGCGGTCTTGGTCAGCGTTACAAAATTGCTGGCGATGAAAACGCTCTTAATGAAGGGGAAGCCGAACAGCTCGATGGCGAGCGGGGAGGGTTTGGCGGATTCGACATCGGGGAAATCAATGATCTTACCGGGGTACAATAACTTGTTGGCCACGAATTTCATCGTTTCCGGGTTGGGAGTCATTTCGGTATAGATGCTGATGACCGGGTTGCCTGTTTTGATCATAATATCCGCGATTTTGTCTGTAAGGTTAAGAATTCAACTCAGTGCAAAGTTAACAAATCCACCTTACTGCTGGTTGCGGATTACGGAAAAACCCGGTTTTGGGCCGGCATCGCCCTCCGTGCATACGGCGCGCCGGGCGCGCCGCGGCCTTCCGGTAAGCCGGTAATTCAAACCGTGCGCGCCAAGGATGAGCAGTACGGCAAAGGCCAGCAAAACGCCTTCCCAATCATGCCATACCTGCTTGGCGATCAATAGGATCATCCCGGCGGTAAAGAGGAGAGCGGGAACGGGTTGCCGGTGATGTTTCCGATAGCCGTGGCGGAGCGCTTTTATCCCGATTACGAAGGCCAGGCCGATCATGCCGTATTCGAAAGCGGTATTATGCGTCCGATTGACGCCATTAAAAAACGGCAATGCCGCCATTGCCAGGGGCAGGAGGGTGCAATGGAGCGCACAAGCGATAGAAACGCCCATGCCGAGTGCGTCGAGGTTGAATTTTCGGAGCGGCATCGGGCAAAATTAGCACAAATGCAACTATGTTGCAAAAAATAATGTGGTTTACTACCTACCTTTGTATCATGAACAAAAAAAAGGTGCTCTTTTTCGCGGGATTCTTCGTGCTGTTGTTCGTGGGATTTTATTTTGCCCTGGGCCAGCTGATACCGGGTTTTGGAAAACCGGCGTTACCCGTGCTGAGCTATGTACCTTCTTTTTCATTCAGCGATCAGGAAGGGAAGCCGATCACCAACAAGGATGTTTCGGGGAAGGTATATGTGGCGGAATATTTTTTCACTACCTGCAGGGGCATCTGCCCCAAGCTGAACACCAATATGAAAAAGCTGGCCGGCGATTTTGCGGGCGTGCCCGATTTCCGGTTGCTGTCGTTCACTGTCGATCCCGAGACGGACAGCGTGGGACGGATGAGGCATTATGCGGACTCGCTCGGCGCCGATCCTTCGAGGTGGTATTTCCTTACCGGCAGAAAGGACAGCCTTTATCACCTGGCGCGCAGCGGGTACCTGCTCGACGATCCGAAAAATAACCTGACCAATATCAATGAGCAGTTCCTGCACACGCAATTCATTGCACTGGTGGATCGCAGCGGCCGCGTGCGAAAGATCTATGACGGGTTGAAAAAGGACGAGATGGACGAATTGGAAAAAGACATTCCTGTCCTGCTGAAGGAAAAGGCGTCCGATGTCCATCTCATCAATGGAGTGTTTAACAATAATCCCGGTTGATCAACCCGTCTTCCCAAGACCATGCAAAAGGCAATTGACGACCTCCTTAAAAAAAATCACCTAAGCATCACTGGTGGCCGCCGGAAGATACTGGAGCTTTTCCTGCAACAGGACGGAGCGCTGTCGCATAGCGATATAGAAAAGAAAGCGGGTGAGAAATTCGATCGGGTCACCGTGTACCGGACCCTACAGACATTCCTGGAAAAAGGATTGATCCATAGCATACCGTCCCCGGATAATTCCCTGCGGTATGCCTTGTGTAAAGAGGGTTGTTCCGAAGGTCATCATCATGACGACCATGTTCACTTCATCTGTAATACCTGCGGCGCCACCGTCTGTCTCGAAGAGGTGACGATACCGCCGATCAAACTTCCTGAAGGATATGTTTCCGAGCAGGTGGAGATGCTGATCAGCGGCGTGTGTAAGAGCTGCAATCGCTGATCCACTTTCACAAAAAAATAAAGCCCCGATGTAGAAACACCGGGACTTTTGGTTAAGGCTCTGATTAGTAGCTTCTTTAACTGGTCGGCGCAAAGCGCCGGCCGGTTCGGGCACAAATATAGCCGGAAAAAAGGATACGAACAAACGTTCACGGTACCACTTTCCGGGTATTTTTTCACAGACGCCTATTCGCTCGCCTATTTTTCCATCTCATCACTGACGAATGCCATCAGCGTTTCAATATTTTCTTTTGCGAAACCGAATTGCAGACCTGCGGCGGCGTACAGTTCCGGCAGCGTTCGCATACCGCCGAGCGAGAGCGCCGACATGTAATTTTCTAAAGCCTTCTTTTTGTTATGCTTATACTGCATCCATAGACCGATGGCGCCCAACTGTGCAATGCCATATTCGATATAGTAAAATGGCACCTCGAACAAGTGCAATTGTTTTTGCCATCCGAACTCCCTGTAATGCTCCAATCCCGACCAGTCTACCGAATGTGAAGAGAACTCCTCCAATATCCTCATCCAGTTGTCTTTCCTTTCCGTGAGTGTATGCTCAGGGTTTTCATATATCCAATGTTGGAATTTATCGATAGTCGCGATCCACGGAAAGATTGAGATGACCCTTTCGAGCTGGTGTTCGCGGGCCCGTGCTAAATCGTTTTTATTATCAAAAAACAATTCCCAGTGATCCATGCTGAACAACTCCATCGACATGCTGGCCACCTCGGCGATCTCCATGGGATATTCCTTGAAGGAGTACAGTTTCAGCGGATGCGCGAGGAAGGAGTGGATGGCATGTCCCCCTTCGTGAACCATGGTCGTGAGATCTCCCATCTGCCCCGAAGCGTTCATAAAAATGAACGGTGCGCCCGTTTCTGCTAACGGGCAGTTGTAGCCGCCCGGCGCCTTGCCCTTCCGGCTTTCCAGGTCGAACCTTCCCATTTTCTGCATCGTCCGCAGACAGTCCCCGAAAAACGGATTCAGCTTGTCGAAACAGGCGGTCGTTTTTGCGAGCAGGTCCTTGCCGTCGGTGAACGGCCGCAGCGGCTCGGTGCCTTCGGGCTCCGCTTCCCCGTCCCATGGGCGCAGGGTATCGAGACCGAGCTTTTTCCTCTTCCGCTCGTTGATCTTCCCTACCAGCGGAACGACATACTCCCGTACGGCCTCGTGGAAAGCGAAACAGTCCTCTTTGGTGTAATCGAAACGTCCCAGCTCTTCGAACTTATAGTCCCTGTAATTGGCGAAACCGGCGTTTAGCGCCATGCGGTGCCTGATCGCTATCAGCTTCGAATATAGTTCATCGAGGGCGTCTTTATCCTGCAGTCTGCGGTCCTGCATCTTGCGGTATACGGTTTCACGTAGAGGGCGGTCAGGGTTTTCCAGGAACCTGGACGCCTGTTGCAGCGTATATTCCTGGCCGTTGACCTCGACAGTCATTTTCCCCGAAATGACCCCGAATTGCTGCCCAAGCACGCTCGATTCGGCATATAGGGGGATATTCGACTCCCTGAACAATTCTATTTTTTTCCGGACGCTCCTGATATAAGTAAAGAATTCTTTCTGATCGAGGTCGTTGACATGTGGATTGTCGATAAGCCGGCGGTTGAGCCGGTCGGCATACGGCTGTATCTTAGGCTGTATCTCCAGGCAGAAATAATTGAAGGCCTCTTCGAGCGCTTTGTTTTCGGTATCGCAGGTCATTCTTATCTGGCGCCAGCATGCGTCTTCGCTGACCACCGCCTCCAGCTCGCTGATGTCGAGCAACCATTTCTCCAGGTCTGCCCGCGTGTCCAACGGCCGCTGTTCCAGATCCTGGAAATAAGGCTCCAGGCTGTTCCAATCCGTCAATACGTATCCTTCGGGCAGAAAATGCCTTTCGGGCTTTTTCAACTCCCTGGCTGTTATCATTAGATTCGCTGTCGGCGTCATTTTTCCTTTTTCTTTGTGGTCGTTTTGCCGGATTTCGATGCGGTTTTTTTTGTTTTTCCTTCGCCTTTATCCTTCGGTGCAGCCGATTTCTTTGCAGCGGTCTTTTCTTTTGCCAGCGTCTCTCCCGCAGGTTTCGCCGTCTTTTCGATCTTTGCGGTCTTCTCCGGCTTGTCCGCCTTTCCGGCAGGCCCGGCCTTTTTTTCCGCCGCAGGCGGCGGAGCGGGCCTTTCTTTCGACGAAGGTTCCGGAGCGGGCTTTTCTTTCGGTGCCGCTTTGGCTTTCGGCTTTTCTTCCCGGGCCGGCGTCACTTCGGTTTCCGCAGGTTCCGCTTCCGGTTCGGGATCCGGCAGCCTGATCTCGACATCGTTCGCTTTGAGAACGGAAAACCATTTTACCATTTTCTTCAGATCGCTGCTATATACCCTATCGAAGTCGAGATCGGGATATACTTTGCTGAAATAGGTTTTGAGCCCTGCGTTGTCTTTCTCATCGGGTAGCTTCTCCGAACTGGCTTCCATCGCTTTCAATATATCGACCAGGTTCACATTGTCGCGAACCGTATAGACCTCGATGCTTTCGAGATGAGAGAAATTGTGGATTCGGCTCGAAACGAAACGCGTTGATTTATCCTCCAGTGAACGGACAATGGCGCCGTCGGACTTACTGCTTAACAGCTCGAATAAACCGGGCAACCCGGTCACTGCTATGATCTTGTTGTATTCCATGCTGACATTTTGGGACATCGAAGTTAGTGTTAATCGGGTATTTACAGACAAAAAATTTTTCACTGCAAAGCTGCATCGCCGGCACTTTCGCCCGAATCGCGGATCGCCTGATCGATGCTTTTTTTCAGCGTTGCATAGTCGCTGTATCCCCCGGTCAGCTGGTAAAATTTTGATTCACTCACCTGTAAAAATACGGTGGGAAAGCCCGTTACGCGCAGATGACGAACCATTGCAAACTCATCATACGCTTTTTCTTTGTAGGCGGGGTGGTGCAATTTCCCAAAGAATTCGACTGCGGGTATCCTATACTTTTCCAGCAGGTGACGATACGCTTCGTCGTCGGTGAGATCGCGTCCCTCATGGTGCAGGGCATATTGCAACTCGCCGGCGAAGACGACCGCCTCGTCGGGATGATATTCCTTGAACACGCAGAGCGCGATCGCAGGTTTCTCCGAGTTGGGGAACCAGTCGCTTTCCTCCGGGTGGAAGATTTGCCATAGCCAATCCTCTCCGAAACGGATGCCCGTTCTTTCCTCGACTACTTTATACGCGTGCCGGATATATCCGGCCATGACGCCGATGGGCTGGGGCGTTTCGGGCAGGATCATCCCACCGGAAAGGACTTCGAATGCGAGAATGGGGCGATATTCTTCAAATATCCTCCGGATCACCGGGCTGAACCCGTAACACCAACCGCAATAAGCATCATAACAATAATAAACGGTCATAAACTAAAAGGGAGCAAGCACCGCTCGCTCCCTGTAAGGGTAGAAAAATAGTTTAATGTCTCCGCGCACCGCCACCTCCCCCGGAAGGTCTTCCTCCTCCGCCGCCG
>Ga0207695_10000089_pt1 | contig 273463 bp, 194 predicted proteins | sample KBSC54metaG_FD_184354 | JGI IMG/M metagenome (GOLD analysis project Ga0207695, IMG submission 184354) | Corn rhizosphere microbial communities from Kellogg Biological Station, Michigan, USA - KBS C5-4 metaG (SPAdes) (version 2) | ecosystem: Host-associated > Plants > Roots > Rhizosphere >...
TTCCCGCTACCAGGCCTGTAACCGTTGTAGAAAGGGCCGACGCCGTCGTGATCGTCGCCGTATTCGGACCGCTCACCTGCGTCCACGTCGAACTGCCGACCGTCGCACCCCCATTGCCCGTAGCCGTACCCGTCAGGGTAACCGTACTCACCGGCAGGGTGATCGATTGCGCGGTACCCGCGCTCACCGTCGGGGGCGTCAGCACCACCGCCGCATTCACCGTTATGGTCACCGTCGAGGTGGACGTCTGGCTATTATTATCTGTTGCCGACAGCTGGAACACATAGCTTCCCGCTACCAGGCCTGTAACCGCTGTAGAAAGGGCCGACGCCGTCGTGATCGTCGCCGTATTCGGCCCGCTCACCTGCGTCCATGTCGAACTGCCGATCGTCGCACCCCCATTGCCCGTGGCCGTACCCGTCAGGGTAACCGTGCTCACCGGCAGGGTGATCGATTGCGCGGTACCCGCACTCACCGTCGGGGGCGTCAGCACCACCGCCGGATTCACCGTTATGGTCACCGTCGAGGTGGACGTCTGGCTATTATTATCTGTTGCCGACAGTTGGAACACATAGCTTCCCGCTACCAGGCCTGTAACCGCTGTAGAAAGGGCCGACGCCGTCGTGATCGTCGCCGTATTCGGACCGCTCACCTGCGTCCACGTCGAACTGCCGATCGTCGCACCCCCATTTCCAGTAGCCGTACCCGTCAGGGTAACCGTACTCGCCGGCAGGGTGATCGATTGCGCGGTACCCGCACTTACCGTCGGCGGGGTAGATGACGAAGACGAACAGCCCGAATAGCTGACCAGGAACTGGTAAATATTCCAGTTCCCGTTTTTCCCGTTGATCGAATAGCTGTCCGTATGCGATGGGTCGTACCAGGTATTCCAGCAACAATGACCGCCTCCGCCGACATCCGTCTGAAAATAGACGGCGCTTCCCGGCACCGCCGCATTCATGGTATTGGCGATCGTTAGCATATCCCGGAAGTCATTGATCTGCTCGTAACCCAACCAGTGGCCGCAATCCTGCGCATAAGTGGCAAACGGCGTGGGATATGCGGGATTATCGGTCGGCGTCACCGCGGTCATTGCCACAACGGCGGCGATCTTGGTGGGATACTGCATGACATACATTTCCGATATCCAGCCGCCCATCGACAAACCGGTCAGGGTTATGCGCGAGTGATCGATGCGATACATCCCGATAGCCGTCGTGAGGATGCCATCCACCGTACCGACATTGGGCCACAATGCAGGAGGCTGTAGCGAAATGATGATCGGCTTGACCGTAGCACCCGTCGCCGGATCGGTCACATAGCCATTCCATCCGCTGGCGAGAAAATAACCGGGTCCATAGACCAGCAGCTGAGAAGCATCCGTGCCTACCTGGCCCGTTCCCGGGAAAAAGAAGATCACCGGGTAAGTCTTGCTCCCGGTGGTGTTATAATCGTCGGGCAAATGCACATAAGCATTCCACCCGCCGATCGTCGTCAGTGTCTGTTGGGAAAATCCCTCGGCCAAAAAAGTAAAGGAAAAAAGAGGGATCAACAACCACCGGATACATCGAGGCAAGGCCCCTCCATTAAAACGTAGAGTTGCTTTCATAAAATACTGGATTGGGTGTGATCAGTTAATAGACTGATATTGAATTTCGAAATATTGGACTTAGCTTTACGGCACTGCATGAACGCGTCACAGTTTAAAGATTTGGGCCATTGATTTTCCGCAGTTTCGGTGTTCCCTGCTTAAAAGCAGTTGATGAAAGTCAACAGTTTGCGAACCATTTTACCCAACTGGATCTTTTCGACTCGTGACGCCTTCTCTATCAAGGTAAAACGCTGAATAAACTCAAAAGATATGCCAATAAGGAACAATCTCCGAAAAAATAGTGGATTCTGGACAGCGCCTGGAAACAATTTTTTTTGCAAATAAACGTTTGCGTGCCATGAGAATCGGCATCGAGGCCCAACGGGTTTTTCGACCCAGGAAACACGGTATGGAAGTCGTTGCTATGGAACTCATCCGGCAGCTGCAGTTGCAGGATCTCTCCAACGAATATGTGGTCTTCGCCAAACAGGATTCCGACCGCAATTGCATTCAACCTTCCCCCAATTTCAGCATTCGGTTACCAGCCGGCGCTTCCTATGCGGACTGGGAACAGTTCAGCTTACCGCGTGCCGTGCGACAGGAAAAGCTGGACCTGCTTCACTGCACCTGTAACACGGCTCCGCTCTTCCCCGGCGCACCATTGCTCCTGACGCTCCACGACATCATCTATCTGGAAAAAACGGATTTTAAAGGGACCGCCTACCAGAATTTTGGAAACCTCTACCGCCGCTGGATCGTTCCCCGCGTCGTGAAAAAATGTCTGAGTGTGATCACCGTATCGCAATACGAACGGCTGAGGATCATTGAAAGATTGCGGTTACCGGAAGAAAAAGTAAAGGTGGTCTACAACGCGGTAAATCCTCACTTCAACCCGGCCTACGATCCGGACAGTATTTCCGCGCTGCGTCGCGAGCACGGCCTCCCGAAGAAGTTCGTTCTTTTCCTGGGCAACACCGCACCCAAAAAAAATACTCCCAATACGATCGAAGCTTTTATCCGGCATGCCACCCGATACCCGGATACTATACCGATGGTCATGCTGGACTATGATAAAAATTTGGTGGAAACCGCCCTGGCAAAAACGGGCCGACGCCATCTGCTCCCTCATTTTTTCTTCCCCGGCTATATTCCTTCCGCGAAGATGCCGCTGCTCTACAACGCGGCAACCCTGTTCCTCTATCCGTCGCTGCGGGAAAGCTTCGGCCTTCCCATCCTCGAAGCAATGGCCTCCGGAACGCCGGTCATTACATCGAACACCTCCTCGATGCCGGAGATAGCCGGCGACGCCGCCTGTTTGATCGATCCCTGCCAGGTGGACGACCTTTCCATGGCCATTTCGGATTTGCTTTCCGACCCGGCGCTTCGCAGCGATTACCGGCAAAAAGGGCTTGCCAGGGCCAGCCAGTTCACATGGGCAGAATCCGCCCGGCAACTGCTAAAGATTTACAGCGGACTGGTGTAGCGGGCGGCGGGCCGGGCTAAGGCGCGCGATGTACGGCCATTTGCCCCCGCCATTTCTTTACACCCGTGTACAACAACAGGCTTTTTACCAAGCCATCGGTGGGATATTGAGGCCGTTCGGCATTGAACCGGTGCAGCATCCGGTTACCCGGTTCATCCAATTGATTCTGGGTCCCGAAATAAACCGCATCCCTGAACAGGTCCTCTCCGGCCAGCCTGTCGAAAAATGCCTGGTGGACATCCGCATCTTCATGCGGAAACGAAAAGAAGGTGTAATTCAACCCAAGTTCTTCCCGCACAAACCTGCAGGACCGGCGGGTCTGGTCCAATTGATCTTCCAGCGATAATAACCTATAATTCGGATGATCCATGCTGTGCCCCCCGAAATGGAAACCCTGGCCGGCCAATGTTGTCACCTGCCCCCTGGTCAGAAACGGGCGTTCCACCGCGAGGTATTCGGCGAATGAAATAGCCAGACAACCCTCCAGTCTGTCCACGACCGCACGGTTCAGGTAGTCGATCTTCAGCAGGGCTCCGCGAACCGCAGCCGCGGCGGTCCCTTCTTGAAGACCCAGTACCCTCCTCACCTCCCTGTGCCGAGCCCCGTCCCGGCCTTCCTTGTCCAGGGCGCCAACCACCAGGCCGACCTTGAAACGATAGAACAATTCCATGTTATCGAGGTAAGCCGGGTTTAGAAAAAACACGGCGGGCACTCCTTTCCGGATGAGCATCGGCGCAATGGTCTCATGCACCTGCCGCAACCCGTCATCGAAGGTCAGCAGGAAACTCCCCTTCGGCAGACTCCCCCCGCCGGACAGCGCCGAGGGTAGGCTCGAGGGGTCCAACGGCCGGAACCGCTGCAGCAAATAGTCCAGATCGCGCTCGAATTGTTTCCGGTTCTTGTAGGGATACAACGGGTCGATATGTGGAACCGGCTCGTCCGACACCAAATGATGATAGGGCAGCAGCACTTCGACGCCGTCAAGCCGCCGCAGCCAGCTCAAAGGCGCGGCCGAGACAAGCCGATAGACGGTCTTCTTAAGCTGGCTCATCTTTAAGCAGGTCTTGGATGTAGATCACCTTGGTATGCTCCGTCTTAAGGAAGGTGTTCGCAGCTTTCTTGATCTTTAGAAGGGCGCGCATCTGTCGCAAAACGACCAGCGGGATATAGATCAGTGCCGCACCCATTCCCCTCTGACGGCTTTGCGTCAGGACGATCAGCACGAAGCTCAGCCCGAACGACAACAGTATGGCCACCCAAGCCAGCGCATACGGCGGGTAAATGAAATAATTGACAATAGTGAACAGCAGCCCGACTCCCAGCAATATGAACAACGGCGGCCGCAACAGGATGAAACCGAAATAGGCCAGCCGCAGGTTCATCCGGCGCAGACCGGTCAGGAACAAGTCCCAGTTGATCTTCAGGTAATGAAAATAGGTGAAAAGCCAACGGGTCCGCTGCTTTTCCAGCGTATGCCCGTCTTCGACCTTTTCGTCATACACGATCGCCTCTTTCGCAAACGCCAGCTGGGGGATGCGCTTCACGATATCCGCCTGCAGTTTCTTGTCAAACCCGCCGAGGGCGTTCTTATAGAGGATCTCCTTATATAGCTTCGTTTCCAGGGCGATCCCCAATCCAAGGATACAGCTGGACAGCCCCAGCTCCATCCGCACCTGCCGCTCCAGAAAGGTATTGTAGACATGCCCGATACTATCGAGACGGGCATAGACGCTGTCGATATTCTTACTGAGCATATGCGTCTGCACCGCCCGGTAACCCTGCCGGAAATAGAGGTTCAAATATTCGAAGTAGCGGGGATGTACCAAATTGTCGGAATCGAAGATCACCAGCACATCGTGCGGCCGGGTGAAATGATCGATGGCATGGCTGATGGATTTGATCTTGGCGTGAAAAGCCGGCTCCGGTTTCAGCACGACCACCCTGCTATCGTCGAAGACCAGCCCGCTGGTCTCGCAATCGTCCGCCACGACATAAACGGTCAGCCGCCCATAGGTCTGACGCAACAACGAATCAACAAGGGGTGGGATGAACCGCGTATCCCGGTGCGCGGTGACGATCGCGGCGAAATCGAAGTCTTTCCCGATCCGCGGCTTCCTGCCCGGGACATTCATCCTGCCCGCAAACACCCACCGGACGGCATGCAGCAGCAACAACAACGCCGGCAGACAGATGTAGATAGCTACCAGGGCTTCCAGGACAACCAGCAAATCATAAAGCGCGCGCATGATCCTATTGTTTGTTCTTTTCCCAAACGCTCACAAAACCTCCCGTAAACCCGATCGGCAACAACTCCGCAAGCTGGCAGTCCCACTTCTGGAGCACTTTGATGCGTTTGGTAAACAGCGAAAAGGGAAACACATTCTCGACAAAATTCGTTTTTCCAAACCGGACGATCCTGAATTTCGACTCCCCGGCCAGCTTCTTCAACATCTTCCGGGTAAAAAAATGCAGATGGGTCAGGTCGTCGGCGTCCGATTGCACCGTCGTTCCCTTGTAACCCATTGCGGACTTCAACCCCTTGAACGCGCGCCATAACCAATTGTTCCGTTTCTGCAACGCGATCGTCGGTTTCGTGATGAATAGTTCGCGGGGACCCCGTCCGTTCGGGACCGTGACGATCAATCGCCCCTCGGGTTTCAGGGACTGGTACAACACTTTCAGCAATGCCGAAGGGTCCGTCAGATGCTCCAGCACTTCGCTGCACACCACGCCATCATAGGTCTTTCCATCCGCCACCAGCTGTTCGGCGTTGATCACATCGAATCGTACGTTCGGATATGTATTCATCTGCCGGGCCTTCGCAATGGCCTTGTCGCTGACATCGATGCCATACACATTGAACCCCTGCGCCCCAAGCCCCCTGGATATGATCCCGTTCCCGCAGCCGACATCCAGCACGATCCCATCTGCCGGTATCGACTCTTTCAATGCATCCACGATAAACTTCAGCCGCTTGATGTCCGATGCATTCTCAAACTCCGTAACATTCGCCATAATACAATTATTTGATGTTCCATCCATCGGGCAGTTTCTCCCGGATCTCTATATTCCCGAATTCCTTGCTTTGTCTGGCGCCTACCTTTTTGGCCCATGCCGCCATCCGCTCGATCCCCTGGTCCAGGGTCAACCCGCTGTTGTAGTTGAACACCCGGTGCGCTTTGCTGTGGTCCGAGTAAGCATGCATGACCTCATTCCTGGCATTCAAATGTCTCACCTTCGGTTCTACGCCAAAACATTTCCCCACTACCTTCACCAGCTCGTTTACCGTATAGGGCTTGTCCGCTCCGATATTGAACACCTGGTTATAGGCCTCCGGTACGCCGACCGACCGCGCTATGGGAATGGCAACGTCATCGATATAGCTGAATGCCCTGGTCTGATTCCCGTCGCCGAATATGGTCAGGGGCAGATCCTGCATGATCTGGTTCATGAAGATCCCGATCACATTCCGGTATTTATCGCCGATGTTTTGGTTTTCACCATATACATTATGCGGACGGAAAACGACGTAATTCAATCCGAACATCTCATGCGCGGCCCGAAGATCCAGCTCCACCGCATATTTGCTCACGCCATACGGGTCCTCAGGTTCGGGCGTCAGCTCCTCGCGCATCGGCAGCTGTCCCTTACCGTACACTGCGATCGAAGAGGTAAAGACAAAACATTTCACTTTGTGCTTCACCGATTCATTGATCAGATTGACGCTCCCAAGCAGGTTGTTGGTATAGTTGAAGTTCCGGATAAAATGGGAAAGCCCTTCCGCGGCATAGGCGGCCAGGTGATAGACATAGTCGAATTTATATTCGTCGAATAACCGGGTAACCAGGGCTGCATCCGTGACGCTGCCCTGTATGAATTCCGCTCCGGCGGGAATATGGTCTTCGAAACCTCCGCTGAGGTCGTCGAGGGCTACTACTTTATGGCCCATTTCCAGGCAATGTCTGACAACATGCGAACCGATAAACCCGGCGCCGCCGGTCACTAGGGAACAAGTCATGTGATTTGTTTTTACACGGGGGAATACTTGGAAGTCGTTAGGTTCCAGAAGGCGCCCCTGAAAAATGATTTTAAATGTTCGAATTGTTTATGATAGGTGTAGTAAACGACGGCCTTGGGTGTCACGATGAAAATAAAGAACAGGGAAAAAACGGCGAGCTGCGCGGGATTCGTATTCCGGCGCATATACAGTATCCGGTTCCGCGTATGGTAGTAAACTTTTATAGCGCTCTTCTTACCCATCGTCACCGACTCCTTGTGATAGATCAGCGCGTCCCCGACATACCAGATCTTGTAACCCGCCTTCAGGATACGAGCCGACCAGTCCCACTCCTCATAATAGATAAAAAACTTCTCCGGGAACATCCCGACCTTGTCGATCACTTCCCTGCTCACCAGCATCGCGCATCCATGCGCGCCGTGCGTGGTGCCGGAACCGTCATATTGTCCCTCATCTTTCTGCAAGCCGCCGACCGCCGTCGTCCTGCCCGTAAAAACGTTGATAGGATTGAAACCTGCGTACTGAATAGTGTCCTTTGCGCTGTAAAACCGGATCTTTGGGCAGGTGACCCCGATCGACGGGTCCTTAAAAAAAGGCGCGATCAGCTTATCCAGCAGATCGGGCGGCACTTCGGTATCATTATTTACAATGAAAATATAATCTCCGGCTGCCTGACGCATACCCCAATTATTACCTCCCGTAAACCCCAGGTTCACTTCGCTGCGCAACACCCGGGTCTTCGGGTAATGGGCGGCGTCGATACGCGCCGTCGGATCTTCCTTCGACCCCATGTCGCAAACCAGGATCTCGTAATTCGGATAGGTCAGTTTCCTGGTCGATTCCAGGAACTCGCAGGTCACATCGGTCTGGTTCCACGTGAGCGTAACAATAGAGATTAAAGGGGCGTTTTCTTTAAACATGGTCTTTGTTATATCTGGCAATCAATGGATCGCGGAGGCATTTGCAGGTATTGGAAACCTCCCGTAGGGAGGTCTGCGCGTGGAGTCGTAAAAGTAGAAAAAAGAAATCATATTTTCTAATTTTCGGCCAATAAATCCATCCCCTGGGTGGCCCTCGGCCATCCCGACCGTTCGATCAGAAATCAGCGCTCTATAGCCTTTAGCTCTTCTGCCCGCTGTGCCTTTTCCCATACGGCGCTTTGGCTTCCCCGGAGATAACGGATAAACCCGAGGTACACCGAAACATTCATAAAGAAAAAATAATAAGGCACAAAGAACAGCTTTCTCCGGACACCCCTGTTGGCCATTATCCAGCCTCCAGCCGCTATGACATAGAACAACACCTGTCCCGCCAACAGCACGTCATAAATGCTGCCGGCTCTCGCCGCCACTAATACGATATCCGTAAAAAACAACAGCGCCAGGCACAACGGGCACAGCGTCCAACGAAGTACACGGTGCGATACATATTGGAAGGACAGTACGGGATAACGAAAAGGGTTGAGCAATCCTCTCAACAGCACGATCGATTGGAAACCTCCGGCACAGATCCTCACTTTTCTTTTTCGTTCTTCCCGCATATTCGCCGACGATGTCTCCATGGCGAATGCCCCGGGCTCATACTGCATCCGGTATCCCTTTCCACACACATACATGCTTTGCACGAAATCATCGAGCAGGATATTCGAAGGCAATTCCCTGAACAGCTCCGTTCGTATCGACCATAGCTCTCCTGCGGCGCCGACGACCGTGTACAGTTCGGCATCCAGTCGCTTCAGGAAAGACTCGTATTTCCAATAGATGCCTTCGCCGCCTACCGCCCCCTGGCCGTCTCCGGCAATTACTTTTTTCTCCCCCGCCACTCCGCCGACGCGCGGGTCGCGGTAATGCGTGACGATTGCCCGGATGGCGGCTCTGTTCAACAACGTGTTCGCGTCGCAGAAGACGACGATAGGCGTCCGGACGCTTTTCATCGCCCTGTTCACCGCGTCCTGTTTCCCCTTCCGCTCCTTTTTATACAGATGCACGATCTGCCCGTACTCATCCACGATAGCAGGCGTGGCGTCGGACGATCCGTCCGTCACCAGCACGATCTTCAGCTTCTCCGGCGGATAGTCCAGTTCCAGCGTGTTGGCGATCTTCGTGCGGATGAACGCTTCCTCGTTATACGCGGCTATCAGCAACGTCACCTCCGGCTCGAACCGTTCTTCCGAATGCTCCTCTGCAAGCGCCGCCCCAGCCACCCGCGCTGCCTTCACCTTTGTCCCGGCCGGTCTCTTCGCAATCATCCGCCGGATGGCTACCAACGCATACAGCAACAGACCATAGCCGACATAACTATAGACGACGATGAAAAGACTTATCCAGAATATCCAAACCGCGGTTGCTGACATATTACCCGATTAGGGATTGACAATCATTTTGACCGGCGTAAGCTCGTTATGGAGATCCACTACTTTGCCCGCATGCGCATTCATCAGCGAGTCCAGGTACGTCTTGTTCGCTTTCGCGTGAACGGTACTGCCCTCGGTCATCAGGTACACCCTGCCGCCCTGCCGGAAACAGGAGTCGATCTCCCGGTTCGCCATCGAAATATTTTCATCCCCCACCGGTACCTGCATCAGCCTGGCAGGGGTATATTGCTCGAGGAAATAGGAGATCAGCCAGGGGTCTTCCATGATGATGATGTCGCGCGCCGTCGCTCTGTCATACAGGATCTTCGTTTTGTTGTACACGATGTCGTTCCGGATGTCCTTCATCCAGCGGATACTCCCCCAATAGTTGACGACGAACAGGAGAACGGCCAATCCCGCGAAGGCAGGAGTCAGCCACCGCGCGCCCGCCGGCGGCTCGGCCAATGCCGGTCTTTCTCCCATCCTTACCTTCAGCACCGGAAGCCGGTAACTCAAATTCGTCATCCCCAACAAGAACAACCAGATCACGGCGGTCTGCGGGATCCAGAATTCCAGGTTGTCGGGCATCCAGAAATAAAAGAAGGTCGAATAGGTCACCAGGAAAAGTAGCATCGGCATCATCGTCTGCCTGTAGGTCCGGAACAACGATCTCCACTTCGAGATGACCCTTCCGAGAAAGAACAGCATAGCTGCAACGACGACCGCAGCAAGAACGGCCAGCAGCGCCGCTACCATCGGCGACAGGTCACGGACCAGGAACGCTTCGTCATCCAGGTTATGGTAATAAAAGACCCGGTTCATCAGCCGTTGCATAAACCCGATCCGGAAGATGAAATGCGCGCCGAAGAAGGCATGCCCAAGACCGACCATGGCATGGAAAAAAGTTCCCAGCGACAGGGGGAACCAATAGCTGGAATAGACCGTATCCCCTCTCAGCCAGGTATTGAAGTCCTTTAAACCGCTGTTCCCGGCTATCCACCAGCCCATGATGAAATAGATCCCGGCCGTCACGACGACCGATGACACACCATACCTGACAATGGACGGCACCAGCGGAACGGTCTTCCGGTTACTCCACATCTTCCAGAGCACTACCACGCCAAAAAGCACATTGGCCTGGTGGAAAAGGACAGCCAGTATATGGATCGCGATGATCAGCGTCACATCGGCCTTCGACCACTGCGGACGTGTACAGACATACAAGCCGCAAAGCAGGAAGAACAGCGATGGCATATAGACTTCGATATTGCTGCAGTAGAACCAGACGCCGAAAGACAAGGCTGCCACTGCCGTTGCGCAAAAGGCCCGGAGCCGGTCCATCCGCATCCGCCGTACGAACATCCTGTAGACCACCGCCAGCGCCAGGCATCCCCAGGTGGCATCGATCATCTCCACCAGGTAGAAATGCTTTACATGCGGCAACACCCATTCCAGGACGCTCAGCAGCAGATAAGCCGTGCAGTGATACAGCAAATGCGCGGCGGGAAATAGGTCCCTCTTTTTCTCCAGGTCGTTCAGGTAGCCTAGCGAGTCGTGCGGGCCCGAGAAATTGGCCGTGAGATTACACACGAAGAACAGGAAGAAGATCAGGAACACATAAGTTTCATCCGGTATCTTTTTTAGAATTTGCCTCATATAGGGTTTATTTTCGGCTTAGTGGGTTTGGTTGCTTTTTTTAGCTTGCTAACGGTAATTTCGGAGGACGTCCTCGAACTTCACCCCGATGTATCGTTCGATCTCCAGTATATCCACATTCAGGTTCCTTTGCAAGGTGATCAGCTTGGTGCTTTGCAGGTTGTCTTCCCGGTATGCCCGGTTGTAGTCGTCTATCTTGATCTTGGCGTTCGCATAATCCTGCTCCGCCTTCAGGAAGTCGGCGTGTATGTCCTCCGACAGCTGGCGCTGCAGATCGACCAGTTGCTTGTCCATAAGATAGTCTTCGTACTTGGTTAAAACGGCCTCTTTCAGCGCCTGGAAATGATCGTTCTTCTGGGCGATCGAAATATTGAAATTCTGCCGGGCGATATTGACGTCCTGCGCATGCGTGGAGAACAAACCCAGCGGTACGACGACCCCGACGTTATATTTCGGATACAGGTTGGCATAAGGGTTGTTCTGCATGATCGAGAACTCATTCAGGTTGCCCTGTACGGAAATCTGGTTCAGTATGCCGGCCTTCGCTTTTTTTACGCCATATTTTGCCATCAGGATATTCCTGTCGTCGATCTCGACCGATGGATTCTGCAAGGCCAGCTGGACCAGCCTCTCGCGTATATCCCGTACGGTATCTTGAACGTTAGGCAGCCGCTCCTGCGAATTACGGGAGGTCACAGGCAGCCGCTGCGGGTTTTGCGCAAGGACCGTTCCGAAGATCAGCATCGATGAAAGAAAGAGGATGAGTACTTTCATGTTTTTATATAGTTGATATGAGTTGCCGTTTTTTCCAGCTGCATCAACCGGATCAGCAGCGCCGCCCCGGGGTAAAAAAAGTAAATGCCCGGGAATTGCCCGATAGCGACCTGCGTATATTGCGCCAGGATATAGATGACGATGCCGGATGTAAAAGCCAGTATATACGTCCTGATCTCCGGGTTCCGCGCTTTGAAATAATAATCTACGCCCTGGCAGATGAACAACAGGTAGGAGACCATCGTAATGCCGAATCCCGTCCACCCAGTTTCGATGGCCAGTTTCAGGAATCCGCTATCCGGCGGAAATCCCGCCAGCGGATGACCCGGGTTATAGATCAACCCCTCGGTGGCGGAGGTCATTGGGCCTCCTCCCATCGGATGAGAATAGATATAAGGCTGTATCCGGTGCCGGTTGATGTTCCTGATCTCCAGCGATCCTTCCTGGCTCCCCCTGAACGTGCTTCGGAACCGGTTCAGCGTGGGATTGTCCACCGGGGCAAACAGCAGACCGAAAAAAACCAGGGTGGCCAGGATCATCAAAACAAAGGTCTGCTTTTGATTGAACGTCATCATGATATAAAACACGATGCCGCCCAGGATCACAAAGGTCGCCGTTCGCGTGCCGGTGTATTCCATCGCCAGGATAATGGGTAGCACCGACGCAAAATACCACCACTTTTTGCGCTTGTTCGGCTCGCCCATCCCAAGGATCAGTACGAACACCGCGGCACTCGCCATTTCGATCCCCAACGCCGCCGGGTCCGACAAGAACCCGAATTTGCGCCACTCGCCGCCCTGAAAATAAAGGATGTACAGCCTCGGGTCGCTCATCAGGTAATGCATTTCGAACCCGAAAAAACCGAACCATTGCTGTTTACAGGTATACAATGCGATGATGACGCTCATCACGAACCAGAACTTCACGAATGCCCGCACCTTGTCCATATCATCGATCAGCTTGAACGCGATGAAGTAGATGAGGATCATCTCCAGGAAACGCTTGGTATACAGGAACCATCCCAACAGCGAATACATGTTCGGGTTGAAAACTTCCACCAGGCAAAAACCCAGGAAGATCAGCATGGCCAGCGTGGAGGGCGCCAAATACAGGGCCTTGTCCGCAGGTTCGCGTTTCTTCTTCAGCAATACGCCCAGGTACACGGCAAAGATGAGCACTTCGCTCGCGATGCTGATCGGTAGATACCTGTCCACGATGCGCTGCGGATAAAATGCGAAACAACCGATGAACATGGTGATATAGAACCCGGCCAGCGGACGGGTAATACAGATCGCCAATACCACGATGCCGAACATTACGGCTGCGATGGCGACCCCCAGCAATTGATGGATCAGCGCGCCCACGCCCGCAACCACGACCGCGATCAACGCCAGCACGATCATGCCCAATCCGGAGTTCAGCTTCCGCAGGAAGATCTGCTGCCGCAAGTATTCGAAAAAGGCAAACAGCATATCGATTGTTTGTTAAAAAAATAGCATTTTGAAATAAAACCACGTCAGCACCGCTATCACACCGACGATGACCAGGTATTCGATCACCCTTTCTTCCTTTGCATTTCTTCTGTCCATGGTGTTTAGTTTTGTCCCGCTTTGGCAAACGCTTCGTTCAGCCGCTGAACACAGCTTTCCCAGGTATGTCCCCCCGCAAATTCCTTCCGGGCCTTCACCCGCCCCGGGTCCTCGCCGGCTGAAAGGACAGCCTGGATATTCGCGACATAATCCTCCGCCGTATCTCCCAAAAGCACGAATTCACTGAACATTTCCATGGCCTCCGTCCGCGTGGCCACTACCGGTTTGCCCATCGCGAGATACTCGTCGATCTTGAGCGGATAATTTCCTACGGTCATCTCGTTCACTGCCTGTGGGTTCATACACACATCGAAATGATATACATACCCTGGCAACTCATCCGGTCGTTTGCGTCCCAAAAAATAGACGTTCGGCAGCCCGTGGAGATCGCTCTCCCTGAATTTGTCGTCTTCCGGCCCTACCATAACGATCGACCAGTCCTTCCGCGTATGGGCGATCGTCCGGATCAGCCCGATGTCCAGCCGCGTCGTCAGGATGGCCCCCGTATAACCGATGATGGGCCGGGGGATGTCTTTCATATCCGCCGGTAAGGCATACCCATCGCCGGAGAAGATGCGAAGGTCACAGCCCTGACCCACAAAATAGCTCTGCGGGTTGCTCTTTCCGGCATATTTCATCAGGTACGAGGAATTGGCGATGATCACATCCATCCTCTTCATCAACTGCGGCTCCAGCCGCTGGCCATGACGCTTGAAATAAGCCTGCGACGGCAGGTAGTCCCGGATATAATAGATCGTCTTATCGACATCGTTCAGCATCCGATCCAGGTAGAATGCTCTAAGAAATTCATTTTCAATAAATAACACCGTATTTTTGAACCCAAGCTGCGTCGTGGCCTTATTGATGGCTTTCGCCAACCGCCGGTTATTCACCCGGTTCAGCAGGTCGTAGACGCCGGCAAACGGTATCTTATTGATCGATTCCAGCACTACCGGCGGGTCGAAAACCCAAAGATCCGGCGCCACCTCTTCCAACGATGCGCGTCGGCCATGCAGACTGTCCAGCCTCCGGCGGATCTTCGGATCCTTCCGCGATCTGATCGCAGACATCCGGTCCAGGACCCGGTTGACAAAAAGGATCCTGTTGCCCTGGCTGTTCAAAACCCGCGCATATTGCTTGCAGCAACTGCCTGTTTCATTGTCCCAGGGCTTCAGAGAGATCATAATGATATCCCTGCCGCTTAAATATTTGTTTTCGTTTTCCATTTCAATGCAATGATTCGTTCCTTGAATACGTGGAACATATCCCGGATAAAATGAAGACCATAACCGAAAACACGCCACCACCGGATGCCGTACAGCTTATACAGGATCGCCTGGCTGCAGCAAAAACCGACGATATGCGTTGCGGTTATCCCGAACACCGCCCCGCGGAGCCCCTGCCACCGGATAAAGAAATAGCAGGACGCGATGCTCAGCAGGGCCATCATGCTGATGACGTAAAGGTTCAACCTGGCTTTCCCGCTGGAATCCATAATGGTGCCGAATTGCTTGATAAAGGCCATGAAGAAGCTGTTCATCAGCATAAATCGTACGATCGACGCCGCTTCCAGGTATTTCCCGCCCGCCAGTATTCCCAGGATTAGCTTAGGCAATAAAAGAATGATCAGCCCCGCCGGCACCACCATCGCCAGGATGGCGCCGACCGACCGCTCGTATAGCTCCCTCAGCTTATCCCTGTCCTTCACCGGGTCCAGTTTGCTGCTGCGCGGGAACATGATGTCACCGATGACATAGCTGGGCATATCCAGCAGGAGGATGATCCGCAGCGAAACATTGTACAAGGCCACGGCCGTCAGCGAGATCATGTTGGAGACCATCGCCTGGTCGATATTCCGGAAGACCATCGTGCTTGCGGAAGAACCCAGGATCACCCGGCCAAACCGCCACAACTTCAGGAACCACTCCTTCGTGAACACCAGCCGTTTGCCCATGAATTTCCGGGCATACCGGTAGCCTGTCACCGTCCCTGCCAGTATCCCCAGCGAATAATAAAATGCCAGGTAGGATAACGGCACCTGTCCGAAGATCACCAGGTGAGCGACCATCATCAGGAACCAGCTCCCCTGCCGCACTATGTAAGAGACAAATATCCCCTTGAAGTCTCCCTGCGAGTTCTGGATCCACTCGAAATGCGAGAACGGGATGAGCATCAGCATCCCGAATTCGAAAATATACATCTCCCGGGTCAGCTCCGGCGCCTTCAGGAACGCGGTCAGCGCAGGCATTCCCAACAGGATCGCAAGCATGATCAACCCCGTCACGACGAGGTTCAGCACCAGGGACGCCGTGATGATCTCGTCCCGATGCGATTCATAATGCAAGCTCAGATACTTGATGAAGGCGCTCTTGACGATCGACCATCGGACCAGCTCGATATTGGCCGTCAGCATCAAAAAGTTCGCCCATACGCCCATGTGATCCGTCGATAAGGCACGCGCCAGTACCGAAAAACTGAAGATACCGAAGGCCAGTACGGACACCCGCTGTAACAGGCTGTAAAATCCAGAGTTCAACCAATAACTATATTTCTTGTGTTGCGCCACCATAATTTCTATGTCCTGCTTTGATTACCCCTCCTCGTCCGTCGTCCCCTCCTCGCCCGTCGTCCCCTCACCCACCCGTCGTCGTCTGCATCTTTTTCTCCGGGCCCTTTTCGGAACCTTTGCCTGGGCCCTTCGCCGGGCGCGTCTTCACGGGGCTGAAAAGCCACCACGCGCCTGCCCATTGCGCCACGTCGTAGAAAATGACGGGCAGGAACAATCCGCCAAGGATCCCCGTGACCAGCAATATCGGCACATTGTGCAGATGGAAGGCCCGCTCCAGTAAGATGCGGATGGCCGACGAGGCTACGACATGCATCAGGTATATATAAAGACTGTAGAACCCAAGCATCCGCACGTAAACCAGGTTGGTATAACGCTGAAGCATAAAAGAGAAATTGGCCATCAGGCAACAGCCGTTCAGGGCGATCGCCAGGAAAAGCATCGGCTGGTAGTCCTCCACATAACTGTAGGATTGGTGATCCAGGTTGGCCCGCAGGAAATACCATTGACCGACGATGAAAAAGGGGATCAGGATAAAAAATAATTTGAGGCTGCTGAAGAACGGCTCGTTCTTCTTATTGAGAACATAGGAAGACACCGAATCCCCTATCGCAATAAAGAGATAATAATGCAGGATATCGTAGACGAACCCCAGGTTGATCCTGTACCTGGCGAGCAGGCTGCTGCCGATGTATAGGACAAGACCCAGGGTGAGGTGATGCCATTTCCCGAACTTCGCTTTCACGAGCATGATCGCGTATAAAACGGAGGTATTGAACAGCGCATACAGGTACCAGAACTGGTCCAGTTCCCGCGGCACATAAAAGATGTACAGGTAATCGCGGTAGTCCCTGTCGGCATTAACATATTTGGAAAAGATCAGTTGCAGGGTCACCTGTATGGTGGCCCAGACAAGATACGGATACAACAGCAGCTGCCACTTGTTGTCGATGAATTTCAGCAGCCCCCGCTTACCCAGGCTCGCGCTGACAAAAACGCCTGAGACGATAAAGAACAAGGGCATCCTGAAACTGTAGAAGATGATGTTGGCATGCTCGAGATACAGGTAATGGCTGATATCGATCCCCGACCGCTTGATGCCCACGAAGATGTGCCTGTAAAGCACCAGGAAAATCGCAATCGCCCTGGCATAGTCGATCCAGGCCAATCGCCCATCCCTGTTCCGGGCGGCACTGAATAAAACGGGTCGCGATTGCATGGGTCGATCAGAATTCTATGTTTTCCTTTTCCACCTTGTTAAGGACGCCGCCAATGAACTTATCGCCGAATTCCGAGAGGAACTGTATATTTTCCTTATCTATCTGCATGACGGTCGAGTCGGCGGCGAATACGGCTATGATCCCATCCACGTACTGCGACAGCTCTTTTGCGTCCGAATGCTCGTTCATGTCCGATCCCTCCAGCAGGATAAAATCATAATGTTCAAGGAGGGTCTTCAGATGGATCAGCAGGTTGCCGCCGGCCAGTACTTCCTCCGGCGTATAATTCCCGCCCTGGCAGGCAATGACATCCACGCCCTTTATAGTCGTTTGACGGATAACATTCCGGAACAACCGCACATTCACACCTTCCGTATCGCGAAGCGAGAATTCTTCCAGCGTCCCGCCCTCGCCGGTTGCAAGCCGCCGGGTCAGCGTGTTGTTGGAGAAGTTCGTATCGATGATCAGCACCTTTTTATTGGCAAGGCTAAAGCTGCAGGCCAATGCTTCGATGATCGTCGATTTACCGGCGGATTTCCGCGTGCTGGTGATCACGAGGCTCTTCTTCCCGCTGCGCTCGATCATGAATCGCAGCTTCCGGATGGCTTGCAAAAAGGCGGCGCTCTTTCCCGTCTGTCCTGTGTCCATCACTTCCTGGATACCCCGCTTCCTCAGATTGACACGAAGCACCGGGGCCAGCAGGGGTATCCCGAGCTGGCTGATGAAACCGGAGGCGTTCTTCACGGACCCATCCAGCAATTCCAGCAATATAATGACGAGCGAACTCACGCAAAACATGGCAAAGCCCCCGATAGCTGATATCAGCAGCAGGTGCCTCGGCAAAGGCTCTACGGCCGGCTGGCCGATCAGGGTTTGCCGGAAATTGATCCCTGAGGTTTCCTTAAAGCCTTCCGCCTGTGAATATTTCGCTTTCAAATCCGAATATTCCTTGTTGGCAAGCTCCATTTCATTTCTGAGCGCGCTGATCTTCACGTTATTCCCGGAATTGGTATTGGAGAACTTGGCGATCTGGCTCGTGAGGTATTTGACCGTATGGTCGGAAGCCTGTAGCTGCGCCTCCAAATCTGATTTCTGAGAAAGCAGGAGTTGTCGCTGCTGCGCCTGGTCGTTCGGACTGTTTTCCGGCTGGCTCGAGTTAGCCGCTGTTTTTTGCTGTAGCTCGTCCTGCAGGGTCCTGATCTGCGCCGCCACCTTCGGGTCACTGCTATTGGGCGCCAGCGCTCTCAACTGCGACCTGATCCGCAGGATTGCCGCATTGTTCGATTCCGTGCTGGTCCCCGGTTTGGAGGTGGTGGGAGCGGCCATGCTGCTCAGCTCGTTATTGACACCCTGCAGCTGGTAAAAGGCTTTGTTATATGCGGCCTCCTCATCGGCCAGCTTGGCCTGTAGCGCACCCACGGTCTGCGACGAGGTCTTGTTCAGCTCGTCGGGATCGAGGCCGCCGGAGGAGGCGACTTCTCTCCGCAGGTTTTCCGTAATACTGTCCACCTGCCGCTTTTTTTGATCGACGATATTGGCGATCTTTTCCACCGATTCGGTATTGAGCGTGGTGCTCAGCGATGTATAGTAGGCAATGAAGACCTCCCCTATCTTATTTACTACATAAGCGGACAAAAAAGGGTTTTTGCTATGGTAGACGATGTCGATATAGTCCGTTCGGGGGATCCGCTCGACAGACAACTGCTTCTCGATATCATAATAATCGTAGCCGTATATTTCCAGCATCTGCTCGACCACGAGCTCCTCCGGGTTGAAAGTCGTCAGCAGCGTCGAAGAATCCAACTTTTCCTGCAGGATCTCTTTGGCCCTTACTTCTGAGACCCCCAGCTTTTTCAAATCACGTTTCTGACCTTCCGTCAGCGCAGTGAACGCATAGTCGGGATTTTCAATATCATGAAGGTATAGACCGTAGGCCAGCGTCCAGATCACCCGTTGCGAATTAAAGGCTTCCATCACGTTTTCGAACTTGGTATCGGCTTCATACGGATTGAAAGCTTCATTGACCAGGGACACCTGCTGTACGGTGAAACCGGTGGAATATTGAGCCGCCGACTCATACACCCTTCCTTTGAGGATGACAAACGCGGCTGAAAGGAGTACGGCAAGCACTGCACTGAGAAGAATGATCCATTTTCTTTTCAGTAGTGTTTGAAACAGGTAGCTTAATTCCATAATACGATCCTCTTGTAGTTTTCAGGCGAAAAATTAATAAATAATCCGGGAAATTCCGAAGAAAATCCCGGATTACATAGATAACTATCAATACTTTACCTCACCTTGATCATCTTGAAGCTCTTGACTTCCGCGCCATTTTCTTTCACTACGACAATATACGTGCCAACAGGTGTCGATTGCGGCAGGTTGACGCTGTAAGCGTATCTGCCTTCATTGACATAGCCCGCATCCTGTCTGTAGATCATCTGGCCGGTCAGATTGAGCACATCGATCTCGAGATGTTTGCCCGCGCCGCTCTGATCGCTGACCCAGCTGATGCTGAAGCCATCCCTGAACGGATTGGGGTATGCCACGAACCCTTTAAGGTCCGGTGTTGCCGTCGAATCATTGAAGGCGGCTGCATTCGCCGACTGAACTCCCTGCTTCACCGCGCTCGAATGAGCGTTGTCCACGGGTATGCCGGTAGACGTCGGCCTGGTATAGCCTTCGATGACCAGTGCATTCAGCAATCCATACAGACCCGACGCGCTGAAGGTTATGGTGACCGTACCATTTCCGTCGGGCACTACCCTGTCGAAGTAGATCACCTTGAAGGTATTGCCATCGGCGTTGAAGGTCTTGGTCACGCCATTGATCGTCATGGCGCCCGTCAGGTTCTCATTCAGGTTCGCGCTGCCGGAGAAACCGATCCGGTATACTTTGGTCTGATCCAAACCATCCAGCACGAGGACCGCCGGCGGCATGGCCAATTGTACATAGAAGCAGCTTGCCATTACGCTGTCGGGGAAGACATAGGAGTTATTGCCGCTGGTCATACCGCCATTATACTCGCCGAGGAACGTCGATAGCACATTCAGGGCGATACCGGTGTTATGCTGCTGGTCGTCGATGAGGTTGGCATAGCGGTCGCCTACCTGCGGGTTGACTCCTGTGTTGTTCCAGGGCTTGATCGATTCAGGCATATGCCAGGTCGTATGTTCGAGCACCACCATGGCCGGCGTTACGGCCGAACAGGTATTGCTGAAGTCCGACTGTGCGCCGTTTTTGACAGCCCTCACCTGGTAGAAGTACTGCGTATTGGGTTGCAGCCCGTTATCGGTGAAGCTCGTCGCTTTGGCCGCAGCCGTACCTACTTGCGTGAACGTGCCCGTGGCCGATGTGCTGCGGAAGATCTGGAAGCCCGTTTCATTGTCCGAACGGTCGGCCCAATGCACTTTCAGCGCTGTCTTCGTATTGAAGAACGGTTCTGCATATACGAAGTTCGGGCTGATGATCGGTACGACGGTCGAGTCATACGCCTGCAGCAGGATGGCATTCAGGTAACCGACGGCGCCGGTGCCCTTGTTGAATCCGATGGTCAGCGATCCGTCGGAAGCCGGATGGATGCCGTTGAACTGCGCCGTCGAGTCGACATTGTAGCAGGCGCTATAATTCTGCGTCTGGTTGCCCACCGTCACCGTAGCCGTTGCATTCTGACCGCTGTTCACGCTGCACAATACCGCTACACTGTACTTCTTCGTCACGTCGAGACCGGTGAACTTGATATGACGCGTGTTGGTGGTCGTTTCCTTATACGTGCTCCTCGATACAACGTCGGGGAAGATACCCGAGTTGTCGCCCGTGCTCATACCATACTCGCCGGGAGGATCGGACCATTGTTCGAGGATCGACACGCTCGCGCCCGAGCTGGTGCCGTCGGTGCGTATCAGGTTGGACAGCGTCAGGTTCGCGAACGGATAGCCGTGGAAGTTATTCCAGGGCGCCGGCAGGATGGACGTGTCCGTAGAGAAGTGTACATAGATCGAGCTGACATTGGTTTCCACCACCGAGATCGTGAACGGCACATAGGTCGTCGCTCCGAACTGATCCGTAGCCGTAACCGATGCGTTATAGCTGCCCAGGTTGGCAGTGGTCGGGTTCAAGGCGATCGAATAGCTGCCGTTACCCAGGTTGTTCAGTGTTGCAAACGTCGGTAATGTATCGGTGACCGTCACCGCGTCTCCCGGGTCGTCGGTGGCCGTGAAGTTCACGGTCAGGCTGTTGCCGGCTTTAACGATGGGATTGGCGATAGCCGATACCGTCGGGACCCTCGATAGGGTGGCGATGCTTACCGTCGGCGTGAACCCGTTGTCCCCGTATTGGTTCACGGACTTCAGCTTGTAATAGTAGGTCGTATGGCCGTTGACGGTGCTGTCGAGCCACGAAACCAGGTTCGGGTTGACATTGCCCGAGTCGAGCAGCGTGAACGGCTGCGTGGTATCAGTAGCCCTCCAAACCTGGTAGGCCGTTGCATTGTATGCGGGGTCGTTCCAGTTCAGCTGGACCCCTTTCGGCACCAGGGTAGCCGTCAGGTTGTTCGGCTGTGCAGGTGGCGTGCTGTCGTTGAAGAAATAGTCGATCTCGAAGGCATTCAGGAATCCGGCGGGTGTGACGCCGTCCTGCGCCATGCTCATGTTTACTACGATCCTGCCGGTAGAGTCGGCCGCTACCTGGTTGAAATTGGCCGTATTGGCGGAATTGTTCTGTACCAGCAGCGGCACGGCCTGGCTGCCGATCGTATATACCGTGGTCCCCGCATTCGCTACCAGCGGCGAAGCGCTGCCGGCATAGAACTTCAGGTTGTATTTCCCACCCGGCCTCAATCCGGAGATGGTATCGTTGACCGTGCTCGGACCACCATAGATACCGAAGTAGTAGTATTCGAGCTCGACGGAATCCGGGTAGACACCGCTGTTGTTGCCGGTCTGCGGACCCTGGTTATAGGTATTCCACCAGGACGGGTTCGAGAAGCTGACGCCCACTGCCGTCTGCGTTCCATCCGAAGCCTTCAGGTTATTCAGAACGGGGCCCGTCATGTTGTTCCACGGTGCGCCCACGGCATAACCGTATTGCATGCGTACATAGATGTTCTGGTTCGGGTTCACCTTCGTGACGGTCAGCGCCAGCGTCTTCGTAGAGAAGGCGCCCAGCGGATCGGTGACCGTGAAGTTGATAGAATAGGTGCCGCCCGAAGAGAACGTCGGTTTGAAGATCACCGTGGCGCTTCCGTTGCCATTGTCGGTCAGCGTAGCGAACGACGGCAGATTGGTCGCGCTGTATATCAGGCCCGCATTACCGTCCGAGTCGTTGGCGATCAGCTGCAGCGTATCCGTGGTGCCCGCTTTGTACGCGGCCGGGGATATGGGGTTCAACACAGGCTGATGGTTGTTGTTCACCGCTACCTGGAAAGTAGCCGATGCTACACCGCCATTGGCCGCATTGGCCGCAACGATCACCGTATAGCTGCCCGAGTCGGACGCCGCCGGGCTGAACACGATCTGTCCTGTGCCGTTCCCGTTATCGGTGAGAGCGCCGAAGGCCGGCAACTGCGTTGCGGACAGGGTTATCGGTGAATTGTCTTTGTCCGTTACGCTCAGCTGTATGGTGTCGATCGAATTGTAACGCATCGAGAAATTCGGTACCGGCGCGATCACGGGATTGTTCAATGGCGTCGTGGCGCTGGCGGCATTGCTGGCCGCACCCTGACCACCCGCATTCACTCCGTATACCTGGTAATAGTAAAGCACATTGTCGAACAGCGAAGAGTCGGTATAGGAGAAGGCCGTACCTCCTCCGTTGTTGACCGTGGCTATCAGCCTGTAGTTCGTCTGGTCGGTGGTCGAACGATAGACCTGGAACGTGGTGGCGTCATTGCTCGTATCGCTCCAGTTCAGATTGATCGTATAGGTATTCGCCGCAGACGCGGACAGATTGACCGGCGCCTTCGGCGCCGCCGGCAGCGATTTGGTCGTTGCATTGGTCGATCCGCTCAACGCCGACTGTCCGTACTGTCCGAGCGCCTGTACCTCATAATAATACTTCGTATTCGGAGACCCGGTATTGTCGGTGTAGGAGGTTATTCCCTGACCCACTTGCCCGACCGTATTATAGGGACCGCCGCTCGAGGTAGCCCGGTAAATATCGAAACCTGTCTCATTGCTGCTGTTGTCCTTCCAGGTCAGACCGATCGAATTATACGCCAGGGCCGTTGCCACGACGTTGCTCGGAGCGGCAGGCGCCGCACCCAATCCCTGGTTCGCCGCAAACGCACTGTCCGGTATGGCCGATCTTGCAATACCGCAGGAGGTACAGGTCCAGAAGATATTCATGGAAGCCCCGCCGCCGCCCTGGAAATAGGTGAAGGCGATGGGATAAGAACCCACCTGCAAATTAACATTCGCCGTCTTCGACTGGGCGCCATGCTGTCCGTCGTTGTTCACCAGCGGCGTGCCGCTGGGGTTATATGCCGGATTGGTGGAGTTCAGCGAACCCAGCCACAGATCGCTGCCGTCGTCCGAGTTCGTCTCGAGGGTATAAGTACCCGCCTTGCGGACATTCAGGAATCCCGTCCAGATCAATCCGTAATTGGTGGTCTGCGTGGCCGGCACGATCGTCAGGTTGACATTGTTGATCGCACCCGTCGATACCGGCGTCAGGGTATTGAAGTTCGGCAGTTTGGACCAGGCCGAAGTCGTTGTGTAATAATTATAGTTGAGCCCGATATTCACCGCCGCAGCCGTGATCTGGTTGCTGAAGGGCGATTCATTACCCGCGATATCCCTGCCAGCTACCTGTATATTGTAGATCTGGCTGGCCGTAAGGTTGTTAACCGTATACGTTATCGTCGTGCCCGCAGGTGCCGGTATCGTATAGGCCTTCTGCCCGTTGACGAAAATGTCGTAATAGACCACCCCGACGTTGTCCGTGGAAGCCGTCCACTTGACGGAGATGGAGTTGCCCGTGGCAGACAACAACGCCAAACCCGAAGGAGCCGTCGGAGGCGTTACATCGGCGGAGGTAGTCGCGGTGGCTTCATTTGTACTCTTGGCCGCTGCGGAACCGTTCACCGCGCGAACGATGTAGTAATAGGCGGTGCCGGGCAACAACCCGTTATCCGTATAACTGAGGTTGTCATTGATGCCCAAATAAGTATAGGGGCCCCCGCTCTTCGTTGCCCGATAGATCTCGAAACCCGTTTCGGGGATGTTCGGGTGCGGGTTCTTACTCCAGTTGAGCTGGAGCGAGGTCGACGACAACACCAACACTCCCAGGTTGGTGGCCGGGTCCGGGCCTCCCGACGCATTGGCATTCACCACCGTGAACACCGGTGAATAGAGTGATGAACAAGCATTCGCAGACGTTGCCTGCGCTATATATTGGCCCGGACCGGCCGTGTCGGTATTAATAGTGCTCACTACCGCGCTATCCGGCAAATGCAGCCACTGGTAAGATGCATAACCCGTCGGCTCCGTCAACGGAACCTTGGTGCTCCCGTCCGGCGCCGGCAGCACGATGCTGTGCAACCCGTTCACCGTGATCGGCGGAGTCTGGGATACGGCTCCGGAGGTCAACACCACCGGCGTATGCGACCAGTCGGACCAGGTGCCGTCCGCCCGTTGGAACCTGGCAGTATAGGAACCCAATGCCGTGGCAGTATAAATGTTGGACGTGGCGCCGGGAATGACTTGTCCGTTCAACGCCCACTGATAGGCGGCAAAGCCGGCAACCAGGCCCATTTTTGCATTGATGGGCTGGCCCGGACAGAAATTCGATTTCTGGAAATAGAGCAATGGATTGGACTTGTACCCCGCCAGCATGGTCGGTACGAAATTCGGGTCCGCCCAGCCGGCGTCCCAGGTGTCGTGCCCGAGCGTCGGATACACGGTCTGCGTGATATTGCCGCCCAGGTTCCGGAAGGCCGTAATGACATTGCGGGCCGTCGCCGTATCCGGGTTATTGTCCTTCCCGCCATTGAGTTCCCAGATGGGGATCTGCACATAATTGGGCATGACCGGGATATATTCATTCCTGGCGGCGGAAAAGATGATAGCGGTAGCCACCCTCTTCGGATCATAGTTGAAGTAATCCCACTCGCCCTGACCGCCCGAAGAAAGACCGTTCAGACAGATCCGGTTCGGATCGACCTTGGCATATTTTACGAGGCTGTCGATCACCGAGCTGATCTGCGCGAATTCGCTTTGGGCATACCCATTGGTGCTCTGGTAGAAGAAGGCGAAGCCATCGAAGGTCCCGTTGTCGATCCAGTCGCGAACGATCTGGCCGCCATGGAACATCTGGTATTCATTATCGTATATAGTGCCGGCTTCCCCTTCCCCATGGAAGAATATAAAAAGGGGATATAGCTTCCCGTCGCTCACTCCCTGCTGATAAGTGTGCGGGAATTTCAACCGGAATTGCATCCCGTCGAAATAATAAGATTTGAACGTGGTTGTTCCCGTACCGGGCCAGGTTAGCCGATGCGTGTGCCCCCATTTCGCCAATTTTCCCCAAGCGGGAGCGGGAGGCTGATTGGTGGCGGTGAAAATAGAGTCGGGGTCGTTGATGTTAAAAACGTTCTGCGCCTGGGTAGCGGACACAACGAGCACCATCAACAAGCAGAATAAAGCGTGAAGCTTTTTCATTTTGATTTTTTTAAGCCTTAATAAGGATTGAAATAAGCCATCGGCTTTCGGAGGAATGCTTGAATTTAGGGGTAACCTGATTAGGTTTTAGAAAGGATGTGGAGGGGAGGAATTAAGCGATATTAGATTGGATCGGAAGTAGGTCAGAACGGCCGTAAAATTAATATTAATATTTGGACAATCCAATACCCATAACGGGTTATTTTTGGAGTTTGTCTACAGACTGTCCACATGCAAAAACGGGCGCCTGCCGGGAATGCAATTTGCTTTGTAATCAAACGTTTACTAGTTTTGGTTCTTCCAATTGTTAACGATAAGTGAATGCTCCTTTTCAAGACCAGACCTTTAAACGTTGAATACAAACCCGGCACCTATGTAAAAGAATTCGATGGATGGAGGGGCATCGGCATCTGTTTCGTCGTTCTCGCCCACTATTTTCCCACTTATTTTATCGGTTCCTGGGTGTTTATGGAGATGTTCTTCGTGATGAGCGGTTTTTTGATCACGGGCATCCTGCTGGACTCGAAGTCCAGGACCGGCTATTACCGGAAATTCATCAGCCGCCGTATCGTCCGCGTTTTCCCCCTTTATTACCTCTGCCTGGCCCTCCTCTTCTTCCTGCTGCCCCATTCCTGGCTTGACCTCGACTATTACCGGCAACACCAGGCCTGGTTCTGGCTTTACGGCGAAAACTGGCTCTACTCCATACAGGGCTGGCCTAAAGTAAAGGCCCTTCACCATTTCTGGTCCCTGGCCATCGAAGAACAATTTTACATCGTCTGGCCGCTCGTCGTCTACCTGTTCTCGATAAAGGGCCTCGCCCGGTTCTGTGTCTTCCTGTTCTTCTTCAGTTTGCTTTTCCGGAATATCGGGATGCCCTGGTTGGGGTTCGTCATGCCCTTTCCCTATGTTGCGACACTCGGCCGGATGGAACCGATCGCCCTGGGCGCCCTCATCGCCATCCTGGTACGAACGGATAAGACGGTTCTCGAAAGATATACGGTCCGGGCCACCTGGATCGCCGGTATCCTTTCAGCCTGCTGCTTCGTGATCGCCCGTTCGGCCTTTTTCGAAAAGCCTATCCATTATATGATCAACTATACCCTGGTGGATGTCTTTTTCGCCGGCCTTATTACGATGACCCTGGATGGTACCAGGATGCCGCTTTTCAGACGGCTGCTCAATCACCGTTTCTCCCGGGAGGTAGGCATCATGTCCTATTGTCTCTATATCTTTCATTATCCTATCGAAGATATTATCCAGGTCAATTATCTCGCCCCATTGCAGCAATACACCGGCAGTGAAAATCTTGGAAAGTTGCTCTGCCTGGCCATCGCCCTCGCCATTACTATCCCCGTCGTTTACCTGGTCCATAAGAAAGTGGAGGTGCCTTTCTGGAAACTCAAACGCTACTTTTAACTGCTTATTAATGCGACATGTCTTACAAAAAAAATTTACCTTTCCAGCCTATTAACCTGCCAAATAATAAAGAGGACAGAATGCCACAACCGCTAACCAACACCATCCTTATGCGCTTTCTGAAAAGTAAGCACATCGATTCGGGATTCATGGATAGCCTCAAGTTGCACTACAGACCGCTGATCTGCCCCTATATCAGCCTGATCGAAAAAGTCGCTCCCGGCGAGAAGGTCGGAGACCTGGGTTGCGGCTCCGGTCAATTCCTCCTCCTGCTTTCCGAATTCGCTGAACCTTCGCTCCTGTACGGCATCGAAATAACGGAAAAGTTGGTCCAGAACAGCCGCCACCTGCTGGCCGATCGCAAACACCCCGATACGATCCTGCTGGAAATATACGACGGCGTTCATTTCCCTGCCAGGCTTGCGGAACTGGATACCATCTTCCTGATCGATGTGCTGCATCATATCCCGGCGGCCCGGCAGGAAAGCTTCCTTACCAACCTCGCAGGCGCCATACGCCGGGGGGCAAGATTGGTGATCAAAGATATCAATGCCGGTAATCCCCTCGTCATTTTCAATAAGCTACACGACATGGTGGTCTCCCGCGAGATCGGACATGAACTGCCCATCGATAAAGTGACCGCAATCCTCGGCAATAGCGGTCTCGACATTATAGAAATTGAAAAATGCACGACCTATGTCTATCCGCACTATACGGTTATTGCAAAAAAACCGTAGGATAAAAGTCCTGTTCCTGGCTTTCTGTTTTTCCCTGCTCTCGCTCTATCCCATTTTCCGTAGCTTCTATTATGGCAATGGAGTCGGCACCTATACGAACCAGGTAGCCTGGGTGCAGAACCGCTCGAATTTCTACAATCCATGGCAATACCGGGTATTGTGCCCTCTCATCGTGGAAGGGATGAAATGGGGCTACGACCACACCATCGACAAGATCTACCCCATTGAAGAAAAGGTCCATGTCGACCTTCATTCCAATACCGGGCAGACGGCTGCTGCATCGGACCTCACGGGGCTGCTCAGGACTCCGGGCGCTATGAAGTACATGATCGTTTTTATCGTTTTCCGGTTCCTCGAAGACCTGCTCGTCTTTTACCTGGCCTACATCTTTTGGAGCTATTTCGTCAGGAACGATTGGCTCATTTTCTTCGGCCTGCTTTTCGCATGTCTCGGTATGGGCAATTCCGTTGCCGTAGCCGACCTCACCTTCAATACGTATCTCGACAACATCCTCTACCTGCTGACTGCCTGCGTCATCGTCTACAAACGATCCCCCTGGTGGCTGCTGCCCATCATCATCATCGGAGCGCTCAATCGCGAAACCTCCATTATGATACCCTTCCTCTACTTTATTTCATTCATCGATTTCTCCGGTGTCGACTGGAAACGCTTCCGCCTCTCCGCCATCAAAATGCCGGCCCGCCGGATCTGGCTGCTGACCATCGCGGAATATGCGCTTTTCTTCGCGATTTTCGTCGCCATCCGCCTGCATTATGGCTACCGCCCTCCCTCGGTATGGAAGGTGCCGGCAGGATTACCGATGCTCAAACTCAACCTGCTGAGCGCCGACGGGGTGAAAGCTTATTTCGAAATGCTCGGGACTTTCAGCGTCCTGCCCTTCATCATCCTCTATGCCTTCCGGCGGTTCCCCCTTCTCCTTCGCACCTGGTTCATCGGTGTCGTCCCCATCTGGTTCCTGGTACATCTCCTCACCGTCGTATGCTACCAGACCCGCCTCTTCCTGGTCCCCACGCTACTAATCTTCATTCCCATGATCCTGTGGTTGATAGAAAAAAACATCCCGCCGGCAAAGCCGGCGGGATGACATCAATTGTAATCTATCCGAAGGTCAAACATTCTCTTTTTGGAACAGCGCAGTCGGCGTATTGGCCAGGATCCACATATCCGTCATGAAATTGAACCGCTCTGCATAATCGATATCGAAATTGATCCTTTCCTCGACCGACATATCCCTGGTTCCTCTCTTTTTGATCTGCCAAAGACCCGTAATCCCCGCAGGGGCCATGAAACGGGCGGCATAATCGTCCGTGGTAAGCGTGGCCGCCTCGTACAAAGGGAGAGGCCGGTTACCCACCAGCGACATATCCCCAAGCAGGACATTCAGCAATTGCGGCAGCTCGTCCAGCGACGTGTTCCGCAGGAACCGTCCTACCCTGGTGATCCGGGGATCATTGTTGATCTTGAAGAAAATCGGTCCGCTGGTGGCGATCGAGTACTGGTTCAGATGGTTCAACGCATTGATCTTGGAGTCCGAGCCGACATACATCGTCCGGAACTTGTAGAAATTGAAGATCCGGTATCCCCTGCCCGCACGTTTGGAGATATAGAAAACGGGACCGCGGGACTCCAGCTTGACGGCCAGCGCGATGAGCAGCAGGATGGGACTCAGCACGATCAATCCAATGGATGCCGCCAGGATGTCGAAGAATCGTTTGCCGAAATGTACCGTATGCTGCCGGTTTTCCTCGATAACATGCGCAGCCGACTGCTTGGCCCGTTTCTTCATCTTAGTGAGGAACTGCATCTTTTGCTTCAGCGTACGGTCATCGCAACCTTCCATGAACAGGATCTCGTCGACACGTACATGTTTCCGGTATAAGGACAGTTCCTTATCCGTTAGCACCGAAGCTTCCACAACAAAAGGAATCGAATTCAAAACGGGGTGCTGGTGGAGGAAATTGGCGAACCGCCGGACGGCATCCACGTCGGACGTAGCCTCACAGACAATGATCTCGGGAAGATCGTCTTCGTCCTGCTGCAGACGACGCAGCAATTCGCCCTTCGCATGTTCGATCCGCTCCACTGAATACGCCTCGCTAAAGAGAGCGATCAGTCTGGCGATATGAGAGGCATCGTTCCCAATATAGCAGATACCGCTATACTGAAATTCTCCGGCTACGGGCATAGAATAAGACCGGAAGGTAAAGAGGGGGTTCATCCTCTTCCCCTTTTCAACGGTTGGGGTCTGAAATAACAAATCCATACAACAGCTTTACGGTTTCATAAATACGGTGGTTCAGAAATAGTCGCTAGTCGACCAATGTCGTTACCAGGTCACGGATTGAATCCATCAACTCTACCGGATTGAAAGGTTTCAGAAAATATCGTACTGCCCCGAATTCCATACATCTGCTTTCTGTCTCCTCCTGCTCGAGTCCGGACAACACCACCATGGGTATCTCGCCATGCAACCCACTGGTGGATAAGTGCTTTATTAGTTCCCAGTCTTCCATATCCGGCAACTGGGGGTCTGCTATGATCAGATCGGGCTGACTCCGGTTGGACAAATAATACATGGCGGAATATCCATCAGGCACTGTGACCACCTGGTAATCCCGTCCCAAAACAGTCTGCAACAGAAACCGGATCGCCTTGCTATCGTCCACGGCCAAAATCTGCTTTTTCATTTACCAAAAATCATTTAAGGGTTTAAGTAGAAACTTAATTTTTCCAGGATGTAAGTGGAAATGAATGGACTTACAGTAGGTATTGGCGTAAAAATATACTCCTTGTCGAAGCAGGCTTTACCAAATAGACGTGGATTACTGAGCGTACTAAATAAGAGAAAAAAACGAGGAATTTCAAGGATTAGTGGTCAGTCAAAAGATATACATGTAAGAGTTACATATCGCCAACTATTCAGAGGATTTGAATATGGCAGGCATTAATAAGTGGCATAAAAGTACAGGTTTTTTTCTATTATTCAAATAATTCAAAAACTATTTTAAGATTCCGCTGCGAAGTTGGGAACTTTTCCCTTTCTGTCAAATACCCTTTACAGGGTATTTTTGGCTTCCATTTCCGCCCGTTCCATTCCCAATTTCGGAATCGTTTTTTTGCACCTTACAACACGATCGGATTGAATTCCGACGCTGCCTGCCTCCCGGGTGGAAGGCCTCCCAACCACATATGCAATTCGTATTCCTGAGCGGGATGCACCGGTCTTGCTACCCGGGCCCCATCGGCCATATACGTAATGGTCATCATTTCCCTCCGGCGATCCGATAGGTTCGCGGATGTGTGATGGACCGTATTTCCATAATGCCAGCTCGCATCTCCTGCCCTCATCCCCGCCGCCCGGCTCATCGGGAACTGATGCTCCCGTATATATTTTTTGTACGCGCTGTCCGGCTCAGATGATAACCTGGGGTCCATGATCGTGCCATTCCTGTGTGATCCCGTCGCGTATACGAACATCCCCATTTCCACACTCTGATCCGCCAGCGCTATCGCGACCGTTATCGTATCGGCCGTATCCAGAGGCCAGTAATACTGGTCCTGATGCCAATACGTCGCGCGCCCTCCGGCCTCCTTCAGCAGCGCATGATCGTGATAGATACGCACATTGGCCACTCCCAGCAGATCCGCCGCTACTTTTCCCAGCCGCCTCGAAAGTACCAATTGCCTCACACCTTCATCGGTCCGCCACAAGTTTACCCACTGTCCGAATGAGCGTCCATATATACCGCGCTCGGGAGCTTTTCTCTTTTCACGGCTCTGCCGCTTCACCGCATCCAGTATCTGCTGCCGGTAGACTCCCGCTTCAGAAGTACTTAGCAAACCGCGGACCAATAAATGCCCGTTCACACGGAACTCATCCCGCTGAGAGGTGGATATAGCGATAAAATCATCCAACGGTGTTAATAACTTCGCCGGTGTCATCCTGTTTGTAAAGATAGAAAGGTATTTCCTGGCGCAAACATCGGAATTTTACGCGCCCTACCCTCAGGTGTAACACTTACAGGCATATTAATTCAACCGGGCGGCTATGACTTGCCCTGTTTTCAGACTACCTTTCTATACTAAATCTGATACCCCATGAGAAAGACCTTTACTTTTCTCCTGACAATCCTTTGCCTTAGCCGGACCCTGTCCCTCTTCGCTCAAAACACGGCGCTTCAGTTCACGGGAACCAACTATGTTTCAGCCGGCGTGGACGCGGTCGACCCTTCAGGTGGGGAATTTACTATCGAATTCTGGGTGAACGTTCCCGACAGCATGAATGATGGCAATGTCCATCAGTTCGTTTCGGAAGGCTCCGACGGTCTCGCTTTCTACCTCGGCTATGGCTCCGACGGGACCATCCAGGGCGGCGACGCGTGGGGCGCAACCCCTTCCACCGGCATTCCGATGCGCTTCGGCACATGGACGCATATCGCGATGACCTTCGACGGCCTCACCGCCATTCTCTATGTCAACGGCGATTCGGTTGCAAACAGCGCAGGCTATTTCTTTACCGACGGCGCCCCGCTTACCCTCGGCTCGCAGGTCAATCTCTCGCAATTCTTCGCCGGTCAGATGGATGAGCTGAAAATATGGAATGTCGCCCGGTCACGCGCCCAGATCAGGGGAGATTTTTTCGGCAGTCCAAACCTCAGCGACATTACCCTTCTCGCCTATCTGGCTATGAACGATGGCTCCGGCACTGCGGTGTCCAACAGCGCTTCCACCGGCGCCAGCCAGAACGGTACGATCATCAACGACCCCGGGGGCGCCAATTCATGGACGGCATCGCCTATCCAATTCGGTAATAATGCCCTCGTTTTCGACGGTGTGGACGATCAGGTCCTGATCGATGCGAACGGCGACTATGACCTCACAGGCGGTGGCACCGTGGAATTCTGGGTAAATCCCTCCACACTCTCAGGTAGTTTTGCCACCGTACTGGGCAACCGTGGTCCGGGAGGCGTTCGCTATAGTTTCCATCTCTCGTCGACACAGATCGGTCTCGACAACGGCACGAACATGAATACCCTTGATTATGCGGTCCCTACCAACACCTGGACACACCTGGCGTTCGTAACCGATGCCTCCGCTTCGACGATCGTCTATGTCAATGGTATTTCACAGGGCACGATCACAGGCGCTCTCGGCTCTGCTCCTGCAGGACAACCGCTTACCCTTGGCATTGCAAAAAATCCTTCCGCCGCCGATGACCGTCCCTACGCCGGCGGCATCGACGAGGTCCGCATCTGGAATACACAACGCTCCTCCTCCGGCATCCTGAGCAATATAGACAATACGCTCACCGGCACGGAATCGGGTCTGGTTGCTCAATTCAGTTTCAATATGGGCAGCACGGGAGGCAACAACGACAGCCTGACGACGGCGCTGGATAATTCTCCCGCCGGCAACCATGGCAGACTCACCAATTTCTCCCTCTCCGGCACCGCTTCCAATTTCACTTCGCATTCCCTGACGATCATTTCGCTGCCCGTCATCCTCAGCAGCTTCACCGCCACCCGGGCAGGCACCCAGGCCTTATTGCAATGGAAAACTGAACAGGAGGAAAATACGCTCGATTTCACCGTCGAAAGAAGCACCGACGATAAGACGTTCACCGCTATCGGCATCGTTCCTGCCGCCGGCAACAGTAACAGCTCACGGGCCTACTCTTTCATCGATGCATCGCCCGGACGATACAACAACTACTATCGCCTGAGACAATCCGATCTCGATGGAAAATTTACCTATACGGCCATACGGGTGGTCGGCTTCCCGTCGCCCAACCGGCTAACCTGGTATATCATCGGACGACAGGCGGTCGGGGTTTCGCTGCAGAAAGGCAACAACGAGCCCTATGCCCTGTCCGATGCCGCCGGCCGTCTGCTGCGTCTCGGTCAGTTGTCCAACGGGAAAACCGATATTTCCGGGTTTCCCGCCGGTCTGTATATAGTAAGGGTCATGACGACCAGCGGACCGCTGGCCGTCGAAGTACCGATCTATTGATGGCCCTTTGCGGCAGCTTATCTCAGTTCGAGCGCTACCACCGACATCGGCGGCATGTCCACCGCCAGGCCATCGCCCTCCTTTTTCGCTCCATGGAAGGCGACGGGCTTTATTTTACCCGGCTGATCGAATGTATTGTAATCATTGAAATGGCCCGACGTCAATACCTGCCCTTCCACAGAACGGAATGAACCGGCTTCCAGCCGCGCCCTGACCGTGATCCGCCTCACCGGGTCCAGGTTGACCAGCGTTATATGGACAGCTCCGCTGCTGTCCTTCGATGCCGAGGCATTGACCGCGGGGATCTTCCCGCCGCCATAGCTATAGTCGGGGCTCATCAGCTGGATAGCCAGCGAGTGCGCGTCCTGGTGCACTTTATACAGGTCGAATACGTAATAGGTTGGCGTCAGCAGCATCCTGTCCTTGTCCGTCAATACCAGCGCCTGCAGGACATTCACCGTTTGCGCCAGGTTGGCCATCCGTATCCTGTCCGCATGGTTGTTGAATATATTGAGCGTGCTCGCAGCTATCAGGGCGTCGCGCAGGCTGTTCTGCTGGTACAGGAAGGCCGGGTTCGTGCCGGGTTCCGCGTCCGTCCAGATGCCCCATTCGTCTACCACCAGCGCTATCCGTTTCCGTGGGTCATACCTGTCCATGATCGAAGAATGCCTGTTGACGATATCTTCCATCCGCAATCCGGCTGAAAGGGCCTTGAAGTATTCGTCCTCGCCGAACTGAGTAGCCGATCCCTTGTGCTGCCAGGTCCCCGCCAGCGTATAGTAATGCATAGATATGCCCCACACACGCCCGCGCCCTATGTGCTGCATCAACGTCTCGGTCCAATGATAGTCATCCCCGTTCGAGCCGCTCGCGATCAGCTTCAACGGCGCACCCGGGTAATTCTTGCAGAACTCGCTGTAGCGTTTGTATTCGTCACTATAATATTCAGGAGTCATGTTCCCGCCGCAACCCCAGCTTTCGTTGCCCACGCCCCAATAGGATACATTCCATGGTTGATCCCGCCCGTTCTGCCGCCGCAGATCGGCCATTGTGCTGTGGCCATTGTAGTTGAGGTACTCCAGCCAGCTCTCCATCTCTTCGGGAGTGCCAGTTCCCACATTACCGGCAATATAAGGCTGACAACCCAGCAGCTCGCACAGCTGCATGAACTCATGCGTTCCAAAACTGTTGTCATCGGCTACCATGCCCCAGGTCGTATTCACGGTGTGCTTCCGCTGGTCCCGCGGCCCGATACCGTCCCGCCAGTGATACTGATCGGCGAAACATCCGCCCGGCCACCTCAATACCGGTATCCTGATCTTTCGCAGCGCATCCACGACGTCCATCCGGATATGATCTCCCGACCAAAAACCATCATAGATGCACCGGCCCAGGTCCTCGGAAAAATGCCCGTAGATCGCCCTGCTGATGACCGGACCCGAGGTGTCCCTGATCATAAGATCGGCGCTGGTCTGCGCGGAGGCGGCAATACCGAATAATAGGAATAGGAAGCAAAGCGATCGCGGAAGGGGGTTCATAGCAGTAAAAATTTTATGACCCCTAAATTAAGCGTTTTTCTGACAATTAATAAACTCATTTCCTCACCTGTCCCGTGCCGCGGATCACCCATTTCTCCGTCACCAGCTTTTCCAGCGCAAACGGCCCCCGGGCATGCAGCTTTTGTGTCGAGATGCCGATCTCAGCCCCCAACCCCAGCTCTTCCCCATCGGTAAACCGCGTCGATGCGTTGGCATATACGGCCGCAGCATCCACTTCCGCCAGGAACCGCTCGCATTTTTCCCTGTTCCGCGATACGATCGCCTCCGAATGCCGCGTAGAATGCGCCCGGATATGCGCCAGCGCTTCATCCATCCCACCGACGACCTTAACCGCGCATTTCAGGGACAGGAACTCACGGTGATAATCTTCCCGTTTCGCACGCTGCAGATAAGGATACCCTTTCAGCAGACGTCCCGACGCCGCGTCCGCGAACAATTCCACCCCGTGACTTTCCATCGGCGACTTCAGCCGCTGTAAAAGATCCCCCGCGATGGCCCGGTCTATCAGCAGAGTGTCCATCGCGTTGCAGACGCTTGGACGCGAAACCTTGGCGTTGACGACGATATCCACGGCCTTTCCCAGATCGGCTTCCTCCTCGACATACACGTGGCATACACCCGCTCCCGTCTCGATGACAGGCACCAGGCTGTTCGCCCGGACATACCGGATCAGGCTATCCGATCCGCGCGGGATCAGCAGATCCACCCAACGCGTTGCTTTCATGAGTTGCTGCACGCTCTCCCGGTCGGACGGCAATAAGGCGACAGCGTCGGGCGGCAGTCCGTTTTCAGAGAGGGCTTTCCGGATCAGCCCGATGGCGGCTTTATTCGTATCCGCCGCGTCCTGGCTGCCTTTCAGCACGCAACCGTTACGGCTTCGTAAACACAACGCAGCAATATCGAAGGTCACATTGGGTCTCGATTCATAAATGGCGCCGACGACTCCGAATGGCACCGAGACCCTTTCCACTTCCAGTCCATTGGCCAGCGTTCTCCGGTCCAGGACCTTGCCGGTAGGATCGGGCAGCCCACTCACCTTTCTCAGCGCCCCCGCGATCCCCTTTACCCGCTGTTCATTCAACAATAACCGGTCATTCCGCGGATCGCCGTCCTTCTGACGCCGCAGGTCACGCGCATTCGCGCGGAGCAGCACTTCCCGGTTCGATCCGAGGAGGTCAGCCAGCGTGCCAAGCACGCCCTTCAGTTGACGCTCACTCGCGCGCCGCAGCCCCGCGCCGGCCTTGTACGTACGCTCCAGTATGGGTTCGATTGACTTCATTCGCTCACTATGACTTTCATTGACTGAATGGCCCTCGCAATTGCCCGGTCTCATTCCTAAAATATAACAATGTCGTCCGCATGCGCGGCCATCAGATTTTTTTGCGATAACCCGGCCGATATTTCCGCTGACCCTATCCTCGCTTTCGCGACGCCGATAATGGCGTCGTCTTCATCGATCAGTTGCACCACCTCCCCGGCGCCAAACCTGCCCTGGACTTTACGTATGCCGACCGTCAGGAGGCTCCGCCGTTGCAACAATGCCTTCTCCGCTCCATTATCCACAAACAGGCTCCCCAATGTGATCGATCCGCTGGCCAGCCATTTTTGCCGCGCTTTCAGATTCGATGCCTGGGGGATAAAATTCGTCCCCGACCGGCCGGCCAGGGCATCGGCAAAAGGCGTCTTCCCGCCGATGCCGCAAATGACGACCCGGATGCCCAGCGAGGTTGCCAGCTTCGTAAACGTCAGTTTCGACAACATACCTCCCAATCCCAGGCGGCTTTTCCCCGTCTGCACGAACCCCATGATCCTGCTGTCCACCTTCTCCACTACCGACAACAGCTGCCCTTCCCCGTCCAGGAATCCGCCAACGGATGTGCAAAGCAATAACGCTTCCGCGTCGAAACCGATCGCAGTCAGCGTCGCCAGCTCGTCATTGTCGGAGAATTTCAGCTCCACGTTGCTGACCATGTCGTTCTCGTTCATGATCGGCAGGATACCGTTCTTCCAGAATTCGGCAAACGTCTCTTTCAATTGCAAAAAACGCGGCCTGCTCGAAAAATGCTGCCGTTCACACAATGCCTGTGCTACCGGTATGCCATATGCGGCAAACTGCCGCTGATAATGCTGGATAAGGATGGGATTCCCCACGGCCGCGGCCGCCTTTCGCTCGGCCAGACCGCCCTTGTATCCCGAAAAAAAGGAACGCCCGCTGCCTACCGCTCCGCTCGACACCAGGATGATCCGGTACTCGCCTGCCAATTCGGCAATACCCGCAGCCACTTTCCGGATGGTGGGCCCGGCGATCTCCCCTTTTTCATTCGTCAGCACCGCCGTTCCTAATTTGATGACCAATACCGGTTTTTGCATGGCGTAGCGATTCCCGATTTTTTTGCCGCGAAGTTACCCCATTCTCCTGATACCGGCTTGCATTTTCGCGCGCAATCACTTAACTTAAAGCAAACCTCCTCGCATGGAACAATCAACCCCGGCCGGCGGCTGGTCCTTGCCGAAACAACTGTCCTTCCGCTTCTTCTTCCTTTTCTTGTCTCCAGCGCGATCAATCTGCTCGAGGCCAGGAGCAGCTACGGAGATGCAGCGCCCCAGATCGCCATCCGCGGCATCTATGCCTGATCCTGGTAGGCGCTTTGAAAAAAGATTCCCTCGGGATCAGCCTATTTCATTGAACGCAGCCGCGAAGGCTTCCATTTCATCCATACGCCCGATGCTGATGCGACACCAATCCTGGCTGTTGAATTTCCAGAACCGGACACCCACGCTCCGCTTCATCATCTCATCGGCAAACTGCTTGCCCTCCATGTTGATGGGAAAGATCACGAAATTGGCAACCGAAGGGACATACGGGTAGCCTTTTTTCTTCAACACGCTATACAGGAATTCTTTGCTCGCGACGGTCTTCTTCAATACCCCGTCAACAAACGGCCTGTCCTGGTAGGCGGCAATGGCAGCATGCAGGGTCGTCGTCGACAACGAAAAGGAAGCTTCGGTATACAGCTGCAATTTTTGGATGATATCCGGTTGCGTCACCACATAGCCGCAACGCAGCCCTGCGAACCCATACACTTTCGAGAACGTGCGCGCTACGATGATATTGCTGCCACTTACGGCCATCTGGATCAGCGTGGCCCCCTGCGGATCGGGCAGATAGTCATTATAGGCTTCATCGAGGAATACCACCGCTTTTTTCGACACGCGCTCGCAGAACGCCCTCAGTTTGGACGTGTCCACGACCGTCCCTGTCGGGTTATTGGGGTTGCAGATGTACACCAGCACCGTGTTCTCGTCGACGGCCTTTTCCATAGCATCCAGGTCCAGCGCGAAGTCCTTCGTCAAAGGCACTTTCACCCACCTGGCGCCGACACGTTCCGCGCTGCTGGGCAAGTCGGCATAGGTTGGGTCACCCGACACGACATTACAACCGGGCCTTAAGTAAGCCAGCGCCGCAGCCCTCAACAATGGCGACGATCCCGCTGCCAGTACGATATTTCCCTTATCGATCTTTTCGAATGTGGAAATCCTGCCGGTCAGGTCGTCGGTGGTCCGAAACGGATACTGATAACTTACCGGCAAGGTCTCTACAATGGCTTTCTTGGCCGCTTCCGACGGACCGAATGGATTTTCATTGGCAAATAGCCGGGCCTTCAACGGCTCGGCGGATCTCAGGGCTATGTCCCGTTCCGTCCAGCCCGCTTCTGCGTGATGCGAGAATGCGGTTCCGGTGACCGACGGAGCCGCCTGCACTTTTTCCAAAAGGCTGCCGGCAAAAGGAAGACCGCCTGCTAAAAGGGCGCCCGTCCTGAGTAATTTGCGACGACTGATCGTGTTGCCCATGATCGTGTAATTTATTTGTGGTGAATAAGCGTTGAAGAAATGACCTGCCTCATTTAGATTTCAACCGGGAAAGGATGAAAATGTCAACTGGGTGTCTTAAAATTACTCAAAAACAGCCGGAAAATGGCTAAATTCCGATACAAATAACCAACTAATGCTTAAAGCCCGCACACAGCTCGCAAGCGGAATTTTCTGGCAGGCGCTGCTCCTTACCTGGCTTATTGCCGGAACGCTCGATGCGCTCGGCGCCATCATCAGCTATACCCTCCACGGCGGTCACCAGCCCGCACGCATCTTCCGCTTTATTGCCAGCGGAGTTTTCGGCAAAGACGCCACGGCCGGCGGTACCGATATGGTTGTCTATGGCGTGCTGTTCCACTACCTCATCGCCTTTTGTTTCACAGCGACCTTTTTTATCCTCTACCCGCGCCTCGCCTTCCTCCGCCGCAACCGCTGGCTCACCGGTATCGCCTATGGCCTCGTCATCTGGCTAATCATGAACCTCATCGTGGTCCCGCTTTCCCGTATCGGGTATCGCCCCTCCACATTGTCCGGCGCCCTCATCGGCATGGGCATCCTGATGGTCGCCATCGGCCTGCCCGTCTCCTTCCTCGCCCGTGCCTGGATCCGCCCCACGCCTAAAAGCATAGACCCTTGGTAACCAATGCGGAGTTTGTCTCACCGCCGGTGAGACAATTTCATTTCCTCTTGAACACTATCATCTCACTCTGCTTTTTCACTACCGCTCCAAAAAAATCACGCAGCGTGGCATAGTCATCGGGGGCAAACTGCGTACGCTTTAATACCAGTTGACTCCTCAGCTGAATGTTTTGCCCGTCCGACGCGATCAGGTATTCATACGCCCCTTCCGATCCATTCAACAACAGTTTCTCGGATTTGGGCAATTCTTCCACAGTGTATCCTTTCGGAACGGCCATTTGCATCACATATATGTCATTCCGGACAAAAGGCATCTCGACCGGAAAATAGCGATTGGCAGCCGAAAAGGGGTTGGATTTGAGCCCTTCCGCCATCATTGGATTGATGTACAACCGATCCTCTCCGCGGGTGGAGAAGTTGATTGAATACCGAACAGTCACGGGCTCATCCCATTCCCGCAGGGAGTCGATATGGGCGTCCGTCAGCTGGACCTCGAATGGAAACGCCTTCCGGACACCTTCGAAATAGGAGGATTCGCCTTTTTTCTCAACATCATCTCGGATATCCTCGCTGTGATAATATCCTGGCGTTCCCGTATAGTCTCCGGTGACCCCATCGCCGGCATCATTATCGGTGAGAAATATGGACCGAAAGTTCGTCTCTACGACCGAGTCCGTACTCAGCATCACGGAGTCCGGGTGCTCCGAAACTACCCTCGCGTAGCCGTTGTAACATTTCAGTGGCAGCCTGCCGAATCCCAGCTTCGGCTGCGATGCATCCAGGAAATATTGCATGCCGTTCAAACGCAGCCGAACCGCTACATAATTGAAATTCTCGGTCAACGGATAGAAGGGATTGACCAATCCGTTCTCCCTGGTGCTAAGGATGACGGCGTCGGCCGAAAAGCCCTCTTCACGCAACATGGCGGTTAGCATCAGGTTCAGCTCCGCTTCATTGCCCGCCCTGGATTTAAAAATTTCCCTGAGCGTCCGGTCGCCGGAAAATATCTCGCCATTCTTTTTGGCAAAATTGTCCCTTACGTAGGCAAACACGGCCCTGGCTTTGACAATATCGTCAGCCGTATCGGCGACTATCGATCGCAACTCTCTTCGCTCCCAATGTTTGGAAGTGGTCATGATGCCTCCAAACGCCTTATTTTTAAAAAGCTGGTCATTCAACACCTTCCATTGATCGTCTACCCTGATCCGCCTCATCGTCCGCAGATTGGTATATTCGAAGAGTTGAAACCGGACGCCGCTGACATGGCAATCCACGCAAAACAGGTACGGCTCCTCTGTAAAAGCCGGAACATCCGTCAGGACCCAGTGAAAGGTATAGACCGTACTGTGGTAACTGGTCAATCCTATCATGACCAACTGCTGCGAGGATTCAACAGTCCTGGTAATAACGAAAGACCCCTGTTTCGAAAAAACATAATTGAATGCGGCCGGGAAGGTAACAGTGTATTCGCTTTTTAGGTGGGGGTATTCCCCCTGGAAATCCCAGGGATGCAGCGAATAGATCGAGCGGGAAAAGACGATGTAAGTATATTCGATGACCGACCCTTCCCTGACATTCGGAAAGGTAAACCGTTCTTTCCCGTCTTCGGCAAACATGTCCGCCGTATCAACTTTCGTCTGTATAGGGTTCCCGTGTTCCAGGTTCCAGGTGGAAGCCCTGAGACTCGCAAGTTTCCCGGAGCCATTTTCGTCCGTATCGTAAGAAAGCATGACCTTGGCGGCTTCGAAGCCTTTTTTGTTCCTGATCAGCAGTCTGCGATAACGCGTGAATTTCACCCGCCATCCCAGGACATACCCCTCCAGTTCAGTATGGCCCGCATCTTCCAAAACCACCACGTTCACATTGGTATCTATCAGGCGGGAACGGGGGTAGAAATCGTCTGAAGTGATCGCACCATAATCATGGTAAATACTGTCTTGCCCGGATACTGGAAGATTGCCGATCACCAGTCCCAGGCAAAGCGAAAGAGAAATGTATAAACGCATAGGAGATATACTAGATTTCATTCCTCCCCCGGACGATACCGCTTCTCCGCATGCTTCTCCACATCCTCCCGATAGAACAGCACATCCTTGAACCTCCCATTGATATACATCGACGCCTGATCGGTAAAATGCGGCGAAGCCGGGTCGCTGCTCTCGCCTCCTGTCACGACGGTCTTTGCATTCACCTTTTTCCCGAACTCCACAGCCGCGATGAAGCTGTTCCCCGATATCCCATAACGCTTTTTCGTATTCGGAAAGGTCCGGCTGACAAACGATGGCAGCTGGCCGAATGCCGATGAGACGAGGCCCACCGCCAGACTCGGTTTCCGGTCGTCATAACTCTCCACGATCTTTCCCGTCAGCCGCTGATACCGGCACAATTCGCCCCATTCCAATTTCCAGCTGCCATACCGCTGACGCAGTTCGCCGACGGCAGCCATCAGGGCTTCCAGCCGTTGGATGGGCGTAGTATGCTCCACTTCACTCCTGATATTATCCACCTGGTGCGTGGCCTCTTCCGTGGTCCGGGGACGTGGCGCATAAGCAGCCATCCGCATCGCCCATTCCACCGCCAGGGTCGTTGCCACGGAACGCACACCCGACCGCCGGTCCCATTTCTGCAACAAGGCCATTGGCTCCTGCAATGGTTTCCGCAGACTATCGGGCGCCGTGCTCCAACTTTCGAACAGCGCCGGCAACAATACATCGAAGGCTGCGAGATAATGATCATAGCCTTTGGAGATCAGGCTGTCCAACGTAAAATCATTGGCCCCGCTCAACAATCGCTGCGCGTTCAATGCCCGGAAATTCTCTCCGTCCGGCGCCATGTACTCAGGATACCGGCTACGCTCGGGACTGCTATTCCCCGATGAGGTATAAGGCGTGGAGTTACAGTTCTCGATCCACCCCGTCTCCGGGTTGTAGAGATGCACGATCTCATCCAGGGTATGGACCCCCTTCCACTCCGTGGCCGCGGTCGTGCCGTCCACCGGTAACGACCAGTCGTACGAGCTGTCCCGGCGGGGCATGAAGTTGCCATGCCAATAGGCGATATTGCCCTGGTCATCGGCATATACCGTATTGTTGGTCGTATTGGCGCGGAGATCCATGGCCTTCTTATACTCGTCAAAAGTGTTTGCCCTGGTGATCTGCCATGCTTCCAGTAAGGCGTCGAGACTGCGGTTGTATTCCTTCAAACTTAGCCACCTGCCGTCACGGCTGCATAGCACCGGTCCATGATGCGTATAATATCCCTTTACCGGCAATGCCTCCAGTCCATTGTCCTTTTTATAATAAACGGTGAACGGCTTTTCCTTCACCGGCCTCGTCTGACCTTCATATTCATACACCCAGCCGTTGTCCTGCCGCTTCACTTTCTCCGCATAGAGATCGGCGACATCCGCATAGCTCGAGGTGTGCATCCATCCGCAATGCTGGTTGAAACCCTGGTAGACGAAGAACTGTCCCCAGGTGACCGCGCCATAGGCATCGAGCCCCTCATCGCTGACCAGTTGCACTTCCAAACGGAAATAGAACGGGACATGCGGGTTGATATACAGTTCCGTCGACCCTGATGCCGTCCGGAAACCGGCCAGCGCAAATCCATTGCTGCCGCGCTCTTCTTCATCCACCGGTTGGCCCGGTATCCCTTCGCCCTGCCCCCGGTTGCCAGGCGTCGCAGCATCCGGCGCCCATTGGTCCTGGTCCACCTTCCCGGCAATCCCCCTGTCCGCCAATACCATTTTTTCGGCATCCGATACCGCACTCACCGGGCGATCGCGATGCGACGCCGCTGCAAACCCTTCATGCCCGCTGTAGAAATTCCTGATCTCATCCAGCCGCGCCCCACCCGTACTCGTAGCCGATACGCTGCCGTCGGTGAACATTAAAGGATACCAGGGCCTGAACCGCCGCAACACCAACGGCTTCGTTTCGGGATGTTTGTAGAGATAATAATTGACCCCGTCGGCAAAGGCATCCAGCAACCGGTGCATCCAGGCCGGGCTGCGCTCATAGTCGGCAACCGCCTGCGCGCTGTCATAGATCAACCGCATCATGACATCCGTGTACAGATAGTTTTCGCCAAACGCCTCCGCCTGCCGGCCCAACTGCTCGAGATAATTCTTTTCCACCCGGCTGAAATCCGTTTCGCACTCGGCATACAGAAGCCCGAAAACAACGGACGCATCCGTCTTGCCATAAATATGCGGGATTCCCCAATTGTCGCGGACAATGGTCACGTCCTTCGCCTCCGCCTCCCAGCGATGCTGTTCCTCAACGGCAGAGGTCTGTGCAGTAACAAGGGATGGAATGACAGCTCCTGAAATAAGAAGCAAAAGCAGGCAATACCAGCGTAGGGTGCAGAGTTCTCTCATATACGGGGGAATCATGCCCTAATTTAATGTAAATTTGGATATGTCCCCCGGAATAGCCAACCTGCCTGTACGGAAGATCGTGTCCGGCCAAATCATCGATACCACCGATCCGGTAGCGGTCGAACAGCCGCTGGAGATCCGCCTGCAATACGGCCCCGCCGCCGCCCGCATCGAGCAGAATGTTTCCGTGACCATGCGCACGCCCGGTCAGGATGCCGAACTGGCCCTGGGTTTCCTCTTCACCGAGGGCATACTCCCCGATACAGACGTCATCTTGCGGACACAATCCCATCCCGATGCCGTCCTGGTCAGTCTTCACGAGTCGTTCGTTCCCGATTTAAGCCGGATGCAACGCCACTCGTACACCAATTCCAGCTGCGGCATATGCGGCAAGTTATCCATCGATGCGCTACGCGTATCGCTTGAGCCTGTTCGCATGACCGGGCAGACACCGGTCGAAGCCGGCCTGCTCCTGGGGCTGCCCCGGCGTCTCCGGGATGGCCAGGACATCTTCGATTCCACCGGAGGCCTGCACGCGGCCGCACTATTTGATCGCTCAGGTAACCTCATCGTCCTCCGCGAAGACGTCGGCCGTCACAATGCCCTCGACAAACTCATCGGGTACGCTTTCCTGCAAAAAGATCTGCCCGCTTCGGATCGCATCCTCCTGCTTAGCGGCAGAGCTTGTTTCGAGCTGATCCAGAAAGCCGCCAGGGCTGGCATAGGAATAGCGGCCGCAGTAGGACCGCCTTCCAGCCTGGCCGTACAGGCAGCGGAAGAGTCCGGGATCACACTGGTGGGTTTTTTGAGGGACGGGCGATTCAATATCTATTCCTGCGCCCATCGGATCATGCTATAAAAATATACCCATGAACAGCGAAGGAAACGAAGAACAAAAAATTCCGCACAAGGCTGCGGGTATCCCGGCTGTCATATCCGGTTTCCGGCGCGTAATTGCCGAGGCAGGGTTCGCACGCGGTCTCAAGGCATTGGCCCGCATGAACCAGAAAGGAGGGTTCGACTGTCCCAGCTGCGCCTGGCCCGATCCCGACGACGAACGTTCAGGCATAGCCGAATACTGCGAGAACGGCGCCAAGGCGATCGCCGAAGAGGCGACGACAAAACGGCTGAGCGCCGATTTCTTCGCCGAAAATCCGGTAGCCGATCTTTCCCTGCTGTCGGACCAGGAGATCGGATCTAAAGGCCGCATCGCCCAGCCTTTATTTCTCCCGAAAGGAGGCACGCATTACCGCCCCGTCACCTGGGACGAGGCCTTCAATCATATTGCCGGCGTCCTGAATGCCCTTCCATCACCCGACCAGGCCATCTTTTACACTTCCGGCCGCACCAGCAATGAAGCAGCCTATCTCTACCAGCTGTTCGCCCGCCGGTACGGCACCAATAACCTTCCCGACTGTTCCAATATGTGTCACGAATCCAGCGGCTCCGCCCTGAGCGAGTCCCTGGGTCTCGGAAAAGGCTCGGTCCGTCTCGATGATCTCTATATCGCGGAGGTGATCATCATCATGGGCCAAAACCCCGGCACCAACGCTCCGCGAATGCTCACCGCGCTCCAAAAGGCCAAACGCAACGGCGCCATCATCATCTCCGTCAATCCGCTGCCTGAGACCGGTCTGATGGCTTTCAGCAACCCGCAGCAACTGCCGGGTCTTCTCGGTTTTGCGACCCAGTTGACAGATCTCTACCTACCGGTCAGGCTCAACGGCGATATGGCCCTGCTCCAGGCCATCGAATTGCTGCTTTTGCTGGAGGAGCAACAGGCGCCCGGCACCGTCTTCGATACGGATTTCATCCGGGACCGCACTGCCGGCTATGGCGAATTCATCGACTACCTGCAACAGACTTCGCTGGCCGATCTCTCGGAGGCTTGCGGCATCCCCGTTGCCGCGATCGGCAAGGCCGCGACCATCCTGAAAGACAAAAAGAAGATCATCGTTTGTTGGGCGATGGGCCTTACGCAGCATACCAATGCGGTTGACACGATCAAAGAGATCGCCAATCTCCTGCTTCTCAAAGGCAGTATCGGCAAACCCGGCGCCGGGACCTGTCCCGTGCGCGGTCATAGCAATGTCCAGGGCGATAGGACGATGGGCATCTGGGAAAAACCAAAACAGGAATTCCTGGATGCGCTGGAAACAAGGTTCGCCTTTCGTCCCCCGCAACATCACGGACTGGATGTCGTAGAAGCTATCCGGGCGATGCACGACGGCGCGGCTTCCGTATTCTTTGCAATGGGCGGTAATTTTCTCTCCGCCGCTCCCGACACCGGTTACACCACCGAAGCGCTTCGACGCTGCCGCCTCACGGTCCATGTCTCCACCAAGCTGAACCGCAGCCACCTCGTTCATGGACAGGAAGCTTTTATCCTGCCGTGTCTTGCGCGTAGCGACCGCGATCTTACCGGCGGCCTCGAACAATTCGTCTCCTGCGAGAATTCCATGGGCGTCGTCCAGTCTTCGAAAGGCGTTCTGACACCCGTTTCCGACCAATTGCTCAGCGAACCTGCCATCGTCTGCCGGCTTGCCAAAGCCACGTTTGCTTCCCGCGCATCCGGTATCGACTGGGACGGCTACCTGCGGAACTATGATGCGATCAGGGACGACATCGGGAAAACCATCCCCGGATTCGATCGATACAATCTGCGTGTGCGCGAAGGCGGTGGTTTCTATCTGCCTAACGGACCGCGCGAAGGCCGGTTCACCACCCCGGACGGGAAAGCGCATTTCAATGTCGCCAAACCGGCGCAGATCGATCTCGATGAGCATGGGCTGATGATGATGACCATCCGCAGCCACGACCAGTTCAATACCACCATTTATGGCCCCGATGACCGCTACCGTGGCATTTTCAAGGAAAGACGCGTCATCCTGATGAATGAGGCCGACATACGCGAACAGGGACTCGCGCCGCATGATATCGTGGATATCCATAACGACCATGGTGGCATCCGCCGAACGGCACATCGATTCAAAGTGATCCCCTATCCCATCCCGAGAAGGTGCGCGGCGACCTATTACCCCGAGACTAATGTCCTTGTTCCAATCGATACCGTGGCGGTCAAGAGCAACACTCCCGTTTCCAAACTGGTCATCATCACCTTGCAAAGATCGCCGGCGTCATAGACAGCGCAATACTTCCGCGATCACCGGGATTTCCACATTACGGCCACCGCCTAAAAAATGGCCGTGTTTTTGTTCCATTCCACACTATGGTTTCGTTTTCAGTTGTATGAGAGACTGTGGAAACCGCCGTCGGCGAGCTATTGCGGGGAACATTTTCCACACTCGCGGCGCAATTAAGAGACCCCGGGACCTTTTATATGAGCACATCAGCAAACAAATTCAACCACTACGTCGTAGCCATCGGGGCGTCCGCAGGCGGGCTGGAGGCCATCCACGAATTCTTCGACAGCATGCCCGAAGCCCCCGGTATTTCGTTCGTTATCATCCAGCACCTTTCGCCGGATTATAAGAGTCTTCTCGTCGAGCTCGTCGCCCGTCACACCGATATGCAGGTCTTCGAGGCGGCGGAAAACCAGAAGGTAGAACGGAAATGCGTATATGTTATCCCGAATACCAAGTTCATTACGATCCAGAAGAACCAGCTCCGGCTGGTGGAGAAAAAGAACGGCAAGACGCCCAACAATGCCGTGGACGTTTTCCTCTACTCCCTCGCCAGGGAGAAAAAGGAGAAAGCGATAGCCGTAATCCTTTCCGGGACCGGCACCGATGGCACAAAGGGCACGGAAGCCATCAAAAAGGCAGGCGGCCTCGTCATTGTCCAGGACCCCTCGACGGCCCGCTTCGACGGCATGCCCAACAGCGTTATCACCGCCGGCTATGCGGACTATATCCTTCCCGCCGGAGCCATCTTCAATGAGATCATGCACCATATCTCGCCGCCTCCGGCCTTCCTCTTCGGCAACGATAAAAAAGACGACCAGTTCCTGACGACGGTCTTCGATCTCATCCGCAAGGAGTCCGGCGTCGAATTTCATTATTATAAGACGCCTACGCTGCTTCGCCGCATTACCAAACGGATGATCCAGGGCAGTTTCCCCGATCCCGAAACTTATATCGGCTATCTCCAGGACCATACCGAAGAGGTGAATCGGCTCGGCCAGGACTTCCTTATCGGCGTCACGCGCTTCTTCCGCGATCCCGAGGCCTTCGATATTCTTCGCGAAAAGGTGATCCCGGCGATCATCGCAAACAAGGAGGAAGATGGCACGATCAAGATATGGGTCACTGCCTGCAGCACCGGTGAGGAAGCCTATACCATCGCGATGGTGGTCGACGAGGTGCTGGAGTCGACCGCTAAAAATCTTAGCGTTAAGATCTTTGCATCGGATATAGACCCCGAGGCCATCCAGTTCGCCTCCTCGGGGGAATATCCCCTTTCCATCGAAAAGGATCTGGATCCCCGTCTCTTGAATAAATATTTCGTCCGCAGTGGGAAAAGTCTGTCCATCATTCCCCGTATCCGCAAACAGATCGTTTTCGCCAAACACAATATCATCAAGGATCCTCCCTTTATCAGGAACGACCTGGTCAGCTGCCGGAACATGCTGATCTATATCAACCCGTCCATGCAGCAACGTATCTTTTCATTGCTGCTGTTCGCCTCCGGCAAGGACGGATTCCTCTTCCTCGGTCCTTCGGAAAACTCGTCATTAATTAAAAAAGACGTCCACGAGATCAGCGCCCGTTGGAAGATCTATCAAAAGACGACCGAGTCCAAACCATCCTGGCACTTCCAGCAAAGCCCCTCTGAAGGTTTTGCCGGCAGGATGAAGGCATCCAGGCAAGCTTCCGTGGCAAAGGAAACACGCTCTCAGTCCCTTCTCTGGGAAGACTTTAAACAGGTGCTGACCGGAGACCTCACTTTTGTGGTCCTTTATATCGACGCCGGTTTCGAGATCAGGGAAACCATCGGGCCCTATGAAAGATTCCTGTCCCTGCCCCGCCGCCAGCTGCACCTCAATCTGCTGCGGATGGTCCCATCTTCTATTTCCATCCTCCTCAGCGCGGAGATCCGAAAGGCCGAAAAGACGGGAGAAAAGTCCTATCTGAAAAATATCCGCTACCAAAAAGACGACAGCACCGTAGCCGTCGAGATCTTTATCCGACCGGGCGGAAGAACCGACGGAGCCGCCGCCGGCGTGCCCTTCACCATGCTCGTTATTCGGGAAATTTCGGTAGAGGACCATTTCAGTAACGGCAACGGCGACGGCAGATCGAACGGCAATGGGAACGGCAACGGGAATGGCCATCATCACACCCATGAAGAAGAATACGTCCGCGCGCTGGAGTCCGAGCTCCACGAGACGAAAAATCAACTGCAGCTGGTCATCGAAGACCTCGAGAGCACCAACGAGGAGCTTCAGTCCACCAATGAAGAGCTGCTCTCGGCAAACGAAGAGTTGCAGAGCTCCAACGAGGAGCTCCAGTCGCTCAATGAAGAACTGATCACGCTGAATACCGAGCACCAACTCAAAATAAAGGAACTACTCGATGTAAATGACGACCTCAACAACTATTTCCGGAGCACCGATATCGGCCAGGTGTTCCTGGATAACCAGCTGCGGATCCGCAAATTCAATCCTGCGTCGGCTAAGATGATCAATTTCATCGACACCGATCTCGGACGACCGCTGACCCATATCTCGAACAATATCCGCTCGGAAAACCTGCTCAACGACGTTCAGACCGTTTTGCGCACCGGCCGCCGTCTCGAAAAAGAAGTGCAGCTCGTCAGCGGCAGGAATCTGCTGATGCGCATCATGCCCTATCTTACCCACGAAGGGAAGAACGACGGCGCCGTCATTGCTTTCATCGACATCACCGCGATTACGGATCTCAACAACATCATCCGCGGCGTTTTCAATAGCAGCCCCAGCGCCATCTTCGCTTTCCAGGCCAAAAGAAATATCGATGACAGCATCGACGATTTCATCTTAATGTCCGCCAATTATGCCGCCAACGCCATGATCCGCCGGTCGACCGACGACCTCAAAGGTCTCTCGCTGAAAAAAGACCTGGATTCCCTGGCGACCGGCCACTTGCTGTCGAAATACCTCGAGGTTGTCCTCGGCGACAGAAGTTACCATGGCATATTCCAGCAGGATGCAAAATGGTACGAAGTCACCGTTGTGAAAATGATGGACGGCTTTGTGGCCACTTTCACCAATATCACCGAACGGCGGCAGGCCGAGGAACGTCTGCGCGAACGTACCGCCCAGTTGCAACAGCTGAATGACGCGCTGGAGACCAGCAACCATGACCTCCAGCAGTTTGCTTCCATTGCTTCGCACGATCTGCAGGAACCGCTGAGAAAGATCCACCTGTTCACGGTGGCGATACAGGACAAGTTCAGCGGCCACCTGCCGGATGATATCCTGTTCTATTTCGACAAGATCGTCCGCAGCACCGAACGCATGCGCTCTCTCGTGATCGATATCCTCAATTTCTCGAGGCTCTCGGCCGAGACACCTCGTTTCAGACTGACCGATCTCAATACGATGTTCTCCGAGGTCATCGAAGATTTCGAGATCACCATTCGCGAAAAGGCCGCGCTGGTCACCGCCGGCAAGCTCCCCGAACTCGAGATCAGCCCGGGGCAGTTCCGCCAGGTGCTGCACAATCTCCTTAGCAACGCGCTGAAATTCACCCGGCCGGAGATACCGCCAATAGTGACGCTCGACTGCGCCCGCGTTCGCGACAGGTCTTTCGATTCCCCGAACGATCCGGAAGGGCAGTATTACAGGTTCACACTGACCGACAATGGCATCGGATTCGAACAAAAATTCGCCGACAACGTATTCCGGCTATTCCAGCGCCTTCACCCGAAAGACCGTTTCGAGGGCACCGGCATCGGCCTGGCCGTGACAAAAAAGATCATCGAGCGCCATAACGGCCTCATCACCGTGCAAAGCAGCGAGGACAAGGGTTCCCGCTTCGAATGGATATTGCCTGCAACACAGGAACGCTCGGGTACTTCCAACTCATCCCCGACCAACTACGCCAACCCGATGACTCATCAAACAGGTGAATATGCCGAAGTATAAGAAAATAACCCTCGTCGATGACGACATGGACGATCGGCAGTTGTTCAGGGAAATTTTGGCGGCGATGGCTCCGGATGTCGTCCTCGAGTTTGCAGAGAATGGCCTGGAGATGATTGCCATGCTGGAAAAGACGCCGGACGATCAATTGCCCGAAATGATCATACTCGATCAGAATATGCCCAAGATGACGGGAAAGGAAAGCCTTATCTATATAAAGGACAGTCCCAGGCTCCGCCATATACCCACTGTTGTGTATTCGACCTACCAGATGAGCGATTTCTATCGCGAATGCCTGAGCCTCGGCGCCGCAGAAGTCCTTCCCAAACCCAACACAATGGACAATTACCGCATGCTTGTGGAACAACTGTTGAAATAATTGCCCGCCCTTGAAAGACATTTCCGGAAAAATATTACCGCTAAAGAGCATTGACCCCCTCACGGTCATCTTATAGCCTCACCGGTTCAAAAAATATTCATAAAAAATACTTTTTGAAGGCATTCTATTGAGTTTCAAGAAATTCTTTGCCTGGCATGGTTTTTTATTATAAAAATGTATTCCCCCTTTAATTCCGAAAATTTCTTTTTCGGTATAAATCTTGCATTTCCTTCCTGCATTAAAAATTCCGTTAAATCTGGTTTTTCGTGGTGTTCTGATTTTTCAATTGCCTGCATAATTATTCATTAATCTTTTAAATCCTGTATCCAGGTTATGGCTAGATTTTTACCTCTAACCAAGACATTGGTGTGTATTGCCCTGTCGGCAATGCCATTCATTGCAACCGCACAACAAACCCTGACCTCCATCAACGGATGGAACGCCTACGTCCATCTGCCGGATGATTACAACACCACCGGCACCAAATTGTATCCGCTGATCCTCTTCCTTCCGGGAACCGGGGAAGTCGGGACGAATGCGGGGAGCCTGTTGACGTATGGCCCATCGAATTTCATTAACAGCGGTTGGAACGGACAGGCCACCGTCAACGGCCAGGTCGTAAAACCGATCATTATCTCCCTTCAACCACCTGCGGTATGGCCCAGTATGTCCGACATAGACCAGCGGCTCACAACGATCAAGAACACCTATCGTGTCGATCCGGCCAGGGTCAGCCTCACGGGTCTGTCCATGGGCGGATGGGCGTCCGAGTTATATGTAGAACAGGGGAATCCCTACGCGGCCAAAATAGCTTCCATATGCGCCATCCAGGCGGTCAAACCGGACGACAACCCGGCCTATCCCGCTCCGTTCGCCATTTTCGCCCAGGATTGCGGTCACTGGCTCGGATACGAACAGGTCAATGACTTCCGGGACATGCAGACCATCGCCAATACGATGAATGCTGCGGTTCCCGGCAGCGCCGTTTATTTCCAGACCGATGTGGGCGGCGGCGGCCATTGTTGCTGGAATACCTGGTATGATCCCACGCACACCGATAACTATTCGATCAATGGGGTCAACGGTAATTATAATATCTATCAATTCATGCTCAGCTATTCCGGCTGCTCCGCTTCCTCCACCCCTCCGCCTGCCACCTCCACGCCTCCCTCGGTCAACGCAGGCCCGGCTCAGACGATCACGCTGCAGTCATCCGGAACCACCCTGCAGGCAAGCGTTTCCGGCACTCCGCAACAAGCCTATTTCAACCTGAGCAACGCTGCTGTTGCCATTGCTGGCTGGACGAACCTTCACGGATCACCCAATACCTCCGTCCTGTCCGCCACGGATCCCAGCGGCATCTCCATCAGCTCCGTCTCTACCGCCAACTGGAACTCCTACAATGGCGCTTGCAGCTACAATGGGAACGGCTCCCCGACAGCGGGCTTTTTTGCCAATACCAACGTTACCGTCAACAACTGGTATAACTACGGCGATCCGGCGGCAAACTACAATAGCAGCAAACCGCAATTCCAGCTTTCCGGTCTCAACACGTCATCGACCTATACCATAAAGCTCTCGGGTTCCAACATATTCCCGTTCGACACCGATCCGACGGCTTACACGATAACAGGCGCAAGCACATACTCCCCGATCTCTATCAGTACGGTCAACACCGGTAACAACGGGGCCACTTTTACCAATATCACCCCCGATGCCGGCGGTCATGTCAACATCTTTGTCAATACGGTTTCCGGACAGTCCGTGGCTGCCATGATCAACGGTATCCAGGTAACTGCCAATACGACGACATCGACAACGTCCGGGACTGCTTCCGCCACCCTTACCGGCACAGCCACCGGTACCAATGGCGCGACCATAAAATCCACGACGTGGAAGGAGGCCAGCGGCCCATCGGCCTCCATCTCTTCGCCCTCCAGCCTGTCGACCGCCGTCTCGGGCATGACGGCAGGTACCTATGTATTTACCCTGACGGCCACTGACAACAACGGCTTGTCGGCATCCTCCAATGTTACTATTACGGTCAATAATTCGAGCACTTCAACGACCTCTTCCGCACCGATTGTGTATGCCGGACCGAACCAAACCATTACCCTGCCCACCAGTAGCGTACAGCTGAAAGGAACGGTCACCCCCGCTCCGGGCACCACGCTCAATGCCACCGGTTGGAGCAAGACCAGCGGCGGACCGGCCACCATTACCAGCAATAGCCTTACTACGACCGTCACAGGACTGACGGCGGGCACCTACGTATTCACCCTGATGGCCAACGACACGCAGGGCGACAAGGCCACGTCCAATGTGACGATTACGGTCCTCCCGGCACCCAGCGGCACAACCACCACTACCGCCGCGGGACCCACAGTCAACGCCGGTGCGGCCCAAACCATAACCCTGCCGACCAGCAGCGCACAGCTGAAGGGCACAGTCACCCCCGCGCCAAATACGCAGATCACGAATACCGGTTGGAGCCAGGCCGGCGGAAGCCCCGCAACCATCGCAAGCAATAGTCTCACGACAACGGTATCCGGCATGACTACCGCCGGCACCTACGTATTCACGCTGACGGCATGGGATAACGCAGGAAATAAAACATCCTCGAATGTCACCATTACCGTCAATGCCTCCGCCGGCGTAACAACCACTACGTCTCCCACGGCCCCGAGTCAAACCAGCACTACCACGTCTTCGGGATCCTGCGGCTGCGACGTTACGCTTTCGCCTCCCACCACCGACGGACAGCTGTATATCGACGGCACCACGCTCGGTCTGAAGCCGGGTAATAAGGTCTGTCTGAAATCCGCGCATTACGTAAGCGTCTATCTCTATAATTTCTATGGCGCCCCGGGTAGCCCGATCACGATCGTCAACTGCGGCGGTCCGGTGACGATCTCCGGTTACAAGAGCTATGGCTTCATCCTGTCGCACAGCTGGTACGTGCATATCACCGGCGCCGGCGACCCGAATACACAATATGGCATCCAGATCGACGGCGGCCCCGCATCCACTTCCTATGGTTATTCGGAAAATGGCCACGTACGAGACATCGAGGTCGACCATATGGAGGTGAAGAACATCGCCGGTGTGGGCATGGGATGCGCGCCGACACCCACCTGCGACTCGACGACATGGTCCACCAGCTGGAAGATGTACAATATCTCTTTCCATGACAACTATGTGCACCATACCCAGGGCGAAGGATATTACATCGGCAATACGCAATATGATTATAACTATTCCTGCTCGTTCGGGAACGTCGATGTTCATCCGCAACAGATCGACAGCGTGAAATTCTACAACAACCGGATCGACAGCGCCGGCTGGACGGCCGCCCAGATCTCGCAGGTCACCGGTGGCGTCGATATCCACGACAACCTGGTCACGAACTACGGCTATCTGAACGCACAACAACACCAGGCGGGGATCATCATAGGAGAATTCTCGCAAGGAAGGATGTACAACAATAAGATCATCGGCGGGACCGGTGATGCACTCCAGTACTTCGGCAACGGAATGACGACGGTGTACAACAACATCTTCGCCAATGCCGGCTATGATGGAACCGCTCAGGGGCAGCCGGCCGTATTCGTCGACGACCGCGTGCAGGCCACGGGTTATCCCGCGCTACACCTGAATTTCATCAATAACACGATCGTCAACCCGGCGCGGAATGGTGTCTCCTTCTATAACGACAATGGCACGGTCGACCAGGGAAATATCCTTGCCAATAACCTCATAGTCGCGCCGGGGATACTTTCCTCGCTGCCCAATGTCGCGTATTTCGATCTCCAGGCCAACCCGCACGTTACGTTGACCAATAACGTAACACTGCCGACGGTCGCACTCGCACTGTTCGCCAACCCGTCGGGAAATGACTACCACCTGAATGCAGGGTCCCCGGGTGTCGATGCGGGTATGAATGCGGCCTCCTACGGCGTCACCACCGATCTGGACGGTAACCAGCGGCCGATCGGCAAGGCTTACGATGCAGGCGCATACGAGTACAATGGAACGACCACAGCCGCCACCGGGTTGCAGTCACTTTCGGCAACCGGCGCCTCTCTCGATAACCCCTCGGACATGACAACCCAAAGCCTGTCGGAATTCCCCAACCCTGCGCACGATGTCATCCATATCAATTGGGCCGACAATACCATGGGATCCGTGTTGATCACTTTATATGACAATTCCGGCCGCGCCGTTCAATCCTCGGTGGTCCAGAAAACAGGCCAGCTCTATTCAGGCCAGCTTTCGGTTGCCACACTGGCGCCGGGAGTCTACTACCTGACGATCAAAGAATCGAACGGACAGACACAGACGAAAAAGGTTATCAAGCAATAAAAGAAAAAGAGGCCGGGTTTGACCCGGCCTCTTCATTTAATCCAAATTCCCTTCACTCCACCCCTTTTACCCGCATCCGCAATACATATATTCCCTCCGAGGCGGTGATGAACAACGTTTTTTTATCCCGCCCGCCAAAACAAAGGTTCGCCGTCCATTTCTCCGGCACAGGTATGTGGGCGATCAGCTTTCCTCCGGCATCGTAAACCGTTACTCCATCCCCGGTGAGATAGACATTTCCCTGCTGATCGAGCGTCATGCCGTCGGAACCCTGTTCGCAGAACAGCTTCCTCTCCGATAACGACCCACCTGCCCCGATCGCATACTTATAGGTCTTGCCGTCCCCGATATCCGATACGTAAAGGAATTTTCCATCCGGCGTCCCGACGATCCCGTTTGGTTTCTTCAGCGTAGAGTCCACTACGACCGGCTGGTCCTTTCCGCGTTTAAGATAGTATACTTTTTCCCCATCCAGCTCCGACTGCGTCCGCGTCCAGTAAGGACGCTGATAGTAAGGGTCCGTAAAATAGATGTCCCCCCGCGGGTCGATCCAGAGATCATTCGGCCCGTTCAGATGCCGTCCGCCCACATCCCGCAGCAATACCCGCACACCCCGGTCCGGTCCGATCGACCAAAGTTGCTCCTGCTCATCGGCACAGGTCACCAACCTCCCATCGCTGTCGAAATACATCCCATTCGATCTCCCGGCACTATCCATGAACAGGACCAGCTTGCCGTCTACCGTATACTCCCAGATCTTATTATTGGGCTGATCCGTAAAAAAGACGTTCCCGATGCGGTCGACCGATGCGCCCTCGGTAAAACTGAACTGATGAGAGATCAATTGCGGCCGAAGCGCCCCCCCGGCCACTATCGAATTTTTATCGAATGCGGGTTGCTGCGCCATAATAATAAATCCCTGCAACAAAGCGGCCACGCCAAAACCGCACGCCCGCCGGTTCTCTCTATTCATATAATTTTTTTTGCAATATAATTCATAGCTTGCATTAATGAACACCAGGCGCACGATATTCTGTTGCCTGCTAACCTTTCAATTCTTCCCCTGCCGCATCATCGCGCAGAAACCCTTTCATTTTATCGAAAGGCTCACCACCGGCGACGGCCTCAGCAGCAATGCGATCACCGATATAGCACAAGACAACCAGGGCTTTCTCTGGATCGCTACAACAGACGGGCTGAACCGTTTCGACGGCACGGAGATCGCTCAATTCTTTCACCAGGCCGATACTTCTTCGCTACCGCATAATTTTATTTATTGCCTCAAACGGCTGCCAGGCAACTTCCTGGCCGTAGGCACCGAGGGAGGGCTCGGTTTCTATAATGGCCATACCGGCCGCTTTGACAATTTCTATTACCGGTCCGACGAAGGGGTCGATCCGTACAACAATGCCATTATCAGCATGGAGACGGATGCCGGTGGCAATCTGTGGGCCATCTCCAGGAATTGTGTCTTTCTCTTCGATTCGCTGAGACGCTTCCGGCGGCTGATCCCTTCGGGTTTCAATAGGTCCCAGGTGACGCAGAACAGGGCCTACTTTGCAGAAAAGATCTGGCCGCTGACCAACGGCGATATGCTGCTGTATTTGCAGGACGGCTGGCGACTCTATTCGAAACGGACCGGCGCCCTTGCCGATACCGCATCTTCCTTCCGGCTAAAACAATTGACCTTCCTCCACCTGCTGGACTCGACGCCACCCCAGCCATCCGGCTTTGTTTCCAGCCGGCTTTTCAAAGTGTTCGACAACTATTTCCTCCTTCTCCATCGCGACAGCCTGCTCCTCTACGACGAATCCGGCCAGGAATGCAGCAGATGCCGGTTTCCGTATAACCGGTATCCCTATGTGCTATGGTCGCAGCGCGTCGCTTCCATCGATTCCGGCAAAATGCTGTTCCTTTTTCACAATTATGGGCTGGCCGTTCTGTCGGTCTCCTGGCGCAATCGGAGACCGATGCTGGATTCCCTTTCGCTTCCCCTGCTCGGCGACCAGAAATTCAATTCCGCGTTGCACGACGATCAGCATAACTGGTGGCTGGCGACCAGCCGCGATGGCTTGCGAAAGATCGTCCGTGCCCGCCAATGCTTTACCGGCGTTACACTCTTCGATCGGTCTTCCCAAAAGCCGATTAAATACGAGACGATATCCTTTAGCCGATGGGGCCGGGCCGTATGGGTTGCCACCTATGGCGAAGGATTTTATCGCATCGACCAGGCCACCCGCCGCCAGCAACAATTCCATCTGACGAACACCCACGAAGCTACCTGGACCGATTTTATCTGGAATGTCCGTCAGGTCGATGCAGATACACTTTGGATCGGCACCCAGGCTGGGTTGTTCTGGTATAGCCTCTCTTCCCATACCAACGGCCCGGCCCCCCCTTACGCCGGGAAGCCGGCAGCGCTTGACCAGGTGGCGGTTACAACCCAGTTCAGGGATAGTCATGGCCTGGTATGGATGGGTTTGGGCAAAGCCAAGGGAGTCTGTTGCTTCGACAGCGCGCACCGCCGATACTGGTATTATCCCGGGAATAGTATACAAGACTACCCGTTACGATATCCGCTTTCCATCGCCGAAGACAAGGCAGGCGATCTCTGGATGACCAGCGACGCCAGCTCCGATCTGGTAAAATGGCATCGATCGACCGGGCAGTTCTCGGTAATACCCCTCCCATCGGCCCGTCAACAGCACATTGGTCCGCTCAATGGTATTATCATCGAAAAGGATTCCGTCTTCTGGCTCTCGTCGCTGACGTGCGGATTGGTGCGCTACGTTCCTTCCACCCAATGCCTGAAGGTATATGGACACGAAAACGGCCTGGTCAACAGCTATACGGGCAGTCTCTTTGAAGACCCGGCAGGCAGGATATGGCTGACTACGCAGGGCGGACTCGCCTGTTTCGACCGATCGACAGAAACTTTTCTCAATTATACCGCGGCGAATGGCTTGCCAATGACCTTCCTGACCGCGGAATTCTTTTATGATCCCGTCACCCGGCGCCTTTATAACGGCGGATACGGCAGCTTTTTTTATTTTCAACCCGCGGCCATCGCTCCCACCGGTCGTCTCCCCCGGCCATTGATCACGTCCGTGTCGGTCAATGGAAACCCTCGCATATTCACCACCGATAGTGTAGCTCGGTTTCGCGCCCAGGAAAACGACATCACGATACGTTATGCGGCCGTGGATCTCACCGACGGCGGCGCCATCCGTTATGCGTGGCGCCTTGCCGGGGCCGATACAGGCTGGGTAACGGCCGGCCGGCAGCGACAGATCAACTTCAGCCACCTACCGCCGGGTCGCTATTCATTCATGGTACGGGCGGCCACGGGCAATGGCGTATGGAATCCGGCACCCGCCGCTTTCAGTTTCCGCATCTATCCGCCCTTCACGCAGACAGGCGGGTTCTTTGCCCTGCTTTTCCTGGCTGCCGCCTCTGCCGCCTGGCTCCTGTACCGCTACCTAAGACGCCAGGTCCAACGGTCCAGGCAGATACGCGCCGAGATATCCCGCAATCTGCACGATGAAGTAGGCGCCAACCTGACCAACATCAGCCTGAGCAGCCTGCTGGCAAAAAAACAATTGCACAACGAGGTCGCGGTAGGCCAGCTGCTTGAACGCATCTACCAGGATAGCCAACAGGTGTCGGAGTCCATGCGGGAGATCGTCTGGAGCATCGATCCCGATATCGATACACTTGGTGAGGCTCTTCCCAGAATGCTGCACTATGCCGCCGGTCTCCTCGAAGCCAGGGGAATCGACCTGAAAGCAGTGATCGAACCGGAGGTGGAAGTCCTCAAGCTGGATATGCAGCAAAGACGCGACATCTACCTCATTTTCAAAGAGGCGGTCAACAACATGGCCAGGCATTCGAAAGCGACACAGGCATGGATACGGTTCCTCCTCGCCGGTCAAGCGCTGATGATGACCATACATGACAACGGCTCCGGATTCGATACCACGGCCACCCGTCTGCAGAACGGGCTCAAAAACATCCGCGAGAGAGCCCGCCGCCATGGATGGCAGCTGAACATCCGGTCCGGACCGCTCGTCGGCACCACCATCACCTTACAGACATGATCATGCTATTGACAATCCGGTTTCCAATCTTAACTTTATTCCCCGATGCCGTGAAAGCCGGTATCCTGTCCGATCATGAGCACCTGCATCGTCATTTTTGAAGATAACTCCCGGTTGCGCCAGTCGCTCAGGGTGCTGCTCGATGGCGTTGACGGATATACCGTATGCGGGGACTATGAAAATTGCGAGAACGTCGCGGTCATTATGAACGAACTACACCCCGATCTCGTCATCATGGACATCGATATGCCCGGTGTGGACGGCATCGAGGGGCTCCGGATCATCAAAGAGCTATATCCACAGACCTTTATCATCATGCACACTGTTCTCGAGGATGAGGATCGCCTGTTCCGTTGTCTCTGCAACGGCGCTAACGGCTATATCCTTAAGAACACTTCCTTCGTCCATCTGCTCGATGCGATCGAAAACGTGCTTAAAGGCGGCGCCCCGCTCTCTCCTCCCATCGCCCGGAAGGTCCTGGAATCCTTCCGAAATACCGACGCCAACAGGCTGAAATATCATCTCTCGGACCGGGAAAAAGAAGTGCTGGCCTACCTCGTGAAAGGCTACAGCTATAAGATGATCGCCGGCCAGTGCCACATCAGCCTCGACACCGTTCGCGGTCACATCCGCAACATCTACTCCAAGCTCCACGTCAATTGCGGCCGCGAGGCAGTCTCCAGGGCCCTCCGCGACCGGATCGTGTAACCTCCCGCCACGCTGATTCAGCATCAATATGCCATTGACACCCCCTGCTACGCATGATAATTTTATGCAAAAACGATCTATGCCAAACACCCTCACCCATCGGCGCGGTTTCCTGGCTAAGTTAGCCGCCGGCGCAGCCGGCCTCACGCTTCTTGGAAATCCCATCCTTCTCGATGCCTCCCCCTCGCCAAACCAGGTCGATAAACCCGGCGATCCCGATGCCTGGTTCGGCCAGATCAAAGGCAAACACCGCCTGATCCTGGATGTTCCCCGCCCAAACGAAATCATGCCCTTCGCATGGCCCAGGGTCTTCCTGATGACCAACATGGCAACGGGAACAGCCGAAAAGGACATCAATGTCGTCGTCGTACTCCGCCATGAAGGTATCCCCTACGCCTTCGAAGACCGCATCTGGGAAAAATATAAGTTCGGTGAAACGTTTAAGATCAATGACCCCAAAACGAAGACGGCGTCCATACGCAACCCGTTCTGGAAACCCGCGACCGGTGATTATAACCTCCCCGGCTTCGGCAATGTCGACATCGGCATCGACCAGTTGCAGGCCAGCGGTGTCCTGTTCTGTGTCTGCGATGCGGCAATGACTGTCTATAGCGCAGCCATAGCAGGGGGCATGAATGCCGATCCGGCCGCAGTGAAAAAAGACTGGTTGTCCGGCCTGCTGCCCGGTATCCAACCCGTCCCATCCGGCATCTGGGCGGTGGGCCGCGCACAGGAACACGGATGCAGCTATTGCTTCGCGGGGTAGACCATGGTCGCTATCTGGCGTATAGCCCTTATCGTTACTATATCATGCTCGTGCAGCCGGCAGCACGATGATCTCGCCGTTTGGCAGGCACCCGACACGGCGGCTATTCCCGCTACCGATGAAGGCAGGCTCATCCGCTATGGTCGCAACCTGGTCGCCCAAACGTCCCGGTATATCGGTCCGAAAGGCACGGTCGCCAGGATCTCCAATGGCATGAACTGCCAGAACTGTCACCTGGACGGAGGCACCAGGCCCTGGGGAAACAACTACAGCGCGGTCTTTTCGACGTACCCGAAATTCCGGGACCGCAGCGGGTCGGTAGAGAATATATTCAGGCGTGTCAACGATTGCATCGAAAGGAGCCTGAACGGCAACCCCCTCGACACGAACAGCGTCGAGATGAAGGCCTTCACCGCCTATTTCAAATGGCTGGGACAGGGTGTGCCGAAAGGAGTACGCCCCTCCGGCGCAGGGATCACCGAAATTGCCTGCCTCCCCCGGGCGGCGGATTCTGTCAGGGGCCGGGCTGTCTTCCTTCTCAACTGTCAACGCTGCCACGGACCGCAGGGCAGGGGCTTACCGAATGCCGACGGCTCCGGGTACGTTTATCCTCCCCTGTGGGGCGACCATAGTTACAACACAGGCGCAGGGCTCTATCGCATCAGCCGCCTGGCAGGTTACGTCAAAGACAATATGCCGCTGGGCTGCTCGCATAACGCCACTTTGCTGACCGACGAACAAGCCTGGGACGTGGCCGCCTTCATCAACAGCCAGCCCCGCCCGCATAGGCCCTTCGGCAAGGACTGGCCCAATATTGCCAAAAAGCCGTTCGACCACCCCATCGGCCCTTATGCCGACACCTTCTCTGCCCGACAGCACAAATACGGTCCGTTCGGACCCATTATCCATCATCATTAAATTTCCATCGCCATTTCCGCCCCCTCCCTCGCTTCGGACGCGGCTACTTATATTTGATCTGTATATTTGAGGTGTAAAACCCCGCTATGGTCTGGTACGAAAACGAGGTCCAAAGACTCGAAAAGGAAAGAGAGTCGCTGACTTTCGATCCCAAGCTGCTTTTTTACGGCAGTTCTTCCATCAGGCTATGGGAGAGTCTGAATGAAGACTTCGCCGCTTACAAACCCGTCAATCTCGGCTTTGGCGGCTCGACGCTCGCCGCATGCGTGTGGTTCTTCGACCGCCTCCTGGCGCCCTTCCGCCCTGAATCCTTAATCGTTTACGCCGGCGACAACGACCTGGGCGACGGTCGCCATCCCGAGGAAGTATTCATCTTTTTCCAGCAACTGGTCAGCCGCACACGCAGCCGGTTCGGCGACATCCCGCTCGCCTTCATCTCCATCAAACCCAGCATCACCCGCTGGGACATCCTCGACCGCATCCGCTATGCCAACAAGATCATCGAAGAAGAAATAACCAGGCAGCACAATCACCTTCATTTCATCGACATCTATACCCGGATGACAGACAATGCCGGTTATCCAAAAAGAGAATTCCTGGACCCCGATGGACTCCATATCAACGGTAAAGGCTATGCCCTGTGGAAAGATATCATTCAGCACTATCTATCCACCGGAAAACCATGAAAAGAGAATACCACAGATGGTTTAGCAAACACCTCGGCAGGGATATGGAACTGCTGGTCTTTGGTCACGCCGGCGAACCTATACTCTTTTTCCCCACCCGCACCGCCCGTTTTTATGACTATGAGAATTGGCAGGTCATCGATGCGCTTCACAAGAAGATCGAAGCCGGGTGCATACAGGTCTATTGTCTCGACAGCGTCGACAAAGAAAGTTTTTACGCTAAAGATGTCCCCCCCGCCGAACGCATCTGCCGCCACCTGAAATATGAAAGCTATGTTCTGACCGATGTGCTCGGTCTTATCCGTCTTATCAACCCGCATCCTACGATCACAGCCGCCGGATGCTCGCTCGGGGCCTACCATGCGGCTAACCTTGCCTTCAAGCATCCCGGGCACTTTCACAAGGTGGTCGGCCTCAGCGGACGCTACGACCTCACCACTTCCATGGAATTTTTCGACGATCTCTTCGAAGGCTATCGCGATGAGAACATCTATTACAATATGCCCGGACAGTTCATCCCCAATCTCTCCGATCCCGACCTGATCGCCCGGCTCAAAACCCTCGAGATCATCCTGGTAGTCGGCGAAAAAGACATCTTCCTGGAAAATAACCGCGCCCTCAGCAACGCCCTTTGGTCCAAAGGCATCTGGAACGCCCTGCACCTCTGGGATGGAGAATCCCATAAAGCCCGCTATTGGCGGCATATGGTACAGTTGTATCTTTGACCAAACCTCCTGCTTATGCGAAAATATCTATTCCTCCTAACGACGATCGCTGCCTCCCCGACCATTGCCAACGCACAAGTCAATGCCGCTCTTTTCAGGTATCCCGACGTCTCCGCCACCCGGATCGTCTTCTCCTATGCCAACGACCTTTGGGTCGTGCCAAAAGAAGGAGGCAGGGCAGCCCATCTTAGTTCTCCCACGGGCGTGGAAGCATGGCCGAAATTCTCGCCGGACGGCAACACCATCGCCTACACTGCCGATTACGACGGCAGCCCATCCATCTATACCATCTCCACGGAAGGCGGCATCCCCTCCCGGCTCACCTGGCAGGGCACACCCGAAAGAGTAGTCGACTGGTACCCCGATGGCAGCCGCATCCTGTTCGCCTCCGGCCGTCAAAGCGGCCGCGAACGCTTCAACCAGTTCTTCTCCATCGCTGCGGCAGGCGGCGCCCCCACCCGTCTTCCACTGCCATATGCGGAATACGGCACGCTGTCCCCGGACGGCCGGAGCCTTGCTTTTACCTATAAGTCGCAACTCGGCCGCAACTGGAAACGGTACCGCGGCGGCTGGCAGGGCCAGATCCACATCTTCCGGCTGACCGATTTCGCCGACGAGACCATCTCCAATACCGAGGCCGATGACGAGCTGCCCATGTGGCACGACAACAGCATCTTCTTCCTCTCCGACCGCGGCGAGGAAAAACGGATGAACCTCTGGGAATACGATATCCCGTCGAAGAAGTTCACCCAGCTGACCCGGTTCTCGGATTACGATGTACACTACCCCTCGCTGGGACCCCAGGACATCGTCTTCGAACAAGGCGGCAACCTCTATCTCTATTCGCTATCGGCAAAGGCCTATAAACAAGTGCCCGTTCAGGTCGTCACCGACGAACGTGCGTTGCGTCCTTCGCTAGAGAACTCCAGCAAGTACCTGTTCAACGGCAATATCTCACCCGACGGCAAACGCGCCCTTTTTGAAGCCCGGGGCGACATCTTCAGCGTGCCCGCCGAGAACGGCCCCATCATCGATCTCACCCGGTCATCCGCTGTGGCCGAACGCTTCCCGGCGTGGTCCCCCGACGGTCGTCACATCGCCTATTGGTGCGATCGCTCCGGTGAATACGAGCTTACCCTCCGCGACGCCGGCAATACCGGGACCGAAAAAAAGCTGACGTCCTATGGTCCCGGATTCCGTTATAATCTCTTCTGGTCGCCGGACAGCAAGAAGATCGCCTTCATCGACAAGGCCATGAAGATCTACATTTACGATCTGACCAACGGCCAGACCAGTTTTGTCGACCAGGGTCTGCGTATGACCGAAGGCGCACTCCAGGGTTTCTCGGCAAGCTGGTCCCCCGACAGCAGATACCTGACCTACGACCGCGATCTGATCAATGCGCACCGCGCCGTTTTTATATACGACTACGCAGATAAAAAGCTGCATCCGGTAACATCCGGTTTCTACAGCTGCGCCAACCCTGTCTTCGACGTTACAGGCAAATACCTGTTCATAACGACCAACCAGTCCTTCCGGCCACTGTACAGCGATCTGGACAATACCTTCATCTATCCCAATTCCACCCGGCTTGCCGCCGTCGTACTCGAAAAGACGACGCGCTCGCCGCTTTATCCCAAGGACGATACCGTTGCCTTCCAGAAAGGACCGGCGGCAGCGGCCGAACAACCGGCCCCGCCCAGGACGCCACCGGCGCCAACGCCGAAACCCGCTCCCGCCCCCACGAGGATCGATTTCGACGACCTCGAGGCCCGGACGATCCTGCTGCCCGTCGATGCAGGCAACTACGGCAACCTCTCGGCCGTCGAGGGCAAACTGATCTATCTGCGGGCGCCCAATACGGGTTCCGGCGAAAGGACGCAATCGCTTCGTTTCTTCGATCTCGACAAACGCACTACCAAGACCATCGTCGATGACCTCAACAGCTATACGCTCGCAGGTGACGCCAAACATCTCCTCGTCGCAAAAGACGGCAGCTGGTACATCATCGGCGCCGAAGAAGGTCAAAAGCTCGACAAAAAACTCCGCACCGCTGAAATGCAGCAATGGGTGACCCCGCGCGAAGAATGGCGCCAGATCCTCGTCGATGCATGGCGTCTCGAGCGCGATTATTTCTATGATTCGTTGATGCATGGAGTCGACTGGGCACTGGTAAAACAACGCTACCTCAAGCTCGTCGACGACGCCTCCACCCGTGAAGAGGTCGATTTCATCATTGGGGAAATGATCGGGGAACTCAGTTCTTCGCATACCTATCACGGCGGTGGCGCGCTCGAGGAAACCAAGCGGGCCTCGGTAGGCTATCTCGGCATCGACTGGGCAGCCGACGGCCAGTACTATAAGATCGCCCGGATCATCCACGGCGCTCCCTGGGATGCGGAAGTCCATTCCCCGCTCGCTCTGCCCGGCGTCAATGTAAAGGAAGGGGACTATATCCTCGCCGTCAATGGAATACCGCTCACGACCAAAACAGATCCTTACGCGGCCTTCGAGAACCTCGCCGGCACGCCGGTGGAGCTGACCTGCAACAACACGCCCTCTCTCAATGGCGCGCATACTGTCATAGTGGAGACGATGCGGACCGAAACCCGGCTTCGCAACCTGGCATGGATGGAAGAGAAAAGGCGGCGCGTAGAAGAGGCTACCAAAGGGCAGGTGGGATATATCTATGTCCGCAGTACGGGTGTCGACGGTCAGAATGAGCTGATCCGTCAGTTCACTGCCCAGCTCGATAAAAAAGCGCTGATCATCGACGAGCGCTTCAACGACGGCGGCCAGATACCCGACCGTTTTATCGAGATCCTTAACCGCAAACCCCTGGCCTGGTGGGCAACCCGCGACGGCGCTCCCTGGCCCTGGCCGCCGGCTGGTAATTTCGGGCCCAAGGTGATGCTCATCAACGGGTGGAGCGGCTCCGGCGGAGATGCCTTCCCGGACTATTTCCGTAAAGCAGGTCTCGGCCCCCTCGTCGGCACCCGCACCTGGGGCGGTCTGATCGGTATCAGCGGCGTGCCGGGTCTCATCGACGGCGGCACCATTACCGTCCCGACATTTCGTATGTACAATCCGGATGGCACCTGGTTCAAGGAAGGCCATGGCGTGGACCCAGATATCAATGTCCCGGAAAACCTGACCGAAGGCGCCAGGGGCATCGACAATCAGCTCGAGACGGCGATCACGCAGATACTCGATCTGCTGCAGAAAAAAGGCTTCTCGCCCCCCACCCGCCCCGCCCCCGAAAACCGAAATTGAAAATAAGGGACCGGCGCCAGCCGGTCCTATTCATTTCTCATTCTATCGCCCGGGCACAGGCACGACCGGCAAACTCTCATTCCCATCGCCGGACACCGACTGTACCGCAAAGAAGTAATTGTCCTTCGAATAGGGCAGGTTCGCTTCAGTCCCCGCAAAAAAGATCTTCTTTTCCCACACCGGGCTCGTCGTCTCACGCATCAGAACATAATATCCCGTCGGCTTGCCATACGCCGGCGCCTTCCACGACAGCTGCGTTCCATTGCCTAACCCGCGAACTTCCACCCGCACATCCTGCGGCATCCCGGGCGATTTGGCCAGATTGGCCAGATTCGACAGGTTCATGGCCGTATTTTTCCGCAGGTACTCGAAATCCATGAACTCGGCAAGATCGCCATATACGATCCCTTTATCGGTCCGCACGTCCTGGTGCTGATGATTGAAGTTCTCGTTCATTTCGGTGATCCGGACAGCCGCATAGCCATACTCCTGGTAGGGAATCTGATCGCCGCCCCTAAGGAACCGATCCGGGCGGTAGACCATCACCACCTGCAGATTGTCCACATACCGCTCCCCGATCTCCTTCACATAACGCGCCAGTTGTCTCGATTTGCCGTCATTCTCCAGACCCATCTGCCGGATACGGCCGACCAGCCTCCCCGTATCGACGAAAGCCAACCCCTCGCTGAAGACCCGTACCCGGGTATTGTCGATGATATTGGTCTCGTTGCTGTTGTTGCTGCCCATGATGTCGTTGTTCAGCACCGCCTCGATATTCCAGCCTGCCGCTTTCGCCTTTTTGGCCATGTAACCGGACCCCAGCAAACCCTGCTCCTCCCCGCTGACCGTCACGAAAACGATAGTTGCCGGGAAAGAATGCCTGCTCATGACCCTTGCGCATTCCAGCACCGCCGCACTCCCGCTGCCGTCGTCATTGGCTCCGGGGGCATCGTTCGTCCCATCCATGACGTCCGTTCGCCGGCTGTCCAGGTGCCCGCTGATAATAAAGATGCGGTTATCGTTCGGATCAGTGCCTTTAAGTGTAGCCACCGTATTGCCAAGGTTGATCGGCTCCTTTACCCTTCTCCCGTCGGCCGCATAGGTAGTAGTATCCACGAAGGCCGTCATCCGACCGCCCGAGGCTGCGGCGAACTGATTGAATTTTAGGAGGACCCAGTTCCGGGCCGCTCCGATGCCCCTCTTTTTGTCGGTCACCGAACTGATGGTACTCCTCGTGCCGAACGCCACCATCGTTTTTATATAAGATTGAAGACTATCGGCATTTACCTCCTTTACCATAGCTGCTATCTCGGGGTCGCGGACGATTGTCGTCTGAGCAGGACAGAGACGCCCGATGCCTGCCAGGACGAGCAGGAGAAAGGTCTGTTTCATTTTCATTCCCAAAAGTTTGACCCAATTTTCAGGTTTTTTTCCCAACTACGAAAATTATTAGTGTTTGCTTGACCTTTTTATTAGTGGACTGTCCAGGCAGCGTTCTTAAAACTCATCCTATCTTACCTGACGATAATTACTTCATCCTCAACCAAAACAATGTTATGAGAGCACTGCTGCTTGTGGCTGTGGCTGTCCTTTTTTCCTGTATTCAGGGACAGGCCCAGCAGACGATAACTGTTACAGGAAAAGTCACGGACGAAAAAGGCGCCGCCATAGCCGGCGCAACCGTCGCAATTAAGGGTACAGGGATGGCTACCACCACCAGGGACGATGGTACCTGGACCCTGACCGTAAAACCCAGGACCAAATTGATCATCAGCTATGTCGGTTATGACTCCAGGGAAATAGAGGCGCGGGCCGGCCTGACCATCGCCCTGTCTCCCGATGTCAAATCACTTTCCGATGTCGTCGTCACCGGGGTGGGTGTGGCCACCAACCGGAAAAAAGTTCCCATCGATGTCAGCAGCGTTTCCGCAAAAGACTTTGCGCCCAGCGTTACTACCAATATCCAGCAGGCGTTGGACGGGCAGATCGCCGGGGCCAGTGTCCAGCAAACCAGCGGTACGCCCGGCGCAGGTTTCAACATCATCCTGCGCGCCGTCAACAGCCTGGATAACACCAATCCGCTGATCCTGGTCGACGGGGTGCAGATGAACCAATCCAACAATATCAACAATATCGATCCTTCCATCGTGGATCATATCGAGACCGTTAAAGGTCCCGCCGGCGCCATGCTTTATGGAGCCCAGGGTGCAAACGGGGTCATCCAGATCTTCACGAAGAAAGGCACGCTCAACGGCAAAATGACCATCAATTTCAATTCGAAAGTGAGCGTAGACAACATCCTGACCGGGAACCATCCGATCCTCAGCACGCATCATCACTACGTTACGGATGCCAATAACAATCTCCTGGATTCAAAGGGCAATCCGGTAGCAAAGGATGCAACGGGGATTTGGAGCGACCCCCAGGTACCGATCGCTACGGCGCCTGCCAATGCTTTCCTGACCAACGACAAGACGTACAACCTGCCGATCTACGATCATATCAAACAGGGATTCCACCAGGCCCTGACCTTTGTCAATTCGCTGAGTCTCATGGGCGGTACTCCGAATTCAGACTATGCCATCACCGGCTCGCAGCTGAACCAGCAGGACGTGCTGAGCAACGCCTACAGCCGCACTAACCTCTCCGTCAACGTCGGCCTCCATCCCTTTAAAGGATTCACGTTCCGGACGATCACCCAGGGGATCTCCAATTACTCGAACCTCGTCAATGGCAACAGGTTCAACATGCTGACGAACTACAATTTTGTCGATTTCAACTGGAAGGACTCCACGGGCCACTACCCATTGAAAACGGTCAATTCTTCAGGCGGCTATAATACCCTCTCGGAGAACCAATACCATCACCAGAACCACCAGGTGTTGGAGATCTTCCAGAACTTCGATCTCAATTATAAGTTCCCGCGCTTCGTAGAGCTGGATGTCAAATACGGCTTGGATTACAACGCCGACGACTACACGAATTACTATCAGAACCAAACGTCGAACCTCCAGTACGTCAAGTTCAACACGTATTGGGGACCCAGCGGAGCAGGCGCCCTCACGGACGAGAACACCAGGAATTTCTATCAAAACGGATTGTATTCCGCCTTCGTCCGCACCGACTTCCAGAAAGATTTCCACTCCAATCTGCCTATAACGACGACCACCGAGGTCGCCTACGACTACCGGAAAGCACAATTCAGACAATACTATGCCGAAGGTATCGGACTTCCCACCTATCCCCCGCCTAACATCAACCAGGCAACCACCAAAACCTCGGGCGATAGCTATTCGCAGAGCATCACCTACGGCATCCTCGTCAACCAGACCATCGACTGGGGCAACCTCTTCGGAATATCCGGCGGTTTCCGTTCGGATTACGGCAGCGCGTTCGGAGCCGCCCAGAATGCGGCTACCCTCGGGCGCGGGACGATCTATTTCCGTCCATCCGAATTCATGACGGCGCAGCAACCCTGGCTTAAGGACTGGAAGCTCCGTTCGGCCTATGGCGTGGCGGGCGTCCAACCCAATCCCTACGACCGGCAAATCACGCTCACCCCGGTCACCCTCGGCACCGGCATAGCCATAGCCCTTCCCTCACAGGCTACCAACGCCAATCTCTTGCTGGCAACCAACTATGAGCTGGAGGTCGGGACCGATTTTACTGTGACCCCGTTTGAAGGCTCCTGGCTGTCGCGATTCGTTTTCAGCGGCACCTACTGGAACCGGAAGACCAAGAATACCTATCAGAATGCACAGGTGGCGCCTTCCACCGGCTATGCCACCCGGCTGGACAACCTGACCACGATCACTTCTCACGGACTCGACCTTTCGCTGGACGCCAGTATTTACAACGGTCGCAATATCACCTGGGATATCAGCACCCGTTGGGGATTGAGCCGTGCTGTCGTAGACAAGATCGCCAACGGGCAGGATGTCGTCGACTTTGCTTTCGCGCTGAAGCAGGGCAAACCCCTCGGTCTGTTCTATGTACAAACCCCCTTGCATTCCGTTGGACAACTGGGACCGGATGGCAAAACACCCCTGATCGCGCCGGCAAACCAGAGTAAATATTCGGTCACCAGCACAGGCATGGTGGTGCTCAACAGCGACAACTACGTGCAGTATACGCCGACCAACAACCTCTCCGCGGTGGGCCACGCCTATCCGGATTTCAACTCTTCGCTGATCAACCGCTTCACTTTCTTTAAGAAGCTAAGCCTTACCTTTCAGTTCGATTGGATCTATGGTAACAGCATCTACAATGTCACGAAACAATGGCTGTACAGACCCACGGGCGGCACTGGCGGACAGGGCGGCGAATCCAGCGACCTGGACAAGAAGATCACCATTCAGGGTCAGACGGGGTCATTCGTCAACTATTACAACTCGATCTACAACGTAGGCCTGCCCGTCTCTCCCTTCATCGAGAACGGTTCTTATATACGCCTCCGCGATCTGTCGATCGGTTATGACCTCTCTCGTCTCGTTGCAGGCACGAAGGCCATCAAACGGCTGACAGTTACGGCATCCGGACGCAATCTGCTCACGTTTACCAAATACAGCGGTCTCGATCCGGAGAATATCGGGGCATATGACGAAGGCGGTAACAACCTTTCGGGACAACGGATAGGTGCCTTTACAGGTGTCGACTTTTATGGGACGCCAAACCTTCGCTCCTACCAGTTTGACCTGAATGTCGGATTCTAATCGATCACTCAAATCAAGAAAGTATATGAATAAGCAATTATATAACAAGAACCTCACTTCGCTCAGCCGCCTCAAATGGGCGTTGTTGCCTGCGCTGGCTTCCACCCTGCTGTTGGGAGCATGCAAGAAGAACATTCTCCAGCTGGCCAACCCCAATGCGCCCACTCCGCAAGGATCATTGGTCACAGAAGGCGGCATAGACGCCTTCGCACAAGGCATTTATTACAAATGGATCGCCTTCGAGACGGGAGACGGCAACCTCAATTTCTTCGATATTGCCTGGTACATCGAAAGCAATATGGGCGATGAAGACTTCACGCCGTATTCGAACTTCGGTTCGCGCTATCCCATGAATATCGCCAGCATTACGCTGCCGGCGCCTTATGGTACGGTCATCAGGAATCCTTCGGGTTTTGCGACCCAACTGGATATACTCCGGTCTTTCAACACCCGGGCCGCGGGCGATGGCAACTCTATCCAATATGAGTGGGACTGCTTTTATTATGTCAATGCTCAGGCGAATACGCTCCTGCAGGCATTGAACAATCCCGCGCTCAAGGTCAGCGGTGACGCCGCGACGAAGATCAAGTTGCTCCAGGCCTGGGCGTACTACTGGAAAGGTTATGCCTATTCCAAGATAGGCTCGATGTACCTGGCCGGTGTCATCGACGATTCCCCTGATAGCACCTCCAAAGGGCTGACCAGCGGCCTGTATGTCCCGCACGACCAGATGATCGCCGCAGCCAACAAGAATTTCGATCAGGCGGCTTCGATCTTCGGCTCTATCACTGAAAATGCGGATTACGATGCGACCTTCAAGCTCATGATCCCTACCTTCAACGTGCCCAACAATATCATCACTCCGGCGATGTGGGTCCGCCAGATAAAGAGTTTCGAAGCCCGCAACTATATGGCTAACCACAAAGTGAAGACCATGACGAGCGGCGACTGGACGACCATTCAGAACCTGGCAGGGGCCGGCATGCAGCCGGGCGACTATACACTCGAGTGGGGCAGCGCTCCCCTGGGAGTACCCGACCTCACGAAAGGGTTCGGATTCGCGTTCCACCCGATGGTGCTGCATACTTATAGCGGTGGCCTGTCCTTTGTCAGCGAACGGTTCATGCAGGATATTATGGCCGGAGACCAGCGCCTGAACGCCTTCAAGCCTTATCCAGGCGGAGCGGTGGTCAATGTGCTGAACCGCGGTATCCAATTCGGTACGCGCTATGTTCCCGTCGATTTCGAAGACACGACCGCTGCCTATAAAGGCAAGGGCAGATACGGTACGGAGAATTATGATCCCAGGGCGATCGTTCCCATTGCCCCTACCTGGGAAGAAACCGCCCTCATGACGGCCGAGGCAGACATCAATCTCGGCAACGTAGATGCAGGACTTCAGCTGATCGATGCGGTTCGCGCCTCGCAGAATGCGGGTCTGCCTAAGCTTGCCGGTTCCGGTATTTCCGCGGACTCCGCGCTCGTACACCTGCACAGCGAACGCCGTATTGGCCTCTACCTGCATAACGTTTCCTGGTATGACGCCCGCCGCTGGGGGATCAACGAGCCTGTTGCACAGGGTGGAGGCAGGATCGGCAATGTTGTAATACCGGGCAGCCTGATCGGCAGTGCTTCCTACCAGGTGCTGCCCTGCCAAATCGACTATTCCTTCTCCGACTATTGGGACGTCCCGCAAAACGAATTGGATTTCAATCCGCCGTCAGGCGGCTCGGCCACAGTAAAGAACTAAAACAAAAAGCCCCGGTCTTACCGGGGCTTTTCATATCCTTTATTTGAAACTCAAATGAACTTCACCGCCACTCCCATCCACCTTCACCGGTATCCCTCCGCCATTTAGCGTCCCGTTGATATGATGCTCATCCACGTCACCCCTGAAATTGCTCATCGTCGAAGTATGTACCCGTTCGGCGCGGATGCGCAGATCCATCCCCTGTCCCTGCGGCAGCTGAAGGCTGATGTCGCCGCTGGAATTCGACAGATCCACATATTTGCCGGTCGAAAGGAATGCAACATGGATATTCCCGCCGCTGGTGGATGCCTCCAGGCTGGCCGAGACATCATCCAGATCGATATTTCCACCCGAGGTGTGCGCCTGTAGCTCACCGTTGATCTTCCCTCCCTCGACCTGGCCTCCCGACGTCCTCGCATGGATAGTACCTTTGACGCCGCGTAACGAAATATTGCCTCCCGACGTTTCCATCTCGATCTTGCCTTCACAACGCACGGCGTCCATATTACCGCCGCTGGTCGTAAGGTTGATATCGTCATGGCTGTCGCTGACCGATACATTGCCGCCACTGGTCCTGCCGATGATCGTTCCGGTCAGGTGATCGATATCCAGGTTCCCGCCGCTGGTCTTGAAATCCTGCGGGCCGGTCAGATTTTTCATCGAGATATTCCCGCCGCTTGTCCGGACCTGGCTGCCGACCGCCTCCGGTGTAAATACCCGGAAAGAGATCGACAACCCCCTCTGCCATCCATTCTGCCAACCCGCTTTTTGTTTGGCAACCGCCACCAATTTGTTGCCTTCCATCGCCACTTCCAGGTCATACTGCTCACCGAGCATTTTCTGGATCTCTTCCTTGTCCGGTCCATGCCGACCTTCGCCCGAGACATAGACTTCCACCCGCGCATCGCCGGTAGCCACCCCTTCGACGGAGATGTTACCTCCCGAAGTCCGAACCTCGATGGCCTTCACGGCACCGCGCGGGAATGTTTTGGTCATAAACGGCTGACGCTCCGAAGACTGCGCTCCGGCCGTCAGGACAACCAGGCCGCCGGTCAATAACAAGGAAAGCTTTTTCATATCTGTTAGTTTTTTTGTTTTTTAAAAGTCGCGCTCTGCCGCCGGTTTGTTGCACGCGGTCGTCCGTACCAGCTTATATACCTTCCCCTTTTGCGTCTTAAACGACATCAGCCATCCCCGCCCTTCCATCAGGTCTTCCGTATCCGGCTTCATTCCTACCAAATTCAGCCGCACCGCACTCCGCACCCGGCAGGCGCCGCCATTCCGAGATTGGATCATCACCGTCTTCACCTTCCCCTCCGACCAGGACACATCCACTACGAATCCGCCCCTCGCCACCAGCCCCTTAAATGACCCGTCCTTCCAGGCATCCGGCAATGCCGGTAACAAATCGACTTCCCCCTCCTGGCTTTGCAGCAACATCTCCGCAATGCCCGCCGTCCCGCCGAAATTCCCGTCTATTTGAAAAGGCGGATGCGCATCGAATAAATTCGGATAAGCGCCTCCACCCGTAAGGTGTACATCGTTCTCGCGCGTCAGCCGCAGCAAATTGGTGAACAAGCGATAAGCATGATTCCCATCCCGCAGTCTCGCCCAAAGATTGACCTTCCAGGCCATGCTCCATCCCGTTCCCTCATCGCCCCGAAGCTGCAACGCCTTTTCTGCCGCTGCTGCCAGTTCCGGTGTCCGGCCGACCGATATCTCATGCGCCGGATACAACGAATACAAATGCGAAACATGCCGGTGATGCGGGTCCGGCGACGGATAATCCTTGTACCATTCCTGCAGCTGGCCCTGTGCGCCTACCTGGTAAGGAAACAGCTTCTTTCGTGCCGCCTCCACCCGTGCTCTCATCGCCGCATCCACGCCCAACACCTTCCCGGCATCCGCCAGATTGTCGAACAGATCGCGGCTGATCCCCATATCCATCGTGGTCGCAATCGATACATCCGCCACTTTCTTATCGCCATAGATGAAATCGTTCTCCGGCGACATCGACGGGACAGTCACCAGTCGCCCCTCTTTATCCGGCACCAGCCAGTCGAGGATGAACTCCGTCGCCCCCTTCATCAATGGATAGGCCGTGTCCTTCAGAAATCGCTTGTCCCCCGTATACAAATAATGTTCCCAAAGATGCCGCACCAGCCACGCCCCTCCCATCGGCCAGTTGGCCCATTTCGGTTCACCATGCCCCATCGCTCCCACCGGCGTCGCCATCGCCCATATATCGCTGTTGTGATGCGTCACCCATCCCGATGCGCCATAATATTCCTTCGCCGCCCGCGCTCCGTTTACCGCCAATCCTTCGATCAACCCGAACAACGGCCACGTCATCTCCGACAGGTTGCATTCCTCCGCCGGCCAGTAATTCATCTCCAGATTGATATTGGTGGTATAGTTGGAAGACCAGGGCGCCCGCAGCTCCGCATTCCAGATACCCTGCAGGTTCGCCGGCACACCCGCGGTGCGGCTGCTGCTGATCAGAAGATATCGGCCGTATTGGAAATACAAGGCTTCGAGTTCGGGGTCATGCTCTCCCTTCGTGTATGCCGCGAGCCGCTCGTCGGTCGGGAAGTCGGCCCCTTTCCCTGGAACGCCCAAATGCAGGCTCACCCGGTCGAAATACCTGTGTACATCGGCTTCATGCGCTTCCCACAGTGCCGCATAGCTTTTTTTCATCGCCTTTTCCAGCGCCGCCTGCGCATTCCCCAGGCCGGCAGGACACCTGCCGAACCCTTTGAATCCCGTCGAAACGGCTACATACAATACCAATTCACTCACCCCGTTTGCCTGTATGTCCCCGGGTCTCACACTCACCTCGCCATCGCGATGCACCGCATCGGCCCGGATCGTCCATCCCATCCCACGGCAACTATCCGAGCTGTCATATATCACCGGATTGTCACTACCGACGTAGTTCGGCTCGACATGCACCGGCGCCTTGCCGCTCATTTTCCAAACACTGCCAGATGCCGTGTATCGATACTGCAACAAACTCGATGCGGATATCCGCAGGTTCAAAGCCCCCTGCTTACTGCTTGTCCACCGAACGACCATCACCTGGTCCGGCGCCGACACAAACACCTCTCTCGTATATCCGACCCCGTTAACCGTATATTTCGTCCTCGCAACCGCATCGCGGATATCCAGCTCGCGCCGATAGCCACTCGCGACCGTATCGCCGCCACCGAATTCCTGGTGGACATGCAAGTCGCCCAACGGCAGATAACTCTCCGACCACACCCCCTGCATCTTCCTCGCCAGGTCTTCGGCGGTCGGATAATCTTCGGCAAACAACGCCTTGCGAAGCGCTGGCAGATATTGCCTTGCATCCGGGTTTACCGGTCCACGCTCGGGTCCGCCCGACCACAACGTCGCATCATTCAGCGCTATCCGCTCATCCGACACGCCCCCAAAAACCATGGCGCCCATCTTCCCGTTACCCAACGGCAATGCTTCTGTCCACACTTTGGCCGGCTGCTCATACCACAATTTATTTTCCGGCCTGCTCCCATCCGCCTGGGCCATCCCTCCTAAACTAACGGCCAACAGGCCGCCAGCTAAAAAAATGATTTTCATACCTTCAAGATACAGTAAATTTAAGATCATGATCCGCGCCGCCCTATCGCCCGTTACCCCTTCAGGTCTACGATCACATTGATCGTCAACGCGACGATCACCGTATTAAAAAGGAAGGAAAGCATGCCATGCACCAGCGCCACGCGGCGTATCAACCTGGAGGAGATCTCGATATCGGAGACCTGGAAGGTCATCCCGATCACGAAGGAGAAATAACAGAAGTCCAGGTAGTCCGGCCACAGCTCGTTCGGTATCTGAAGCGCGGCCGTTCGCGGATCGGGATCTAACGGATGATCGCCGTAATACAAAAAAGCATACCGGTAAGCAAACATCGTATGCAGCAACATCCACGAACATACGACGCCCGTAAGATAGATGAATGTCTCCATCCCCTTCCCGAGCAACCACGGTTCCTTGTTTTGCAACAACAACAGTACCCCCATCAGGCTCCCGAACGTCGCGATCAACACGATGAAAAATACAACGACCCGGCCGGCATCCTCCTGTTTGGCCAGCACGCGTATTTGCCGTGGGCGCATGGACGTAAATATGACGAGACTGAAGACGATCATCGTAAGGCTGAAACAATCCCATCCGATCATCACCCTGGTCATATTCTCCATGCGGACAGGAAGCAAGGACGCGGATATGATCCCGGCGACGAAAAGACTGGCCAGCAGCTTGGCGATAGAGGGCAACCGGTGAAACCATGAGGGACAATTGACATAATCGGACATATCAGCAAATTAAACAGTTCCTTCAACTACGCAAAAAATTAGCGCCCCATAATTCCCCCGCCGGTCCCGATCTCCTTGCGGCCGCCATTTTTCCCCTCGGTCAACTGCCGATTTCTTGGTAAATTCATACCAAATTTCATCCCATGGCTTTCTCGCTTACCATCAATAACAAACCCGTCCAGGTGGATGCCGAACCCGACATGCCCTTGCTATGGGTCATCCGCGATCTCGTCGGTCTGAAGGGAACGAAATTCGGATGCGGTATAGCCCAATGCGGGGCCTGCACAGTACATCTCGGCAACAGCGCGGTCCGGTCCTGCGGCATTCCCGTCTCCGCCGCCGCAGGCCAGAAGATCATCACGATCGAAGGCCTCACCGGTGACAAGCTGGGTGAATCGGTCCAGCAGGCCTGGATCGACGGGAATGTGCCACAATGCGGCTATTGCCAGTCGGGGCAGATCATGAGCGCAGTCGCGCTGCTGCGGCACAATCCCAAGCCTTCCGATGCGGACATCGACATCGCCATGCAGGGCAACATCTGCCGCTGCGGCTGCTATGACCGCATCCGCAAAGCCATCCACCTCGCCGCCGCCGCCGAAAAGACGCCGGCACAACCTTCACGCCTGAAAAAACCGCTTAGCCATGCCTGATAATAAAATAGCCCGCCGCGATTTCCTCAAACATACGGGGCTTTCCGCCGCCGCGCTGATACTGGGCATCTCGGCATACGATGACGCGGAAGCCGCTATCACCAAACTCCACGCCGCCGACCTGCCGCTTAACGGCCTGGCGCCCTTCGCAGGCTCGGGCGGGCTCGCGGATTCCTTCGGCATCACGCCCTACATCATTATCGAGCCCACGGGAAAGATCACCATCATCAATCCCAAACCCGAAATGGGCCAGGGTACCTATCAATCCATCCCGGCCCTCATCGCCGAAGAGCTCGAAATACCCCTCGAAGGGACGACCATCCTCACCAGCTGGGGTCAGAAGGGTATCCCCGGTCAGTCGGCCGGCGGCAGTTCGTCCGTACGTGGCAGTTACACCCAATTGCGAAAAGTAGGCGCTGCCGCACGCGAAATGCTGCGTACCGCGGCATCGAATCAATGGAACGTCCCGGCCGGGGAGTGCAGGGCGGACAATGGACGCATCCTGCATCAGCCGTCAGGAAAGAGTCTTGGATACGGCGAACTGGTTGCCGCGGCTTCAAAACTGGAAGTTCCTGCCAACCCGTCGCTCAAAGATCCAAAAGACTTCAAAATATTGGGCAAGTCCATGCACCGCCTCGACATCCCCCTCAAGGTGACCGGCAAGGCTGTCTACGGCATCGACGCCGGGCTGCCCGGCATGGTCTACGCTTCGGTAGAAAGATGCCCCGTCTTCGGCGCAAAACTCGTCAGCTATGACGATACCGCCACGCTGAAGGTGAAAGGCGTTGTACGAACAGTAAAAGCCGAACGCGTCCTCGGCAAGAACCGCTACGAAGGCGTAGCCGTCATCGCCGACAACTACTGGGCCGCGCTCAAAGGCCGAAAAGCGCTGAAAGTACAATGGGACTACCAGGGTTTCGACAAATTCAACTCGATCGATTACGAACAACAGCTTCGCGATCTCGCAAAGAACGATGGAGTGATCGCTCACAATAGCGGAGATTTCGATGCCGCAATGGCCTCGGCCCCGCACAAGCTGGAAGCGCTCTACGAAACGCCGATCGTAGCCCATGCGACGATGGAGCCGATGAACTGTCTCGCCCACTGGCAGGAAGGAGATAAAGTGGATGTGTGGACGTCGGTTCAGGGAGCCGGCATCGTCACGCGCGAGCTCTCGCAGACACTGGGTATCCCCCAGGAAAATATCACGGCCCACATCTCCTTCCTCGGGGGAGGATTCGGCCGTCGTCTCGCCGCCGACTATGCGGCAGAGGCAGCTGGCATCTCAAAGGCCGTAGGCAAACCCGTCAAGGTCCTCTGGACACGCGAAGACGATATCCAGCTCGGCCCATTCCGCCCGATGACCTTCTCCGCCATGAAAGGCGCTGTGTCTGCCGATGGAAAGGGTGTCGCCTTCCAGCATAAGGTCATCTCGCCTTCCATCAGCGCGACAAAGTCCGACAAATACGATAGGACCAAGCCCGACCGCTCGATGACCGAAGGCATCAGCGACCAGGACTATGAATTCCCGAACATGAAGAACGCCTACGTCTTCGCCGATATTCATATCCCGATGCAACCCTGGCGGTCGGTCACCAGCAGCACCCTGGCCTTCGCTCACGAATGCTTTATCGATGAGATGGCCGCCGCCGCAGGCAAGGACCCGATGGACTTCCGCATGAGCCTGCTGACAAAGGATTCCGACACCAAACGCGTGCTCACCCGGCTGCGTGAGGTCTCGCACTGGGATAAGCCCCTTCAGAAAGGTTGGGGAAAAGGCGTCGCCCAATATAAATTCTTCGCCGGTCTCTGCGCCAACGTCATCGAGGTGTCGACCAAAAAAGAAGGGGGGTTGAAAGTAGAAAAAGTTTGCTCCGTCATCGATCTCGGCACCGTCGTCAATCCCGACACGGTCCGCGCGCAGGTGGAAGGCGCCATCGTCATGGGCCTCGTTGCAGCTATTAAGGATGGCATTCGCTTCGAAGGAGGCCGGTCTTTACAAAGCAATTTTCATAACAACCGGATGCTGCGCATCAATGAAATGCCGGCCGTCGAAGTACACATCCTCGCCGAAGGCGGTCCTGTTATGAAAGGCGTAGGCGAACCGGGTCTGCCGCCCGTAGCGCCCGCGCTTGCCAATGCCGTCTTCGCAGCCACGGGCAAACGTATCCGCCGCCTGCCTTTCGATCTGGATCTTAAACCGACCGCTCATGCATAGACTCCTGCTCCGTACCCTCACCGTTGTCTTTTTCCTGCCCTGCATCCGTCTGGCAGCACAACCGTATAACCCCGCCATCGACGTGCAGCATTACGACTTCTCACTGATCCTCGGTGATAGCAACAACACCATCCGCGGGGAAGCGCGCGTCACCCTGCAGTTCAGGGAGAACGCCCCCGATTTCCACCTGGATCTTACAAGCAGGAACGCGGCCGGTAAAGGGATGACGGTCACGTCTATCAGTGAGAACGACAAGCCCCTTACCTTCTCCCAGGAGGGCGACCGGCTCATCATTCATACATCCGGGACGGCCGGCACCTTGCATAGCTACGATATCCGTTACCAGGGTATTCCCGCCGACGGTCTCATCATCGCGAATAATGAATTCGGCAGCCGCGGTTTCTTCGGCGACAACTGGCCGAACCGCGCCCACAACTGGCTCCCGTGTGTCGACGATCCCTCGGACAAGGCAACACTCGATTGGCATATCACGGCGCCCGACCACTATACCGTGGTGGCCAACGGCTCGTTGAAGGAACAACGCCTGCTTCCGGGCAACAGGAAGCTCACGCACTGGAAAGAATCCCAGCCGCTGGCGCCCAAGATCATGGTAATCGGCGTCGCGGAATTCGCCGTCGATCATCCGGGCGACGCGATGGGCGTCCCCGTTTGGAACTATGTCTATCGGCAGAATAAGGATGAAGGCTTCCGTAGCTATGCCGTTGCGCTCGGCATCCTTCCGTTCTATATCACCCACATCGGCCCCTATCCATTCGAAAAAGAAGGCAACGTGCAGTCCAGGACCCGATTCGGGGGGCTGGAGAATGCCGGCGCCATTTTTTATTTCGAGAAATCCGTCGGCTCGCCCGGCATCGAGTCGCTGATGGCGCACGAGATAGCGCATCAATGGTTCGGCGACGCCGCCACCGAGACACAATGGAAACATCTCTGGCTCAGCGAAGGTTTCGCCACCTACATGACCCTCTGTTACCTGGAAAATAAATATGGCATCGACACGCTGCGGGCCGGCCTGCGCAAGGACCGCGCAAAGGTGATCGCCTTCGAGAAACGACGCTTCACCCCTATCGTCGACACCGGCGTTCGCGGCGACTATATGCAATTGCTCAACCCCAACAGCTACGAAAAAGGCGGCTGGGTGCTGCACATGCTCCGCAGGGCCCTCGGCGACACGACGTTCTGGAAGGGCATCTCCACCTACTATACTTCCTATCGGAACAAGAATGCTTCGAGCGCCGATTTCGAACACGTAATGGAGGCTGTCAGCGGCAAAGATCTTGACATCTTCTTCCATCAGTGGCTCAACATACCCGGTCACCCCCATGTCACCGTCTCCTGGAAATACGACCGCGACAAAAAGTCCGTCGGCATCGACTTTACCCAACACGATGTCGACCCTTCCCACACAACCGGGCACTCCGCTCCCGGCGCCTCTCACCTCGCCACCCATCCGACCGCCGACGCCGCCGACCCGCTCTTCACCTTCCCGCTCGAATTCTCCATCGACGGCGTCCTCCACCACGTCGACATCCACGATCGCATTACCCATGTCGACCTTCCGCTTGCCCAACAACCCACTGCCATCACGCCCGACCCGAACGTTAATTTACTCGCCGATTTTGATGTGATAAACCCTTAGCACGATCATTCACTACGCAACGACTTCACCGGGTTGACGCGGGCGGTCCGCAGTCCCTGGATACCCACCGTGATCAGCGAAACAACCACTGCCAACGCGCCGACGGCGGCAAAGATCCACCAGGTGATAGCTATACGATACGCGAAATCGTGCAGCCATCTGTTCATGGCCCACCAGGCGAGCGGGGCGGCGATCAGCAGGGCAACGATCACCAGCCGGAGGAAGTCCCGGTACAATAAGACAACCAGGTTGCCTACTGTGGCGCCAAGCACCTTCCGGATCCCAATCTCGCGGGTCCGCTGCATCGCCATAAAGGATGCGAGACCGAAGAGGCCGGTGCACGATATGAAGATGGCGATCAACGCAAAGCAGCGGACCAGCCGGCTTAGATTTTCCTGCGCATTGTACAGCGCATCGATGTTCTGGTCGAGGAAGCTGTATTCAAACACCCGCTCGGGGAAATATTGGTCCCACAACCGCTGGATAGCGGCGATCGTTGCCGGCGTCTTGTCCGGTCTGATCCGAACGGCAAACTCGGTAAAACGCGGCACGTTCACATCTATGATCATCGGCTGCTGAGGTCTGTCCAGCCGGCCGAAATTGAAATCTTTGATCACCCCGATGACATATCCTTTCTTCCCATCCCTCGCATCCCCGCGGATCATCGTCTTTCCGATAGCCTCGCGGGCACTGGTCCATCCAAAAGTTCGCAACGCCGATTCATTGATGATAAAGGCCTGGAGATGATCGGTGCCCGTTGCCTTTGAAAAATCCCTGCCCGCCACCACCGGTATGCCGATCGTCGACAGAAAGTTGTAGTCCACCGACGCCCACGGAACAAAGATATTGTCGGTTTCTACATGCCCTTGGGGTATCACCAGTCCGCTCACGATAAGATCGCCCGGTAATACGGAAGAGACCGTCACGCCGCGTATCGCCGGGTTTGCCCGCAGATCGTTTTCAAAACTGTTCATCCGCGCTCTCAGTGGCCCATCCACTCCACCATTTATTGGCGAAGGATTCTTGCCGAACAACGGCAACACTAACAATTGCTCCTTATCGAATCCTAACGGTTTACTCCTGAGATAGCTCAGCTGGCGCTGGATGACAATGGCGCCGATCATCAGTGCGATGGCAATAGCAAACTGCGTAACGATCAGCGACTGCCGGACCCGGGCGTTTCCCGCCCTGCTCTCCCCGGGTTTACCCTTCAGCAACGAAGTCAGCTCGAGACGCGTGATGAACAAGGCCGGATAAATACCGGCCAGCAGTCCGCTGGTCAACAACAATGCGGCAAAAACCATCAACAACCCCGGCCGAAGCAATACCCCGGCACCCAGCTCTTTTCCCGTCACGGCGTCCAGCAGGCGCAATCCCGGCACCGCCAGGGATACCGCTATGACAAATGCAAAAATGCTCAACAGCAACCCTTCGCCCAGGAACTGTACCAGTAATTGTCGCCTTCCCGCCCCCGATACCTTCCGGATGCCGATCTCGGCAATACGTGTCAGCGACTGTGCGTTGGAAAGGTTGATAAAGTTGATGGTGGCGATGAGCAGGATCAGCAGCGCGATCGCGGAAAATATATAAACGTAGGTGATGCTGTTCGTGCTGGGATTCCCTTCCACGTTAGAGGCATACAGATGCACTTCCGACAACGGCTGCAAGGCAAGATGCCAGTATTTTTGAACCCGTGCATCGCCATATTTCACCGTCAGTTGGGCAAGCGCCGGACCGACGGCAGCCGCGGTCACCCCGGGTTTCAGACGGAGCCATGTTTCCGCGGGATTGTACAACCAGTTGGTACGCAGGAAGTCGGCGGCAGCCTTTGTCTCTACGGAATAAAGGGTCTCGAAAGAGATCATCGCATCCGAATGCAGATCGGAGTTGGACGGCCAGGCATCGATGACACCCGTCACCCGTAATGGCGTCGAATTCTCAAAGATCATTGCCCGGCCGACTACATCCTCGCGGCTGAAATATTTACGCGCCATCTCACGCGTGAGCACGATCGATCCGGGCTCCGTCAGCGCATTCGCCGCGCTCCCCTGCACAAAATGGACCGTCAGTACGTCCAGCAGACCATTGTCCGCAAAATCGATATTCGGTTCCTGAAACCGCCGCCGCATATCGGGGCCGGCCGCACGCGCTACACCTCCACCTTCCCCAACTTCCAGGATCCCGGCCCGGGTATACCTTCGCCCCACCGCCGCCACCTGCGGCAGGTCTTTCGCGATAGCCGGTCCCGCCGGATCCGGTGTCCCCGCCTCGATACGCGTCTCCCCATCTCCGTGTTTGATGAAGTTCACACGGTAGATATCCGCATAATGCGTATGAAAGGTGTTATAGCTCAATTCGTCGTCGATATAGATGACGATCAGCAGACAACAGGCCATTCCGATGGAAAGGCCTGCCAGTTTGATCAACGTGGCGCCCTTGTGCCGGAACAGGCTGCGCCATGCGGTCTTAAAGTAGCTCTTAAACATGTTTTTCCTGTTGAGGAAATTTACCCAATAATTGAGCAACTTTTATAAAATTACACGACCGGCAGAAAAGGTCTTATCTTGGAGAAATGAAAACAGCTGCTTTGGTACTCCTGATGGCCTGCCCCTGCGCCCGCGTGCTGTCCCAGCCGAACTATTTTGAAGGCGATATCCAATACCACGTGTCGGTAAAGTCGACAGTTCCTGCCCTCAGCGATATGGACGCCCGCAAGATCCTCGCGGAAGGAGAGGTGCTCACCGTTTCTTTTAAGAACGGCAGCTACAAGCGCAGCTCCGCGCTTCAGGACGAATATTATATCGGCAAAGAGCAAAAGGTATACATTAAATTCCGGAAGATCGACACGTTGTATTATATGGATTATTCCGCCGACAGCACCGTATTGTCGGGAGTGACAAGATCCGATTCCATCTTCACGATCGACCACCATGCCTGCAAGGTGATCACCATCACCAGTTCGACAGGCGCCACGAGATATTATTATGCCCCCGACCTGCTGAACGATCCCACCTATAGCGCCACCGACAAGATCGGGCTGTTCAATGTCTATACCCGCGAAACAGGAGGCGCCATCTACCTCTGGGCCCACCGGGAATTTGCCATCGCGGCTACGACTGACAGCTGCATCCGGATCGAACCGAAAAAGTTGGACGACCATCTCCTGGATCCGCCTCACCTGCCTGTAAAGAAGTTTGACATTGCCTCGCTGCTGGTGCCGGCCAGGTACCCGGGAAACGCCAATGCCTGGCTCAGGTATCTGGAAGCCAATCTCGATTCGAAGATGGCCGGCAAATATGTGCGGCTGTCGAAGGGACAGCAGGAAGCCTCCGTAACCGTATTCGTCGCGTTCAAGGTTTCGGAAAACGGAACGATCTCGGACATCATGATCGTGAACAGGAACGATGTGCATCCCAAACTGGCCGCCGAAGCCGAGCGCGTGATCCGCGAATCCCCGCGATGGCAGCCCGCCCTTATCTATGGGGAAAAAGTCTCCTATCCAGTCAGACAACCCATTGTATTCAAGGTGACAAAAGAGTGATGGCAGAAAGTAATGAAGGAGTGGCGAAGAGTGCCTATTTGGGCGATAACTTCGGCGCCATCCGCATCAGCGCCCCCGGGGCCAGACGGTTCAGCATCAATGCCACCGCCTCACCGCTCCTTTTCCCGATGTAAGCTTCGAAGGCCCCGCGCCGGACCGCCCTCAGGATCTGCTCCGCCGCTATATCTGCAGGCAACCCCTTTTCTATGTTTTGAGAGGTAGTCCCCATCGGCGTCCCATCTTTCGTCAACACATGCTGTGAGATATTGGTCTGTACATAGCCCGGCGTCAGCACCGTCACCCGCAAACCCATCGGCGATACCTCCGCCCGCAGACAATCGAAAAATCCATGCAACGCATGTTTGGCCGCGGCATAGGCCGATCGCATCGGTGTGCCGATCTTCCCCATGACACTGCTCACCACGACGAAATGACCGCTCCGTCGCTGAAGGAAATGCGGCAGCAATGCCCGTGTCAGGGCAACATAGCTGAAATAATCCAGCTCCATCACCTGCCGGTGCACCGACATTTCGGTCTCCGCAACCAACCCGCGCTGACTCACGCCGCCATTGTGGACCATGATATCGACCTGGCCAAATGCCCCGACAGCCTCGGCAACACGCGCTCCAAAGGAATCCATGGCGAGCAGATCCATCGGCAATACACGGGCCAGCTCCGGATGCGCGCAATTCTTTTTGACCCGCTCCAGTTCCTCCGTCCGCCGGCTGGATAACAACAGCCGCGCCCCCGCCGCGGAAAAGGCATAAGCCAGCGCTTCCCCGATACCCGAAGAGGCGCCCGTGATCCAAACTACCTGGTTGCTGAAGTTCTTCATACCGAAAACCTTTGACCTAAAATTGACCTAAAAATGTGCGGAGAATGCGCCGCATATCGAAAATAGCGCATTCTCCGCAAAAATCTCATAATTGCCCTTCGGACAAGCCGCCTGCGGCGGCTTCAAGTACGAAAGCCATCCTATCGGATGGCTCCCGTATGTCGATTTTTCAAAAGTATTATTTGCCTGTGTCCCCCGAACTCTTGTCCTGGTATTCGGGTCCGTCACCCGATGACGGGCTATTGCCGTTATTCTTAGGCTGCTGATTCTGCTGATAATTCCTTCTGGAATTATAATAGAAATCATGACGGGCCTTCGTGACAGCGGCATCGCGGTCCTGCTTCAATTGATCGATCCTGGCCCTCTTCTCTTTGTGCGTAAGCTCCTTGTCATGTCTTACGTCCTTGATCTGCTGGCCATAATCGTCTTTGATACCCTGGATCTGTCCTGCCAGCTGCGGCGGCGTAACGCCGTAACCGTAGTAGTAGGGAGGATAAGGCCCATACGGCCCGTACCACGGACCATAGCCCCAGGGGCCGTACCAGCCATAACCAAATGGGTACCCGAATCCAAAGCCGACGCCTACGTACGTTCTGGGATAATAATGATAGTGCGGCACATAGTGGTAACCACCATGGAAGCCGCCGCCATGGGCTATAAAATGCCCGCCCCGCTGAGCGGATGCGCCCAATGCGAGACCAAGCGACAGGATTGTTACGATTAATGTTTTCATATCTTTTCCTCCTTTTGTCGTTCACCATTTTTTATCTTTCATCAATAAGAAGGCAAATTTCGTTCAAGGTTAAACGGACCCTATGCTTTATAACGATACTATAACAATCTCCGGGGATACCGCCGTCGGCCGGACCCCTGCAAGCTATTTTGCTCCTCCGCGCTACAGGCCGCCGCTGTCATATCGTCGGAATTGCCAAAAATTCAGTAACTTTTACCTGCCAAAAACACCACCCATGTCTTCCTACACTTTACTGATCAACGGGAAAAAATATCCCGTCGAAACGGACGCCAAAATGCCGCTGCTCTGGGCCATCCGCGATCTCATCGGCCTCACCGGGACAAAATACGGTTGCGGTGTAGCCCAATGCGGCGCCTGCACGGTCCTGCTCAACGGCAACCCCGTCCGCTCCTGTTCGATCCCCGCCTCCATGGTCGCGGGTCAACCCATCACCACCATCGAAGGCCTCTCGGCGGACAATTCACACCCGGTGCAAAAAGCCTGGATCGCCGAGCAGGTCCCTCAATGCGGCTACTGCCAAAGCGGCCAGATCCTCGCCGCGGCAGCCCTGCTCAAAAAGAATCCCCATCCTACCGATAAGGATATCGACATCGCCATGCAGGGCAACATCTGCCGTTGCGGTACCTATCCCCGCATACGGAAAGCCATCAGGACGGCCGCCACCATCGCCTCCACCCACTAATACTAACGGTCATGTATACACGTCGTCAATTTGTTAAGAATATGGGTCTTACGGGTTTCACCCTGACCCTTGGCATCCGCTTTCCGGCGTTCGCCGCCTCCACCGGTCTGCCCGATATCATCTCCGCGGGCGGCACCGTTCCCGAAGGGATCGAGCTGATGACCTGGATATCCATCGATAAGGCAGGAAAGGTGACCATCTTCAACCACCGCTCGGAGATGGGCCAGGGCTCTTACCAGGTCGTCCCCCAAATGATCGCCGAAGAGCTGGAGGTGGACCTCACCCAGGTCAACATCGTTTTTGCTCCCGGCAGCCAAAACAAATATGGAAGCCAGATCACCGGCGGAAGCTCGACCGTCCGCGGTTCGTATAGAAACCTGCTCCGCATCGGCGCCTGCGCACGCGAAATGCTCATTCAGACAGCCGCCAAAAAATGGGGTGTGCCGGCTTCGGAATGCTACGCGGAGAAAGGCCAGGTCTTCCACCGCCCGACCGGAAAAAAATTCACTTACGGGGATCTCGTCGAAGATGCGGCCAAGCTCGAACCACCCAAAAACCCGCCTCAAAAGGCGCGCAAGGACTATAAGGTCATCGGCCAACCCCTCCCCCGGCAGGATACCCCACTGAAAATTAATGGCGCAGCCGTCTTCGGTCTCGACAAGAAACTTCCCGGCATGCTCTATGCCGTCGTTGAACGCAGCCCACGGATCCTTGGAAAGGTGGTCAGCTTCGACGATTCTGCGGCCAAAGCCCTCCCCGGCGTACGAGAGGTCCTGAAAGTGCAGCGCACGGTTTTCGCCAATATGCAGGAAGGCGTCGCCGTCGTCGCCGACAGCCTCTGGACCGCCATGCAGGCCCGTAAGTTGCTCAAAATTCAATGGGACGATTCCGGCTTCGAACACCTGGACAACGAAACATTATACAACCGCATGCGCGACGATCTTAACAAGCCCGGTCTCAACGACCGCAGCGCAGGCGATTTCGATGAGGCTTTCCAGAACGCGGACATAAAGATCGAGGCCGTCTACGAAGCCCCCTACCAGTCGCATGCCTGCATGGAGCCGCTCAATTGTATCGCCCACGTCAGGGAAAACGCCATCGAGATCTGGGGACCTATACAGGGTCCCGACTGGATACAGGCCGATCTCAGCCGGCGCATGGGCGTCCCCGTGGAAAACGTCGTCGTCAATATGACCTTCCTCGGCGGCGGTTTCGGCCGCAAGGCCTTTCTCGATTACCCGCACGAGGCCGCTGTCATTTCGAAAGCCGTCCAGGCCCCCGTACAGGTCGTCTGGACCCGCGAGGACGATATGACCCAGGGCCCGTTCCGCCCCGGCGGCGTCTATGGCTGCAAGGCGGGTCTCACCAAGACAGGAAATATCCACGCCTTCCAGACGAAAACGGCCATCCAGAACATGGACCACCAGGGAAGCGGCGCCGATCTCCACTCCTACAACAGCAGCACCGTCGAGGGTCTGTGCAAACCCTGGTTCGACGCGATCCCCAATTATCATTTCTCGGACGTGCCTACGGTGTCGCCGATTCCCGTCATGTGGTGGCGCTCGGTCTATGCATCGACCAACGGCTTCGCATACGAAAGCTTCATAGACGAACTGGCCCACGCCGCCGGCAAAGACCCGATGGAGTTCAGAAAACAACACCTCGACGACGATCGTTACCGCGCGCTCATCGACCGTCTCAAAGAGATCAGCGGCTGGGATAAACGCGGCAAGAACGAAGGCTGGGGCGTGGCCATTACCGAATGCTTCAGCAGCATCGTAGGCGAGGTCGTGAGGGTCTCCCGCCACGCCGACGGCAAAGTAAAGGTGGATAAGGTCTTCGCACTCATGGATTGCGGGTGGTATGTCAATCCCGACATCATAAGCCAGCAGGTGGAAGGCAGCATCGTTATGGCCCTGGGCGCGGCTACCAAACACGACACCCATTTCAAAGATGGGATGGCCGTAGAAAAGAATTTCGACACCTACCCCATGCCCAGGATCAACGAAATCCCTGATATCGAAGTACATGTGATGGAAAACGACGAAAAGGCAGGCGGGGTGGGCGAACCGGGGCTGCCACCCCTGGCCCCCGCACTTTGCAACGCCATTTTCGACCTGACCGGGAAACGCATCCGACGCCTGCCCTTCCATCTGGATGAGGTGTAACTAAGTAAAAACCCCTAACGTGAACAAAAAAAGCCCGAAGGTCAAAATTACAACTACCCACTTACCGTTAACCTCATGATCCTGAGGAGTTGGAATCGAGTGCATTACCGCTGAAATCCTTTAAAAGCCAATGCTGTCCCTACCCCTAAAGACAACAGTACTGGGCTGCCTGTTCCTGTTTAGGATTGCCGGGTTCCCCCTGCCATTTGAAGGCGCGGCGGGTCTGGTGATCACTTTGGCCGTCTGCCTCATGAGCTGTTTGATATGGATACGCCGTCTGCATTCGCGCAGCGGTCACCTTCAGCTGGTGGCGGATCAGCAGACCCGTCTCATCGAAGAAGCCCTTCGAACAAAAAGCTTTTTCCTTACCAACATGAGCCATGAGATACGAACCCCAATGAACGGCATCATGGGCATGACCTCACTTTTGGACCAAACCTCGCTTACAAAAGAACAACGCGACTACATGGACACCATCCGCAACTGCGGCGAAACCCTTCTTACCACCATCAACAATATCCTCGATTTCTCCGCCATAGAGTCCGGAAAGATCGTGCTCGAAGAAAAGACCACCGATCTCCGGGTTTGTATAGAAGAGGTGCTCGAGATCTTCATGGGCCGGACCATGAGCTCGGGTGTCAACCTGCATTACCATATCGATGAAAATGTTCCTCCAAGGATCCTTTCCGACCGGCAACGTCTGCGGCAGATATTGATCAACCTCGTCGGCAATGCGGTCAAGTTTACCGAAAAAGGACAGATCCGGGTGCGCGTCTTCTTCCCACCGGCACAAGAGTCGGCGGATATTGCCGCAGGTCACATACAGCTCGCTTTTGAAGTACAGGACACCGGTATAGGCATTCTGCCCGGACAGCTCAACCGCCTCTTCCAATCCTTTTCGCAGGTGGACTCTTCGGTCACCCGCAAATACGGCGGTATCGGCCTGGGGCTTTCGATCTCGAACAAACTGGTGCAGCTGATGAATGGCAAGATCACCGCGGAAAGTCAGCCCGGTCTGGGCTCGGTCTTTATGTTCACCATCGATACCCAGGCTGCTCCCCAACGGTCCATCCCCTCCACTGCCGCCACCATCCCCGATCTGGCGTCGAAATACCCGCTTCGCATATTGATTGCCGAAGACAATCCCGTCAACCAGCAGCTGGCAGTGATTACCCTGAACAAAATGGGCTATTCCCCGTCTGTTGCGGACAATGGCCGCGAAGCCATCGACAGGCTCAAAGAGGAACACTTCGATCTTATTTTCATGGATGTCCAGATGCCCGAGATAGATGGCCTGGAAGCGACCCGGCTAATTCGCCAGAAAGGCGACAAAAAAACAGTCATCATCGCGATGACGGCCAATGCCACCATCCAGGACCGCGACGACTGCCTGAACGAAGGCATGAACGACTACCTGTGCAAACCCGTCGACCTGGGCGAACTCATCTTCGCCCTCGAGAAATGGGGACACCAGATCAATAGAAAAACGATTGGTTCCAGGGCATCCTAAGGAGCTGACCGCGGGCCGGAGGACAAGGACCCTAACTTTTCCAAACCTCCAAAAAAGGGTTGGTTATCATGCCGGCTGTTTGCATAAAATTCCCAGTTTCAGGCCTTTACTACGACCCGTGGCCTCTTTGACGTAATAGAAAACTACAAAAGATTGCTTCTACCGCGCCAAATACCCCACTACATTTGTGGAACAAATCCGCGATTGCTACGCCGCATCCTGTAAAATTAAAATCAACATAGTATGAAGACTGTAGCAAAATCAATCGCAGTAGCCTTAAGTTCGATCGTAATTCTCGTTAGCAATCCTCTGGCCAGCCAGGCAAACGGCGGCCGCACCGATAGCAAAAAGGCTTCCCTCACCGAAGAGCAGGTATCCATCAAATATGTAGGCACCGAAAATGGACAGGTCGTTTTCCATGTGGAGTTTGAAAATCCCACGGCCGAAAAATTCGCCCTGATCATCAGGAATGACAACGGGGATGTGGTTTATCGCCAGCAATTCGCCGACGTTCATTTTTCGAAGAACGTTTACATTGCCAACGTCGACTCCGACATTCAGCCCACGTTTGTCATCCGTAGCGGTAACAGCAATGAGATCGTTCGCCAGTTCCGCGTATCCAGGACCGTTACTGAAAACACGACCGTTACTCGTCTCTAAGATCACACGTTCATAATTGACAGCCCGGCTTTGCGCCGGGCTTTTTTATTTCTTCCGGATGAACTTCATGGCGCTCAAAGCCCCGGCCCGGTCCGAACAGGGATCCGACAATAGCAACCAGCTCATATTGTCCCCGTCGATGGCAAAACGATAAACGCCCTCGCCGTCATGACAGGGATAGGTCCCGTCTACATCGTTGATCCGGAGAGTGTCCTTCGATTCCTTCCACAACGACCGGACGATCATCTCGCCACTGCTGGACGTCGACCAGCTCGTGTCGGCATCGAAGTGCATGGTCAGCGTATCGCCTAACGCCTGCACATAAAATTTCCAGACGGTGTTCTTCAAAGAGATGTTCTGAGCCTCGAGTTGGGCGAATGCGCCCACACAAAGGAATAATAGGATAGCGAGTGTCTTTCGCATAGATTGATTTTAGTACCCTAATATATCGATTTTCCCCGTTTCACCGCCATGCCGCGCCCATTCACCGGCTTTTTCACCGCCAATGGCCGCCCCGGCCTTGCCGGGGCGGCCCCATCTTTCTATCTTCGTAACATGAGTAACACATCCCAACAGCCCGTTCTGCAGGTGGAAGGCCTGGACATCCGGTACGGCAATATCCAGGCGGTCAAAAAAGTCACCTTCGAAGTCATGCCCGGGGAGATCTTCGGACTGCTGGGCCCCAACGGAGCCGGCAAGACCAGCACCCTCAGCGCAGTGGAAAGCCTGATAAAACCCTCCGCCGGCGCCATCCGCGTCGCAGGCTACGATACCCGGCGCCAGACGCTCTATGCCAGGGCCTGTATGGGGGTACAACTTCAGGCCACCAGTTTCCAACCCGAGTTAACGGTCGCCGAGATCCTCCGGCTCTATGCGGGCATCTATGGCATTAACCTTGACAGCCAGCAACTAAATACTATCCTTAGGGATATCAAGCTCGACAATGCAGCAGGTAAACGATTCGGCCAGCTATCCGGCGGTCAGCAGCAACGCGTTTCGCTGGTCATCGCCACTATTCATAACCCGCCCCTACTGCTCATGGACGAGCCGACTACCGGTCTCGATCCCCAATCCCGGCGCCAGCTCTGGGCAAGGATCGAAGCCATGCGCGACAAGGGTCACGCGATCCTCCTCACGACCCACTCCATGGAAGAAGCTGAGTCCGTCTGCGACCGCATCGCCATCATCGATCACGGCCGCATCATCACCACCGATACTCCACGTGCCATTATCGACACCAACCGCGACCGGCCCGAGGTCATCCAGGCTTCGCGTAAAGGAAAAATAACATTGGAAGATGTCTTCATCGGTCTGACCGGCGATGCCGTCCGCCCCTGATCATATCAATTCAACCTTCAAATCAACGAACATGTCGAATACTACTTCTACTTCCGCAATGACCACGACGGCGCCTGCCAGGCTGGCAACACCAAAAACGCTGGCGTCTACGATGAAGGTCTTCTCCTCTCTTCTTCGCGCTGATCTGACCACTCAATGGCGCAATAGACGCGCCTCCATGATGGTCTTCCTCTTGCCAGCCATCCTGCTGTTCGCATGGAAACCGCTAATCGACAAATTAGGCACCGCATTCCTCTTTGGCAACTGCATCACCATCGGCCTGAACGCCGTCGGCATCATGGGCTACTCCAATTCCATCGCGCGTGACCGTGACAAAGGCATATTCCAACGTCTTCGCGTATCGCCCGCACCCAACTGGACCATCATGGGCAGCCGCCTGGCCGTACAGCTCATTATGATTGCCATCATGACACTTGTAGTATTTATTGTTGGAGCCCAATATGACCACGTTACGCTAAGCGCAGGTGGATATGTGGCCACCTTCTTCGCATCGCTGCTGTGCGGCGCCGTCTATCTCGCCCTCGGACAGGCCATCGTCGGAAGGATTACCAATCCCGAAACAGTCAATGCTACCAGCCGTCTGATATACCTCGCTTTTATATTGATCGGTATGTTCGGTGAGATGGGACTGCTGTTTGCTGCTCTCAACAAAATAGTCATCTATTCGCCCTACGGTACGGTAACAACCATTGTTTCCGGCGCGCTCGAGCCATCCAAATGGAATGCGCAGGCCTCCAGGGCAGTGTTGCTCACGCTCGGCTATACCGCCGTGTTCGCCTATCTCGGCATCAAATGGTTCAAATGGAGCAGCCGCTGATACGGCGCCTCCTACAATCCCCATTTACCGCCTATCGTATAAAACCGTCGCCCGTCCGACAGATCGTTCGGAGAGTTGCGGATCGACCCGCGACTCTCCACAAATACCTCGAAACCTCCCGACGCAGCGGCCTTCCATTGATAACCGGCATAAATACTCGGGACCAACACCGAGCTACGCTTCCCCGCCGCCCAAAAAGCCATTCACCCGGATCCGGTTCGCCCATCCACCGGTCTCGGACCATCCGGCCGGCGCCACATCGCCGATGACCGTCACTTCCGAATTCTGGGCAGCACAGATAAGGTTGTCTTTCTCATTCGCAGACGGTTATTTGACCTAATATACCATCTATCCCCGGTTTCTCAAAGCGTGAGGCTCCCCCCGATCCTAATGTATTCCAGAACGAATGCCGACTACTCGCTGCGGAGCGACCTCGCCGGATTCGACAAACCCGCCTTCACCGCCTGGAAACTAACGGTCAGCAGCGCGATGCCCGCCGACAGCCCCGCCGCCATCGCAAACACCCACCACTCGATAGTCACTCTGTAGGAATAGCCTTCCAGCCATTTGTGCATCGCAAACCAGGCGATAGGCCCCGCCACCAGGAACGATACCATCACCAATGTCAGAAAATCCTTCGACAATAGGGTCGCAATCCCCGTTACCGATGCACCCAGGACCTTTCGAACGCCTATCTCCTTGATACGGTTCTCCGCCATATAGGTGGCCAATCCGAAGAGCCCAAGACAGGAGATGAATATCGTCAGCGCGGCAAACAATCCCGCCAGCGTCCCGGTACGCTTCTCATCGTCGAATTTCCTGGAATAGTCCTCGTCGACGAAATGATACTCGAAAGGATACTCCGGGTTATAACGTTTGAAGATAGCCGCGGCCTTCTTCAGATTGGTTTCCGTCAGGTGCTTGTCGTTGAGCCGGATATCCATCACGCTGAACCAACCGTTGCGCGCACCCCGGATCACCATCGGCCTGATCGGCGAATACGGCGATTCGATGATGAAATCCTTCACCACGCCGATCACATGGAAATGCGCCGTATCCTCGGTGATCGGCTGACCTATCGGCTGCTTGAAATGCATGGCCTTCACCGCCGATTCATTCAGGATGATACCGGCCGAGTCCGTGGGATAGTTCTCGGGATCGAAATCGCGGCCCTCCACCAACTGCAATCCGGTCGTATGCGTCATCCCCCGGTCCGCGCAGGTCATGAGGAAATCCGTCTTGTCCTCCGGGTCCTTTCCCTGCCAAACGAATCCCCAGGTGTCGCTGTAATTATCGGTGATCGGCGAGCTCGTTTTGCAGACGGCTGTAGCCACACCCTCGCGCAACAAGGCCTGCCGAACCAGTTCGTAGTTCTTTTCCAGGTCGCCGGTCAAAAAATGATAGATCAGGTTACCCTGGTCATATCCGCTTTCCCGCTCCCGCGCATGATCTATCTGCTGTTTGACGATGATGGTACAGATGATCAATATGATGGCAAAAGTGAATTGCAGAACCACCAGCACTTTTCTCGGTGTAACCAACGCGTTGGCTGCTTTAAACGTGCCTTTCAGCACTTTCACCGGCTGAAAAGAGGAAAGGAAGAAGGCAGGATAGCTTCCCGCCAGCAAGCCCGTGAACAGGATGAACGTCAACCCGCTTAGCCAGAACCAAATGCTCCCGAACGGGATATACAGATTTTTTTGCGTCAGGTCATTAAAACCCGGCAGGCTCACCAGCACGATGACAATCGCCAGCAGGGCCGCCAGGAAAGACAGCAATACCGATTCCCCGATGAACTGCCCGATCAGCCTCCCCCTCGGAGCCCCCACAACTTTCCGGATCCCCACTTCCTTTGCCCGCCTTTCGCTGCGCGCAGTACTCAGGTTCATGAAATTTATACAGGCGATCAGCAATATGAACCCCGCCACGATGCCGAACAGCCGAACGAAGGTGATCCGTCCCCCGGTCTCTTCCGATCCCTCGAACCTCGAGTGCAGCCTCCACCGGCTCATAGGATAAAGGAACATTTCCCAATGTTTCTCGCTACTGTCGTAGTGTTCTTTGTAGCCGAGCATTTTCGAGTTGATGGAGGCCAGCGTGGCTTTCGGCTTCAGCAACACATAGGTCCGGGTCGAGTTGTTCCCCCACCAGGGGTCGTCATTCCCCTGCCGCCTGACAAAAGACCAGGGTACCAGGTATTTGAAGTCGAATCGCGTATTATTAGGCAGATCTTTCAGGATCCCCGTTACGTGATAATTATCCTTATTGTCCAGCCGGATCGCTTTGCCCATCGGATCTTCTTTCCCGAACAGGCTTTTGGCAAGCGATTCGGTCAGTACGATACTGTAGGGGTCAATCAATGCCGTCCCGGGGTCACCCTGGAGCAACGGGAAGGTGAACAGCTGCAAAAAGCTGGAATCCACGGCGTTACCCCTGATCATGAGCCGTTTCTCACCCACGCTGAACAAATGGTTGCCCGCCCAGTCCGCCCGCGCCACATGCTCCACTTCGGGCAGATCGCGCTGCATCGCCGCCCCCAGTACTTTTGGGGTCGTATTCCAGCAATGCAATGCCCCGCTGAATACCGCCCTGTTCCACACTTCGTAAATGCGGTCCCGTTTTACGTGGAAATCGTCATAGCTGATCTCATTCTGCATCCACAAAAGGATCAGGATGGCGCTGGCCATTCCGATCGCCAGGCCCGCTATATTGATAAAGGAAAACCCCTTGTTCTTCCAAAGATTCCGGAAGGCGACTTTCAGATAGTTCTTGAACATGAAAGATAACTTTTACAGGCCGCGGCCGGCGGCTCCTGCAATAGGACGCGCCTGGCGACGAAATGTTGCACCTTAACAAACCGTTTACTGCCTTCTTTCGTTATTTTAGCATACAATCGTCAAACATGAAATACGTCCTACCGGTGCTGGCGGCATTTTTCTTCCTTCAACCCGCTATGGCTCAGTCCAACAAAAAATACCCCGATCCACCCGAGGCTTCGGCAAAAACAAAATATCCCATGACCCTCACGGACGGAGAATGGAAAAACCGGCTGACCTCCGAACAATACTATATCCTCCGCGAAAAAGGCACGGAAAGGGCCTTCACCGGCAAATATGACCATTTTTATCAAAAAGGGACCTATTACTCGGCCGCCAGCCTTCAACCCCTTTTCAGCAGCGATACGAAATTCAATTCCGGCACCGGCTGGCCCAGCTTTTATGCGCCGATCAACCCCGATGCGGTCCGTCTCGTAAAAGACATTAGCGATGGAATGGAAAGATGGGAGGTCGTAGACAGTAAGAGCGGCTCGCATCTCGGACACGTGTTCGACGACGGCCCCGCACCCACCGGTAAACGCTATTGTATGAATTCGGCCGCCCTCATCTTCGTTCCCGAAGGCGGAGCACCCCCCACCAGCTCAAAAACCAATTAACCATGCGACCGCTCGTCCTCTCTCTTTGCTTTTTCGTGTTGGCCGCCTGCGGCCAGACACAACCCGTCAATATCCCCGTCAAGACTTCGGATAAGCCCGGCCCTAAAGAGGCCGTCGCCGATTTCGCCGAAGGGTGCTTCTGGCATACCGAGATCGTTTTCCAAAGCCTGGAAGGCGTCCGAGATGCGGTCTCCGGCTACAGCGGAGGCACCGACGCCCACCCAGATTATGAAAAGGTCTGCACCGGCACCACCGGTCACGCCGAAACGGTCCAGGTGTATTACGACCCCTCGAAGATATCCTTCGCCACGCTCGTGAGGGCATTCTTCGCTTCTATGGACCCTACGGAACTCGACCGCCAGGGCCCGGACGAAGGCACACAATACCGGTCGATAGCTTTCTACCGGAACCCACAGGAAAAAAAGATAATAGAGGACGAGATCGCCCGTCTCACGGCCGAAAAAAAATACTCCCGCAAGATCGTCACCGAGGTCCAGCCCTTCAGGGCCTTCTACACCGCCGAAGCCTATCACCAGGAGTATATCAGGAACCATCCGGAAAATCCCTACGTGCAACACGTCTCCATTCCCGATTGGCTGCAATTCAAACAAGCTAACAAAGGACAGTTCAACTTCAAACCCTGAACGCCGCCCGCGACCGCCCTACGCCGGCCGGCGAGCCACCCACGAGTCGCACGCCCGCGGATTTACCAACCTATCCCATAATCCTCCCCGTTATTACTGCTGCCTCCCCAAAAAGTCCCATGCTTGCTATCGAGATAGATGGCATTGATCGGTCCGCTTGTCCGATCCCCAAAGGTCATAAAGTAGCCCATCTCGCGCAGTTCCTGCCGTACATACGGCGGCGTCACATTTCCCAATAATACACGATTCGGTCTCGGCCGGCGATCCTCCAGCCGCTCCCCACCCAACGACAGCCACAGCTGATCCGAGTTGATATTCGGCGCTTCGGTCGCCTGCTGTACCGTCATTCCGAAATCCACCATGTCGAGAAAGAACTGCAGCAGGTTTTGGTCCTGCGTATCTCCGCCCTGAACGCTAAAACACAGATAGGGCTTCCCGTCCTTCAATGCCAGTGTGGGGGTCAGCGTTACCCGCGGCCGCTTGTGCGGCTCGACCACATTGAACGGATCGATCAGGCTGTCCAGCACGAAGCTTTGCATCCGCTGGCTCATCCCTACCCCCGTATGACCGGCGACGCAGGCAGGTGGCCATCCGCCGCTCGGCGTCACCGAGATCACCCAACCATCCTTGTCCGCCGCCTCGATACTCGTCGTACCCCGCCACAACCGGTCATGATACAATGACTCGTCTACCGGCCCCCCGGCAACGGTATGATCGAATGCCGGATCATTCGCCGGCGTCGCGTTCATCGCAACCATCCCATTGGTCCCACCCGGCAGAGCCGCCGCAGACGTCGAGTTCATTGCTCCACCCGTATTCGGTCCGCCATTCCCGCCCCGTGCCGGCATTCCAAAGGTCTTTTCCCTTTGTATCAACAGATCGGCAAACGGATTGGTCCTCCCCTCGAATGGATACGGATCACCCGGCTGCACCCTCGGATTGGCATGATCCGGGTCGATCAGCGCCGCCCGCTGCTTCGCATACTCCTTACTCAACAACCCCTTCATCGGCTGTCCCTTCGAAAAATAAGGATCGCCATAATAAAAATCCCTGTCGGCAAACGCCAGGCTCATCGCCTGATAAACGGTATTGATATAACGGCTGCTGTTATATCCCATCGATTTCAGATCGAAATTCTCCAGGATATTCAATGCCTGCAATAAGGCAGGCCCTTGTGTCCATTGCTGCAGCTTGTATACTTCGATGCCTTTGTAATCCGTGTGTAACGGTTCCTCTTCGATCGGTCGCCATGCAGCCAGGTCGGCCGTCGTGATCAACCCCCCCTGCTCCTGGCAACCCCGCACGAATTCCTGCGCGATATCTCCCTTGTAAAACCGGTCCATGGCGGCGTAAATGGCTTCCTTACGCGTCTTCTTATGCTTCAACGCATCCTGCTCCGCGTCCACCATTTTCGTCAGCGTCCCGAGCAGATCCTTCTGGATGAAAACCTCCCCCGCCTCCGGGGCCTCGCGCTTCTGACCGAGATGCGGCAGGAAGATCGCCTTGCTATAGGGCCATTCTTTTAATCTTTGTTTCCCCCGTTCGAAACTATTGGCCGTCTGCGCTTCGATGGCATAACCTTTCGCCATCTCCATGGCAGGCGCCAGCACCTCTTTCAGACTCATGGTACCATACTCGGCAAGCATATAACAAAGCCCACCCGGCGTTCCCGGCGTTACGGCTGCCAGCGGCCCATATTCGGGCGGGAAATTGTAACCCTTCGCTTTGAAAAAGGCCGGCGTGGCCCCCGTCGGCGCATACCCCAACGCATCGATCGCGATGACTTTTCCCGTTTTAGGATTATAGATCAGCGCCTGCGTCTCCCCACCCCAGCTCAATACGTCCCACATCGTGCAAACCGCCCCCAACATCGCACAGGCCGCATCGATCGCATTTCCGCCCTTCTGGAAGATCTGCGCGCCGGCTTCCGCCGCCAGTGGTTTCCCGGTGACCGCCATCCAGTGATTACCGTGCAAAGGCGGTTTCTCCGTCAGCTGGGCATAGCCGGTAGACGAAAAAACCAGCAGCGCCGCTGCGATCATACAACTTGCGATCGGCCGCTTCCGGCGGCTGTTAACCATGGTCGACATCTTGTAAGAATTTTATAAGTCCCGGAAAATAATGTTGCTGATCGTCCCACATGTCGCAGTGACTGCCCTCGGGACAGTACAGATAGCGGCCATTCTTCACCTGCCGGCTCATCCACTCCATGTATTTCGGATCCATCGTATCATACTCTCCCCCAATCGTCAATGTCGGTACGGTGATCTGCCCGAGGTCCTTCGATCTGTCCCATTTGATCAGCCTTCCTCCCGTCTTGAATTCGCTTGGCCCCTGCATGCTCACATAGATACCCTTGCTCAGATGCTTGAATCCCCTCACCACCGGTTCCGGCCATGGGACCACCCGGCATAAATGCTGATTGTAATATTCACCGATCATCAGCGATTCATAGGTCGGATCGTCAAATTGTCCCCTGGCTTCATAGGCCTGGAGCGAGTCCACCAGCGTCTTCCTCATCTTCGACCGCAGCACCCCATTGTATTTCTCGTATTCCGGTATGCTCGCCATCATATTCGAGATGATCAGGCCTTTCAGGTTGTTCTGGTACTTTAACGCATATTCCATGGCCAGGATGCCACCCCATGAATGACCCAGCAAATAGAAATTATCCTTGTTCAATCCCAACGCCTGCCTCACCTGCTCGACCTCCTCTACAAAATGATCCGTCGTCCATAGACTGCTGTCGTTCGGCTGATCGCTGTAGAAAGACTCCAGCTGATCGTAATAAATGAATTCTATTCCTACCGCGGGCAGAAAATTCTCAAAAGATTCGAAGAACTCGTGCGTTCCCCCCGGCCCGCCATGGAGCAACAGCACCTTGATCCGCGGGTTGTACCCGAATCGCTTGGTCCATACATGGAATTTGCCCCTCGGCGTCGCGATCTCCACCATCTTTATATTCCCTGTCTGCACCCCTGAGTCCTGGGTGGTAAAATACTCCGCCGGCCCCGGTCCCTTTCCGGGCTGATTGCAACAGACAAAACAAAACAAGATTACCGCCGGTAAAATACAATACCGCATGATACTAATTTTTTACGAAGTGAAGAGTATTGATTAAAATCCGCGAAGCATCCGTCAAAATCGTGCAAGCTCAGGGCCGGCCTAAAAGTATTAAAATTCCTACATTCACCTTTCCAAATTATTGATCATTTATGCAAAAGAAGTTCTGCCTCACTCTACCGCTCCGTCTGCGATTGCTCCTGCCGGCCCTCCTGTTCCTCGCCGGAAGCCTGTCCGTTCACGCCCAACGACCGCGTATGGCCCCGCTCAATCTGCCCGATTCCACGGAGATCGACTACGAGCTGAAGAATTTTACCTTCACCACGGGTGAAACGCTCCCCGTTCTCCGGCTGCACTATACTACCTTCGGCAAAATCGTCAAAGACAAGAGCGGCAAGGTCACCAATGCCGTCTATATCATGCATGGCACCACCGGCAACAGCCACAATTTCGTAAACCAGCTGTTCGCCGGCCATCTGTTCGAACCCGGCCAGCTGCTCGATGCCACCAAATATTTTATTATCCTGCCCGATGGCATCGGTCACGGCAAGTCGAGCAAACCCAGCGACGGCCTGCACATGCGCTTCCCCAAATACACCTATGACGATATGGTCAAGGCCGATTATACGGTCCTGACCCAACAAATGGGCGTCAACCACCTCCGTCTTATCATCGGCACTTCGATGGGCGCAATGCATTGCTGGGTCTGGGCGGAATCCTATCCCGATTTCATGGACGCCTGCATGGCCAACGCCAGCCTCCCCGTAGAGATCGCCGGACGCAATCGCGAGTCCCGCTATGCCGCGATCAAATGCGTCGAGTCGGACCCGGCCTGGAAAGGCGGCGATTATACCGAAGAACCCGCAACTGGCCTGCGCGGCGCCTACACGTCGATGATGTGGATGACCAGCAGTCCCTATAATATGCAGAAAAGAGACCCGACACGCGAACAGGCGGAAAGGGCCTATGACTTCGGCTCGGAAAATTTCATCAAACACCAGGACGCCAACGATATGATCTATGCGTTCGACGCTTCGCGCTTCTATAATCCCGAACCCAAACTCCCCGCGATCAAATGCGTTTTCTACGCCGTCAATTCCGCCGACGACGAATGCAATCCGCCCGAGCTGGGCATCCTCGACAGGGATATCAAACTGGTGCCCAAGGGAAGATATATCCTGATACCCTGGTCCGAAAAAACTTCCGGCCACGGTACGCATTCCAACCCCACCGTTTGGGGCGATTATCTGAAAGAATTACTGGACGCCAGCACGCATTAACGGAACAACACGACGGCAAAGCCCACCTTGCCATTGGCATTGCCGTTGACATAAATATCATAAGGAATTACCACCTGGTCGGGCGCCACCTGCCTGGCCTGCTGGAAATTGAGCACATTCTTCAAGCCCCAGAACAGGATACCTTCATTGGTGACCTGGTTCCCCGCGGGGTCGATGACCGTCGTCGAAGCAAACACCTTCTCACCGTGTACGAAGCTGTTGTAAAGGAATACCATCCGGTTGTACATCGGCACGATCATATACGATAAGTTGGGAGAGTTCAATTCCGTCATCTGCTCCTGGCTGATCAGGCCGCTCCAGCAACTATCCTTGCGACCGGCAGGAAAATAATAAAGGCTTAGGTCCCCCCTGTCGTGGTAAGGAGGATTCACCGTCGACCGATAACGGGCATAACCATATTTCGGCTCCGGCAGATGACGCAGCAAGGAAGAGGGACCTGCGCTCGGATCGGGAATATCGTTGGATACAAACAGAAGCGCGGGGTCCCAACCTGCGTCGTAATCCTCCTCATCCATCTGCTCATCCGTAAACGGCCGGCCGTATTCCTTCAGCAGCAAAAAACCCCTCCCCGGCACCGCCACAAAATTCTCTTTCACGATGTTCTCGTTCCGAACCCTTTTCCCCGCCAGCGTCGACAACCGGTACGACGAATCGAAATTGAACGTATTCGTCACCATCGAATAATGCACGACCTGCACATTTTTCAACGGAGCATAATGAAACGTAGATAAGATCCCAGCTACCGCCTCTCCATTGGAATTGTCCAGCGAAAGACAGACATCCTCCATCGATGAGGTGCCCGGCATATTGATCTCCTTGCAAACCACCGCCGTATCCGTGGGTGAAAAATGGAAAAGAAGATAATTGTGATTGACCCTGGACGGCGATAACATCAGCCAATCTCCATTGTTTGCCAATTTGACCGGGCCTGCATTAAAATCCTCCAGGGGATAGCCCGTGTAATCGTCCTGGATCATCGGTTGGGACAAAAAGGGATGCCGGTAGGTCCGGTCGGATAGCAACTGCCAGTCCCGGTCGAACAATAAGGCATGAAGACGGGGAGAACCGGATGGAGTGAACTCGAAGGCAAGCATCAGCATCCGCATCCGGTCCTGCGATCGTACGAGGATGAAGCTGTTGCCGGGTTCATTGAAAGGGAATACCGCGATGTTGTGATCGGGTCCCGTCGCCGTCCCATCCGGTTCATAACGCTGGAGCCGCGCCTCTACCTCTTTGTTATCGCTGTTCAGCAATTGGAGACGGTCGAAATGATCGTCGTCGGTCACAAGGTATTCCTTGATGGAACTGGCCGAATACGACGGATCGGCGATGACGTTCACCACATTCATCCGTGAATCGTATACGACAAAATTGCGCTCCTCGGTAGGCTCGTTACTATGCCGGCTGACCTTTCTGCGACTAATGGCAGAGACCCAAAAATAATCGCCCAGCTTTCCCAGCATCTCCTGCCGCAATGTAAACCTGTCGCTGTAGGGCTCACAATATGACACCTGCTGGGCATAAAGTGAGGAACAGTGAAATATTAAAAGGAACAGCAATGATATGACCGGCCTCCATCTCATGACGACCTGCTTCCTTTTAAAGTTAACGTTTTCTCCCCCTTCCTTTTCCTCCGATGGGAAAATTTTTCCTTCTGTGGGATTAATTGGACAAAACCTCATTTCTCCCGATTTCGCATAGCTGCGGATCAATGAATGTAAATTCCTGATAATCATACGAATAAAAAAGTTTTTTTTCGCCCCGTCCGATGCCGGTCTTCCGGCACGTAGCTTGATTTACCATACTCGGTTTTTCATAGGATATTGGATTTAAAAACGGGGCTGGATTTCTATCCTGGCCCTTTTTTATTTTGTAGTTTTAAGTTGCTAATGATCCTTTATTCATGCGTGTCGCCTTATCGCTCATATTGGGCATCCTCCTAACCCTGAGACTTCCGGCCCATCCATACGTGCGAACAGGCGCCCTGCCCGGATGGCTGTTCGAAAACCATCCTCATCTGAGTAAAACACCCTCCGGCGAAGACATCAGCAACGGCTATTATTATGATCTGCTCGATCTCCAGAGCAATCTTTCCTGCAATACCGAATACACCCATTACATCCGGAACATAGTGAATGGGTCGGGCGTACAATACGCTTCCGAAGTCTCCGTCACCTTCTCCCCGCAGTTCCAGCAGGTCATCTTCCACCATATCGACATTATCCGGGATGGCGCCCTTCTTCACCGGCTGCTGCCGGACCGGATCAAAGTAGTCCAGGAAGAGACGGATGCCGACGAATTTCAATACAATGGGTTGAAAAGGGCATTCCTCACCCTCGAAGATGTCCGCAAAGGGGACCGGATCGATGTTGCCTTTTCTATAGTGGGTTTCAATCCGGTATTCGACAACAAATACTCGGATGAATTCTCTTTCAGCAGTGAAACTGCCGTATGTAATTATTTCAAAACGATCATTACCACTCCCGAAAGACCCTTGTATATCCGGACGTCGAACAATGCCCCCGCACCCACTGAACTACGCCGCGACGACCGGCTGATCTACACCTGGGACAATCCCTCCATCAACGCCGATGACACCCGGTCCGGTTCGAATGTCCCTTCATGGTTCAACAAATATCCGACCGTGTATATCACCGAGTTCCCGGGATGGTCGTCCGTCATCGACTGGGGACTCAATACCTTTAACCACTACAGTTATCCACTCCCCACAGGCCTGAAGGAAAAGATCTCCTATTGGAAAACGCGGTCCGGTGGCGATAGGGTTGCTTTCACCTCTCTGGCACTCCGCTTTGTCCAGGACGAGGTCCGTTACCTGGGGTTGGAGATCGGTACCAATACCCATCGACCCCACCCGCCGGCGGAAGTCTTCGACCACCGGTTCGGCGACTGCAAGGACAAAGCGCTGCTGCTTACGGCCATCCTGCAACATGAAAATATTCCCGCATATGTAGCACTGGTCAGCACCAACACCCGCAGCAGGCTGACTACCGTCGCGCCATCCCCCGGAGCTTTCGATCACGCTATCGTTGCTATCCGACAGCCCGGTGGAACATATGACTTCATCGACCCTACGCTCACCGCACAAAGAGGTCAGTTTGCCGATCTCTTCATTCCCGCCTATGGTTATTCCCTGGTATTGCGCGAAGGAGAGTCAGGCCTGCAACCCGTTACTCCGGGAAAGATCAACGACTACTCCATTATCGAAACGCTGGACGCCCCCTGGTATGATAGCTCCCATTTAGCGGTCACATCTGTTTACACCGGCGGAGCCGCCGACGATATCCGTAGTATGTTTGCAGAGAAAAGTAAAAAAGACCTCGAGGAGATTTACCGCAAGTATTACGCCACTCTTTTCGATGAGGTTCATCCCGACCGCGCGCTCATCTATGCAGACGACAGCGAAAAGAACATGGTGACAGTACGAAAACATTATTCGATGTCCCCGGTGTGGAAGAACGGCAGGAATGGCCAGCGGTATTTCGATTATATCGTCAAAATACTGGACCAAAATCTGCCCGATCCATCCGACGTCCGCAACGACGTCCCGATCGCGCTACCCTATCCTTTCAATGTTCATTATACGCTGGAGCTGGCTCTGCCCGAAAGCTGGACCTTCGACGAACTGCACATAAAAAATAACGCATACCAGTTCGACTTCGATCCCGTCGTCAACGGCGCTAACATTTCACTGCACTTCAGCCTTAGGACTTTCGGCGATCATATCCCGGCCGAAGCCATCCGGCAATACAAGGAAGATTATAAGAGTATCGCCGATAAAATATCGATCCGGTTATCCAGGACACCCGATGCAGGCGGTTCCTTCGGCGAGAACAATGCTTCGCCGGAAGCTTCCGCTCCGGTTCACGTGTCGCTGGCAGATTGGAAGGCCTGCTGGCCGGCCATCTGGCTCACGTTCTTTTTTTCCCTGCTCTTCTCCCGGCTGTTCCAATATCTCAACACACGCGGCGAAGAGACCCTCTATGCCCCCGGTTCCGGCTATCCCCTGGGAGGATGGCTCATCCTGTTGGGTATCAGCATAGCATCGGTACTGGTATTCGAGCTCGTTCGCCTGATCCAGGCCGATTATTTCAGTTATTCCAGCTGGACGGTTTATGGTAATGCCGGCGGGATTTCGCTGCAATACCTCTACCTGACACAGCTGGCAGTCCAGCTTACGCTGATTTCCGGCGCCGGCGCCCTGCTGTTCTGGTTCCTTAAAAAAAGAGACATCTTCCCAAGGATGTTCCTTTGGTATGCAGGCATCCTGCTGTCCGGCCGGATATTGCTCCTGGTGTTATTCTATACCATTCCGGTCCCGGCTTCGCTGACCGGCTACCGGTCCGTTCTGGCACTCGCCCTCGTCCGTTCGGGCATTTACACGATTGCCTGGGTCGGTTTCATTCTGCGTTCGGGCCAGGTAAAAAGCACTTTCCTCGAAAAAGCGCCTCACCACATGTGGTGAGGCGCCGTCATCTCATACCAACTACTGTTTGATCAGGTATCCGAAGATCCCATCCGCTTCATCAGCCGGACCGGCCGTGAAATAGAGACGGTTCGGATCGATGCTCGTCGCAGTCGCCGGCGGGAACCCCAATGCCCACAAACCGTCGATCACAATGGTCTTGTTGTGTGACATCAATTGCCCGAGGAATTCTCCACCGGGACTGAATACGTTAATATGTCCATCACCGAAATTGCCGATCAGCACCACCGGTTCCGACATACGCTTCCCGTCTTCCCCAAACGATCCCTTTCCGCTGTCGTCGCCGTCCATACCGCTCTTGCCGCCCCCCTTGTCATCACCCCCGACGGTCATGTCTCCTTTCGACAACCAGCCGGCCGGCGCCCAGGCTATTCCCCATGGCGCATTCAGCTTGCCCCGCGATGCAAAACGATGCACAAACGAACCGTCGGGATTGAATACATCCACGAAACCTAAACCAGGCCCGTGCATCTCATCTATACTTCCGGGTGTCTGTTCGGCATAGTTCACGAATAACCACGGGCCAACCGGCGCGATGTTGAACGGTGCATAATGCGCCGGCAGGTCAGGGTCATGGAACGACATGGACACCGGGTGGAAGCCGGTATCCCATACATCGATCTTGCCAGTCTTAAAATTAGCAGCATAGATGAAATTGTGGCCCGGACCGGTACTGTCCAGTGCTAAACCTTTATAGACGGCTGTGGCCGAATCGTTCACAATGCGCTGGGCATTGTTGCCATCCGCTCCATTCCAGCCCGACAGGACGCCGTCTTCCCCAACGAACAGGAAATTGGCTCCCTGGTGATTTGCCAGGATGAAACCCCTCCCTCCGACAAAGGCGTCCCCGCTCGGAGCCCCGCCTACGCTGTCGGTGGGTGACGGTATATTGATCCCAGGACGAAGTTTAGCCCCCTCGCCCGAATACAATTCACTGACATGAAATCCATTGGAATTCACCCAGGCGATACCGCTCGGAGCCCACGTCAGCCCCCACGCATTCTGCAGGGTGGTATCCACTAACTTTGGCCCATACATCGCCTTGTTGGCCACCAGGACCACTTGTTCAAAATTCCGGAGATCCTTTTGGTTGATGTTGGACTTATGACATGCAACGGCCAGGAATCCCCCAAAGAGCAGCCATAAACCACCGCGCGAGACAGGCGACAGTGATCGAAATTGTGTAACCTTGTTCATAATCAGCAATTTTTAAGTTGGAATTTGAGTGATGCAATAAGCGATTAACCCCAATGTGCGATGAGGCAAGATTCAGCCGGCCGGCTATTTCTACGATAAAGGAATGCTGCGGGTCACAGCCGTAAGGAGAACAAACGGAAGACCCGCAGCGGGAGTTGCCTGCACCCACACTTACCCCGACAGCGCACCACTCTTTACTTCCTGATAAGATACCCAAACATTCCGTCCGCCCCTCCGGCCGGGCCGGCCGTAAAATAAAGACGATTGGAATCGATGCTCGTGGCCGTAGCAGGCGGGAAACCCAATGCCCAAAGACCATCTATTACCACGATTCGGTTGTGAGAAACCAACTGCCCCAGAAAACTGCCCTGCGCGCTAAATACATTGATCTTTCCATCCCCCAGATTTCCAATCAGCACGACGGGTCCCAGCGGCCGGGTCGCAGCGCTATCGGATGATCCCATTCCGCCGTCGTTGTTACCGTTATTGTCCCCATTTCCGTTATTATTCCCGTCACCGCCATTATTATTATTCCCGTCACCGCCGTTATTCCCACCGTTGCTTCCATTTCCTCCGTCATGGCCGCCGCGGCCGCTGTGATCGCCTCCGCCGCCATCGTCATTGATTTCCTTTTTACGGCCGTCACTGATATCCGCAGCCGTTATCCGGCCGGCAGGAGCCCATGCGATACCCCAGGGCGCATTCAACGTTCCTTGCGACGCAAACCGCCTGACGAAGGAGCCGTCCCTGCGAAATACATCGACAAAACCCTTCCCGATCCCATCCGCCTCCCGGCCGCCGGAGCCTGTTTCGGCGTAGGTCACATACAGCTGTTTTCCTATCGGCTGGATGTTGAACGGCGCATAATTGGATGGTATATTCCGGTCATGGAAAGGCAACGGGATCAAATTGAAAGCATTGTCCCACACATCGATCCTTTTCGTCCTGAAATTGGCGGCATAAATAAATTTCGTTCCTTCGGCGCTGTCCAGGGCCAACCCCGTATACGCCGAATGTGCCGACCTGTCCCTGATCAGTTGGGCATTGTTACCATCGGCCCCGTTCCAACCAGACAATACGCCGTCAGCTCCTACGAAGAGGAAGCTCGCGCCTTGCTGATCGGCCAGCGTGAACCCTGCCCCACCGCTAAACACGATGCCCGTCGGCGCACCGCCGACACTATCGTTCGGAGAAGGACTATTTATAGGCGGGCGCACGATTGCACCTTCACCCGTATACAATTCACTGACATGTCCCACATTGGAATTCACCCAGGCAATTCCGGTCGGCGACCAGGCCAGACCCCATCCGTTCCGCAGGGTGGAATCGACCAGTTTCGGCCCATATTTCGCCCGATTGGCTACCAGGACCACTTTCTCGAAAGCCTGCGTATTCTGTATTTGTCTGATGAGGAGCTTGCGGCAAGATCCGATCAGCAGTCCGCCGATCGTCAACACCAACAGGAATTTGAACCATCCGCCGCGAAGCGCGGCATGCGAATGGCACCGTGTAACGTTGTTCATAATGAGCGATTTTAGTTTTGGTTTGAATGAAATAATGCAATAAAAGATCACCCGATGCTTACGCGTGACAAGCACCGTCTTGAAAATCAAGAAATAATAGTAAACCTTTTAGGGAGAGGCAAGATCCAGCCGGCCGGCTTTTTTCTACGGTAGAGGCGCCCTGCTCAGGGCGGATAAATAAAACAAACGTATGGTGCTTTGCGGTAGTTGCCTGCACTTGTCTTTTCAGGTCGAATATCCGGTGGGAGTCTATTCCTCTGTCTTCAGAACGCCCCTGAAGAACCCTACCGATTCGGCTATCCCGGGATACGGGTCATTCATATCCATTTCGTGCTCGATACTGCAATAGCCGCTATAGCGGATGCGCTTAAGCGCCCTTAAGAGCCCGGGGATGTCCAGGACGCCCCGTCCCAGCTCGGTAGGTTTCGCCACTTTGCTGATGACAGCCAGGTCCTTGATGTGCAGATCGAAGATCCTGGGTCCATAGTCACTGACCACCTTCACCGGATCGGCCCCCGCCCTTGCGGCATGCCCGATATCCAGACACAATCCCATCCGGTCATCCAGCCCTTTGATATGTTCATACACATTCACCGGCGAAGGATACAATTTATCCTCCGGTCCGTGATTGTGAATAGCGACCCTTATCCGGTACGTCTTCACCTTGCCCTCCACATACCCCAGTAATTCCGGGTTCGGCGCCGCAATGATCAGATCGACCCCGAGCATTTTGGCATATTCGAAGGCCCGGTCTACATCGGCCTCCGTCTTCATATAAATAACACCCGCCCCATAAATACGGATGCCCGCCGCACGGAAGGCCGCCACTACCTCCGCAATCTTGTCCGCCCCGCTGTTCAGCGGCAGATAGAAGTCCTTGATCGACATGGCTTCGATCGCCATCCGTTTCATCATGGCGATCCCCTGATCCATCGGGATATGCAGGAACGTATAACCGGCAATGCCCAGGCGCAGGTCATTCGGAATGTCAACTACCGCGGCATTGGCCGCCATCACCTCGCCGATCACGCCGAACCGCGTCATGCCGATACCCGCAAGCCCAAGGCCAGAGCGAAAAAATTTCCTTCTTGAGTTCATATTGATTAGTTTGTCCTCCTAATATACGCATCTACCCAGTTACCCAGAATATTTACCGGATTATATTGCTCCGCCTCCCGGGCTGTCAGCTGTCTCGACCATCCCACGCGCTTCGCCGCGGCCGCCCCCGGCCCGCTGCTTTTATACTCGGCATAGAATGCCGTCTTCTCGTTTTCCGGATTCCGCCAGTTGTCCCATCCGGCCGGGAAGATATGCGCTCCCATCTCCGTCCGAATATACACCGTCCGCGCGTAGGGTCGCCAGGGTCTTCCCAAAAAAACCCGCTTCGCGGCCGTATCGGCCGTCAGCCTGCAGTCCAGGAAAACCAACCCGAATTCCTGTCTCGGCGTCGTCGCGGCTGCGGCAATATAGGAATTGGTCAGATCCCTGATCTCACACCGGCTGAATACCGCTGTCGCCTCTCCAAAAATGAAATCGGTCGTCCCCTCGATGAAACAATCTGCATAATATTGCCGGCTGTTCTCCGTACCCGCATACAGCGTATCCTGGTTTCCCAGCAGACGGCAATGAACGACCGCGCACCGGTCGCCTTCCACATGCAACGCCACCGCCTGTCCGACCCTGCCTGCGACATTTTCGATCGTCAGGTCCTCTGCCGAAAAATCATTTCCTTCGACCAGCACGGTATAAGAAGTATACGTCGTGAACTTCTCTTTTCCAAACGCATCTTTGCCGCAGGGGTTCGGCTTGCCCGAATAATCGTCATTCACGATGACCACGCTGTCCTCGCTCTCTCCCACCAGGCTGATCATCGTCTTCCAGGATGGGATCACCAGTTTCTCGTGATACACGCCGCTTTTGATATGGATCGTCACGCGCTGCTGAGAAAGATCACGTACCGCATTGACCGCTTCCTGTATCGTACGGAACTGCCCGCTGCCATCCTGTGCTACCGTAAAAGAGGTCGGATAAGTTGTCGGCTGCGCCAGGACCTCCGTCCAGGTCAACAGCAACAAGCAATAGATCGTTTTCATCCCGACAATTTACCGACAAAAAAAAGACCGGCCACAGAGGATAGCCGATCTTTTTGCGAAAACGTTTCCGGGACCACTTATCCGTGACCATGATGCTCGCCGCCGCCATGCGGAGGTTGTTGCGGATGCCCTATCGGACGACCCGGTTGCGGATGCCCCATCGGCTGTCCTGCCGGTCGCATGGGTTGCGGATGTCCCATCGGTTGTCCCATCGGCCGCATCGGTCGCGGATGCCCCATCGGCCGCATCGGCATCGAACGTGCAGGCTGGGGCTGCGGACGCCCAAAATTTCTCGATGGCTCGCCATGTGCCGGCTGCGGACGCCCCACTTCACGCGAAGTCTGAGGCTGCGGACGCCCCACTTCATTTGCCCGCCCCATCGGAGCGCGCGAAAGATTGCCTCTCGTATCTGCAGGACGATAGGCCGTAGGCCGCTCCACAGCCACATGTGCCGGTCTGCCCCGGTTGATGGAAGCGTACTGATTACGGTCGATGCTCGCATTATGCTGTTGCGATAGTTGTGCCGATGTAGCCTGCACATGGCGGTCCCTTAGCGCCATCGACTGTGCAGCGCTGGGTCTTGCGCTGATGCCGCCTGGGCCGCCGTTATAGCTGACACGGGTGACATTGGTATTCCGGATTACGGTCCTGTCTATATAGGTATTACGCACGATCGTTCTGTTGACATTCGTCACCGCCGTATTATAACGAAAACGGCCACCTACCCAACCACCGCCGACATAACCGGTGCCATAATAACCGCATCCATAATTAATGCCGCCATAGAACCCGATATGCGGACCCCAATAACCGGCATGCCACGCATAAATGCCATCGACACAAGCCCAATAACCGGGTGTCCACAAAAATCCTATTTCCGGCGGCTCGGCCCAATAACCCGGTACCCAAAAGTAACCGTAGTCGTCATCATATGCCCAATAACCGGGTATCCAGATATAACCTTCCACAGGACACGGCGGTTGTACATAGACCGGAATGACAGGAGGCCCGACACGGACACTGACGCCGACACTGAACATCTGCGCATCAGCCCGGCCGACCGTCAGGACCAATCCGGTTATGATTAAAATGAATGAAACAATTGTCTTCTTCATAAATTTGATTTTGCGCTGATAAACGTTATGTCGTCCAAAACTCATGCCTATTCTATAAAATTATGACTATCAAATATTTATCGCTGCCGATCGCAGCGCTGGCGACGTTTTTCGTTTCGGTTACGCATGGGCAAAAAATTCTACGCGTCGGCATCGCGGGCATGACGCACGACCATGTGCACAACATTCTTCACCAGGCGCAATCCGGAGAGGTGATCATCGCCGGCATCGCCGAGTCCGATCCGCAGCTGATAGCCCGATATAAAAGCAGCTATCACCTTCCCGATTCGCTTTTCTACGCTTCGCTACCCGAGCTCATCGCACACACGCATCCCGACGCAGTGCTGGCCTACAACGCCATTTCCGAACACCTCGGCGTCGTAGAGATCTGTGCGCCGAAAGGTATATCCGTCATGGTGGAGAAGCCGCTTGCGACTACCGTAAAAGATGCCGAACGCATCGCCGCCCTCGCCCGCCAGTATCATATCCATGTGCTTACCAATTACGAGACGACATGGTACAATACCAATCAGCAGATCTGGCAAATGGTCAATACCCGGCACGCTATCGGCGACACGCGGAAAATGATCGTTCATGACGGTCACCAGGGACCCGTAGAGATCGGTTGCAGCCGCGACTTCCTCGCCTGGCTCACCGACCCCGTAAAGAACGGCGGAGGCGCCAGCCGCGATTTTGGCTGTTACGGCGCCAACCTTATGACCTGGCTCATGCACGGGAAAGCCCCCATTGCGGTGACCGCCGTCCTCCATCACATTAAAACCTCCGAATATCCGAAGGTGGACGACGATGCGACCCTCCTGCTCGAATACCCCGATGCTACCGGGATCATCGAGGCTTCCTGGAACTGGCCCTTCGGCATCAAAGACTGGGAGGTGTTCGGGACTACCGGCTATCTTCATGCGCTGAATGACAGGGTCCTTCTCGAACGGACTAAAAATACCTACGACAGCATCGCGGTGCAGCCCGCCGCCTACCGCGACAACATCGCCTACCTGGCCGACGTGCTGAGCGGCAAGACCGATCCCGGCGACGATTGCTCCTCGCTGGCCAACAATCTTACCGTAGTACGTATTCTCGAGGCGGCAACGCTTTCCGCAAAGGAAGGCCGGCGCATAGAAATTCACTAGTTTGGAAAAAAATACTATCTTAGGGGACCCCCGCACCTTACGCCTCTCTTATCCCGGGCTTCCCTGACACTCACAAAAGACCGTCGACATTCCAACACGAACTTTCAACCCATTCCCGCCATCGGGCGACGGGTTCAATGTATACTACCCCGACCCATGCCGGCTGGGATGCTCCGGAGTGATCCCCGGATGTTGTCCTGGTCGGTTTTTTTTAATACGCCGATAACATTCGAGTCCTATTTTTAGGTATAATATCCGCCGTTATGCGACACCGACGCCTCCTTCCCGGTCTCTTGTCTTTATTATGGATCCTGCAAACCGACGCCCAGACCCGTCCCGCGAGTTACTCCATCCTTTCCGTCCCCGGCGTAACCGAGTACACGCATATCGATACGACGGGCATCAGTGTCCTTCCCAGCGGCCGCTTCTGCACACCGGCCGGTGAAACGATCGCCCTCACTCATGACCCTTTCGGCATGGCGGTCTCTCCCGACGGATCCACCACCGTCACGCTGCATAATGGCGTTTTCACGATCATCGACAATAGGACCCTGGCGAACATCCGCGTTCCCTCCTATGACGGTTCTGTTCCCTCCCCTCTGAAAAGCAGCTCCTTCCTGGGAGTGGCCTTCCTCCCCGATTCGAAAACGGTCTACCTCAGCGGAGGAGACAACGGAACCGTCCTCGGCTTTGACATTGCAACGCTCCAACGCATGGATTCCATTTCGCTCGACGGCCCGGTCCCTGGCGATTCAACCATCTACCAGGACAGCTTTACTTCCGATCTCCTTTACAACAGCGACAAGAACGAGCTCCTCGTTCTCGACAGGGGAAATTTCAGGCTCGTACGCATCGATCTGTCGACCAAAAAAATTACGGCTTCGATACGCACGGGCCGGCAGCCCTTCGGTCTGGCGCTAAGCCCCGACCATCGCACCGTTTTCGAAGCCAATGTCGGCGTGTATGACTATCCCCTGCTCCCCGGTCTGACACCCGCCAATTTCAACCAGCGCCTCATCCCATTCCATCCTTACGGCGACAACACCCCGGAATCCCGCTCCGGTTATATCTGGCATGGCAGAAAGATCCCCGGCGTCGGCGATCCTCTCGCACCCGAAGCCATGAGCGTCTACGCCATCGACCTCTCCACCAACACGGTGACCGATCGCTACAAACCCGGATTCCAGGTCGGACAGATGGTCGAGGGCGCAGAGGTGGTCGGCGGCTCCAGCCCCAATTCGCTGGCGATAGGCAGCCGCTATGCCTATGTGACCAACGCCACGAACGATAATATCTCGGTGATCGACTACCGCAACCATCGGATCGCCGCCACAATCCCCATCCGTGTCGATTCCGCCATCGATCGCTACCGCGGCCTGCTTCCCTTTGGCCTTACGCTTAGCCACGACGAAAAAACGCTTTATGTCGCTTTACTCGGTTTCAATGCCGTCGCCGTGATCGATCTCGCTTCCGGCGCTACCAAAGGCCTGATACCCACCGGCTGGGGCCCCACGCGGGTGCTACTCAGCCCGGATGAACGGGATCTGTACGTCATCTCCTGCCGGGGCTATGGCGCAGGACCCAATGGCGGCGCAAATTTCATCACGCCCATCCAGGGCACCTACATCGGAGACATCCAGTTGGGCACCTATCAAAAGATCCCCATGCCGGATGACACCCGACTCACCGCCTATACCCGGCAGGCCATCTCCAATACGTTCTTACACACGACGGTCACGGACGACGGCCGCAACCCGCTGCCTCCCGTTCAGCATGTCCGCAAAAGCCCGATACGGTATATCGTATATATCACGAAGGAAAACCGCTCCTATGATGAGGTGCTGGGGCAGATGCCGACAGGCAGGGGCGACTCTACCCTGGCCCGCTTTGGTTGCGACGTGCCCATCGTCACCAAAGACAAAACCCTCCGCCACATGAATGTCGCTCCTAACCATCTCAAGGCTGCCCGCCAGTTCAGCTTTTCGGATAACTATTACTGTGATAGCGATGCTTCCATCCACGGTCACCATTGGATGCTGGGCGTGATCCCCAATGAATGGGTAGAGGCCAATTCCAGCGTCGACAAAACGGCCAAAATATTCTCCCCCGCGTCGGGCCGCCGCTTCCCGGGCTCGACAGGAAGCATGGACCCGGAAGACTATGCCGAAAGGGGCGGCCTCTGGGAAGCCCTCGAACGCAGCCATATATCTTTCTATAATTTCGGAGAGGCCAACGAGACGGCCCATGTGCGCGAACAATGGATGGACACTGCCACCGGCGCCGCACATGCCGTCATGGTGCCGATGCAAAAGGCGCTTTGGTCACGCACGAGCCACAACTATGCCGGCTTCAACACGAACATTCCGGACCAGTTCCGAATGATGCAGTTCGAATCCGAATTCACGAAAATGTGGCTGCGCGGCAAGACCCAAATGCCGCGTCTTATAACGATACAGGTGCCCAACGACCATACCGCGAAGCCCCGCCCCGCGGACGGTTATCCTTTTATACACTCCTATGTCGCGGATAACGACATTGCGGTGGGCCGCATCCTTCATTTACTTTCGCGCACTCCCTACTGGCAGCACATGCTGGTGATCATCACCGAAGACGACCCCCAGGGCGGCGTGGACCATATCGATGCCCATCGCAGCCTGCTTCTCATGGCCGGTCCCTGGGTGAAACACGGTTACACTTCGCATACCCACGCCAATTTCGGCTCCATCCTCAAGACGATTTACAATCTGCTGGATGTCCCCTACGTCAACCAGTACGATGCCACAGCGACCCTTCTCAGCGATTTCTTCACCGACAAACCCGATTTCAGTCCCTATGACCTGGTATTCCCTTCGGCAGAAGTGTTCGATCCGCAAAAGGCCATGCGCCGGTACAACCGGACGATCGACTGGCGAAAAGTGGAGAAAGGTCCCGACATGGATGATGAGAACGAACAACGGGAAGAACACTACCGGCAGCAGCGGGGTCTCAACTAAACCGCATCTCTTCTATCATTACCGGCTCATTATAATTGCTGTACCGGATCCAGTGCGGCCTGACGACAAAATGCACCAAACCCTCCCACGTCGCGGCACGCTCGCGCCCCTCCGGAAATACGCCGTAATACGCTTCCCTGTATCTATCGTCCTCCGCTCCCCGCAGCTCTGTCGCCACCCCTTCATATTGCGTGGTGGTCTCGTTCTTCATCCCGATGACAATGGCTACCCTTGGTTGCGCGATCAGGTTCCGGTATTTGCGGGATGTGCGTACAGTATCGAATACGATCTCGAGGCTGGGAGTAACGGCAATGCCAACCACTGCAGCCTCCGGTTGCAGATCCGCCGAGGTGGTGGCCAGGACAGCCAGGCGATGCTTCCGGATCACGTCATAGATAAAACTTTCGGTCATACTCAATACAATTTAGTGTAATTCAGCAGCGGGGTCATACTTTCATTACGTCCGCCTTCTTGCCCGACCAGTCGGGGAACAACACCTTATCGTCGGATATCTTCAAATGCGCATCGGCCACTGCGCTGAATACGCACCGGAAATCCGTCGTCACCGGCAGATCGCGTCCGTCTTCCAGGTTTTCGACCGCCAGGTCGGGCACCTGCCCATAGACCTTGCCGCCGGCCACGTTGTTCCCCAATATGAAATTGCAGGAGGCCCGGCCATGATCGGTGCCGCCGGTTCCATTTTGATGCACGGTCCGTCCAAACTCAGTCATGGTCATTACCGTTACATCGTCCTGCCAGTCACCAAGATCCTGCCAGAATGCTGCCATGCTGTTGCCGAGATCGGTGACACTGCGCGCAAAGACGCCGTTGTCCGTTCCCTGGTTGAAATGCGTGTCCCATCCGTTGCTTTCCGTGAACGCTACCTCCAGCCCTACGTCCATTTTTACCAGCTGTGCGACCTGGCGCAGCGAGTTGCCCAATGGAGAACCGGGATAAACTGCTCCACCCGCCGGCTTGTAATTACGGATATCTGCCTGTTGCAGGATCTTCATTGCTTCGAAACTTTCTTTACCGGTATCGTGCAACAGCCCCGCCGAGGTCTGATCATAAAGGTCTTCCCAGCTGCGCGCGGCCGTCGTCGCCACTGCCGGATTTCCGCGAAGCTGGATGGCAAAGTCCTGCAGGTTGCTGATGGCCAGCGACGGCGAGTCACCATAAAAACTGCGCGGTAGCGCGGAAGTCAGACTCACGGCGCTGAAGGGCGTCAGGGCATCATGCCCCAGCAATCCAACCGCCCGGTTCAGCCACCCGCTTGAGGTTCCCTTGTTGAAAGGTGTCCCGGATTCCATATAGTCCTGCGCATCGAAATGCGACCGCGTATTATTGGGAGAACCGATGCCATGCACTATCGCCATCCGCCCCTCCCGGAACAACGTCTCGAATGCTTTCAGCCCGGGATGTAACCCCCATCGCCCGTCCAGATCGATCAACGGGTTACCCTTTGCGCCCGCCGCCGCCGATAACGACAGGCCCGGTCTCGCCGCCTGCAGCCAGGTATCGGTGAAAGGCGTCACAGCCATCAGCCCGTCCATCGCCCCGCGCTGAAAGATACACACCAGCACCCTCCTGCGCTTGTAGGGCGCCCATACTTTGACGCTGGCCGCAGCCTCTGCCATGAATGACGGAATACCCCCCATCAGCCCTACGCCGAAAAGCGCAAGCCCCCCACTCTTCAAAAATGCTCTTCGCGATACCATGTCGTAATTTTTTGAGTTATCGTCTTTGATATTCAGGTGATCCGATGACGATGCCTACCACCTGCGCCAATAGCTGGTCTTTCTCCCCGTCCATTATCGCCGGCGTGGCAATCCGTGCCGTATCGGGGATGTCTGCCCGCACCGAAGCCTCCTCCACCTTCTTTGTAAACAACGGATCGTTGAGCATGGGCGTCAGCCGGCGGACCGTTGCATCCAGATCGCGCCCGGGAAGCAGGATATGCCCATAGACCAGCAATGCCGCCTGCGCGCTCTCAGGTTCGTGACCGTTGTTGAGGGCCAGCAGATCGACACCGACACCCGGTATCTTCCCCGCCGCTATCGCCAGTCCGAAATTCATGCGGTTCAGCAGTGAGCCGGTATTGATCCAGTATGCGCCCCTGTCGGGAAACCCCGTCGGAGCCTGGTAATAATATTTTCGCTCGCCCATTTTCGCTACCCAATTGTACACCTGCATAGGTTGCGAGATGGTTGCCCGCAACCCTCTTATCGCCCCGATAGCCAGCTCGAAAGGAGACTTCGTTTTTTCCCGCACCGCCTGCGGGCTCCAGAACTCCGGCGCCGTGACCATCGTGATCAACACCTGACGGATATCGCCATTTTTGTCCAGAAAGGTCTTCGCCATCTTATCGATCAGCGACTGCGGAGGGTTGTCGCTGACGAAGTGTACCGCTAGTTTCCGGCTGATGAACCTGGCCGTCGAAGGATGGTGCGCCAGCATCTCCAGCAATTGCACCCCTTCCTCATAACCCCCGCCGGCGGGAAAGTCGTGACCCAACACGATCTTCTCGCCTTTGTCGTGACGGTTGGCATTAAAAAAGAAATCCCCTTCGCGGACAAATCCCCGGCGGGCTATCTGGTCAGCGGTAAATTTGTTCAGGCTCGCTACCGCACCTTTTGCGAATTCTCCCATCGGATATACGCCCCATCCCGTAAGTACCCTTGCCGCCTGCGTCACATCCTGCTGCGTATATCCTCCATCCACCCCGAGCGTATGCAGCTCCATAACCTCCCGCGCATAGTTCTCGTTTATGCCGCGGTTCCGGCGCATACCGGCGGCCATCGCCTGGTTCTCGGTAAGAGGCGCACTGCTGGAAAAATTGTCGAGATAGTACAGCATCGCCGGCGATTTCGCGGTCTCCAGTAACAACTCGGAAAAACGTCCCAACGCATTCGGCCGGATCACATCCCGCTCGTAGGCAGGTATGAACTCGGCACAATCATTCTTGGTAATGGATACATTGAAATGGTTGAACCAGAAATCCGTCATCACTTCCTGCAGCTGATTATTCGAATAGGCCGCGCGAAGGATATTCTGGCAAAAGAACTGACGGAAAAGCTCCTGCTCGCGTTTGAGCCCTTTCTGCTCCATATAGTTCTTCAGGACCCCGCGATACTCCTTATTGTCCGCCTTTACGGAGTCTTTATTGATCACTCCGTCCCGGACGGCCATCCGAAGGATCTGTCCATTGCGGGGATAGGTCTCGGCCACTTCGGTATTGCTCAGGCCCAGCGCATCGTACTGACTGAGCCGATGCTCGAGCGAATCGTCCGGCAATTGCGCTTCCAGTTGTTTGGCGAACCACTTTTCCAATCCCATTTGCACTACCGCATCCACCTCCCCCGGTGTGGCGCCATACGTAAAACGACTGACCAGGTGCGCTGCCGCCTGTTGCTCCGTCAATCCCGCCTGACGCCAGGGGAATCGGTAAGCTGATCCTCCCACCCGGGCCGCCAGGAACGAGCTCAGCATAACATACGCCACCAGGATGAGCCCCAGGATCTTCATCGCCGCTTTCATTCTAAAGTAATTTTTTGTTAGATGCAACCTTCGCCGAAAGGTTTAATCCATGCCCATGTTAAACCTTCACCTCGCGCGCCGGTCACATATTAAATTTACTACAAATGATGCGATTCGTCCTGCTAGCCTTTATTGGTTTCACTTCCTGCACCCTGACCCATGCACAAACCATCGCAGACACTACTCTTCCACCATCCGCACAAAAGAAAATTTCCCCTGCCCGGCAGGCCGCCCGCCAGGTGAAAAATCTCGAAAAACAGCTCCATCTGACACAGGACCAGGTCCTCCAGCTGCAGGTGATCCTCATCAACCGGGACGTCGCCATCGATAGTCTTCGCAACAACCCTTCGGGCAACCGCCACGACGAAGCCCGCAGCCGCCGGGCCATCCAGCAACGCGCCGACCGGCAGATCGATGCCCTGCTCACCGATGACCAAAGGACGCTGTACCAACAATGGAAACAGAAACAAAGGGAACGCGCAATGCAACGACACCTGGAGTCAGGCTCGGTACCGCAAGAGCACCTAAAATAGCCATTCCAGCCCGGCCCACTGGCCCCACCCATTGCGCGCCAATCTCCCTTCACTGCGGTCCTTCCGCCGCGGACCGCCCCTTTTCGCACGTAATAATTCGATGCGTCCATCGTTATATTTCCACCTATGACCGCTAAAATCCTCATATCGGGCCTGCTTCTCATCGTATCGACGGGCATCTTGGCGCAGGAGAACGGCCTGTATACCTACCAGGACCTTTCCCACCTATACTACGCCAAACAAAAAGACTCGCTTAAAAAGGCCTGGGTCTGCCCTCCCGATTTTAAGGACAGGGCCACTCAAAAAAAATACAGGGAGATCTGGGACCAACGCACCGACCAGTTGCTGGGCGCCATTAATGACGACGATTATGTCCATGATAAGGAGGTATATGGCTATGTCCTCGACATCGTTCGCCAGCTTGCAGCTGCAAACCCCGGGCTGATGCCGGAAAAACCGCTGCTGCTCATCGACCGCAGCTCCTCCGTCAACGCCTACGCCATGGGAGGAAATATCCTCGCCGTCAATCTGGGTCTCATTACGTTTTCCCAAACGCGCGAAGAGCTCGCCCTCGCCATCGCCCATGAACTCTCGCATAACATCCTTCATCATTACGAGAACGCCATGCGGCAAAAGGCCGAATGGCTCACTTCCGAAGAATACCGCCAATCGCTCAATTCCGTCCTGGATTCCAGGTACGAGCGGCTGTCCCGGTTAAAAAAAGTGCTCGAGAACTACACCTTCAGCCGCAGCCGCCACCAACGCTATCATGAAAGCGAAGCCGATTCACTCGCCGTGCTGATGTTGAAAAAAAGCAATATCCCGTTCGTCGCAACATACTTTCTGCGTCTCGACAGCTCCGACAACGAATACATGACGCCGCTGAGTCATCCCCTGTCGGCCTTTTTCACGGCTTATCATCTTCCCTACGAAGAGACATGGTCCCGGCGACGCGGTCACGGTCTTTCCACGCGCGCCTATTCATTCAGCGATACCACTACCCTGGCCGATTCGCTCAAGACGCATCCCGATTGCGTCGAGCGTTATAACAAGACACGCAACCTCTCCACTGTCGATCCGCACCTGACGCCCATCCCCGCATCGATCCGGGATAAGGCGAATAAGATGTTGCTATGGAACCTGTACTCCTCCGTCAATCTAACCCCCTGTCTGTATCGCATCTTCCTGCTGAAGGACAAGGGGAATACGGATCCCTGGTATGATTTCATGCTCAGCAATATCTTCGCGTGCCTCTATTACTCGGACCGCGAGCTCAATCGTTTCAATGCCATCGGCGTGACACCCAAAGAATACATCTGCAAAGACTACTACGGCCTGCAGACCATGCTCGAACAGATCCCTCGCGAAAGCCTCCTGGAATCCTGCAAGCTCCTCCGCGATGAGGGTTTCTGGAAGACGCTTTCGCCGGCCGAAAAAGACATGCGGACCCTCGTATTCACGCTGGCGCTCGATCCCGATAATTCGGACAGGAACAAGGCCCGGGCCGCTCATCTTTTTTCCGATGGCAACTCCACGAGCATGTATTGCGAATTCGCTCAAAATTTCGAAAAAAAATAAAACCCTTCATCGAACACTCCCATTCCTATGCTGAACTTCTCCCGATCCCTGAAAAACATCGGCCTCGCCCTGTCGCTGGCGCTGCTCACGGTCGCCGCTCACGCCCAAACTAAAGTATTCAAGGCGGTTGCCCAGGACATGGACCAGGACTTCGAGATCATTATCCAGGACGGCAAGCTCGTCGGCTATCTGATGTTCACGCAGCTCGAAAAGGCCAGCGAAGACAGCTTCAATTACAAGATCGCCATCATGGACGAGAACCTTAACGATATCGGGTCGGTCAACTTCCGCGAACTGAAGCTGAACCTGAAGGAGGTGGCCTTCGAAGGGGACGTCCTCTGCCTGGCCTATGTGCAAAGTAATTTTGTCGGGAAAGAATACAAGAACGCGAAACAATTCCGCCGCGAATCCGACAACGCAAAAACGAACCTGTTCACGCAGTTCATCAACCTGGACGGCAAGATCATCGCGACCGGCAGGATAAAGATGGATGTGAAACCCGAAAGCCAGGGGGTCTTTTACAGTAACCGCAGGGTCGTAGGCAATGGCCGCCTCAAACACGGGATCCAGCTCCGGAATATCGCAGGCCAGGGCTTCGCCTGCTTTTACGGCGACGATACCCGTAATTGCCTGGTCACGTTCAACACCGCCGGCAAACAAACGTGGCAAAAACAGGTCGGCGAGGACGGTACCGAATTTACGATGCTCACCTCCGGACAGGAAGTCAATCTGCTGGTGAAGCTCAAGGATGAAATGCTGGAAGGCGGTTACGAGGTCCTTAGCTATAACCCATCCAACGGCACCGCCTATCCCAGGTTCCTGTTGAAAGACAAGAAGGGCAATTCCCTGAAACCGCTGACATTCGATAATGACCCCGTTACCGGCAAGCCCTTTGTGTCGGGAATGGTCATCGATCCCGTGCATGGCAATAACTACGCTTCCGCGAAAGACCTTCGTCACGGACCCTACAACGGAGTTTTCTCCATCAGCCTTAACGGTCACACCAAAAAAGACATCCAGGCCGGCTTTTCCTATTGGGGCGACGGCTCACAATCCTTTATCGACAAACATGGCTATTTGGCGGACCCGGGCGTTTACGCCAATGTGGAACATTCCTTCAGGGATTATCAGGGCAATACCTGGTTCGCAGCGGCCGGCATCAAACGCAAAGTCGCAGTCGGTTGCATCATTGGCACAGTCCTCACGATACCGTTTATCTATCCGCCATTCCTGTTCGCATCCACCGGGTATAGCAGATACTCTACCAGGGATGTCATGCTCATCAGACAGGATCCCTCGGGCAAGTTGTCCGTGGTCAATTCGATACCCGCAGCCCCAAGTGCGAATGCCATCCCCCGCGTTGCCCTCAGCGCCTACGGGCCGGGCTATTACACCGTCAGCAACTCGGATACCCGCACCAAATACCTGATCGTGAACGATAGTAAGGACATCAGCATCTATAATATCAACCAGAAAAAGATGGCGCGTACCATCCCGCATAAAGAAGGCAATAGCATGGTAAACGTCTTCCCCGCGAAAGAGGGGTATGTGATGGTCTATGAGTTCGACGTGAAAGACCGGACGACACGCCTGTCGATCGAGTCGCTGTAGCCGAACTTCACCGGAGCGGAACTTCGCTTTGCCCGATTACTCGCTACGCAAAGATTTCACCGGGTTCGCCCTCGCCGTCTTCACCACCTGGAAGCTGACCGTCACGACTGCGATAACTATGGCCATAGTGGTTGCCGCCAGGAACACGCCCGGCCCGATGCCGATGCGGTAATCGTATTGCTCCAGCCACCCTTTCAGCAGGAAGTACGACACCGGGGTCGCAACCAAACACCCGATGCCCACCAGCCAAATGAAACCGGCGGACAAAAGCCGCCAGATCCGCCATACAGAAGCCCCCACGATTTTGCGGATGCCGATCTCCCTCGTCCGCTGCTCGGCCACATACGCGGATAACCCGAACAGACCCAGACAGGAGATGAGGATCGCCAGCCCTGCAAACAGCGCCGCCAGGGTACCCAACATCGTCTCGGCCTCGAATTTCCGCGCATAATTTTCATCGGCGAAATGGACCGTCAGCGGAGCGGATGGATTGTATTTGCTGAATACGGCGGCAAGCTGTGCCACGCCGTCATGAATATCCGCGCCCGCCGGCAACCGTAACAGCATATTGTTCGACCAATTGGGATTGTAAGTGAAGATGCTGGGAATGGCCGCCTTGAACGGCGATCCCATTACGGCGTCTCCAACCACGCCGACCACCCGCAAAGGTTTGTCCTGCACAGTGATCAGGGCATTCAACGGATGGACAAGACGCAACCGTTTGACCGCGGCTTCATTCAGGATGATATTCGTACTGTCGGCGTCTCCCGTAAATTCTCTCCCGGCTTTCATCGTCATGCCGACCGTTCGGAAGTATTCCCTGGACGCCCCGGTAATGGGCATTTCCAACGATTCGCCGACCTTTTGGCCCGGCCAGGCCGTCACGGCATTGGAGGCCGCAAAGCCGTCGGGCGTGCTGCTGGCTGTCGAGACGGATTCGATCAACCTGTCCCGCAGCAGCTCGTTCCTCAAGGGATCGTAATTTTTCTGCAGATCGCGGGTCATATCCACCTCCAATAACCTGTTCGGATCGTAGCCGACGGGTCTGTCCTTGGCATATCGGATCTGGTTGTAGATGACGAGGGTGCCGGTGATCAATGCAAAGGAACAGGCAAACTGGACGACTACCAGGATCTTCCTGGACACAGAAGCCGTGCTCCCGCCCTGCATTACCCCTCGCAGGATCTTCACCGGCTGGAACGAAGAAAAATAGAACGCCGGCCGGATGCCCGCAAGCAAGCCGGTGAGGAGGACATAGCCGGTCATGACCAGCCAGAAAACCGGGCTGGAATAAGGGATGTTCATGTGGGTTTGAGCCAGGATATTGAATCCGGGTAAGGCCAGCTGTGCAAGCAACAGGGAAAACAGGAACGCGACAAACGCAATAGCCAGCGATTCGATCAGGAACTGGAGGATCAGGTCTTTACGCGCCGAACCGATGGCTTTCCGCAGACCCACTTCTCTTGCCCGCCGCTCGGACCGGGCAGTGGCTAAATTTACGAAGTTGATGCACGCGATTACGAGCACCAGCAAACCCACTATGCTGAAGATCCGGACGTATTGGATAAAACCGCCCACGGCCTTGCCGTTATCGAATTGCGAATACAGCCTCCATTTATCCAGCGGATGGAGGATCACTTCGATCTTTGCCGTGGATTTTTCCACGGCCATGTCCTTTATTTGTTGAGCGACCTGACCGACATTGGCGTTGGGCTGTAACGCCAGGAAGATCTGGAAGGCATTCATGTCCTTGTCCGTCTCGCATTGCTTCACCCAATCATTGGTCGCCACCAGGTAGCTGAATGGGACGATATATGCGAACTGGAAGGAGGAGTTGTCCGGCAGGTCCTTTACGATGCCGGTCACACGCAGATCGTGTTCGTTCTCGAACCGGACCATCCGGCCCATCGCATCCTCGTTCCCGAACAGGGCCTTCGCCGTGGACTGTGTCAATACGATGGAATAGGGGTCCTTCAGGGCCGCGCCGGGGTTGCCATCCACAAAGGCAAATGGAAAAATGCGGAAAAAATCGACGCCTTCGAACAGGCCAGGCGTGCGCAGTTTGTGCTCACCAGCCCCCAGCGCATGCGGCCCTTCCCAGAAGTCTTCACATACATACCGGACCCCCGGCACCTTCTCGCGCAAGGCATTCGCCAGGGGCAGCGGGGTAGAGCTCTGCGTCAGGATATTCCCGTTGTAATTGAAATTCAGTTTGACTTGATAAGCCCGCTCATGACCGGGCAGGAACCGGTCATAAGAAAGCATGTGGTTGGTCCATAGCCCGATCAGTAAGGCGACCGCCATGCCCAGGGCGAGACCGAAAATATGGATGAAGCTGTAAACCTTGCCATTGACGATATGGCGATAAGCAGTCTTGAAGTAGTTGAGGAACATATCGGTCCGGTCCCCAAAAAAATGCCAATTTGCAGCGCGCTCTCAATCAGGCTATTAAGATACATGCAGGGACGGGATCGTCCGATTTCGATACAATGTTTGTCCGTTAGCGCCCGATTAGATGCCTTTTTGGTATCTTCCTTAAATGAGAACCATTTTGGCCCTCACATTCATACTGGGCGCAACCGCCTGCTTCGCCCAGCCGCCACTAGCCGCGAGGCTCGACTCCTTCTTCCGACGCCAGGATCCGAATCTGCCTGGCTGCGCGCTCTCGATCGAAAAGAATGGCACCATCCTTTATCGCAATGCGGCCGGTCTGGCCGATCTCACGGAAAAAACCCCGCTCGACTCGCTCAGCGATTTTCGTATGGCCTCCTTGACCAAGCAATTCACGGCCATGGGTATCCTCCTGCTCGAAAAAGACGGCGTGCTGCGTTTCGACGACCCCATCGGCCGCTGGCTCCCAGGTCTGCCTGCCGGTATTGCCAGGAACGTATCGATCCGTCACCTGCTGACCCATTCCTCCGGCATTCTCGATTATGAAGACTTGATCCCGGCCAGTCAAACGATCCAGGTGCTTGACGCGGATGTCCTTCATATGCTGAGCACGCACGATTCCACCTATTTCCCTCCTGGCAGCCGTTTCCGCTACAGCAATTCCGGTTTTTGCCTGCTCGCACTGATCATCGAACACGCCTCGCACGAGTCCTATGCCCGCTTCATCCACGATCGCATTTTCGTGCCGCTGGATATGACCGGCTCCACGGTCTATGAGGCGAACCGGCCCATCCCCCACCGTGCGATGGGCTATTTACGCGATTCGGCCGGCCGCATCATACCTTCCGACCAAAGCGTCACCAGCGCCACCAAGGGCGATGGCGGCGTCTACACGTCTCTCTCCGATTATTCAAAATGGATTCGGGCATTGCAGCAAAATCGTCTGCTCCGTCTCGCCGATGCCATGCAACGGCTTCATTTTCCCATCGAGGGCATGCCAAACAGCTATTATGCGGCGGGCTGGTTCGAATCGACGGCGTACCCGGTACTCCTCTTTCATTCCGGCAGCACCTGCGGATTTTCGAATTTCGTGATCCAATTCCCCCGCGACCGGCTAAGCATCGTTTATTTTTCCAATATCGCGAACAACAGCGCCTCCTTCCAGCAGATCGCCCGCATCATCACCGAAAGCGGCCTCGCAAACGTCGAGGGCGTGTTCCCGCTCCACGAGCTGACGCGCTGATCGGGTGCCTCACGGGCAAACCAGAGCGATCATCCCCTGCGCATACCACCGCGCCATATAGTCATTCGGATGCAGCGGGTTGACAATACAATCCTTCGCCTTCTTCATCCGGTAAAGAAAATCACTTATACCCGTCATATTCAAATCGACGAGATCACACAATGGCGCGCGCCGCTGCCCTGACTCACCCACATTGCGCTCGACATGAAGACTGTCGACGGAGGATACTCCCCGGGCCCCGACAACCATATAAGCCGTCCCGGGCGGCGTCTCGGTATAGTTTCCAGACCGTCCCTCCTTTACCGGCTGCCGATATTCCAACAGAAGGCTGTCCCCCGCATTATAAAAACGCAAAAAAGAATAGCCGGCACCCTGCGCCCGCATTTCATAATCCACCAGTGCCAATCCTCCGACCTCGAACCGCCGGTCCATCGCACCCGTATCCCTTATCTCGACCCTTCCATCCCGGACATGCAAAGGCAGCCATAAATACCCCGACTTCTCCAAATCGGTCTTATTCCAACGGTCCGCCATGAACAGGAACCGGCCGCCGCCGCCTTCCACCGGCAGCACGAACGTACTTTGTGACTGGAAAGTAGTCGCCGAGTCCGCACCCACACATGGATTACCCTGCTGCACCCACTCGCCCATCATGCTGTCCGCTATGGCATACCTCCCCGCATTCGGATCCCATCCGCTGCATAACGACGTTATGAGATAATAATGTCCCGCGCTCTTGAACACCGCCGGAGCCTCACGCCGTTGACCGATCAATATCCGACGGTACTCCGTGGTCGGCTTCAGGTAGTCATCCGACAACAGACATACCTGCATCGTGTTGTTGTTTTCCGACGAATAAATGAGGTAGGCTCGTCCATCGTCATCTTTATAAAGCGTCATATCCCGCGACACCTGCCCGTTCGGCCGGTAGCTCCCCAGGTACCGGTACGGCCCCTCCGGCCTCGAAGCAACCGCGACTCCCGCCCTCGCATAACTGTAGTCCTCCCTGTCGATATGCATCCACATGACATACTGCCCGGTTCGGGCATTATAGATCACTTTCGGCCGCTCGATGACGCGGCCGGTATACAGATCGCTGAAGGTGTCCCGCATTTCCGGCGCCAATGCAATGCCTTCATTTTTCCAGTGCACCAGGTCGCGCGATGAATAACAGGATACGCCCCCGGCCTCCACCCGGTAGTCTTCCCAGCTCTGACCCGGCACCAGCCGTGTCGGTCCCTTTTTGATCTCACCGAATAGATAATAGACACCATCGTGATAGAGGACACCCGCGCCATGCGCATTGATAAATCGCCCTTCCGTATCCAGCCACTTTCCGCCCGCGTCTTCCTCCATCACGGCTACCCCCCAGGGTTCCAGCGCTACGCTATCCCCCATCGTGACCTTTTCTCCCGTCAACAGGTCCACCGCATTCCCATGCGCATAGCAGAACTTCCGCCCGACCCCCGAATAATTGAAATAATAGCGCACGGCGCGCCCATATTTGTTTACCCCTCCGCGCACGATCAGGGGGTATTCCAGCACTCCGGTCTCAACACCCGCCGCCGACACCTCTTCCTTCATCAACGCCTTCATCACCGCAGCGGAAGGCATCGTCCCCATATAAGTCACCGTCCCTTTCCCATACCGATTCCTCGTGATGGCCGCATACTTCCCCCACACCGGATGGCCATAACGGGCCAGTACCGTCGCCGTCGATGGCTCCAGCATCTCCGCCCAATCCTGCACCGTATTATCCGCGGAACCCACACCAAACGGATCTCCTTCCAACGGCACGCGATCTATATTCGTAAACAATTGATAAGACACCCCCGCCGCTTCCCGCAACCGTCCCGGCATCCGGGACTGCCGCACCTGCACATTCTCATCCGTAAAGCCGCTCTTCAGGCTGTAAACGATATGTCCTCCCCGCCTTACATAGTCGTTCAAACGCGCCAGCACGCTATCCGATACGCTGTACAGTGGCGGAACGACGATCAGGGCATAGTCATCGAGATCGGCCGACGATTCATTCAGGAGGTCGCATCCCACGTTCATCTCGTACAACGCATCATATTCCCGCCGCAGCACATCGTTATAGTTGAGATTATTGCTGACCGGGAACCACCCCAGAGCAGTCAGCGACGGATTACTGAAAAAGATCGCCACTTTATTATGCACGCGGAGATGCACGAGGTGATCGCCGATCCGCCGCCATTCATTCCCAACCCGGCTTACCTCGTCGTACACGGGGTTGGGTTCTCCATCATGACTCAACACCCCTTTCCAGTATGTCTCGACCGCATTTGGCAATGACATCCACGGCCAGTACTCCACCATATCCGCGCCCGAGGCGAGATGACTGTAGGCTTGTAAACGCAGCTGACCCGGATAGGGCAGCTCCTGCCTGCCGGACAGGCTCTGCGCCTGCGTCTCCATCACCAGATAGTTCCCGCGTTTCATGCTCCGCGCTTCATCACCGCCGAACGCGATCTCCGATCCCGTCAACCGGTCTGCTGTGGGATGATAGATATCGATACCGGCAATATCGAACGGCCGCGCCGCAGCAAAATGATCCACGTTCGGCTGAATGCCATACGACGACCCGCGCCATTCCAGGTCGAAATTCTGCGTTACAAACTGATCAGACCTTTTCAGGCTTCGGATGATCCCCACCTGCCACGCGAGATAGTCCGTCACCTGCCGGCGCTGAAAAGCGGCAAATGCACAACCCAGGCTGGCATTGATATTCCCGGTCATCGATGGCAGGTCCGCCCAGTCATGGATCGAGTTGCTCCAATAGTTCAGTCCATAAGCCCGATTCATGTTTTCCGGGCTGCCGAACTTTTTCTCCAGCCATTGTTTGAACATCGCCTGCATCACCAGCCCCTCATTCCCGTAATATTTTGTCTCGTTGTCGGCCTGGTAGCCGATCACACAACGTCGGTCCCGTACGTGGGCTACCAGTTTGCGGATGATCCGCTCCGCATACCGTCGGAATACCGGGCTTACGATATCCATATTCTGTCTCGCCCCATACAGGCTGCGGCCCGATCCATTCCTTACCAACACCTCGGGATGTTCCCGCGCCAGCCACGCAGGGAAGGCATAGGTAGGCGTCCCGACGATCACATCGATCCCCGCCCGCTCCATGGCATCCAAAACCCTGTCCAATCTGGTAAAATCAAAAACACCGTCATGCGGTTCCCATACCGCCCAGGTAGATTCGGCGATACGAACGGTATTGATACCGGCCGCTTTCATCATCCGCACGTCTTCGGCAAGACGCTCCGTCGGCATATACTCATTATAGTATGCCGCACCATAGCGCAGCGTATCCAATGCTGGGAACGGCTGCGCCGGCAATCGGCCTGCTGCAAGCACTATCGCGGCCAAAAACAACAATACTTTCATGCTGATCATTTACAAACTACGGCATACACCCCTGCCTCCATCATCTACCAATTAGCCCCGGGTGTCGAACCCTGCCGCAAAACGTACTTGTCATACCCTTTCAGTTCCGAGACCTTCGTCACCCTCGTATTCCCCGGATCCCTGAACGCCGGCTTCTCATACATCGCCTTCCCATGTTCCGCCGCATTCGCGCTAGAACGGCCATCCCGGCGAAGCACCCACCAGTCATTGCCCCAAAACCGGTCCGCTCCCCTGTCGCCGCGGATCAGGCTATCGGCGCCGACAAAGATGTTCTTATAAAAGCTGAAGCCCATTCTCGCGCTCTTTTCCGAATAGCTCACTGCCGCTTCCCTTGAGTTATAAACGGTGTTATTGTATACCTGGCAGTCATGAAATTGCGTCGAGTCACCACTGCTGTTCCAGACATAAACGCCTCCCCGCGCATCAGAAACCAGGCCATCGTCCTCGCTGATATTGTTGCGGATGATATTGTGGTGCCAGGGGCTCGCCCCCCAATATTGAAAGATACAATATCCCGCGCCCTGGTTCCCATAGGAAAGACAGTTTTCGATAACGGAATTGGTGACGCCTCCATCGAGATCGAATCCTCCTCCGTCGGCCGCCCCAGGAGACGTCTTGTTTTTGTAAGCCAGACAATGCCGGATGATTACGCTGTCTGCCTCATAACACCAGATGCCCACCGGTCCGTTGCCGATCCGCGGCATATCCCAGCCATTATTCGTCGCAGAACATTCGAGTATGAGCAGCCGCGTGCAGTGTCCGCAGACGATCCCGTTGCCGCTGTGATTCGTAAGATTGGTCGGATCCCCGGGATTGTCATCGGCGCGGCAATGGACGATCTTCAGATCGCGCGATCCCGTCTTCCTGTCATATGGACCCTCTACCGCGATGCCGGCAGCCCCGTTTTCATGCGCATATACGCCGTCCGCGACCACATCCTTCGAAGCAAAGATGAACAACCCAGATTTTTGAAAGCCGGTGACGTCCACTCCCGTCACCCGGATATGCTCGCATTCGATGATCGCCAAACCATCCTTGACATTCCCCGCTTTCCTTCCCGCCCCGACCAGACGGATCCCCTTCACAACCATCCAATGCGCACGGTACAAGACTACCGCCGATGAATCACCGCCGTCGATGGTCGCCGCGCCGGAACCGATCCGGGCGCCCGAGCCGCCGCCATAACTCCCGATCCATGCAGGATGCGCCGCACTCCCGCCACGACCCAGGCGCAAGGTGCCCGTAAAGAGCCGCCCTGCCCGGAAAAAGACCGAGTCCCCCGGCCCCAGCTCCACGCGGTTGACCGCAGTGAGCGTCTTCCATGGATGCGCGCGACTTCCATCCCATCCATCATTTCCTTTCGCATCTACATAATAATTCCGGCCGCTGGCCGCCAGACTAACGGCCATCAGGCCTGACATAACAATACAAAAATGGCTAAATACCCGCACGTGATACGCGGCCTTATGCAAATGATTCGACGTCCGCATAATACCAAATGTAGACATTTCTTCTATTCCGCAAGCCGCGCCCGCCCTGCCCGCCCATATAGCTATCTCACCAATACCACTGTCCCCTTCCCCGTCTCCACCTGCTTCGTCACCGGGTTCACATATTCTATCGTCCACACATATGCCCCCGACGGCTGCAGTCGACCATTAAACGTTCCGTCCCATCCCGCTGCCACATCCTCCGTATAGAAGACCATCGCGCCCTGCCGGTTGTATACAGCCAGCCGGTGCAGGATCACAGGTACCGTCGGCGGCACGCGGAACAGATCGTTATGTCCATCCCCATTCGGGGTAAACCCTGCTGGCATTTTCAGATCATAAAATACTTTCACCTTTTCGGTCGCACTCGCTATGCATCCATCTACCGTCACCACATTCAAGGTATAGGCCGTCGTCACGACCGGAGTTGCGACCGGAGTTGCGATCGTCGGATCGCTCAGCCCCTCCGAGGGGCTCCAGTTCATCGAGGCGATATCGCCTGTAATAGCGGGTTGCAGTTGAATACTCGCGCCGCTGGCAATAATGGTAGCCGTGTCCAGGCCGATCAACGGCAGCGGATAAATGGTCATCGTGAAGGGCGTAGCCGCCGCGACCGGCTGGCTGCAGGTAAGACTCCCCGTCATGATACAGTTGACGACATCCCCGTTTTTCAACGCCGAATCCATGAATACCGGCGACCCGCCACCCACACCTGCATTCGCCCCATTCACCACCCACTGAAAAGCCGGCGACGCACCCCCGTTGATCGGCACAGCGGTAAAGGTCACCATACTATCCGCACACACCTGGACAGCCGAGGCACTTATATTTACGCCTGTCGATGGGATCGGCAGGACATTCAACGACAATACATTCGATTGCGCCACCGGATTGATGGCACACGCGGCATCGCTGGTCATCGTACAGGCCACCACATCCGTTCCCGCTGAAAAACTCGAGCTGAATTTGGCGGTGTCACTTCCCGCAGGTGCTCCGTTTACCGTCCATTGATACGAAGGTTTGGCGCCTCCGTCGACCGGCGTTGCGACAAAATTCATCGGCTCGCCTTCACAGGCCGGCAAAGACGAATCACTGATCGTCACGGCCGGCGACGGCATCGGAAGGATATCGATTGCTATCGGCGATGAAACGACCTGGCAGGTACTGTTCCCCAGGTTACCCGACTGCGCTACGGCAAGCCGATAGATATAGTTCCCCGGCACGGAGGGCGCCCGCGTCCAGTTGTTCCCCGTGGCCCCCGGTACATTGGCCCAGGTTGCTCCTCCATCCGTGCTCTGCTGCCATTGCTCCACCTGCGACAGGTAGCAGCTCTCGACCGTGGCGCCCAATGACAACGTCGGCTGGACATTGGCGCAAACGCTGACTGTATCGGTCGCATAACCCGTGATACTGGCTTGTACCAGGGGACCGGCAGCACGGAAGGTGATGTCATCCAGCGCGATGTCATTCCCGTTCCCGCCGGGCGCATTGTTCGTCATCTGCAATAGCACGGAAGAAACGCCGGGCGGCGTGTTGAAATAAAATGCATACTGCACCCAGACTGGACCACCGGTCGTTTCCGGGATATCACCGGTCCCGAAGGTCTGCAATACGGTGCCATCGGTCTTCTCGATCTGAAAGGTAATATTAGGAAGGATCAATCCCGGCCTCGATACGACATTCATGATCCACGCGGCAAACTGATAGCTCGTCCCTGCGCAAAGCCCGTCTACTTTCTGGACATAGAAAACGCTGGGCTGATAAGAGGCATTGATCAGCATGAATTGACCGGACTGGTTGCCGGTATGGTCCTGGCCCACATTCCACCAGGTATTACCAAAACACGAACTGGTATGATTGGTGATCGTATACAGGCCGTCCGACGGGCAGTCCGCACCCTGGTAGGTCATATTCGTGATGCCGCCTGGCAGCGCAGGCCCGTAGCCAACCCCCTGACCAAACGTTATATCGACGATCGGATCACCCAATCCACCGGTACAGGTCTGCGCAGTCGCCCCCATCCCTGCCAACAAGCCAATAATAAGAACGGACTTTTTCATGACATCATTCCACTATCCCGGTCGTATTTGCCGGCCGCTCGAAATGTTGCGGGCCCCATTCCCTTCCCTTCCATCGCCCCGGCCATCGATACGAGGAGCCACACGATATAGAGTTTCATGCAGTTAATATTTGGACAGGTAAATTACGTATATTCAGCGAAACTACCTGCACATGAGACCGAAATACCCGCTTGCCGTCCTCTTGCTGCTTACCCTTTGCATTCTCCACGGTCAGCCTCCCGCACCCGCCTCCATCCCTTCCCCGAAAGATGCCTTTGGCTTCAACATCGGCGATAACTACATGCTCGCCAATTATACCCAGACCGAGGCCTATTTTAAAAAGCTGGCGGCCGCCTCCGGCCGCGCAAAATTTACCGTCATCGGCCAGACGGAAGAAGGCCGCGACGAGTTTATGCTCATCGTCTCATCGGCGGACAACCTGAAAAATCTGGATCGTTATAAAGAGATCTCCCAGCGCCTGGCCCACGCCGAAGGCCTCACCGATGAACAAGCGCACGCTCTCGCCGGCGAAGGAAAGGCCGTCGTTTGGATCGACGGGGGTCTCCATGCTACAGAGGTCGTCGCCACCCAGCAGCTCACCGAAATAGCTTACACGCTCTTGAGCCGAAACGATGCCGAAACGAACGACATCCTCGACAAGGTGATCATCCTGCTGACCCATGTCAATCCCGATGGAATGGAGCTCGTCTCCGACTGGTACATGCGCAATCCCAAACCGGAAAGCCGCTCGCTCGAAGAAGTGCCGCGTCTCTATGAGAAATATGCCGGTCATGACAACAACCGGGACTTCTACATGCTCAATCTGAAGGAAACACAGAACATCTGCCGTCAATTGTACATCGAATGGCTGCCCCAGATAATGTATAACCACCACCAGGCGGGTCCCGCAGGCTCCATCCTGGCCGGTCCGCCCTATCGGGACCCCTTCAATTACGTCTTCGATCCGCTTTCCATGACGAGCCTCGATGCCATCGGCGCGGCCATGATCAACCGCCTGAATGTGGAAGGGAAACCCGGTTATACGGAACGGGATGGCTCCACCTATTCCACCTGGTACAACGGCGGTCTGCGCACCACTACCTATTTCCACAATATCATCGGCCTCCTGACCGAGATTATCGGTGGCCCCAATCCCACGGAGGTACCCCTGGTACCCAATCGTCTTATCCCCAACGGCAACACGCCCAATCCTATCACACCGCAGAAATGGCTGTTTCGCCAGTCGATCGAGTATTCGGTCTCGCTCAACTATGCCGTTCTCGACTATGCCCGGCGCTATCGGGACGAACTGCTGTATAACATCTACCGCATGGGCCGCAATTCCATCGAAAAAGGCAGCCGCGACAACTGGACACTTTCTCCCAAACGCGTCGGCGAGATCGACAGCCTGGCAGCCCACGATGCCCCTGCAACCACCCGCCGGGGAGCAGCCACCGCCGATTCTCTGCGCAGCAGCCGCCGCGCCGCCCCCGCGGATCTCACCGCCCGCGGCCCCGGTATACTTCCCACCCGCTTTTATGACAGCGTATTGAAAGACCCCGCACTTCGCGACGCCCGCGGTTATATCATCCCTTCCGACCAACCGGATTTCCCGACGGCCGTTCGTTTCATAAACGCACTCATCGGCGACGGGATCGCCGTAGACAAGGCCACCGCCTCCTTCATCGTCAACGGGAAGACCTACCCTTCCGGTTCCTTTATCGTCAAGACCAATCAGGCTTTCCGGCCCCATATTCTCGATATGTTCGAGCCACAGGACCATCCCAACGATTTTGCCTATCCGGGCGGTCCGCCCATTGCGCCTTACGACGCGGCCGGCTGGACCCTGGCCTATACGATGGGTATAAAATTCGACCGCATACTCGAGGGGTTCGATGGCCCCTTCCAGCGCATACCCTATGGAGAGGAATTGGCCGCACCTGCGCCAGTGGTCCGGGATGGCTGGCTCGACGCCCGTTGCAATTCCTCATTCACCGAGGTCAATCGCTTGCTGAAAACAGGGAAGACCGTCTACCGTAGCACGGCGAACGGTAATTTCTACATCGGCCGCCATCGCCCCGCGAGTACGGTCAGAATAAGTCCCGCCCGCATCGCGGTCTGGGATACTTATGGAGGTTCGATCCCGTCCGGCTGGTTGCGGTTTATTATGGAGCGATACGATTTCCCATTCGATGTCGTTTATGCCCCGGCGATAGACTCCGGCCGTCTCCGCGATAAATACGATGTGATCGTCTTCGTTACGGGCGCTATCCAGCCTCCCGGTGAGGGCCCCCGTTTCGGCGGAAGGATGCCGGATCCGGAACGCATCCCGGCCGGGTGGCGTTCGCATCTCGGACGCATAACGGCGGAGAAGTCCATACCGCAGCTGAAGAAGTTCCTGGAGGATGGCGGCCGTGTGGTGACCATCGGCAGCAGCACTTCGCTGGCCTATTACCTCGGTCTGCCCGTACGCAATGCGCTGGTGGAAATGACGGGCGGACAAGAGAGACGGTTGTCCAATGAAAAGTTCTATATCCCGGGCAGCGTCCTGCGCGTAAGTCTGGACTCGGCCGCCCCGGCTGCCTGGGGAATGGGGTCGGAGGCGGATGTCTATTTCGATCAGAGCCCTGTATTCCACATCAACCCCGAGGCGGCTGCTAACGGTTCCGTCCGGCCCATCGCCTGGTTCGCGACCGATAAGCCCATGCGTAGCGGCTGGGCCTGGGGCCAGGCCTATCTCCGGAATGGGGTAGCCGCCTTCGGGGCCAGCGTCGGCCATGGCAGACTGTATGCATTCGGTCCCGAGATTACTTTCCGTGCCCAGACCCATGGAACGTTCAAATTGCTATTCAACCAATTGTACAAATAATACTACATTTGTCGAATCAACAGGGGATACCATGCCTGAAAACAACGAGTTCTATCCGCAGGTGATACAACGCTATCCGATCCCGCCGATGCCTGATGGCGAGTATAAGGATTTTATACCGGCCCTGCTGAGGGCCTTCGAAGAGAAATCCTTTAACGTCGCGGAGTTCGATCCGTTCCCGGTCCACCTCATCGTGGACTATATCCAGCATACCCACGTCTACTACCTTTCGAAAAAACTTCCCGAGATCGAACAATGCATCCTCCTGCTGTCGGATCACTATGAATCGCATCACCCGATCCTGGTTGCGTTGCAAAACTTCTTCCGGCACTATGTCCAGGACCTCTCCGAACACATCCGGGCCGAGGAGACCCGCCTGCTGCCTTATATTGATCTTCTGCAGGAGGCGACCCGAACATCTTTGGGCTTTTCGCGCTGGCTGCTGTCCCATGACGATTATTCCATCGACCGCTTCCTCTGCGACCACCACGATACCGAAGACGAACTCAAAGATATCCGCCAGACCATCCGCCTCTACGAACCGCCGCAAACCAACGAATCCCTCTACCGCATCCTCCTGTTGCAGCTGCAGTCGTTCGAACAGGACCTCTGGATCCATGCCCACATCGAAGAAGAAGTCCTCATCCCCAAGGCCCGCGCCCTCGAGCAACGCCTCGCCGCCGGCCTCGCTGCCCTTTCGCCCTCGAATTAGGCACTTCCTAAATCGTGCAGGCAAACATCGTCTACAGCGCTGAGGATCAGCATTAAATAGCAACTCTCTCACATCCCGCGTGCTCCCCTCTCGCAGCTGGAAAATACCGTGTTTTTCCCGTTGTAATTTAAAGAATGGGATGCTAGCTTCGACTATGCGCAAATCTGTTCTTGCCATTGCACTGCATTGCTTTTGCCATATGGCTACAGGTCAATCCATCTTATCGCTGGGTCTGGGTAGTTATCATACGCCTTTTATACACAATGGCGCCACCTTCGATAGCATGATCCGTCCTAACACCCTCGGGATCGATGCCGATGGCGACAGCGTACACAAGGTTGATTCTATATGCTTTTCCGAGAAAGCGAACTTCTTCAATACAAAGTTCAATTGCTTAGCCGATTTCAGATGTATGGATTTTCGCAACTGGATGGATTGCAGCAGCGCCAAATTCTATGGCGATGCCGACTTTAGCGGAAGCATCATCGAGAAAGCGGGTTTCTCAGGAACGGAGTTTCAAAAAGATATAATTTTCAATAACTGCAAGCTTCTTCAAACGGCCTATTTTTGTTATTTGGAGCTGTCTCCGCGTTCGAATCTCTATATCCACAGCCTCGCCCTTCCAATTGAGCTCTATTTCTCTCACAATCCCAATCTGCCCTACGACATCGATCTCACCGCCGCAAGACATGTCGACGGCGTCAGGACTAAATTGTATCTATACAGGTCGGATATCTCCAAATTTCTGTTCGACTATCGCTATTTCCAACTGATCTTCACCGATACATTACATAAAGAGCACTTGTCGCGCGATGAAAAGATCTCGATCTACGAAGCAGCCCTGAAAAACTTCAAGGACAGAGGCCAATTGGAGAGCTATCGCCTGCTCGACATCGAATACCAGGGGTTCAAACGCGGCGCCCTTCATTTTATCCCTTTGATATGGAATCGTTATGGCTATAACACCGAATGGATTTTTTACTGGACATTGTTCTTCCTCCTTGTATTTACGGCGATCAATTACTGTTGTTTGGAAAAACTGAACGTAATGGCCTATCCCATTCTGAAAGATCAGGATTTGAGAGGACTCAAGGACGAACCAGGCCCCTGGGGTTGCAGAAGAAAAAGAGCCTGGTACAGCTTTTACTACACGGCTTGTCTTTTTTTTCCGATCAGCATTAAAGTTGAAAACATTTCTTACAAGCGGTTAGGCTTGACCGCTTATATTCTAACCATTTATACATTCGGCATTATATGCCTGGCATACCTTGCGAACTTCGTACTACAGAAATAGAGATTTGAACCACCCCCTTCACCCCACTCGCAGCATCCCACCAGCTCCGATGACGAGCAGGCCGGCGTCCACAATTGATTATTTCCGTAACTTTAGGACAAACCACATCGTATGTCCGCCAACATAAAAAAAGAAGACATCCGCCAGGAAGTCTTCGATCTCTATGACGCCTACGCGCACAACCGTCTCACTCGCCGTGATTTCATGGAGTCTCTCTCTATCTACGCCGTAGGCGGGCTCACCGTCCCGGCGATGATGAGCTTCCTCATGCCCGATTATAAAAATACCCTCCAGGTAAGGACCGACGATCCCCGCATCGTCTCGGAATATATTCATTACGATTCCCCGCAAGGCGGCGGATCGATCAAGGCATTACTCTCCAAACCCGCCGATGCAAAGAAAAGACTCGGAGGCGTTGTCGTGGTCCACGAGAACCGCGGTCTCAACCCCTACATCGAAGATGTCGGCAGACGCCTCGCGCTTGCCGGTTTCATTTCCATTGCCCCCGACGCACTGACACCTCTCGGGGGCTATCCCGGCAACGACGACCAGGGCCGCGAAATGCAAGCCAGGCGCGACAAGAACGAAATGCTCCAAAATTTTATCGACGCCTTCGAATTCCTGAGGAAGAATGCCGATTGCAACGGCAAAGTCGGAGTGGTAGGCTTTTGCTTCGGCGGCGGGATTGCCAACCTCATGGCCGAACGCCTGCCCGATCTGGCCGCTGCAGTGCCGTTCTATGGTTCACAGCCCCCGCTCGATCAGGTTCCGCAGATACACGCGCCACTGCTATTGCACTACGCCGGTCTCGACACCCGCATCACCGACGGCTGGCCTGCCTATGAAGCAGCCCTCAAGCAAAACAACAAAGAGTACCAGGTCTATATCTATCCGAACGTCAACCACGGCTTTCATAACGATACCACCCCCCGCTATGACAAGGCCGCCGCGGAACTCGCCTGGCAGCGCACCATCGGGTTTTTCAACAAATATCTCAGCTGAAGCTATCTTCCATCGTACATCACCCCGTAATCCTCCGCACCCATGACGGCAAACCCAATAAATGCGTATGAAAAAAGAAACCGGCAGACGCAAATTCCTCAAGACACTGACCGCCGGCGGTCTGGGCATAGCCACAGCACCCGGCACAGTCCTGGGCAATCCCGCCCACTCGCCGCACCCCACCCACCCAGTCGATGGCGCCAACCAAACCCCCGGCACCGGGGCCGGAGACGCCACTACACGCCGCCCCTACAACGCCCCCTACACCGGCGAACATCTCAACCGTATCGCTTTTCCTATCGGCGGGATCGGCGCAGGCATGTTCTGCCTGGAAGGAACCGGGGCCATCTCGCATCTTAGCGTTCGCCACCGGCCGGAAATGTATAACGAACCAGCGCTGTTTGCCGCCCTTTCGGTAAAAGGCATCCCCAACGGTGCAAAAGTCCTCGAAGGCCCCGTCCCCACCTGGAAAATATTCGGACCGCGCGGTGCAGGCAACGGCGACACGGGTGCCACCTATGGTCTGCCCCGATTCACCAAAGCCGCCTTCACCGCCACCTTTCCCTTCGCCTCCATCCATCTGACAGATAAGGACATCCCTATCGGGGTCACCATCACCGGCTGGAGCCCTTTTATACCTACCGACGAAGACAATTCCAGCCTCCCTGTAGGCGCTATCGAATACAACTTCATAAACAGGGGACCTTCCCATGCAGACGCGATCTTCTCCTTCAATGCAAAGAATTTCCTGATCGAAGACGACAAGGCAAACCGCATTTCCGCCCTTCCCAATGGTTTTATCCTGCAAACAAATGACTCCAGCTTCACCGTTTTCACCGACGACTCCGACACCATCGTCGATCACTGCTGGTTCCGCGGCGGATGGTGGGACCCATTCTCCATGGCATGGAACACCGTGAAGGAAGGCAGAACGAAATCCACACCGCCCGTAGAAAAAGGAGCGCCCGGCGCCTCCCTTTATGTACCGATGTCGCTGCCACCCGGCGGTACGAAAACTGTCCGGATGATGCTCGCCTGGTATACTCCTCACTCTACCCTCCACATCGGGCAGAGCCTGCCGGCGTCGGAAACCTATCAGCCCTGGTACAGCGGCAAATTTGCCGACATCCTCGCCGTCTCGGACTACTGGCGCAACCACTACCCCGATCTCAAACACAACACCAATCTTTTCAAAGAGGCCTTTCACGCCAGCACGCTGCCCCCGGAGGTAATGGAGGCCGTAGCTGCCAATCTGACCATCCTCAAATCCCCTACAACACTGCGACAAACAGACGGCCGCTTCTGGGGCTGGGAAGGCTGCGGCGACGATTCCGGCTGCTGCAACGGCTCCTGCACACACGTTTGGAACTATGCCCAGGCACTGTCGCATCTTTTTCCATCGCTGGAACGGTCCATGCGCCACACCGAGTTCTTCGAAGACCAGAACGAAGAAGGGCACCAAACCTTCCGCGCCAACCTGCCCATCAGTCCGACAAAACACGATTTCCACGCCGCCGCGGATGGACAACTGGGCGGCATCATGAAAATATACCGGGAATGGCGGATCAGCGGCGACAGCACCTGGCTTGCCGATATCTTCCCAAAAGTGAAGAAGAGCATGGACTACTGCATCCGGCAATGGGATCCCCGCCACAAAGGCGTGGTAGAGGAGCCGCACCACAATACCTATGATATCGAATTCTGGGGGCCGGACGGCATGTGCACCGGCTTCTATCTCGGTGCGCTGAAGGCCATGCTTGAAATGGGAACCTATCTCCACGAGGATACCGCCACGTACGCCGACCTTTATGAAAAAGGGCGCCTGTTCATGGAGCAAAAACTCTTCGACGGCGAATATTTCTTCCAGGACATCGAGTACAAAGGTCTCAACGCACCCGACCCCGCAACGGCAAGATCTTACGGTGGCGACTATTCGCCCGAAGCGATCGCCCTCCTGCAACAGGAAGGTCCGAAATACCAGTATGGCAAAGGCTGCCTCAGCGACGGAGTCCTGGGCGCATGGATCGGAAAGATGTGCGGACTCCCGGATTTCATCGACCCGCAAAAGATAAAAAGCCATCTGCTCGCCATCCACCGGTACAGTCTCCGCAAAGACCTCTCGGAACACGCCAACCCGCAACGGCCCGCTTACGCCCTTGGACATGAAGGCGGTTTATTGGTTTGCACCTGGCCCAGGGGCGGCAAGCTCTCCCTGCCTTTCCCCTATAGCGACGAGGTGTGGACGGGCATCGAATATCATGTTGCCTCGCATCTCACGCTCATGGGCCGGCCCGCCGAAGGCCTCGAGATCGTGCGGCTTGCCCGGGACAGATACGACGGTCGCGTTCGAAACCCCTTCAATGAATACGAATGCGGTCACTGGTACGCCAGGGCCATGTCCAGCTATGGCCTGCTGCAGGGTTTTACCGGCCTTCGCTATGATGCCGTAGACAAAACCCTGTACGTCGATTCACGGGTCGGAGATTTCACCTGCTTCCTCTCCACCGCAACCGGGTTCGGAACGGTCCGGCTAGCGCAGGGAAAAGCCACCGTACACGTTGCCTATGGGTCGATTGCCATTGACAAGATTATCGTCAAAGCATGATCCGCAACAATACCATCGTCACCCTGCGCTTCACTATGACCAATGACCGCGGCCATGTATTGGAAGAGAACCAAACGACCTACCTGCACGGCTCTTCCGCCATCTCCCCGCGTCTGCAATCCCAATTGGAAGGGCTCCATGCAGGGGACCACCGGACAATCTTTCTGAAAAAAGGCGAAGAAGATGCCGATGACAACTTTACCTTCGAAGTCTTCATCGTCGATGTGCGGGACACTCCACCCACGCCGGCCCATCCGCAAATCCACCTGCTCAGCGGCTTCCTCGGGAGCGGAAAAACGACCGCCATCCGTGAGGCCTGCCGGTATTTATCAAAACAAGGTATCCCGGTGGCAGTGATCACCAACGACCAGGGTGCACGTCTCATCGACGGCCATCTCTTCACCCACCTGGGTATCCCGTCAGGACAGGTTACCAACGGCTGCTTCTGTTGTAAATACAACGACCTCGACGCCGCCATCCGGCATCTCCTCAAACACCACGCGCCCGGCGTCGTATTCGCCGAATCCGTCGGTTCCTGCACCGATCTCATCGCGACAGTCCTAAAACCGCTCCTGCATCAGCATCCCGAATGGCAAACCACGATGACCACGTTCGCCGACGCCCAACTATTAAATAGCAGCGCCCCCGGCTTTGATGAAACCGTCAATTATATTTACCATAAACAATTGGAAGAAACGGAGCTGATCGTTGTCAGCAAAAGCGATCTGATCGATACCACGCAGTTGCAAACCCGGCTCGAATCGAGCTATCCTGGAAAAACGATCTTGTTTCAAAATTCCTTCGACGAAGCACATATCGCCCGCTGGCTCCGCACCCTCGATGGCACGCCGTTCACTAAAGATTTCCCCTCGCTCGATATCGACTATGACACCTATGGCGCCGGCGAAGCCAAACTGGCCTGGCTCGACCAACAAGTGAATATCTTCAGCCCTGGCAAAACTGCGCAACACGCCGCCATCACCCTCATCCGTCACCTCAGCCGAGCCCCTTATCCCATCGGCCACCTGAAATTCCTGCTCGATGGTCAAACCAGGATCAGCATCACAGCGACCGGGGCCGCCGATCACCCCGAGCCCCAATCCGCCGCCTCGGCTACCCTCCTTGTCAACGCCCGCATCCAAACCGATCCCGCCGTCCTGTCCCAACTCATGGACGACGCCATCCGCGCCACCGAACGTGAAAACCGCTGCTCTATCCGCTCGCTTGGCGCCGACTGCTTCCAACCCGGTTATCCCCGCCCTACCCATCGCATTTCCTGACCGGGCGGCCCATGTCTTCGCCCCGATTCACTAATCCAGCGGCCGAACCATGATATTCTTAAAATACACCTTACTGTTCGGATCATGCCCCTGCAACGCAAACGTCCCATGCGACAATACCCGCTCTTCCATTCCCTTTGGCCGCTGAACATTCGCCGGCTCGGTATAGTCCACCACCGTTTTGCCGTTCAACTGTATCACGATATGCTTGCCCCGCACACTGACCGCTTCCGTGAACCACACGTTGTCGGGACAATACACCTCTTTGATGTCGACTATTCCATACAGACTCCCCGTCCGGCGCCAGTCCGTGTGCGAGTTATTCACCTGCACCTCATATCCTTTTGCCGGCCAGCCGCCTTCCTGGTATTGCGTATGGATATAGATGCCCGAATTGCTGCCGGGCCGGGTCATCACATCGGCCTTGAAATCGAAATCCTTGAAATCATGATCATGGACGTTCCCCTCATAGAACAAATGCGCGGTCGGACCATGCGCAATGATACACCCGCTGTCGACCGAAAAGGTCGAAGCATTCTCACCGACCTTCCAACCATCAAGCGTCTTACCGTCGAACAGCAGCATCCAGCCATTTTTTTGCGGATGCGACGATTCACCAATGATCAAACAAACGGCCAACCCGCAAAGCAATAAAAGTTTTCTCATATTATTTTTGTTATCATGCCTCAATAAATATAGGTAAATCTTTCCTAATCAGACGAATAGTTGCTATCTTCCTACCCGAAATCCAATAGCCATGACCTCCCTCAAGAAGTTATCCCTCTCCGTATGTGCGCTGATGATAACGGCAACATTGCACGCCCAGCTCGCAGTCGCTCAACTGATCATGAAAGGCCAACCGGCCACCGGTCTCGGAGGATTTTTCCACGGCGGCATCCCATTGACCAAAAACAGCGAAATAGGCCTCGAGGCTGGTTTCGACTATTTCGCCCCCAATCAGTCCCATTTGATCTTCGTTCCCCTCCTGGCAGGCTACCGGCACTTCTTCGGGAGCAGCGTGACCAGCGCTGCCGGAACCGGTTTTTATCTCGAACCATTCGTCGGCTATACCATCGGCAATACCGACATCCAGAAAGTCGATGCCGCCGGTAACCCCGTTTTCAACAGCGATAGCACCGATGTTGACCAAAAAGCATCCGGTGCCACTGCAGGCCTGTGCATCGGTTACATCTTACCTTCCCGCAGCTATCCGCTGAATTTCGGTCTCCATTTCGAACACGTTTTCGTGTCCGGCGACCCTTCCGCCAGCATGCTCTCGCTTCGCATCTCCTGGTCGCTCTTTGCCGCCCGCCGGTCACAACAGCACTAGCCGGGCGCGTCCCTTAATTCATCGCCTCTTTATTATACTTATTTCGATAGTCAACCGGGGACATTGACGTGACCTTCTTGAATATATCGCGAAAAGCCTTCGTGTCATTATAACCCACTTCATACATTACCTCGCCGACCGTCTTTCGGCTTACCTCCAATTGACGCTTCGCCGCCTCGATCTTGACCCGCTGCCAATACTCCAGCACCGTATTGCTGGTAGCTTTCTTGAATCTCCTCTCGAACGTCCTCCGCGCGATCCCGAATTTATCGCACAGCTCATCCACGGTGATCTTGTCCTGGAAATTAGTCTCGATATATTCCTGCACTTTGACGATCTCCGGATCGTTGTGTACCTTCTGGCCCTTGAAAATACTGAACGGCGACTGACTCGCCCGCTCGATATCGAGCACAAAATATTTGGAAGCCAGTATCGCCAGTTCCCGGCTGGTATATTTTTCCACGAGATACAACAGCAGGTTCCAGTAGGAGTTGGCGCCGCCGCTCGTATACAATCCATTTTGCTCTGTCACGATCTTGTCGTCCGTCATCTCTATGTCCGGATACCGGATCCTGAACTCATTCGCAAAAAGCCAGTGCGTAGAACACGATCTGCCGCTCAACAGACCGGTCTCCGCCAGCAAAAAAGCTCCGATACAGAGACTGGCCACTTCGGACCCTTCCTTATATTGTTTTGCGATCCATGGCAGGAAGTCCTGGTTAAGCCGTAAGGCTGTATCGAGATTGCCACTGATGGCCGGGATAATGATGAGATCGGGCTTTTGTGCGTCTTTGAGCACGGCATCCGTATGGATGGAGAAAAGTCCATCCGTCACCCGCACTTCACGGGTAAGCCCTACCATTTGCACGCTGAACGGCGCCTCCTTACCCGAACTTTTCAGGAAGTCATTGACGAACATAAAAATGTAACGGGGATCTGCCACAGCTTCCACAACGGCAGTTTCCGGGACAAGGATGGCAATTCGTTTCATGGCATGCTCTTTTAGATTTCGGCAAAAAAAATGGACTATAAAGATAACTTCATTTACTGTCGCAAACAACCCCTTTGATTGACGGATTTGCACGCTGTCCTTTCCGGGCCGCTGGCCTAGCTTTGTCCATAAATACAAATACATAATCACCATGGAAACATATGCTTTAGAACGCGACATCCGCCTCTGCTGCTTTACTGCCGATTCCTTCCCCGAGGGCGTAATGGCGGCCTTTCAACGGCTGAATGCCCGGGTTCCCGACCACGAAGGCAGACGCCTCTTCGGACTGTCCTGGCCGGACGGCAAAGGAAGCATGATATACAAGGCTGCCGTGGAAGAACGCTACCCCGGCGAGGCAGAGGCCCTGGGTGCGGAAGCATATACCCTCAAAAAGGGAGAATACCTCGGTCTCGAGGTCAGGAATTTCATGGACGATATCCCATCCATCGGCAGAGCCTTCCGGCAACTGGTCGACGCACCCGGTGTGCATCCGGATACCATGGGCGTTGAAGAATACCTCAGCGGCACCATCGTCCGCTGTATGGTCCCGATGTCGCTCGAAAACGCCTGGTCGAATAATTGAACCTCACACAATCGATTGCGCCTCGGCGATGCCGGCAAATAGCTTATGTTTGACTAAACATCGCCCGCATGAACCGAAAGACCTTTCTTCGCAACAGCAGCATGGCCGCCCTGGCCCTTGCAAATCCGGCAGCCAATGCACTTGCGGTCCCGAACGACGTCCGCAATGCGAACTCCGAAGCCACCCCGTCAAACAAGCGCAATCGTTCCGCCGTCCCTAAGGTCCGGCTGGCCATCCTGGGCACCGGTCTCCGCGGACAAAGCCATATCAGCCTGCTCCTGCGCCGTGAAGACGTAGATATCATCGCCGTCTGCGATGTCGACGACCGGATGCTTGCCCGCGCCAAAAAGATCTTCGACACCGCCGGAAAACGAATGCCTCAGATCTATACCGGCAATCCATTCGCATGGCGCGATCTCCTCCAACAACAACAACTGGACGCGGTCATCATCGCCAGTCCCTGGGAATGGCATAAACCGATGGTCATCGGCGCACTCGATGCAGGCCTGAAATATGTAGCCACCGAGGTCATTTTGGGCATCACCCTCGAGGACCACTGGGACGTCGTCAAAGCAGCGGAACATCACCAGGCCAATGTCATGATGCTGGAGAACGTTTGCTATCGCCGCGATGTGATGGCCGTACTGAACATGGTCCGGCAGGGCCTGTTCGGGGAACTCATCCATTTACAGGGAGGCTATCAACACAATTTGCAGGGTATAAAATTCAACAACGGCGATCCCAATGGAGGCACCGGTTGCGAGTTCGGCGAAAAAGGATGGTCGGAGGCTCACTGGCGGACCCAACATTCCGTACACCGCAACGGAGACCTCTATCCCACACACGGCATCGGGCCCCTTGCCCATTACATCGACATCTGCCGGGGCAATATCTTCACTTCCCTCTGCTCATTCTCCTCCAAGACGCGCGGTCTGCATGATTATGTCGTTCGCCATTGCGGCGAAAACCATCCCAGCGCCAAAGTGCGGTTCCGCCTGGGCGATGTCGTGACCACGTCCATCAATTGCGCGGGCGGAGAGACCATCCTCCTTCAGCACGATACCGATTTACCGCGACCCTATTCTCTCGGCTTCCGCGTCCAGGGGACCAACGGGCTGTGGATGGATGTCGCCAACAGCATTTATGTGAACGGAACATCGAAAGAAGATGAATGGGACCCCGCAAAAACCTGGCTGGAAAAATACGATCACCCGTTGTGGAAACGCTGGAGCAAGGACGCCGAAGGCGCCGGCCACGGAGGCATGGACTTCTTCGTCCTGCACGGCTTTATAGAATCGATCAAACGAAAAACCCCTACGCCCCAGGATGTCTATGACGCAGCGTCGTGGAGCGCCATCACTCCCCTCAGCGAGCAATCGATCCAGCTCGGTAACGCCACCGTCGCGTTCCCCGATTTCACCGGCGGCCAATGGATGTACCGCAAACAAACGTTCGGCCTTTCCGACGAGTACTGATGCCGGTCCCTCTACTGCGGCAGCACCGCACGCATGGGAAAATATTCGATGCGCGTCAGCGCTTTGGCCGGATCGCCCGCTATCATTTCTTTTAACTCGCTTTCGTCCTGTACCCCAACTACCCCCATGCCGAATGCACCGGCCGGATCCGACACAGGGCCAAAAACCACCACGCAACCCCGCGCCTGCCATTCCCTCCAATAGTTTGAATGCGTCAGCATGATAGCCCGCTCTTCGGATGTCATCGTGGGTACGAAATCCGGCCGTATCGGGTTGAGCCGGACAAAGAAATAGCTTTTTTCCATGGAAGCATGTTTATTCCCGCTAAAGATAGCCTTTTCCTGCCGCTTGCCATCCGGCGTCGGGCCCGCAAACCCGCGCCGCGATCCTCCCCATTCCGCCAACCCGCACTTATTCCACCGTCCCGCACTCATTCGACCGTCCCCCACTCATTCGACCGTCCCGCACTCATTCCACCGTCCCGCACAGCTCCCCAGGCGCGGGGCACAATTTTTTTAGCATCCCTTCACATGACCGATACCGAAAACGCGGAAACCCAGGCCCATGCCTTTTACCGGGAAATGCTGACCCAATTGCACACGACAGGGGAGCCATTCCTCGTCGGCGGCGGTTTCGCCTTTTGCTCTTACACGGGCATTAAGCGCGATACCAAAGACCTCGACATCTTCTGCAAAGCCAGCCAATGCCCCCACCTGCTGCAGGCCTTCCAGCGGCTGGGATACCAAACCGAACAGACGGATATACGCTGGCTGGCCAAAGTATTCAAGGGCAACCGCTTCATGGATATCATTTTCGATTCTCCCAACAATATCTGCCAGGTCGACGATACCTGGTACGAGCACAGCAAGCCGGCGGAGTTCATGGGAATCGAGGTCCGGCTGATCCCGGTGGAAGAGCTCATCTGGTGTAAAACGTACGTCCAGAACAGGGAAAGATTCGACGGCGCGGATATCAATCATCTGTTGTTGCGGCAGGGTAAGAACATGGATTGGAACCGGCTGCTTGCCCGGCTCGACAGACATTGGCATCTGCTGCTCGCCGAGTTGCTCGTCTTTCAGTTCGTTTATCCTTCCGAATTCCGGGACATCATTCCCCGCGAATTGGTCGACCGGCTGATCGAACGGGTTGGACAGCAATATGAGATACCAGGGTCCATTGAAAAGATCTGCCGCGGGCCGCTTATCGACCAAACTCAATATGCCGCCGATATCCTCGAATGGCGGTATAAAGTAACAACGATGAAAAGTGTTTGATATGAGCAATCCCGAAAACACACCCGAAAAAAAGATACGCGTCGCGGCCATAGCGGATATCCATGTAAGAGAGACGGAGAGGAACGAGCTCGCCTCGCTCTTTCGCGAAGTATCCCGGCAGTCGGATATCCTCCTTATCGCCGGCGACCTCACCAACACCGGCGACGAAGCGGAGGCACAAGTACTGAAGGAAGAACTGAAAGCCTGCTCCGTCCCTGTCATCGCGGTGCTCGGCAACCACGATCATGAAAAAGGGCGGCAGAAAACCATCCGCCAGATTATTCAAAGCGATCAGGTGCATATCCTCGACGGAGAAGCCATTGCCATCGGCAATATCGGATTCGCGGGCGTCAAAGGATTCGGCGGCGGTTTCGACAATTATATGCTGTCCATGTTCGGCGAAACGGCAATGAAAGCCTTCGTCCAGGAGGCCGTCAACGATACCCTTAGCCTCGAAAGAGCGCTGGCCCGTCTCGATCAGCAATACGAGGGGCTTAAAAAGATCGCCCTCCTCCACTATTCACCCATTCGCGATACGGTAAAGGGAGAGCCCGAGCAGATCTACCCTTTCCTCGGCAGCTCCAGGATGGCCGAACCCCTTATCCGCCGAAACGTCACGGCCGTCTTCCATGGCCACGCCCATGCCGGTACGCTGAAAGGCCAACTGCCCGGCGGCATCCCCGTTTTCAATGTCGCCCGCCCCGTTCTCCTCAAAGCCGGCTATACGCTGCCCTTCTATCTTTTCGAAGTTTGATGCCATTTTTCAGACTATCCCGCCCCGCAACCATGCCCCGTGCAGCGCACCACCCCTCCACACACTCCAAATGCCCCCCGTCGCACGCCTCAAAATGCGCGCACCACGTCGCACCCCCCAAAAAGCGAAAGGCGGCCTCCCTGTCAGGGAAACCGCCCATGGCTAAGTGAAACCCGTCCGTAATGCAAATAATGTTCTGCAAGGTCAGCAACGGAGATCCCAAAGGTATGATGACTCTACATCCAAAAGAATACCACTTTGGTGGTATGTGGAGAAATATCTACGCCCGATCTGCCCGCATTCTTTACCCATCAGCCTGTCTTTCAATATCCTGCATCTTGGCAAGGTTTTTAAACCTAAATGCATAAACACCTATCATGAAATACTCATTAAAAAAGGTCTTCGGCATAGCGCTTCTCGCAGGTCTCCTGTTCACGGCCCTAACCGGCTGTTATGAGGAGCATTATTATGGCCAATACCATCACCATACCCATGACTGGTACGATCGCCATCACCAACCGGTGCCGGCAGGCGTAGACTTCAATGTCGATGTCGATGTCCATCATCACCATTAAACGATCAACATGCCCTGGGCTCCGCTAACGCGGAGCCCTTACTTCTTACTAACCAGCTCCACCGCCCGCACTCTTTCAGGGAACCAGATCGTCATCTCCCCTTTTCCGCGATTGGCCCAGGAATAATACGGTATCAACACGACCGGCGCCACCCGGGTCGATACATCCAATCCATCCGGGCTGACAACAACCCGTCTTCCCTTCAATCTCAACGTCGTGATGCCATTCAACAACGCCGGTTCAAATTTCGCCACCGCCGTCTCCGCCAGACCGGGTATCAGGTTGCTCGTACGCCCGTCATTATCCACCCACTCCCCACAGTATACGATGGGCCCCCGCTGGATGGCCATTTTGCCCGCATCCCCCTTCACACTGTCGCACGCCTCCACCATTTGCACTTTCATCGGCAATACCAGTTCTACCGAATCGCCCTTTTTCCAGCGCCTCCCAATGACGGCATATCCTTTCTCCATCGTCACATCCACCACCTGCCCATTCACTTTGATCATCGCCTTTCCCGCATCGGCCCTCTCAAAAGCATACAACCCACCCGGTATCGCCTCCCCCCGAGCCCATCCCGGTATCCGCAATAACAGCCGGAATTCCATAGGCCGGTCGACCGTCACCTTCAACCGTACGTCCCCATCCCATGGATAATTGCTTTGCTGCTCAAGCCCTACTGCCTCCGAAGCCCGACCCTTTCCCGACGCCCCGGCAGCCCCCACATTCCCCAGTTCGATCCTTGCCTTTCCACTGATATACAAGTTCGCATACACATCCCTTCCCCTCACGGCATACACATATCCCGGCACCGACGGCAGGAACCGCGCAATATTCGTCGGACAGCAAGAACACGTAAACCATCCCGCCCGCTCCGGTTCGAGATCGGGGTACGACTTCCCCTGCATGACCTCCATCGCATTCGTATAGAAAAAGCTCTTCCCGTCCAACCCGACACCCGATATCAATCCATTATAGAGCGTCCTCTCCATTACGTCGATATATTTCGAGTCCCCATGCAGCAGGAACATCCGGTAATCCCAGAATACGCTGCCCACCGCCGCACAAGTCTCCGCATAGGCCGTAGGGTTAGGCAGTTCATAGTTGTCGCCAAACCGCTCCCCGTCCCCGATGGCGCCGATCCCTCCATGCAGATACATTTTCTTGCCGACCATATTCTCCCACAGACGATCCACCGCCCGTATATAAGAACTATCCCCCGTCAGGGCCGCGACATCGGTCATAGCCGAATACAGGTACATGGCCCGAACGGCATGCCCCACGACTTCATCCTGCTCCGTCACCGGCTCGTGCGCCTGCCAGTACCGGCCGTTCTTCCACACGTCCGTGCTGGTCTTATCATACTGCCGCTCGCCGCGCATCTCCAAAAAGAATTTCGCCAGGTCCAGGTATTCCTCCTTCCCCGTCACCCGGTACAGCTTCACTAGACCCATTTCAACTACTTCATGACCCGGAGCTACATGCCGTTTGTCCGGTCCGAAGGTGCGAACCAGCAGATCCGCATTCTTCAGGGCAATATCCAAAAAGTTCCTTTTGCCGGTTGCATTGTAGTGCGCCACTGCCGCTTCGAAAAGATGTCCCGAACAATACAGCTCATGACTCAGCTCGGCCTCATGCACCCACCGCTCGGGGCCCGCCCACGGATGGACATGCGCGGGGTCGATCGTGCGAGCGGTATAAAGGTATCCGTCCGGTTCCTGTGCTCTCCCGATCAGACCGATCAGCGAGTCCAGGTAGACTGCCAGTGCCGCGTCGGGATGGACGGCCAGCGAATAGGATGCCCCCTCGATCGTCTTGTAGATATCGGTGTCATCAAATGGATAAACTGTACAAAACTTTCCCTTCCTCGCTGCCGCCATCTCGAAATTGTGGACCCGGCCCGTCGTCCGGCATCTTTCGAAAGAGGCAGGGATCGTTACCGTTCGGTTCGTTTCGATCCTCGGCGACCAGAATCCGTCATTCACTTGCACCGCCGTAAACGGCACCGGCCGGACAGGATAATCCTGTTGCGCTACCACAGGCATGCCCGCGGCGCCCATCATCAGAAAGCATAATAATTCTTTCATGCCCTCAATATACCTTTTATTCCGTAAATTTAAATCCGCACCCTTCCGTGATACCCTCACACCCATCCGCGTTAAGCCAACACCAAAACCACCTCCAATGCTAAAAAACTATTTCCGCGTCGCACTGCGCAATTTCTGGCGCAATAAACTATTCTCCCTTATCAATATCGCCGGCCTGGCCATCGGCATCAGCGCCTCGCTGATCATCACGCTCCTCGTCTGGCATGATTTCACGTTCGACAAATTCGAAAAGGACCGCGACCGCATCTACCGCGTAACCACCGATTGGAGCTTCCAGGGGAACATCAACCACTCGGGTTGTACCAATCTGCCGATGCCGGGCGCTATGGAAAAAGGGCTGACGGGCCTCGATCTGGTCGCCTCTTTTCGCACGGCAGACGAGCTCAAAGTGACCGTACCTTACCCGGACGCAAACCGGCCCCAGATCCTCAAACATCAAAAAGACCTGGTCTATGCGGATGGACGATATTTCGATCTCATTCACTACGACTGGCTCGCCGGCTCGCCGAAAACATCCCTGTTACAACCCTACCAGGTCGTCATCTCGGCTAAGAATGCCCGTCTCTACTATCCCGGTCTGGCCTATACGGATATCATCGGCAAACCCATTTTGTTCGATGACACGATCCAGGGCTCCATCACCGGCGTCGTCAAAGACATCCCTTATAATACCGATTTCAATTTCAGGACCTTTATCTCCTATTCCACCCTGATGACCAGCCGTCTCAAACCCAATGGCTGGGACAACTGGGGCAGCTATAATTCCGCCGACCAGGTGTTTGTACGTCTGACGCCCGGCGCTTCACCCGCCCGGATCATCAAAGGCATGAATGACCTCATCAAGGAACACGAACACCGCGATGCCAACGACAAAAGCACTACCACCGCCGGTCTGCAGCCGCTGCCCGACCTTCACTTCAATCCCGATTACGGCATATTCGACGAGAGCCGCCAACCGCATAAACCCACGCTCTATGGTCTCATAGCCGTAGCCGCATTCCTGTTGTTGCTGGCCTCCATCAATTTTATCAACCTGACGACGGCCCAGGCGTCCCAACGCGCCAGGGAGATCGGCATCCGAAAGACCATGGGCAGCCACCGGCGTCAGCTGACCTTCCAATTCCTGAGCGAGACTTTCCTGCTGACCCTGTCGTCGACCATCCTCTCTCTGGCGATCGCACCGCTGCTGATCAGCCTGTTCCGCGATTTCATCCCGGAGGATTTCCATTTCAACCCGTTCCGGGAGCCGGTGATCTTCCTTTTCCTGTTGGCCCTCGTCATCGTCGTAAGCCTGCTCTCTGGACTCTATCCCGCGCTCGTGCTGTCCTCGTATAATCCTGTGCTCGTCCTCAAGAACCAGGCCTATGCCAACACCGGCAAGACCCGCTCGGCATGGCTGCGTAAGACACTCACCGTTTCGCAATTCGTCATCGCGCAGGTCTTCATCATCGCCACCCTGGTCGTCGGCCGCCAGATAAGTTACGAGCTGCATAAAGATCTTGGCTTCAACAAAGAAGCCGTGCTTTACTTCCATACCGATTTCCGCGACAGCGCGCGCCAACACGATCTCCTCCTGTACAAGCTCCGGTCCATCCCCGGCATCGCCATGATCAGCCTGGCTTCCGACCCTCCGTCGACAAACAGTACCTGGACCAGCCGTCTCAGCTACCTGGATGGCAAAAAAGAGATACAGGAGTCGGTACAGGTCAAGGTGGGCGATACGAACTATTTCCCGATGTTCCGGTTCCACCTGCTGGCTGGGAAACCTATGCCGCATAGCGACACGACCAATGCCGTGGTCATCAACGAAACCTACGCCAAACGACTGGGCTTCACCGATCCCCGGCAGGCTTTGGGGAAACAGATCAAATGGGACAAAGGCAATGTCCTGATTTCCGGCGTAGTGGGAGATTTTCATCCACGATCGCTGCACGAGCCGATCAATCCTCTCCTCATTTGCAACGGCGAGCGCGGGATACACTGCTTCAATATCAGGATGCAGCCCGAAGCCGTCGCCGGCGCCTCCTGGCCGCAAACGATCGCATCGATCGAAAAGGCGTACGAATCGGTATACCCCTACAACGATTTCGACTATCATTTCATCGACGACACCGTCGCCAAATTCTATGATGCGGAAAAGAATGTGGCGCGGCTGCTTATGTGGTCGACAGGACTGACCATCTTCATCAGCTGCCTCGGCCTTCTGGGTCTTGTCATCTATGTCACGAACCAACGCACCAAAGAGATCGGCATCCGCAAGGTCATCGGCGCGTCCGTCACGCAGATCGTTGTCCTGCTGTCTCGCGATTTCATGAAGCTGATCGCCCTCGCGATCGTCATCGCCCTTCCGATTGCCTGGTGGGGCGGCCGCAAGTGGTTGGACAACTATGCATACCGCACAACCATCAGCTGGTGGATCTTCGCGGTGGGCGGGGGTGCATTGCTTGCCATGGCGCTGCTGATCCTCTGTGTCCGAACCTTCCGCGCAGCCGCCGTCAACCCGGTCGAATCTTTGCGTAGCGAGTGAGCGCATCGAAGCCGCGGCCAGTCGCCGATTTCACGAAAATGCCCTATTTTAGTACCCCAAATAACCTAAACTGAAGCCATGAACCCCTCCAGGACCCTGGCCTGCCTGATTGCCGTAGCTTGCCTGTTCTCCTCCTGTGCTATGTCTTACCGGCCGGTCAACCCACCCACGCTGCGTTATTCGCAGGCATCGGACAGCGATAATTTCGCCTACAAATACGACGTTCTGATCCAGGCCGGGAACCGAAAGCTGGCGAAAAAAGAGTTGAAAACGCAGATCAGGATCGTAGCCGTGAAAATATACAACAACACCACGCAGACTTTACGATACGGCGCGAATTATACTATATATGCCGGCCAGCGCGTGGCGGACATCCTGCCGATCCGTGACGTGACCCGGAACATCCAGGAGACGGTTCCGACCTATTTGCTGTATATGCTGTTCACGCCGACCACGCTGACCACCACCAACGGGGCGTCCTCCAATTCTTTCCCGATAGGACTCATTCTCGGTCCGGCCCTCACGGGGTTGAATGTGGGTATCGCAGCATCCGCCAATAAACATTTCAAAATGGAACTGCAGGAATACAATATTTTGGAAAAGGATATCACGCCAGGGGAAACGGCATACGGTCTGATCGGCATCCAATCCCCCGAATTCGATGCCCTGACGCTGAAATGGACAGGCAACTGATCGTTGCACCCCGCACCTGTCCCCGGTTGCTTAGTTCGCCGCCATAGGCATCTGCACGCCCACCTCATTGGCCTTCAGCACGCGGATAAAATTCCCGCCGAGTATCTTCACAACATCCGCCTTCTTATACCCGCGCTTCAGCAGTTCGCGCGTGATCAGCGGATAGGTCGATACGTCGTCCAACTGCTGCGGCGGCGATTCGATACCGTCAAAATCGGAGCCCAGACCGACATGGTCCGGGCCGATCAGCCGAACGATATAATCGATATGATCCAGCACCAGCGACAACGGAGCCCTAAGCGAGTCGGTCTCACCCGGATATTTCTTCGAGAGATACTCGTTGATCGCGTATTGCGGCGCTTTTACTCGGGTCATACTGTCCACTTCAACTTTATGCCGCTGCAGGAAACGCGTTACCCGGGGCTGATAATTGCTGTCCAGGAAACCCGAATAAAAATTCACCTGTATGACGCCGCCATTCGCGCCGACTGCTTTTATCTGGTCGTCTTTCAGGTTACGCGGAACGGGACAAAGTGCATAAACGCTGCTGTGACTGCAGATGATCGGCCTGGTCGTCGTATGGATGGCATCCCAGAAGGTCCGCTCGCCGACATGTGACAGATCGACCAGCATGCCCAACTCATTCATACGCCGGACGATCGCCTTTCCCTTTTCCGTCAGCCCATAGGGAGTGACCGTGAACGCCTTGCTGGTTTCATCGAATGCCGAGGTGGCCCATGACGTGCTGTTGTTCCAGGTGAGCGTCATATAGCGAACCCCCCGGCGGAACAGGCTGTCGAGATACTCCATGTTGTCCTCGATCATATGTCCGCCTTCCACGCCCATCATCGCCGCCAGCTTGTGATGTTTAACGGCCTGCTCGATCCCCGCGACATCGGTGACGATTTGCATCCTGTCAGGATAACGGGCCGCAATCGAATAAAGACTGTCGATCTCCCGGTTTGCCTGCCGGAATGCGCTTCCCACGCCGTAATGATCGTCGCAAAATATGGAGAACACCTGTACATCCACTCCGCCTTTTTTCCACCTCGCCAGGTCGGACATGGCCTTTCCCGTCAGGTCGGTACCGATATCCAATCCCTTCAGCACGGCATCGCTCAGTACATCATTGTGCGTATCCACAACAATGGCCTTTTCGTGGATCTTCTCATACGATTGCGCAGTCGTCCGGCAAACGCCGCCGACCGCCAATGCTGCTAATAATAATAGCCTGTAACCCTTCATAGTAGTAGAAATTATTCCCTGTGAAAATCGAGGTCCTGAAAATCATAACTGAAATCCGTCAACGGGGATACCGGTTTCATCCGTATCCCGGACGCCTTCCCCTGCTCATCGAGAGAGAAGATCGCAAATGCATCGGCATTCATGCTCCTGGTGGTCCACCTGACGATGAACGAATTCCCCTTGTAAGCCAACATCTCTCCGCCTAGTTTCGGCGACCGCCTGCTCTGGAACCACAGCCGCCCGTTCTTTTCGGAAATGACCACCTCACCCAGCCACGCGTCCCGGTAGGTTCCCGTATATATGGCCAACTCCGCCCGACCCGCACCTGCCGCGCGGGCCGTACCCGCCCCCGCAACCTCCACCTCTTTCCAGATCGAGTCCGTCAGCTTTTTATCCTGTGCCGTTATCCGTTTCCGTATCGCTGCATACTCGGAAACCCTGTCGGTCCCCGTGATACCCAGGTAACCATCCTTGATCTGGTTGGTGACCGCAGAAAACGCAAAGCCCTCCTCCTGATTGGTCAGCACGATAATGCCCAGCCGCAGCTCGGGTATCATGGTGATCTGCGTGACCATCCCCTCGAGACCACCCGTATGACTCAGTTGTTTGTAGCCCTTCACATCATTGATAACGAACCCAAGGCCATAATCCGCGAAATGCGTTCCATAAGCACCCGGCCCTCCCAACGGCAGGATGGTTTGCGGCGCCCAGCGTTCGCGCATCACCGCCGGCGAGAGCAGCTGCCTGCCGTCGGGACCGTATTTCCCGCCGTCCAGGTGCATCTCCACCCATTTGCTCAGATCGGCGATGCTGGAATAAATGCCACCGGCCGCATAATCGACGACAGACTTATGACGGCGAATGACTTCCACTTTGCCGTCCACCCGTGCATGCCCGTCGATGACATCCGAGGTGTCGCGCAACCGGTCAAATCGCCCCGCACTATGCACCATCCCCAATGGCCGCATGATCCGCTGTTCGACAAAATCTTCCCAGGACATGCCGCTGACGCGCGCGACGACCTCGCCTGCAATGATATAAAGATTGTTGTCATAGGCATACTGCGACCGGAAACTGGTGGCGGGCTTTAGGTATTGCAGGTTGTGCAGGATATCTTCGATCGTGAAATCGCCGCCGTCGGGGAAGAACATCAGGTCGCCCGCACCCAGCCCCAGGCCGCTCCTGTGGCACAACAGGTCCCGTATCGTGAACTCCTCCGTTACCCAGTGATCATACAACGTGAATTCTGGGATATATTTCCGCACCTTATCATCCCATTTCAGTTTGCCCTCGTCGACCAGCATGCCCAACGCCGCGGTAGTAAACGCCTTGCTGTTCGACGCAATGCCAAAAAGCGTATTCTCATCGACCGGCTGCCGCGTCCCCAGCGACCGTACCCCATAACCCTTGGAGTGCACCACTTTCCCGTCCTTTATGACGCAAACGGCTATCCCCGGAACATCGAAAGCCCGCAACGTCCTTTCCGCCAGCGTATCGATCTGCACTTCGTTCAGCGGCTGCGGCGAACCGGGCAACTGTGCCGTTCCAACGGTCACCGCCAATAGCAGCAATGCAGTAGAAATTATTCTCATACTATTAGCTTTCAATAAATATACCCATATTTTCCTACATCAACCCTCTCAGCCGCAAACACTGCAACAGCATGATCGTTTTTCCATCCTTGATTTCCCCGGTCTTCATCATCTCCAACGCCCGCGCAAACGATAATTCGATCACTTCGATCTCTTCCTGCTCATGCTCGAGTCCGCCGCCCTCATGCACTTTCATCGATGGCGTGCCGCGTCAGGATCACAGCTCCATTCCCGCGGTCATAAGCCAATATATTGTATTTTTGTCAAATGAAAGAGGGGCGCCTTCCCACCATCAAAGAGATCGCAAAACAGCTGAATGTTTCCGTTTCCACCGTCAGCCGCGCGCTGCACGATCACCCCGGCATCGGCATGCGCACCAAGACGCGCGTAAAACAATTGGCCCGCGAGCTGGACTACGAGCCGAACCAGACGGCCATCTTCTTCAAACAACGAAAGACCTTCACCATCGGCGTCGTCCTTCCCAATTTGAAAGAAGAATTCTTCTCCGAGGCGATCAATGGCATCGAGGACGTTGCCACCCAACACAAATACAGCGTCCTTATCAGCCAGTCCAGGGACGATATCGAACGCGAACGCCGCATCGTGAGTACGATGAAGAACAACCGGGTCGATGGCATCATCGCCTCCCTGGGCGCCAATACCATATCCTATGATCATTTCACCGCACTCAAAAAATATGGTATCCCACTCGTCTTCTTCGACCGCGTACCCGCCCTTCCCGGCTTCAACAAGGTGTACTCCAACATGAATAGCGGCACCCGCGAGGCGATTGGGTTCCTCATCGAAAAAGGACATCGCCGTATCGCCGTCCTCAACGGACCCGAAAAAATGCGCTCCTCCAAAGAACGGACCGAAACCTACAAACAGGTCCTCATCAAAAAAAGATTGAAGATCGATCTCGGTCTCGTCGCCTATACCGATCTGTCCAGGGAAGATACCTTCAAAGCCATGCAGCAATTGCTCGCCCAACGCCCCCGCCCAACCGCGATCCTGGTGATCAACGACTATATCGCGCTCGATGCCATGCAGTATGCCCGCTCGCAAAAGCTGAAGATCAATAAGGACATCTGCTTCGTCAGCTATGCCAATCTGCCGATCACCAATTACCTGGAAAACCCTCCCCTGGCGTCGGTCGAACAATATCCGTACGAACAGGGCGCCAAAGCCGCCCGCGTCCTCATAGACCTTATCCGGAAAAACGAAAAGAACGACCAACCCCCGGGGCCCGAATCCTACCAGAACATCGTCATCAACGGACAACTGATCGTCCATGCCAAACGTTGAATTCACCGCAACCGTTTGCATATTGTCAACCCGTCTAACTTAACTAAGTTTACCACCCTATTCAATCATCATTCATGCACGATCAGGTCCTTGCAGCTTATGGATTTCCGGCGGATACCTCGGTTTCCCCGCATGGCAGCGGCCTGATCAACCACACCTGGCATGTGCACAGCGGCAAGGGCGACTTCATTCTCCAACGGTTGAACGATGCGGTCTTCACCCGGCCGGACTTCATCGCTGAAAATATTGAAATGGTAGGCCGGTACCTTACCGACCACTATCCGGGAACCGTTTTTCCACGACCCGTTAGATCGGTCGACGGCGAGACCATGATCGATGCCCGCCCGAACGGCTTTTACCGTATGTTCCCATATATCGGCGATTCCGTTACCATCGACGTCGTTCAGACTCCCGCCGAAGCGTTCGAGGCCGCCCGGCAATTCGGCGCATTTACCCGCATGCTCTCGGGGTTCCCCACCCGCCGTCTGCACGAAACCCTGCCAGGCTTCCATGACCTCACACTTCGCTACCGCGCCTTTGACGCGGCCCTGAAGGATGGACTTCCCGACCGCATTCGCACCTCCTCGCACCTGATCGAATTCCTGGTCTCACAACAACCCCTGGTCGCCGAATTCGAACACATCCGCTCCAATCCGGATTTCAGGAAGAGGGTCACCCACCACGACACTAAGATCAGCAATGTACTCTTCGACCGCAACGGCAAAGGCATCTGCGTCATCGACCTCGATACGGTTATGCCCGGCTATTTCATCAGCGACGTCGGAGACATGTTCCGGACCTATCTCTCACCAGTAAGCGAAGAAGAGGGCGATATGTCCCGGATATGCGTCAGGGAGGAATATTTCGCGGCAATCGTGGAAGGGTACCTGAAAGAGATGTCAGGGGTCCTCACTCCCGCGGAAAAAGGTTCCTTCGTCTATGCCGGCGAGTTCATGCTGTATATGCAGGCGCTCCGCTTCCTCACCGACTATCTCTGCGGCGACAAATACTATGGCAGCCGCTACAACGGACATAACTACATTCGCACCCTCAACCAAATCACCCTTCTCGAACGCTTCCTGCAACAATCGCCGATGCTCCGCGACATCACCGCCCAAATCACCGGCAGTGATCACCCGCCAACCGCATGATCTACAATTTAATGAATAACAAATTCGCAGTCTGCTTACTTTGCTTGTCTGTCAGGTTCAGGATATACTCGCCGGGCGCAAGCCTGCTGACGTCAAGCACCATGCTGCCGGGGTAAGAAGAGCTGATACTGTATGGCACGCTTCTCCCCATCATGTCGAATATCCTGATCGCCAGGTTCCTCCCCTGCGTGTTCACGAGAAAGAGCTGACCCCTTGTAGGGTTTGGAGCGATCAGCACACCCATATCGTTGGGAAAGAATTTTATCGACTGCGATAGATGACTGGTGCAGCCATTCTGCGTGACCTGCACAGCGTATCGGCCGGAATCTTTGGGCGCATATATACGATCGGTAGCCCCGGAGATCGTGCTGCCGTTCCGATACCATTGGTTGCCGGTGGCATAGTTGGATACCATAAAGCCCACGCTGTCATAGATCGACGGCTGAGGTAATCCCCTTGCAATAAATTGGAGGGTATCGCTATATTCGGTAATCCCATTGTAACGGAACTTTAACCGCGCCGAATAAGGGCTGTCGGGCGTCAATTGGTCCACCGTTGAGGCTATGGCAATCCGGTTGGCCTGTACCGAGCCCGGGCTGGTGTTGATCACCCTTACGTTGCCGCCGGGAGCCGTAACCTCCCACCGGATGCTGTCTATTACTCCCAATGCCACACCCACCCCCGCGGATAAGATGGTCTCGCAGGCGCTGTTCGATAGGACGCTCACGGAATCCACCTCCCATCCTGCGACAGGAGCCCGTAGGATCGTGCCGCCAATACCGGCGACGACCACATCGCTATCCGGCGTAAACTGAATAGAAACACCCCCCACAGGATAGCTCAGCTGCCAGGTCTGTCCCCCGTCCATCGTCTTATAAATACGACCATAGGAGCCGGGGCCGGAGATATTTCCATTGGTCAGATAACCGACCTGCGAATTGAAAAACTTAACGATCCCATTGAAATTGCCTTCATCGTTGGCCGTGTAGGTACGAGTCATCTTCCAGGTAGTACCTCCGTCGTTGGTTTCGAAAACATCGCTTTCGTCATCGACGATAAACCCTTTCTGGTCATTCAGGAACCATACACCGGTAAAATCATAACCGAATGGGCTGGGAACGGTCAGCTGCGTCCAGGTTTTACAACCATCGGTTGTTTTGTAGGCGTGATTAAAATATAACCCATAGGCGGTCGTCGGGTTCAGGTAGTAGACCCTATTAACGAAATTGGTTGGACCGTACCCATTGGGGGTCCAAACCGTGTTCCAGGTGTCGCCGCCGTCATGGGTCGCCACGATCGCGGTAGACAGTGATAACAAGGCCGTCTGGGCATCGCCATAGGATATACCCGGCGCAGACTGGTAGCCATACCCCGTCGGGACGATCGTTGTCCAGGTCTGACCGCCATCGTTGGTTTTGTGTACCGTGACATACTGATCCGAGATCACATAGCCGGTATCCGGGTTACTGAAATGGGTGTATTGGAAGGCGCTGTAATTACCATAAGTAGTCCCCGTGGTCAGGCCCAGGGGGTTCCATGTCCTGCCGCTATCCGTCGTCTTTAAAATATAACTCCCATTGGCCGCATAGCCGGTGGCAGGCGATGGAAAACACACGTCCGATACCGGTAGATAGGTGGGGGAATAGGCCGTCCAGGTCTGCCCGCTATCGGTCGTTTTCAATATCTGCCCCATGCTTCCCACGGCAATTCCGGTATCAGGCGACAGAAACGCAAGGGAATAGATATCATAGCCATCATGAAAGGTGTTCGGGGGAGAGATCATCGTCCAGCTGACTCCTCCATTCTTCGATCGATACAATGTCCCGCCCGGCCCTGCCAGGAAGCCAACCGAAGGATTGATAAAATCGATCGTAGTCGGCGATTCGGCTACGTTTACGGAATAACTATTCCAGGTATTGCCTCCGTCATGCGTGATCAGCATCGTGCCCCAATCCCTGAAGGCAAACCCCGTATCCATGTTCAGGAAGTCGATGGCCGTAATATCGGAGGGGGTATAGTTGAGGTTGATCGTCGTCCAGGTCTGTCCTCCGTCTGACGTTTTGAGGATACCGGCCGAGGTACCTCCTGCGAATCCGATCATTGAATTGAGAAAAGTGATGCAGTTCAGCAGCGCATTGTAGCTGTGGGTCGTCCATGTCTTCCCCCTGTCCCCCGTCATGTAAGTGGTGCCGTTGTCTGTAGTGATAAGCAGGCTGTCCCGGCTCACAATGTTCACAAACGATAAATTGTCGTTGATCCCCGACCGTATTGAATTCCAGGTGGCGCCGTAGTCATCGCTGATATAGAGAGCGCCTTGGGTACCCGCCATGACCCCCGTGGAGTACTTGATGTCCATACAGTGTGTTCCAGGGAAATTACCGACGATATTCCAGCTGCCCCCCTGGTCATCCGTCCGGATCAGATCGCCGTTGCCGTTGAGGATGAACCCTGTCTGATGGGTCGTAAATGCGATCTTCAGATTGGGGAACCCCGAGGGCCTGGGATTTAACCACTGCCACTGCTGACCAAAGGAAAGCGCATACACAAGCAGCAGCACGGCGGTAAGGAATAAGTTCTTCTTCATTTAGAGGTAACGATCGCGAAAAATAAACATTAATGCTGAGTCTTGCAAACAGCATTGTTTATGGAATATCACTCCTCCTGCATCTATTAAAAAAAAACAGCTATGGCCGAACTCATCACCTCCAACGGCGGCCGCAAAAAAGGTCCCGGCGTCAAAAAAGGCAAGAAGCTTTCCACCCGCGTCGATCTCACGCCCATGGTCGATTTGGGCTTCCTGCTCATCACTTTTTTTATCTTTACCACCACGATGAGCCACCCCAATGCTGTGAAACTCAATCTTCCGAAGGATGTTCCCGACAATCAGCGACAGCAGGAACCCGTCAGCGCTGTCATCACCCTGATGCCCACAAGCCACGACCGCATTTATTATTATGAAGGCGACGACCCCACAAAAATGCAGGTCTCCAATTTCAAAGCCATCCGCAATATTATCCTCGACAAAAAAAGAAGGACTGACACCACCTGGTTTGAGGTTGTACTCAAGCCTGCCCCCGACGCCACTTACAAGAATACCGTCGATATGCTGGATGAAATGCTGATCGACGATGTCAAACATTATGCGCTCGTCGATATCGCACCCTACGAGTATCAACTCATCCGTTCAAAAGAACAATCCGCCGACGGCTCGGCCTCGCCGCACTAAAACTTGGTATTGCATTTGCTCCCGTCATGCCGGTATATCACGTACCTTCAATCCGGCATGAAAAAAATCATATATATCTTATTCGTATTGCTCGTCACGCAGACAGTCGTCGCGCAGAACGACTCGACGCATCACACCCTCGCCCTTCCCGCCAAATCCGGCAACCCTATCTTCCCCGGCTGGTACGCCGATCCGGAAGCGGCTGTCCTCGATACCGCCTATTGGGTCTTTCCAACCTATTCCGATAAATATTCAAAACAGGTATTCTTCGACGCCTTCTCTTCACCCGATCTCGTTCAGTGGACCAAACACCCCCACATCCTCGACACTTCCGTCATCCATTGGGCAAAACGTGCGATGTGGGCGCCGGCCTTCGCAAAAAAAGGAGGGAAATACTATTTCTTCTTCGCCGCCAACGATATCCAGAACGATTCGAGCCTCGGCGGCATCGGAGTTGCCGTCGCCAAAAAACCGCAGGGTCCCTACAAGGATTACCTGGGCAAGCCGCTTATCGGAAAATTTCACAACGGCGCCCAACCCATCGACCAGGCGGTTTTCCTCGATAAGGACGGGCAATATTATATGATCTATGGAGGCTGGCGGCATTGCAATATCGCTAAACTCCGGCCCGATTTTAAAGGCTTCATCCCCTTCCCCGACGGCGCCACGTTCAAGGAGATCACGCCGGATGGCTATGTGGAAGGTCCGTATATGATCTGCCGCGATGGGAAATATTATTTCATGTGGTCCGAAGGTGGTTGGGGCGGACCCGACTATTCCGTCGCCTACGCGATGGCAGACTCGCCGACCGGCCCATTTCAACGCATCGGCAAGATCCTCCAGCAGGATACCACCGTCGCCACCGGAGCCGGTCATCATTCAATGATCCATATCCCCGGCACAGACGATTATTATATTGTTTACCACCGGCGCCCACTCGGAGATACGGAGGCCAACCATCGTGTGGTTTGTATCGACCGGCTCGAATTCACCGCCGACGGCCATATCCGGCCTGTCCGGATCACGAAAGATGGGGTCGCCGCCCGCCCGTTGCAATGAGCCCCGCCAACCCCATTCCCAGTGGAACGCCAACCCCATTCCCACGGGATCGACAGCGTCATTCCTGCGTGATCATCTTCGGGTCCCTGACAACGATCTCCGGTTTGCCTCTGTACAACTCTATCTTTCCGGTGACCCGTATCGTTTTCCCATCCAAAGCCGCAGCCATCGACAGCGCGTCGCCCTTCAATACCACCGTCATCAATTGATCGGGATAGGCCGCGCCCAGGTTCACGAGCGTCAGGCCCTCCAACGCCTTATATCCGTAAACCCGCGCACTGACGACCACATTTTCGTTGACATGATTCGCGGCGTCTTTGATACCTATCGCGACCGGGCTTCCGCCCACCGGAGGACCAGCCGAACCTGCTGTCGGGCCGGCCGATCCCGAAACTGCACCCCCTGCCGCCACCGTCGCGCCAGTGCCAACAGGACCATTCTTGAATAGAACATTCAACAATCCCGCCAGCCGTATCCCGGCCTGCTCCAGCCGCTGCGTGATGATCGGCCAATGCGCCGTATAATAATCCTGACCGATACTACGGCTGCTCATCGCATCGATTTCGTCATATAATTTAGAAGTGATCTCATAACTCTCCCACATCCACTTGATAATGGGATCGCTCTGCCATTGTTTCGTCTGCGCCGGGGTAGCATGATCGCAGGTCGCCGCCAGCTGGTTGTAGTCTTCCCCGGAATGTTCGATCAGCTTGCTGTCCCACAACGAATGCAGGTTGGTGCCCTGGCCTTCATAGTTCAGCTGCACGGTATTGCCTCCCTTGTCCTCCGCCCGGCTGACGTGCATAGGTTGATGCAGATCGCCCACAAAATGCACGACGAATTTCAACGCTTCCACCTTCTGCTCGCGCGATGCCGTCTTGTCCGTGATCAGTTGCATCTGCCGGACGAGCGCGCTGTACACGTTTGCCTCGGGCATATTCTCCACCCGTGTCTTGAACTGCTCATAGTTGAGTCCCAGCGGAAGATTGACATAATGCCAGGGGCCCGTCTGACGATATTTCTTCTGTCCGCGTACCTCATCCGCCCACGTGCTGACATCCGCCAAAGTCTCGTTGCCCAAAAGATCGCGGATCCCCGCGCGCGCATTGGCAGTCAGATGTCCCTCGGCTATCTTGCCCACAGTACGGTGGCCCGCGACTCCCCATGAGATCAACGCCATCGCGAGTAACAGCGAAACAACACAGAGGAACGACGCTTTCTTACTAGCATTCATTTTATTCCATTCCATTCCTTGGATCCGATTTTGGCTTCATCTCGTATTCATGAGGCGGCTGCCCGCCCATCAGGTTGGTCACGAAATAATCCCAACGGCGGCGCATCATATAAGGCCCATTCGGCCCATACCCATGCGGGCTGTTGGGGAATACGATCAGGTCATAGTCCTTATTGGCCTTCTCCAGCGCTTCCACGACCAGCAACGTATTGGTCGGTGGAACGTTGTTGTCCATCAGACCATGCGCCAGCATCAGCTTGCCTTTCAGGTTTTTTGCCAGGTTCTCGTTGGCCTGCGCCGTATAGTTATCGGTGCCGTCGGCATTCCTGACCAGCAGCCCGTCATAACGCTCGCCCCAGTCGTCCTCATAGTTACGGTTGTCATGATTGCCGGACTCGGATATGCCGACCTTGAAAAAATCCGGATAACGGAACATCGCTCCCGCAGTCGCAAAACCTCCCCCGGAGTGCCCCCAGATACCGACCCGCCCGATATCGATGAACGAATACTGTTTCGCCAGCTGCTGGATACCCGTGACCTGGTCGGGCAGGGTATTCTCCGCCATATTGCCGTAGCTCATATCATGGAAGCTCTTCGACCGGTAGGGATTGCTGGTACCTTCGATCTCGACGACGATGAATCCCAGCTCGGTCAGAGCCTGGTTATCATTACGCGAGGCCTGGAATCCCCAGTTGCCGACGCTGCCACCCTGCGGACCGGGATAGATATAGTCGATGATCGGATATTTTTTTGTCGAGTCCAGTTTGGAGGGAACGAACAACAATCCATAAAGATCGGTCTGGCCGTCATGCGCTTTTACCGTAATAGGGACCGGCGGTCTCCAGCCGGTTGCAACCAGCCGCGAGACATCGGCCTTTTCGAGATCGCTGATCAGTCGTCCCTCGAGGTCGCGTAATACGGTAACTGGGGCAACATCGGGTTGGGAATACGTGTCCACGAAATAATGTCCTGATGGAGAGAACGTGATGGAATGATTTCCTTTTTGCGGCGTCAGCAGGGTCATGTGCCTGCCGTCGAATCCGATCTTATACAGATAGTTGAAATAAGGGCAACCCGGCTCCTTGCCTGCTCCCATGAAATAGATCTCCCTTTTCTTTTCATCCACGCGCATCAGTCTCGACACCAGCCAGTCTCCCTTCGTTATCTGGTTCTTCACCTGACCCGTTGCAGCATCATAGAGATAGAGATGTCCCCAGTTGTCGCGCTCCGAATACCAGATGATCTCATTGGTGGGCTGGAGATAGCGCCAGTCGATGGTCCCGCGCCCCGATTCGAATTGGGTGGCCACTTTTTCTTCGAACACATCGCGAACTTCACCCGTAAGCGCATTGGCGATGCGAAACTTTTCATCTTTATGATCGCGCGATGTGGAAACGAATGCTAGTTGATTCTCGTCTTTACTCCAGTCCACGTCGTCGAAAGTACCGCTGCTGGAAATATCGTCGCTCAGCGTTGCGCGATGCGGGTCCGGCGGGACGTTCAAAACGGTCACCTTCGGCGCATCCACGTCGATGATGACGCGCGTGATCATGGGGATGACCGGGTCTCCGGGTAACGGGTATTTCCAGGCATGCAGCACGGGATGACCCACGTTGGTCGTCACCAGGTACATTTCGCCTACTTTGCGCTGGTCATCCTTGAACGTGGCGATCTTCTTGCCGTCCGGCGACCACCGCAGGACCGGTCTGTCACTGCTCTTCCAGCCGGCATTGTCCGTAGCATAACCGAAATCTTTCACGCCATCCGTCGTCAGCTGCGTCTCCTGTTTTGTCGCCATATCCCGAACCCATAAGTTCCAGTCCCTGATAAAAGCCTCACGCTTGCCGTCGGGGGACAGCACAGTGTTGCCGCCTTCTCCCCTGAAACCTCTGCCTCTTCCTCCTTCCCGCGGGGCTGCCTCGACGGGCTTACCGGTGATCGTGGAAATCGCCGCGAACAGCTTTTCCCTGTCAGGGTAGATCGTGCGTGTTTTCTTCGCCGGGTCCACCAGTACATATTCTCTGCCCGTCGCCGTCAGGACACGATACCAGAACCTGTCCCCCTCTATCCAGTTGGGCCGCACGTCCGCCCGGTCCACCAATGGACCGGTATTGTAGTTCAGCATGCTTTCTGCACGTTCATAATCTGCCGTAGTGTAAACTCTTTTTTCCTGCGCAAGGGAGGTAATGGTAACCGCAGTGCATAGTACGGTAAGAAGGAATTTAGACATATTCAAATTCATTTGTGTTTTCTCAGGCGGTGAAAGTACGCCAATTGAACGATTTCCCCCTTGCCGCATATACGACAGTCACCCCGGTCATCCACCTCTCCGCCCCTTCACCCATGCGCGTCCCGCCCGTTCATCGCCGCTTCGCCGCCCACTCATACCTCTCCCTATGCTGCTCCGGCTCCGTCCGCGTCTTCACCCCGATATGCTGCACCGACACCGTCCCCCCCCGGTTCGCTGCAGGCCAATTCGGCAACCCCGGCCCATTCGGATCGCCCTTCTTCACAAAATTTACAAAATATCCCTGCAGCACTGCCGACACCGCATAATCGGCTGCAGTCCATTTGAACACCTTATTCGTAGAAAGGTTACCCATCGCATATTCGATCTCCGACGAATGTACCGCACCTCGCGCCGCCGGCGCACCCGCCACGGTAGCAGGTCTCGGACGCTCGTAAAAATAACGATACACCGGCTTCTCTCCTGTCTTTCCCTGCAAGTCGGACCATCGCCAGGTACTATATCCAATAAATCGATCCGAAGCCAATGCCGTCGCAACCGCTTCCACTTCGGCATCATTCGAAGCATGATACAGCCGAAGAATTGTATCCGCGGATGCCCCGTTCGCCTTGCGGACCGCCGCTTCATAATTCGCCACCGTCGGCGCCGAGTTGCCGAGGATCGCATGATAATCCCCCTCCTGCGAGTTCCATCCGACCAATAACGGAACATGCGCCTGTTCCCCCGTCGCAAAAATGTCGTAAGGACTCTTCGGCAAAAAATATCCATCCACCGTCATCCGAAACCGGAAGGCGCCAAATTTCGTCGCCGAAGCCATCAGCTCATCGGCCGGCACAGCCCTCAATTGAGCCAAAGATTCCGCACCGATCGAGCGGGCAAACTCGACCCCCGTCTCCTCGGCTTTACTAAGTTCCACGGGAGGCAGCGCGCCCAACAAACTGCCGCTTTCCCCGATAGCCCCCGCCATCATCCCCTTCGTCAGCGGCGTCGCCATCTGCGCACTGACCGATATCGAGCCCGCCGACTCTCCCGCAATGGTCACCCTCTTCGGGTCGCCGCCAAACGCAACAATATTCTGCTGCACCCATCGCAACGCCGCCACCTGATCCAACAAGGCATAGTTGCCGGACGCATGGTGCGGCGATTCCTTCGTCAATTCGGGATGGGCAAGGAATCCGAATATGCCCAACCGGTAGTTCACCGTAAGGCTCACGATCCCCTTACCCGCCATGCTTTCCCCATCATACCGCGGCTCCGAGCCATCACCCGCCACAAATCCGCCGCCATAAAAATAAACCAGCACAGGCAACAGCCTCCCACCCCTGCGGGCGTCGGCCGGCGCCCACACATTCAGATACAAACAATCCTCGCTCATCCCGTCGGAACGGAAGACCATATCCGAATAGATCGGCGGCTGCATCGCTCTCGGCCCAAAATGATCGGCTTTCCGCACACCGGTCCAATCGGCTGCCTCCTGCGGCTCCTTCCATCGCAGTTCCCCGACCGGCGGCGCAGCATAAGGTATCCCCTTGAAGCTGCGGACTCCGCTCTTCTCCACGACGCCTTCCACTATACCATGGGTGGTTTTTACCTGCGGTCCCGCAGGTGCAGCGGTCTGAGAAACCGCCATCGGGCCTATGGCCAACACCGGCAACAGCATCGCAGCCAGCCGCCGGTAAACAATTCGCTTTTCCATACCCGAATATACAAATTCCGGCATTCCCTATCTCCCCGCAAAACTCAATTCCGTCTTATTCCGATATGCCAGCTTGAAATGATCCCCATCCAATCCCACCCGGTAAATGTTCCCCTTCCCGCTTGCCGATGCCGCAGGACGGCCGCCGCAAAATATCGTGTCGCCCTTTATCACCGGCGCCCAACAGTCATATCCCCTTGGTGTCAGCCGGCTCGTCTTCCCCGTCTCGAGATCATAGGCAAAAACGGCGCTCGGCGGCCCATCCCCTTTCCCTTCTTCATTCACGTCGCCCCAGCACACGAGTTTGTCCTCCTTATCGGTCAACAGGAAGGTGGACAGGCTCGTAAAAGAAACCGCCGAGTCGAACTGCCGAAGGGCGATATTGCGCACAACCTTCCCTTCCAGGTCATAGAAAAATACCGTATCCATATTCTGCACCAATATCTTTCTGCTGTCCGAACTCCACGTGGGAGCGAAATAACCCCGCAAACTATCGGCCGTCGCGGCCAGCAATACAGGATGCAGATTGTCCTTGTCGACATACTTGATACTCCAGCTGCCGGCCTTGAATGCATTATAGGCCAGATACTGCCCGTCCGGCGACCATACGGGGCCATAACAGTTGTGGCAGGCTGTATCAAGGATCGTCACTTTCCCCGCTTCCAGGTTCAATACCGCGATCCGGCGCTCATGATCGGGCGCCCCATTATCCGTATACGCAATACAGGAACCATCGGGCGACAGCTCGGCTTCGGTCCCATTGATATATACACGCTGAGGGTCACCCTGTCCATAGCTGGCGACATACAGTCCCCGACCCGTGGCATAACAGTAATCGAATCCTTTTTTCTCCCGGCCCGAAAACAGCTGACAACCGATACCGGGCAATACGAGTAGTAATATGTACAGCTTCTTCATAAGGTGGATTTCAAAATTCATTTTCACCGGCCTCATTTCTTAACGAGGTGCTTTAATATCTTTCTGTGCATCTCATCGGGCCTGAACGGTTTATGCAACCAGCCATTGAACCCGTGCCTTTCCAGGTCCTCATACATGTTGTCATATACGGCGGCCGTAAAGGCGATCGCAGGGATCTTCTTGTCGAGCGTCCTCACCTGCTGCACCAGCTCCTTGCCATCCATTAACGGCATTTCGAGGTCCACCAGCATGAGGTCATATGCACGCTGCTGGAACAATTCCCACGCGACTTTCCCATTCTCGGCCTTATCGATGCTCGCCCCCCATCCGTCCAGGAACCTCCACGCGATCTTCATATTTACCGCATTGTCTTCCACCAGCAATATCCTTACCCCATGTAGCTTCTGCAACCCCTGCAGCTTTTCTTTGGTCACGATCATCACCTGCTGATCGAATGGCAGCCGGATGGTGAAATAGAATGCGCTACCCTTATCCTGCGATGACTCCACCCGCAGATCGCCGCCCATCTTGCGGACCAGCTCTCTGCAGATGCTCAGACCGAGGCCCGACCCGCCGTATTTACGCGTGGTCTCCGCGTCCGCTTGTGTGAAGCTTTCAAAGATCACCTGTTGCTTCTCCTCCGGTATGCCGATCCCGGTATCGATCACCGCAAAGTAGATCCCCGCGCCCGATCCGGTTATTTCGCCGACCGTGGCCTTCAGAGTAACCGTGCCGCTGTCCGTGAATTTGATCGCATTGGACAGCAGGTTCAGCAACACCTGCTTGAGACGCATCTCATCCCCGACCAGTTTCCGCCCTTCGGGAAGGGAGTCCACTTCCACCAACAAGCGAATATCCTTTTGATGAACGACTGTTGAAAATGAATCTGCCACTTGCTGAAGCATCTGGTCGAGCTCGAAGGTCTCCTGGATGAACTCCAGTTTACCCTCGTCCATTTTGCTGAAATCGAGTACGGCATTCACCAGTTGCAACATATGTTCCGATGAATCTTTCAGTACTTTGAAATGCTCGCTCCCCTGCAACGTTTCATGATCTTGTATCAGCAAATGCGTAGTGCCGATGATGGCATTCAGGGGCGTCCGCAATTCATGACTCATATTACTCATGAACCGTGCCTTCGTTGCCGCCGCTTTTTCCGCTTTCTCCTTCGCCTGAAGGGTCTCGAATTCGGCAAGCTTCAGCGAGGTGATATCGAGTATGCTGATCTTGACGAACTGCTTCTCCGAATATTCGAAAGACACGATACTCACAAATCCATGGAACGAAGGCCGGTTCTTCCGGTAAAAACTCATATCGCCCTGCCAGTCCATGGTGCCGTCATCCTTCGTATTTAGGCCGGTGATCCGCAGCGCCATCTTCTCTCCCAGCACTTCTGCTACGGTATAGGTTGCCCTCTTCTTATTGAAAGAGTCCAGCACAAACAGTTCGGCGGCTTTGTCATTGTACTGATGGATACGCGAGACCACCGGGTCGACGACCAAAACGGCATCCAGCGAGGTATTGAGTATCGTATCCGCAAATTTCTGCTCGCTTTTGTTCCGCCGCTCTTTGGCATCCAGTGCCCCCAATACGACAAAGAAAAAGACGATGACCAGGACGAAGTTGATAATGATATTCAGCAGCAGATGGTTGTTGGCTACGGTGTCGGCCACCAGTTCAAACGATGCCTGGTAAGGAAAGAACAGGACGATCGCCAGCAGATTGAGCGTCGTCCCGGTGATAAAGGTGGTTACCACAAGGTTGTTCTTCCGCACACGCAAAAAAAAGATCATGGCCATCACGAACGGGAATAGGTACAGGTAAGCGCCCTGCCGGGTCCCCTCTACATAACACAAGGAAAACGAATGGAGATTGACGAAAAGGATGCTGAGCACTTTGGGTAACTCCAGCAGCCCTCTCAGATTGAGGAACATGAACCCGAAAAGAATGACAATGCCGCTACTCTCAATAACGGCGCTTTTCTTCATCCCGTCCGTGAGATAATACAGACAGTTGATGAGATTGCAGCTCATCGCCAACACAATGAACGTATTGTGTTTCCAAAATCGGGAATCAGGCGTCGGAACGGCTACTGCCAAAATCGGGTCCTTCGGCTGGGTCAAATATTGGGTTTTAGCGCTTAAAAATATAATAAAAATCAGTTATTTGCAACACAATAAATAGAAACGTGCTATAGGCCAATGCTACCACCTGCGTATCTGGATAGACATCGGATTGCAACCCTTCTTCCCATGGACGAATGCATTTCCGTCATGGAACGCATGTTCCTGTGCCTGACCCGCGGCGAATGTCTCCAACCCCTGCGGTCGCTGCTGTGGCTTCCCGACCATTCGGGTCTGCTGGGAATGATGCCCGGCTACGCAGGCAGCATCCTTGGGATCAAAGTAATTACCATTTTCCATGCCAACGGCGCCATGGGCCTGCCGTCCCACCAGGGCTTAGTCATACTGTTCGATTCGAAAAATGGCACCCCGCTCCTCCTGCTGGATGCCGCCGAAATAACGGCTATCCGCACTGCCGCCGCCAGCGCCGTAGCCACCCGGCTCCTGGCAAGGAAAGACGCTTCTCATCTCGCCATCCTGGGTACCGGGGAACAGGCCGAAAGACATATCCGGGCCATTTCCCTCGTTCAGCATCTCTCCCGGATCACGCTCTGGGGCCGCAACGCATCGCATGCCGAAAACCTCGCCCGCCGCCTCGAATCCCAATACGATATCCCCTTCCATATCGCCGGAGCCGCCCAACAAGCCGTCTGCAACGCCGATATCGTCTGCACCGTCACGTCTTCTCCGTCGCCCGTCCTGCAAGGCGCCTGGATCGCGGAAGGCACGCACATCAATGCCGTGGGCTCCTGCACGCCGTCCACAAGAGAACTGGATACCACCGCCGTCCTGCGGTCCCGTCTGTTCACCGACCGCCTCGAGTCGCTGTTCCGCGAGGCCGGGGAATTTCTCATCCCAAGATCCGAAGGCCTCCTCACCGAAACCGATGTCCAGGGTGAGATCGGCGAAATCCTGGCAGGTATCCGGCCGGGCCGCCTCCATTCCAACGAGATCACCCTCTTCAAGTCGCTTGGCATCGCAGCGGAAGACCTATTCTCAGCGCGACATATTTACGACAAGCTCTATGCCGCCACGCCCCCCGCGTGATGCTGCGCTTCTCCCGGCACAATGCCGCAACCCCCCGCCCTTATGCCCCTGCGTGATGCCACCCGCTCCGCAAGTGAATAGATTTCCTTACATTTAGTCTATCGTCTAACGAAATCTGCTTGTATATGAGTGACCATTCAAACATCAACCGCCGTAAATTCGTCCAGTTAACGACCACGGCCGCCGCCGGCATCACCATCCTCCCCCGCCACGTCCTTGGAGGAAAGAATTACGTCGCACCCAGCGACAGGATCACCCTGGCCTACATAGGCGTCGGCACACAGGGAATTCGGGAACTGCTCGCGTTACTGACCTCTCCCAATTTCCAGGTTGTCGCCGTCTGCGATCCCAATAAGGACGCGGTCGGATACAAGGATTGGTCGCCCAACGGTATCAAAAACGAGATCAGGACCACCATTCAAAAAACAGATTGGGAACCCGGCGGAGATAATTCCATCCCCGGCGGAAGAGAGGTCGGCAAATCGATCGTCGACACGTTCTATGCCAATGTCCACCCCGAACTGAAATATGCCGGCTGCAAAACCTATGCGGATTTCCGGCAGCTGCTCGATAAGGAAAAGCACGTCGATGCCGTCAAGATCATGACGCCCGACCACCTCCATGGCATTTTCTGCATGGCCGCCATGAGAAGAGGCAAACACGTCCTCGTTCACAAACCGCTATCCAACCGGCTCATCGAGGGAAAACAGGTCATCGAAATGGCCCGCAACAGCAAGGTGATCACCCACCTCATCCCGTGGGATTCGAACGGGGACATGACGCCGGTGATGACCATGATCAACGGGGGCAATATCGGCACGCTCAAAGAGATCCACAACTGGACTAACCGTCCCGTATGGCCGCAGTATCCTACTATACCGACCGACACCCCGCCCGTGCCTGCGGGTCTGGATTGGGATCTCTGGCTGGGACCGGAAGCAAGCCGGCCTTATCATCCGGATTACACTAATATGGTCTTCCGCGGCTGGTACGATTTCGGTGGGGGGTCGATGGCAGACATGGGCCACTACAGCCTGTGGACCGTCTTCAAGGCGCTCGAGCTGGAAAAACCCACGCTCATCGAACCCAATCTCAGCCACGTGTGCGCTATGCACGACAACCAACCGACTCCCTTCCAGATCCACAACGATTTCTCTTTCCCAATGGCTTGCTCGGTCCGTTTCAAATACCCGGCAAAAGGCAACCGCCCGGCAGTCGATCTCTGCTGGTACGATGGCGGTATGCGGCCCCCCATCCCGGACGAGCTGCTCGGGCAAAACAAGGAACTTCCCGCCGAAGGAATGATGTTCGTCGGTGACAAAGGCAAGATCCTCGCCGGCTTCAACGTCGAAAATCCGATACTTCTTTCCAGCGGATCCCAGTCTGCGCCGGCATCAACCGCCGGAAGGAACCAGGTCGAAAGAGGCGCCGCAGCACTGCAGCTTTTTGCCGATGCCGTTCGCAGCGGTCAGCAATTCCCCGGCAGTTTCCGCGAGGCCGAACACATCACCGAGGCGATCAATTTGTATGCTGCCGCACTGCGCTCCTGGAAAATGCTGAAATACGACGCCGATAGCCGCACCATCACGAATGTGCCCGACGCCAACAAATACCTGGCCCGCGAATACAGGTCCGGCTGGGATATTAATTCCATCTAAAACACTCCTTATGAACAGAAGAAACTTCATCCAAAATACACTCGGCGCCGCAGGCGCCGCAGCTCTCTCCCAATCTTCCTTCGCTGCCCTGTCTGCATCGGCAGCTTTTATGAACCTCCCGCTGGGTTTCCAATCCTGGTCTGTCAAGGACCGTCTGGCACAGGATTTCCCCGGCACGCTGAAAACCATGTCCGGCATGGGATACCGGCTGATCGAAATGTGCTCCCCGGCCGGGTACAAAAACAGCGGTTTCGGTTTCCTCGGAGGTATGAAGACCGCCGATATCCGCAAAACCATCGAAGACGCGGGACTCCATTGTCCCAGCTGCCATTTCGGTTTCGCCGAACTGAAAGATCACATCGACGACAGCATTGGCTTCGCCAAAGACATGGGATTGTCGCAGATGATCTGCAGCTCGTTCGGCATCTCGAAAACAGCTACCATGGCCGATTGGGATGCAGCCATCGATCAGATGAACAAGGCCGCGGAAAAGATCAGGGCGGCGGGTATGCAGGCCGGCTACCACAACCATGAAGGAGAGTTTGCTAAAATTGACGGCCGGCTGATCTATGATGAGCTGATGGCCCGCTTCGATGCAGGACTGGTAAAGATGCAATTCCAGACGGAGGTGATCAACCTCGGCTACAAGGCTTCGACCTATTTCACCTTATACCCGGGTCGTTTCATTTCCTCGCATCTGTCCGATTGGACGGCTGAGAAAAAAGAAGTGCCCATCGGCCAGGGCGTCATCGATTGGAAGGAGTTCTTCAAAGCTGCTAAAACCGGGGGCGTTAAAAATTTCTTCGTCGAGATGGATTTCGATAAATTCAAGGATAGCGCCGTTTACGTGAAGGGGTTGTAGCCCCTTCACGTTCTGTCCTTCGGCTCGCTATAATGTTTTGATCGCCGCAATCATTTTGTCGGCCTCGGGCTGATCGAAATTGGTCGTCGTCCCGTCATTGCACTGCAGTGTATACCAGACCGTGCCTTTGCCCTTTTCGCCCTCTTTCCTGACGTCCATCCGCTTGATGAAATACTCCTTGAACTTGGCTGTTGTGCCGGTACTGTTGGTCTTTAACGCAGACAGCGCCTGCATGAAGTATCTCAATTGGGTAAGGTCGCCGAATTTCAGGGTCGCCATGTTCACTTCTTCGGTCTCCTGCTGGTCCCGGAAAGCCAACAAATAGGACGTGTCGGAATCTTTGACCACGCGCTGCAGATCCAGCGGCCATTTGCCAGTGCGCGGGTCCATCAGGCTGACAGTAGACGTATTGGTGAGAACGAACTGCGCCTTGGAAAAAACAGGTATGAACAAGGATAAAATGATTAGCTTTTTCATATGTGGATACAGTATTTTTAATTAGGAAAAACGAATAAACTCACTTTTTAGTACATCCCATGGCGCCTTTCACATTTATTAAGCAATTCACCACTCCCTGATAACCCTGCTCATAATATCCGCCTCCGTCTGCCGGAAAACGGTTTCCCCATAATCTGCCCTCAGGATATAATAGACCCCCTCGAACTTTTTATCGGACCGGGTGATCGAATAGTCCTTATAGTGCGCACAATCCCCATTGTTCCCTTTCTTCAAAGCCGTTAGCCCCTGATCGAAATACCGCAGTTGGTTGACATCGGCAAAATCCAACGTATCCAATACATTTTCAATTATCTCCGACTGATCCCTAAAAATTAGTGAAAAACTGACTCCCGGCCTGTCCGTCGTACGCTCGAGATGGATAGGCCATTGACCCGAACGAACTTCTACCGAATCAGGCGGCCTCACTGCCGTCCAGGAATAGATGAAGGCAGCAACCGGCAGGATTAATAAGCTGAAAAACAGATTTTTCATACAGTATAAGCGACTAAAACGCTACTAACGGAACAAATAGTATGCCCATATTTACCCGTTCCTCACCTCCCTGGCGTAATAAAAATATTCCTGAATTCTATAGGACCATGGTCCCCCTGCAGATAGATCGGGCCCGCGTCGCCTTCATTGCTATCCAGCGCTCCGCCCGTTATTCCGGGTATCTCCCCGCGACAAATCACCGTCTTGCCATTAAAAACGATCGTTACCAGCCTGCCCACCAGCGTGACATCATAACTCTGCCATTCGCCCGACGGTTTCGCCGCCGGCTCCACGGGTCCCAGGAACCCATAGATCGCTCCCACGACATCACTCGGCGGCTCCTGTCCTTCTGCAAGGCCTTCGATCTGCAATTCATAACGTCCCCGCAAATACACGCCGCTGTTACCATCCTTCGGACACCGGAATTCGATATGCAATTTGAAATCGTTGAATTTCTCGTCGGTCACCAGGTTGCTCCCCGCATGCTGATTCCTTAAAATACCGCCCTCTGCCACCCACTGGTTGTTATTTCCCGGCGCATGCCATCCTTTCAGATCCTTCCCGTCAAAAAGCACGATGGGCTTCCCCCATACCGGCTCGCCGCCACGCCGCAGCGCCGGGGCCCGGCGCCCTACCCACGCATACTGCTTCCCGTTAGGTTGGGTTAGCATCCCCGTAAGGCTGTCCCCCCGCAGTTCGCCTTCCACGCTCAGATCGCGGTCCTCTCCTTCCCATTGCGGCGGTATCGAAAAACTCATTTTCCCATTCACCCAATTGATCTTCGAGACCGGTCGCGCACTCCCTCCGCCTCCCACGAATCGCCCCACGAGCGTCCGGTTGCCCGATTTGATGACCTCCAGCCACGACGGCACTTCCCTGCCCGGCGTATGCACGACAATATCCCAGCGCCCGAGCACCGGCGGAGCAAACTCTTGCGCATCCGCCTGGTTATAGTAGAGACTCACCGTCACCAGCATGACTATAGAAAACCTGATCCTTTTCATATGCAATCGCTTTTCCGGCAATTTAAAGCAATTTTCGACTAATTTTATATAAGCAAAAAATACGGCATGAATCTTTCCAATAACAAGATCCTGATCACCGGCGGTGCGTCAGGCATCGGCAAGGGGATGACCGAACGCTTCCTGGAAGAAGGCAATACGGTCATTATATGCGGGAGAAGACCCGAGCCGCTGAAGGATATGGCCCAACAACATCCCTCCCTCATCACCAGGCAATGCGATCTGGAAATAGACTCCGAAAGGGAGGCCTTATACAATTGGATCGAAGAAAAACATCCGGACCTCAATGTCCTCGTCAACAACGCAGGCATCCAAAACTGGATGTCCGTTCTCGATAAAGATTTCTTCCGGAAGGCCCAACAGGAGATCGCCATCAATATCGAAGCCCCTCTCCACCTCACGTCCCTGTTCCTCGGTCTTCCATCCCTGACGGCAGTCATGAACGTCACGTCCGGCCTCTCCTTCGCTCCGCTGACGAAGGTGCCCGTCTATTCGGCAACCAAGGCCTTTTTTCATTCCTTTACGCTGTCCCTCCGGCATCTGCTGAAGGGCAGGAATATCGAGGTCATCGAGGTGGTGCCGCCTGCCCTGAATACCGATCTCGGCGGGATCGGCATTCACAACGAGTTCCCACCGGTCAGCGATTTTATCGACGCCATCTTCGCACAGCTCGGTAAAGGACAGCAACAACTCACTTTCGGATTCAGCGAGGCAGTGACAAAGGCCGGCGCGGATCAGCTTAGCCAGACTTTCGCCCGCTTGAATCCCTGAATCGCTCGCAAGCAGTCCGCATGAACCCATAACCCGCCCTCGATCCATCCACCCGCCCCCTTAGAACCCTTCATTTTCGCTTCAACTCCCTATATAACGCCTCCAACACCGGCTGATCCTCCAGCCGCCGGTCCATCCTGGCCCGCGTCCTCCCCGACATGAACCAGTTCATCGGATATACGGCTTCCGTGTCCACCCGCATCCCTGTCCTGGCATCCTTCTGCCACTCGAACACCTCCTTATAAAGCGATATGCGATGATGGTCGGCGACAATGCCCAGCGCGGCAAGCTCCCTGATAAAATGATACAGCCGCATATCATTGACAGTCGTCTGCATGTCATAAGCTCCCACAATGGTGATCAGGGGCGAGAAAAGATCATTGCTGATGGGTTTCACAGGCTGCCACTCTTTGGGCGCGGGCCCGACCGGACTGTTCACGATATGCAGCACCCGGAACCGAAGCCGCCTCAGTTGCCGGTACATCGTTCCATGATTGAGACTGTCGTTCCTGACGATATCCACTATCCCCTGCATCGTTTCCTGCACAACTCCCGCTCCCGAATTGTCAAAATATCCCCCGTCCACGAAATAATTGTTTGCGATGTTTCCCGCAGGACTCAAATAAGGGAATCGCGCGCCCAGGATCGCACCCGATGCCAGACTGACATCTTTATCCGTATCCAACAACGATAGTACATCTACCCGCTTGTTGAACCGGCCCGAGTCCAACCGGAGATTGGTAACCACGCCGGGATTTCCATCCTGCATACGCGTGGTATTGATGAACAGCAGCGGCATCGCCAACCGCCCGCCCCGATCCAGGGCCCGGAATGCGGACAGCGGCGCATAGAACGGCACCATATAATTCGCCGTATCCATCTGCTGTGAGGACCACTCCAACCCTTCTTCCAATGCCCGTCCTCTGTCCCCGGTGCTGCTGAAATGCGTGATATAGTTGAGATAGTCCGGCCCCAGCATCCTGGCCACCGTGAACGTAAAATAATCCTGCTGCAGAAAAGCCTTCGCACTTTTTGCATAGGAACCCGAAGACAGATGACGCCTGTCGCTCAGCATCGAAAAAAATGCCGCCACGCCGACCCCTCCTCCCGATGTGCCCGACAAACAAAAGATGTGATCCGAAAACCTGCCGTATCCATTCCCCGGCTTCCGCGTAACCACCGGGCCCTTCCCATCGGCCGCCCCGTGCCCCATATTCATCCACGCTAATGTCGAGTCCTCCAGCCCGCCCAATATGGCAGCCGTCCAATACCCCGACCGCGACGCCCCTCCATTGGAAAGGATAAAATAGGTATCGTAAAGGCCTCCGGCGGTATCCGACAACGGCACCCGCGCATTCAGCCAGGCCCGAAGATAGGTTTCCAGGTCGGGCCGCTCCGCATACCCATTACCGGTGTCGTTCTTCAACCCGAACGTCTTCACATCATGCGTCTCTTTCAATCCCAGGAAAAAGGCCAGCAGGAACAACAAAAAATGGAAGTTGACGCCATAACGCACCGAAAACCCCGTGATCAGATCGGCCAGACCCAGCAGTACCCCGAACGCCAGGATAAGGAAGGGAAACGGACCCGCCCCCTTCGCAAATCCAAGATTGAAGATGGTCAGCGTGTAGAGGATCACGCCCACCGCGCCGACAATATTGAACCAGACGAAATAACTTCTTTCAGCCTTGGGAATACAGAAATAATTCATCGCTCTTTCCCAGGCGCTCTTAAGCGGGGCTTCTCCGCTCTGGCCTATTGCTCCGTCGGCCGGTGCCGTCTTCGCTTGCACGACCATTTTTTGCTGCACATCCGCCCGATGCAAATGGCTATAGACAAAGAACAGGAAATGCTCGACGCACAGCAGACCCAGCATCAAAAATCTATACTCCCGCTCATTCGGTAAAAACAGCGCGGCCACCCCGAGCAAGACAAGGAACAAGATCAGCACCACCCGGAAGTCACGTCTGATCCTGTCCCCCTGCGATGCTTCATCCACCCTTCGCCTCACCCATTTGTCAATAAAATAAAACACCGGCAACCCCACGAAAAATAGGATCATCGCCATAGTCGAGCCCATCGGCCGGGCAAATACCGGTGATTGCAGGACCGCCAGCTCCAGCACGAGGAAACAGGCATTCCCCGCCAGCCGCGGATAGCCTTCCAAAAAACCGGGGCCCAGTGCATCCTGCGGCCAGCGCTGTTTGATATACACGATCATCCGCGACGAATACCAGGTAACATACACCCAGAAGGCGATCGCCGAAAAGAATACGATCCGCGACAATCCACCCTGCGGCCGCCTCTCGGTAAACGCGACGATGATGTCCTTGCCGGCGCTTTGCATCCAGAAACAATAAGCCGTTAAAAAGATGAAAAGGATGGACGGAAAGAACGTCCAGATGGTCTTCAGCAGCTGGGAGAGCCAGCCGAGCGGCGTGTTCGATCGATCATTCATGGCAGAAGCTTAGGTATCCTTTAAGGTAAGCCAATTACACAGCTACGCCAAGCGTATAAACACCTATCTTTATCCTCCATGAACCGACTCATCATCTGACCGCGCCATTACCCCTCTACTCCGGCATCTCCCGCTCCTTCGGCCATTCTACCTGCCTGTCAAACGCCGTGAACTCCAACATCCATCCCGGATATTCCATTGGCAACCGGCTCACCTCATCCAGCTTCTTCAATTCATCGGCCGTAAAGTTCACATCCACCGATTTCAAATTATCATCCAGCTGCTCCATTTTATTCGCTCCGATGATCACCGACGTCACGACCGGCTGATGCAGCAGCCATGCGAGCGCCAGCTGCGCGATCGATGCACCCTTCGCCCTGGCCATCGGATCCAGCACGTCGACGATATCGTAACCGCGCTCCTTATCCACCGGCGGAAAATCGAAACTCGTCCGCCTCGTCCCTTCCGACGGCTTGCTATCCCTCCTGAACTTCCCGCTCAAAAAACCTCCGGCCAACGGACTCCAAACCAGCAATCCCACTTTCTGATCCAACAGCAACGGCACTATCTCGCGCTCCAGGCCCCTCCCCGCGATCGTATAATAGGCCTGCAGCGATACGAAAGGCGCCACCCTGGTATAGTTCGCAAAATCCAGCGCCTTCATCAATTGCCATGCCGCCAGGTTGCTCGCTCCGATATATCGCACCTTCCCCGATTTGACCAGGTCGTCCAGTGCCCACAACGTCTCCTGCCAGGGCGTCAGGGGGTCGAAGGAATGGATCTGATAAAGATCGATATAGTCCGTTCCCAATCGCCGCAAGCTGGCATCCACCTGCCACAGGATATGTTTGCGCGTCAGACCGCTGTCATTGGGGCCGGGCCCCATCTGTCCCCTTACCTTGGTAGCGATGACCAGCGAGTCACGGTTGATCCCCAGGTTCCTGATCGATTTTCCCGTCAGTTCCTCGGCTAAACCCTCCGAATAGACGTTGGCAGTGTCGATGAAGTTGATCCCCGCATCCAGCGAACGCTTCAGGATCTTGTCTACCGCCTGTTGATCCAGCGTGCCGATGGCCTTGGCCCAGCCCTTGCCGCCAAACGTCATGGTCCCGAGACAAAGCTCCGAGACCCGAAGCCCCGTATTACCCAATAATCTGTACTTCATATAATTTGTTTTTATTCGACTATGAAAGGCAACCGCACATTCGCATAAGCCGGCTTCTTCAATTGCTGTTTCAGGTTTTCAATCGATTCCATAGGACCCTTCGTCACGAACAAATTGAACAACCATGCCGGCAGATCGCCGCCCGGGTCCGTCCTCAATTCATATTCCACCCGGATCCGCCCCCTGCCTACCGGGGTCAACACCCATTTGCCTTCCGACCGCGTCACGCGGACGATGTCCTTCTTTACCGGCAAATAGTCCGCCATGGTAGGACCATCTACAGTCACAACATGCGTCGCGCTGTCCTGCGATACTTTTAATTGTGCAATAAAATCCCGGTTATTGAACGGCCAGGGAATACTGACCTCGGAGTAGTAATACAACTCAGTGGGGGACACCCGCTTCAGCAAGACGGAAGATTTGGTAGCGTAGACCCAGTCGACGGCGGCATTCACATCCAACAGTACCGCCACCATTTGAGATAAACCGGCCTTCAGTTCCAGCTCCACCCGAATAGCCTTGAACTTGGAATCCGGAAAAGTCCGCGTATAGACCCTTATCCCTTCCTTCTCGCTTTTTAATGTCCAATTGTCCTGCCCAAATCCCTCTATACCAATCCCAACAAGCAGTAATACAGAAAATAGTTTGCCCATCCTTCGATGTCAAACAATCTATTTCCGCATTGGTTCACGCCACGGCCGCCTTCTTCACTCGCCCAGACGCCTTCTTCACCTGGCCGCCCCTGCCACGCAACCCGTTGCCTATTCTTCCCTCCGCAACACTTCCAGCGGCGGCTTGTTCAATACCCCGCGGCTGTTATACAAACCGATCACCATCGTCAGTCCGCACACGAACCCAAACAGTTCCAGCACCGACAACCAACGCACCGTCATCGTGGTTTCAAAGGTCCATTCGGCCAGCGCTTCCCCGAAACCGATCGATATCAGCAATCCCGTTCCGGCCGCAAGAGCTCCCAGGAAAAAATATTCCAGCAGCAGGATCACCCGCACCTGCCGCCGCGTAGCGCCTAATGTCCGCAACAACACGCTTTCCCGGATCCGCTGAAACTTGCTGATCAGTACGGAGGCGATCAATACCACTACTCCCGTGAGTATCGAAAATCCCGCCATGAATCGGATCACGAACCCTATTTTCCCCAACACCTCATCCAGAACACTCAGCACCAATCGCAGATCGATGATCGATATCGTCGGCCATCGGCTGACCACCGCTTGTTGAAACTTCGCAGATTCCTCCGGGGTTCGCACCTTCGTGATCAATACGAACATCTGCGGCGCCTGCTCCAATACACCCTTCGGAAAGATGATCGTAAAGCTCGGCTGCAATCTCCTCCATTCCACCTTTCGCAGACTACCGACTACCGTCGATAGCCGCAGGCCCTGGATATTGAATACCATCGGATCGCCGATCCGGATGCCGGTCGACCGCGCATAATCCGCATCCATTGATATGGGAACCGCATCGCCCGGTTTCGCCACAGAATCACCCATTCTCCCCGCTATCAACTTTTCCGCGGCGATCAATGTGTCCCTGTACGTTACCCTTATTTCCTGCTCGAACAGCCGTCTTGATAAATATCCCGTGTCCTCGATTTCCGCGGCCCTTCCGCGACGCCGGCCCCCACCGACCCCATCCGCCGCAACCGCCCCATCCCCTGCAACCGCCCTATCCCTCGCCGCCGAATCATACCTTTCCACTGCCCGCAGATCCTTCCCCCTCGCCTCCACGATCCTCGTCGTCACGACAGGTATCGCCTCCACCGGCAATCCGTACTGGCCTGCCAGGTCAACCACGGCTTTCTCCTGGTCGGGCTGCACGTCGAACAGGACCATATTCCCATCCATTCCGCCCGCCACCTGCGTCACGCGATCCATCAGAAATTCCTGCACGAAATACAAGGTTCCAATAAACGTCGTCCCCAATCCTATGGTCACCACCAGCACCAGCGTCTGGTTATTCGGACGGAACATGTTCGCAAAACCCTGACGCCATAAATAATTCCACCGCGATGGGAACCACCGCCGGACAACGAAAATGAGTAGCCGTGCGATACCCACCAGCACGAGGAACGTCCCGAGCAGGCTGGCCGTAAAAACCACCGCTTTCCGCCAACTATCCATGCGCAACCACGCAAAAAGGAGGATGAATAGCAATACACCCGTATATACCAGCCAGCGCAACGGATCACGCACTCCCGGCCCTCCTTCCACCGACAACCGCAAGGTCCTCAGCGGCGACACCTTCCGGATGCTTAGAAGGGGCAGCAGGGCAAACAGCAACGAGACGATCATCCCCACTACCACGCCTTCAAGGATCGCCGCCCACGAGATGCGGAAGCTCGCGTCTATCGGCAAAATATCCTTTAGCGCCAGGGGCAACACGCGCTGCAACAACATCCCCGCTCCCGACCCGATCAGCGATCCGATCAGCCCGATGCCTGCCACCTGTATCAGGTAAATGAAAAAAGCCTGTCGCGCCTTCAATCCGAGACAACGCAGGATCGCAACATCATCCACCTTCTCCCGCATATAGACATGCACGCTGCTGGCCACACCCACACATCCGAGCAACAAGGCGATGAAGCTGATCAGGACCATAAATTCCGTCAGATCGTCGAACGCCCGGCTCACCCTCCGTTTCCGGCTTTCCACCGTCTCGACATTCAACCCGGCCGTTTCCGCCTTCCTTTCGACATCCGCCACCATCTCCGCCGCCGCTGCGTCATCGGTCGTATCCACGTGAAAATAGTAATGATAGGCCACCCGGCTCCCCTTCTGCAAAACCCGCGTGCTGTCCAGGAACCGGTAGGGGATATACACCGGCGGCGCTACTGCCAGGGATACCTCGTTCCGCCCCGGTGCTCCGTTCAGGCTGCCGGCTATCGCGAAGGTCTCATAGCCGATCCGGATGCTGTCCCCCACATGTGCTCCATACTGCAGCATCAGTGTCTTATCGACCAACGCCTGCTGTTTTTCCCTGAAAGTCTTTCCCGCCGCGTCCGGCGTAGTCTCCAATCGTCCATAATAAGGAAAATCCCCCTTCAACGCCCGCACGTCCACCAAACGGCTTTGCCCGCTGCGAACAAAACTGACCATCGAGCCAAAATTGCATTCGACAGACATCCGGTTCAGCTCCTTGCCGATCTCCCGTTCCTTCAGCGCCCTCCCGCTATGGATCACCAGGTCCGCGCCCAATAATTCTCTCGCCTGATCGTCGATGCCTTCCCGCAGATTTTTGCCAAACGACAAGGTAGACACCAATGCGGCGATACCCAGCACGATCGAGGAGATGAACAGGAACAACCGTCCCCTGTTGCGGCGGCTATCCCTCCACGCCATCAGTAGGTACCAGCGCAGCGGCAAAAAATTTTTCTTTGGCGGTAACGGTCGATCCATTTCAATTCTTTTCGTCGCTCGAAATGTGCCCTTTCGCCAGCCTGATAATGCGGCCGGTCTTGCCCGCCAGCTCCATATTATGTGTCACCAGCACCAGCGTCGTTCCTTCCTCCCGGTTGAGCCCGAATAACAATTCCACCACCATCTCGCTTGTCTCCGCGTCCAGGTTGCCCGTAGGCTCATCCGCAAACAATATCCGCGGCCGGTTGGCAAATGCTCTCGCCAGCGACACCCGTTGCTGCTCGCCGCCCGACAGTTGCGCCGGATAATGCTGGATCCGGTCGCCCAAACCCACTCGCTCCAATAAAGCCTTCGCCGCCGACCGCACCTGCCCCCTCCCCCTCCCCATCGTGTCCGACTGCCGTAGCTCCATCGGCACCATCACATTCTCCAATGCCGTTAGCGTCGGCAGCAACTGAAAATTCTGAAAAATGAACCCTATATACCGGTTTCGTAAAACCGCACGCTGATCCTCATCCAATCCTCCCAGTGGGATACCGTTCAATTCCACCGTTCCCCAGGTGCTCCGGTCCAACCCCGCACTTAGCCCCAGCAACGTCGTCTTGCCGCTGCCCGATGGCCCCACGATCGACACCGTTTCCCCCGCACGTACCGAAAAGCTGATATCCTGCAGGACATGCAGTGTCCGCCCTGCTACCGTATAGGTCTTACTGACCCGCTCGATCTTTAACATCGTTTCCATTGGAATAATTTTTATTCTACACCCCATCCAGGCGCACGATCGTTTCCATAGGTATAATTTACGATCTTTATACCTCTAAAAAATCATATGCCGAATTTCCGCCAACTGACCGCACCGCTCTTCCTCATAATGATCCTTTCGTGTCACAACAACTCCAAACAAACTTCTACCGCCTCCGCACCCGCCGCCGACACCGCATCGTCCGCATCCCACGCCAAAACCATCGTCTTCTTCGGCAACAGCCTCACAGCCGGCTATGGCGTCAGCCCCGACCAGGCCTTCCCTGCACTCATCGGACATCGTATCGACTCACTCCATCTTCCCTATACGGTCGTTAATGCCGGCGTCAGCGGCGAAACCTCCGCAGACGGCCGCACCCGCATCGGATGGGTCCTTCGCCAACCGGTCGACATCTTCATCCTCGAACTCGGCGGCAACGACGGCCTTCGCGGGATACCCCTCACCGGGACCTCCGGCACCGCCGCCAATCTCCAGGCGATCATCGATTCAGTGAAGACCCGTTATCCCACCGCAACCATCGTCATCGCCGGCATGCAGATCCCGCCCAACATGGGCGCCGCCTACTCCAACACATTCAAAAATATCTTCCCGAAACTCGCCGCCGATAACCACGCCGTCCTGATCCCCTTCCTCCTCCAAAACGTCGGCGGCATACCCAGCCTCAATCAGCAAGACGGTATCCATCCCACCGCCGCCGGCCACCGCATCGTCGCCGAAAATGTCTGGCAAATCCTCGAACCACTGCTTAAAAAATAATACCCCGCACCCTTTCCGCACCGCTGATGCCCTCAACCGCTGACTCCCTCACCCGCTAACGCGATCCCGGAAAAAATGCCAACTCACCTCCTGCAAACACCGCATATCTCCGCGCTTCCTTCTTCACTGCCGCCCATACCTTCTTGCTCAACCCTCCAAACGCCTTTACCTCGACCGCGACCATGTCCTTTTCCACCACCCTCTTCCAACAACCCGCCACCCTCCCATTCACCACCACCACCGGCTTCAGCCCATAAGACGATTCCTTCGCATACTCACTGGGAAGGACATGCGCCCGATCCTTGTATGCAACCAAATATTCATCGAACGCCGGAAGCAACAACACCGGCGGCGCTATCGCGCCGCCGCCCAGGCTCCGAGCCCCCGCATGCCCTTCCTTCGCCACGCCGCCGCCCGCACCCCCGCGCCCGGGTGGATCCTCAACCCAATATTCTTCCCCATCCACAACCACAAGCTCCAACCTGCCCTTCACCATCTCCAACCCCCGCTTCGCCTGCGTTATCGTGAGTCCGCTCCACCATGCGAGATCGGCCAGCGTTGCCGGCCCCCTGCTCCGGAAATACCGTACAGCCAATTCCGCCAGGGCTTCGTCGGGCGGCAATAAACCGGCCCCCTGCGCCCGTTCTTCCAATAAAGTATAAGTAAATTGTTTGCCCCTTCGGGGCCCGCTGCATATCAACCCCTCCAATTCCGCATCAATCAGCAGAAAATTCATCCGTATGTCATCCGTATTGATCCTCGACCGCCGGAACAGCTGCGCGATCTCCACCCTCGTCAACGGTACGCCGCCACCAAGCTCCTTCTCCAAAACCTTTCTGCTCCGCCGCAGAACAGCCGCGTCGATCCCCATTTTCCGGTGATACGGTTGGCAAAACTGCCTGATCCTCGGTGCCGTCAATCGCAACATCCACCGTATATCCGTCGGTAGCACGAAATGCCAGGTAGGCCGCAATACATGCGTTCGCAATATCCTTCCGTCATTAAAAGCCGCATCGACATTCGCCTCCGTCACAGCCCGGCCCCGCACTCCGATCGCCCATTTCGCCTGGCCAAAATCCTGTGCCTGTATACACCCCATCCATCTGACCAGATCTTCGATCGTCCCGTGTCTTTTTTCCGCGGCATCAGGAGCACCCCGGACACCGCCGCCTCCCAATAGCCCCTGATTATGCAATCTTCGTAAAAGTATCTCCTTGTCTGTCATACCCAAAAGTAGGGACCCGCATTGACAACCCCATGTCAGCAATCACCAAATAACTCTCGACACCCGCGCGCCGCCGCACTCACCCTACTCCACAACCCTCCATTTCCCCGTCTTCACATCGATCGTCCATTTCTTAGGCTCCGGCACCGCCAGCTGCCCGTTTCCGATAGTCGCCGGCATCCACAAATAACTCGATTCCCATTGCATCCGCGGTTTCCAGATGTCGCCCATAAAAATGACCGTGGTATCCCGTGGCCCCGCCACCTTCAGCAGCATGGTCGATTGCGATCCATACGTATTCTTCCCGGGCGGTGCGATATCCCGGAATTCCGACCATGGCCCATCCAGTGAGGAAGCCGTCGCATATTTATTGGGATTGGGCCGCCACCCCGTTAATGCCGAGCCGATGGCGTAGTATAGCCCTTTATAGTGGACGATCGCTCCCCCTTCCATATGCTTTGGGATCAAACACATCTCTTTGTCGAGGCTCAGATAATCCTTCGCATCCAACCGCGCGATCCTGAAACCGAAAGGACGGTCCTCGAATACCAGGTAGGCCTTCCCGTCGTCATCGATGAACTGCCCGATATCGCGGCTCTCATGATCCAGCGGCCGAAAACTCTTGTTATACTCAAAAGGACCCTCCACCCGCGTGCTGACTGCGACACCCACCCGCGCGAACTTGTAGCTCCGGTTATCCAGATGGAAATACATAACGAACCGTCGCGTCCGCTTGTTGTAATACACCTTTGGCCGCTCGAGTACCCAATGCGGTCCCAGTTGCTCGGGATCTTCCAGCGCCAATGCATTGCCCATGAATTTCCAATGCAACAGGTCTTCTGACCGGTAACAGCTCACATACCGCCGATTCGTATCCATTCCCCTGCTCCGCTGTTCCCCATACCAATACCATTCCTTCCCGAAATGCAATATCCCTCCTCCATGCGCCTGTATATGATTGCCATCCTCATCCGGCCAAAAGCCGCCCGGCGAAAAAGCATTCATCCCCCCGACCGCCGAACTGTCCTTCTGATACACCCGGATATAATCGATCTCGTATCGCTTTGGAAACACCGTCCCACTGACGTCGCCGCCGGCATCTCCGCCCACCGCCAGGTTCACCAATAAATATTCCGGCTGCCGGAAAGGATTTATCCCGGACCCATCCCGGTTGACCAGGCTGTCGACCGGTTCCTCCAGCATTGTCCTGTCATCGACCGAAAGCCGGATCTCCTTCTCATCCCAATCCATCCGCCACACGTGAAACTCCCGCGCCCAATCCGAGCCGCCCAGCGAATCCAGCGGCGCACGGCGGCTGAACCACAACGGCGAAGACCGCTTGCCCGTGCCCGTCGCTATATTGGCCAACAACGTTCGCCGGTAATATTCCATAATATCGATCTCCCCATTCGACGGCCACTCGCCCTTCTCTCCCAGTGCCCAAAAGGCCGGCCATAACCCGGCATCGACATCGATCCGTGCCCGCATTTCAAACCTGCCGTAGCGCCAGCTATGCAACCCGCGCGTCCGCAGGCTCGCGGAAGTATATTCGATCGTCGGCGAACGCTGACGCCAGTCACTGCTACCCGCTTCGTACTTCGGGTTGGGCTTGGCCTCCTTTCTCGCTTCGATGATCAGATGCCCCCCGCTGCACCAGGCATTCTCCGGCTGATACCACTGCGCCTCATGATTGCGCACAAACCCGCGCTCAAAATCCCAATTCCTTGGATCGGGCGGTCCGTCCCGGTTGAACTCATCCGACCACACCAATTTATAACCATATGGCGCCGCCTCACCCTCGTGTCTAATCTCTTCCGCCGCCTGCGGCGGTCCCTCATTTTCGCGCCTTGTCCCTTGCGCCATGCCATCCGCCGCGCTCCGCGACGCCGCACCCGAAGGCCGCATCAAATCTCTCCCGGCCCCATCCGCCGGCAACTCCAACGCATGATCCACACGCGCACTGTCCCCCCCATCCCATACCTTCACCGCCGTCCACGGTTCCGATGGAGCCGCCCAAAACGCATTGGAAGGCTCCAACCCCAACGGCTGAAATACGTCGGTGCACAAATATTCGCTTCCTCCCGTTATATACACATCCGCCAGCCCCTCCTGGTGACCCGCCAATCCGATCGTCAGCCAACCACCCGCCCCAAAAGTCCCCTGCGCCCCCAATGTCCGCCTGATAACAGCCGTCAATGCCGACCGTACCTGCCCCGGCGATAATGATCCGGGCAACCACCCGCGAGCCGCCACATCCGCCAATGCATGAAAAGCGCCACAGCGATACGTGATACTCCTGCCCGTCACGGGAAAGCTTCCATCGATTCCGATCATCCGCTCCTGCAACTCGGCATATCGCCCGGCGATCCGTCGCATCCGTTCTCCAAATGCCGCATAATTTCGCTCACGCGATCCCATGACATCCAGCACGGCCAGCAGGAAAGGCTGGATAACATAACTGTTGTAATAATCCTGGTGAAAGCCCGGCCCGTCTGAAAATAGGCCGTCCCCGACATACCAATGCTGCGAGAACTCCCGAAGCGCATATTCGATACGCTCGCGATCGTAATCCAGGCCATATTTGCAAAAAAACGTTTCGATGACGGCAGGGAACAGCAGCCAGTTGCTATATCCCGGCACCGTCGCACGGGTCTCCAAAAGCGCGGTGACCACGCGTCGGCGCACAACACTGTCAAGATGTTCCCAAAGCCAGGGACAACGGATCAGTCCCAATGCAAAAAAGGAGGCATCCACCAACGGCTGTCCTCCCTTCCACTCCATATAGTCGGTAGACGAGGGGTCCACCGAATTAGCAACGGCCTTCAATGCCCATTCACGATATTGTCGTCTTAGCCCTGCTTCGAATGCCGATCCGCCTTCTGCATTCAACCAGCGCCCGATCCCGCTAAGCGTCCGCCCCCACGCCTCCAGGTAAGTCACCTTCGAACGCGATCCGGCATTATCGATCCGCTGTGAAAGCACCACCGGCATAGAGGCATGCAGCTTTCCTTCCGCCAACGCCGACACGACCGGCCGCGCTACTTTGTCCATATAATTCAACCACACCGTCCGGTCGTCCTTCAGGGCGCCACCCGCCTCCTGCCCCATGGCCGCACTACCCAACAACAAAACCCCTGCCAACGCCGCCGGCAGCGCCCGGACTATAAATGATTTCTTCATATCCGCAAGTTAACGTATGGGGTGGGGATTCGCGCGGCGGACTAATGCAGCTGATCCAATATCGGATGATCGATCCCTTCCAATACCCGCTGCTCCGGTTTCAGTAATTCAAAGACTACGATCTCATTGTCTCCCTTTTTCAACCATTCCGCAGGGACATAGATCGTCTGCTGTGGCCCGACCCTCCAATACCGCCCCAGATTATGGCCATTGATCCACACACATCCTTTTCCCCATTCACGCATGTCCAGGTAGGTATCGGCGGGCGCATCCATCCTGAAAACCCCTTTTCGCAGAGCAGGCACCGTTTCCGGGTCATCGGAAGGACGGAGGGCCATGTTATCGGGATGCCTGAAAGGCAACCGGTATTGCTCCCACCCTTTCAATGCACGCCCGGCCCATACCACGTCTCCCACGACACCCTTCTTATTCTTCAGCAGATAGGGCCCGAAATTGATCCGCCCCAGGTTCTCCACGAGTATATCCAATCGAACCCTTCCGCGCGGCAACGACAATTCCAGGCTGTCCTGTTTCAGCCGCCTGTCGAGTACGCCCACCCGCGACCCGTTCACAAATACGATCCCAAAATCGCGCAGCCCCGGGATGCGCAGCACGCCCGACACACCCGACGCACCGATCCCTCCCGTCCCACCGCCATCCACCCATGTCCTGTACAACACATACCCATATGCCTGGTCGAGGTCCTCAAAACTCAACGGTAATACACTCTTCACCGCGGCGGGCAGCAGGTGAAATAACGACGATTCCCCGACCCAGTGGATATCGCGGACCATTACCGCCGGCTTCGCCGGCGGCACCTCCGGCAACACCACGCCCGGCGCCAGATGCCGCTGTATGACGGCACGAAAAGCGCGATACTTCGCAGTTGCATTCCCCGCTTCATCCAATGGCGCGTCATAATCATAGCTGCTGATCTGCGGCTCATACGGTCTCCGATCGTTAAAATTCGCGCCATTCATAAACCCGCGCGTCGTCCCGCCATGGAACATATACATGTTGATCGAGATACCCGCACCCAGCACCGTGTCCAAACGACCCGCATATGCCGCGGCAGGCACGGTATGATGAGGCGTTCCCCACCAATCGAACCACGCGGGATACCATTCGGCGATATAATAAGGTCCCCTCCCTCCATGATTGGCATTCACTACCCGCCGCACACGGTCCGGATTGTCGACACCATTCACAGCAGGTAACAACCCCGGCAAATGCCCGCGACCCATATCCTGCGCGGGGTCGCAGGTGTACAGCAAGCCGTCGAATCCCGCTTCGATGAACATCCGGCGGTTAATATCGAGATAGTCCTTATCGCCCCCATAGGATCCATATTCGTTTTCAATCTGCACCATGAGTATATTGCCCCCATGGTTCACCTGCAACGGTGCCAGTTGCCTGCCAACCTCGCGGATATACCGCCGGTACTCGGCCAAATACTGCGCCTCCTTGCTCCTCACCACCAGGCCCGCTTCCTTCTCCAACCAATACGGATAGCCGCCGAATTCCCACTCGGCACAAACATACGGCGATGGCCGAAGCACCACCCATAACCCTTCCTCCTGCGCCGTCCGTACATAGGCCGCTATATCGTTGTTCCCGCTGAAGTCGAATACTCCCTTTTCCGGCTCATGCACATTCCAGAAAACATAGGTCCCGATCGTATTCAAACCCATCGCTTTCGCCATCCGCATCCGCTGCCGCCACGCTTCCCTCGGTACCCGGGTATAATGCATCTCCCCAGATATCATCTGAAAAGGCTTCCCGTCAAGCAAAAAGGTACTGTCGCCCAGCGCAAACGAATGCCCATTCCGCGCCTGCGGCGCGGCCCCCTGCGCGGCCCCCTGCCCAGCCCCATCCATGGCACCTGTCTGCCCCCACGCCCCTAACCCCCACGCGAGCAGCGCCGCTAATAATCTTATCTTTCCCATGATCAATAGCCGGGATTCTGCGTCAGCACCGCATCCTTATTCAGATAGATCTCATTCTGCGGTATCGGCAACAACAGGTTCGTCTTCGTCAACCCCGTCACCGGGTTCACCACCGAGGTGGAATTCAGCCGGGTCACCCTATCCACCAAGGTACCCGTCCGCATCAGCGTCATCCGCCGGTTCTCTTCCCCGATCAGTTCACGGGCCCGCTCATCCAGGATGAAGTCCAGCGTGATTTGCCCGGCCGTCACCTGCGGCGCATGCGCGCGTGTCCGCAATACATTGATCGATGCCGCGGCTCCCGCCAGGTCGTTCTGCTCCAATTGCGCTTCCGCCTGCAACAGATAGGTCTCGCCAAGACGCATCATGATATAATCCTTGATCGTGGCATAACCGAAGACGTCATTCGGATCGAAACAATACCACTTCGTCGTATGCGGACAGATGATATAGATCGTATCCGAGTTGTTATACGGAACAGGTTTCCCGAATTTCGTCGGCTGGGTCGGATCATTATACCAATATTGCCGCCGGATATTGTATTGCGAGTTGCGCATGTCGCCGGAATCATACAGGTTATACAACAGCCAGTTGCTGAGACGCATCCGCCCGATACCCCTGCCTCCCAGCGAGTCGCAGATCGCCATCCCGCTCTCCTTGTAATAGGCCGCTCCCCAGTTCCTTCGCTGCTGCCCGCTACCCGAGGTGCCACCCGCGGTAGTACTCGGATTCTGCTGTTCGAGGACCCAGATCGCTTCCGTGTTGCCCTGGCTCCTCCGCTGGTTGCCATAAACGAACATATCGGAGAAAGGATCACCCGGCTGGCTCGCATGCACGCCATACCGGTTGCTGACCAGGCTGAACCGCCCACTGTTGATGATCGCCTGCGTCTGCACCTGCGCGTTGGCGCCCTGTTTCATCCGGATATAACATTCGGCCAGCAGCTGCATCGCCATGAATTTATTGGCACGGCCATATAACCGGCCCGCCGAGTTGGATTTTACATTGACGATGTCCGGCAGGTTCGCCGATGCAAACTGGAGATCCGATACGATAAACGCATTCACGGAGTCGAGCGGCGCACGCACAAAGTCGGTCTTGGGCGCGGTCAGCGGCTTCCGGAGTATCGGCACTCCCCCATAAAGGATGGCCAGCTGCTCATAGGCATATGCCCTGAAAAACCGCGCTTCCCCATCTACATCCGCAACGTCTGCAGCGCTTACACCCTTGAGATTGGGGCTTTCCACATTGGCGATGATATTGTTCGCATCGTTGATCAGTTTGTATGCCCAGGTCCATTCGACACTGGCAGCCACATCCGTCGAGATCAGGTTGGCATAATTGTAATACGGCACTTCGATGCCCTCCGGCTGCGTGGCAAAAGCCACGTCCGTACCTACCTGCCAGACGCTCGGCCAGCCTTGGTGGTCCGAATAGGTATAGTAAAGACTGAGCTGGTAGTACATACCATTGATCGCCGCTTCGAAACCGAGCGAGTCGGCCAGCGTTTGCGGCGAATAGGAAGAATAGGGCGTCTCCGCCAGGTAGCTTTTCTTACAGCCGGCCAGGGTTCCCAACAGACCCGCCGTGACGATCAGTATGCTGATATTTCTTTTCATTTTCTTGGTTTTGACAGGTTAACGAAGTGATACATTGACGCCGAGCACGACGCTCCGCACTTCCGGATAGTTATTGGTCCAGTTGCCCGTCCCGCGCATCGAATAATTGTTTTCCGGATCCCAGCCGATCCATTTCGACCAGGTATACAGGTTGGTGCAGGATGCATAGACGGTCAGCCCTCCGAGATGTGCCTGCTCCAGCACCTTTTCTGGAAAGGTATAGCTGAAGGTGACGTCCTTGATCCGGGTGAAGCTGGCACTCATCGGGTAGCCATATCCGCGCGTATTGAAGTACGACAGCGCGGGCCAGTAATTGCTCTTGTTCGTCGGCGTCCAGTATCCTATCGCGGCCGGCGTATTCCGTCGTCCGGACTCATCCACATAATTCACGTCGGCATTGTTCTTCAGAAGTCCCTGCACCGTCTGAATAAATACGCTCAGCCGGAAATTCTTATAGCTGAACGTATTCGTCATTCCACCCGTCCATTTCGGGGCGGTCTGGCCGAGTATGGTCTTGTCTGCTGCCGTTACCTTACCGTCATGATTGATATCGGCAAATTTCAGATCGCCCGGTTGCGCACTCGGGTCCTGCTTCGATGCATCCTCCCCTACCTGCCAGACACCCTGCCGGACATAATCATAGATAGCGCCGATGGGATGCCCGATGAACCACCGGTTGACCGTATCGCTTTTCTTGTCGCCATACAGATCGACCACCTTGTTCCGGTTGGCCGAAAAGGCGAGCATCGTTTCCCATTGGAAATCTTTCCAGGTGATATTGCGCGTGGTCAACGTCAGCTCGATGCCTTCGTTGCTGGTCTTCCCGATATTGTACAACACGCTGGAATAACCGGTTATGTTCGGTATCTGCCTGCTGAGGATCAACCCTGAGGAATGCGAGTTATACAGGTCGATCGTACCGGCGATACGGCTCTGCAGAACACCGAAATCGATACCGACATCCGCCTGGGTGGTGCTTTCCCAGTTCAGATCCTGGTTCCCGAGGTTGCCGGCGATCACCCCGATCGTAGACACGGCGTTGAAGGTAGTCTGTACGGGATTGTCGGTCGTGATGGTTCCATAAGGATTGATCGCTTCATTACCCGTCTTTCCATACGATCCGCGCAGCTTCAGGTTGTTCACAAAAGTGACGCTGTTCATGAAGTCTTCCCTGGCGATATTCCAACCTACCGCCGCCGAAGGGAACAAACCGTATTTAGTAGTGTTGGCGCCAAAGACCGACGACCCGTCCCGGCGCGCCGTCAGGGTAAGCAGGTAGCGGTCATTATAGGAATAGTTGATCCTCGCCATCTGCGATATCAGGTAATATCTCGATCCATAGGAGCCATTCGTCCCGCTGTTCGTATTGGCGGCCGTGAGCGTCGATGCGGCGCCGAGATTGTAAAAGGAAAGCAGGTCGTTCACGAACCCTGTCCCGTTGATGGCCTCTGCAAAATATTTCCGTTGCTGGGCGCTGTACAATCCTGTGAAGTCGATATGGTGTTTGCCGAAGTCCCGGGTATAGGTCAGCAGGTTCTCGAGGATATAACTATTGGTCTCGGAGGTGAACGTCGTCGCCTGGCCCAGCAGGTTGTTTGCATTTCGTCCGGTATACGTATAATGTGCGGCGGGATTGAAGGTCGTCCCCGCATTGAGCCGGTATTTCAGACCCTTCAGCACGCCTCCGAATTTCACTTCGGCATACCCGTTGCCATTCAGATTGGAGTTATGATTGACGTTGGGCGTATACAGACCGAGCAGGGGGTTCGTATACAACAACTCGGGGTACATCGGGTAGATGGTATAGGTGCCATCCGCATTGTATTCGTTGCCATAAGGACTCATCGCTCCTGCAAACAAAAAGTTCGCCTGCCCGCCGTCATAGTTATTATAGGTGTAATAGGCCGAAGTGCCGATGGTCAGAAAATCGGTCACGTCCATGTCCAGGTTGGCACGCACACTCGCCCGGTGATACTGGTAACCCTTGACCGCGCCCTTTTGCTTCATATACTCGCCGGAGATAAAATACCGCACTTCCTTCGTTCCGCCGGATAGCGAGAGATTATTGTCATTGGTGAAGCCCTGCTGGAACACCTGCTTCATCCAGTCGATGGTCTTCCCTGACTGATAATTGGGCAATTCGCTGGAATTAGGCACCGGGGCCGTCTGCACCTGCTTCGTTTCGGTCATGAAGTCCTTGTATTTCTGCACGTAGGAGGGCCCGTCGCGGGGTGTCAGCTCATGCGAGACGTTGTCCAGGCCGCTATAGGCATTGAACCGCAATAACGGTTTACCGGTCCTACCCCGCTTGGTCGTTATCAGGATGACCCCGTTGGAACCATTGGTACCGTAGATGGCCGTTGCCGAGGCGTCCTTTAATATTTCGATCGAGGCGATATCATTGGGATTGATATCATTGAGCGTTCCATTGGTTTTGGAAAGGGGAAAGCCGTCGACGACGACATATGGACTCGAACTGGCGCTGATCGAGTTTTGCCCCCGCACCAACAGACTGGGTTGCGCCCCCGGTACCGATGAGGTATTGGTTACCGACACTCCGGGCACCGAACCCTCTACCGCCTGCATGACATTGGTCATGGGCAGCTGTGTCAACCTGTCCTTTGGCACGGAAGATACCGCCCCCGTCACGTCGATCCGTTTCTGAGTGCCATACCCGACCACGACCACATCCGACAGTTGCTGACCCGTCACCGTCAGACGTATGTCCAACGCTTTCCTGCCGCGTAAGGCGATCTCCTGCGTCCCATAGCCGACCCGGCTGAAGATGAGGGTAGCATCGGCCGGCGCCTCCACCGTGAATTTACCGTCCAGGTCCGTCTGGGTCGTCCTGTTCATCCCCTTGACCATTACCGTCACATTGCTCAGGGCAGAATCGCCGGAGCTGACCCGCCCCTTGACGGTAATATCCTGCGCCCAAAGATCTGAGGAAACCGACAAGCAAAGCAGCACGGCCAGGAACCGGGCAGCCAGCAGAAATGCCTTTTCGCTTGGCAAGCAATTTTTCATAACCAGTTGTTTTAGACTGGCAATTTAGGCAGGACGACACCAAGTCATAAGGGGGGTAATCTCAGAAAAACGGGGGTAATTTCACAAATTCACCGGCAGCCTCCCGGCAGCGGGCATCCACCCACACGCGCTTTCACAATTTCAGCGAATCCTTATCGAGATGGTATTTACCCGAAAAAACTTTCCGGTACTTCTTTATATACTCGGAGGGATTCACCCCATAAAGCTTGTTGAACTGCTCCCGGAAATACCGTCCGTCCCCGAATCCCACCTGCAAGGCGACTTCATTCACATTTAGCGTGGTGGACAGGAACAGCTCGGCAGCCTTCCTCAACCGGATCCATCGGATAAACCCATTGACAGACTGCCCCGACAGGTCCTTCAGCTTCTGATAAATGGTAGAATGACTCATCCCTACCTCTAACGACAGCTTTTTGATCGAAAACTCTTCGTCATCCAGGTTATTCTCTACCACAGCTACGATCCGCTCCAGGAATTCCTTATCCTCCCCCGAAATACGCGCGGCCGCATCCCCTCTGGTGATCATGTTATAAATGGACCGCTGCACCCTGTCCCGGCTCGCCAGCAATGCACTCACCCGCGCCTGCAAAAGATCCCTGTCGAACGGCTTCACGACATAATCATCCGCCCCATGCTTTACCCCTTCCAACTTATTGAAGGCAGAGGCAGAGGCGGTCAATAGGATCACCGGCGTCTGACCCAGCACCGGGTCATTCTTAACGGTTTCACACACCTCGATACCGGTTATTCCGGCCATATGCACATCGGAGATGATCAGGTCCGGTCGGTGCGCCTGCGCCAGCCGAAGCCCTTCCTCCCCGCTTAACGCTTTATACACAATGAACTGCTCTTCGAATATCTGTCCCAGGTAGGATAATATCTGCGGATCATCATCGATGACCAGCAAATGACGCCGGTCGCTCACCAGTTCAGGCCATTTCTCGCCGGTCTCACCCGACCCCTTATCACCGTCCGGCGTTTCGGCCATCTCCCGCAGTAACGGCGAAAGTCCAGGCTTTTCAGCTCCGGCCGCCATACCCTCCTTCCGGCCGATGATAAGGCCGGCAAGATGCTCACTCCCCTTCAAAAGCGACAACCTGAAACAGGTCCCTTTTCCCTGCTCGCTCTTGAATTCGATCCTTCCCTTGTGTGCTTCTACAAACTGCTTTACCAGGTAAAGGCCTATCCCAAAACCCGAGATAGAGGTCATCTCGCTTCTTCTGATCTGGTAGAATTTATCGAATACCTGGTCGCCCACCTCCTCCGGAATGCCCATACCCGTGTCGCTGACGACTATCTCGACCTCCCCATCCCATTCCACAACAGATAGCGACACTTCTCCCCCTTCAGTGGTATATTTCAAGGCATTCGACAGGAGGTTATACAAAGCGATCTCCACCTTTTCCTTATCCAGGTATAACTCGACTTCCTCCTGCGGTGCCTCCAGCCGGTAGCCGATCTTCCTGGCCCTGGCCGCCTCCACGAAACATAAGAATACTTCCCGCGACAGCTCGACAATATTCACGGGCGCAGGCTTCAATTCATCCGAGCCGCTTTCCGCTTTGCGGAACAACAACAGCTGATCCACCAGGCTCAACAACCGCTGCGCATTCCGGTAGACGAAGGGCAGGCTTTCCAGCTCGTCCTCCCGCGTGCGGCCCGCCAGCAATTCTTTTACGGGATTGATGATCAGTGTCAGGGGGTTCCGGAACTCATGCGTGATATGCGTAAAAAAAGACAGCTTCCGCTCGATCAGCTCTTTTTCCTTTTCGGTTTCAAGCTGTGCCAGCCTTATTTCGTATTTCAACCGGAGCCGGCTACGTGTATACCGGATGTAAAGAAAGACCATCCCGCCCGCCACCAGCGCACACAAAAGATAGGCCCACCAGGTCCGGTACCAGGGCGGCAATACTACTACGCGCAGCAATTCCTTTTCTCTGCTCCAGATACCGTCGGCATGACTGACCCGCAGCATAAACAGATAGCTGCCCTCGCGGAGATTCGAATAATTGGCCGTCCGGCTCCCGTTCGCGTAGTTCCAACCCTTGTCCCAACCCGATAAACAATAGGAGTAGTTGATCTTGTCCGCCCCGTCGTATTCCAGCGCAGTAAAATCCAGCGATAACGTGGCCTTATTGAAAGGGACCGTCACTTCCCTGATCTCTCCACCCGCCAGATCGGTGACATACTTCGAATCGCCCTGCACGGAGTTATTCTGGATCCGCACCTGCGTCATATAAACGCCCGGCATCGGCGCGCGCTGGATCACACTGTCGGGGAGAAAGATATTGAAACCCTTGATACCCCCGAAGAGGAATTCGCCCGTAGACAGGGCGATCGCGGCATTGAAACTGAATTGAGTGCTCTGCAATCCGTCGGAAGTCGAAAAATTCCTGAATTTCCCATTCTCCCGCAACCATTCGGATATCCCGTTGTAGGTGCTCATCCATAAATTACCGTGGTCATCTTCCAGTATCTGCAGGATCGTATTGCTTGGCAACCCGTCGGTCGTCGTAAAACGCTTATACTGTCCCGTTGCCCGGTCGAAAAGCAGCAGCCCCCCTTCCTGCGTTCCCACCCATAACCGCCCCGACCGGTCTTCATGGATCGTACGGATCGTATACCCCAATGGGTATACCCGGTGCTGACGATGCCCAGGATCGATCCGGATCAGCGAATTATAGTTGCCTCCCCATAAATTCCCTTCCCTGTCCTCCACCAGCGCCTGCAGGTTTTGTATCCGGTTGTCGAACAGCCCGAACCGCCCCGTCTTCCTGTCCAGTTGATACAACGCCCCGTCATTGGTGGCGCTCGCCCAGATCCTGCCCGCATGATCCTCGATGATCGTCCAGATATGTTTCTCCTCCTCACCCGTCTGAGGGTTGTAACAGACAAAATGCTCGAACTTACCCGTCTTGCGGTCCAGCCGGTTGATACCCCCGAACCAGGTGGATACCCACAAACGGTCTTCGTCATCCCGCAGGATACCCGTTATGAAATTGCTGTTGATCGAACCTTTGTCAGTTGGATCGTTGACAAACTCCCGGAACGTGTTCGTCTTGCGGTTCCAACACCGTAACCCCGCCCCGTCCGTGCCGATCCAGATGCTGTGATCCGCGTCTTCGCAAAACGAAAGGATAAAATTGTTGACGATATTCTTGCGGCCCGGCGGGTCATAGGTGACCGTGCGGAAAGAACTCGTCCTCGGCTCGATGACATTGATGCCCCCGCGAAGCGTCCCGATCCATTTCCGGCCGTCTTCATCTTCATAAACGGCATAGACAGCATTGCTGTTCGCCAGGGGGGCGCCCCCGGAGGTTACCAGGGGAACAGCCATCTCCGCCCCCGACGGCAATCGCCATACGCCCGCGCCATCGGTACCGATACACAGATCGTTGCATTGATTAGCGTCGATGCTGACCACACGGCCTTTCTGCGGCAGATAGTTGCCGGAATATACGTTCCGCGCACGGTCCAGCGATACCAAACCATCATCTGTCCCTAACCATAGTTTCCCCTGACGGTCGACCTTGAGACAAAATCCCTGCTTGATCGCTCCGTTCACCAACGACAACTTCGCCGTGGCCGGATCGAGACTGTACAGCCCCCGTCCTTCGATGAATACCCATACCTGGTTTGAAAAGGGATCGTTTTCGATATAATAAACATCATATTTGCCGCCGGCGCCTTCCAACGGGACCTGTCTCCCGACCCGCGAGTCTCCTTCGAATATGATCAGCCCGCTGCTATGCGAGCCCGCGAGAATATACTTGCTTCCGATCGATCGAACGATATGTACATTTTCCCGGGCCTTGACGATTCCTTTCCCGTCACACGACAGATAAGAGGGAACGGAGAATTTCCCCGTTACGACGTCGAGGATGCTGATGCCTTTCTGACCGCTGACCCATAGATTATTGTGGCTGTCCGGCTCGATGCCGGCAATATTGTTACACGTTAGCGTCGTCGAGTCTCCGATGATATTCCTGTAGACCGTAAATCCGTATCCGTCATACCGGTTGAGCCCATCGTACGTTCCGAACCACATGAATCCTCTCCGATCGCGGCACATACAAGTCACCGCATTGTTCGACAAACCCTGCTCGATACCCAAATACTTTACCCGCGGATTGTCACCCGCAAGCGCCCCGGTACATTCCCACAAAAAAAGAATGAAAGATAGGCCAACACGCAGCCCGCGCCCCCCCGACAAGCAGATAGTTTTATTCATATCGCAGTAATCGTAATATAAAATTAACAATTACTGTCATCTTTACATTAAATATTCTCTACAACGTTTTCGTGACGACCCCCGATCCCTCCTCCATCCTTAATCCCTCAATCCCTCAGCCCTCTCAATCCCTCAGCCTTCTCAATCCCTCAGCCCATCAATCCCTCAGCCCCTCAGCCCATCAATCCCTCAGCCCCCTCAGATACGCGATGCTTTGCGGCACGGGAACCGTCGGATCCAAACTCTCGTCCTCGATAAAATAATGCTTTATCCCAATCTTCTGCGCCTCTCTCAATATATCCGGCACATTCTCTTCTCCCTGCCCCAGCGGCACGTCATTTTCCGGCCCCGTCAGCCCCGTCAGGTTTCTTGGCGCACCCCTGCGCAGGTCCTTAAGATGCATTAATTTCCAGCGGCTGCCATACTTTTTCATCAACCCTACCGGATCGCCGCCGCCAAAAGTTATCCAGAAGATGTCCATTTCGAATGAGACATATTTTGGGTTGGTTTCCCGGAAGATATAATCCAGCAGCGTCCCGCCTTCATATGGCTGAAATTCATAGCCGTGCGCATGATAACAAAACGTTAGCCCATGTTTACTCAACAACTTTCCTACCTTGTTGAAGTCATCCACCGCCTTTTTCGCGTCGTCGAAGGTCAGCACGCCGTCCTTATGCGGTATCCAGGCGCACATCACATACCGGGCGCCCAGGATCTTCGCTTGTTCGATGACGGAGTCCGGCGCCCGCACCAGCTTGTTATAATCGGCTCCGATGGATGGAATGCTGATCCCGCGCTCGTCGCATAGCTTGCTGAATTCCCTCGGGTCCATTCGGCCTCCGCCACCTTCCAGTTCGGTGAAACCCAGCATCTTTATCGTATCCAACGTTTGCACGACCCCCCTGGGCCAGCTGTTCCGGTAAGTGTAAGCCTCTACTCCAAGCGGCGCAGTATACAATGCCTTCCCCTGCGAAAATGCCGCACCGCCCGATGTCAGCAGTCCCGCCGCCAAAACGATCCATTTATTCATAGCTTAAATATTTCCCTTCTTCAATTCCTCCACCGCATGATTCGCCGCCCTCGCCGTCAATGCCATATACGTAAGCGTCGGATTCTGACAGCTGGTCGACGTCATACATGCCCCGTCCGTCACGAACACGTTCGGACAATGATGCAGCTGATTCCACTTGTTCAGCAACGACGTCTTCGGGTCATGCCCCATCCTGACCCCGCCCATTTCATGGATATCGCTGCCCGGCGGCGACTTCGTGTCATGGACATCGATATGCTTAAACCCGGCCTTCTCGAACATCTCGCTCATCTGCTGGATATAATCCCGCACCATCCTGTCGTCATTGTCGTTCCAATCGACAGAGACAACCAGTTGCGGTATGCCATATTTATCCTTCAGGTCGGGATGCAACCGTACATGGTTCTTTTCCACCGGCACGCATTCCCCCATCATCCAGCTGCTGATATACCAGCCGCCCAACGAAGGATGCAACAAATTTTCCCGGAGCCCGTCCCCGATCCCGCTGGTGTCCGGCGCAAACCCCCGCCCTCCGCCGATCCCGATGGCATAACCGCGGAGGAAATTGCTGTCCTGCCTGCGCAGGTTCCTGAACCGGGGGATATAGCTGTTGCTGGGATTCCGGCCGTCGACCGTTCTGTCCTTGAATCCATCGAATCCCGCGCCGCCCTTCCCCCGATAATTGTGACAGGAGACGAATTTCCCCAGGAGGCCACTGTCATTGCCCAGCCCGTTGGGGAAACGCCCCGATACGGAGTTGAGCAGGATGGCATTGCTGTTCAGCGTCGACCCGTTGACAAAGATCACCGATGCGTAAAACTCGACCATCTGCTTCGTCTCCGCATCCACGACCCTTACTCCTGTCGCCTTTCGCTTCTTTTCATCGTAGATGATGGAATGCACCACCGAATGCGGACGCAGCGTCATATTTCCGGTCTTCATGGCCCACGGCAGCGTGGAAGCATTGCTGCTGAAATAGCCGCCGAAGACACATCCCCGCACACACATGTTCTGATTTTGACACTTGACCCTCCCTTGCTCGAGATGTATCGGCTGTGGATCGGTCAGATGCGCGCAGCGCGCCTGGATCAGATGCCTGTCGGGATAATGCGCCGCAAGACTTTCTTTAAAATGCTGCTCCACACAGCTCATCTCAAAACCCGGCATGACCACGCTGTCCGGCAATTCCGGCAGCCCGTCGCAGTTCCCGGCGATGCCTGCAAATTTTTCGACATGACTGTACCACGGCTCGATATCCTTGTAGCGTATAGGCCAGTCCACGGCGAAGCCATCCCTCGCCGGTCCTTCAAAATCGAAGTCGCTCCACCGCTGCGTCTGCCGCGCCCACAGCAGCGATTTGCCGCCGGTATGATAGCCCCGCACCCAACGGAATGGCTTTTCCTGGACGAAGGGCTGTTCATCCGCTTTCAATGCCCAATGCAACGTCTCCTCGCGAATGAACGCAGAACCCTGGTATGCGGCCCGCTCCGCCAGCGGTACCGTACCCCGGTGCGCAAACTCCCAGGGCCCTTTCGAAGCCGTCGGGTAGTCCTTGATATGCCGGACATCCCTGCCCCGTTCGAGCACCAATACTTTCAGCCCCTTTTCACACAGCTCCTTCGCCGCCCAGCCTCCACTGGCGCCCGAGCCGATGACAATGGCATCGTAGTTCATGATCTTATGCTTTAACCGCGACACATCCGGAATAGTGGCCGGGCGCGACTTTATAGTGAAAATATTCTTCCATCACTTTCTGCGATGTCGTATACCCTTTGATCGTCTCACTCTTTATCAGTGTAAAAAAGTCCTTCTCGTCCTTATCCCCCGAGACCGCCAGCTTGAACAAGAATGCCTCTCTTTCCCGTTTCGACGCCGAACCAAATCCCTTCCCTTCCAATCCCGCCAGTTGCCTGCGCACATTCTCCTGCACCGGCTGCTCATAACAATCGGCGATCATTCGCTCCACGAAACGATCCACCCCCAATGCGACCGCGCCCGGTTCACCCCTGCCTCCCGCCGGCACGATCGTATCCACCACCGCAGTCAACAACCCGGCGCCACCCTTCTCCCCTGTCCGGCACCCCTGCATCCACCACGGCAACACCACGGTCCCACCCGATGCAACCAATAAGTCCTTAATAGCTTTTCGTCGCTTCATAGGCATTCAAGCTACACAAATTTTACTTCTGTTCGACAATTTTCCCTATTTTTCTCCTCGCATGAAACCCCTGCTGCTCTTTTTGCTGTCCTTCCTTTTCGGCACCGCCTCCGCCCAGCGCGATGCCTCCCCTGCATCCGGCTACCGGCTCATCCGCTTTACCTCCCCGCACAACTGCTTCCCCGATACCGCCCGCAATGCCGGTCACCTCGATGGCGACCATATTTTTCAGCCGCGCAAAGACCACTACGACGATTCCTCCGTACTTCTCGTCGTCCCGGAGTCCTACCATCCCAAAACACGAGTCGACCTCGTCTTCTGGTATCATGGCTGGCACAACAATATCGACACAGCGCTCCGCTTCTATGGTCTGGCCCGGCAATTCGCGGCTTCGCAGGTCAATGCCATCCTGGCCCTCCCCGAGGCCGGAAGGAATGTTGCCGACAGCTACGGCGGCAAGATGAACCGGAAAGACATGTTCCGGCTGTTGGTGAACGATGTCATGATACAGTTGAAGGAACAACACCTCGGGCCCGCAGACGCGCAACCGGGCCGCATCATCCTCGCAGGCCATAGCGGCGCCTTCCTCGTCATCGCCAATATCCTCGACAACGGCAACCAACCCATCGACGAAGTTTTCCTCTTCGATGCGCTATACAGCCACGTGCCCAGCTTCATGGATTGGATCGGCAAAGACACGCAAAACCACCATTTCGTCCATTGGTTTACCAATAAAGGCGGCGGCACCGACGAGGTCAGCGATTCCATGATGACGCGCCTCCGGGAAAGAGGCTGGCCGTTCCGGTTAGTCGAAGAGTCGGAGGTGACTCCGGCGATCCTGAAAAACAACAAGATCCTCTTCATCCACAGTCCGCGGGAACACAATGTCATCATCAACGATCCCGACGATTTCCAACTGCTACTGCAAAATTCTTTCTACCTTACCAGATAACAGCCCCCGCCGCCGCCTACCCCGGGACGCCATCACCGCTCATACACAATAACGTGAATGCACTACCTTTCCTTTATAGCTTTACACTCTAAACTCAAACGATATGTTCCTTCTGATCTTCGGTATCCTCCTGCTCATCGCCGGCATAGTCACGGCCCGCAGGACCGATTCCCTTAAACGTTACGGCTCACCGCTGCGCTGGGTGGGTCTTCTCATCGCGCTCCTCGGTCTCTCTACCGCCTGCCTCGTCCAGATCGGCGCCGGGGAAGTAGGCGTCCAGATCTTATTCGGTAAGGTACAGAACGATGTCCTGACCAGCGGGCTGCATTTCATCAACCCTCTCGTCACTGTCCAGAAGATGGATATCAAAACGCAAAACTATACGATGAGCGCCGTCCGCGACGAAGGCGCCAAAGAAGGCGACGACGCCATCCGCGTACTGTCCTCCGACGGGCTCGAGGTCGTCATCGATATAACGGTGCTGTATAGGGTCATTGCAACCGATGCTCCGCATATCGTCCGCGAGACCGGTCTCGACTACACCGACAAGGTCGTCCGCCCCGTTTCGCGCACCAGTATCAGGGACAATGCCGTCTATTATGACGCCGTTTCGCTCTTCAGTAACAAACGGGATGAATTCCAGGGCCGCATCTTCCAGTCCATCACCGGCGCCTTCCAGAAACGCGGCCTCCTGCTCGAACAGCTGCTTGTTCGAAATATCTCCCTGCCACAAGCGGTAAAAACCAGTATCGAGCAAAAAATGACCGCTGAACAGGACGCTCAGAAAATGCAATACGTCCTCCAGAAAGAGCAACAGGAGGCGCAACGCAAACGCGTCGAGGCGCAGGGTATCGCCGATTATCAGCGCATCATCAGCGAGAGCCTCACCGACCGCCAGTTGCAATATGAAAGTATAAAGGCCCAGTTGGAGATCGCCCGGTCACCTAATACGAAGGTGATCATCATGGGGAAAGGTTCGGCGCCCGTAATGCTGGATACGAAAAACTAATCGAGTGATAATCAGCTAAGTACAATGTCAGCCCATGGCATAGGATTGGCATTCATGCTCATTATTCACCATGAAAATTATAGGTTATGTTACGCTGGACGGTCATTTTTCTCATCATTGCCATCATTGCCGGGGTCTTCGGATTCTTCGGCATTGCGGCAGGAGCGGCATCCATTGCCAAGGTTCTGTTCTTTATTTTCATTGTGCTCTTCCTCCTGTCTTTCATTGGAGGCAGAAGACAAGTATAACGCCAATTTAAAAAAAATACGAGCCGGACTTCGTCCGGCTCGTTTTAGTTGATGCCATCCGTTCATCTCATCATTAAGGGTAAAGTTCAGGGAGTCTATTATCGTGCGAGCGCCCGGGAGATGGCGTTGGACCTGTCCCTCACCGGCTGGATAAAAAATACGCCTCAGGGACATGTCGAAATTTTCGCCACCGGCCCGCAGGATGCCCTCCAACGATTCATCGATTGGTGCCGCCAGGGTCCCGCCGATGCAGTGGTCACGGATATCGCGATCCAGCCCATGCCCGATACCGCCTTCCCCGATTTCTCCATCCGCCGCTGAAAATCGTCCCCTCACCGAGCCCCGGGCCCACTAGCCGCCCCCATCCCGCGCCCCGCCGGAAGGCCCTTGTACGACATATTAATTTTTGTACTTTTAGTATATGTTCTTCCACCACCACATCTTCTTCCCCTTCTTTCCCGGCGTTTTCGGCTGGATCGTGATGGTATTCCTGTTGATACCCTATTTCCTGCCTACGATCGTCGCGATCATGCGCGGGAAGAGCAATGCCGGCGGCGTCTTCGCCCTCAATTTCCTGCTGGGCTGGACCGTCATAGGTTGGGTCGGTTCCCTCGTGTGGGCGCTTTCCTCCGACAGCCGCCCGACAGTCATCGTCAACAATCCACCGCCGTCCTATAACTCCGGCTACTCCGGGCAACAGACAAACCCAACCATACGTCCCGGCGCTTCGCCCCAGACGCCCGATAAATATGATCAATTGCGCAAATTGAAACAACTCCATGACGAGGGCGTCCTCACCGACGAAGAATTCAACCGGCAAAAGGCCGCCATCCTCGGCTAAGCACCGGATCTCCGGCCCCCGCTACATTCCTTGGCGCCCAGCATACATCCGGCCCCCGCTACATTCCTTAGCGCCCCTTCCCCGCTCGCCCTCTTGAATTATTTACCCTGTCGACTTTTATCTACAATTTCTGAATCGGAAACCTCTAAATTCGATTTCAAATAGGATAAGGTTTAATGGTTATGGGATTTGATTAGTCCGGGCGGCTCCTCCAACAGGTGGGAGCCGTCTATTTTTTACGACATGTTCCCCGCGCAATCCATTCAGCTGACATTCCGCTGCCGCTCCGTCCAGCTTTCCCATCACTGCCTTCCCGCCCTTATCCGCAAATTCCGCCAGTCCCCCGGCGCCCCATTGCCGACCCAAAAGCCCAATTGCTTCCCGGACCGATGTACCAACGGCGTCACCGTCAGCGAGGGAATAGTATTTCCGTTCACAAAAACAATGATCTTCTCACCCATCACGACGATCTTCACATGAAACCAATCATTAGGGTCCGGTACAGGTGACACCGCATTCTCATACTTGCCCGGAAACTGCGTCCTGAGCCTTGACCAGTCATATTGCGGCAGTGCGATATACTGCACGGCATGCGCCGTCCTCACGGGGTCTGTCGACCGGAAATTGAACGGCCTAAAATAAATAGCCTCATAGGCCGAATCGTCCGTTCCATGGAAGGCAAAACCAACGAAGCTCCTTTGCTGAACATCTCTTCCCTTTTCGTCGAATTCGATCGTCCCCTCCGTGAATTCAACACCCTTGATCCAGGCCAGACCGGGATTATCCGCCTCATCCAGATGAATGCTTTGCTCCGCGGCATTGATGGAAAAATGCCGGTTCACGACGTTATATCCCTCCCGGGTTGCGGGTTGCTGTCCCGAAACGATGCTGCAAGAAACAAGTGTGGCCAACGCCGCCAATGACGCCCTGATCATATTATTTAATTTTTTTTGAATTCCGCATTTCTGTTTAAATTACTCGTCAGTTTTCCTTACTCGCCAGTTTTCCCATATGAACCGAAAGTCCTTCATTTTCCTGACCGTTGCGGGCGTCGCCACGCTCGCTATCCCAATCGCCGGTTGCCGCCATTACAGCGATGCCCTGGTCAACACGCTGGGCCGACCCGATTTCCTCGGGCATATCTGCGACGCAAAGACTATCGATGAGATCGGTTCCGCCTACCGCAACGCTACGCCGGATGAGTCTCGTATGGCCGGCCTCATCGAACTGCTGCTCAAAGATATGCAGCGCGCGGGCGATGATCCGCGCCTGGCCCAACAGATAAAAGACAGGGTACGGCAGGATTTTGCTGCAAACGATGTAGTCATTGTCAAGGGCTGGGTACTTTCCCGCACCGAAGCCCGCCAATGCGCGCTCTACTCCTTTAGCCTGCAATAAGTGGCATTATGCACATAGATGCCCGGCAATTACCCGACAATACCCTGATAGAAGGCGATCTATGTATCGTCGGCACGGGTCCTGCAGGTCTCAGCATCGCTCTTGAATGGAACAACACTCCCTATAAGGTCATTTTGCTGGAAGGCGGCGGCTTCGATTACGATGACAAGGTACAGGACCTCTATGCAGGTCGAACCACCGGGCAACGATATTATCCCCTCAAGTCCACTCGCCTTCACTATTTCGGCGGCACCAGCAACCACTGGTCAGGCTATTGCTCCACTTTCGATCCTATCGACTTCGAAAAAAGGGATTGGATTCCGAATAGCGGCTGGCCGATTAAAAGACAAGACCTCGATCCCTTTTATGAGAGGGCCCAACCCATTCTCGACCTCGGCCCCTACGAGTACGATTGGACGTGGTGGAAACAAGAAGATCCCGACTTGCACTCGCTGCTACCCGAAAATTCCGCCATCTGGAATAAAGTGTGGCAGTTCAGCCCGCCTACGAGGCTGAACGGTAAATATGCCCGCACGATCAAAAGTTCGAAGAACATCCATCTCTATACCTACGCCAACCTGGTAGACATCAAGGCCAATGACGCTGTCACCAGCATTCAAAGCCTCACCGTAAAAAATCTTGAGGGCAGGCACCACACTATAAAAGCGCGTCGCTTTGTCCTTGCTTGCAATACCATACAAAACGCCCGGATACTGCTGGCCTGTAACAAACAGGCGCCAAAAGGTCTCGGAAATGACAATGACCTTGTCGGTCGGTTCTTCATGGAGCATATGCAGATCAAATCCGCCTGGCTTCATCTTCCTGCGCCCGATCCCCTGAAATTGTACAACATCCAGCCGGGGGTAACCAAAATGAGATGCGAGCTCGCCATTAGCAGGGAAATGCAGGCAAAACACCGCATTCTCAACGGCACGGCCTCGTTCATGCCCCTGACCATCGCCCGAAATGCCAGGGCCTCCATCGAAACCTGGAACGACCAGGATCCGCGCAAAAGCCTCAACACCTTCCACAACTCATCGAACGCTGCCCGGCGAAACGCACTGGCCATGCCCGGCGGCTCAGACACGTGGATGCTTTCCACTCGCATCGAGCAAGCTCCCAACCCCATTTCCCGCGTCACCCTCGACACTGAAAAAGACGCCCTCGGAATGCCGCGCGCCATCCTGCACTGGCAACTCACACCGCTGGAAAAACACAGCACCCGTATGATCTATGAGCTTATCGGCCAACAGGTAGGCGCAGCAGGAATAGGGCGCCTGCAGCTGATGGAACACCTGCAGGACGCAAACGACTATTCCTGGCCCGATTTCACCAGCGGCGGCTGGCACCACATGGGCACCACGCGAATGAGCGACGACCCGGCCTCCGGCGTCGTCGATGCCCACAACAAAATACATGGTATCGCCAATCTCTTTATAGCAGGCGCCAGCGTGTTCCCGACCGCAGCGGCGCCAAACCCGACCCTCACCATCACGGCCCTCAGCCTCCGGCTTTCCGACCACCTGAGATCATTGCAACACCACGCTCTGCCCTAAACTTTCCTCTCCCTCCCCGTCTTCTCCCCGGGAATTCCTTAAATTACAGCGAATGGAAGACGAGCTCCAAACGGCAGACCTTCCCGCGGACACCCGGCCTGGTTACTGGCTTACCCGCTGGCTCATCCTTCGCCTGCTGGGAGTGGTTTATGCCGTTGCCTTTTTGGTGGCTATTCAGCAGATCATTCCACTCATCGGATCGGACGGCCTCACTCCCGTCGGCATCTACCTGCATCGCATACACGATGCGCTGGGGTCTACCGGCGCCGGCTTCATGCGGCTACCTTCATTATTCTGGTTCACCCATTCTGACTCCGCCCTCCTGATCGTGGCATGGATCGGCTTCCTCTGTTCCTGCGTCGTCATAGCCGGCTACGCCAATTCGATCTTGTTGACGATCCTATGGCTGCTCTACATGTCATTTGTCAATGCCGGCCAGGAGTGGTATGGCTACGGATGGGAGATCCAGCTGCTCGAGACCGGGTTCCTCGCCATCTTCCTCTGCCCTCTCGTGGACCCACGCCCCTTCCCAAAACGCCCTCCACCCATGCCCATCATTACGCTGTTCCGATGGCTCATTTTCCGGATCATGCTGGGTTCGGGGCTGATCAAAGTTCGCGGCGACCAGATCTGGCGCAATTCAACGGCGCTCTATTATCATTTCGAGACGCAGCCAATGCCCGGCCCGCTTAGCCGCTGGTTCCATTTTCTGCCCCGCGCTCTATTGCGCTTTGGCGTCTGGTATAACTGGCTCGCCGAACTCGTCGCTCCCTGGTTCGCCTTCTGGCCGCGTCCCGGCCGGCATATTGCCGGTGTCATTATGGTCGTCCTGCAGCTGATCCTTATCCTTAGCGGCAACCTTTCCTTCCTCAACTGGCTGACCGTCATCCCCGCACTGGCTTGCTTCGACGATGGTTTCTGGGGACGGATCTTCCCGCGGCGGCTGGTTCAAAAAGCAAAATCCGCCGCCGCGATCTCCGAACCCGCCCGCCCTATGACCGTCACGGTCTGGGTAGTAACCGCGATCATCGCCCTGCTCAGCATCCAACCGGCTTTCAATATGCTGTCCCCCAACCAGGTCATGAATACTTCCTACGACCCCCTCAATCTCGTGAATACCTACGGTGCTTTCGGGTCAGTGGGAACCGAGAGACTAAACGTCGTTTTCGAGGGGACAGAAGATTCAGTGCCCGACGACAACGCCCTCTGGAAAGCCTATCCCTACAAAGGTTTACCCGTCGCTCCCGACAAACGTCCCCCACAGGTAGCTCCCTACCACCTGCGGTTCGACTGGCAGATGTGGTTCGCCGCGATGTCGACGCCAGATGAATATCCCTGGACCCTGACCCTCATCTCTAAACTTCTCCGCAACGACCGCGAGGCGCTCAGCCTTTTCGCCGGCAATCCCTTTCCGGCTAAACCACCCCGTTATATCCGGGCAGTCCTCTATCGCTACAAATTCGCACCTCCCGGCAGTCCCCGGCACCTCTGGTGGACCCGCGAACGTATCGGGGATACCTGGCTTCCTGCTATGTCGGTAACAGACCCGCGCCTGACGCAGGCAGGCCCTACCCTATCCCTGCGCTCGCGCGATCCAGGAACAACACGGCATGCTCATGCTTTCTCAGAATAGTCGACGGATGACCAGGACCGATCTCTCCGTACAGGGTATGCCTCACCGCATCCGCCTTCCGGGCGCCCGGCACGATCCCATAAATAAACCGCGCCCCGAACAACGCCGGCACGGTGAGCGTTAGTGCATGCGTAGGCACCTCCCCGATCGTAGCAAAACACCCGTCATTCACCTGCTGCCGTCTGCAATCTGCGTCCAGGTCAACGATCTTCACGGACACCGGGTCGTCGAATCTTGCCACGTGCGGATCGTTAAAGGCCAGATGCGTGTTTTCGCCGATTCCCAACGCGACCACATCGGTTGGAAAGCTTTTCAGCAACCCGGCATACCGGTCACACTCCGCAACCAAACCCGGTGCATTACCATTCATATAATTAACCGCACGGAACGGTACGCGCGAAAACAGCCTCTCCTTTAGGAAATTCCCGAATCGCTGTGACGCATCGTCGCTTATGCCCACGTACTCGTCCATATGAAAGGCATTCACCCGCCGCCAATCTACTTCCATCCCTAACAACGCTGCCAAAAACTCATTTTGCGAGGGCGCAGCCGCGAACACGGCATTGACGGTCGCCTGGCTGCTCAACAATTCGTTGATCCTGCCAGCCACAGCTTCCGCCGCCGCGAGGCCAAGTTCAGACCGGTCCTCAAAAACGCGGACTTCCAGCCGATCCACATTAAAGCTTATCATAAACGACCCTCCCGCCGATAATAGTCATCCCGATCCCGATCTGTTCGTCGAACAATACAACATCCGCATCCATCCCAGCCGCCAGTGAACCCTTCCGATCATCCACCCCGATCATCCGCGCCGGAGCCGCCGTGATCATCTGCACTGCCGCCGTCAATGGTATACCCGCCTTTACCATGACCCGTACCAATCTATCCGCCGTCGCCACGCTGCCGGCAAATGCGCTTCGATCAGGCAGCTTCGCCACACCATCTTCTATCAGGACCCGTTGCCCATCCCGGAGCGAACCCAAAATGCTTTCCCCCTCCGGCATCCCCGCCGCACGCATCCCATCGGTGATCAGCGCCGTATGCTCCGCACCCTTGACCCGATAAACCAGTCTTAACAATTCCTCCGGCAAATGCACGCCGTCCGAAATAATTTCCACATCCATCTCCTCCGTTAGATAAGCACACTCCACGGCTCCCGCATATCGATGTACACCCCGGCGCGTCACCCCATTCATACAGGAATAAAAATGAGTCGCCAGCGTGAACCCATTCCGGAAACCGGCGAGCGTACCCTCATATAAGGCATCGGTATGTGCCAGTGCTACAAGGATGCCCCTCGACTTCACTTCCCGCCCAAATGCCAACGCGCCCTCCAGTTCTGGCGCCGCACTCCATCGTTTGATATCCGCTGAACGCGCCAGTATTTCCAGGTATTCTTGCGGATCGGGATTACGAATATGACGGGGATCCTGCGCGCCCCGCTGATTCATGGCCAGATACGGCCCTTCCAGGTGCAGCCCCAGGAATTGCGCCCCCGCAAAGTTCTGCCCGTTCGCTTCGCGATAGACATCGAATATTTCGAAAAGCGATTCCTTGCTGCAGGTAAGCGTAGTAGGCAGCATCGAGGTCGTTCCATATCGCGCATGCGTTTCCGCCACACCCAGGAAAGCCCCGACAGTCCCATCCATGAAGTCGTGCCCGCCTCCCCCATGTACATGGATGTCGATAAACCCCGGCGCCACATACCGCCCGCCCGCGTCGATCTCTACCGCGTCACCTGCCTCCCCGTCGAACCCCTTCCGCCCCCCCATCGGTCCGGCTTCCACTATTTTCCCATCCTCCACTACAACCGTCCCGCGCTCGACGATGCGATCCTGCACGAGCACCTTCCCATTGTATATTTTCAGTCTCTCCATAGATTTTCAGCACGCCGGCCTAAAGCCGCGCACCGCCGTTTTTACACGCTAAAATTAAACGATTGATTTTTAGAACATTAATTTTGCCATGTAAAATTCCTTTCAAAAGGACTATAGACGCGGGCCCTTTCATTTTAAACAGGCAAATACCACGATCCCATGATCCTTCAACGACAATATGCTTTGAATTCCTTGGCAAATTCGGAGACATCGGCACCATAAAGGTCAAATTGTGCTCATGTGCCGCCAGTTAGGCCAGGTCCCTCCGGACACCGATATCTCGATCTCGTTCGATGGCTAATGCGCCAGCACCACAACCACCCAAACGAACTCAATCCCCGCATATGCATTGATCAACAGCGTCCTCAGCCAGTGTGTCGCCAAGAGCGCCGTCACACGTGCGAACTCAATTGGCAACCGAGACTCCCCCAGATCGCCCAGACCGGCCTCCAATGCGCCTTTCGCACAACCGCAAAAATAGCATAGACGGGTAATTTACACCTTAATGCGGATTCCGAAAATCTTCCTATATTCGGTACTCTACTACAAACTACCTGCATGAAGCTCACTACACTATCTATCGCCATTTGTCTATGCTTAATTAGCACCAGCCGTAGTCTTGCCCAAAACAACCGGTCTGGTTCGGGAACGGCGCCCTCCGCAAGATCCGCCGAACGCCAATCCGCATCGGAAGCTCCTACACCACCCGCCACAAGGTCTGAACGCCCTGCCCCGGGAAGCCGCACGCTCAACATCGATTCCACCGTGACCACGCAGGCCGAGGTGACCATCAAAGGCCAGCGAGTCCCTTATACGGCTCAAGCCGGCACCATCCCCGTCTGGGATGAAGACGGCAAACCCATCGCAGGCGTTTTCTATACCTATTACGAACGAACCGATGTGAAAGACCGCGATGCCCGCCCCCTCGTCATTTCCTTTAACGGCGGACCGGGGACACCGTCCGTATGGATGGAAATAGGCTACACCGGCCCCAGGCGCCTGAAGCTGGATGACGAAGGCTATCCCGTCGAGCCTTACGGCGTAACCGAAAACCCCCAATCCATCCTCGACATCGCCGACATCGTCTATATCGACCCGGTCAATACAGGATTCTCCCGCCCCGTAAGCAAAGACATCCCAACCAGCAAGTTCTATGGGGTCAATGAAGACATCAAATACCTCGGGGAATGGATATCCACTTTCGTCTCGCGCAAGAACCGCTGGGCATCTCCCAAATTCCTCATTGGAGAAAGTTACGGCACGACCCGCGTTTCCGGTCTCGCCCTCGAACTCCAAAACACAGAGTGGATGTACCTCGACGGCGTGATCCTCGTTTCGCCGACCGACCTTGGCATCGTCCGCAGCGACTATGTAAGGATGTCGCTGCTGGTGCCCTACTATGCCGCTACCGCCTGGTACCATAAGGCACTCGCCCCCGATCTTCAAGGCAAAGACCTTACCGCCTACCTCCCCGAGGTGGAAGATTTTACGATCAACGAACTGATCCCCGCCCTCGCAAAAGGCGGATTTATCGACGATGCCAAACGCCAGTCGCTGGCCGCTAAGCTGTCGCGGTATATCGGCATCAGTGAAAAAGCCGTACTGCAAAATAACCTGGAGATACCCACCCAATTCTTCTGGAAGGAACTGTTAAGAGACAAAGGATTCACCGTCGGCAGGCTCGACTCCCGCTACAAAGGCATCGATCGCGAAGACGCCGGTGACCGCCCCGACTACAATGCCGAACTTACCTCCTGGCTGCATGAATTCACACCCGCTATAAACATCTATTTACGTGAGGACCTGCATTACAAGACCGACCTTCGCTACCTGATGTTCGGACCCACCTTCCCCTGGGATAACCAGAACAACCACGTCGGCGAAAATCTCCGCCAGGCGATCGCCATGAACCCCAATCTTCACCTGCTCATCCAATCCGGCTACTATGACGGCGCCTGCGATTTCTTCAATGCCGAATACAGCCTCTGGCAGCTGGACCCCAGCGGTAGACTAAAAGACCGTTTGCATTGGGAAGGCTATCGCAGCGGCCACATGCTCTATCTCCGCAAACCCGACCTGGCCGAAGCAAACGAAAACCTGCGCAAATTCATTCGCGAGTCGATGCCCAAACCCGGCCAGCCCGCGAAATATTGATCCGGCAGTCTCAGTGCGCCACCTTGATATAACCCCAGCCTTCGCGCTGCCTCGATAGGATCTCATAGATCCCATCCGGAACCACCTCGACTCCCGGCACCAATTGATCCTGCCCGATATGATTCCGCTTCATCGTCATCGCACAAACCTTAAAACTACATTTGCCGCCGGCAATCAATCGTTGTACCGCTTCCTCCTGCGCCGATCGCCCTTTCACCGCCAGATCCAATCCCTGGCTGTAGATCACTACTTCCAGCTGCGCATCGGGGTTGGCTTCCTTGATCAGCCCTACCTCGCGGATGATCGTCTGCTGGTTGATCGTATCCTTGCTGGTCAGGTCGAACACGACCTTATAATCCCTGGCCTGCGAAAAGCCGGTCGCAGCCGCCAGTAGAAACAGGCCGCTAAAAATCAGGTGCTTTTGCATAATGAAAGTATTTGAGGATAAAATTACCCTCCGCCGCAAGACAGTCAATAGCATGTTTGGGGGGCGGCGGCACGCCCCTTCCCATCGCCCAATCCCTTCCCATCGCCCAATCCTCCGGCGGCATCGCTACATCCCCGCCGGCGAAGCCACCTATCTCTCCTCCGGCACTATCACGTTCTCCAGCGCCTTTTGCCGGCACAACGCATTGAATCCCGCCACATCCTTATCCAGCAACGCATTCATCTGGTCCCTCAATACCTTCCATTGCGCATCCAGCTCCGCATACCTTTCCTTCTGCCCACGCGTGATATATGGAATATTGGCATCCATCTCGCCTTTGAGAAAAATATAATCCGCGCTCAACCGGTTGATGAAATTGATGATATCATCATTGCTTTGCGCTTTATTTTGCACCAACTCATCCTCCCATTTCAATAGCCGCGCGCTGATCCTCTTCCCGCTGTCCACTACTTCCTTCATTTGCGGCCGGTCCCCCACCAACCCTACCACTTCGTCAATCTGCCTCCGCACTTTCCGCAGCCTCAACACAGATCCATGGATCTCCCTGATCGCATCCTCCGTCTTCGCCTGCCATTCCTGCTGCTCGGTATAATCCGCCGCCGTCGCCGCAATCCGCGGGTCGGCCAACACCCGAAATGACGCAGACCGCACCAGGGTATCATAGGTCAACCGCGCCTGATAAGTCCCTGGCGCAGCTTTTCTGCCTTCATAGCTGCCCTCGATGAACACCGCGGGCACTCCCGGCAAGGTGGGATAACGCATATCCCAAACAAACCGGTTCAGCCCGACCCTTTCAGTCAGGACCGCATCCGCAGGCGGCCCCCCGCGAAACCGCACCAGCGCAGAATCCTCTTTGCTACTATACCGGCGCACGACATGACCGCCCTCATCCAGTATTTCCAATGTCAGCTTTTTACTCGAGTCACGACCTTCAGGCAGCTGATAATACAATACTACCCCCGTTGAGGGATTCGTCCCCGACAATGCCGGATGCGGCTGCTCCAGGTCCTCGTCCTTCACGACCCTGTCCAGCGCACTGTACCCCGACACACGATAGGCATCCCCGGGGGTATACAGCACCAGTTGCTTCCGCGGAACGTCCGGGGCCGGCGCCAAAACACCCTGTCGCAGCATCGTCAGATCATCCAATATCCAAAACCCGCGCCCCATCGTGGCCGCGATCAGGTTTCCCTGATGGATCTTTAGGTCGGTTATCGGCGTTACCGGCAAATTCAGCTGCAACTGCTGCCAATGCGCGCCCCCATCCGTCGAAACATAAAACCCCGTCTCCGTCCCGGCATACAAAAGACCCCGGGTCACATTATCCTCCCGTATCGTTCTTGTATAAGCCCCCACCGGTATCCCATTGTCGATCTTCTTCCATGTCCGGCCATAATCCGTCGTTTTATACAGCCCCGGCGCCAGATCGTTGAATTTATACCGCGTCGTAGCAATATAGGCCGTCGCTTTATCGAACGGCGACACCTCGATACAGTTCACCAGGCATTCCTGCAATCCCGCAGGCGTGACATTGCTCCAGGTCTTGCCGCCGTCACGCGTCAGGCTCACAACCCCGTCATCACTGCCCGTCCAGATCACCCCTTTCTCCAACGGCGATTCGAAGACATAGGCCAGCGTACAATAATTCTCACCGCCCGCCCCCTCATTCGTATAAGGGACACCACTCGTTCCCATGTGCGCAGTATCGTGTCGTGTCAGATCGGGCGAGACCACCTCCCAGTTGCGACCCATATCCGTCGTCTTGAACAAATGATTCCCGCCATGATAAAAAGTACCCGGCTCCCAGCGGGAACAGATGATCGGCGCATTCCAGTTGAACCGGTATTTCATATCCTTCGGGTCCAGGCTCTGATATTGTATCGGAGAGATCATGATAGGCTTCCCCTCGCCATCCCGCATATCGAGCACTTCGATCGTTCCCTGGTAACTCCCGCCCATCACATACCTCGGGCTATCCGGATCAAAGGCCAGAAATGCGCTCTCACCTCCCGCCGAATAACCCCAGTCCTTTTCGCCGATGCTCCCGCCGCGTGTGTTGCGGCTGGCGATCATGACGGATGTATTGTCTTGCTGCCCCGCATACAGGTGATACGGGAAAAGGTTGTCCACACTGATGCGATACAGCTGCCCCGTCGGCTGATTACTTTGCGTGCTCCAGGTCTCACCGTCATCGAAGGTGATCGCAGCCCCGCCGTCATTGCTGATGATCATATTCCGGTCGTCACGCGGATTGATCCACAACTGGTGAAAGTCTCCATGCGTTCCGGAAATATTGCTCCACGTACTGCCGCCGTCGATGCTCTTAAGGCCCGGGGAGTTCAGTACATAGACGGTATTCTCGTTTTGCGGGTCCGCAAAGACTTCGATATAATACCAGGCGCGCTGCACCAGCCGGTGATCCTTACTGACGCGGTTCCAGCTCTTTCCGGCGTCATCGGAAACGAACAACCCGCCCTCCTCTTTTTGAGAATTACTTTCGATGAGCGCATACACTTTGTCCGGATTGGCGCCCGATACCGAGATGCTCATCTTGCCCATTTCCTTCGGGAGCCCTTTTTCCATCCGGACCCACGTCGCGCCGCCGTCGATACTCTTATACAATCCGCTCCCTTTCCCGCCGCTCCGTATCTCCCAGGGCAGCCGCTGATAATCCCACATGGCCGCATACAGTATCCTTGGATTATGAAGGTCCATACTCAGATCGGAGCAACCCGTATGCTCATCGACATACAAGACTTTCTTCCAGGTAACGCCGCCATCGGTGCTCTGATATACACCGCGGTCTTCGGTGGCCCCATACATGGCGCCTTGCGCCGCAACATAAACGATATCCGGATTCTGCGGATGCACCCGGATGGCCGAGATATGCCGCGTCAGATCGAGTCCCATTTTTTTCCAGGTCTTACCCGCGTCGGTCGATTTATATACCCCATCGCCATAGCTGCTCATCACCCCGCGCGGCGCATGCTCCCCCATCCCAACATAGACCACATTGGGGTCGCTATCGGCCACGGCTATCGCACCTACCGATCCGGTCTTAAAAAAACCGTCCGAGACGTTCACCCAGGACCAGCCGGCATTCTCCGTTTTCCAAACGCCGCCGCCCGTCGTACCCATATAATATACCTGCGGGTCACCCGCGACACCACAGGAGGTGACGGACCGCCCGCCACGGAATGGCCCGATATTACGCCATTTCAGCGGCTTCAGATACGTGTTCAGATTTTGCGCATAACCATGAACGGAGACAACAACGCAGGCCAGGAATACCAGCTTTCTCATGTTGAAGGAGGTTTAGTATCGGAAGATACTAATTCGCCTTCACAAACCCGACACTCTTATGGTTGTTATTCCCCCAATCGATCTTCAGCGTATAATAGCCCGATGCAACCATGGGCATCGAAAGACTGAATTTATTGATCCCTTGCTGCAGGTTGACATTCATCTGGCGCACAAGCCGCCCGCCGGCATCATAGACGCTCAATAACCCCGCGCCCGCATTCTGCGTATTCACGCTCACCGTCATCCCATTGACTACCGGGTCTGGATAAGTGCTGACCTTCTCGCCTCCGTTCTCCTGTAATACGATCGCCACATCGGCCTGCTGCTGCAAAGCCTGCACCTGCGCCTGCAATCTCTGGATCAATGCCTGCTGCTCCTGTATGGCCTTTACCAGCGGGACCACGAAATCGGCATATCGCAATGCATACAAACCATTTTCGGTTCGCGGTTTGTCAACCCCGCTGAAGTTGAAACCCAGCGAGTCGGCGGCCTTCTCGACCTCCTGCGCGACGAACCCCGTGAATACCATCTTTTCCTTGTCCGCTATTGCCGCTTTCATCTGCTGATCCCATTCGTTCCCGTGGTTCTCTCCAAGCCGCGCACTGAGCCCGGTGACATCCAGCCGGTAGCTGATCGGCCGCAGCCGCATAATGAATTCCAATCCCTTCACATCCTCCCTGATATCCTTCTTGTATCGGCCGTCGCTGAAATTGCTCCAGCCGGCCCAGCCTCCGATCGACCAGGTGGCAGAGTTGCCGATCCTCGCCGTGCTGTTGTCGGGACATATCGTCCCCTGACCGATGGCGACCATATTGTATTGACCGGCAAAGCTGCCATCGCAGTTGGCGCCAACGATCACATTATTGTATCCCAGGTCGTAGCTCCAGCCGGCATTGTAACCCACTGCAGTATTGAACTGCGAGCCCATCGTCCGGTACAATGCATCGTCGCCCAGCGCCGTGTTATAGGCCCCATAGGTGTTGCCGCGCATCGCACTGTATCCAAAGGCGGTATTATCGTGGCCCGTATTATTCGATACCATGACCGCATAACCCATGGCCGTATTGAACGAGCCGGTAGTATTCAGCTCTCCCGCCGCATAACCCAACGCGGCATTGTACGAGCCGCCATTATTGTAATAAAGGGTGAAAGCCCCCACGCCCACATTCTCATACCCCGCATTGGTGGTAAGACTCCTATACCCGATTGCCGTGCTGTATGTGCCGCTGCCGTTCAGCGCCGCCCCATAGCCGAATGCCGTCATGCCCGTAGTCCCGATCAGGCCGGAGTTGACATTACTGACCCTGAACTGCAGAGATTGGTTATCGGTAGTCCCGATAAAGTTGACCGAAGGATTGGTACCTGCATTCCCGGTTAGGCTCCAGGACTGGGCCCATGTTGCAGGGACAAGGGCCAGCGCCAGGAAAAGGAGCGTCAATTTTTTCATACCTCCAAGTTCTCCCCTTTCGTAAAATTCCTCCTCACGCAAAAGAGTGATTTTTCGCTCGAAATTCGTCCCATCCGATTTTATTTGCAACCTTTATAGCCCAAACCCTCCGCATGCGCATTCCACATTCCAGCGCCGATGACCTTCCCCGGGCCGCATTCGCAGCGCGCACCTTGGGGCGCCTCTTCCTGCCGGCCGTCCTGGCGATCGTCCTGACCGCGTGCCCTGCCCTGCTGCCCGCCCAACCCGATTCCTATCAGCGGGCATTCGAACACAACCGCGATTCCGCATTACGCGAGTTACGGAAACATCCCCACCCCGATACCGCCCGCGCCATGGCCCTTGCCGACCTCCTCGATTGCGCCAGCTTCCTAAGCCAGAAAAAACAGCTGCTGCCCTACTGGCACGAAGCCATCGGCCTGAGCCGGAAACTGAATTTCAAAAAAGCGGCGGCCGTTTGCCTGGTCTGGATCGGAGGATACTATAAAAGCCTCCAAAAACCGGATAGCGCCCTCCTCTACCTTGATTCCGCCATCCTGGTCACAGGCAATTCGGACGAACAATGGCCGCGACGTACCCGCGCTTTCGCCCTCTTCCAAAAAGCCCTGATGAACGAAACCCAGGGCAACTACTACTCCGCGCTCAATGACTACTTCGCCGCGCTCAAGAACTACGACGCAGGGGATCTCTACAAACAAAAGATGGTCTTTATCCGTCTTGCCTCCATATATGAAAAGCTATTCAATGACGGGAAAGCCCTCGAATATTACAATGCCGCCCTCGATGCGCTTCGCAAGTTCACAGGCGACAAACCCAACATTGAAGCCGCCGGCATCATTACCTCGATCGCTGGTATCTATTTCGACCGGGGAGACGTCGAAAAAACCCGGTCCTATCTCGGCCGGATAGCCCCCCTCATGCCGGATACGATGGAAACACTGGTCTCGGGCGCCTACTATCGTCTCGCCGGACAGGTGGCCCTGAAAGAGAACAAGACTGATTCCGCCATCTTCTTTCTGACCCGGGCATTGAAATACTACGACTACACCCGGCCCATGCACATGGACGTGATCTCGGCGGTATGCGCGGACCTGGTCCGGTCCAGCCTGGCAAAAGGCGATCTTGCCAACGCAAAAAAATACGCGGACGAAAGCATTGCCGCAGGACATGCCAGCGGCCAGAAGGACATCCTCGCCGGCGCACTCATCGCCACGGCCGAATACTACAACAGGACCGGCGCGCAATCCCTCGCCTACCAGGCCCTGCGCCAGGCAACCATCCTCAACGACAGTGTGTTGCAGGCAGCCAATATCAGACAGGCCAATAACCTGGCCGCCCTCTATGAAAACGATAAAAAGGAAAAAGCCATCGCCCAGCTGCAGGCCGACGAACGCCACGAGCTGGATGCCATCCGCCAAAACCATCTGCTCAATCTTATCTTCATCATCGCGATCGTTACCCTTATCGTCATCGGCATTAGCCTGTACCTGAATGTCGGCAAGAACCGCAAGCTTGAACGCCAACGCATGCTCGAACTCGAAAAGGAGAAACAGCTGACGAGTATCGAGGCCATGCTAAAAGGACAGGAAGAAGAACGCCACCGCCTCGCCCGCGATCTCCATGACAGCCTGGGCAGCATGCTCTCCAGCGTGAAGATCTCTTTTTCCAATCTGAAAGAGAAAATACACCTGTCCCCCTCTACCGCCCTCGTCTACGCCAATACGCTCGAACAACTGGACCGTACCATAGCCGAGCTGCGAAAAGTCGCACATAACCTGATGCCCGAGGCGCTCGTAAAGTTCGGCCTCAACAGCGCCGTCAGGGACTTCTGCGAGTCCATCCGGCTGGCCGGCAGTACGGAGATCATTTGCGAACAGTTCGGCCCCGACCGCCCTCTGGGCAATATCGCCGACGTCAATGTATACCGCATCGTACAGGAACTGATCAATAATGCCATCAACCATGGAAAGGCCGCCCGCATCCTCGTCCAGCTGACCAAAACGGACGATAAGATCCTGATCACCGTCGAAGATGACGGGCAAGGATTCGAGGTAGACAGGCTGAAAAAGGTAGCGGGCATCGGCTGGACCAATATCCAATCCCGCGTCAATTACTTCAATGGACTCATCGATATCGATTCGAAACCCCGCGAAGGCACCACCATCAACATCGAATTAACCGCATGACCATGATATACCCCTATCCCCCCAACCCCCAACAACTTTAACCGCATAACCATGATACGCGTCTATATCGTGGAAGATCACAACGTCGTAGTGGAAGGCCTCCGGGTCCTTCTCCAAAAAGAGACCGAAATCACGATCACCGGCTCCGCCGGCACGGCGGCCGACTGTCTCGCATACCTTTCCGGCCACCCCGTCGACGTCCTCCTGGTAGACATCAACCTCCCCGATATGAGCGGGGTCGACCTCTGCGCGCTCGTGAAGGCTAAGCACAAGCAGACCATGGTCCTCGGCCTGAGCACCTTCAGCCAGGGCATCTATATGAATGCGCTTATGGAGAATGGAGCCAGCGGCTATCTGCTCAAGAATATTACACGCCAGGAGCTGATCGATGGCATCCGGACCGCCAACAACGGCGGCATATACTTCAGCTTCGAGGCGGGTCGCATCTATAAGAATACGCTCGAAAAAAAACAACACCAACCCGTTCTGACCAAAAGGGAGAAAGAGGTCGTCCGGCTCATCGCCGAAGGCCTTACCAACGCGCAGATAAGCCGCCAGCTCTTCATCAGCGTGGACACGGTCGATACCCACCGCAAAAACCTATACACGAAACTCAGCGTCAATAATACCGCGCTTCTCATCCGGTACGCGATCGAGAACGGCCTCATCGAACATCCTTAGGGTATGGCTGCTCGCCCTTCGCGGCAAACCATAATATCCTATTCATCAATTCGTCATTGCCCCCATCCACATCCTTGAAAGCCTCAGTGGCGGATGCCCGCGCATAGTTCGCCTCCCTGCCCTTCGTCGCGGCCATGGCCTTATTCATTTTATCCAGCGGCACGATATTCGCCAAATGCGTATACGTATAAGCAGCCTTTTGATCCGAAAAACAATCGAACAGCGGCAACGCCGTCGCATCCATGACATTCATCGGCGGCAGGCTCAGTATCTGCTCGATCGTCCTTACGATGCCGGTCTGGTTGTAATTCGTATGGATCGCATGCCCTATCACGGAATAAGGACTGATCACCAGGCCGGTCGTCCGCGAGGCCGAGATATGATCCCATCCCGACTGCGAGTCGTCTTCCGTAATGAACACCACCGTGCTGTCCCAGAAACGGCTATGCGTGATCGCCTCGATGATCCGGCCCACGGCAAGATCGTTGTCGGCTACCATCGCCTGCGGCACAGGGAAGTTCGGAGAAATACCGGCCGTATGATCGTCGGGCAGCGATAACACCATCAGATCGGGTAAACTGTCGCCGCTTTGCTCTTCGGCGGCATGAAGGTCATGGATAAAAATATCGGCGCGCAGCTGATCGGTAAACACCAGGTTGTCGCAATCGGGATAGGCGGGCGAAATGATCGGCCTTAACCGCGCAATGGTAGTTGTATTGACGAACCCCTGGTCTCTTTGATCCTGCCACCCCTTATAAATGTCCGCCCATTTCAGCGCAGGATCGTAGCGGGTCGTACAGGCCTCCCCATATACACGCACTTTCTTTCCGTGATCGAGCGCATTGTTCCAGATAAAGCCGTTCCTGTTATACACCAGCGCGTCCTCCTGGCGGTGTGGATAGCTCCTGAACCAGGCGCGGACCATCTTCTCGACATAATCCGACGTCATCGCGGCATCCGCCCATTGATGGCCCTCTGCCGAAGATTTTCCCGACGCATAATAATTGTCCAGAAGCGAGAAGTCATGCGATAACCGGTGCTGGTTCGGAGTCACGCTGTCCCCATAGATACACAGCTGCGGCATGCCCCTCCCTTCCGGCACGTCCCCATACACCTGGTCATACGTCTTGTTCTCTTTGATGATATAGACTACATGTTTGAAGACCGACGGCTCGCCAATCCTTGCCGGAACGGGCCGCGGAGCTACATCTTTACGCGGAGCACGGTTCGTCAGCGCCAGCCGGAATAGCAGGCTTTGTTCCCGGACGGCCCGCGAATAGCTCTTCAATTCCTTCTTCGAAGGCAATGGTATGATGCTTATCGATGCCAGGTCCTGGTGAATAGTATACGCTTGAGCGGATCCGCCGCTGGCAGGCCCGGGCACCCACGGCCCCTTAGCCTCGAGATTCGCCACATACAGTGTATTATTCAATAATGTGACGCCCCCGGGATAAGCCTCCGTGGGAATATAGCCCTGCACTTCGCTGCGACCCGTTCCACCCGTCGCGTCCGTGCTCCCAAGCCGGATCGCGCAAACCGCATTATCGAATCCATTGGCGACATACAGCATCCTCCCGGCCGCATCGGTAGCCAGCGCATTAGGGCTGCTGCCATAGTAGGTGACATTGCCCGAGAAAAGCCCGACCGGTATGCTGTCGACCACCGCTTCCCGCCGTACATCGACCACGCTGACATTATCGCTATTGCCATTACAGATATACAGGTAAAGACTGTCCGGGCTGCAGACGATGGCATTGGGATGAAGACCAAGCGCCAGTTCCCCAAGCGATTTCCCGTTTCCCGCATCGATAATCGAAAGGCTGCCTCGCGCAGTTGCACCCGTAACCGGATTGGTATACGCGCTGCCCCACGGCGTACCCGCATTTTCCAGGCTGCTGTCGGTGACCACCGGTCCGGCCCAGTTGGTGACATATACTTTGCCGCCCACCACCCGCAGACCATAGGGCGCAACACCCGTTGGCGCGGTCCATACGATCTGCCGGTCCGCAAACCGCATTTTCACCAGCTGATCGTTGCCGTTAAGTACAAAATACAAGTAGGGGACTCCCGCTTCTATTTGTACAGCGATATCGTTCGGGAGCGCCGTCTTGGCCGGCGCAACGGCCTTCATCGCGACCGGGGAAACATTTTTAATACCCGACGTATCCCACTCGGCGATCACCAGCGCCGACTGGCTGGTATTTCCCGCTCCCCATACGATATACACATGCCCATCGTAGGCAAACGCTTTTATCCCCGAATAGGTGCTCATCAGACTCCTCGTCTCGGAGCCGTCGCGCATGCTCCAGCGATGGACGATCTGCCGGCTGGCCATATCCAACACCGCAATACCATAACGATCCTCCACGACGAGATGTTTGTTGTCCGGAAGCACCGCAAAATCCAATGCATGGTTCTCCAGCCGCGGATCGCCGAACGTTACAACGGTTCCCGCAGACCGCACCAGACGGTTGAACGGCATCAAGGTCAATGCGCCCTGAGACTTCAACGTACTGTCATCATAAGGGATGCGATAAGGGTCGGGTTGCTGAGCAGGCAGGGTGCCGGCAAGCAGAACACAGAGGGGAAGAAGAAGCGCCTTTTTTGTCATAATCTGAGCTTTGCGGCCCCAATTTAGGACACAAAACCCAATAAAAATTCGCCCGATCCCATGCCTTCGCTATTTTTGCTACTAACGAAACGCCCCTCCATGAAATACAAATTACTTGGCCGCAGCGGCCTAAAGGTCTCCGAACTATGCCTCGGCACCATGGGCTTCGGCACCGAGGCCGGATGGGGCGCCGACAAAACAACCAGCTTCGGGATCATGGAAGCCTTCGCAAACGCTGGCGGCAACTTCCTCGACACCGCCAATATCTACAAGCTCGGCACCAGCGAAAAGATCATCGGCGAGTTCGTCAGCCCGCGCGACCGCGATTTCTTCGTCATCGCCACCAAATATTCACTCAAGGACAACACCACCAATCCCAACGCCAGCGGCAACAACCGGAAAAACATGATGCGCAGCGTCGAGAACAGCCTTCAACGCCTGCGCACCGGATTCATCGATGTATTGTATCTTCATATTTGGGACGACCTCACGTTCATCGACGAAATATTGAGAGGGATCGACGACCTGATCCGCCAGGGCAAGGTCAACTATGCCGCTATCAGCGATACACCGGCATGGGTCGTCAGCAAAGGGAATACGCTCGCGGAACTCAAAGGCTGGAGCCAGTTCATTGCCCTACAGGTCGAGTACAGTCTCCTCCAACGCACACCCGAGCGCGATCTGATACCGATGGCGCAGCATTTCGGCATGACAGTGACCCCCTGGGCGCCTCTTGCCGGCGGCGCACTCACAGGCAAATATCTTCGCGGCGGACAGGGGCGCGTCAAACCCGACAGCAACCGCCGGGATGAGAACAGCACCCGCATAACAAAAGAAGTAATCGCCATCGGCGAAAAACTGGGCGTGGAACCCAGCCATGTAGCCCTCCAGTGGACACGCCAGCAAGGCTTCGATTGTATTCCCATCGTGGGCGCCACCCGTCTGGATCAGCTACAGGACAACCTAAGATCCATCGATCTCACCCTTCCAGCCGACGCTCTGCAAAAACTCGACGAAGCCAGCGCCATCGATCTCGGTTTCCCCGGCAAATTCTTTCGCGAAGAAGGCGTCCGCCAAAACAATTTCGGCGGCTTCTACGACCGGATCATCCGGCGCCCCTGACCGCGTCACCCCCGGCCCAAACTTCGGCCATCATCCGGCGTCCCCCTAACTCTTCGCCATCTCCACCGTCCATTCATCCACCCGCCCCCCGTAAAACTTATCCAACACCTCCACAAACACCCGATCCGCACCACGCACCATCGAGAACAAGGTCATACACGACCTCAATTTCAGATCGTCCGGCGTCCCCATGACCACCGTTGCATCGTTCGTCGGGACCTTCAGCAAAGCCCGCGATACCTCCACCAGCCGGGGCCCCAGCACCGGGTCATGCAAATAGGCCGTAGCCTCTTCCAGATCCTGTATCGCATACCGCTCCGCCATCGGGCTATGCCCAAGACCCTTCAGCTGTGGAAAGATATACCACATCCAATGGCTCCTCTTCCTCCCCGCCCGGATCTCTGCCAGCGCCGCCGGATAATCGCGCTCCTGCGCCCCGACAAACCTGCTCAGATCTATCTTTCCCAATGAGAATCGTCATAATGGCGTTCCCGCCCATTTTCGTCGTAATAGGAGGTCCTCATTCTGCCCTTAACGCGACCCCGGACCCTGAAATAATCCCCGCGGCGCGGATGCTCGACCCATGTAAATTGAACATTATCATTATGATACCGGTTGCGGGCGCTGTTATACACCGGTTGGGGAACATCATTTCTTGCATAAGGGACATAGGAATCCATATGACGGCCGTTGCGATCATAGTGCGCAACCATTTCCCCACGGTCCTCTGCGCTGCGATCGGTGAAACTGGCACTCCATTGATTGCCGCTTACGCTCCATTGGACGCTGCTGACCCCGGGAAAATCCCTTTGAAAGGATTCCCTCACCTGAGCAGGTGCTTCCCGATGCCGGTATTGGGCAACGGCAAAATTTCCCGTCGCAAGGACCAGGAGGGCTAACAATATGCTTTTCATATCTGGTAGTTTTAATCATTGACCTTCAAATGTCCTGCCAGATAAATCACTACATTAGCCGATGATCAAAGCCATCCTTCCCATCTTATTGTGGACCATCACGATCCGGGGTTACGCACAGACTGGCCACAGCTGGATTCGCATCAATCAATTAGGTTACCCGCCCGCCGCCGTCAAAATCGCCGTGCTGGCGGGCAATTCACCGATCGCGGTGCAACACTTTCAGCTCGTCGAGGCCGCCACGGGCAAGGCCGTTTTCACCGGCAGGGTCACCCGCTCTTTCGGGCCGTACGGTCCTTTCTCCGATACGCGCAGGCTAAACTTCTCCGCATATAAGGTCCCGGGATCCTATTTCCTGAAAGCCGGCCAAGCCACATCACCCGTTTTTTCCATCGACAACCACGTCTATGACGGTGCAGCGGATTTCTGTCTTCGCTATATGCGCCAGCAACGAAGCGGCTTCAACCCCTTTTTAAAGGATTCCTGTCACACGCACGACGGCTATACCCTCTATGCGCCGGTTCCCGACAGCACACATATCGATGTGGTCGGCGGCTGGCATGACGCCAGCGACTATCTGCAGTATTCCGCCACCTCCGCCAATGCCACCTATCACCTGCTCGCCGCATACCGCGATTTCCCCTCGGTCTTCCACGACGAGCACCAGGCCAACGGCCTCGATGGCGCCAATCACACGCCCGACATCCTCGACGAGGCGAAATGGGGGCTCGACTGGATGCTGAAGATGCATCCCCGACCCGACTGGCTCTTCAACCAAATTGGCGACGACCGGGACCACCGCGGTATGCGCATTCCAAAAGAAGACACCAACTTCTATGGTCGCGGTCTCGAACGCCCCGTCTATTTCTGCAACGGCCGGCCACAGGTCCGGGGTAAGTTCATGAACAATACGACCGGTGTGGCCTCCACAGCGGGAAAATTTGCCGCCGCCTTCGCGCTGGGCGCCCGCATCTTCAACGATCTCGACCAGGCATATGCCACGCGGCTCCATCAAAACGCGCTCACCGCATTCCGGCTAGGTCTCGACAAACCCGGTGTCGCACAAACGGCCTCCGTCCTTTCACCCTATATTTATGCGGAAGGCAACTGGACCGATGACATGGAACTCGCCGCTGCCGCCCTCCATGACACCACGCACGCCAACCAATATGCCGCCGGCGAACCCGTGACACCCTGGCTGGGAAAAGACACCGCAAATCACTATCAATGGTATCCGTTCATTAACCTCGGGCACTACGAGCTGGCCAAACAGCTGCACGGCGCACGTCGCGCCGTCGTAGTCGACGATTACCGCACCGGCATCGAACGCGTTTGGCGCAAGGCCCGGAGCAATGCATTCTTTCGCGGCATCCCTTTCATCTGGTGCAGCAACAACCTCACCGCCAGCTTCGCGATCCAATGCTACTGGTATAGACAGATGACGGGCGATAATACTTATCTGCAATTGGAGCAGGCCTGCTTCGACTGGCTCTTCGGATGCAACCCATGGGGCAAAAGCATGGTCTATGGTCTGCCGGCAGGCGGCGATACGCCAAAAGATCCTCACTCGGCGTTTACACATATCGGCCACTATCCTATCGACGGCGGCCTCGTCGACGGGCCGGTCTATACGACTATCTACAGCCATCTCATCGGCATCCGCCTCTCGCACGAAGACGCCTACGCACCCTTTCAAAGCAGCCTCGCGGTATACCACGACGATTATGGCGACTACAGCACGAACGAGCCGACCATGGATGGAACCGCATCGCTGATCTATTTGCTTGCGGCACACCAGGCCGAATCCGCCAGCCACCGGAGTCCATCCGAAGCCCCCCGGCGATAACCCTTCACTCCGTCCTCAGGCCCTCCACCGGGTTGGCCATACCGGCATTGACCCCACAAAAAAACCTCCAGACAATCTGCCTGGAGGTCAAAATTCGGCTGCTACAGCCCGGCTTACAGGGTTTCGCTACAGGTTCTTCGGGAGACGGATCAAATAAATATTTCATTTGATCAGCTTGTTTGACGTTTTCCCGTCGGATAGGGATCGTTGCCCGTGGACGCGTTAATATAGGAACGGATCAGCATGTTTGACGCGGGCAGCGATTCGCCATATCACGGTTCAACCATATGGCCTCAATTTAAAGAAAACGAAAACTATGCCATAAAATTATGGCCCCCGGTCGAAATTACCTAGAACGCCTCATTCAGATTTAGAAAAAAACCCTTATTCCCAAAACTCCCGAACGCATAGTCCAGCGCCAGGTTGGTACGCGTCACTTTATTGAACAACACCCGCAAACCAGCTCCATAGCCGGGCTGGAATACCTGGAACAGCCGCGTCCCATGTTCGTCATTCCCCGTTTGCAGATTCCCGAAAACGACACCGCTAACGAATTTATTTGCCAATATTGGAAACCTTAGTTCAGCCTCCGTATCGTTGAACCGCGTCCCCTTGAAATATTGCGCCGTATACCCTCGCCCGCTTCGGAACGTTCCATCTCTGGCCGTACCCGGCAATTCCCAGTACGGTACGGTCCCGCTCACCAGGTACGATCCCCAGTTCCATAAAGCCAGCACCGCTTCGGGATGCACGGATGACAGGCTGATGTATTTCCGGATATCGGTCGTCACCTGTACCGCATTCTTCGTGCTTCCAAGCCACGCGGCATTGATGCGCAGACCTACATCGGAATAAATGCCCTTATAGGCCCTGTTCGGGTTGTCCCGGGTAATATATTCCACATTGAACAGGAATCCATTCGACGAATAGCGGTCCTGCGGTAACCCATGCCGGATATTGTAAACGCTTGACGGTGTGGCGTTGCTGACGGTGTCCGCCTGGGAGATCTGCCGCCTGATCTCGAACGTCACCCCGGCTCCTATGAAAAGGTCCCTCGTCACATTCTTGTACACCTTTTCCCTGAAATTGTAATAATACGAGCGGATGCCATAAGGATGGCGCGTCGGATCGGCCAGCACGGAATCGGTCGCGCCTTCCTCGCCGCTGATCTTCGCACCGATGCCCATTCCGAAATCAGGCGTTACCGTTTTGGCAGCGATCAGATTACCCTGCAGATTGAATCGATTGCCCGGCGTGAAAAGATTGTGGTTGATATAAAAATAGATGATGCCCTTCGTAGTGATGGAAGCCGAAGTCGCCCCGATCGACAACAGCGTAGCAGGATCTTTGCCCAGCCTCTTGCCAGCCACCGCTTTGATACCTATCTGTTCGCCGATGGTGGGGTTGGCGGACACATTGGGCACTACCGTTATCCCCGATCGGGAATGCACGACGGGATTCCTCCTTTGTGGATGAAGCACCGCCTTCATCAGATCGGAAAAATCATATTGATGTATGGTGTCGACCGCCTGAGGCCTCGCATTGAATTTCCGCACTCGCAGAGAATCCGATTTGAGCGAATCCACCGGATGCGTCACCTGCGCATAAACGATTCCCGAAACACAAATGAGCAAAAAAGATAATATGCACTTCAGCAAAAGACCCGGTTTGTTATTGCCCGCTCAAAATACCGTACCAACTTGCAGGCAAACCCTATATCCTCTCGATCGTCAGCACCTCCGCCGTATAGATCGATGGGATCGTAACCGTGATCCCCTTTTCTATCAACGTCTTGCCGCTGAACGTGCCCAGCGTCTCATCCCTTTCAAAAGAATATATCCTGTACCGCTGATCAGCCCGAAGACACGGGACCCTGAACGTCCGCCGCTCGTCCGGAGAATTATTCCGGTAAAAGAACATCAGCCCTCCCTGTTTCCCGGTATTGATCCGATAGCATCCATCCCAGTTACTGAAGGTGGGCCGGTCGAATACATCATACAGCTCATAATAGCGGGAGTACCCGTACTTCGCTTCCATTTCTTTCAGATAATTGTTCCATTTATGATAGAATGCGGCTTGCTCCACGGTCAGCTTCCTCGGATCGCCTACCGTCACCAACGATGCCGATGCCAGCGAAAAATAGGCATATTTGAAATAGGCGCTGTCCATGTCGATGGCTTGATTGCCGATCAGTAAGGTAGCGCCCGGGATCACACGCGACCGGTCATAATTCATCTGCCGGATGGCAATAGGGCCCACGGGTGGATCGAATTCCAGGTTGGCGACCCACTCATAATCCGCATGCTCCGCCAGCGCATAGTCGGCTACATTATATCTTCCCCAGGATTCAAACGTACAATCGATGAGCACCCGCGGAAACTCCTTATGCAGATCATCCATCAATTGCATACATCGCTCGTAGATGGTCCAGTAGGACGATGCATGGTCCCTGTACATCTTCGCGCCGCCGCGATCATAATCTCCCGTAAGATCGGGTTGGTGCACATACGCCGACAGGACCATCGACAGATCGAGTTTCACATATGTAACCCCCAGCTGCTTTATATAGCGCCCGATGACATCCTTAATGTGATCGTAATAAGGTGACCCGAGCGACATCGCTTTCAACGCGGCTCCCCATCCTGTCCCGGCCTTGGAGGCTGCCATACTATGCAGGTTGGCGGCAGCGCCCGATCGGTCCTTTACCAGCCAGTCGGGGTGCCGTTGCGCAACAACACTTTGCTCATTTACTCCCGCCAACGTAAACCAGATACCTACCTGCATTCCCTTGCTGCGGATATGATCGCAAACCTCTTTCATGCCGCCGGGGAATTTAAGGCTGTCCACCACAAAATCGCCCGAGTACTTATACCACCCCGCGTCGATGATAAAAAGATCGGTGCCGGTTGCCGACAACCTGTCCGCGCAATCCCTGATCAGCCGCTCGTCCAGCGAATCTTCAAAAGGCTCCCACGTATCGTATAAGAACAAGGGCGCATTACTTTTCGAAAAAAGGCTCACGCCAAGATAGTCCCGCACAAAATCCTTATAAGCGCCCTCGAACCCATCCTGCCAGACTGGCGATTTGAACACATAGATGAAGGTCCTGGGGCTGCTGAAAATTTCCCCCGGCCCCAACCGCGTCTTAAATGGAAAGGTCTCGTTGATATGTCGCATTCCCACCTGGATGCAACCATGGATATTGGTATAGATCTCTGTATTCTTCAGGACCCCCGGTGCCTCATTTCCGAATATGGCTCCCTGCCCCGCGGCGAAATTAAAAAGCATGACCGCCGCATCGTTATAATCTCCCTTATAAGGGATACGCGTCAGGTTGCTGCCGTAATTGAAATGCACTTCATTCTGATATTTGTCGACCACCTGGAAACGCAGGTTCTCGACATCGAGATCGGTCAGCGAAACCTCACCGGCGCCCTTATTGATAACGCTTACCCGTTTTCGTATCAGCGGAATTTCGGCATAGACCGCATATTCAAGCCGGACAAGCACACCTTGCAACGGCGTCTGCAACAGTACAGTCAACGTCCTGACCCCGGCACTGTCCACCAAAGACTGCCTGAGATACCTGCAGTTGAGCCCATTGACCAGCCGCCCATTGATGCGGATACTGAATTCTTCCGTTGCCGGATTGACATAATTCTGACCCGATGATTTATTGATAAAGGCTTTCGTCACAAACCCGGCGGTGTCTTTTGAAAAGACGAATTGCCGCGCTACCGCATTGTTGCCAAGCGTAATGGAGTCGGTCTGGGAATAAGCGATCAGGGGAAGCATCGCAACGACGACGAACGGCAGGCGTATCTTCACGGTTCGGCAGATTTTCTGCCAAAATAGGAAAATATTGCCGATTGATCACATCGGTATCCCCGCATGCTCCAATCGCCCCCACCTACATCGGTATCCCCGCATGCTCGGTCAGCAATTTGAGCAGGCTCTCTCCAAAATGTTCGTTCCAGCCGTTCTCGCAATCCTGGTAACACTCCGCCCCCGGCGCCAGACCGATATGCGTCATCGTGATCCGGGTCCTGTTCCCCTCCTTCGAGATATCGAACCGTACACTGGTGCCGTTCCACTCCTTTTTGTCGTTTATCCAGTGGAGATAGCAATCGGTGACCTTCCACGTTACCCGCTGGCTGGGAATGAACTCGGACACCTGGAATGTTACCCAGGTCTTTCCGAAATCGACCCTGAATACATCATCGAGGCGCTGCGCGCTGCCTTCGAAATTCTTAGCCCACCACCCGCGAACATCATTGATGCCTGCAAAGGCTTCTTCCGGTGTAACGTCTGCAATAAAGCTGCTTTGATAATCTTGCTGTTTCATATTGTTTGGTTTTAATTGGTTGCCACTTTATCTTCCCTCTCTTTTTCTCTCCCTATCCCGTGATCACATTTTTGATCTCCAGGCTCCGGTTGCGCAGATCGATCCCCCCTTCCAACACCGACTTGAGATTGACGAGATAAAAGATCCATCCCTTCGAATCGCTGACATACTGCCGGACCACGACGTCCTCTTCGTTGGGCACGTTGCTCTCGATCAATTCCACGATGGTCTCCCCGTGTTCCGAATAGATCGAAACGGTTACAGGGCAGTTCCTCGAAAACGAGATGCTGAACAGGTTCGTTCCATTTGCCTTCAGGACCTTTCCCCTAACCAATATGGAGTCGGGAGTCTTGGCAAACGCACACGTATATTCGTCACCCGGCTGTACGGGGACGTCATCCGGACGGACGATCCCTTTCTCATCGGTAAATACCATTTTGCCTATGAACCAGGAGTTGAGACCGGCCGGCGTCGCCCAGGCTTTATAAGCATCCTCGACGCTCACGCGGATGTTGACCCGTAATTTGAATTGATTGAAATCGATAGGTGCTAACTGTGCCATTGTCTTATTTCTTGTGTTGGTGATAAGACAAAGCTAATGCGGCCCGCCCGCCTGCCGTTTATCGAAAATGGATAAATTTATTCCCCCGCCGAAATCCCGACGGCGCCAACCCGCCTGTCTCCCCCGAAATCCCGCCTATCTCCCCCTCACCGCGGAAGGCGCCAACCCCGACCGCCTACCTTCCCCTCACCGCCGACGGCGCTACCCCAAATCTCCGCTTGAAAAGGATGCTGAAAGAAAACACACTTTCGAGCCCGATAGCCTGACATATATCGTTGATCGTCATATCGGTAGTCTCCAGCAATAGCCGGGCCTTCTTCAACTTGCGCTCGATCAGGTACTGATGTGGCGTAATGAGATACACCTGTTTGAACATCCGCAGGAAATGCTGGCTGTTCATCGCCGCCTCGGTAGCAATATTCTCCAGCGTGATATCAGTCGTATAATTGGCATCCATCCAATCCCTTGCTTGCGACACCCGCCGGAAGATCTCCAGCCGCGTCGAGGCCTTCGCAGCCTGTATGTTCTGACTGCGCTTGTAGGCATCCCTGTTAGCCTTCAACAGGTCCTCGAAAATATCCCTTATCCTCAAATCGGCCTCCAGCGAAGAAAAGGAAGAACAACTTACGCCAAGTTCGACCAGCGCCAGAATAGTCTGATGGAGACGCGGGTCCAGGTGCGTTCTTTCAAGATAGGAAAAATCATACGGCAAATTGTCGAAAGGCTCATCCAGCAATACCTCATCGCCGTAGTTCAGGCTATGCTGAACCAGATCGGGGAAACCGCTACGAAAAAACAACAGCGCCGGCGCGGAATTCTTCCCCGCTGCCTTGATCACCAGCCCGCTGCCACGGTTTATGAAAAATGTGCTCGCCTGATCGATGGGGTTCTTCGCCCCATTTACATAGTAATCGCAACTCCCTTTCATCGCGGCCAGCAAACCGATGCCCGCCGGGAATTCCGGGCATTCATAAGACCGCCGGAGATCCTCCGCGAACAGGCAATGATCGCTGTAATCGCGCGGTCTGATCTCGTTGTCGGGATTGAATGATTTTGGCAGAGGCTGAACGACCATGATACCGCCAAATGTACGAACTCACCTGCTACGCCGCTGCATCAATTCTCTCCATGTCGTGAGGATAATATGCTCGTCCTGCAGCGCCTTCCTGAACGCGGGGTCCAGCATGGCAAGCATATCGCCCCGACGAAGAGGCCCGCTGTCGCTGATGTGCGTGAAATGCTCGCCGGCGTCGGAGCAATGCATGATCATCATGGTTACACCCGGCTGCAAACGCCGCAGTGCGTCGATGTATTCGGCCGCCCGGTAACGCTGCAATTTCCGGTCCTCATGCGCGACGCTGTCCGGTACCTTCCAGTCATAGCTGAAATTGTGCAGATCGTCGAGGACAGGAAGGCCTGCATTCCAAAGCATCTTACCAAGCGCTTGCAACTGCGCGACCAATGCGTCGGACGCGTTCATTTCTTCCCGGATAAGACGGTCCGCGCCACCCGGCAGCATCACGGGGATATGATTTTTAATACCGGTTTGGATATACCGCTGCAGAAAGGCAGGAGTGGCATAGACGGTACCCATATGCGTATCGAGATGCGTGGGTTCGAAACCCATGGCCCGCGCGCGCTGCAGCTGCGCTTCGATCTCCGTCGCGACCTCATCCGGAGTAGCGTGGGTAGCGACCTCGCCCACTGAGGTCCACATGCAACCGGCGGAGTCGGTAAGCCCAGGCACTGCCTTGCGACCGGCCAGCGGCACCCACCGGTAGTCCGCCCATTCGGAGGTGAGCGTCAGGTGCAGACCGGCATCGATACCGGGATGTTCCCGGAGCCATTTGACAAAACCCGGGACCCAGGGACAGGGCATCATAACGCTGACAGATGTCGCCGCCCCGCGCGTAAGGGCCGCAATAGCGCCCTCGTTGGATTCCAAACTCATCCCCGCGTCATCTACATGAATGATCAACACCCTCGCTCCCTTAGGCCAGCCCAGCCGTTCGGCATATGTCGTGTCTTTTTCCTGCGCTTGCACCCGCAACGCAAGCAACAGCGCCATACAGGCGATAACAAGCAGTCGTTTCATCATAGTTAATCCTCCTCCTCTAATTGCAAATTTATCCCCCCGCATACTTGCCTTGCAGAGCATAAACCATCGGACCGCTTCCGCGCCCAACTCTTCGCCCGAAGCCGCCCTATTGCCCCATCCAAATATTATTTGCCCGATTCTCATCCGGCAACACATGGTCCGGATCGAGCTCTACCGAGGTCAGCCTCCCTGTCGAAGGATACTTGAACGTCCAGCTGCCGCCGCGTTCCCAAATATCGACAGGAAGCCGGATCACCTGCGAATTACCGGAAGCATCGCTGATCCTCACGATGACAGGCATCGCCATCCTATCCAGGTTATCGATCGTGATCAGCACACCCTTCGTCGAGTCGCCATCCGCATATTGGACGGAAGTAACGGCCTGATCCAATTTGTCGGTGGTAAAGAACCATTCCTTCCAGAACCAGTTCAGGTTCTCGCCCAGGGCGCTGTTCATCGTCCGGAAGAAATCGTCCGGCTGCGGGTGCTTGAATGCCCAATGCCGGATATACTCCCGAAAGGCATAGTCGAACCGATTGCTGTCGACGATGACGTCCCGTAGCAGGTTCAGGCCCTCAGCCGTTTTGACATAGTAGGCGCCATAACCTCGCAGGTTCATAGCTTCCGGCGGCGTCATCAGGGGGTCCTTGTCCCTCGAAAACGAACGGAACATGCCTTCCGGGTTGGGCTTACGATAATATTCGCCGTTCCTGAATGCCCGGGTGGAAAATTGATTGATGAAGGTATTCAAGCCTTCATCCTGCCACATGAAACGACGCTCATTCGAGCCTACGATCATGGGAAACCAGTTATGACCGATCTCATGCGTGACATCCCCCCAAAGCTGGCCATTCGTCAGATCGGATTTACAAAAGATGATCCCGGGATATTCCATTCCCAGCGCGACCCCGGCCACACTGACGGCAGCGTTCCAGGGATATTCGAAATATAGGTCGGAATAGATCTCGATGCTGCGCTTGAGATATTCGGTGGAGCGGCCATAACGCTCCTTCCCCGCGGACTCGATGGGATAAGCCGATTGGGCGATCGCCTGACGGCCCGAAGGCAGATCGACCCTGGCCGCGTCCCAAATGAAAGCCCTGGAGGCAGCCCAGGATACGTCCCTGGTCTCGTCCATCTTAAAGTGCCACGTTAGCGTACCTGTCGTCTTTGGACGGCTGGATGGCTGACCAACTTCCTCCGGATTGACGATCATCACCGTCGTGTCGCTCTTACGCGCCTTTGCCAGACGTTCGATCTCACGCGCAGTCAACACTTCCTGTGGGTTTTGCAGATCGCCCGATGCCACTACCGTCATATCGGCCGGGGCAGTCAGGTAGTAGTCGAAGTTGCCGTATTCGCAATAGAACTCGCCCAAACCCATATACGGCAGCGTATTCCAGGATTCGATGTCGTCATAAACACACATACGCGGGTACCATTGCGCGAGTTCGTATACGATGCCGTTCCTGGTAGCTAGCCGGCCCATGCGGTCGGCCCCATATACCGGGATAGCAAAGCTGTACTTCACCCTGACCTTGATCTTGTCACCGCTGGGTTTCACCGGCGTATGCAACCTTACAAGCATCCGGGCGTCGGTGATGACGGGCACGACGGCATAGCTCTTTGTATCATACGTTACCTCTACCGCTTCGATATGATAGCCGCCCTTCGAAAAACCCTTTACGTCGAAACGGTCGCCTGTGACGGGCGTCGTCGCAGCCCCCCTGCTGTCAGGCTTGAACAGGTTCTGGTCCAGTTGCAGCCAAAGATAATCCAGCTTATCTGGGCTATTGTTGGTATAGTTGATCGTAACCTCTCCGTTGATCGTGGTGTCCTGCTCGTTGAGGGTGGCGCGGATCAGGTAGTCGGCCCGGTTCTGCCAATACATGGGCCCCGGCTGCCCGCTCGCACTTCGGATCTCATTACCGTCGGTTCTGAAAAAATAGGGGCCGAATAATTCATGCGGGTCATAATTGGATGTCGCTTGCGCTGCTAGTTGCGCCGCCGGCAGTGCAGCCAGCATCAGCCCGGCTACAACCAGTCGATGTAAATTTCTCATGTTGTCTACCACTTGATATTTTGATCAATAAATGCAATCAGCTTCTCCGCCATGGCCTTCTGCTCTTCCGTCTTCGGATGACCCGGCGTATTCTTATAAGGGACGAAGAACGTAAATATCCGCGGGTCCCTCAATGCTGCTACCGCCTTTTGGACATATCCCGGCCATGGCGAACCCGCACGGGTAATATCCATGTTGCCCAACATGCAAATGATCTGCGCCCTCGGATAAACCCGGCGGACCTTTTGGACAAAACTTCGATAAGCCTGAACAATGAATTCCTCGCCGGGACGCTGTGTTCCAAATCTCCGCCGGAACTGCTCATTTGCCGGCATGTTGGTGATCCACGCATCATTCTGTAGTAAGTTGATCACTACCAGGTCCGGTACATATTTCGAAAAATCCCACCGGCTGTTCGAGTCCGTAGGGTCAAGCCGGTTGTACATCTCGGGCATAATGAGCGGAAACCAACTGACCATGATCCCAATTCCACTCTTTGCAGTATAATGACACTCGGCATTGAAATGCCTGGCCGTAATGTCCGCATAAGAGTCATAGTTATTTTCGTAATACCCTATCGGAGAGTCCCCCGACCGGTCTTCGATGGCATACCCGCAGGTGATCGAATTCCCAAAAAACTCCATCTTTCTGGCCGGCTTCTTCGGCGGCCAGGCCGGCACGCCCTTCCCCGCAAGCGTAAATCCATAAAACCAGGTTTTCCCCTTATCCCATTCCGTCCGCTTGAACAATTTCACCGTATGCTTTCCGTACGGCAATCCGGCAGCCAGCAAATAACTCTTCCTCGACGCATCCGGGTGGATCTTCGCCGCAACATGTCCATCTACGATGATATTGTAATAATTGGACGTATCCTGATCCTGTAATTCGCACGAAAGGCCGGTCCCCTTAAAATCAACGGTAACCGTAGTCCCGGGCCAGATCAACACGGCAGCATCCTTCGTCATCTGTATCCTTCCTTCATAGGAAATATGCTTGTCACCTGCCGGAACGAAGATCGATTGCGAGAAACTTACACGGAACGAAAGGCAAAACAACAAAGGCGCAAAATAGCGAGCCATATTTACCAGATTTTTATCCTTTGATCTTCCGGCAAATAATTTTTATCCCCCTGCTGCACGTTGAACGCCTGATAAAAAGGCGCAAAACTCATCAACGGACCGTTGACACGCCACATGGCAGGCGAATGTGGGTTGGTATTCACATACGTACGAAGGAACGCATCTCTCGTCTTGACCCGCCAGATCCTGCCGATGGATAGACAGAAACGCTGATCCGGTGTGAACCCGTCGATCTTAATGGTGTCCTGGCCCTCCGGGGTCATCTTGAACGCATCATAGGCAATATAAATGCCTCCATTATCCGCTGTATTTTCACCCAACGTCAGGGCCCCTTTGACATGAACGGTGTCCAGGACGGTAAACGTACTATATAAGTCAACTACCCGTTTTGTCTTTTCCCTGAATTTCGCATAATCCTCCTTCGTCCACCAGTTCTTCACGTTACCCTCCTTGTCGAACTGCGCGCCCTGGTCATCGAAGGCATGCGTCATTTCATGGCCAATGACCATCCCGATCCCGCCGTAGTTGATGGCGTCATCTGCTCCAAAATCGAAATAGGGGAACTGCAATATGCCCGCCGGAAAAACGATCTCATTGAAAGATGGATTATAGTAGGCGGTCACCCTAGAAGGCGTCGTAGTCCATTCCGTTCTGTCGACAGGCTTATTCAGCTTCGCCAGTTGATACTGATATTGGTTTTGCCCGAGGGAAAGTATATTTTCAAAGTATTTGGACCGGTCGATGTTTACCTTGCTGTAATCCCGCCACTTATCCGGGTAACCGATCTTTTTGGTGATCGCGAAAAGCTTTTCAATGGCCTTTTTCTTGGTGCTGTCACTCATCCAGTCCAGGTGCTTGATCCTTTTCTCAAACGCTTTCTGAAGATTGTTCACCAACGCAAGCACCCGCTTCTTCGCATCCTCATTGAAATACCGCTTTACATATAGTTGTCCCAACGCCTCTCCCAAAAGACCATCCACCTGCTCAGTTATGACCTTTCCCCGCGGCTTCTGGACGGCCTGGCCGGATAATGCTTTGGTAAATTCAAAGTCGGCATCCACGAAAGGTTTGCTCAATGCGTCCGCATAATTATTCAGGGTCCTCGCTTTCAAATAGAGCTTCCAATCAGGGATGGGAATAGACGTCAGCAATGCATTCAATTTATCGTAATAGGCAGGCTGGGCCATATCGATGGAATCGGTCTTTGCGTCCAGTTTGGCAAGTACCGTTCCCCAACCGATAGCCGGCTGTGTCTTGCTGATGGATGATACCGCTACTTTGTGGTAATTGGCATTGACATCCCTGCGCTCGATATTTGTTTTGTGAGAAGCAGCCAGTTGCTTTTCGATACCATATACGAGATTGGCATTTTCGGCCGCCGCAGCCGGTTCGCTTCCTGTCAATTGAAACAAGGCGCCGAGGTACTTTATGTAGGCCTGCTGGATCCGCAGCGTAGGCGAATCTGTTTTGAAGTAATAATCCCGGTCGGGTAGCCCGATACCCGCCTGGTAAACGTGCGCAATATTGATGCTGCTGTTTTTGTTGTCAGGGGAAATGCCAAAACCGATAAGCGAGGAGTTCCCTGTTTTCATCCCGGTCGTTACCACCTTCATCAGCGATGGTACATCGCCGATAGAATCGACCAGCCCTAGCATGGGCCGGATTGGTTCATACCCGCGGCCGTTGATGGTTACCGTGTCCATTCCGGAAGCATAGAAATCTCCCACCTTTTGTTCTATGCTTCCCGCGGCGGGTTGCGTCTTCGAAACGCTGTCCAGGATATGCTGTAGCAATTGTCGTTGCGGGATGTTCAGGAAGCTGTACGAGCCGATGCCCGATTGATCGTCTGCAATTTTTACGGTGTCGTACCATCGCCCGTTGACAAAGCGAAAGAAATTATCACCAGGTTTTACCGAGGAGTCGAGTCCCGCAACATCGACAAAGGTCCCTTTCGGCGCATCCGGATGACTGCATGCTGCAAATAAAAATACGGCCAACGACAAATAAAGAAATTTACTCATAAGCAGGGGATATGGGTAAAGATAACGATCTTTCCCTATTCCATTCGCAAGCGCCACCGCCCCGGATCACCCTTTGCATACCCATTGATATGCCCGAAGGCCCATCGATCGTCATATTGAAAGAACAAGTACGAAAATTCTGCGGCAGGAAGATCCTCGGGGTCGACGGTAACACGAAAGTCGACCTTACCGGCATCGCCGGAAGCAAAATAACCGCCTTCAAAAGCTGGGGCAAACACTTCCTGATCGTCCTGCCTGAAAAGACGATCCGTATCCACTTTATGCTCTTCGGCTCCTATAGCATCGATGAAAAGACCAAACCCACCCCCAGGCTGCATCTAACGTTCCGAACAGGCGACCTGTATTTCTACGCCTGCTCCGTAAAGGTCCTGGAGGGGGATATCGATTCGCAGTACGACTGGAGCGCTGACGTGATGAACGACTCCTGGGACCCGACGAAAGCCCGGAAAAAACTAAAGGCCTGCCCCGAAGAGCTCGCCGCCGACGCCTTGCTCGATCAGGACATCTTTGCCGGGGTAGGCAACATCATCAAGAACGAAGTGCTGTTCCGGATACGGGTCCATCCCGAAAGCCGGATCGGGGCCCTGCCTGCTCGAAAGCTTACCCAGTTGATCGATGAAGCCCGCAATTATAGTTTCGATTTCCTGCAATGGAAAAAAGCCTTCCAGTTGAGAAAACACTGGCTGGCGCACGCGAAGAGCATTTGCCCCCGTGATCATATCCCCTTCGTCAAAGTAAAACACCTCGGAAAAAGAAAACGCCGCGCCTTCTTCTGCACGAAATGCCAGCGGCTCTACACCCGCTAGGCGGCAATGGATTGACGCAATATCTTCATCAGCACCTTTTCTTCAGCCGAAAGCCCCGCATGGTCTTCGGGCTCTTCCTTCGCAGCATCCAGTTCCCGGAGATACCTGACAAGCTTATTTTCTTCATACAGCTTGATCAATCCGGGATGCACATAGTATTTCCGGCAGACAGTCCTCGTATTGCCCAGTTTGGAACTGACGCTATCCAGCACAAGATTGATATTCTTCTTCGTTTCCGTCTCCGTCCGCGCCTCGCCCACGCGACGGAACTCCTGCAGCGCATGCAGCGAGCCCGCCCAGGTACGAAAATCCTTGGCCGAAAAGTCCTCCCGGGTCGCCTCCCGGATATAGGTATTCACCATCCCGGAATCGACGGCGTGCCGGCTGCCGTCCTCTCCGCAATACTCGAATAGTTCCTTGCCGGGAAGATCATGACATCGCCCGACAATGCGGGCAAGACGTTTATCCCGCAAGGACACTTCATGGTGTATGCCCTTCTTACCCGTGAAAGAGAAGATCATCCTGTCCCCCGAAACGGTAACATGCTTGTTCTTTAAGGTGGTAAGACCATAGGAGCCATTCGCCTTCTCATATTCATAATTGCCGACTCGTATGAACGTTCGTTCCATCAGGCTGACTACGGTGGCCAGCACTTTCTCCTGGGTAAGGCCGCTGCTCCGGAGGTCCTCTTCCACACGGCTGCGCAATAAAGGAAGCGCCTTCCCAAATTCATAAAGGCGATGAAATTTTGTCTCATTGCGCAAAGAATTCCACAACGGATGATATCGGTACTGCTTGCGGCGGCGGACGTCCAGCCCTGTAGCCTGTATATGCCCTTTCTCATCGGCACAGATCCAAACTCCCGTCCAGGCCGGCGGGATCACCAGCTTTCGGATACGTTCCAGCTGCTGGGGGTCCCTGACCACCTTATTGTTGAAAAGATAGGAAAAGCCCTTCCCTTTCTTAACGCGCAGAATGCCCGGCTGACAGTCCTTCACGTACCGGAGGTGGACCGCCGAGGCAGCCTTTTCATGGTCCCTGTCCACCCGCAGGAGCTCTTTATGAGAGAGAGCCACCGTCATTCCCGTTTCCATGTGAAGCCTACTTCACAAATAATGCCCAACTTTGCAATACTCACAATCCAGCCATGACAAGATACCTAATTACCATCCTGCTATGCACCGCACTGGCCTGCGCCCATGCCCAACCATCCATCACCCATCATTGGACGGTGTCCCACGGCGCGATCGTTAGAGGCGACTCCACCACCAGGACCGTAGCCCTCGTCTTCACCGGCGACGAATTCGGCGACGGCCTTCCGGCGATCGCAAAGGCCCTTCACAAACACCACGTCACCGGGTCGTTTTTCTTCACCGGCCGCTTCTACCGTAACTCCGCTTTCCAGCCCACCATAAAACAGCTGTATCGACAGCACAATTACCTTGGCCCCCACTCCAACGCACACCTGCTGTATGCCGATTGGACCCATCGCGACAGCACCCTCGTCACCTTCGACAGTCTTCGCCTGGACCTTCAAAAGGATCTCGCCGCTATGCTTGCTCTGGGCATCGACACCACCGATGCGCACTATTTTATCCCTCCTTATGAATGGTGGAACGACACGATAGCCGCCTGGTGTCACACCGTCGGCTGGCCCCTGGTCAATTTCACTCCCGGTATCCGCACCAACGCCGACTACACCTATCCCGAAATGGGCCGCAGCTACCTAAGCAGCGACGCCATTCTTCAAGCTCTCAAAGAGTTCTCTTCTGCCCGCCCTTCAGGGCTCGACGGAGCCATCATCCTTATCCACGCCGGCGCCGACCCCCGCCGTACGGACAAACTCTATGACCGTTTGGACCAATTGCTCAGCTGGCTGCAATCCAAAGGATATACTTGTCTTCCGATCACACGGCTCCTCTCCCGGTAACCTCAGCCGTCATACTCCCCCCATCGATCCGCAGCGGCTCATAGTCGGCTTTCCAGGCATGTTTCCATCTACGGTGACTCCATAACCACATATCCGGCCGGCGACGGATCACCGATTCCAGGTATCGTACATACATCCGGGTGAGCTCGCCTTCCGGCAGCAGGGCAGCGTCTGTACAGGCCAATTGAATGGTGGCATGGTAATGACCTCTCCGTGGTTTATCGATAGACGCGAACACTACCGGAAGATGGCCCTGGCGCGCTCCTTTTTCCGGACCACTCGCAAAGGGGGCGGGACGCCCCAGGAAATCGATCCAGTAAGATGTTTTCATATTGCCCGGACATTGATCGGCGACAAGACCCAACAAGTATTGCGAGGAGAGATAGGGTACGATGGTCTCGCGCATTTGCGGGGCCGGCAGAAAGACATTCCCGCTGCGCGTGCGAAGCCGGTAGAACAGCCTTTCCAGGATCTTACTGCTGATCGGCATATAGACGACCAGGATCTTGTATTTCGTCAACGGCGTCAGCACAATTTGTCCCCACTCCCAATTGAAGGTATGTCCCAGGTGCATCTGGCAGGCCTTTCCCGTCGCGTATATTTCATCCAACGCTTCCGTATCTACCGTAAATCGCTTGCTCAACCAGCGTTCGCCGGCGGATACCAGCTTGATCACCTCGATGAACGAATCGATAAAATTCCGATAGAATTTCTTCGCAATGCGCGTGCGCTCCTCCTCTGTTTTTTCAGGGAAAGCGCGGCGAAGATTTTCCATCACCACTTTCTTCCGGTAGCCGGCCACATAAAAAACGATCCCGTATATCGCATCGGATAGCAGGTACAGTATCCGCATGGGCAGCAGCGACAACAGGTAAAGAAATCCGTAAAAAACGTAGTACATAATAGTAGGTCGATACTCAGATGATCCGCCTGCTCCTTCTGAAGAGCCTGCTGATCCACACCAACAGGACAGCGCCAACGAAAGCAGTAAACAGGTATCCCGCGCTGCCTTCGAAATTTACGCCAAGCCTTCTGCCCAGGTATCCGCCGATCCATCCGCCAAGCACCCCGAGGATAACATCGATGATCACCCCATAGCCACGTCCCCGCATCGCTCTTCCCGCCAGCCATCCGGCGATTCCGCCAAGTAATAGGTGAAGTATCATAGCATAAATATAAGGAATTTGCATAATTTAGACGTTTCGCGCCAGGTGCACCTCCAAATTGCCATACCCCCACAAAACCATTCCACATGAGATTACTCTGCTTCATCACCCTTACAGCGATCACCCTCGGGTCCTTTTGTCAATCTCCCGATTTGCTGCAAGTCAGAAAATGGCGCGCGAACCACGAGCCGGACCTGATAAAAGAATTCACAGCCTTCCTGGCCATTCCGAACGTCGCCTCGGATAGCCCCAATATCGCCCGGAATGCAGCATTTATCCAGCGGCTCATGCAGGAACGGAAAATAAGCAACGTACAGCTATTGTCCGGCCATAGTGCCACCTATCCCCCCGGCCGCAACCTCTCCTATCCACCCGCCGTATACGGCGAGGTGCTGGTGCCGGGAGCCAAACTGACGATCGGCTTTTATGCGCACTATGACGGTCAGCCCGTCAACCCCGCACAATGGGCGCCCGGATTGTCACCCTTTACCCCCATCTTATATGACGGCTCATTGCTGCATGGCGGCAAACCCATTCCCTTTCCCTCCGGCAACGCTCCCGTCCCCTCCTCCGCCAATACTCCTGCATACCAACCCGAATGGCGCATCTACGCCAGGGGATCCTCCGACGATAAGGCCGGCGTATATGCGATCCTCGATGCCTACGCGGCGCTTACAGCCAGCGGTCTAACCCCGACCTGCAACATCAAGTTCCTTTTCGAAGGTGAAGAAGAGGCCGGATCCATCCATCTTGGAGACATTTTCCAGGCGCATGCCGACCTGCTCAAGACCGACTGCTGGGTCATCTGCGACGGCCCCGTTCACCAGACCGGCAGAAAACAGATCGTTTTTGGAGTTCGGGGAGATACCCGTCTTGACCTGACGGTATACGGACCTAAGAGGCCGCTCCACAGCGGGCACTATGGAAATTGGGCGAACAACCCGGCACTCTTGCTGGCTAAACTCCTTGCATCGATGAAAGACGATTCCGGCAGGGTGACGATCAAAGGTTTTTATGACGATGTCCAACCCTTGTCTTCGCTTGAACAACAGGCTTTAGCCGACGTGCCTTCAGTTGACGAACAAATGAAAGAAGAACTGGGTATCATGACCACCGAGATGAAAGGAAAAAATTTATCCGAGGCGATCAACCTCCCCTCGCTGAACATCAATGGAATGCAAAGCGGCAATGTCGGCGCCCAGGCATCCAACCAAATACCCACTTATGCGACGGCCGTGCTTGACCTTCGATTGGTACTCGGCAATGACTGGCAGCGGCAGCAACAAAAGGTCATCGACCACATCCGCCGGCAGGGCTTCACCGTTCTCGACCACGACCCCACCGACACCGAACGCCGGCAATATCCCAGGATCATTAAAGTCCTTTCAGCCTCCGGTTCCTACAACGCTCAACGGACCGCCATGGACCTGCCCATCGTTACCCGCATCAAATCCGCCTTACAAACCACCACATCCGATCCCCTCGTGCTTCAACCTACCATGGGCGGCTCGCTGCCGCTCTACCTGTTCGAGGAATATCTGCATGCGCACACCATAACCGTCCCTATCGCAAATCACGACAACAACCAGCACGCCGAAAACGAAAACATCCGGCTCGCCAACCTCTGGTCAGGCATCGAATCGATGGCCTCGATCATGCGAATGAATGCAGATTAGCATAGCAACATCGATTAACCCAAAAATATTCCGCAATCGGCCTTCGCCTTTTCATCGGGCAGGCTCAAAAAGCTCTACCGGATTTCCCGATGGATCATCCAACAAGATTTCCGAGCCACCGGGCCCCTTGGCAATATCATTTCGGAAATGTAAATCAGCCTTGCGCAGCCTGTCGACTACTGCCGGCAGATCACTCACATTTATGATGATGCGATTCCAGCCACCCGGCTCGGCCTTTCGGCCATCTTTCATCGGTTTCGCTGCTCCCCCTGGTCCAAATGGTGTACTCAGCACAAGCTCGAGGTTCCCCCGGGACAGGATTGCAAAATTCGGTTTGGCTTCTTGTTTGATCTTAAAATCGAGATATTTCGTATAAAATGTGACCGCCGGATCGAGGTCCCTGACCATATACCGCACCCTTACTGTTGTCATGTCTTGCTTTTTTTGAGTTTGAGCGCCACCGGGGAATTGAGATCCAATGAATAACAGCAGCGTTAGCATTACAGCTCTCCAGTTTATTTTTTTTGTCCGCATTTTATAACCCCTGTACCGCTGTCCATCTTGTGTCATAGCTTAAGTTTTTAAGATTTAACAGGTAACAAAACGTACGTCGACCTATGCAAAGCTAAGACAAGATTTAAATGCAGAATTGTACCGGAACGACAAATCCTCGTGTCTTACCTTGAGGAATGAAAATGCTTGGGGTTAGCTCTTGCCAACTCCTTAAAATCAGAAATAAAATGGGATTGGTCATAATAACCGGACTCATATGCTACATCGACCAGTCTGGCGAAATTTCCCTTCTCCAGGATTCCTTTCGCTTTTTCAAATCGTGCGATTCTCCTGAATTGGCTGATATTTATACCAGTGACCTGCCTAAAGCATCGTTCTACTTGTCTAAGGCTGCAAGGCATATCCTTTTTAAGGTTATAAAAATCAGGCAAATCAAGGTTGAGCTTTACTGAATCTGCGAAATCGAATATCATCTTGTGGGAAGGAGACGGTTCCATAAATCTTTCAAGTAAGAACGCTTCGATAATTTCTATTCGCTTGTCAAAAAGGCTGACTTCGGATAGCGAATCATATAATTTGGTTATGTCCCGACCGAAAAAAACAGTTGCATCTATAAATTGATTATTGATTTCGTACAATGGAGATTTTAAAAATGCGCTGAGACCATACGATGAAAATTTTATTTTTAGTTTGTCGGTACTCCCACTGACTGAATTCATCTGAAATACCTTTTCCTGATAGCCCACCACAACTGTCTTTAGCGATTGTCCGCCAAACAACGAGTTGTTTTTAAAGTCGAGAACCACCGTTGCACCAAGTTGTGGGTAGATATCTTTTGCAGTTAGGTTCTCGCCGTTCATTTGAGAATAACTGACAATATATGGGCTCAGGATCTTATTGATTGGCTTCCTTTGAGCGTATATTATCATAACAATACAAAGAGGCTGCAAATTCCGTTCCTTCGGAATTACCTGTCCCCGCGCGGTTGGCCTGCCCTGCGAGGCGTTTCTTATCGACGGCTCGGTATCTTATCTACGGCTCGGTAAATGGGGATTATAATGCTCAACCCGATATTTGCCGGATACGTATAAGATTTTATTGGTCATCCTGTTGCTACGTGGCACGTTTTTTTAATTGAATAGCCGAAACTTTATTATGGAAACACTCACATCAAAACAGACCGCCGGTGTATTGGCAGACCTTATCAAGATAAACAACGATAGGATAGAGGGTTATGAGAAAGCCTTAAAGGACTTAAAACCTGAGGATAATGACCTGCAGCTCGTCTTCCTGAAAGCCATCGATCAGAGCAGGAGCATCCGTCAATCCCTGGGGAAAGAAATTCAAGTACTCGGTGAAGAGATACCGACAGGAACTTCCGGCAGCGGTGCCATTCACCGGGCATGGCTGGAATTAAAAGCCACTTTTACCGGGCACGGCCGGCATGCGATCCTGGCGAGCTGTGAATTCGGTGAAGACGCGGCCCAGAAAGCATATGAGTCTGCTTTGGAAAGCGAGCACCTGCCGGAGTATCTTTCCTCGGTAGTATTGCAGGAAAAGCAGGAATTGAAGATAATACACGATGAAATAAAGGCCCTTCGCGATCGAAGCGCATAGACGCAATCGCCCGTTTCTCACCGATACAACAGGTATTTCTTCCTCATTTCCTTGTACCTGCCGAGCCCCGGCTCCCAGCTCTCGCGGATAGCCGCCTCACTCATACCGGAGGCGATCTGTGCCTTGAAGGCGGCCGTCCCCGCGAGTTTATTGATGTCCCCCATTTGTTTGCTTTGGTGATAGTCGAAGAATTTGTCTTTGTAAGGATAAGCCCTGTAGAATTCCATCATCCACGAAAGATTGATCCTTCCGGTCTTGCGGAGGCTATCGGCGTTAATACCACGAAGATCGAGCCCATAGCAGACCTGACCCTCGTGCAGCGGTGTTTCGGACATGCCGGGGATACTGACCGGGGTAAAAGAAAAGGTATAGGAACCTTTCAATTCAGGGTTGCCAAGCACGCAGAAAGGCATATGGGTACCGCGGCCCTGGCTGATGACGGTCCCCTCGAAAAGGCAAAGCGAAGGGTAGAGGAGCACGGATTGCTGCGTGTTGAGATTGGGGGATGGGCTGACCGGCAGCCGGTAGTACATATTGTGCGCATAGTTCTTCACCGGGATGACCTTCAACCGGCATTGCTCCTTATTCGGCAACCAGCCTTCCCCGTTGATCATGCGCGCAAACTCTCCTATAGTCATGCCATGAACGATGGGAACGGGAAATTGGCCGACCCCGGATTTGAGGGACATGTCGAGGATAGGGCCGTCCACATAGCCGTTGGGATCGGGACGGTCGAGGATGAGCAGCTCCTTACCGGATTCCGCGCAGGACTCCATAACATTGCGTAGTACGTTGATGTTGGTATAAAATCTGCACCCGACATCCTGAACATCATAGATCATGATATCGATGGCATCCATATCCTCTTTCGACGGTTTGCGTTTGGGACCATAGAGGGAGATGATGGGGATGCCGGTGGCGGAATCGATCTCGTCGGCAACCCTGGCGCCATTGCTGGCTTTGCCGCGGAAGCCGTGTTCGGGTCCGAAGATCTCCCTGATGTCTATTTTAAGATCGTGCAGGCTGTCGACAAGCGAGCGGTTGCCGATGATGCTCGAGGGATTGCCCAGGATGCCGACGCGTTTGCCTTTTAGTAGAGGAAGATAGAGGCCGGTTTGGTCGGCGCCCGTAATGATGGGCTTGGGTTTTCTTACCGGCGACGCTGTCGGACCATCGACCGCGGAGACGAACAGCGTGGAGAGGGCAATGAGGAGGGTGACCGAACTTTTGATGTGCATAATACAGATTGGCTTAAGTATTCAATATACTGCTGTACCCCCATTTGAACAAAAATTTGCCGCGTTCGATATTATGGTTATATTTAATACCGCTTTATCTTCTGAATCGTTCTTACTTCACCCCTTTATTTTTTAACGCTTAAAAACTCAAAATCGATGAAGCTCTCCAGATTTAGCAGCTCGCTATTTTACGTAGCGGCGGTAATCTTCCTGACGTCATGTGGTTCCGGTGGCAACGAAAAAACAACCGCCACTGACTCTACCGCCGCGGCTGATTCCGCTGCAAAGGCGCAAGCCGCCGCAAATACCATTATTACGACACCCGAGAACATGGTTGCCATAACCCACAAAGTAGGCAACTATGCGAAATGGCTTGCCGCCTACGACGCGCACGATTCCGCCCGCCTGGCTGCAGGTCTCCACAATTATGTCATTGGCCGAGGCCTGGAAGACTCCAATATGGTCCTCGTTGTCTTGAAAGTGGATGACACCGCCCGGGCCAGGGCATTTGCAAAAGATCCCGGCCTCAAGGCAGCGATGAAAAAAGGAGGAGTTATTGGTGCCCCAACGATGTCTATTATGACAGCAACCTGGCAGGATACCGCCACACTCGACCCATCGACGATCCGCGCCACGTCCATGTTCACGGTCAAAGACTGGGACGCGTTCGTAAAGGCATTTCAGGATGGTAAGCAGGACCGCGCTGCCAATGGTATGATGGCCCGGGTCGTCGGACATGACCTGGACGACAATAAAAAAGTATCCGTGGTGACCGCATTAACTGATACTGCCAAAGCCTTCGCTCATTACAAATCAGATGCCTTCAAACAAAGAATAGCGGCAGCCGGCGTAGTCGGCAAACCCACGCGGTTCTTCTTCCGGATCGTCAAGCGGAACTAACACCTTCACAGCAGCACGTATAAAAAAATGAAGCACCCGCTTCATTTTTTTTTCGGTTATATCAAACCAGAACGCCGTCATTATAGCTCCTCCGTATGGCAGCCCAGTTATAGTCATTGTTGATGATACAATAGACCTTACAATCATTCGTTTTTGGAGTCCCCTTGAGATTGGGCCCGCAAGTATAACAAGGAACCCGCTCCGAGAAAAGCGCCGCCAATTTGTAATTACCTTCTCCAAATTGTTTCTTGGCCGCTATCAAAATGACATCCTCGGAATGGAGACCATGCGGTATGTTAGCGGCGGGTATATACGAAAATGTACCGCCCACCAAAAATTTTCCGACGGCAATGTTCCTGGCTCTAAAGTCGGCAACCGTAGTGCCCGTAGCGGTCCTCGTCACACAGGCAGGGATCCTCAGATCATCAGGGGTCTCGTTTATACCGATAAAGTTCATTGAAGTATCGGTAAGACTGAACGTGACGGATTTTTCATAGCATATTTTTTTCTCCTTCTTGCAGGCATCCGGATCGATTCGGTCCTTTCGTACTAGTTGCAGAACCCCATTTGCCGAAACTTCAACATCCGACGGCTCTGTAGACGGAGCCACGCCCGGGTCCCCTTCAAACTTTGCGGCCACCTGACCGGGAACTGACGGCGTCACGGGTGCTGGTCGGGTCGGGAACGGGATAACATTTCCTCCTCCCGCAGGCCCGGCTGGTGCTGGTGCCGGGGCCGGCTGCGGTACAGGCTGCGGTACTGGTTGCGGTTGTGGCACCGGCGCACCTTCCGGGACGCCCTTTAAGAAATCAGCGATCAAAGTAACCAATTCGGACAATATCGCCATCAACACTTGTAATATCAATGCAACGGCCATCGCCACAAAACTTGCCACCGCGGTTAAAATATCCACTTGCCGCTTTTCGCAAAGCTGTCTCGCCGTATACAATCTGACCAGGACAGTAATAACGGTGGCACTTTCTGCTGCCACAAATGATGCCATCAGCGCCTCCCCTATCGAGGCTACCGTTGCCAGCCCCGCCGCGGCGCCGGCCAGGATACCGGGCACCACGCCGACTTCGACCGCGGCTACACCACCTGCTATAGCTTCGCCCAGTATAATAATAATGGAAACATATCCCATTAAAAGCCCTGCGACATTATTCAGGGTCCTCCATAACGCTAACGGAAAATCCAACAATATCAAAAAGTTGGACCATATGTCTTCGAGACATCCTAACGGGTCATCAAAAAAATTCCGCGGTCTGTAAAGGCTGTCGACAGTGGTCGCCCAATCATCGTTCCAGAGCTGGCTGAATTGCGCGAAGATCGCCCTGATGGTAGCAGGCGGCCAAAACATATTGACCACCGTATCCCAAAGCATTTTTTTAATATCCAGTTCGGCCCATGACCGGGCAATATAGTATACGATCCCCTTCCCTACTTCTGCCAGCGTTGCCGTCGTTCTATCTTCGCTATCCTCTGGTTCTCTTTGGATCGTTCCGTCAGGCGCCGGCTGCCCGGATCCATGCGGATAGTTTTCCTGCGCGAACTTATTTCCAAGAATAGTTGAGCGTCCCGGGGCTTCTGCATTCAATTTTGCTGCAAGCTGATCGAGGATGGGTTGGATCGTTCCATGCGGATCAGCAAACAATCTCGTAAAGAAATCGTACACCTCCTTAAGGTTTCGCACCATAGCGATCACCCTATCGATGCTGAACCCGATCACATTTTCCGTAAAAGACCTTACGGCGGTCAATATTTCCTGAACGGAGCTCGTCAGCCGTTGCCATAGATCCGTCCAAAACGTAGAAACCTGGTTCCATAGGGTCCGAAGGCCATCGAAAAGCGATCGTGCTTCACTTTGTATCGCGTCCGGCAACAGCCTGAAGGCTTCGTTGTCGAATAGCCCCGATATCGTATCGAAAATACCATTGATGGAGCCGGCAACCGCATCCCAGATTCCCTGTCCGATCGCCAATACACCATTAATGACGGAGTTGATCCCTGACCACAGCTGGCCCACACCCGTTTTCAATAAACTCCACGCGCCCGCCGCGAGATCGGCATTCATTGCTGATAAAGCCGACATGAATCCCGAGAATGGCGTAGTGATCAAACCGGCTAAAGCCCCGAACCCTTTCTTGATGTCATCGAAGCAGGTGCGTCCAAAATCCTGGATGTGTTGCCATTGTTCCGTAAGATAACTCGTCCCGGAGTCGATTGCTCCCCGGATTTGCCCAATTAACCATTGCGCGGCAGCGCTGACCTGGTCTCCCACCCAATCTGCCCCCGCGCTCACCTGGTTCCCAACCCACTGCGCGCCATCGTTCACCTGGCCGCCCACCCATTGCGCATCACTCACTACATCATCCGCCACACTGGATGCCGTACTGGTCACCCAATCGGCAGCGCCACTAAGCCAATCCGGCACCCTTTGGATTCTCCTTCTGGCTGATCCGGCCTTTCCTTGCTGAACGGTATGCGTCAATTCGTGCGCTAACAAATGCTTTCCCGATCTCGATGCCGGATCATACTTTCCCGAATTGAAATAAATATCATTTCCATGAGTGAAAGCCTGGGCATGCAGATCTTTGCTCATTTTCACGGCATCGCTGCCGGTGTGGATACGCACATTGGAAAAATCAGTACCAAAAGAGGATTCCATTTGCTCGCGTGTAGAAGATGGCAAGGTTGCACCCGATCCCTTTGAAGCCATGAGGCTGCTTTCAGTATTAGGCGCGACCGCTAACGGCGCAGTTCCCGCGCTCGCTTGTAACCTTTCTTCCCTTTCGCAGGCCGAACATTTTAAATGAATAGCATCATCCTCATCGGGAGGCTCGGCATTGCTTTCAAAAATGGGTTTCTTTTGCAGCCGCTTGGCTTTTGACAGATCACCCTCCTCTCTTTCTTCTTCCTTATTTTGCAGCTCCTTTTCGTGTTCACACTCCGCACATTTTGGCTGTATAACGGAAGGGGCCGCCAGCCGTTGGACTACCTTATCCGCCATAGCATCGGCCTGCTTTTCATAGATATCATTGGGGCGGCCAACCGTAAGCTTTGTTTGCAAGACACTGCTTCTACCCCCGCGCCGGAATGCCGCCGGCTTAAAAAAAGTAGATTCGCTATCGGCCTTTCTACCAAAAAAGCCTTCTTCAGCCTTCTCCGAGAGGAAAGGCTGGGTTGCCTTTTGCGCCCCGGCAGCAACCGTCGACTTCGATTCAGCGGCTTTCATTCTTTGGCTTGCTCTGGTTCCCGGAGCCATCCAACACTCCGAACCTATAAGATACGGGCTGCAAAACCGAAAATCAAGCGTAGAAACACCTATTTTAATTGATCACCCGCATCGTCTTACCATATTGCCAGTCATCATGGATCGTCCTGGCAACCCGAATATACTCGGCCTTTAACGAGTCGCTCTTTGGCCCGGCGGCCCAGATCCTTTGAAGGAGCTCGCTTTTTTGTGTGTCGTCCCCGATTCCACCTGCAGTCCTGACCAGTGTAATCCACTGGCCTTCCGTTTTACCCGGAAGGGCGGTCAGCGTCTCATAAACCTCCTTTTGATCGAATTCAGAACCCCACCGGCCGGTCTTGGCCAGGATCGAGTCATACAACGCGCCGTGCAGCCAGGAACCATTAACGGTATCCTTTCTGAGAAAATTAACCAGCACTTCTTTTTCCGCCGGCGGTTCGTTCATGTGTTCGACCGCCTCCAGCCAGGCCTGACCGACTGCCGTGTCACGCAGTTGTTCCCTTCTGAACGAACTGAGTATCCTGCGGGCCGCTGGCAGGTCGCCGCCTTCCAACAGTCGCAACAGCCCGATCCGCTCCTCAACCGTCAGGCTGTCGCTTTTCAACAGCAGGTTGATATAAGGCGTTCCAACTCCTTCGATCCGCATCCGCGACAGCTCGGCCAGCAATGCTTTGTTTCCGCCTTTTTTAAGTATTCGCTCCGCCCGGCCGGTGGCAAAAAGTCCCAGCCCGATCATCTTGCGGATCTGCGCCGCAATGAAGGCCGTGTCCCGACTCGGCAGCTGCTCGCGACCATCGTAAAGTGTATAGCTGATCTCACCTTGCGTATTGCTTTCCGCCGTAAGCGCGGTATCGTTTTCCTTGAATTTCACATATCCGCCAGGCATCATTTCGGCGATGGATCGTTCATCGTCGCTAAGGCGAAACCTGCCCGACCATTTCAGTTCCTCCCTGTAGTTGTCTCCTGATACAACGATAGTGCCGTCATCGGGTCCATGATGCCACCAATGCAATCCGGGCAGGCAAAGACGACCCAGGACCAGGAAAAGGGCTATCAGGAAAAAGGTCAGTTTCATAGGATCAGCTATTTGCCTGTTTGCCGAAATAATAATAGGTCCCGAGCCCTGCCGCCACACTGAAGGCCATGATCGCCAGCGAATGCATTCCAAGCGGCTGCGTGAGGGTCATAATGGTGAAGCCGATGCCGATGCCCAGCAGGGTACAGAACCATTGCAGGATCGTCCGCATGGAATTGGTCTTTTCAGGTTGCACCAGTTGACTCACGATCCCTGCTTCCGTTTGCTTTTCGACGATCTTGCCCTTCAGGCGGTAGTCAAAATTGTACCGGATGATCCGGACAATGAAATTGGCGATCAGGTAGATGACAATGACCATCGAACCGTCATTCAGGATGCTGTAAAGCAGGTCCCTGGTGATTAATGGTTCGGGCTTGTCCTGAGCGAAAGTGGCTAGACTGCCGGCCAAAAAGGTAATGGATAGAACGGCCTTTTTCATGTTTTATTTATTTATGAGTTGAATGACTTGTTGATATTTGCGATAGTACCTGTAAGCATTGAACAGCACCACAATGGCCGCGGAAGCCAGGATGATCCAGGCGACTGCCCCCGATATATCCCGGAAAAGAAAATAAGCCGCTCTACGGAAGAGCCATGCCGGAAACGCAACCACGATCGCAATAACGACAGGCAAAACCAGGCGTGACATCAGCCGCGATTCCCTGACGCGCACCGCCCCATCCGCGTGCGATCCCACCTTCCCCGCTACCGCCGCGTCCGCATCCAATCCCACCTTCCCCATTACCGCCGCCGCGAGATCGAAGCGAAACTCCGGCACAGGCAGATCCCCGAGCGCTTTCCCCAGCAGCAGGTACTCGGTCGCTTCGAAACGACATTTCGGGCATTCAGCCAGATGCGCAACAGCTTCCGGCGGGCACGCAGCAGGCTCGAGCGCGTATCGTTGCAGCATGTCTTCTTCCAGGTGTTCTCCACTCATAGCGTTTCTTTTTTATAGTGCGATAGCGTGGTTTCTTTTAGGATCTTGCGGGCACGGAAAAGATAGCTCTTGACCGTACCCTCCGGCAGACCCGTGATCGCTCCAATCTCCTGGTAGGACAGCTCCTGTTGATGATACAGGCCGATCAGCGTTTGATAGAGCGGAGGCAACCGGGCGACTTCTCTCGCGATCAGCGCCCTCAGCTCTTTTTGCAGGAGTTGCCGGTCGGTTTCCTCTGTGGCCACGAAATCCTCCCTTCCCCTGCCTTCTTCCGCGTCATCCGGTGCCGGGGCAATACTGCGATCGGGTTGCTTCTTGCCCAGCCGGTTCAGACAGGTATTATAAGCGATCTGCCCGACCCAGGTCGAAAGCTTCGACTGAAATTTAAACCCTTTCAGATGGTGAAAAACCTTCAGATAGATGTCCTGCGCGACATCCTTCCGGTCCTCCTCACTGGGGATCAGCCTGAACACGATCTGCGCCACCAACCCCTCGGTAGTCAGGATGATATGGTTGAACGCCCTCCCGTCGCCGCCCAGAGCCAGCTCGACTAGCTGCCTGTCGCCGTCCAGAACCAGCTCGACTGGCTGCCTGTCTGTTGGTTGGTGCCCTGGTTGATGGTTCACGGTAAGATTAGACCGGATGGTCCTCCAAATGTTGCAATAAATTCCGAAAATCGGCCCATTAATCCGTACCTCAAGCATTCATTTTCGTTGCGGAACAATTGCCTGCCCACGCCCGGCATGATTACCCCCCAACCACCGCCCGGCATGATTATTTAAGACCCATTCCCAATGAGGAATTTCATACCCTGTATAATCTGTTTGGCTCTGCTGGTTTTTAGCCAGGCTGCCCCTTGCCAATCGCCCGATTCGTCGGCGAGGCCCAGGCGTTATCATGTCAACTATGTCACCGGCAGCATTATAATGGGCATAGGTCTGGGTACAGACGCTTTCGCGATCAGCCGGATCAAGGACAAACCAAACCTGACGACCGCAGAATTACAAGCCCTGAACCCGGGCGTCCTCAATTCCTTTGACCGGTGGGCACTACACCAGGATCCCAGCGGGTATCGCAATTACAGCAAGATCTCGGATGAGATCGAACCACCCCTTTTTATCCTTTTGCCCACATTGCTGGCGCTGGATAAAAGGATCCCCAAAAAAGAATGGATGGACATTCTGTTCATGTATTTCGAGGGGCATACCATCACTTTTACCTTTTACAATTATAGCTGGCTGGGCCCCACGTTCCAAAACCGGATACGGCCCCTTAGCTATTATTCGCAGCTGCCCCTTGCCGATCGCCTGAGCGGAGGCAACCGCAACTCATTCTACAGCGGTCACACCGCATCCGTTGCGTTCACTACTTTTTTCATTGTTAAAGTATATTGTGACTATCATCCCGATCTGGGATTTGGAAAATATCTCTTGTACACCGCTGCACTTATCCCGCCGGTCGCCATGGGCTATTTTCGCGTGAGGGCGCTGGCGCATTTTCCATCCGATGACCTGGTCGGTCTCAGCCTGGGGGCAGTGATCGGCATAGTTATTCCCGCCCTGCACAAGGCAAATTATAAAGGCGTTGCTTTCAACCTGTTTTCCACGCCCGATGCTACCGGGTTGAGCCTATGCTGGACGCTGCCAGATCACAAACATTGAAGCCTCATCACTGAATTTTTTTCTTCACCGGCTCCCGCACGATCGCCGTATCCGTGGGCAAAAAAGGTATCCCGTACCCTCCAGAGTCCAACACCGCGCGCGGAAAGTCCCGCCGCAAGGCATCCCAATCCCCTCGCCCAACCTTCGTCTGGTACAAATAGATCTCTGCCAGCTTGGGCGCGCCCTTCAGTCCCGCAACCTGCGCCGCTCCCACCGCGTCACCCGTCAGGTTCAGATATTTCAAATGGCTAAGTCCCCGCAAGGCATCCAAATTCGCCCCCGTTATTCCGGTATGATCCAGCCAAAGCCGTACGAGCAGCGGACAGCCGGCGGCCGCACTCACCACTTCATCTCCTACCCGCGACCAGCTACATTTAAGACTAACCAACTGATCTTTCAGCATCGGGATGGCATGCAACACTTCCTTGCTCACCGGCTTGCCGGCCAGATCGACCGAAAGATAATTGCTGGCCTGATCGATCGGCAGCACCACCGCTCCGGCCGCCCGCAGCACCTTCACCGCCTCCGCGGGTGCGGGTCCCACCTGCCCCATCGGAAGATCGCTGTCCGCAATATTGGTCACCGGCGAAGCGGCCACCGGCGCCGCGGTACCATTGTGAAAGGCCAAAAGCATCGCCGCCGCAACCGTATCCTGGTGCAGCGAACGCACGGGCTTGTCAAAAGGCGCGCCGTTATCGACCCACCATTTCAGCAACTGTATCTCCCGGATGGTCAATTGATTTTTATCCTTCGGCGCCATATGATGATCGTCATCCAACGGTAACAGAATACGCTTGATCAGCAAGCTTGTCGCGGCCTGTCCGGGGACAATGACGGGGCCGTCCTTACCGCCTTTCATGATCGCGTCGGGCAGATCCAGCCGCAGTCCACCCTTCACCCGGCCGGCCCGGTGACATCCATAACAATTGTCATGCAACACCGGCTGGACAAGATCGCTATACACCGCCGCCCCCTGGACATCAGCTATCGGACGGAGTGCGGGCGCCGAAGCCACCGGTTCCAGGTTAGCGGTCAAATAGCCGGGGCCGTGAGTAAGCGTCCCGCCCCAATGTCCCGTCAGGATCAACAACACGACCATCCCGGTGGTCAGCACACCGCCCTGCCGCGTCATCGGCTTGCCATGCAAGGTCACATACAAAATACCGGATACGATCGTCAGCGAAATGGCCAGCCATTGATGGACATTGACGACCGATTCGTCATAATCGCCGGATTGAGAAAGAAGCAGCCCTGTCACACAGGACACCACAGCGCAGAGGAATCCGATCAGCAGACTGAGGTCGGCTGCTGGTTTTAACCCGCGATGCCGCTCCCTCCCGCTCAATACTTGAAGTAGGATCGCCAGCAGCAGGATGCCTATGGGGAGATGAACGAGCAGGGGATGCAGCCGGCCGGTCAGGGTGAAAAAGGAGCCCATTAAGCGTACCTTTTTCGCAGGGTTTGCAGCATATATTCATTGATCGCCCATTGATCCGCCAGCGGCTTATGTGTATAGGGCATCGTCGGCATATAATCCGGCGGGCCGAATTCCGTAAGGATCGTCATCACCTCGCCCTGTTGCTTTTTTCGGCGCAGGATAGCATCCCACCAGGCAAAATGCGCTTCGGCGGCCGGCTGCCATTCCGGCGCCCGCGGATCGTTGACCTGCGGCCCTTCCGGGTGCCCGATCCGGGCATGGATATGATCGGCGCGCTCTAGCGCCAGCGCCATCGTCTGAGGCTGGTCGGCGAGAAGGCTTTCACTTACATTGCACCAGTGGGAAACGTCAAAGGTTATCCGCAGCTCCGGATAAGCCTCCAGGTAATGACGTGCCACCGGCGCGGCGAATAGCATCCTCGACCGGTGAGTCTCATGCAGGATACGGATGCCTGTTTCCCGGCTGAGCGCCATCGTGAGGTCGATGAACCGCTTGTTCTCATCATAGGAAAAAAAGTCATGCCCCGAATGGCAATTGATATACAAGGGTCGCTGCCGCGTATTCCGCGCGGCGCCCTCCACCATTTTTTTAAAATGTTCGAAATGTGCTGCTGCCTCGGGTTCCGAGCCCGCGCAAAGAAACCCGACCTCGAGCCCGTATTTTTTGAGCATGGGAAAAACGGCATCCTGCCGCGCCGGGTCGAGCGACCACCAGATCTCGATCCCGTCGTAACCGGCGGCTTTCACTTTGGCGCCATACTCGTCGAGCGTACCCGGAAAGCCCCAATCGGTCGCCAATATCTTCAGCTGAAAACCATCCCGCACCGCCGCAGCCGCCAATGGCTGTGCATACGCATCCAATAAAACACCCGTGGCGGCCAGGGCCGTCTGCGCAATGAACTGTTTTCGGTTGATCATGCTATAATCTCTTTGATGACATTTCCTTTCACATCGGTAAGCCGGAAAGGCCGGCCCTGAAAATCATAGGTAAAGCGCGTATGGTCAAATCCAAGCTGGTTCAGGATAGTTGCCTGCACGTCGAAGGTATCGACTTTGCCCGAAATGGCGCTATACCCGATCTCATCGGTTTCGCCGTGACTATGGCCCTTGCGGATGCCGCCGCCTGCCATCCAGATCGTAAAGGCATCCGTATGATGATCCCTGCCCTTGAAGGGATTGGGTTTGCCTTCGCGGTTCTCCATCATAGGCGTCCGGCCGAACTCGCCGCCCCAGACGACCAGCGTCTCGTCCAGCAGCCCGCGTTGTTTCAAATCCAGCAGCAGCGCAGTCATTGCCCTGTCCACCTGCCGGCACTTATTGATAAAGCCCACGTCGATCGCGAGATCGGACTCGGTTCCATGACTGTCCCATCCCCAGTCGAAGATCTGCACGAACCGTACACCCTTCTCCACCAGCTTCCGCGCAAGCAGGATATTGTTAGCAAGGCTGCCATGGCCCGGCTTGGTACCATAGAGTTCATGGATATAGGGCGGTTCATCCATGATGTTCATGACTTCCGGCACCGACACCTGCATCCGGAATGCCATTTCATATTGCGCTATCCGGCTTAGGATTTCCGGATCGTGATAGTCTTTGAACTCCTGCTGGTTGACGGCATTGATCGCATCGATGGATTCCTTCCGCAGATTGCGGTCCATCCCGGCGGGATCGTCGAGGAAAAGGACCGGATCCCCCACGCTGCGGCACTGTACACCCTGGTATACGCTCGGCAAAAAGCCGCTGCCCCAGACGCTCTTGCCCGCATCGGGGAATTTGCCGCCGCTCGTCAGCACGACAAAGCCAGGCAGATCCTCGTTCTCCGTTCCGAGTCCATACGTAACCCAGCTCCCAAGACTCGGCCTCCCGAGCCGCGGCGAGCCGGTATGCACCAGCAGCTGGGCGGGCGCGTGATTGAACTGGTCGGTCGTGACTGCTTTGAGAAAACTCACGTCGTCCACCATGGTCGAGAAATGCGGCAGGTTCTCGCTGACCCATGCGCGGCTTCCACCATACTGCGCGAATCTTGCCTGCGGTCCAAGCATCTTTGGTACGCCGCGGATAAAGGCAAACCGCTTCCCTTCCAGCAGCGAGGGCGGGCAATCCTGCCCATCCATCTTCATCAGCTCGGGTTTGTAATCGAACAACTCGAGTTGCGATGGCGCACCGGCCATATGCAGGTAAATAACACTCTTGGCTTTCCCCGGAAATGGCGGCAACTTCGGCGCGAGCGGATGCGCGGGGTCAAAGACCACCGGTGCCGGATTCTGCGTCCGGTGACAACCCAGCAACGCGCCCAGGGCCAGCCCACCCAAACCCATCGCACTTTCCCGGAGGAAATGCCGTCGGGTATAGTGCTGCAGCCTCGCGAACTGCATGGCCTGCTGCTCCCTTTGCGTGAATATATTTTTTTTGCCCATAATCTAATTCCTCGTGATCACCTCGTCGAGATTCAATAGCGCATTGCAAACGACGACGAGCGCTGCTTTGTCGGCCAGCTGCGTCGGGCTCAGCCCGCCTTGCGCCCCTACCCCACCCGGGGCCCCCGTCCGTCCTTCACCCCCTCCCCCCTTCACCTGTATCACATCCATGGGCGCCGCCTTCCCTTCTCCGCCCCCGCCGGACCACCCGCGCCCCCCTGCCTTGGGTGCGCGTCCGGCTTCAAGCATTTTCCTCGCATCCGCCGGCCTGCGCAAGAACCTCTCCCGCGATTCACCATACAACCTCAGGAGGATCGCCAATTTATCCGGCCCGATATCTTTATACAACATACGCCGGTAGCCTGCTTCTATCTGCCTCCCCGCATCCCCCGGCGCCACACTGTCCAGCCGCCGCGCAAAATGTCTCGCAAGATCGAGATATACCGTATCGTTGAGCGTGACCAGCGCCTGCAGCGGTGTGTTTGTCCGGATCCGCCGCGGCGTGCACAGCTCCCGCGAGGTAGCGTCGAACGAGATCATGGAGGGATAGGATGCGGTCCGTTTCCAGTAGGTATACACCGCGCGGCGATATTGCTCCCCATTAGAACTTGCCACCCATTCCGCTCCGTTCCAGGGCGAGTTCCAGATGCCCTTGGGCTGGAATGGGAACACACTCGGCCCATACATTTCCGGATCGAGCTCTCCGCTGATACACAAGTCCTGGTCCCGTAATTCCTCGGCGCTCAGCCTCACCCGTGCGCCGCGCGTGAAAAGTCTGTCAAAGGGATCGGCCTTCAGCGATTCCTCCGTTACCCGCGAATCCTCCCGATACGTAGCGCTCATCACGATTTCCTTCAGCAGCCGCTTCAGGCTCCATCCATCTGCATTCATATATTGCCACGCAAGATAATCGAGCAATTCCCGGTGCGTCGGCGGGCTCCCCTGCGTCCCGAGATCCTCCACCGATTCGATGATCCCGGTGCCGAACAACTGTTCCCAAACCCGGTTGACCATCGTCCGCGCAACCAGCGGATTTTGCTTGCTCGTCATCCATAGGGCAAGCCCCAGGCGGTTGGCCGGCGCATTCGCCGGCATGCACGCACGCAACGAAGCCGGAACGCCCGGCGTGACCACTGGTCCCTTGACAAGCCAGTTCCCCCGCTCGAAGACATTCGAAACCCGATGCATATCCGCCGGATTATCCATCATGATCGGCGTTGTAGGCACTTTCTTCGTCAGCAGCGTCCAGAACGCGGTTTTCACTTCTGCAAAACCGGGCTGACCCGCGCCGGGCAGCTGCCGCGTGAAACAGAACCAATCGAATTCAAGGCCCTTTTCATCAGGGTTTCGCAACTGCGGATTGGTGTAGCCGATGTAAAGATCATGTACTCCCTTTTCCAACTTTAGCGGAACCGCCCCGATCTTCCAATCTCCGCTCGTATCCACCCTCGTGCCCGCAATGACAGGACCAGCGGCGCTATCCAGGTGGATGGCCCATTCTCCTCCCGGCGCCTCCGTACGCCAGCGGAAGATCAGCCAATCGTCCGTGCCTTTTAAGTCGACAGCCTTCAGACGCGCCAACCCATGGTTCCGGAATGAGAGCCACTTCGTATCGTCGAGCTCGCCATTGACAAACTTGTCACTCGTGAGCGAATTGATCGCCGGCTGCCAGGTCCGCAACAGTTTCTTCACCATGGCCGCCTGGTCCGGGCTACCCTCGCGCGAAACCCAGTTCACCACCGAATTCAATCGTACCTGATCCGTATCGTTAAAGCTGCGCAGCAACGGGTAGTCGCCATACGAATCCTCATCCCGCGTATCGTTGAAATAGGCCATGAACTGGTAATATTCTTCATGGTGGAAAGGATCGTACGGATGACTATGACATTGCGTGCAGGCGAAAGTAGTGCCCAGCAGAGCTTCCCACGTGGTGTTGACCCGGTCGAGCACCGCCGCGGTTCGGAATTCCTCGTTATCCGTTCCTCCTTCGTCGTTGGTCATCGTGTTGCGGTGAAATGCAGTGGCTATATAGTCATCGTCCGTCGGATGCGGCAGCAGATCTCCCGCCAGTTGTTCGGTGATAAACCGGTCATACGGCATATCCCGATTGAACGCCCTTATCAGCCAGTCTCGGTACCGCCAGATATTCCGCGAGTCATCCCGTTCATAACCCTTCGTATCCGCATATCGCGCGAGATCGAGCCACATGGCCGCCCACTTTTCGCCGAAATGCGGCGAAGCAAGCAGGCTGTCTACCAGCACTTCGTACGCCCGCGTGTCCCGGCTCGTCAAAAAAGCGTTCGCCACCGCGTCGGATGGATATAGCCCGGTGAGATCGAGACTTACCCGCCGCAACAATTCCGCCCGCGGCGCCTCCGCAGCGGGTTTCAATTTCTCCTGCTGCAGCCGCTTCAGCACATAAGCATCGATCGGCCCCTTCACCCACTCATCGCTGACCGCCGGTACCGAGGGCGCCTCAACCGCCTTATAGGCCCAATGCTCGCCCCACGGCGCGCCTTCCCGTATCCAATCGCGGAGGACATCGATCTCCTCCTTTGCCAGCGGTTCATGTTGATAGGGCATCCGGATCTCGGGGTCCTTGCTGGTGATCCGCCGGATCATCTCGCTATGATCCGGATCGCCGGCGACGATCGCCGGTTTCCCTGACGCCGTCTTCGCAAAGGCTTCCTCGCGGAACAGCAGGCTGAACCCGCCCTTCGCCCGCACCCCGCCATGACAGATAATACATTTGGAGTTGATGATCGGCTTCACCTGGGTGTTGAAATCCACCTTACGTGCCGGTTTGAAGATCTGCAAGCATACCAGCGCCGCCCCCGCCAGCAGCACCACTGCTGTCAGCAATCGTTTCGGGAGGAAAGAGAACATGTGGTAATTTACTCAAATCCCGGTACAACGCAGCGGTTTTTTACAACATTACCTTCTTCGCGACCGACCACTGATTACCATCGGTAACCTGTACAACATAGACACCGGTAGTGGAAGCAGGAGCGGTAAGATCGACGCGGCCCGCAGCGGACTCGAATGACTGCTGTTGCAGAACCTGGCCGCCGATCGTGATCACACGTACGATAAGCCGGCTGCCGGATGCATTCCCGAGGAAGATGGACACCGTCCTGCCGCTGGCGACGATCGTAGCCTGAGCAGTTGCAGTAGTGGCGCCGCCAACCAGCACGACCTTACTATATCCGTAGTTGCCATCGAAATCCACCTGGCGGATACGATACTGGGTCTGAGCGGCAGGTGCGGCTTCATCAGTATACGTATAGCTATCGGTCGAAGAGTTGGTGCCTGCGGCGACATTGCCGATCGTTTCCCAATCCGAACCATCGGTGCTGCGCTCTACTTCAAAATGACTGTTGTTCTTTTCATTTGCCGTATTCCAGACCAGCCGTACCGTTCCATTGCTGCGGTCGGCGGAAAAGGAGACAAAAGAAACGGGCAGTATTACCATAGTAAAGCCGGAGGGCGAAGAGCCGGTAGTGGCGGTGGCCGCAGTGGGACCGGCAATGGTACCGTCGTTCTTGCCGTCATATTTGGTGACGCCATCGATGCTAAGCAATTCATTAGGGGTAGGGTGCGTCGCAGTCAGCGAACCGCCGCTCAGGATGCTTACAGCCGAAGCGACGTCCAGCGCCAGCGTATTATTTTGATCGAAATCGAGCGTGCCTTCTATGGTGATATAAACATCGTTCAGAGTGGACGAGCTGTTGAATACGATCATGGAACCAGCCGGGATAACGACCGAGTCGTTGTCCCGGGGGATCCGGTCAAGGCTCCAGGTTGCAGCGGCGGACCAGTTGCCGCCATTAACTATGGCCGTGTTAAGGGTACGGGGGCCGGCAATAAGACCGGTAGAGGTCAGGGTCAGAAGGAGCAGGGTGTAGAGTTTCGTTTTCATGAGTTTCCAGGATTAAGTGGATAGACCATAAAAGACAAGCTGCATACCAAACATTTCGCGCGTGCCAAACCTTCGACGGCACCGCTATAAGCTATTTTATACCAGCACGTTATAAGATTGATCCAGAAACCTTCCCTATCTTGGATGACCCCGGGGTCTACCGGAAATTTTCCGGTTTTTGGAAGATTGCCTCTTTCTGGGAGCACCGGCAGCGCCCAAATCATCATATCATCACCTTTTCATCCGGTCGTTTTTGTAAATTTACTTTCATGCAAAGGGCCAAAACCTATATCAAGCTTATAGTCCTTGCCGCTTTTTATCTGTATCCCGACACAGGCTGCAAGAAAAGCGCGTCCTATAGTGTCCCATCTTCTTCCACATACCGCTTCGCGGCATATACCGGATTTCAGCCGATCAGGGCATTTGTCAATACCGGGGAGATAAAGGACCCCGCCGTTTTAGCGAAGCTGTTTATATATGACTCCCTATCTGTTTCCGAGTCGGCGATTCAGCGAGCGCCATATGCCCCTGCTTATGACAGCCTGCATTTCGGAACAAGTGACGATGGGATCGCCTACGATTATGCTCATGGCAGCTGGGAATTCAGGACGGAGCGGTCGGGAAATAATCTCACTCTCGTGGCCGTTAGTCCTCAAGTCCAGGACATCGACACTACCATTGTTTCGGTGATCGGCAACGCAATTGTTTTATACTCCTATCTGCTCGCCAACCGCCGTTATGATTCGGGCCCGTTCTACCGCTACGACTGGACCTACGAAGCCTTCGGTACCCAAACCGCAGACGACAAGATCCTGATGCCTGTCATGATCAGCGGCCTCATCGAGCCCACAGTCGCCTATACTTCCGCAGTATACAACAACCGCTTTAACCCCGCCTTCGATTACCGCCTGCTGCCGCCCGGCGACACCCTGTTCTTCCGCGAATTCTCCGCGCTCATGCAAAAGCAGTAACCCGCGAAGTCATCCAGCCCGCCCCGTCAGCTACTTCCTTTGTATTGTCGCGTGAACGAGATCGGAATTGGTTGTCAGCAACCCCGTTTGCATATTTGCCTGTAAACTTTTATATTGGAACCCGATCGCAATGAACCGGTCTCCAATTTTGACGCCATCCTGTATTTAAACTAAAGCCATGTCGAAAGGAATACTAACAGCCGTATTATTGTTGATCATTACAAAGGCACACGCCCAATTGGGAATCATAAAAATGGTCGGCCACAATACCAGCAA